>Ga0334893_1000003_pt1 | contig 738350 bp, 738 predicted proteins | sample GraSluR3_MG_5_FD_207218 | JGI IMG/M metagenome (GOLD analysis project Ga0334893, IMG submission 207218) | Sludge microbial communities from methane-producing bioreactor in Wageningen University, Netherlands - Granular Sludge_09_05-R3 | ecosystem: Engineered > Bioreactor > Anaerobic >...
GATGAAATATTAAGAAGAAATAGAATTGAAAATAATATACGTTTTAGGCTGAGAAGATTATAAGCGGCTTGCAATGGTTGCCAAACTGTAATTTTCAAAACAACGTACCTTCCTAATGCTTGATGAATGTTTCTTTTCTTAATAGTAGAAAAAAGGTTCATAAGTCAAAAAGGATAGGGGAGAAAAAGGAGGAAGTACACCATTGCGGTACATCTTCAAAAGTTAAGCAGACCTCTTCTTATTTGAGAATGCAGGTCTGCTTATCTGTTTAAATCAAAAAATTATAAAGATATTTTTACATAAATGATTGCTTAATCTATATCATAATAAATTTCAAAAATAAAATTTGATCTATTTAATTTATTAATTTACATTTTTATCTAAACAATATAGAATATAAAAGCAACTTATATTAAATTGCGAGGAAATTAAATGAAATTGTTAAATAAATTAAACAGAAAATTTGGCAAGTACGCTATTAAGAATTTAATGCTACACATTACAATTTTAAATGCTATCGTATATGTCGTAACATATATTTTGGGCAGAATTGATCTTTTGTCATATTTTATTTTGGATCCTGCATTGGTTTTAAAAGGTCAGATCTGGCGAATAATAACTTTTGTTTTTGTGCCACCGGGATCAGGAATTTTCTTTACCCTTATTGCATTATATTTTTATTACTTTATAGGCACTTCACTTGAGCGCACATGGGGAAGTTTTAAATTCAATATTTATTATTTGCTCGGTATAATATTGACTGTTATTGCTTCTTTGGTTTCTCAGGTTCCGGTTACGGGTACATTTTTAAATCTCTCTTTATTCTTTGCTTTTGCAATGCTTTATCCTAATATGGAAATATTATTATTTTTTATTTTACCGGTTAAAATTAAATATTTGGCTTATGCAAATGCTGTTTTATATTTATATGAAATTATAATTGGGAGCAACTCTATTCGTATCGCCATTGTAGGTTCACTGCTTAACTTCTTTTTATTCTTCGGCAAAGATTTCTATAAACAACTTTTACTTAGAATAAAAACAATCAAAAATAGGAATAGATTTAAATAGTTTTATATGAAAAATATAATAATATCTAACACCATATCAAACAACGAGACCGAAACACAATTAATTGGTTTTGACATAGCAAAAGAATTTTACAAAGGCGACATTATACTTTTAAACGGAGACATGGGAGCCGGGAAAACATCTTTTGTCAAAGGTGTTGCAAAACAAAAAAATGTTGCACAAGATGTTGTCAGTCCTACTTTTACAATTATAAATGAATACGCCGGTGATATAGATATATATCATATGGATTTGTATAGACTTGACAAACCAGAAGAATTATTTGAAATTGGTTTTGAGGAATATTTATATTCAAGGGGTATCGTTATGATTGAATGGCCTGATATTGCAATGTCAATTTTAAAAAATTTTGATTATAAACAAATAACAATTAAAAAAACAATGCCTCATATAAGAGAAATAAAATATGAAATATATGATCTTAATGGTGATTAAATGAAAATACTTTCAATCGATACATCAACCATAGCTGCATCGGCAGCGATTATCGACGAATATAAACTTCATGGAGAAGTTTTTACAGATTATAAATTAAAGCATTCAGAAAAACTTCTGATTATCATTGATTCTTTACTTAAAAACCTTAGAATGGATATTGAAGATATTGATTATTTTGCAGTATCAAATGGTCCCGGGTCCTTTACAGGATTACGAATAGCTTTAGCAACCATTAAAGGCTTCGCAATTGTTGCCAATAAGCCAATTATAACTGTTTCGACCCTGGATGTTTTAGCGCATTCTGTTATGTATTTTAATGGTATCATTTGCCCTGTGCTTGATGCACAACGCAATCAATTATATTCAGCATTATATAAATCCAGAAATAATAAATTAGACCATTTATGTAACGAAAATGTTTTTTTAATTCCTGATCTTATCAATATTTTGAATGCGCAAAATGATGATGTGCTCTTTTTAGGAGATGCTACCATAAAATATTACAATCAGTTTAAAGACAAACTAAAAAACAGAGCTCATATTGCCAATATAAATGTTTTGATGCCTAAAGCATCCTATGCTGCATTAATCGCTTTAGAAAAAATAAAAGCAGGTAATCTACAAGACCATTATAGTGCTATGCCAAATTATCTGAGAGTTGCACAAGCCGAAGAAAACTTATCAAATCAAAAAAGGCGCTGTAAATGAAAGTTATTTTTAGAAAAATGCAATACAAAGATATCGATCATGTATTTGAGTTAGAAAAAGAAGCCTTTACAATTCCTTGGCCAAGGCAAGCATTTGAAGAGGAAATACAAAATAAACTTGCGTATTACATCGTCGGCACCATAGGCGGAGAGGTAATCGCTTACGGGGGCATGTGGTTGGTAATAGATGAGGCACATATAACAAACATAGCTGTTAAACAAATTTACAGAAATTTAGGTATAGGACAAAGTTTAATAGATAATATGATACAAATCGCTCAAAACAGAAGTATCCATTATATGTATCTAGAAGTACGACAAAGTAATAAAATCGCATATGATTTATACAAAAAAAAAGGATTTATAGAAAACGGAATTCGACGTAACTATTATCCCGATAATCATGAAGATGCAATATTAATGTTAAAAGTAATTTTATAGAAGGTTTATCATGAAAAAAAAATTTATATTAGGATTTCTAATTTTTATTATATTAACAAGCAGCGCAGTTTTTGTTTCTGCACAATCAGACACCATATCAATTACAAAAAATGATGATATTAATATCGAAAAAGATCAGTCGTATTCTTACGACTTATTTGGATTTTATAATGCCATTAATATTGACGGAGAATTAACCGCTAATCTTACCGCTATCTCATCAAAAGGTGCTACAATAAACGGAAAAATTTATGGGTTAACGATTATAGGCACAAATTCCGTTCATTTAGATGGGGGAGATTTTAATAGAGATGTTGTTTTGATTGACGCGCTGTCTACTATAACAAATTCAGTCATTGCCGACGATATGATTGCTGTTTCTTTATATTCTTTCGAGTCTGATGATTCAACAATCTTTGAAGATGATGTATATATTTATTCTTCCGGCAGCGTAACCATAAGAGGACAAATTAAAGGCAATTTATATATTAAAGCAGATAATGTAACACTTGATGCAAAGATAAATAAAAATGCAACCATTTATTCAGATAATATTGGAGTGAGCGCGAACTCGATCATATCAGGAAATTTAAACTACTATTCCACACTGAATGCATCCATAGATAATCAGGCACACATTACAGGAGATATTAATCATCATAATATCGCAGCGGATGGATCTTCTCTGCAAAACAAAATTAATTTTTTAGCAATAGGTATTTCTTTTTTTAAAATATTATTATTGGTTTTTCTAACATGGATTTTTCTTTTATTGTGTCCAAATTTTGTTGATAATACTGTAATCACCCTTAAACGCAATCCATTTATTTCTTTATTGGTAGGTATAGGTGTTCTATTTAGTACTGTGGTATTATCTATTTTTATGATTCTCTCCGGCTTTTTATTAGCTCCGGGTATATTCTTATTCGGCGTTTATTCTTTTTTAATATTAATATCAATTATCCCATTTATTAGCATAATAAAAAGCAAGCTAACGAATTTTAAATTATATAAATTTGATATTTTAATTATTATTTGTATATTATTTGCTGTTAATTATATTCCTGTACTCGGACCTGTTTTCATCTTGTTACTTTATGGATTTGGTTCGGGTTGCATATATATAACTTTTATTAATATAATAAAACAAAAAATTAAATTAAGAAAACAATAGAGAAGAACAATGAATAAAATAAAAATCCTTGGTATTGAAACATCATGTGACGAAACATCAGCATCAATTATTGAAAACGGAAGGGAAATACTATCCGAAGTTACATCTACGCAAATAGACATCCACCGCCGTTACGGCGGAGTCGTGCCGGAAATTGCATCTAGAAATCATTTGCAGATGCTGCCTTATGTTACTCAAGGAGCCCTAGATGATGCAAACATTTGTTTTAACGATCTTGATGCCGTTGCTGTAACCTATGGACCCGGGCTTGTCGGTGCTTTGCTGGTAGGATTATCATACGCTAAATCTATAGCATATGCTGCAAAAAAACCTTTAATCGGCATACATCACATCAAAGGTCATATTGCTGCAAATTATCTTGAATACAAAAATTTGCATCCTCCGTTTTTAAGCTTAGTTATATCCGGAGGCCACACAAATATTTTGCTTGTCGAAGAATATTGTAAAATTACCACACTCGGGAAAACTCTGGATGATGCAGCAGGTGAAGCATTTGACAAAATTGCACGTTGTTTGGGCCTTGATTATCCAGGCGGTCCTGAAATTGATAAATATGCCAAAAAGGGCAATAAAGAATCGATTTCTTTCCCAAGAGTTATGCTTTCAAATAATAACCTTGATTTTAGTTTCAGCGGACTAAAATCAGCAGTACTTAATTATTTGAATACAATGAAGATGAAAGATCTTGAAATTAATCCTTATGATATAAGTGCATCTTTTCAAGAAGCAATTGTAGACGTGCTATGCAGAAAAATAGATTTGGCGGCACAATTAACAAATCAACATACAATTTGCCTCTCAGGCGGTGTTGCAGCAAACAGCAGATTAAAAGAAAGAATGATACAGCTCGCCGAGGAAAAAGGCTATAAATTATTTATACCACGTCCAAAATATTGTACCGATAATGCAGCAATGATTGCCTCCTGTGCCTACTATGAATATTTAAACAATAATATAAGTGATATTTTCTTAAATGCGAATCCTTCATTAACTCTTTAATGGAAAAAACTTAAGATTCTTATATAACAAATCCGCCGTTTGGGCTAATAACTTGTCCTGTAATAAAATTGGATTGTTCACCAGCTAAAAACAATGCTGTATATGCAATATCTTCAGCCGAACCTATTTTACCCAACGGTGTTTGATCGATCAATGATTCTATTGTGCTGTGTTCTATTTTTTTATTCATATCCGTATCAATAATACCGGGCGCAATACAATTTACTTGTATGTTAGAAGGCCCCAATTCTTTAGCAAGTGCTTTTGTGAAACCGATAACGGCCGCTTTTGATGCAGAATAGGCTACCTCACACGAAGCTCCACATATTCCCCATACAGAAGAAATATTAATTATTTTTCCACTTTTTCTGTAAATCATATCGTCAACAGCTGCTTGCGTACAATTAAATATTCCTTTCATATTCACATCAAATATTTGATCCCATTGTTGAGCCGATATATCGGTAAAAAGCATCTGATTTGCAATTCCTGCATTATTGATTAATATATCGACATATTTAAAAGATTGTTTTATTTCTTTGAACATATTATCAACTTCATCTCTTTTAGATACATCTGCTTTAATTGCAAGCGGTGTGCTTTTCAACTTACGTAATTCTTCTAATAATTCTTTTGCCAAGATATCACTTTTTAGATAATTAATTACAATATTATAATCATTCAATGCAAATACTTTGGCAATACATCTACCTATGCCTTTCGAAGCGCCGGTTACTAATACAGTTTTCTTCATTGTTATAATTTCCTTAAAAAATTTATTTTTTATGATAAATTATTAATAAATAAAATATAAATGATAAAATTTACGATTAGTATATCACATTATTCTCTTAACTTAATTTATTATAATAAAAACATATTTTAGGAGAAAATTTATGATTAGAAGAGAAGGCTATAAGCTATGCTTTAATGACTTTACTGATCAGGCAATACAAGAAAGCAGCATGCTAGATGAATTTAAAATTTATAAGAACAACCAATCAATTGAGCTGGCATGGTCAATTATTTCCACATTAAGTATTTTGTGCTGTGCAGCTGCGTATGGTTTAGACGGTATTTTTAATCAAGAATAGTTATTTACCAACATCACACACGATAAAATTGACAATATTGTCTGTCCCTATTGTCAATTTTTCTTTTTTGTGTTACAATCATGACGAGGGGTTCATATGGCAAGACAAGCTAGAAATTATCATAATTCAAAAATATATCATACAATAGTTAGAGGAAACGGTTCAGAGCATATTTTCCTTAATTACGAAGATAAAAAAAAGATTATCGAAATAATGCATAATAAATCTTTAAATAAAAACTATGATGTATGTGCATATTGTATTTTAGATGATCATGCTCATTTTTTAATAAAAGAAAATTTATTAAATATAGCCGAGATTATGAAACGGGTGAATATTAGTTATGCAGCTTACTATAATAAAAAAAATTCCAGATATGGTCACGTGTTTTATAGTCGATATTTAAGCGAAGCTATCTATGATGAAGATAGATTTTTACAAGTAATAAGATATCTAATAAACCATGCTTCATCAAATCATAAAAATTATAAAAAAATTTTATCTGTTGAAGCCAAAGATATATATTACGAATATTATGATTACATAAAACAATGTTCTTATATTAACAAACAGCACTTAACTTACGACTTTTTTTTAGATTTTATTAACAAAGAATGCAATGATTGTATTTTAGATTTGAATAATAGCGATGACGAACTAATAGATGCTAAAACTTTAATAAAAGAATATTTTAATATTTCAGATATATTATTAAATAATTTGCAAAAGAAAGAATATATTGAAAAGAGAACACAGATAGTTTTATTTTTAAAAAATAATACAAATTTATCGATAAGAAAAATAGCTGATGTCCTCAATTTAAACCGAGGAATCGTGTATAAAATTATGTGCGACAACAGCGATGATTAAGGGAGAATAATTATGTTATGTAATAAATGTAATAAAAAAGAAGCTGTTGTATTTTTAACAATGGTTGAAAATGGTAAAAAAACCGAATTATATTTATGTGAAGATTGTGCCAAAGAAAGCGTATTAAGCAGCTATATGTTTGATAACTTTATTAGTGCCTTATTAAATATAGAAAGCGAACAAAATGAAGAAGATAAAACTGTTTCACCGACTTTAAAATGCAGCACATGTAATTTGAGTTATGAAGAACTCATGAAATACGGTAAAATCGGATGTGATGCTTGCTATGATAATTTTTCCGCTGTTATACAACCTATTATCAAACGTATCCACGGAAAAGAACAACATATGGGCAAAATAATTAAAAGCAAACAACAAGATATTAAAAAACAACAAGATATTTGTATTCTTCAAGCAAAGTTAGAAGAAGCTGTTCGTAATGAAAATTATGAAAAAGCAGCAGAATACAGAGATTTAATAAAAGCATACAATGAATAAATAATATAGGTAAGGAGGCGAATGTTTTGGCTTGGAAAGCAAATGAAAATACCTCTGATATCGCTATTAGTACAAGAGTGAGAATAGCAAGAAATTTAAAAAATACCATTTTCCCACATAAAGCTTCGGTAGACACGCTTGAAAAAATATGCACCGATGTATGTAAGGCAATTTTAGATTCAAATAGCTATATTTCAAAGGAATTTAATTATATTTCTATAGAAAATATAAATGAAGATGAAAAAGAAACGCTTATCGAAAAACATCTGATAAGCCCTAATTTAGCTTTAAAAAAATCGGGTGCAGGTGCTTTAATCAACAAAGATGAACAAATCAGTATTATGATTAATGAAGAAGATCATATTAGGATACAGTGTATATTGCCCGGCTTGTCTTTGGAAAATGCATATGATATGGCTAATAAAATTGATGATCTATTAGAAGAACAAATTGAATATGCCTTTGATGAGCACTATGGATATTTAACCTCATGCCCCACAAATTTAGGCACAGGGGTGAGAATGTCTGTTATGCTTCACTTACCTGCATTAACACTGACACATAATATAAGCGGGATTTTAAAAACAGTCAGCAGATATGGTCTCACAATTAGAGGAATTTACGGCGAAGGCACGGAAAGCACGGGTGATTTATTTCAAATTTCTAATCAAAATTCTCTGGGCATGACTGAAAATGAAATACTCTTAAATGTCAAAGCTGTAACTAAAGGCGTTATTAAACGAGAACGAGAGCTTAGAAATATGCTATTTGAAAAAGATAATTATGCTATTCGAGATAAAATAATGCGTTCATACGGTATTTTATCATATGCTGAAATTATTGATATTAAAGAAGCAATGCAATTATTATCAATAATACGCTTAGGTATTGATATGGGCATTATTACAAATATCACCATTGATAAAATTAATGAAATTATCAAAAACATCCACCCGGCAATATTAAAAAATATTATAGAAATTGAAGATAAAGACAATATAGATCAAAAACGTGCTGAATATATAAAAAATAGATTAAGATAGGAGATAAAAAATTATGTCAATATTTGGTAAATTCACACAAAAAGCTCAACAGGCATTAATTTTCGCCAGAGATGAAGCTTTGTCATTAGACCATAATTATATTGGCACAGAGCATTTGCTTTTGGGTATTTTAATGCAAAATGATACAGTTGCTTATGAAGTACTGGAAAGTATGGGCATAGACGAAGAAAATATTAGATACAATATAATCAACATAGTGGGCGAGGGGAAAACAGGTCAGGATTTATTGGGATATACTCCTCGTATGAAAAAAGTGCTTGAAGAAAGTATTGTTGTCGCCAATGAATTAAATCAAGGATTTGTAGGCAGTGAACATTTGCTCTTAGGGTTACTCAAAGAAGGCAACGGAGTTGCCGCAAATATTTTACTGAGCACTGGTATAGATTTTGATAAAGTCAGAAAGGAAATTACATCCATATTATCGAATGCACAAAATAAACAACCCTCTTCAAAAACAGGCGCGAATGATAATAAGAATCAAAATGTAGAAAAATACGGCACTGATTTAACACAGCTTGCTAAAGAGGGAAGGCTTGATCCAGTTATCGGCAGAGAAAGAGAAATTAATAGAGTCATTCAAATCTTATCTCGCAGAACAAAAAATAATCCTTGTTTAATTGGTGAACCTGGTGTCGGCAAAACAGCTGTTGTAGAAGGGTTGGCACAAAGAATGATAGAAGGAAATATTCCGGAGACACTGAAAAACAAGCGTTTGATTACTTTAGATCTGCCTTCTATGATAGCAGGCGCTAAATACAGAGGTGAATTTGAAGAGCGTTTGAAAAATGTTATTCAGGAAATTAAAGAGAGCGGCAATATCATCCTGTTTATCGATGAAATTCACACAATTATAGGCGCAGGAGCAGCTGAAGGCGCTGTTGATGCTGCTAATATTTTAAAACCTGCTCTGGCACGAGGAGAAATGCAGACAATTGGCGCTACAACTATCGATGAATATAGAAAACATATAGAAAAAGATGCTGCATTTGAAAGAAGATTTCAAACTGTTGAGGTAGGTGAACCAAGTGTCGAAGAAGCAATACTAATTTTATTCGGGCTAAGAGACAAATACGAAGCTCATCATAAATTAAAGATTACAGATGACGCAGTGCAGGCAGCTGTGAACCTATCTCATCGATATATTAATGACAGATATCTACCTGACAAAGCGATCGATCTAATGGATGAGGCCGCATCAAAAGTTAAAATGAGCCTGCTTACAGCTCCACCGCAAATAAGCGAGCTTGAAAAAGAATCAGAAAAATTAAATAAAGAAAAAGAAGAAGCCGTAGCTGTTCAAGATTACGAGAAAGCAGCGAAAGTAAGAGACGAAATAAAAGAGATCAAAGATAAACTGGCAGATATTAAAAAGAAATGGTCTGATACAAATACGGCGAGTATCTATTCGATTGTTGAAGTAAAAGATATAGAAAAAGTTGTATCAGAGTGGACAAATATACCGATAGAAAAAATAGCCAAAGAAGAAACAGAACGCCTTTTAAATATGGAAGCAATATTGCATAAACGTGTTGTTGGACAAAATGAAGCAATTAATGCTCTCGCACGCGCAATAAGAAGATCGCGAGTAGGATTGAAAGACCCGAAACGTCCTATCGGTTCCTTTATATTCTTAGGCCCAACAGGCGTGGGTAAAACAGAATTATGCAAAGCTTTGGCAGAAGTTATGTTTGGTGATGAAAATTCGGTTATACGAATAGATATGAGTGAATATATGGAAAAACATGCCGTGAGCCGTCTGATAGGTTCGCCTCCGGGATATGTGGGATACGACGAAGGGGGTCAATTGACTAAACGCGTCCGCAGAAAACCATACAGTGTCGTCTTACTTGACGAAATAGAAAAAGCACATCCCGATGTACTCAATATTCTTCTGCAAATCATGGAAGATGGTAGGCTAACTGACGGAAAAGGAAAAACAGTAGATTTTAGAAATACCATTATCGTTATGACTTCAAATATCGGAGCACATACAATAAAAAGATCATCAATTCTTGGTTTCAGCAGTAGTAAAGATGAAAATGCTGATGAATATGAAAAAATGAAAGAAGCTGTGTTAGATGAACTGCGCAGGGGTTTAAAACCAGAGTTTTTAAATAGATTAGATGAAATCATTGTGTTCCATAAACTTAACGACAGTGATATTAAGCACATTATTGATATCATGTTAAGTCAACTTATAAACAGAATGCGTGATATTGATCTAAATATAGAATTTACAGAAAATGTAAAAGCATTAATTGCATCAAAAGGGACAAATTTGGAATACGGTGCAAGACCACTGCGCCGTACAATACAAAGTTTAATTGAAGACAGATTAAGTGAAGCCATTCTGCAAGGTGAAATTAGTAAAGAAAACAAGATCTTTGTGGATGCGCAGGATGATCAGGTTATATTTAAACAAGATATAAAAATAAGCCATACTTAGAGTATGGCTTATTTTTATTGAAAATTATATGAGTCTTCCTTGGCATTAATCATTTCAACCATTAAATCATTATACGGAGTTACAATTCCATGTTTTTTGCCTATACTTGAAATTGCACCGTTGATTTTCTCCACTTCCGTCTTTCTCTTTTTATCAACATCTTGAAGCATCGAACATCGATTGTGTCCAACGACTTTTGCACCTTGTATGTAATATTTTTCACATATCTCTTCTGCATTCAACACGTAGCCTTCCGCTTTTGCAACCTCAACACCTTCTTTTACTAATTTATATGCAATATCATATGCTGCTTTGCTTTCTGCTAAAAATCCATTACGTGTATCAAGCAATGCGCTGATGGCATTGATCCCTACATTTACCATCAATTTAGTCCAAATAGCTTGTAAAACATTATCTGATTTATATGTTTCTATGCCGCTTTCATTAAATAAATCCACAATAATTTGCGCTTTATCCAAACACCCATCCTTACGTACACCAATATTGGTCGGACCAACGCCTGCTTGAAATACGTATCCCGGTCCGAGAACCGTTGCACCTGAAGCTGTTGCTCCAATTAATAGATTTTCTTTTTTTACATAAGGTAAAATATCTTCATCGTTACCATATCCGTTTTGCAGTGTTAATGCCATTGTTGTTTCCCCAAATAAAGCATTGCTTTTTGATAACGCTTCTGCTGTGTTTACCGATTTAACAAAGATCATGACCAAATCTACACTGCCTACATCATTTGTGCTCATTACTGCTTTTGGATGATAGATCTTGTCTTCATTTTTTATTTTTATTTTTAATCCTTCTGAATTGATAATATCCACATGCTCTTTCCATACATCTATTAAATAAACATCATTTTTTTCGGAAAGAGACCCACCGTACAAGCTTCCCATTGCACCTGCACCCAAAATAGCTATTTTCATTTTTATCACCTCATCTTTAATTTAAACCTAAATAAACTGAAAACTAGCAAACTCAGTCTACTTCAAACCCTTCAACTTTGACATTGTAGCATTGTTCACGTGCAGGATATATTTTGTTGTTTACATCATCTCTGAATTCATTAAGTCCCTCTACAAATGCTTCCCTGTATTCTCCATAATGCTTTACAAATTTTGGAGCTCTTCCGAAGAATCCGAACATATCATAAAAATTCTGTCCATAACCTGTTCCGTAAGGTCCCGAACCACCTGAAAACATTGGTATACTCACCGCTTCACTCATTGCCTTTCCTACACCTACGGGAACACACTCAACCAAGCAGCAAAACGCACCCGCTGCTTCAATCGCTTTAATATCATCAATAAGTTTTTGGGCTGTTTGCGGAGTTTTTCCCTGAACTTTCATGCCACCAGAACTCGCAGCAGTTTGCGGAGTCAGCCCGATATGCCCCATGACCGGAGTACCCGATCTAACAATAGCTTCAATTTTATCAGCCATTTCGATGCCTCCCTCAAGTTTAACGCAATCACATCCGCCTTCTTTCATAAGACGATTTGCAGATCCTATAGCCTGTTCACAGCTTACATTATATGTTCCAAAAGGCAAATCTCCTACAATAAAAGTGTTTGGTGCTCCTTTAACGACCGCCTTGGTCGCAAGAACCATCATATCAAGCGTAACCGGTGTTGTGCTTTCAAAACCATATACGATATTACCAATAGAATCTCCGACTAAGATAGCCTCTACATTGCTTTCATCGACAATTTTAGCAGTTGTATAATCGTACACCGTCAGCATTGTAAAACGTCTGTTTTCCTGTTTGTAGATTTTAAATTCTGGAATTGTTATTTTTTTTGCCATTTGAGTTCCTCCTAAATATTTTTAACACACCTTCTGTCATTTTATTAATATTATAATTCTAAATCATATTAAGTCAATTTTATTTATGTTATTTTTATTATCAATATATTAATATACTTAAATAAAATTTTAATAAATTTGTATTTTTTTATCATTAGAATGTTATAATTAAGAATAGAATTTAAATTGGAGGCATTATGTTTAACAGAATCAATAAGCTTGCAAAAAATTTAGTAAATTACTCCTGTGAAATAAAACCAGGTGAAAAAGTATTAATCAGTATAGAAGGCGAAAGTACAATTTGTCTGGCACAACAAATCATAAAAGAAGTTTATGCCGCAGACGGATATCCTTACATTGAATTATCCAATTCAAGACTAACGAGACAAATTCTCCTAGGCTCCACAGATAACCAGATAGAATTATTAAACGATATATCTTTATATAAAATGAAAAAAATGGACGCATATATCGCCGTAAGAGGAAATGATAACACTGCAGAATTATCTGATGTACCCAATGATAAAATGCGTCAATATTCTAAAATTATGAAGCCTACTCTAGACCAGAGAGTCAACAAAACAAAATGGGTTGTGCTCAGATATCCAAATAACTCAATGGCACAGAAAGCGAATATGAGTTTGGAAGCTTTTGAGAATTATTATTTCAACGTATGTAATTTAGATTATTCTAAAATGGATAAAGCCTTAAATGCATTAAACACTCTTATGGATCAAACAAATAAAGTACGTATTTCGGGGCCAAATACAGATCTAAATTTCTCTATAAAAGATATCCCCAGTGTCAAATGTTCAGGAAAAATGAATATTCCTGACGGCGAAATCTTTACTGCTCCTGTAAAAAATAGTGTAAACGGTACGTTGATGTATAATACTCCTTCCGAATATCATGGTTTCACTTTTGATAATATATATTTTGAATTTAAGGAAGGTAAAATTATCAGCGCAAAATGTAATGATGATAAAAGAATAAACCATGTATTAGATACTGATGAAGGCGCACGATATATCGGCGAATTTTCTTTAGGTATTAATCCGTATATTCTAAGTCCGATGATGGATACTTTGTTTGATGAAAAAATTGCCGGTTCCTTCCATTTCACTCCGGGTTCGGCATATATAGGCGAAGCCGATAACGGCAATCGTTCTGCTGTGCATTGGGATTTAGTTTGTATACAAAGAGCTGAATATGGCGGGGGACAAATATATTTTGATGATATATTAATAAGAGATAACGGTATTTTTGTATTAGACGAGCTTCAATGTTTAAATCCGGAGAATTTAAAATAACCGTAAAATATTTAAACATTAAACTGCTCGATATAAGAGCAGTTTTTGTTATAATTATATTAATATAATTTTATATTCACCTCAAATAAATATATAGGTATTATTATGAAAATAGTTGAAATTACTCCAAAAACTCTCAGTGCAAATATCAAAATACCTCCTTCGAAAAGCTATACACATATAGCCATACTTTGTGCATCTCTGGCTTGCGGCACAAGCACTATACATAATGTTATGTTATCTGATGATGTTTTGGCAACAATCAAAGCAGTAGAATCGTTTGGTTGTGATATATTATATCTTCAAGAAGATCGCCCGGATTTTTTTACATTAAAAATCACCGGTCAGTTTCCTTTACATATTAGAAATAACACTATTGACTGTAGACAAAGCACCAGTACACTACGTTATCTCATCTCTTTAGCTCTTACTACAAACACACGAATTATATTTACATCAAAATATCCTTTGCTTAAAGGATCTTTTAATGATTTTTATAACGTATTTTATGAAAAAGAAATTGCGTTTGAAAATTCTGACGGTAATCTCCCTTTAATAATACAGGGTTTATTGAAACCTGGCCTGTATAAAGTTGAATTACCACAAACCATTTCTTCTCTTTTATTGATATTACCGCTGTTAAAGAGAGACTCAACAATTCGGCTTAGTAAATATTTGAACAATACAGATGATATTCGTATGATAATCGATATATTGCAAAAAGCTGGAATCAACATAAAATACAGTCAAGATTTACATGAATTTTTTATCAATGGAAATCAACATTATAATTCTTTTGATTATACCATTGAAGCAGATTATTCTTTCGCCTCTTTTTGGCTGTGTGCTTCTGCATTTGGCTGTAATATAACTTCATATGGTTTAGATATAAAGTCAAAACAACCGGAAAAATCATTTTTAAAATATATTTCCAATACAGGCGCAAAAATCATTCGCAAAGGTGACGGTATTAAAATTAAATCAAATAATTTACTCAATGGAATTAAAGTAAATATAGAAACTATGCCTGATATATTGCCGATCATGGCCGTTTTATCAACTTCTATTCAAGGCATCACACAAATTACTGGAATTAGAAAACTTAAACAACTAGAATCAGAAAGAGTGAAGCTGACTATAAATATGATCTCATCTCTAGGCGGAGATATTGTAGAGATATCAGACGGAATTATAATAAATGGGCAGGGTAGACTGCAAGGCGGCACTGTTAATACCTCAAATGATCATCGTATTGCTATGGCCGCTGCAATTTCATCTGTTATTTGCGAAGATAATGTTATTATTACTTATGCAGATTGTGTCAATAAATCATATCCTTTATTTTGGAATGATTTTAGAGATGCAGGCGGTATATGTGAAGAATATTTTATGAATGAATATTAATTGCATATAAAATATTTTTATTTTTTTAACGGTACAATGATAATGATTTATGAAAATATTTCTGTAAAAAAATTAATTGAATTTATTTTAAGCAGCGGTGATATCGATCATCGTTCAGTTCACCATCTTTCAGCAAAAGAAGGCATTTTAGCTCATCAATATATTCAAAAACAATACGCACAAACTGCACAGACAGAAGTACCCGTATCATATCAAAATCAATTTGATGAAATCAACCTAACCATTTCCGGCAGAATTGACGGATTGCTTACTGATAATCATGGAAATATAATAATTAATGAAATTAAAAGTACGGTAAAGTCACTTGATGAAATATCCCAGCCCTCTGAAATTCATATCATGCAAGCTAAAGTTTATGCCTTTATGTATGCAAAGAAAAGTGACTTAAAACAAATTATGATTCAAGTTACGTATATTAATATTTCTTCTATGAAAGCCAAAGATTTTATATATGATCTAAAGATCGAAGATATAGATAGCGAAATTACAGACATTATTCATTCGTATTTATATTATCTAAGAAAATTAATCAATATAAAATTAAAAAGAAATAGCAGCATCGATACTTTAAATTTTCCACATACCTATCGCAGAGGTCAACGTGCTATTATTAAAAATATTTATAAATGTTTGTTAGAAGAGAAAAATCTTTTTTTGCATGCTCCCACTGGAAGCGGCAAAACATTATCTGCTTTATTTCCCAGTTTAAAATATATTTTGCTTAAAGATGAGAAAATTTTTTATCTTGTTAGCAAAGGCACACAAAAAAAAGTTGTATTAGAAACTTTAGAATTATTAAAAACACATGGTTTGTTTATTAAAGCCGTTATTATTGATGCTAAAGAAAAAGTATGCTGCAATGAAAGCGAGATCACAAATTGCAATCCTGAAAAATGCAAATTCACAATAGAGTATTATAATAAAATAAAAGAAATTTTACTCGAGATACTGCATAACGAAGATATTATCACCAGAGAAGTTATAAAAAAATATGCTCAAAAATATATGGTATGTCCCTTTGAATTAAGTTTAGATATCAGTTGTTTTTGCGATATTATTATTTGTGATTATAATTATATTTTTGATCCTTTCTCATCCTTAAAAAGATATTTCGAAGAAAATAATAAATATCTTTTCTTAATAGACGAAGCGCATAATCTAAGCGACCGAGGACGGCAAATGTATTCGGCAGAAATAAGCAAAAACGAGTTGCTAACAGTAAGAAAAACAAATAAACAGTATAAAAGCTTCTATAATGCATTAACGAAATTAAATACTTCTTTGAATAAAATTAATAAATCATCCGAAGATAATATTGTCGAATTATCTGCAGATGATCTTGTCTTTTTGCAAATTAATAATTTCTTAATTAAAGCAGAAAAATATATACAGTTAAACGGCGAATTACCGGCAACTATTCAAGATTTTTATCTAATATTATTTAAATTTAATAAATTATTTCAAATTGCTTCTTCCTATCATATATTTTATTATGATAGAACAGAAAAAAAATTGAAGTTATTTTGTCTGGATGCTTCAAAATACTTGCTGGATACTATATCAAAAAGCTCTTCCTCCATATTTTTTTCAGCTACTCTTATGCCAATCGATTATTTTATGCGTATTTCAGGCGGAAGCCCTACTGATTATACAATGATATCTAAAAGTCCCTTTATATCAGATAAATTAAAAGTAACAGCTATATGCCATGTTGATCTTACATATAAAAAAAGAAATCAAAGTATTAATGAAATTATTCAATATCTTCATACAATATTAAACCGCAATAAAGGTAATTACATGATTTTTTTCCCCTCATTTGAATTTATGAATTTTGTTTATGAAAATTATAAAAAAAAATATGGGGATGAGAACATTTTACTGCAAAAAACAAATATGAGTGAAACAGACAGAGATGAATTTATTTCATATTTTAATAATAAAGAAAGCAATATAGCCGCTTTTGTTGTCCTGGGCGGAAGTTTTTCTGAAAGTATTGATCTGGTTGGAGACAGGCTCATCGGCTGCGTCATTATCAGTGTTGGACTTCCAAAACTTTGCTATGAAAGAGAAAAATTAAAACAATATTATGATAAAGAAGGCCATGGATTCGAATTTGCTTATTTGTATGAAAGCGTTAATAAAATAATGCAAGCAGGCGGCAGGGTAATACGATCCGAAAATGATACCGGCTTCATATATCTCATAGATAAACGTTTTAGTTATACTCAATATAAATCGTTATTGTCTCAAACTTGGGAAAATATAGATTATATCTTTAACTACAATAATTTTTGATAATAAAAAGTTTCGATAAGTCTCTTATTTAAGCAATATTTCCGTCATACTTTCGCTCAGCAAATAAGTATTTTTTGGAAACGGAGATAATGGATTATCTTTTATTTCTTGCGCATTTTCAAATCTCTTATTCACATCATGTTCTCTCATGGGAAAGTGAGTAGCCAATAAATATCTGGGATTGATTGAAGAAATTGCTTCAACCCCCGATTCTGTAATTAAGAAAATAAACGGCACTATTAAACAGGTTATATCTTTATTAATTAATTCAGATTCTCTAAAAATCGCAACATCCGGCAAACTGTCTCCAACATGCAATATTCTATGCTCACCTAAATATAATAAAAATGTGATATTTTGTATATATTTATATTTATTTTGATCATCATGCATTAATCTTGTAATAATAAGTCTAATATTTTTAATACTCAAATCAATTGATTTATTATGATCTAAATCGATAGAAATCAATTGAGTAATAAAACGTTTTTTAAAATATTTACTTTTTCTCATATCTGCGATAACAGCTTTCGGAGCTATTAAAGTAGCTTCCGAGCACGCACTTAATATTTGGCACACCAAATCAGGTTGAAAATGTTCTTTATGTTCATGCGTAATTAATATAAGATCTATACTACTAAAAGGCGGCTTTTTCTTTACGATATTCATTAAAATATCTTTATCCACTGTTGGATAAGGAAGGATATTGGGAGAGATTATAGAGTCAATTAAAATATTTTTATTATTATAATTAATAAGTGTTCCCATACATGAAGTGTATATAATTTTATATATTTCTTTTGCCATTACTTCACCACTATTTAAACTATAGATTTATACATTTTTATCTTTATTATTATAATATTTTTAAAAAGCAATTTCAAATATATTTTTATATTATATTGTTGAATCAAGAATATTTTTGTTAATTCTTTTTATTTAATTGAAATCATTTACTTAATTTGATATATTATTAAATGATTTCAATTATCCAAAATATATAAGAGGTGTATAAATTGAAGAAATTTGTCATAGATAATGAAAAATGTACAGGTTGCAGAATATGTCAAGTAGCATGCTCAACTACATACTTCAGAGATGAATCGAATCAAATGGCTCGTCTAAGGATTATTGAAAGCGAAGAAGGAAAGTATAATATAATAACATGCAGCCAGTGTAATATCTGTATAGATATTTGCCCCGTTAATGCACTTTATAAAGACAAAGATGATATCGTTATGTTAAATAAAGATTTATGCGTAAATTGCCTGATGTGTGTTGGATTTTGTCCGAATGAAGTAATGATTTATAGCGACAATTGCAGTACACCTTTTAAATGTGTCATGTGTGGAATTTGTGCTAAAAATTGTCCTACAGGGGCATTAAGCATTAAACCCAGATAAGGAGATAATTCATGTTAAGACAAAAATCTATTGCAGAATTCAACTATCTTCCTGCTAAAATAGAATATGGTTATGCAAATAAACTGCTATTTGTAGATTTAGATCATTTTCAAATATTAGAAAAACAAATTCCTGAAAATATAAAGAAAACTTTTATAGGCGGTAAGGGATACGGATTAAAGTATTTGTGGGATTCTGTAAATGAAAACACAAACTGGGATGATCCTGAAAATGAAATAATGATAACCACAGGTCCGCTGACAGGTCTTACGCAATATCCGGGTGCCGGAAGAGTTATTGTTACAACCCTTTCTCCGCTTACAAAACTCCCGGTTGATGTAAATACAGGCGGGTATTTTGGCCCTTATTTAAAATTTTCAGGTTGGGATGGTCTTGAAATCAGAGGCAAATCAGAACGCGACGTCATTATTTTTATAGACGGCAATGCTGGTATGGTAAAAATCATAGGCGCCTCGCTTGTAAAAGAGCGTGATACACATATATTAGCGCCTTATTTAATCAATAAATTTTCCACAGACAATGAAGACAAAAAAAATATTGCTGTGTTATCTTCCGGCCGAGGCGCAGAACATTCCAACATAGGCACTATTAATTTTTCATTTTTTGATACCAAGAGAAATAAAGTGCGGTTAAGGCAAACTGGCAGGGGCGGTATGGGCACAGTTCTTAGAGACAAACATATTTTAGCTATCGTCGTTAAATACACAGGTGTTAATTCATCACTGAATCATCCACATGATTTACCTGCCATTAATCAATTAGCGATCAAAATGCACAAAGAAATCGCTTCTTTAAATTACCAGGATGCAAATTATCTGCGAACCTGCGGCACAGCAAATTTTATCGATCTAATGAATGAATATGAGTTGCTGCCTGTTAAAAATATGCAATACGGTTCACATAAAGATGTAAAAAATATTGATTCTACTATTTTGTTTAAAAAATATTTAAAGCAAAATACGATGGAAGGGTGCTGGTATGGTTGTTCTATCGCATGTCGCAAAGTAATAGATGATTTCAAATTGAGGACAGGTCCGTACAAAGGCAAAAAAGTTACTATTGATGGTCCTGAATACGAAGTATTAGCATCACTGGGTGCAAATTGCGGCGTTTTCAATTTAGAAGCCATTTTAGAATTAAAATTCTACTGTGATACATATGGTATTGATGCCGTATCCTATGCATCAATTATGGCATTTCTCATGGAGTGTTATGAACGAGGAATTTTAAACAATGAATTTACCGGTGGTCATAAATTAGCCTTTGGAAATTATAAGGTGCTTCTCAATGTGTTACATGAAATGGCTGAAGGCCGTGGTCTTGGTATTGTTGCTGCTATAGGTATTGAAGGCATCAAAGAATTATTGGTAGAAGAATATGATGAAGACATAGATTTCTTAAATGACATAGGCATGGTTCAAAACGGTCTTGAATTTGGTGAGTACATGTCAAAAGAATCACTTGCGCAACAAGGTAGTTACGGAATCACTAATAAAGGTCCTCAGCATGATCAATGCTGGATGATTTCCATGGATATTATTAAAGATAAAATGCCTACTCTTAATGATAAAGCGCAAGCTCTAACAGTATTCCCAACATTTCGAACAATGTTTGGAATCTTTGGATTATGCAGACTACCGTGGAACAATATTATTCCATGGCATAGCAATGATCCTGATATATCCGAAAGCGAAAAAATAACCGAGCATGCAAAAGATTATTGCAAATTATACGAGGCCGTGACAGGAAAGCATCTTACCTTTTCTGAAATGATGTTGATATCAGACAGAATATCTACTTTTCAACGATTATTCAATAAACGCATGGGCAAAGGAGTGCGCGAATTTGATATCATACCGTACAGAGCAATGGGCCCGGTCACGACCAAAGAATATTTATCTAAACAAGAGTATTACGATGCTCAATTAAGAAACGATGTTAAAATCGTTCCCGATCATTTAAGTATAGAAGATAAAATCTACCAACTGCGAAAATATCGCAGCAATCTATATCAGGAACTTATTGATAAAACATACAAAATTAGAAATTGGAATATTAACGGCGTTCCCACAAAAGAAAAACTGAAAAATGTAGGATTAGATGAAAAAACATTCCTGGATTTAACTGATGGTTGATGTTCGACGGAGATAAATGAATGAAAATTGTTATTGCCATTGATTCTTATAAAGGAACTTTATCCTCTCTAAAAGCTGCTAATATTATTAAACAAGCTATAACTACCTGTATAAATAATACTTGGCACGAAATAGAGATATTTCCTATGGCAGATGGGGGTGAAGGCACATTGCAAGCTATCATGGCTTTTGATCCAAATGCTATATTATATAAAATAATAGTCAAGGATGCTTTGTTTCGAGATATACAGGCTCCTTTTTTAATTAATAATAATACTAAAAGTGCTGTTATTGAAATGGCTAATATCGCAGGGCTTCCTATGCTCAAAAACAAAGAACGAAACATCATGGAAGCTACAACATACGGCGTGGGGCAAGCAATTAAAAAAGTGCTAGATATGAATGTATCCACTGTTTATTTAGGCATTGGGGGTTCCGCAACAAATGATGCCGGACTAGGTATGCTTCAGGCCTTAGGCGCAAAATTTTTAAATGCAAATAATAATGATATTAGACATGGTGCACGTGATATTGGGAAAATTACAAAGATTGATCTGACAAATTTTGATCATAGACTTAAAAATATTGATTTCATTTCTATATGTGACGTTACAAACCCATTTTACGGTCCTGATGGCGCTACTTATGTTTACGGTCCTCAAAAAGGCGCATCTAAAGAACAAATTCAAATAGTAGATAATCATTTTAAAAATTTCAGCTATCTTATTAACCATACTATGAATGTTGATATACAAAATATTAAAGGTGCAGGAGCAGGTGGAGGAATGGGTGGAGGGGCTGCAGTATTTTTAAATGCAGAAATGAAAACAGGCGCAGATTGGTTGATAGAATTTTCCGACATCGAAAGAAGTCTTGCAACTGCCGATTTAGTAATAACAGGTGAAGGTAAAACAGATATACAAACCCTTAATAATAAACTGCCTGTAAGAATAGGTGCACTATCTCAGAAATATCACAAAAAAACTATTATAATTAGTGGAGATAAATCCATTCATAAAGATGATATCCAACAATTTGGCATTGATGATATATATGCATTAACAGATTATTTTTCATTAGAGCAAGCTATAAAAGAGCCGGAAAAAACGCTTTATGAAGCAACGCTACATATTTGCAATGAAATATTTTAATCTATGAGGTACAACATGTTTTCAATGTACGATTTAATAGAAAAGAAAAAACACAATCAACATCTCACAGATGAGGAAATCAGGTATATTATAAACAATTATACAAATTCAAATATCCCCGATTACCAAATGTCTGCATTTTTAATGGCCATTTGGTTTAATAAGCTCACAAATAAAGAAGTATATGCACTCACTAATACTATGGTATCATCCGGAAATATTCTTGATTTAAGTAGCATAAAAGGTGTCAAGGCGGATAAACACTCAACCGGAGGAGTCGGTGATAAGATCTCCTTAATTTTGCTGCCCATTATGGCGTCACTCGGCGTAAAAATTGCTAAGATGTCCGGACGTGGATTAGGACATACAGGAGGCACCATTGATAAATTAGAATCAATAAATGGCTTCAAGACGCAAATCGATCATAAAATTTTTCTAAAAAATTTAGAGAATATTGGTATGGTTATCGCCTCACAAAGCCTAAATTTAGCACCGGCAGACAAAAAAATATATGCCTTAAGAGATGTTACCGCTACAATAGACGATATCCCGTTAATTGCCTCAAGTATTATGAGTAAAAAAATTGCTTCCGGAGCTGATATTATTGTTTTAGATGTAAAATGTGGAAGCGGAGGATTTATGAAAGATTACGATTCTGCTGTCCAGCTTGCCGAATTAATGGTTGATATCGGAAAAAATTCAGGTAAAAACACTTCAGCTTTAATTACGGATATGAATGTTCCTTTAGGCAAAGCAATTGGAAATTCACTTGAAATTATGGAAGCAGTCTCTTGTTTGCAAGGAAATATACCAGATGATATCAAACAAATTGTTTTCGCTTTAGGAACACAAATTTTAATCTTAGCAAAACTGGCACCTGATGAAAATATTGCTTATGAGATGATAGAAGAAGAATTAATAAATCGTAATGCATATAATAAATTTTTGACTTTTATTGCTGCACAAGGCGGTAATATCACACAGATTGAAAATACTGCTCTACTTCCTAAAGCTGATATTGTAAAAAATGTATATGCCCGAAATAATGGATATGTTTCATCTTTTGACTGCACATTAGTTGGTATGGCATCATTAAAAACCGGTGCAGGCAGACAAAAAAAAGAAGATATTATCGACTATGGCGCCGGAATTTATTTAAATAAGACTTATGGAGATTATGTTAAAAAAAATGATATAATTGCTCAGGTGTATTCATCAGATGTATCAAAAGCACAGGAAGCTGCTTTAATAATGCAAAATGCCGTTTATATTACTAAACAAAAACCTGCCAATAGAAATATGATAAGAGGAATAATTAATTGAATAACGCACTTTATAAAAAAGCGTTAAAATATATCGCTTTGCAAGATAGAACGCAAAATCAAATGAAAACTTATTTGCAAAAAAAAGGATATGGAGAAAATGAAATTAACGAATGCTTATGTAAATTAAGAGACTATAATTATATTAACGACAGACGATACGCACTTCATATTATGGTAAAAAAAATTAAACTTAAAAATTATTCTTTAGCAATGGCAGAACGATATTTACGTTCAGAGTTTTTGAATGAGTCAATTGTTCACGAAGCAATTACTTCATTGGGAGAAGAATATGAACAGCATGCTTTGTCGTGCTTTTTAATAAAAGAATTGAAAAATAAGCCATATGACAATGAATGTATAAATAAACTAAAAAACAAAGCATTGCGTAAGGGATTTAAATATTATCATATACAAGAAAGTATAGACAATATATTATCAACAATGAAAGGAAAATAACTCAATGAATATAACTGTATTAGGCTGCGGCCGCTGGGGGAGTTTCATTGCTTCTTATTGCTCAGATATTGGTCATAATGTAGTTTTATGGGGACGCGAAGACTCGAAAAATATGTACAGGTTAAAAAAAGAAAGAAAAAATGAGTATATGCAAATTCCCAATGCAATCGAGTTATCGCAGGATATTGAATATGCAGTATGCCAAGCAGATTATATTATTATCTCTGTAAGTTCTCAACAACTTAGAAATCTTCTGGAAAATATTAAATCATTTGATTTTTTTAACAAAACAATTATTTTATGTATGAAGGGGCTTGAACAAAATACAGGAAGGCGACTCAGTACAATAGTCAACGAATATTTGCCGAATATACCTGCGGCGGTTTGGGTCGGTCCCGGCCATGTACAAAATTATGTATATAGAATACCAAATTGTATGATTATTGACGCTGCAAATAAAGAAATCATTGCTCCGATAGTTGATGTATTTAATAGTCAGCTCATGCGCTTATATATCGGCAATGATGTTATTGGTACTGAAATAGGAGCTGCCGCAAAAAATGTTATCGGTATTGCTGCAGGAATGCTTGATGGCATGGGCTATACAAGCTTAAAAGGTGCTCTAATGGCACGTGGCGCCAGAGAAGTATCTCGCTTAATAAAAGCATTAGGCGGTAATGAAATTACTGCTTACGGACTTTCACATCTTGGAGATTATGAAGCCACATTATTCTCACCGTTTAGTAACAATAGAAGATATGGGGAGCTTTTTATTAACGGTCAAAGATTTAATAAATTAGCTGAAGGTGTATATACAGCAAAAGCTATGCTGATACTGGCGGAAAAATATAATGTTGATCTTCCTATAACGAAAGGTGTAAATGATATTCTATCATATAAACAAGAACCTCAGGATATAATGTCACAATTGTTTATAAGATCTGTAAAAGGAGAATTTATTGATTAATATACATAAATTATTTTTGAATTAATTGATTCATTATTTCTAATTTTTTTTGAATTATTTTATTATTATAGATATACATTTCGTTTTCACTTTTTGTAGTCAGAAGCGAAATATGACGTTTTAATGCCGCTTCTGCTACGTCTTTATTTTTTAATTTAATAGAATTATATATAAAATGATGTTCTTGCCCCAAAAAATCATATAAACTACTGTCCGCTGTGATATAGACACGGTATCTCTTCATTTTAAGATGTATATTCTCATATGCTTCAATTAAATATTTGTTTTTACTACAGAGAATAATATATTCGTGAAAATCATTTTCAGCTTTGGAAAACTCTTTAAATTCACCAGATTGATAGGCTGATTCTAGCTTAATGGTAAGCTTATACAGTTGGTTCAGCTCTTCATCTGTGATTCTTATTGCTGCATAGCCAGCAGCCAACGGTTCCAAAACAAACCTAAAATTATTTAAATCAAAATAATCGTTAGCATCAAAAGGTGCCACTATAGTACATTTCCCGTTGATTTTTTGAACAAACCCTTCTTTTTCCAAAAGATTGATCGCTTCTCTTACCGGAGTTCTGCTAACGCCTAATGATTGTGCTATTTTTGTTTCGACAATTTTAGTTTCAGGTAAAAAATTAAAATTTATAATTTCATTTAAAAGTATTTCGTACACAATATCTACCAGTGGTTTAAATGGATTTTCATTTAATTTTTGTATTATTAATTGTTTGTTCATTTCATCATTACCTTTTTAATATACTCCTTTATATACTATTTTAAATTAATAAAATAAAATGTAAACAATTTAATTGTATTAATTTAGATGCATAAAAAGAAAAAAACCGGTCATAAGATTAAATTTTTTCGATAATTGTACAAATCTTGACACCTTTTTTACATCTTTTTACTATTTTTATTATAAAGGAGGTGCTTTTAATGGCAAAGGTAATAATTGACCCTAATTTTTGCAAGGGGTGTGGATTATGTTTCAGCGTATGCCCAAAAAATTTGTTGAAAGCTGGAGATAATATCAATGCCAAAGGATACAACTATGCCGTTCAAGAAAATGCAGAACAATGTACTGCCTGCAAACTTTGCGCTGTCATGTGTCCCGATGCAGCAATTTCAGTTTACAAATAAATATAACGAGGTGAAAATTATGAGTGAAAAAGTGGTAAAAAAAGGTAATGAAGCCGTTTGTGAAGCAGCTTTACGTGCGGGTTGCCGTTTTTTTGCAGGATACCCTATAACGCCACAAACAACGGCAACGGAATACTTATCTTGGAGAATGAAAGAAGTCGGAGGCGTATTTGTGCAAGCAGAAAGCGAGCTGGCCGCAATCAATATGATTGTGGGGAGCGCTTTTTCCGGTACTCGAAGTATGACCGCTACATCTGGCCCGGGTCTATCTTTAATGACTGAAACATTAAGCGTAATAGCCGGAACAAGGCTTCCGGCCGTAATCATAGATATCCAAAGAGCAGGCGCCGGCATAGGAACAATACAAGGCTCACAAGGTGATTTTTACATGATTACGAAAACTTTAGGCCATGGTGGTCTCAAAGGTCTGGTATATGCTCCTGAGTCAATACAAGAGTCTGTGAATCTAATCTATGAATCATGGGATAAAGCGGAACAATACCGTGTTCCTGTGATCATTATGACTGATGGTACAATGGGTCAAATGATGGAAGCTGTTGAAATTCCGGATTTCAAAGAAGCGCCCGATCTTTCTGATCAACCATATGTTGCAGGCAAACGAAAAAATGGAAGAAAAAAAAGAATGATTACAGATACCCCTTGGTTTGGTCCTTGTGCATCGCAAAATGATAATGTGGAGTATCATTACAGCGAATACGAGAAAATGTATGATGAATGGAACACTACCGAAGTACGTTTTGAAGAATACATGATGGAAGATGCCGAATATCTTATTATTGCATGGGGGACAAGTGCAAGAGTCGCAAAAACCGCCATTAAACGCATGAGAAAAGAAGGCCTGAAGGTAGGTTTGTTTAGACCTATAACATTAGTACCTTTTCCAAAGGACCAAATAACGAAATTAGATAAAAAGAAAATCAAAGCTGTCTTGACAGTAGAGATGACAATCCCCTCACAATTTCATCATGAAGTAGTGCAATACCTTGATAAAGATATTGAAATTGAAACCTATCGACGCGGTGGCGGAAATATGGTTTTAGATGAAGAAATTGAAGAAGCTTTGAAAAAATTAATTTAGGAGATAAAAAATGGATTGTGTATATCGAAGAAGTAATGCCCTGTCAAATGTGCCAACATCATTCTGTCCGGGATGTATGCATAGCACGGCATTGAAAATACTTTGTGAAGTATCGGAAGAACTTGGTATTAAAGATGATTTGGTACTGTTAACCCCGATCGGTTGCGCTGTATTTGCGGGAGCCTTCGTTGATTTTGACTCTTTTGGCGCTCCCCATGGAAGGCCGGGTGCAACAGGCACGGGATTTAAAAGAAGTAACCCTGAAATCCCATTGGTGCTTTACCAAGGAGATGGCGACTGTGCTTCAATCGGAATTGCCGAAACATTACATGCGGCAAACAGAGGCGAAGGCTTCACGGTTATTATGGTCAATAACCAAGTTTACGGTATGACCGGTGGCCAAGCAGCTCCCACAACTCTGCCAGGTCAAAAAACTACAACATCCCAATATGGAAAAAGTATCGAAGAAATGGGCGACCCTATAAAATTGGCAGAGATAATTGCTACTTTAAAAGCTCCAAAATATGTAACAAGACAAGCTCTGCATACACCTAAAAATATTCTTGCAGCAAAAAAATCCATCAAAAAAGCACTAGAAATCCAAATTCATGAAGGCGGTTATTCCTTTATAGAACTCATATCAGCATGCCCTACAAACTGGAAAATGGATCCAAAAGATACACCGAAATACATGGACGAAATCGTATTAAAAGAATATCCCGTCGGCGATTTAAAAGGATGAAAGGGGAGAATATAGCATGGAAAACAGTTATTTATTAGCAGGTTTTGGTGGTCAAGGAGTTCAAACATTAGGTCAATTATTGACATATGCAGCGACTGATGCAAAAAAATATGCTACATATCTACCTGCTTATGGCGGCGAAATGCGTGGCGGCACATCAAATTGTACTGTAAAAATCAGTGATGAAGAAATCGGTTCCCCGGCAGCCAAAAGTTACAACTATGTTGTTGTTTTGAATCTGCCTTCATATAACGCTTTTAAAGATAAAGTGAAGAAAGAAGGCACGCTCTTTGTCAACTCTAATTTAATATTAGATGCACACTCACCTGAAGGCACACAATTAGTAAACGTACCCTTAACATATCTGGCAAATGAAGCCGGTTCACAAGTTGTATCAAATGTCCTTATGTTTGGGCTTTTATGCGCCTATACCGATGATATAGATTTAAATGTAGCTAAAAAAACAATGCTTAATAAAATGGCATATAAAGAACAATATGTAGAAATTAATACAAAAGCTTTTGAGCTAGGCATTAAAAAAGGTACTGCATTAAAATAAATTATAGTTTATTATGAAAAGGAGATTAACTATGAAAGTTGCAATCTTAGGCGCAGGCGCCATGGGCGCTTTAGTTGGTAGCGGATTTCAAAAAGGCGGAGCAGATGTATGGCTTGTAGATCCATTTAGAGAGCATATGGATAAAATTAAAAACGAAGGATTAAAAATTCATTTAAACGGCGGCGAAAAAGAAGAATGTGTAAAAATGAATACAGCAACCGATCCTACACAAGTAGGCATATGTGATGTTGTCGTTATTCTTGTTAAAGGAATGCACACAAGATCCGCTGTTGAAAATGCAAATGCGTTATTTGATAATAATACTTTTGTTATTACGCTGCAAAACGGCGTCGGCAATGCCGATATTTTAGCTGAAATTTTTGATGCTAAACGTGTTGGATACGGCGTTTTGAATTTAGCCAGTGTGTTGGTTTCACCGGGCGAAATAAATGCAAATTACAAAAATAATATTGAAAATGTTTTTAATATTTATTTCAATAGTATATCAGATGAACGTTTGGAAATATGTAATCAACTAGTTGATATTCTAACTGCAGGAGGATTCAAGACAATATATTCAACAGAAGCAGATATTTTTATATGGCAAAAATTAATTGTAAATTGCTGCGTTAATCTAACATGTGCAATTACGAAACTGACTATGGGACAAATTTTTGAACAACCTGATGGTAGAGAGCTGCAACGCCAAATTGTCAGAGAACTAGTAGAAGTTGCAAACGCAAAAGGAATCCCATTTGATTATGAAAAAGAATGGTATCATTGGGAATTTGAATCATTGCCAGCAGCAAAAGCACATTATCCATCCGCTGCTCAAGATGTGTTTAACTCCCGAAAAACTGAAATTGATTTTTTGAATGGAGCCATAAGCAGAGAAGGAGATAAATATGGCATTGATACACCTGTGAATGATACAATAGTTATGTTGACCCACATTATAGAGAATACATATGATATCCAGTATCCAAAAAAATAACTGTACAGTTATTTTTTTGGATAGGTAACAGATATTAAAGAGCATAGTATTAATACTATGCTCTTTATATATTTTTGAATTTATAAAAATTTTATTAACTGTAAGAACGAAGGGTATAATAAAAAAAGTTAATAAAGGAAAATACTTTAACTCTATAAGTATCGGCGTTGCTACTGTTTGGTTTTCTTCGCATTGCGGAGCCGGTTTTGCATTAGGAATATAAGAAATTGCTTACTTTATAGTTTGTCTATTTGATATATAAATTTATAAATTAATTAATAAAAATAAATTTAATAATATATTTTCTTAATTTAATATTGACATTAGTATACTAAATCTATACAATAACTTATGTTGTCGTTATCATTAACACAAATGATAGATTTTGATATCTATTATTTATAAAAAATTTATTAACTGTAAATTTTAAACGGAGGTTATTATGCAAAAAGTTAATAAAGGAAAATACTTTAACTCTATAAGCATCGGTGTTGCTGCTGTTTGGTTTTCTTCGCATTGCGGAGCCGGTTTTGCATCAGGGACACAAGAAGTTGCTTATTTCGTAAGACATGGTTTCTTAGCACCTTTCATGCCAATTTGGGCTATGTTTATAGTCGGCATGCTTATGTATGTCACTTTGGAAACAGGTCGTCTTCATGGTGTATCTTCTTATTCAGAAATAGTTAACAGAGCGTACGTTCCAATTCAAGTAGTCTTAGGAAGAACATATGATATTATCCAAACTATTTCTATGTTGCTTGCTCCCGCAGCGTGTTTGTCAGCAGGCGCAGCATTATTCAATCAGTACTTCGGACTGCCAACATTCGTAGGAACAGTTATTATGTTAGTTATAACCGTATTGGTTTGTTTGTTTGGTGCCAAAGTCGTTAGAACATTTGGAACTATTCTTACTGTAGGCATGATTATCATTGTGGCTATCATCGCAGCATTCGGCATTCATGCAAATGCAGCTAATATCGGCAAAATCATGTCTAACCATGAAATCTATACTTCTGTAGGTCAATCATTATGGTATGGTACACTATATGGTTTATTCCAAAGTGGTATTTGGGCAGCAGGCTGTGCAGCAGCAGCGGGTATGAGATATCGTAATGAAGCTAAAGGTGCTGCGATTATGGGCATAGTATTAAACACACTTATGCTAGCATTTGTTGTAACTATGATCATGGGCGGCATGCCTACGGTTGCAACCGATGAACAAGCAAAACTCTTGCCAACACTGTTTGTTGTCCAGACATTGGATATTCCAGCATTTAATATTATTTATCCATTGCTTCTCTTCATGGCTCTGGTTACAACATCTGTTGGTTTTGTATTTGCGGTTCAAGGCAGATTAGGACTTATATTCTTTAAGAAAATGGAAAATCAGAAGCTTAAAAATGCAATTATTTCTACTGGATGGCTTATATTAATCTGGTTAGTAGCTCAAATGGGTCTGTTAAATATTGTTACAAAAGGTTACGCATATTTAGGATATATTTACATATTCATCCTCATCATTCCTATGTTTACATTGGGTATTAAAAATATTAAAAAATATCGCAGACTCGAAGAAGCCGGCGAATTGCCACCTGGTGTTGATAACAGGATCGCTTAGTATTAACCTATAACAAATATTCAAAAAATAATTATTATAACATCATCAGTTAACTTAAATTTTTTTATAAATAAGATATATTTAAAGAGCATAGTAATGAGTCTATGCTCTTTTATTTTTATTATTTTAATAAAAATAATTTTGTCAAATCAAATTAAATTATTATTGACATCTCGAATGTAAACGTGTTATATATAAAATGAAAATGTTATCATTCTATATTCTTAATAAGGAGGAAATCTATATAATTATAAAATTTTGAATGACATTTTTAAAAAATGGAGGTTATTATGCAAAAAGTTAATAAAGGAAAATACTTTAACTCTATAAGCATCGGTGTTGCTGCTGTTTGGTTTTCTTCGCATTGCGGAGCCGGTTTTGCATCAGGGACACAAGAAGTTGCTTATTTTGTAAGGCATGGCTTTTTAGCGCCGTTTCTACCTTTGTGGGCTATGCTTATCGTTGGTCTGCTTATGTATGTCACTTTGGAAACAGGTCGTCTTTGGGGCGTGTCAACTTATGCGGAAATAGTAAATAAAGCATATGTTCCTGTTCAAAAAGTGCTGGCAACTACTTATGATATCATTCAAACAATTTCAATGGTGCTTGCGCCAGCTGCATGCTTAGCCGCTGGTGCCGCTTTGTTTAATCAATATTTTGGACTGCCAACATTCGTAGGAACAGTTATTATGTTAGTACTTACCGTATTGGTTTGTATATTTGGTGCAAAAGTTGTTAGAACATTTGGAACCATTCTTACAGTATGTATGATTATCATTGTGGCTATCATCGCAGCCATCGGTGTTCATGCAAATGCAGCTAATATAGGCAAAATTGTTTCCAACCATGAAATCTATACTTCTGTAGGTCAATCATTATGGTATGGTACACTGTATGGCTTATTCCAAAGTGGTATTTGGGCAGCAGGCTGTGCAGCAGCAGCGGGTATGAGATATCGTAATGAAGCGAAAGGCGCTGCAATTTTGGGCATTACACTCAACACTCTTATGTTAGCATTTGTTGTAACCATGATCATGGGCGGCATGCCTACGGTTGCAACCGATGAACAAGCTAGGCTTCTGCCAACATTGTTTGTTGTCCAAACATTGGATATCCCAGCATTTAATATTATTTATCCATTGCTTCTCTTTATGGCTCTGATTACAACATCTGTTGGTTTTGTATTTGCGGTTCAAGGCAGATTAGGACTTATATTCTTTAAGAAAATGGAAAATCAGAAGCTTAAAAATTCAATTATTTCTACTTTATGGCTTGTGATTATTTGGTTAGTAGCACAATTAGGACTTTTGGTAATTATCCAAAAAGGATATGCGGCAATCGGATATATCTATATCTTTATTTTGATCATTCCTATGTTTACATTGGGTGTTAAAAACATCAAAAAATACAGAAGAATGGAAGAAACCGGCGAATTGCCGCCTGGTGTTGATAACAGAATAACTGCAACAGAATAATAAAACGACTGTTAATAGTCATTATCGTCATTCAAATTTTATAATTTTAGATAAAAATGCATAACAATATTGTTATGCATTTTTTATTTTATTTTCTGTTTTGAAAAAATATAAGTATATTAGTTGATTATAAAGAATTTTATGATAAACTAATTATAATTAATTCCAATGTATGATAATATTTTAATGAAATTTCCCTGTTGCATTCAGTGCCGATAATCATAATAAATCAAACAAGGAGGTTTATATTTATGCTAAAAAACGCTTGTATCAATCCTGAAATTATGAGTACGCTCAGTTTTTGTGGCCATGGTGATAAAATAATGATAGTAGACGGCAATTATCCTCTTGCCTCTAAAAGCGGAAATGCAAAAAAAATTTATTTAGGTGTTTCTAAAGGATTGCCTACTGTCACAGATGTGTTAAAAGCGCTATTAAGCTCTGTTAATTTTGAGACTGCTGAAGTAATGATGCCAAGAGATGGTAGTACAACAGAGATTATGGAAGATTTTAAAACACTTCTTCCCGAAATAAAAATCAATGGCTGTGATCGCTGGACATTTTATGAGAAAGCTTGCAACAATGATATACGTTTAGCAATATCTACAGGAGAACAACGATTTTACGGTTGTATTATTTTAACTATTTTCGTGGCATAGACTGCCAATGTACTTTTTATTCTAAGCAACATTTTTTTAAAAAAACTTGATTATAAATGTTCGTTCACTACTCATTTTCATTAAATAGTGATCAAAAAAAATCAAAGCTTAATTATAACTATTGCTTAGAACTTCTGCATAACCAAATTGCAAAAAAACTAATTAATTTCATTTTTTTAAAATATAAGAGGGTATATTATGTCAAAATTTAATAAGCATTTCAAATTGACCGAGCAGGATGTGATCGAATACGTGAAAGAAAAACTTGATTTCTTTTCGCAAGATGCACAACTTGACTGTAAAGAAATAGGGGATGGGAATATTAATTTTGTCTTTCGCGTATTCGATGAAAAAAGCGGGAAATCTGTTATTATTAAGCATTCCGATATTCAAGTGCGTTCTTCAAAGCGTGATATAGGCTTGGATCATAATCGAATCGAAGCGGAAATACTGCAGCTTCAGCAAAAATTAGCGCCAGATCTTGTGCCGAAAGTATATTTATATGATCCTATTATGTGCTGTATATGCATGGAAGATTTAAAAGATTATGAAAATATGAGATACGCAATGATCGCACATAAAGTATTTCCGGGTTTTTCCGAGCATATTACCACCTTTATGGCAAATACGCTGATCAAAACTACAGATAATGTTATAACACCACAAAAAAAGAAAGAGATGGTAAAAAATTTTATTAATCCGGAATTATGTGAGATAACCGAGCGATTGGTATATACGGAACCTTATTTAAATACTTTAGGTCTCAACAAGGAATTTGAGCCAAATAAAGAATTTTTAAAAAAAGAACTCTATGAAGATAAAGAACTACATTTAGAAGTAGCAAAGTTAAAAGAAGCATTTAAATCCAACACACAGGCTCTTATTCACGGTGATTTACATACAGGGTCTATTATGATAAAGCCCGGTTCTACAAAAGTATTAGATCCTGAATTTGCTTGCTATGCACCTAGCGGATATGATATTGGCAATCTCATCGCAAATTTAATTTTTGCATGGGTCAATGCAGAAGTTACTATGCGGGAAGGCAAACAAAAAGATGCTTTTATATCGTGGGTTGAAGAAAGCATTATTCAGATAGTCGATCTGTTCAAAAAGAAAGCAATAAAAATATTAAAAGAAGAGTGTACTGACGCCATGGCTAAAACCGCTGGATTTATAGAGTGGTATGTGGAAAACTTGCTTGCTGATAGTGCAGGTGTGGCAGGTTGCGAGCTTAATCGACGTGTAGTCGGAACAGCAAAAGTGAAAGATATTACAGGAATAGAAGATGAAAATAAGCGCATTCTGGCTGAACGTATTTGTGTATTAACGGCAAAAGAATGTATTAAAAATAGATCCAAAGCATATCATAATGGCGCAGATTATATCACGACCATCCGGTTAGCCGTAAAAAAAGCAAAAAACTTTGACAAGGAGAGAGAAAAATAAGTATGAATGATTATATACAAAAAAAACAGGAGCTACTGGCTTATACTAAGCAATCTTTTGATGAGTCTTTATTTGCTGGTACAAGCGGAAATTTAAGCACCTATGACCCAAAGGGCGGGATCATGTTAATTACACCAAGTTCTGTTTCTTATGCTACAATGGGTATCGAAGATATAATGTTACTCAAGCTGGATGGCACAATTTTGGAAGGCAAACATCGTCCATCCTCTGAATGGCGAATGCATGCTGAAATCTATAAAGCAAAACCGGATATTAACGCAGTTGTTCACACGCATTCTCCCTATGCTACTTCATTTGCAGTATGCAATGAAACAATTCCCGTTATTTTAATTGAAATGGTTCCTTTTCTTGGAGGAGATATTCAAGTAGCTGAGTTTGCTCTTCCCGGTACTTCTGATGTTGGCACGAAAGCAATAAAAAAACTTGCAGACCGAAATTCATGCTTACTTGCCAATCACGGGGTAGTAGCTGTTGGCACAGATTTGTCTCAAGCGCATATCCGAGCCGTTTATGTAGAAGATGCGGCTAAAATATATTCATTGGCAAAAGGAAATGGAAAGGTTACAGTAATACCATCAGAATATGTGAAAATGATGCTGAATCATAAAAATAAAAATTAAAAATATCAATAGATAATTATGCGTACTTATCATCTAACACATCGCATACAAGGAGGCAATATATGATTAGATATGACGAAGAAATGGCATTTATGCTGCGTTATGAAAATGTAGCATGGTATGAAAACGGCAAGGTACGTATCCTTGATCGCCGTGTATATCCTATGGAAACAAAATATGTAACTTGCACTACACACGAAGAGGTGGCACAAGCTATAGCTGATATGGTTACTCAAAGCGCCGGACCTTATACAGCGGCAGCTATGGGCATGGCTCTTGCCGCTTACGAAGCAATGCAAAAGGATAAAAAAGATATTCTTTACTTTATGGAAAAGGCTTCGTATACACTATCTCATGCTCGTCCTACTACTGTTAAAAAAATGAAACGGGTAGTAGAAGGTGCTATGAAGGTAGTAAAAGAGAAGCTTGAAGTAGGGGAAACCGGTCAAAAATTAGTAGATGCTGTATTTGCTTATGCTTTCAATTTTATTAACAATAATTATAAAAAACATCATGCTATAGCTAAACACTTAGCTGATCACGTACCTTATAACGGTATTGTTATGACACAATGTTTTGGTGAAACAATCATCGGTACATTACTGCACGAATGTCGAAAGAGAGGAAATGCCATTAAGATGATTTGTCCCGAAACACGTCCATATTACCAAGGAGCACGCCTTACAGCTAGCGTTGCCTGTGATATGGGCTTTGATGTTACAGTTATCACCGACAATATGCCCGGTTATGTACTGCATGAAAAAAAAGTGGATTTGTTTACTTCTGCAGCGGATGTAATCACTATGGATGGTTATGTTGTAAATAAAGTCGGTACATTCCAAATTGCATTGGCCGCCAGTTATTGGGGCATTCCATATTTGGTAACCGGAATCCCAAATCCAGCTCATCCTGATATCAATTCCGTAAAGATAGAACTACGCGATCCTTCATTGACAATGGATACATTAGGCACAAAAACAACTATGGACGGCGTTAAAGGTTTTTATCCGGCATTTGATATTACACCTCCAAAACTTTGCGACGGAATTGTTACCGACAGAGGTATATTCGCGCCCATTAATTTAAAAACATACTTTAATATAGAATAAGTATAGAGAATATTATCAAAAAATCAAAGAAACCAAGTTAGTGATTAGAATAAAAAAACCTCATAAAAAATATTTATGAGGATATTTTTTTCTGGTACTCCTTCAGGGACTCGAACCCTGGACACCCTGATTAAGAGTCAGGTGCTCTAGCCAACTGAGCTAAAGGAGCATAATGGCAGGGGCAGAAGGATTTGAACCCTCGGCACGTGGTTTTGGAGACCACTGCTCTACCAACTGAGCTATACCCCTAAACTTTTTCTATTATACTTGAAAGTAGTATATTCGTCAATATTTTTTATTTATAAAATTCATGCTTTGGATTCGTTCACATTATTAATGAATTCTTTATTTTTATAAGATAATTTACTTTATTAGAAATATATTTGATTTTTTTTAATACAGCAGGGGAATAAGATAATGATTGCGCAAATCCATAATGTAACTTAATTATAAAACAGCATATTTAGAACTAATATAAATTAGCTTTAACATATATACTTTTATATTGATTAGCATGCAAAGATGCCTATTTTAATTTTTTAAATAAATAAAGAAAAGAACAAAGTGTAACAAAAAATTTATTTAACTTTCCACTAAATACAGGTTTTATGTAAAATATATTGACAAAAAAAAACTATTTATATAAAATGTATCTATAATAATAAAATTTGGAGTTTTTATGAATACTTATTCTAAAAATCTATCTGCTACTTTAAATATTAAATTACATGAAATATTAGATGAACTTCCGGAATTTATTAAAACTTTTTTCACTGGTATAGATTCTCCTACAGCTATTCGGACACGTGTCGCGTATGCAATTGATATTAGAGTTTTTTTTGTTTATCTCCTATCAGAATCCATTTTAAAAGACAAAAAATGTTTAAAGGATATCACGTTGCAGGATATCGACTGCATAGATAGTATATGCATTGAAAAATACTTATCCTATCTATCATATTATAAAAAAGATGATATCGTCTATACAAATTCTAATTCTGCGAAAGCGCGTAAATTAAGCAGCATCAGAAGTATGTATAAATATTTTTATAAAAAAGGCATGATCCGAAATAATCCTTCTATTTTAGTTGATATGCCAAATAAAAAAGAAAAGCCAATCATACGCATGGAAGCAAATGAAAGCGCTAATTTACTTGATAATATCGAAATAGGTTCTAATATGACTAAATTTCAAAAAAAATATCATGTAAAAACCCATGAACGCGATTTAGCAATTATAACATTATTTTTAGGAACAGGTATTCGCGTAAGTGAATGCGTAGGTCTTGATATAAACGATATAAATTTTTCAAATAACAGTTTTAAAGTCACGCGCAAAGGCGGAAATGATGAAATATTGTATTTTAACGAAGAAGTCAGACAAGCTTTGTTACAATATTATGATATCAGAAAAAAAATAATACCATTGCCCGATCATGAAAAAGCATTTTTTTTATCTCTGCAAAAAAAACGAATGCAAGTAAGCTCTGTTCAAAAAATGTTAAAAAAATATATAAAAATATCTGTACCTTTAAAAAATATTTCTCCTCACAAATTGCGAAGTACTTTCGGAACCAATCTATACAGAAAAACCGGTGATATATATTTAGTCGCAGAAGTCCTTGGTCATAAAGATGTTAATACAACTAAGAAATATTATGCAGCTTCCAGTGAAGAAATGCGAAAATTGGCTGCTAAACAAATAAAATTACGTTAGAGCTGGATATGCATGCACTATTTTTTGTTATTAATTGTTCATTTGATACGGTATAATCAGTTTTTGTCCAGGATAAATATATTCATTTGATGCTATATCATTATTTAATCTTATAGTTCGTATGACTTGACGAATATCTTCATTGCTTTGTACTGAAGCTGCAATATCCCAAAGCCGGTCGCCATTTTTTACAGTGTAAACTGTACTGGATTGAATATTTTGTGATGATATCTTTTGTGCTCCAATAAAAATGCTCATTGCAAAAATTATTACTAAGCTAAACGTACAAATGATGAAGTAGAATCTAAATTTATTTATAATAATGTATTTCGACCTCATAATTAATTATCACTTCCCTCTTCGTTAGAACATATGTTCTATTTGTATTATATCAAACATACGTTCGATGTCAAGTATTTTTTTGTAGTAAAAAGAACAAATGTTTGACTTTTAAATTAGCTTATATTATACTTTGAAAGAGGTGTATTTGATATGTATGGTGATTTAACGAAAAAACAAATAGAAATATTGGAGTTTATGAAAAAGGAACTAAAAAGAAAAGGCTATCCCCCATCTGTCCGAGAAATAGCATCTGCCGTTAATTTAAAATCTACATCTTCTGTGCATTCTCAACTTGAAAAATTAGAAAACAAAGGATATATCCGAAAAGATCCTACTAAGCCACGCGCAATAGAAATTGTAAAAAAACAGCAAGATAATTTTTCAGATATTTCCGCCGGAGAAATCATTAATGTTCCGGTAGTTGGCACCATTACAGCAGGACAACCGATTTTGGCAATAGAAAACGTTACTGAAGTTTTTCCTTTACCGATAAATTTCGCTAAAAATAATGAATGCTTTATTTTGACTGTAAAAGGCGACAGCATGATTGAAGCCGGCATTTTTAACGGAGATTATATTATTGTTCAAAAAGCAACTAGCGCAAATAATGGCCAAATAGTTGTAGCTATGTTAAATGACGAAGAAGCAACCGTAAAAACATTTTATAAAGAAAAAGATTATGTTAGATTGCAACCTGAGAACTCCAATATGGAGCCAATTATTTCAAAGGATGTCAAAATAATCGGAAAAGTCAGTGGAGTAATAAGAAAATTATAACGATTATAGTATTTTTTATATATTAAACGTATTTCTTATTGTATTATAAATCAAATTATGTCCTTGCTCATTTGGATGGATTCCATCATCACACAGATATTCCGAACAATTCATACTTTGCAAAAATGGCGTTCTTATATCTAAAATCAGACAATTATATTTCATTGCATTTTTCCAAATAATATTATTATAGCTCTCTTGCCATCTTGAAATATTATCTATATTTTTAAGCCATATAAGAATTTTATCCCCTTTTATTTCATCATTTTGTGTTAAAAAATTAAAATACTTTTTAGAGTCAATAGGTGGCAATGTCGATAAAATAACTTTTTTACCACAAGAAATAACTTTATTTATAATCTCTTCCATTATTGCAGAATATTCATTTAAAGGTGTTTTGGGTTTATGCTCTTCATATGGATTATTAGCTATTGCATCCCAATGAAAATCACAGTCATTTCCGCCATATTCCATAACAATATAATCTGATTGTAAAATATTTAATTTTTCATTAAGATATTTATATGCATGCTGAATAGTGGCGCCAAATTTTGTTTTGCTTTGAACATATTGAGGATAAAGCCTGTATAATTTGTTTAAAAAACTGTCATTATATAACGTATATTTTTCTTTAATATTATCAAATAAAATGCCTTTTGAAATAGAATCCCCTAATATAAAAATATTTTCCATTATATCACCTGTAAAAAATAAAAAATTTTACTATTTCTTTTATCATACTCCATCATACGTAAAATTCAATAACTTTTAACGTAATTCACCCGCCAGAAAAATTTTTCAATACTTTCTAGTGAGAAAAAAAATAATCACCTTCTATAGTGATTATCATAAATAATATTTATATACTCTACTTTATCAGTTGCATCTTAGTTAACACATTCATTACGGCACATTTTCCATGTTCATACGTTAAGCCTCCTTGAAAATATACTGTATAAGGTTCTTTCATCGGACTATCTGCGCTCATTTCGATCGAAGACCCTTGTATAAAGCATCCAGCTGCCATAATAACATCACTATCATAGCCTGGCATTTCCCATGCATAGGGAGTTACATAGCTGTCTATAGGTGATATTTCTTGAATAGCTTTACAAAATATTTCAATTTCATCTTTATTTTTTAGACAAATTGCTTGTATGATGTCACTTCTTTTATCCGTGGTACTTGGATATATTTTATAACCAAGACGAGAAAAACATTCACCCATTAACATAGCATTACGCAGAGCTTGATTTGTTATTTTGGGGGCTAAAAACACTCCTTGCAATATATTTCTGTTCTGGTTCAGATTTGCGCCTGCTTCTCTCCCGATTCCGGGCGTATTTAATCTTTGCGCACACATTTCAACCAAAACTGTCTTCCCTGCTATGTATCCGCCGGCTTTCGCCATACCACCGCCTATATTTTTTATTAAGCTGCCGGCTATAATATCCGCGCCGACTTCACATGGCTCTCTTTTCTCTATAAATTCTCCATAGCAATTATCAATAAAAATTATGATATCTTTTTTTTTCTTCTTAATATCTTGAATAGCTTTTTCTATTTCATCAATGTCAACAGCTTTTCTGTTGTCGTATCCTGTAGAACGCTGTATGTAAATCATCTTAGTATTTTCATCAATAGATTCAATAGTTTTATAAATATCTATCCCGCCGTTTTCCATTAAATCAACTTGTTTATAGTGAATTCCAAAATCTTCAAGGGTACCAAATGCATTCGGCGACGAAATAGCAGTTTTTACAGTTGTATAGGGTGCATTTGTAATGCTCAGCAATGTATCCCCAGGTCTTAAGATACCAAACAAAGCAGTAACGATGGCATGCGTACCATTAAAAAAGTGTGTACGTACAATAGCAGCCTCTGCTTTAAAAATATCCGCAAAAACCCGATCGACTACATCACGACCGTCATCATTATATCCGTACCCCGTAGTTTCGGCAAAATGTCTCTCAGAGACACGATTTTTTTTAAATGCCGATAACACTTTCAGTTGATTATATAATAAAATATTGTCTGTCTCTTTAAATTTTGACAAAAGAGCATTTTCAGATTCATTGACAAAATCTATAATATTTTTGGTTATGCTATATTCATTAAATATACTCATTTTCTATATATTAAGTCTCTCCTTAACATAGTTAATAATTTCTAAATAAAGTTCTTCTTTAGATGAATATTCATTTATATTAAAAAATTTTACATTTTTATTATTCCTAAACCATGTTAATTGTCTCTTCGCGTAATTTCGTGTTCTTTTTTTTATTAATTTTTCAGCTTCTTCTAAGTTCATTTCACCTTTAAAATATTCCAGCAGTTCTTTATAGGCAATCGCTTGCATACTATTGTTTTTTTCTGTATAACCCTTTTGATATAAGCTATACACTTCATTTAAGAGCCCTTGATTGAACATCTCATCTACCCTTTTATTAATTCTTTCATATAAGATCTCTCTTGGTTCAAAATTCAAGGCAATGTATGCATGATTAAATACAGGTGATTTATCTTGCATGTTTTCTGATTTTGTTTCATGATTTATATAATATATTTCCAAAGCACGCAGAACACGTTTTGTATTATTCTTATGAATTTTTTCAGCTTCTTCCGAGTCAACTTTTTGTAGTAAATCATGCATATATTGCGCGCCATATTGAGCTAATTTCTTTTCAAGTTCATCCTTGAGTGCGGTATTTTGCGATGTGTTTCCTAAATTATAATCATATAATAAGGCATCGATATACAGACCTGTCCCCCCTACTATGATTGGTATTTTACCTTTAGATATAATTTTATTGATATATTCATTCGCTTTCTTTTTAAATATAGCTACATTATATTCCGCTTCAGGCTCACACTCGTTGATAAGGTAATGTGTGATGCCATACATTTCTTCATCACTAGGAGTGGCTGTCCCTATATTCATTTCTTTATAGTTTTGCATGGAATCTGCGCTTATGATTTCACCATTAAAATACTGAGCAAGACTGATTCCTAAAGCTGTCTTCCCTGTTGCCGTGGGTCCGCCTACAATGATTATTTTTTTCATTAGAATTATCTCCCAAAAAGCTTATCAATAAACCCTTTTTTGACCTTGATAATGGTATCTCTACCATGCGGACAAATAAAAGGTGTTTTTGTTTTTATTAATTCTTTTATTAAGCTCTGTACTTCAAAATTATTTAAAGTCCGATCCGATTTCACAGCAGATACGCATGCCTTTTTGATAATCAAATCATTCCTATTTGTATAAGTTTCAGCTGATTCATTTTTCATAAAATTTATAATATCCAACAGCATTTGTGTAGTTTGAATTTTTGAAGCAATAATTGGAACTGTATATATTTTTATACTATTTCCCACTACTTCTAATTCAAATCCTAAATAAAACAATAAATTCAAGTTTTCTTTTATTAACAAAATATCTGATATAGACATTAATTTTTCATCCGGTACGAGCAATAGTTGACGCCTTATGTTATTCTTATTAAAATCATTAATAAATTGCTCGTATAATATACGTTCATGCGCCGCATGCTGATCTATTAAATATAAATAGTTATTATATTCCATAATTATATATCGATTAAAAATATGCCCGGCCATTTTAGCATTTATAAGTACTTTAAGTTCATCTTTATTAATAATATTTTCTTTGGATGTATCCTCATAAACATCTGCATTTAAATTTCGCAAATCATTATTTTTATTATTAGATATACTATTTATATCATCTATATAGTTATTATAATTTTTTTCATTTTGGTATATCTCTGCAGGATGTAGCTCATCATTTACAAGATTAATAAAAGAAACCGTATCTGTATGTTTATAAAAGGATGCATTTGATTCTATTTTTATACTATCCTTCTTTTGTTGTTCATAGCTAAGTTCGTCATGTGTATTTTCTTCTATTTTACTCAAGTCATAGAGGGGACTTATTTTAATTGACGAAAGCGTATTTTTTACCGCATCTTTTATAAGCATAAAAATCAGTGTCTCATTTGCAAAACGAACTTCATCTTTTGATGGATGAACATTAACATCCACCATATTAAAAGGAAGCTCGATAAATAATATATAGTCTCCTCCTCCTTTCCCTTCACCAAGTAATTCCTCATATGCTCTCTTAATTGCCGAATAAATAATTTTGGAATAAACCAGCCTTTTATTGATGGAGATGATTCTGATTGTTTTACTTTTTGCCGATAAATCAGAAAAAAAACCTCTTGCTTGTAACGGATCCTGATGATAATCAAGATCAATCAGCTTTGATGCAAAAGCTTTTCCATAAACTTCATAGATCGCATTTAACAAATTTGTATTATTTGACGTATACAGTCTAATATTACCATTAATCTTCAAAGTAAATGATATATTATAATTTACAATAGCTAAATGTTCAATTAATGAAGTTATTTGTCTTAATTCATAATCAAAATTTTTAAGATGTTTCTTTCTTGCAGGCAAATTAAAAAACAGATCATTTATAATAATTTTCGTGCCTGTATTTTTTATAATGTCTTCTTTTAATAAGGGCTTTGAAGCTTTTATTTTAAAATGCGTTCCTATTTCTTCTTCATTTGTTTTAGTATATAAATCTACTTCGGAAACTACTGAAATTGCAAATAGTGCTTCGCCTCTGAATCCTAAGGATGATATGCCTGATAAATCATTTTCCGAACTAATTTTACTGGTGCTATGCCGCATAAAAGCTAACTCAACATATTGTTTATTGATTCCTGTGCCGTTATCTTCAACTGAAATTCTATTTTTCTCAATATCAATAATAATATTGGTAGCTTTAGCATCTATTGAATTTTCTACTAGCTCTTTTACGATATTAAGCGGTCGCGAAATAATTTCTCCGGCAGCTATTTTTGAAACAACAGTATCATTTAGTATTTTTATTTCATTCAACGGCTTTCTCCTTATCAAGATTATTTTTCATTTCATTTAAAATCATTATCGCATCAATTGGAGAAATATTATTTATCGATAATTTTTTTATGGTATCAATAATCTCTTTTGCCTCCTTATTAAGCGATTCATTTTTTTCATCAGGTATATTTAATGAAATATCTGTATTGATTATATTCTCAATTTTATTCTTACTGATATGGTCTTGCTTTTCCAAAATTTTCAGGATCTGTCTTGCTCGCAATATAATATTATTAGGCATTCCGGCAAGACGCGCTACCTCGATCCCATAACTTTTATCCACAATGCCTTCTTCAATTTTTCTTAAAAATATAACCCCATCGTCTTTTTCTATTGCTCTTATACATAAATTAATTATGCCATCATGGCTGCCCAGCTCTGTTAATTCATGATAATGTGTCGCAAACAAAGTTTTCGCCCCTAGGATGTCTTGACTTGCTATATATTCACATACTGCCCAAGCAATGCTCAATCCATCAAATGTGCTGGTTCCTCTTCCGACTTCATCTAAAATGATTAGACTTTTTTGTGTTGCGTTTTTTAATATATGAGAAACCTCGCTCATTTCAACCATAAAAGTACTTCTACCACTCAGCAAATCATCACTGGCTCCCACGCGAGTAAATATCCTGTCTACAATAGATATTTGAGCAGATTTGGCCGGTATAAAGCTTCCTATTTGAGCCATCAGCGTTATAATTGCTATTTGACGAATAAATGTGCTTTTGCCTGACATGTTGGGTCCGGTAATGATTTGCATTCGCCTGTCTGTAGTATTAATAAGGCATGAATTAGGAATAAACTCATTATCTTTTTCAATGAGCTCTATTACCGGATGGCGAGAATCAACAAGCTCTATGATTCCGTTATCAGTCATTTCGGGTCGGCAATATGAATAGATATAAGCTGTATAGGCAAAAGCAGTTAAGACATCAATTTCCGCGATTGCGTCTGCCGTATGTAGGATTCTTTCAATTTGACCAAAAATTTCTTGACGTACTAATTCAAATACTTCCGTTTCTCTTTTTAACAATTTTTCCTCAGCTGACAAAATATCCGTTTCCAGTTGTTTTAATTCTTCTGTAAAGTATCTCTCCGAATTTGCCAGAGTTTGTTTTCTAATATAATTTTCAGGCACTAAATTTAAATTAGCATTTGATACTTCTATGTAATAACCAAAAACTTTATTGTATTTAATTTTTAAATTTTTAATTTTTGTTTTTTCTTTCTCCTTCTCTTCTATGCCGGCAAGTATTTTTTGACTATTTTGTGTAATATTTCTCAGCTCATCAATCGTTTCGTCATATCCTTTTTTGATTACATTTCCGTCTTTTAGCTGATTGGGCGCACTTTCTTCTATGGCATTTTCAACTAGATTTGCAATATCGTATAATTCATCAACACTTTCAGCGAGTATCAATAAATAATCACTTTTTGACATTTGAAGAATTTTTTTTATATTTTTTAAATTCAATGTGGAAGTTTGAAGTAGTAACATATCTTTTGGAGAACAATTATCATTACAAATTCTTGTGGCAATACGCTTGATATCATATATTTTTGATAATATTTCTTTTAAATCATTCATTTGAATAATATTATCTCTCAGCTCCTGAACAGCATTCTGACGAAAAACAATTTTATTTTGATTTTTCAAAGGATTTTCAATCCATTCTTTAAGTTTTCGCGAGCCCATTGCAGTATCACATTTATCCAAAACCCAAAGCAAGGAACCATGTTTTTCCATTGTTGTCATGTTTTTTATAAGTTCCAAATTACGCCTGCTTGTTGTATCCAAAATCATATATTCATCTTGTGTATATTTTTTAATATCTTTAATGTATTTAATCATTTGCTTATGATGATTATTTAAATATAGTAACACAGCACCAATACATCGTATATATGAAACTTCATTGGAATCAAAAATTTCTGCTTTATTTAATTTTGAAATACTTATATGTTCTTTAATTATTTTTACTGAATTTTCGTATTGAAAAAAACTATTATCCAGTATATGGATAGTATTTTTATGTTTTTGCAATATATTATTTTTATTATTTTCTTCCAAAAAAACGTCATTGCATAATATTTCTTTAGGCGATATTTTTTCTACTTCATTGATTAAATTAATATCTCTGTCTTGTCCAGATAGCAGACAAGTTTTGAATTCAGCAGTTGAAACATCTATATAAGCTATACAAAAAGAAATTCCGTTACTATATATACACAGCAAATAATTATTTTCTTTTTCATCTAATAGTTTTTCATCTGTTACTGTTCCGGGTGAAATAATTTTAACGATTTCGCGTCTAACAATCCCTTTCGCATCAGACGGATTTTCTACTTGTTCGCAAACTGCTACTTTATGCCCGGCCTTGATAAGTTTTGCAATATATCCAGACGCAGCATGATATGGCACTCCACACATAGGCGCTCTGTCTTCTAATCCACAATTACGGCCTGTAAGTACTAATGATAAAACTCGGGATGCAGTAATGGCATCATCAAAAAACATTTCATAAAAATCTCCGAGTCTGAATAATAAAATAGCATCAGGTACTTGCTTATGTATCTCTAAATATTGCTTCATCATTGGTGTAAGTTCCATTTCTTAAACCTCAGCTTTAAATTTGTATTCCTTCCAAATAAAAAGATCTTGTTTTTGTTACCAAAACTTTAACAATTTCTCCTTCTTTAGATTCCCCTAAAAAGTTTACTAACCGATTATCTATTGTTCTTCCGCTTAATTTATTGATATCTGTTTTACTTTTTCCTTCAATTAAAACATCCACCGTTCTATTCATAAATTTCATATTATTTTCTTCACTTATTATTTGCTGCATATCTAAAAGACGTTTGAATCTATCCTTAATGATCTCTTTTGAAATTGTATATTCCATCTCATAAGCTTTTGTGCCTTTGCGCGGTGAATAGATAAATGTATAGGCGCTATCATATCTTATTTGACGCATTACATCTAAGGTATTTTGAAAATCTTCTTCACTTTCCGTTGGAAACCCTACGATGATATCAGTAGTGAGGCTTATATCTGGTATTGCATTTTTAATCTTATCCGCTAATGAAAGATACTTACTTTGATCATATTTTCTGTTCATCAACTTTAATATTCTACTGCTTCCTGACTGTAAAGGAAGGTGCAGATGATTACATACTTTGTTACACTCACACATTGTCTTAATAAGTTCATCAGATAAATCTTTTGGATGAGATGTCATAAATCTAATTCTTTTTATCTTCTCTATCTTATTAATCTCACGAAGCAATTCTGAGAAAGTAGTTCCTATATTATCTGCAATGCCATATGAATTTACATTTTGTCCGAGTAAAATAACTTCTTTTGTACCATTTTCTGAAAGCTGTATGATTTCATTTAAAATATCTTCTTTTTTTCTGCTTTTTTCTCTTCCACGAGTATAAGGCACAACACAATAGGAACAAAAATTATTACATCCTTGCATAATTTTAACATATGCTTTAAAAGCATACTTTCTATCCGCTTGCAATCCTTCCACAATTTTATTGCTTTCTTGCAATACTTTATATACAGCTTTCCCAGTCTGAAGATTTTGCTTTAATAATAATGGCAACTCATGAATATTATGTGTTCCGAATATAATATCTACAAATGAATATTTTTTTATAATTTTATTTATTATGTGTTCTTGTTGCATCATACATCCGCAAACAGCAATTTTCATATTATTTTTCTTTTTAATATTCTTCATATATCCTAAATTACCAAAAAATCTATCATCGGCATTTTCACGTACGCTACACGTATTCATAATTAAAATATTTGCTTCATTTACATCATTTGTACATGAATATCCCATATCTAGTAGTATTTTGGATATTTTTTCACTATCATTTTCATTCATTTGGCAGCCATATGTTATGATATGATATTTCTTCAATTTTTTCACCTCAAGATTATCTTTATAATTTTAACAATATTTGAAAAAAAAATAAATAAAAATTTTATCAAAAATTGCCAGATTATAATTCTTATAAATACATAAAATATTAATGCTTTAAGAATTGGAGGTGAAAATAAATGGCAAATAATAGTACTAAAAGAGTTCTTCAGCCTTTAAAAGATCAGATCGCAAGAGAACTTAATGTAAATTTAGCTAATGGCCCTAATCTTACAACTGCTCAAGTTGGCCATGTAGGCGGACAAATGGTAAAAAGAATGATAGACACTTACGAAGGTAGTATTACTGCTGGTACAACTACTAGTATGCGTGGATAATAAATGAATAGAGTGCCAACAAAAGGCGCTCTATGTTATTTCAATAATTTAATATTTTTTCAAAATTTTCTTTTTAATTCCTGATTAAATTTTATATAAATACATAAAATAATCTTGCTTTAAAGAAAAGTGAGGTGAAAAAAATATGTCAAAAAGTGATAATAAAAAAGCACTTCAACCTCTAAAAGATCAAATTGCAAACGAACTAAATATAAATTTAAATGATGGCCCTAATCTTACAACTGCTCAAGTTGGCCATGTAGGCGGACAAATGGTAAAAAGAATGATAGACACTTATGAAAATAGCATGAAAAATATATCAAATAATATATCAAATATGCAAGGATAATTTAAAGCAAATTAAAAAGTGCCCATAAATGGGCACTTTTTACAAAATAAAATAAATTCTCTTATTTTTCCAGTTTATATTTTAAACAAATACATAAAATATTAATGCTTTAAGAATTGGAGGTGAAATTAATGGCAAGAAATAATAGTACTAAAAGAGCCCTGCAGCCTTTGAAAGATCAGATCGCAAGTCAATTAAATGTTAATTTGTCAAATGGTCCTAATCTTACGACAGCTCAGGCTGGTCATGTAGGTGGACAAATGGTAAAACAAATGATTAACAGTTATGAAAATAGTATGACTTCAGGTACAAATACCGGAATGCAAGGATAAAAATTTGTATAAAAAAAGAGTGCTTTAATTAGCACTCTTTAATTTTTAAGCTTTTGCATATTTACCTTTTAAAAATTTTTCCTTTAATTCCACTAATTCATAAGTCTTTTCTTTTAATTTCATTTTAAGTCTTGCATTTTCGGTCATTAATATATCGCTTTCTTTACCTGAAGATATAATTTGCAATTGGTTCACTTCTTCTTTTATCTCATTTAAATTATCTATTATTAATTCAAGTTTTATTAATTCGGTTTTAATATTTTCCAACTCTTTTAATATGAATTGTTCATTTTCATTTTTATATATATTTTTATCTTCTGTTTGGATAATCCCAAGTTCTTGTTTGATTCGGTTATTACTTATACCTCTATCCTTTAATATCTTAATTTTATTCATCATGTCAATTTCTCTTTGCGTATAAAACCTTTGATTATTATCAGATCTCGGTACTTTTAAATTAAATTCTTTTTCATAAAATCGTAATACATACGGTGGGTAACCAGTAACTTCTGCTGCTTCTGATATACTTAATTTTTCTTGCGAGATCTTTTGCATAATATCCTCCTAAACACTTTTTAAATATTATACAAATAAAAAATATAATAATTTGCCTATAATTGTCGAAATGAGATTGAATCTATTTAAATTTTAATAATGAATAAATCCACTTGATATTTTTACAAAATCAGTATTTAATATCTCATTTGATAGATTTGCTTCTTTAAAACAAAATGTTAGTTTATGCAAAAGCAAATTCAATTCTTGTGATGTATATTCTTCTTTCATTTCAAACCAGTCAGGCTTATTATTCAAACAATCACTTATTGTTTTATTATATATCATTTCTTTATCTAAGAGAAAAATATATGGAAGCATCTGATTACAAAAAAGAGTATTTTCATTAATTAATTTTTTTAATTTTTCATCATTTAAATTATATAAATAATTTTTTAATTGAATTATCATCTCCTTTTCCATTATCCATGATTTTGTATTATTTCTTATAAAAGGCGCTATAATGACAGCCATCATGCCAATGGATGCAAATATATAGGTTGAATAAAGATTAAATTTTCCATTCAAATACAAAAATACATATGCAAATAAAATTATTGATAATAGCATAAGAAGAATATTATTGATGTAATTATTATTTCCTATATCTTTTTTTAACGCATATTTTAAAAATATATTAAGCAGAACAGGAAAAATCAGATATAAAAAGATATACATAAAAGAATGTACTATATTTCTATCTAAATATTTAAATACGTATGCCAAAAAAACAATAGATAATATTGCCCCAAAGAGAAATATTATATTTGAAAAAAATTGTGATTTACAATCAAATATTTGTTCACTTTTCAAGCTTTTCTTTTCAAACATTTTAATTGCTTTCATTGCTTTCACATAGAAAATACCATTTAGCTGATTAAGATTAACAATTCCTTTCTGGTCAAATTGAAAGATATGATCAAAAATATATCTTTCATATTCTTCACTTCTATTATCTAATTCTTTTATTTTAACTAAATAATAATTATTTTTTTCTTTATTTATCTTAAGGTTTCCGTTTGATGCCCAGTAAATAATTAAAAAGGCAATATCTTCTGTTTCTAATTTGGATCTTAAATAATATCTTATTTTCAAGGGATCATATTTATTAAATATTTCCACATAATCTTTATTCGTATTTATTTTTATCTTTTTATTCTTTCCAATAACAAGCAATAGGATTAGCAGTAGAATTATTGAAATGCATATTATCAGTAATAATTTTTCATTAACAGGTATTTTGACCAATAATTTTGATTTCACATAATTTAACTGTGTACTAATGGCTTCATTTGGCATTAATATATTACTATTATTGATGGATATATTGAAATTTTGATCTATTTCATTTGTGATATCATTTCTTATGTTATTTAATTCATCATAAAAATTGATATTTGGAGTATATTTTATGAAAAATAACGGTGAATTCTGAATGATTTTTAAAGAACTTTTATAAGCGATCGTATCAAAAAAAGGCGTGCATATATTTACATAATCATAATTACTTGCATAATGAATAGGTAAATTTGCGTTATAAGATAATTCAAGCATTAAAATGTCATTATTTTTTAAATTTGTTATATCTATTTGTACATTGAAAAAATCTTTTTCTCTTACAATATAATAACTGGCAGTCCTAGATTCATCAGTAAATTGCAATAATATATCATCAATTAATATTTCCCCTTTATCTTTATCGCGATTTAAAATATAAATATTTGCAGTATTTGCTTCATTATTATTCTTTTTTATTTGAATAGATGTAGTATAATTGGCAGTACAGTCCGTATCAAACAATATAGTTGATTCAGCATTTTGGATCATATAGTCAAAATTTTGATTAGCTGCTTTTTTAAACGTTCCTTCTTTAAATGTCATAAAAATCTTTAATTTATTTAAAGCAGGAATATATGTTTTAGTCTTAATATTTATAATATTATTTGACATATATTTATATACATTAGCTTTCTGAACATTGTCATTACCAATTTTGACCGCATAACTTGTTAAGCTATCATTGCCTGGCAAATGTATTTTTACTACTGCAGAATTTATATCCATATTCCAAGCGGATTCTAAAATATCCAGATTGATTATATCTTTATCTATATATAAATCTTGATATTGTTTTATTGTATAGGATATCGTATATTTTTTTCTCATTGATTGTTCGGTATTACTTCCGTCTATTTTTATGATCAATTCCTCATCTGTTAAATTTTCAGTAAAATTCCCCCCATTAACATCAACGTTATCGATATATAGCTTTTCATGTTCATTTATAAGAGGAATGGTTCTTGTTAAGCCTTTATTGACATTACTGCCGTATACGCTTATAGTCTCTGTAACAAAATATGTACGATCATTTTTTATTGTAATATCTACATAATAACTTTCTATTTGAAATTTATTTTCCGTTCCATGGATATTTAAAGGAAATATACTGCAAAATAATATTAATAAGATACATATGGCAACGGTTTTTTTCACTGTGTTACTCCAAAATTATTTTTATCATCTTTAAAATAATAGAATTATAGATTTATTATTAACATTATATTATACATATAACCTTGATTACAATTACATTTTAGAAATATGCAACGTAATATTCTTGTTTTTTTTTTAATATTTGATATACTTTAAGTAAACATTTGGGAGGATTGGAAATGTTAGAAGGAGATATACAAATATCAAAATCAGTTATTGAATCAATTTCAAATCTGACTCTCGCAGAGATTGAAGGCATATATTCAGTTTATAAAATAAAAACATCTGGTAAATTATTCAACAGTGCAGCACATGACATGCCTAATTTAACTGTTGATATTTATATTAGTATAAAAATCGGATTTAAAATAAAAACTATTGTTACACAGGCTCAACGATTAATTTTACACAATATAGAAAAAATGACAGGATTAAAGGCTGATAAAATAAATTTTTATGTTGACGATATTGTTGAAGTTTAATTTTCATATCATCTATATAAAAAGCATTAATAAACTTTCAACAGGAGGTCTTCGTGAAACGAAGTGAAATTAGAGAAAAAACTTTCATTATTTTATTTCAACATGACTTTAATAATGAATTTACAGAAAATATTGACCACTATTTAGAACGAGAAGGTTTGAAAAACAGTGCGGCGGAATATGCCAAACATACTATATTTGGTGTAATAGAAAATTTACCTTATATTGATAACATCATTAGTAAATATCTAATTAACTGGAATATTAATAGAATCAATAAAGTAGATATATCTGTATTGAGGCTGGCCATTTATGAAATATTATTAAATGATGAAATACCAGATAAAGTGGCTATAAACGAAGCTATTGAATTAGTAAAAAAATATAACGGAAATACTGCAGGAGTTTTTGTTAATGGACTGCTAGATAAAGTTTATAAAAATGAAAAATAATTATACAAACATATACTTCATGTATATGTTTTTTTATATAAATAAAATGCAAATACTATACATATTAAAAATTCTTTTGTTTAAAATAATATTATTATTAATTTAGGAGGAGAAATATGAATAACTGTTATCATTATCCATCAAGACATTTTCAAGGACGCCCCATGAAAAATTTTGATGAATTTTTTGATGATTATTTTAATTTCCCAGAAAAATATTCGGACCAAAAATACTTTACGTTTAATGTAGATATCACAGAGCATCATGATCATTATGAAATTGAAGCAGAATTGGTAGGTTTAAATAAAGAAGAAATATGTATTGAGGCGAAACATGGGCAAATCATTTTATCTGCTAAACGTAAAAATATAAACAAAGCTGATGAAATCAATTATATTCAACAGGAAAGAAATTTCGGACATTTTCAGCGTGTTTTTTACTTAAATGATTTAGATGAAGAAAATATAACTGCTGAATATATGAATGGTCTTTTAAAAATCCATGCTAAAAAGGCATCCGTTAGAAAAAATAAAACAAATAAAATTCCTATAACTTAATTTTATATTTAAAGGAGATAAAATAAATATGGAACGCCAACATTATCAATATCCATCACGCTATATGAGAGGACGACCAGAAAAAAATTTTCTGTCCTTTTGGGATGATTATATAAATTTTCCGGAAAAATATATTGACAGTAAATATTTTACGTTTAATGTAGATATTCAAGATTATGATGACCAGTATATTATTGAGGCGGAAATGGCAGGGTTGAATAAAGAAGATATTAACATCGAAGCCGAATACGGACAGATAATTTTATCCGCTAACCGTAAAACTGTTCGCAATGAAGATAATTATTATATACAAAACGAAAGGAATTTTGGTCATTTTCAAAGAATATTTTATTTAAAAGATTTAGATGAGACAAATATCACAGCAGAATACAAAGATGGTTTATTAAAAATAAAAGCGAAAAAATCCACCAAAAAAAGCGATACAACAAATAAAATATCGATAAAATAAATTTAAAAATCGTACTTTACCTCAAGAAATATTAACTTGAGGTATTTTTTATATCTTATTGTAGTTTTTTGTTCAAAATGTTAAAATATTTTCAATAAAAAATACTTAAAGGTATTACCTATGGATGAAAAACAAGAAAATTTAATATCACAATATATGACATCAAAAAATAAACAAATTTATTATTGTAAGGAATGTGGTTGCATTATAGATAATGATGGAATATATACGGATAATGACTGTATTGCAGATTCAAAAAATAAACAAGTAAAAATATTAAATATTCTTTTAATTATTCTTAGCCTATTTTTGGTCGTATCAATCCATAAGATATATACATTAAATCAAAATTTACAGCAAACTGAAAGCATATTACAAACAAAAGATGCCCAGATTGACGAGCTAAATAGTCAATTATCCGAAGCACATGAACAAAATGCTTTTTTTAATGAGCATTGTGCTATCGTCCTAGACGGAAGAAAAATTTATCATACATACGACTGTTATTTTTTCCAAAACTCCAAAAATAAATTCTATGTAATGACAATCGAGCAGGCAGAAGATGCCGGATACAGACCTTGCAAAAAATGTCATAATACAAATAATGAATAAAAGTTATTTACCTTCCACCTTGAATAAATATAATATCGTCTGCAAACCATCAACTTTAAAATTATTTTTCGGGAAAATTAAATTATTATCTTTTTTTACAAGTTGAATAGTAACTATATTTTTACAATCTCTCAAATCACATTCTACTACATCTCCATCGTAAATTGAAAAACTTACAGTGTTATTTTCGACGATTATATTACTGAGATAATACCCATTCACCATAATTTTAGCTTTTATATCAGAGACAGATAAAGTAACATTATATTGTTTGGGATAATATGCATTGTCTTCATATACCATAATATCTTGGCGTATATCTGTGGCCGAAGCAGGTGTTATTACATTTCTGGTTATCAGAGTTTGGAATGAAACAACTAATATTAAACTAATTAAAAGTAATGCGCACACTATTTTTTCAGCAAATCTGTTCATAACTCCTCCATTTGTTACTATTATATGAATCTTAATGCGCATTATACTTTTAAATATTATTACTTACTTTGTGCCTTTATAATTATTCTTATGATAAAACCATATGTACTTACACTACTATAATATATGCATTTCATTTTAATTGACAAGTAAATTTCTTTTCTTAAAATAAATCTACGACGGTTACCCCTGTTCCTCCTTCTGAATACCCTCCCGCTCTAAATGACCGCACATTTGGATTATGCTTGAGAAATTCTAATGTTTGTTTCCGCAGTATTCCTTCTCCTTTCCCATGAATAATCATAACTGATTTATACGAAGAAATAGTAGCATCGTCTATATATTTATCAATTGCTTTAATGGCATCAATACTATCCATTCCTCTTACATCTATTGATGTAGAAATATGCTTATTCTGCCTTTTTAAGGAAACAAAGGATGATTGCTTTTTCTTATTATCTTTTTCTAATAAATTTGTATTAAATTTTAAACGCATTGAACCGACTACAACTTCCGCTTCATTTTTATTTAAAAGTTTGTGTACGACTCCGTGCGCATTTAAATGCTTTATAAAAACGCTATCACCAATGTTATAACTTTCCCTATTATTCAAATTTTCATTATCAGTATTTATCGTTTCAGATTTTTCAAATTCTTTCCCTAATTCTTTTAATTCTTTTTTTACTGCTTCTGCTTGTTTTAAATCTATATTTGATTCTTTCTTAAGATGTATTAACTCATCAACCAGAGTATTAGATTGTGCTTTTGCTTGCAGGATAATATTATAAGCTTCTGATTTTGCATTTTTAATTAATTGTTCTTTTTCCTTTGCAATTTTTTCTTCTTTTTCCTTCGTTTTTTTTAAATATTCCTCTGACTGAATCATATTATAACGTATTTGCTGTGCATTCTTTTCTATTTCCGTTTGCTTTTCTTTTATTTTTTGTAATATATTTTCAAAACTTTCATCTTTATTGCTTAAATACTTTTTAGCATCAGTAATAATATTATCCTGTAACCCAAGTCTCTGAGCGATCTTAATTGCATTTGATTCACCAGGCAGACCAATTATTAATTTATAAGTCGGTCTTAAAGTGTCTACATCAAATTCTACACTTGCATTAACAACTTCTCTTTTTATTAAAGCATATTTTTTTAACTCTGAATAATGTGTGCTAACTAAAGCTTTTGATTTTTTCTGCAAAAGCGTATCAATAATTGCCATTCCGAGAGCTGCCCCTTCCACAGGGTCTGTTCCGGCTCCTATCTCGTCTATTAAAATCAAAGTGTTTTCATCTGCATCATTTAAGATATCAATAAGATTCTTCATATGTGATGAAAATGTGGAGAGAGATTGTTCTATACTTTGTTCATCCCCAATATCAGCATAAATTTTCTCGAATACATTAATTTTACTATATTCTTTTGCCGGAATCATAATCCCGCTTTGCGCCATTAACTGAAGTATTCCTAAAGTTTTTAGTGCTACTGTCTTTCCTCCGGTATTTGGTCCTGTAATAATAACTATTGAATAATTATCATTAAAAACAATATCGGATGCCACAACATCCGTTTTATTTATTAACGGATGCCGTGCAGAATAAAGGGCTGTATTTCCATCATCTGTCAATATCGGACAAATAGCATTTAACTCCGAAGCATACTCTGCTTTTGCAAAAATGATATCCAAATTAATTAACGCATCATAACACAAAAATAGATCTTCAGCCATAACAGATACACGAGCGCTAAGTTCTGAAAGAATCTTTTCTATTTCTTGTAATTCTTTTAATTGTAATTCTTTTAATTTATTGTTCATATTAAAAGCTTTTTCCGGCTCTATAAAATATGTGGCCCCTGTCGAAGATATATCATGAACAGTTCCGCGTATCATATCCTTATACTCTGCTTTTACGGGTATTGTGAGTCTTTGATTTTTCATAGCAGGCATAATATCAGATAAATATTTTTTATTATTCGGATTATTTAAAATAGAATTAATTGTAGAAATAATCTGGCTATCAAGTCCTTTTATCTCTCTTCTTAGTCTCATTAATTCTCCTGAAGCATTATCTGATAGCTGTTCACTATCAAGAAATATTTTTTCCAACTCTTTTAAAAATTCAATATCGATATTAAGATACGACACAATAGCCAATATTAAATCAATATCTAAGTTTAACAATATATCTTCAGTAAAATATTTAAGCACATTTGAACAAATTTTTAAAAATCTTTTTAGTTCCCAGAACTCAAAAATGCTAAGCACTCCACCTTTTTGGGCTTTCAGAACCGAATCATCAACAGTATAAAAAGGTGCAATAGGTATACTTCCAATCGATCTAATTACCTTTAATGCTTGTTCGGTTTTTATTAACTCATTTTGTACATTGTTTTTATTAGTATAAGGTAAAATGCCACCTATTCTTTTCTTCGATATTTCTGACTTAGAAAATTTTTGTATATATTCAAGTATCTTATTAAATTCTAATATTTTATATAATTTCTCGTTCATTTTTTCCTCTTTTTTTCTTTTTAATAAAAAGAATCACTATAATAAAAATGAAGAGTATTCCTAGGCAAATATATTTTTCGAAATAAAATTCATCTTGCAAAACAGAATTTTCTGCAATCAAATTCACCGATAAAATTTGATTTCCATCTTTATCTTTTACAATTGCCTCTCCTATGATATCTCCATTATTAATGTTTGATTTTATAAAATATTTCCCAAATTTTAAATCAATTTTTGTATCATTAAATGTTTTTTTACATGTAACACCCTCTGTTTGCTTCTCCGCAAGAAAACTTATATTTTTTTCTAAAGTAATATTTAATTCCTTTGCGGTATCTTTAACGCTGTTTAAAATTTCTATTCGATCTATAATTTCTCCAGCTTTTCCAAAAGATAATAATTTATAATTTTTTATAACATAATCAAAAGAATCAATTGCATCTGAAAACAGATCTTCCTTATTAGATTTTAAAATGACAGCTACTATTTGCATTCCGTCCTTTTCAAAATATGCAACGATGGTTCTTCCTGCTTTTACTGTATATCCGGTCTTTAGACCTTTGGCATACTCGCAATAATATTTATTTAGTCCCTTTTCATTAGCCCATTTAATATTTTCCAATGTTTCCTGCAGTAATAAATTACAATTATACCATGTATGTTTTTTATTATTTGTTGCATATATATTTGTTGATGCAATATCAGCTAGGGTATCGTTGTTTAAAAATTTTTTAGCAATTAAACTCATATCGTACGCTGTTGTATAATGATTATCATCATGAAGTCCGCTTGGATTAACAAAATTAGAATTTAACGTTCCTATTTTTTTCGCTTTTTGATTCATCAATGATGCAAAATAAGCTATTTGTTCATCTATGGTTTGCAAGCTAACATCTAATTTCTTTGCAGTATATACTGCGACGATGTTTGCCACGTCATTTCCAGATGGAAGCAGCATTCCGTAAAGCAATTCTAAAAACGTTAATTTCTCACCGAATTTAATATTTGCTATGCTGGAATTTTGCGAAATATAATATATTTCATATCCTGCAACAATTGTCTCATCTAAATCAATATAATCAATTGCAGTCAAGGCTGTCAGAAGCTTCGTAATGCTTGCAGGATAATATTTTTTTTGAGCATTATTTTCATATATCAATGTATTTGTAGATATCTCTTCTATGTATATTCCTTTTGTTTCGGCATCTTTGATGCCTACGTTTTGTGCAAGAATGACAGGTGATGCATTAAAAAAAACGAAATACATCACCATCATTACTACTAAAAATCTTTTCATATTAATCACATCATTACTGCTAAAAGTTTTTTCATATTATTTGATTAAATATCTAAAATTCTTATATAGATCTTTATTTTTTTCTATCGCAGTTTTTGATGCGATAGTACACAAATAACTTTGCTCAGATTTCATTTTATGAAACATATCTACAAAATTTCTTATATCATTCTCAGTTGTGGAGAGTATATTATCTCTTATTTTCATTCTTTCATCATACGTAACATCGCTTTTATAAGCTGTATATTCACGCTTAGCCAACGCCAACGGTGGCACAGGCATATCCAAAGCAGCAATAGTACCTATGATAAACTTATTAATGGTTTCTCTATCGAGATCGACTTGTTTTAAATAATGATCTATATCATCAAAAACTTCATACGTACGCAATATATGGGGATCCCTATAAGAAGAAATAATCATATTCCCAGAACGTTCAACCACAAAGAATGCCCCGTATGCCCCTCCCCTAACTCTGACATTATTCCAAAGATAATCAGTTTGCAATATTGTTTTTAATACTAACATAAAACCGTTGTAAGAAAATCCCGCTTTTAAGTAGTCATAAGCCCTTCCTACATAATTCACATCTGTAGACATAATCAAAGCTTCATTTTTAGCTTCAAAAGAAAGATATATATCTTTTGCTGGATTATTATTTTCATATTTTTTAAAAAAGTTTTTTGTTAGATTCACAATACTTTCATTATATTTTTCTTCCAAAGTCAACAATAATTCAACTTTACAATTTAGAAAGATATACTTATAAAGTTTTAACATTTCTGTAATGACCGTATTATATTTTTTTTCAAAATTTATATACAAATCTTCAATAAAATCATAATAATCCAACCCATGCAAATATTCGCTTAAAGCGCCTGCCGAATTAAGATAAGAATTTAATCTATTGATCAATACTCCTCTTGCATTATAAATGATTTTATTTTTTTCTCGAGCAGCTTCTTTTGCAATAATTTCAAAAATTCTTTTTTTATCTGTTAAAATACTCTTTGTAATTATTTCATCTAAAAGATCCATAGCTTTATCTCTTTTTTCATATAAAAAGCGCATACTGATGACTAACTGAGGATATGCTTTATTTGTTTTCAAATTTTTGCTGATTGTTACATTAAAATCAAGTCCTCCAGTATTGATCTTAATCGCATTTGAAAGCTGATCAAACGTATAATTAGTTGTCGCTGTCTCTGTCAGGCATGCAGACAAAAGATTGATATAATGATATTTTGAAATATCTACTTCACTGATGTCATAATAGACATTTAAATAAATAATTCCTTGTGTATTATCATTGTATAAAAAGATATTATCATTTTTTTGCAGTATTTTTTTTTCGGGATATTTAATTTCACTGATTGGCAATACCGGTATTTTACTAAGATTTTCTTTGCTGTCCGGAGTATTTTGAATTTTTATCAATTCTTTTGTTTTGTCGATGATGCAGTTTATCTCCCTATCATTAAATTTATCTTTTTTTTCTTTTAATGACTTCCTAACCAACTTATCTTTTTCTTCCGCTATGCCCTTTTTAGGTTTTAAAACAATAGCTGTTTTATGTTCATTTTTTAAAATATGCTTCTTTATTAAATTTTCAAAATATTCGTTATGAGCTGCTTGTTTTATTTCATCCAAGTTTTGTTTATAGGCTATATGAGTTTTAGGATTATATCCATATATCAGGGCATCTAAAATATCAATATTATAAAGCAATCCTTTTGGAAGTGTTGAATTATCTATATCTTTAATAGTAAATTCATACATATTTAAAGCAGCATCAATTAAATCTTTATCTATTCCATTTGTCACTAAATCTTCAAGTGTATCTTCTATAAGCTCATAGAATTTATTTTGCGTATTTTCTTTTAAATCACGTCCAATTAACATTAAAGTATAATAATATAAATCTGTTTCATAAAAACCATCAATTTCTTTGCCTATTTTCGCATTATTAAAAGCAATTCTTATCGGTGAAGAAGGATAATGAACTAGAAGCTTTTCCAAAATTTGAAAGCTCATCTTTAGTTTTGGTTCTTTAGCATTACCAATACTGTAGCTTAAATTATAAATTTCTTTACCTTTGCTTTCTTCTTCCTCTGTAATCGGATAATATTTTATTATTTCTTTACCAGTTTTAATTTTATTTTGAACAGGAATATTATCGGGTATTTTTTTGTAATCAAATTTACTTAAATATTCTTCATTTAAATAGGCCAGACAATTATTGATATTGCAATTTCCATATAAGTAAATAACACTGTTGGAAGGATGATAATATTTTTCATGAAAATCAATAAAAGCTTTATAGCTTAGTTTTATAATGTCTTCCGGTTTGCCGCCTGACGAATACTTATAAGAAGTGTCGGAATACAACGTTTCCAATATGCTGTCGATTAATATTTCATCGGGATTTGAATAAGCTCCTTTCATTTCGTTATAGACGACCCCGTTATATGCTAACGGATCACTTTCTTTCTCTAAATGATAATGCCATCCTTCTTGCATAAACACAAATTCATTTTCATAAATTCTCGGATAAAATACGGCATCCAAATATACATCCATCAAATTCATAAAATCTTTTTCATTAATGCTCGCTATGGGATATATTGTTTTATCCGGATAAGTCATTGCATTAAGAAATGTTTTTAGCGAACCTTTCAAAAGTTCAACAAATGGTTCTTTTAAGGGATATTTTCTTGACCCGTTTAATACACTGTGTTCAATAATATGCGCTACTCCGGTACTGTCGGATACAGGTGTTTTAAACGCAATTGAAAATACTTTATTTTCATCTACATTGGACAAATATACCAACTCAGCTTTTGTTTTTTGATGTTCAAAATAATAAAGCGTGCTATCTGTTTCCGTTATTTCAGTTTTTTCTTTTAAATAAAATCCGTTATAAACATTTCCAGTAATCAGCATGTTAATCTCCTTATTTTTGATTATTTTTGTTATCTAAAGTTTGTAAGTGCTTTCGTATTACCTCTTCATAGCCTATACTTTTAGGATAATAATATTTTTTATCTCGGACATCTTTTGGGAGATACTCCTGTGCAACATATCCATTCTCATAATTATGCGGATACTTATATTCTATTCCATATCCAAATTTTTCTTTATTTTTATATGAGCTATCTCTTAGATGCATGGGCACCGTAGCATCTATTCCATTTTGAATATCCGCCAAAGCATTTTCTATTGCAAGATAACATGCATTCGATTTTGGCGCACATGACAAATATATTGCTGCTTGAGATAGAATTATTCTTGCTTCAGGGAGCCCAACGATACTCGCCGCATTAAATGCATTTACTGCTATATTTAATGCATTTATATCGGCATTACCTACATCTTCTGATGCAAATATAATCATACGTCTGGCAATAAACTTTATCTCTTCTCCGACTGTTAACATTTTAGCGAGGTAAAATACTGCCGCATCCGGGTTGCTTCCTCGCATGCTTTTTATAAATGCAGATATGGTATCATAATGATTATCCCCATCTTTATCGTATAACAGCATTCTTTTTTGTGCACATTCTTGCGCTGTTTTTAAATCAATAACGGTATTATTTTTTGAATCAACCTCTGTAGTAAGAACAGCAAGTTCTAAAAGGTTGAGCGCACTTCTCGTATCGCCGGAAGATATTTGTGCAATATATCTTGTAGCCTTCTTATCTAACATCACACTATAATTCCCGTACCCGTTTATTTTATCGCTTATAGCCCGATAGAGGATTTTTTCTATATCTTGCTGTGTTAATTCTTTTAATACAAAGACTGTTAACCTTGATATCAGAGGAGAATTTATTTCAAAATATGGATTTTCGGTTGTTGCTCCTATAATAATGACCACTCCGTCTTCAACGTAAGGCAGCAGCGCATCCTGCTGTGCAGTATTAAATCTATGAATCTCGTCAATAAATAAAATCGTTTTTTTATTGGAAAACTTTTTTGTATTTACAGCACTTTCGATTGCCAGCCGAATATCTTTCACACCCGAGGCCGTTGCATTTAATGTTAAAAATTCACAGTCTGTGCTTTTTGAAATTACATAAGCAAGCGTTGTTTTTCCGCTTCCCGGAGGGCCATACAATATCATGCTTGAAATCATATCCGATTCAATCATCCGTCTTAAGGTTTTGCCTTTGCTTAACAGATGATCTTGTCCGACTATTTCAGCAACATTTTGCGGTCTCATTCTGCTTGCCAGCGGCCTTGCTTTATTATTTTCTTGAGAATTATTAAAAAAACTTGTTTGCTCTCTCATAATTTAATTTAACTCTTCATTTAGTACTTGTATTGTTTTTCTTACATCATCTTCATCTACATCTCTGTGAAACACAAAACGCATTTTATTGCTGCCATAATCACCATTTACTAAAATATTTCTTCTTTTTAATATTTTACTGACATCATATCCGTCTAACGATGTATTTTCTAAGGTGATATTGACCATATTAGTCTGTACTGTTTTTCTATCTATATTTATATTTTTATGGTTATATAGCTCATTCATAAAAAAAATAGATTTTTCATGATCTTTATAAAGCAGTGACGGCATCGTCTTTAATGCATATAATCCTGCTGACGCTAATATTCCTGCCTGACGCATAGCTCCGCCCAGCATTTTACGAATTTTCATTGCTTTATTAATAAATTCTTCATTTCCGCAAATAATGCTTCCCACTGGAGCCCCCAGCCCTTTTGAAAGACAAAACATAACACTATGTGAATATTTTGCAATTTCCTTCACATCTACATTTAAAGCAGCGGCGGCATTAAAAATGCGTGCTCCGTCTAAATGCACTTTGATATCATTTTCTCGGGCTATTTCATATATTTTTCCCATATGCTCAAGTTCAAGGACTATGCCCCCTGAAACATTATGTGTATTTTCGACACAAATTAATGTAGTTTTTGCATGATGCAAATCCCCTTGCTGAATATTTTTTTTAACTTTATCAGTATCCATGGCACCATTTGGCCCGTCAATAATTTTCGTCAAAATGTTTGATATTAGTGCAGCCGCACCGGCCTCGTATACAAAAATATGTGATTTAGTATGCAATATTATTTCATCTGCAGGGTTTGTATGTGTTTTTATACATATTTGATTACCCATTGTACCACTGGGAACAAAAAGCGCTTTTTCTTTCCCCATGATCTCGGCAGCATAACGTTCTAATTCATTGACTGAATCGTCATCTTTATAAACATCATCCCCTACTTTTGCTTTAGCCATCACGGCTCTCATTTCATTCGTAGGCTTTGTGACAGTATCACTTCTTAGGTCAATTATTTCGTGCATATTTGCGCTCCTTTATTTTCTATATAAGCAATTTCTTCATTCGTTAAATCAAATAATTTATAGACAAAAGTATTTATTTCATTTAAATTATTTAAATATTCATCAGTATCTACACTATAATTAATCTGCCTGTATGCTTTTTTAATATTTTCATTACTGATGCCCACGATTGGTATTTTCAATTTTAATATATCCTCCGGAGAATATTCATATCGCTTTTTACTTAATTTTTTTGCAAATGTTTTATAATAAAAATCATATAATCCACTGTTTAGCAATATACATAAATATTCGTAACTAATGTTATATGCATGACTTTTTAATGTGAGTGCATATACATCGGCGCTAAAATAACTACCTTTACTATCAAGTGCAAAACGATTTTTTTCAGCTTTGCATGAATAGATTATCTTTGGCATTTGAAATACTTCTTTAGTCCTTCCCCATTGCAAGTAATACCAAGGCAATTTCCCATTTATGCATTCACGGCGTTGCAACAATTTTTTTTGATATTGTGTTAGATATTTGATTTCATTGATATTTTTATTAATCTCTAAATCATTGGAATATAATAAGACAAAATTGTTCGGTTTTATGTAATAATTATCTATATCGCTGCTTTTTATCCAAGGCTTGATAAATTGTTGATCAAATTTTTTTAGTTTTTCATCATTTTTTATAAAAACAAAAGCTTTGTCAAATCCTGTTATAACACCTTGATGAACATTTAAGATATCTTTTAATTGAATTAAACTTTTACTTTCAATTTTCTCTCTTATCCTGTTACTAGTTTCATCTATGAACAAGAAAATTTTTGGCTTTAATTTCTTGCTTGCATAATAAAATTTTTCAAAATAATCTGTTTCGACTTCGCCATTAAAAGCTCTAAATAAATTTGCTGTCGAAATTTTTTCACATCTATCAATAATTGCTCTTCTGACCAATATATTCTTCTCTCTGCCACTTTGAACATTTTCAAGAGAAATTATAGCAGATTTCGTATTTGCATTTTGTATAATTTTTATACCTGAAAAATCAATAATATGATTTATTCTGAAATTATCTAAAAGTATCTCTCTTAAGTAATAAAAATGCTTAAATTCTAAAAAATTTCTGTTTATTATACAACAAATACTACCATTATTCTTAAGCAGCTGCTTCATTTTTTTGAAAAGACAATTATAAAAAATGTTTGTATTTGTCAAATCTTCGTTATATTTTTCTATAAAAAAATTAATTTCTTTTTTATTATACTGTTCAACTCTCTTTTCTGGCAAATAGGTTAATATTATATCGAACATATTTTTAGCATACAATTCTTCAAGTAAGATATCACCACATATTATTTTTTTACTAAAATATATTTTTTTATTTTTTAAACTTAAGATAAGTTTAACACATATCACTGCTATATCATTTATTTCGCAAGCATATAGATTATAGTCTAAAATAAATTTATGTTTTTCATAAGGTTCCAAATTTAAGTTTAGTTTTTCATAGAACATATCATACATTTTTAATACAAAACTGCCGTTCCCGCAAGCAGGATCTAAAAATTTCGTGTCTTTGTTTATCTGTACATTTACAAGATTAAACATTGTATCAGAAATATAATTTGGAATATAGACTATATCTTCTTTTTTTTTGTGTTGAATATTATATAAATTTACATATATATAGCATAGTTTCTCTAAAGAATTATAATCAAACCAACGTTTCTGCATCAGCAACTCTGTTATGAGTTTTGAATCGGCGTAAGAAATCCTCACAGGATAGTCATCAATCTCATTATTTTCTTCGTGTATTATATATTCTAAAATACCAGAAATCGAAAAGTTTTGAAATAAATCGATTAATTTATCTTTTGATACATCAATAAATTCATTATCGATAAGATATTTTAAATAAAATATTTTAAAAACATTTAAATTTATAAATTTTTCTTTGACATAGCTATTTTTTAATACTATTTGTTTTAATTCAATGATAATTTTTTTATAATTTATCATTTTTTTCATCCTTATTCATATTATCATTCAATTTTCTTAATTCAATTGCGAAAATTTTTAAATAAGAAAAAAAGTCATCCATTTTATTTTTTATATATAAAAGTAACCATATACATATAATCAAAATTATAAATATTAAAATTGGGTTCATTCGAATTACTAAACTAACAAAATTATCAAGAACATTATTCATAAGAACACCTCGGATATTACTTAATAGTATATTTTACACTATTTTTGACGAAATATAAATATTTAAAATTCGTTTGAGCATTATTCATGTAAAACGGTTCATAATATTATCATGGCAATTATATTTATTAGATTATTAATTATGTATTTATTAATATTTATTTTGTTGCGTCTAATGGGAAAACGCCAAATAGGAGATATGCAACCATTTGAACTTGTTGTGACCTTAATGATTGCACAAGTCGCAAGTGAGCCTATCATCAGCGTAGAAACTCCATTACTACACGGCTTTATCCCGGTGGTTTTGTTGTTTTTTATTGAAAGCATTATTTCATTTTTTTCATTGAAATCAAAAAATTTTAAAAAAATTATTATTGGTTCCCCATCTTATCTTATTAAAAACGGAAAAATAGATTATAGACAAATGAAAAAATTGCGAATTGATGTTGAAGATATCATTGAACTTATACGTAACTCAGGCGAAATGGAGTTATCTAATGTGCGTCATCTTATACTTGAGACCAATGGCAAGCCCAGCGTAATTACCAATAAAAAATCTTTGCCTGATATCATTATAGCAGACGGCAGATTTATCCGCGATATTAAAGGCAGACGAGGAGATACTACACTTAAAAAACTAAACGATGAGCTAAGAAAAGTTAACATTAATAATATATCACAAATAATTTTAGCTTATGAATTTGATTACAAGATTTATATTTTTGCCAAAGAGGAATTAATCTGATGCGGAATTTAATTGTTTCTATTTTTCTTATCATTTTTATTATTATGATAAATATATTTATCAATCAATATATTAAAAGTAGTTATGCTAGCTTTAATGAATTGGGAAACGAATATATTTATAACCTTGAAGAAGAAAACTGGGTTGACGCAGCAAAAAATCTTAAAGAAATGCAGGGAAAATGGGAAAAGACAGAACATTATTTGAAGTTAGTTGTAAATCATGAAGCGGTAGAATCTATAGGTGCAAATTTTAAAATTTCAGAAATATATTTAAACAAGAAAGAAGCAGCTTTTGCAGCTGCGCAATGCAAAGAACTTTTGCATTTTTTAGAACACTTACATGAAAGCGAGCAGATAAATAGAGATAATATTTTTTAGAATTTAAAATGCCGTTGTTTAACGTATAAAAACCAATTGGATCAAAATCATATACACAGCAGTCCCCAGACCTATACTAAGCAAATTATTTCTCTTTAAAATATGAACAATAATAACAACAGCAACCGATATTAGTTCCGGTAAAAATCCGCTTACTGTTTCAAACTCTACTAACCTTAGGCTGTAGATAATCAATATTGCCATAACAGCTTGAGGCAAAATATTTCCCAAATATGCAATGGATTTTGGAAGCTCCTTTTTTTGTTTGCCAAATAATATAAAGGGCAACCATCTTATCAAAAAAGTCGCTATTCCTGCTATTAAAACAATACTCATCGCGTACACAGAATCCATGTTTATTGTGTGTTTCCTTTGAGCTTAAATTGTTTTATCGCTAAGAGTACAATTGATGAAATAAAAAGAGCAGGCAGTATGAAATTGTCAATATTAAATAAAAAAACAGCAATGATACTACTTATAAATCCAATAATAGCCGGAAGCATATTTTTAGTCGATAAAATTTGTTCAAGCAGTATAATAATAAATAAAGCCGTCATTGCAAACTCTATACCCTGAGCATTAAAAGGTATGATATCTCCTATAAATGCCCCAATAAAAGAGCCTGCGATCCAATATATTTGATTAAAAAAAGAAATTAAAAACAAAAGATGGTCGTTTTCATACAAATCTTTATCATTTTTTAACGAATATAATAAAGAATATGTTTCATCCGTGAGTGCAAAAATCATATACCACTTTTTTTTACCCATACTTTTAAATCGATTTATAAAAGAAATTCCGCAAAACATATAGCGGCTGTTTACCGCTATGGATGTTATTAATACGGAAAAGACACTGACCGGATTTATTAAAAAAGATACCAGAACAAACTGCAGCGATCCTGAATAAACAATTCCGCTTATAAATATTGCCCATATCCAAGAATAACCAGCATTATCAAGCAAAAGACCAAATGCAATTCCAACAAAAAGATATCCAAAAAAGATAGGCAAAGTGTTTTTGATTGTAATTTTAAAAATATTTTTCACTATAGCTCTTCTTCATTTTCTTTGTTTTTTGTTTCTTCTTCAATTAATTGATTAAATTCCTCAAAATCTGGCAGCTGCGATAATTCACTAATACCAGAAAATAATAAAAATCGATCTGTTGTTTCAAACATAACCGGTTTGCCTATCACATCTTTTCTGCCTGCTTCTTTAATTAATCCTCTATCCGCTAGATTTCTCACCGAAGAATCGGAATTCACTCCCCTGATCGCTTCTATTTCCGGTCTTGTTACCGGCTGTTTATATGCAATTATTGTAAGTGTCTCTAACGAAGCTTGAGATAGTTTTGTTGATATGTACTCTTTAAATAATGATTGTACAAAGTCATAATATTGCGCTCTGGTAGTCATTTGATATTTACTTCCAAGGTTCACAATACAAATACCTCGCATGTTATAGTCGGCTTCCTGTATTAATTCATCTATAGCCTCCTCAACCAATTCTTGATCTGCCTTTGTTATTTCGCATATCACATCTATTCCTAGCGGTTCCCCGTATGCGAATAACATGGCTTCTATTACTTTTTTCAACTGCTCTTTATCCATCAATATTCTCCAATTAAAGAAACGATTATAATGTCTTCAAAATTACCGGCCTGCTCTAAAGTAACAATATTTTGTTTCATTAATTCCAGCACTGCCAAAAACAACGTAATACTATGATATATATTATCTTGTGTTTTTAAAAGCTCGTTGAAGCTTATCATACTATTATCAATTAGAGCATTCCTAACCTCTTTAATTTTTTCTACTATGGTAACCTTATCTTTTTGCATATTTTCATAATTCGTTAGTTTATCCGATGCCAGCATTCTTTCAGCTATAAATCTTTTCATTATTTTGGATAAATCATCTGTACTTATATCCATACTTTCAGGTTCTATAATTAATGCCTGAAGATACATCGGATCTTTTGTAAAAGTATGTAGATATGACTCCTGTCCTTTAGCTATATATGTACTAATTTCTTTAAAAATTTTATACTCTAGTAATTTTTGAGCAAGCTCTTCTCTGGGATCATTTTCTTCTTCAGACTCATTTTCCGGAGCCGGAAGCAGCATTTTAGATTTAATTTCTAAAAGCTGCGCTGCCATAAGTATAAATTCAGTCGCAATTTCTAAATTCATGTCCTGCCAATTGTAAATATAGTCCATATATTGCTGAGTAATACTTTCAATCGGTATATCATAAATATCGATTTCGTCTTTTTGAATTAAATGTAATAATAAATCTAATGGTCCTTCAAAATTTTTTGTGTTAATATTATAACTATTCATTAAAACCCTAAAATTTTATACATAATATTAAAAATAATATTTGCCAGTCCACTTCCAAGAACATTCATGATTTTAACAACGACTTGAGTAATAATCAAAATCAGTAATATAAAATACATTTGTCTCTCATATTGATAAAATTTATATTCTAATTTTTCCGGTAGAAAAGCAGCTAAAACCTTTGAGCCGTCTAACGGCGGCAAAGGAAGCAGATTGAACACACATAAAAATATATTATATATAAAAATATAATAAATAATATTCAAAAAAATATTAAATGTCTCAGATACAGATGAATAAAATATCTTTATCAACAATAAATATATAAATACTGCAATAACAGCTATTAACAAATTCATTACAGGTCCTGCGGCAGCAGATAACAGCATCCCTTTTTTTCGGTTTTTAAACTTATCAGGATTGATTCCTACCGGTTTCGCCCAACCAAATCCTAATAAAACAAGACATATCGTTCCAAAAAGATCTAAATGCACAAAGGGATTTATACTCAGCCTTCCCATATTTTTAGCTGTATCGTCTCCAAGCTTATAGCTCACATAAGCGTGTGCATATTCATGCATAGAGATTGCGATTAACAATGCAGGTACAGAATATAATATTCTCTGTAGATTAAATATATTATCCAATATATTGTCTCCTTATAATAGAAGATAAAATTAATCTATCCACGACGGAATTCGATCGCTTCGTATCATGTCTTCTATTTTTTCTCGCTCAACGATAACCTCGCTTTGATCTCCTTTAAGCAAAACAACAGCCGGTCTTGGCAATCGGTTATAATTACTGGACATAGAGTAATTATACGCACCTGTATTCATAACCGCTAAAATATCTCCCGATTGACACTTCGGTAATAGTATATCACTTATCAATGTATCTGTTTCACAACATTTTCCGCTTATTGTTACTAAATCATTTTTTTCATCATTGAATCTGTTGGCTACATATGCTCTGTGTACGGCATGATATAATGCCGGTCTCGGATTTTCATACATTCCGCCATCTATACTTACATATTTTCTTAAGTATGGTATCTCTTTTACAGTTCCAACTGTATATAATGTTATTCCCGCTGTTCCAACAATATACCTTCCCGGCTCAACAATTATTTTAGGAATATGCATTTCTAATTCTTTGCACTTTGATTTCAGTAGTTCATCTAATGTTTTGACATAATTTTTGACAGAAAATATTTCTTCATCAGCTAGATAATTTATTCCAAAGCCACCGCCTAAATTAAGCTCTTTAATTTTAATTCCAAGTTCTTCGATATTATACATTAATTCAAGCATATTATTAGCAGCGATAATAAATGGATTACTTGCAAATATTTGCGAACCTATATGACAATGCAGCCCAACAAGTTCTAAATTTTTCTCCGAATTACTTATTTGCCTTGCTGCCCTAAGTGCTATACTGATAGGAATGCCAAATTTTGAATCAATTCTACCTGTCTGTACATATTCATGTGTATGCGCCTCGATGTTTGGTGTCACTCTAATATGAACTTTTTGGACTTTATTTAATCTATTGCACAGTTTTTTTAATAAATCTATTTCATATAAACTATCTATTACAATACGCCCAACATTATTTTCAAGCGCAAATATGATTTCTTCTTCACTTTTATTGCTGCCATGCATTGTTATACGACTTGGATCAATACCTGCTTTTATTGCAGTATATAATTCACCGCCACTGACAACATCTATACTTATATTCTCGTCTTTGACAATTTTGCACATTGCCAAATTTAAAAATGCTTTTCCTGCATAATTAATATCATACTCTAACTGTGCATCTTTAAATGCCTCTTTTATGGTATGAATATTATTCCTTATAATATCTTCACTCATTACATATAATGGAGTTTTGAATTTTTTTGCTAATTCTACTGTATCATGTCCAGAAAAAATAAAATGACTTTCACTCATGATGCACCGCCTATATTTAATGTAAATTAAGTATTAATTTTATCAAAAAAAAATATCAAAGTAAACTTTTTTTTAAATTATAGAATCATTTGTTATTATATAATTTAAAAAAGCACGTTCTTTAAAGGAACGTGCTTTTTATTGTATTTTAAAATACTTATACCATTTCAGCACCGGCTTTAATACAAGCAATATTTGAATCAACAAATTTTGCTTTGCTGCCAGTAAATGTTTTTTTCACTAATTCATAAAGACTTTCAAGAGTAACTGTTCCTGTGGCTTTTGCATACGCTCCTAAAATCACCATGTTTCCGCCTCTGTCATTACCTATTTCCGCTGCCTTTTCATTAGCATCAATATAATATACTTCAATATCATCTCTCTTTGATTTTTCTTTTATAATTGTGCTATTGATGAATAATTTCCCACCAGGAAGTACTATATCTTCAAATTTATGAAGTGATGGCAAATTCATAACAATTACGCTGTTTGCTTCCAAAACTTGCGGAGAGCCGATTTCACTGTCTGAAACAACCACACTACAATTAGCTGTTCCGCCTCTCATTTCAGGACCGTAAGATGGAGCCCATGTTACTTCTTTGCCTTCTGCAAAACCAGCATATGCTATCATCTGGCCAATACGCAATACGCCTTGTCCGCCAAAACCTGCAACTAATACTTGTTCTAACATTTCATATCCCTCCTTAAAAATCCCTTAAGTTGCCTAATGGGTAGTAAGGAATCATATTTTCCTCTAACCATTTTAATGCGCCGACCGGAGTGAACCCCCAGTTTGTAGGACATGTAGACAATACTTCAACCAAACCAAAGCCTTTACCTTCTAATTGACATTCAAATGCACGTCTTATAGCTTTTTTAGCTTTTCTTACATTAGCCGGTGTATTCACAGCTACACGTTCGACAAATTTAGCACCATCTATTTGCGCTATCATTTCAGCTATTTTGATTGGTTTACCGCAATGTTCCTCGCTTCTTCCTTCAGGAGCTGTAGTAGCTTTTTGTCCTACTAAAGTTGTAGGAGCCATTTGACCACCTGTCATACCATAAATAGCATTATTTACAAATATAGTTGAAATTTTTTCTGCTCTGTGCGCTACATGTACTATTTCCGCTGTACCTATAGAAGCTAAGTCGCCATCGCCTTGGTATGTGAATACAAATTTATCTGGATGTGTTCTTTTTACACCTGTTGCAACTGCCGGTGCTCTGCCATGTGCTGCTATATACATATCGCATGAGAAAAAGAAGTCACACAAAGCTGAGCAGCCAACCGGGCCAACGCCTATTGTTTTATCATAAACACCAAGTTCTACTAAATTTTCGGCAACAAGTTTATGAATAATTCCATGCGTACAACCTGGACAATATGTTAACGGTGCATCCGTTAATGCTATGGATTTTTTATATACGACTGCCATTATTTTGCACCTCCTAATATTTCTTTTACTTTTTCATATACAACATCAGGAACGATTGGATGTCCGCCAGTTCTTCCATAGAATTCTACCGGGAAACGTCCAAGCACTGATAATTTAACATCTTCGATCATTTGTCCGCAGCTTTGCTCAACTACTAAAATAGCTTTGCAATCCGGGTTAATTTTATCAAACGCTTCTTTCGGGAAAGGATATAAGCTGATTGGTCTGATTAATCCAACTTTTAAACCTTCAGATTCTGCTTTTTTGAGTACGTTTTTACACGCTCTGCTTGGCGTGCCATAAGCTACCAATACTATATCAGCATCTTCAATATTAATGGCTTCATATTTTACATATTTTTCAGAAATTTCTTTTAATTTTGCTTGGATTTTTTCATTTTTAGCTTCCAAGTCATCTGCCGGTAAATCCATTGCATTGATTCTATTGTGGTAACCTCTTTTTACATGATTACCATCAGCAGCCCACGGTTTATTCGGTACATATTTTTTCATTGGTGCAATTTCAACTGGTTCCATCATTTGACCAATCATACCATCGCCAACTACTAAAACAGGCATTCTGTACTCATCGGCAATATCAAATGCTTCTGTCATTAAATCTGCACATTCCTGAACACTTGCAGGTGCAAAACAAGGATGATAATAATCACCATTACCGCCGCCTCTTGTGTTCATAAAATAGTCGCCTTGTTGTGGCAAGATATTTCCAAGACCAGGTCCACCTCTCATGATGTTTACTACTACACATGGTATTTCAGCAGAAACCATGTATGTGAGCCCTTCTTGTTTTAACGCAAGTCCTGGAGAAGATGTAGATGTCATAACTCTAGCACCTGTTCCGCCTGCGCCATATACCATGTAACTTGCAGCTACTTCACTTTCGGCCTGCAGAAAGCATCCGCCTGCTTTTGGAAGTTCTCTTGCTACATACTCAATTAATTCACTTTGTGGTGTTATCGGGTAACCAAAGAAATGTGTAAGCCCTGCATTAATAGCAGCTGCCGCAATAGCTTCGTTACCTTTCATTAGTTTTTTAGCCATTTTTCCTTGCTCCTTCCTTCTTATTCTTTCTCAACTGTTATGATACTGTCCGGACACATAATAGCACATGTTCCACATGCTATACATTCATCCATGTTTGTCACCGTTACCGGAAAATATCCTTTCGAGTTGGTTTCTTTACCTAAAACTAAGATTTTTTTGGGACAGAAAGTTACACATAGTTCGCAGCCTTTGCACTTTTCTGTATCAAATGTGAGTTTTCCTTTCGCCATTTTATAGCCACCTTTCTTATTTATTTAAAGCCACTCGGGCCTCATAAGCAATTTCATGGGAAACTTTTCACCAGCTACATCATACCCGTCAAGATTGACCATTTCTTCAACATATGAACAATACACTACCGGTAAAGATGTGTGCTTACTTACCTCTTTTACTAGTTTATCACCTGCAAGTATATCTTCTATCGTTGTTTCTCTTACCAAATGCGTGTTATTTATCAACCCGGTAATTTTCAATTTTGATTTTAATTCTATCCCGTTCAAAAAATCAACAACCGTCTCAACACTGTTTGTTTCAGGTCTGTTAGCATTTACAACCATATACATGTTATAATTAATTTTCTTTATGCTGTCTGAAAAGCGACCTAAAGCTGTTGCACCAACCGGATTGCCTCCAACATCAATGATACCAAAATACTGACTTGTCTGGGTTAATACATTAATTTCCGGAGATAATGACGGCAAATCCATGGGTTGACTTTCTTTGTTTCCTAATATTGAAGAAATAACCCTAATGCCTTCTTCTTCTAATTCATCAGTGATTTCTCGTGTACGAAAATATGGATTGATAATATCGAGATCTGCAATTCCAACTTTTTTTCCATGCCTTTGCATGTAAATAGCATAATTTACTGAAAATTCTGTTTTTCCACTCCCATAATGCCCTACTATGATAGTGAGTTCAATAGCTTGATTATTATTCGTTTGAGTCATTTTACGTCCTCTTAAAAATATTTTTTTTCATGTTTTTTCCATGTAAAACAATAACACAAAAATTTAACAAAGTCAATATACATGTGTTATTTTTATTGCATTATCTTTGTATGTTAGTGTTTAATCGCTATAAATCTACAAATTTTGACAAGGTCAATCTTCATTGTCAAATTTATCCTCCGTAGGCATCGATAAAAATTTATTTACTCTTTTTTTGAAATTTTTGCTGAAAATTTTATTAGATATTTTAATTATTAAACTGTTCAATCCTTTATGATATTTTAATATATGGACTTTAAGATCTCGTATATATTGTAATTTTGTCTGCCTACTTTTTTTGTCTACTTTAGTATTTAAATTATTATTTGTTTTATTACCTTTTTTCGAAATTATTTTCTTTTTTGATGTATATTTTTTCAATCTATATCGGGATATCTTATATTGATTTAAAACGACTTTTTTATCTCTGTGATGATACTCTGTTAGATGCTTCGCATCATTCGTTTTTTCCTTACTTCTTAATCTTTCTACATTTCCATCATCACTTATAGATGTCTCTATAGTTTCATTATAAAATAATTTTTCCGTTTCTTCTTCATCTTCATTTAAGTTTGTTGGTATTTGAAAGTAATTTTCTAACCCAGCGATTGGAATAGCAATTGGCTGATATTCAAAATTTTCACTTGTATACTTTCTTATATATCGTTTAAAAAACGCCGCTTTAATCTCTTCTTTAAAAATTACATTATAATTAAGCCCATCTACTTTGAATATTTTCAATAAAATTTTATAGCATAATTTAAAGATAATACTCATTATAAGCAAACAAATTACTATGTTAGCCAATGAACTTTTCATTGAATAGTAAATCATAGTAAATAATATCAATACGCCTAAACTGATTGGAATACCGGCAAAAATAATTTTTAGTATATTTGCTCCAATTGTTTTTAGCTTATACTTACCTATTTTATTTCGTAACATAAATACCATAATGATTACTGATATGGCTGATGCTATTGATGTAGCGAGAGCAATCCCCATTGTTTGCAATGGCTGTATGAGTACATAATCCAATAATATATTGACTGCCACTAAGATTACAGCTCCGATTAACGGCGTTTTTTTATCGTTCATAGAATAGAAGATATTATCTAACATTAATTTAAGCGTGAGCGGAAGCATCCCAATAGAATACATCATAAAAACATCTGCTGTTAACTTTGTATTTTCAACATTAAAAGCACCTCTTTGAAATATAATGGTAATAATAGGATTGGCCAATGTTATTAAAAATATGCTGAGAGGTAAAATTATTACTGCAACGCTATTTAAAGAATAAAACAAAATCTCTTTAAAATCTCGCATTTTGGTTTTTTGATAACTTTTTACCAACATCGGAAAAAAAACAGAAGATACAATAAAGAATAGAATGCCAATTAGTATCATTAGTAATTTCTGAGAATAAAATAATGAAGAAATCGCTCCTGTCGCTATTGTTGAAGCCAATGTTCTGTCAATAAAATTGTTAATTTGATAACTAAAAAGATTTATAAATATCGGTATGACTAAAATCATTAAAGGTTTTATGTTTTCATCATTTAATTTAAAATGCGGTTTATAACGCATACCATTTTTATAGGAAGATACTACCATTATCATCGCAGTGATCAAATAGCCTATAAAGATTGAAATGCCCAGAATATTATATTTTTCAGTGCTGCTTGATAATATGCCGAAAAACAGGCATAGATAAATCGGTACAGATTCAAAAGCTATTGAAACAAATTTCTTTTTATATTGTAAGAATCCTTTGAAAACACTAATCATTGAGAGCGGAATCAACGAATATATAATTATTCTCGTCAATTTTACAGCAACAGATAATGTTTCTTCATCAAACCCCACAGCAAATATATAAACAACAGGCTTAGCGACAAAAGAAATCACTATAATGACCAATAGTGCCAGCATGAATACAATCGTTAAAATATTACTTGCAAAACTATTTATAGTCTCATCCCTTTTTAAGCTTTTGTAAATTATGGTTAAACTGCCCGTAATTGCTACGGCTAATGCAAGATATAAAATAAAAGGTACAGATTGAGCAATAAAAAATGCATCTGTAAACGCGTCTGCTCCAAACTTATAAGACAATATCATATCGCTTAATAAACTTATCAGACTGCCAAGTATCAATCCTAACATAATGATTCGGACACTATTGACATGATTATTTTTATTCATCGAAATCTCCATAAAAAGCCTTGACTAAAAATTCACTGTTATATTATAACAAACAAAGATATTTATAAAAGAGTAAACTTCATAACAAAAGGTGCGTATTATTCTAAATTACTTGCCATTTGGAGCATCTGTCTTGCATGATTTAATGTTTCTTGTGTTATATCTACTCCGCCTACCATTTTGGCTAACTCATACACTCTGCCTTCACCGTTTAGTTCTATCAGTTCAGTTACTGTATTTTGATCTACGACTGTTTTTTTTGCACAAAAATGAACATTCGCCACAGATGCTATTTGCGGCAGATGTGTGATTAATATCACCTGATAATTACTGCTTAATTTTTTTAACTTTTGTGCAATAACTTGCGCAGTTCTGCCACTGATTCCGGTATCAATTTCATCAAAGATTAATGTTGTTATGTCTTTATCCGCAATAAGGATTTTAAAAGCCAACATAATGCGGCTCATTTCTCCGCCAGATACGATTTTACTCAAAGATTTTGGTGCAAATCCCTTATTGGATGAGAATAAAAATTCTATATCATCGTATCCATTTTTTCGAATTTCTTTCGTATCTTTAGCTCTTTTGATATCTACTTTAAATGACGCATCAGGCATCGACATATCACGAAGCTGTTTTAAGATATTTTTCTCCAGCGTTATTTTTATTTGACGTCTTAATTTGGATAGCTCATTTGCATAAATAAAATACTGTTCTTTTTTTGCTGTTTCTTCTTTCGATTTATTTTCAATTTCGTTATCCAAATTCATTACTGTTTCCAGTTTTTTTATCATAGAGTTTTTTAAATCCAATATTTCTTCAATCCCAGACGCATTATATTGTCGTTTTAACTGAGCAATTAAATAAGCTCTTCCTTCCAGGTCATCTATATTCTCATTTTCAAAATCTCCTTTTGCTATATAGTCCCTTAAAAACCCGGAAACATCTTCAACATTGGCAACAATATTTAAGAGCCTTTCATATTGCTCCAATAATGATTCGTCAGCAGATGCGGCTTTATACAACGCTGTCAGTGTTTGTTGTAAATCTTCAAGCACGCTGCGTTCATTATTATAAATTAATTCATATGCTTTAAGAGTATTCTCATAAATCAAGTTATAATTTTTTAATCGCGTTATTTTTTTCTCTATTTCTTTATCTTCACCAACATTCAATTGAGCAGCTTCAATCACAGAAATGTCATGCTCTAATTTTTCTTTTTCTTTTTGTATATTTTGAGATAACTGAATTAAATTATCTAATGCGTCTTTAGCCTTCATATATTCATAATAGGCACTCTGCGTGTTTTCTAAAGCCACAGTTACTTTTTCATCATATTTATCCAGATATTTAATATGAGTGCTTGTGTTTAATAAGTATTGATGCTCGTGCTGACCATGTATATCAACCAATACACTTCCGAGGGTTTTTAATTCTTGCACAGTCACCAGTATTGAATTAATTCTGCAAATATTTTTCCCGCTTGTATAGATTTGACGCGTAAAAATAATTTGATCTTCTATCTCTATCCCCATTTCACGCGCTAAAAAACAGGCAGCACTTTTCTGTTCTATATCGAAAACAGCTTGAATCGTTGTTTTCTGCGCGCCTTGCCGGATACTTTCTTTATTTGCTCTGTATCCTAAAGCTAAAGAAAGCGCATCCACGATAATCGATTTTCCTGCCCCGGTTTCTCCTGTAATGGCATTTAATTTTTTATCAAATTCAATTACTGCATTTTTTATAATTGCAAAATCATAAATACTAAGTTGGGTTAGCATTGATTCTTCCTATTTAATATATTTTTTTAAATGATTCACTAATTCAACTGCTGCCATTTCATTTTTTACAAGTATAAAAATCGTATCATCGCCGGCCAAACATCCAACAATCTCAGACCATTCGGTTAAATCTACAGTAACAGCAGCAGCATGCGCCATACCATTTAATGTTTTTACAACAACTATGTTTCCCGAATAATCAATAGATGTGACGGCTTCTTTAAATACGTTCATCATTCTCTCGTTAACAGGAATTGAATCATCTTTATATTTTGTATAACGATATTTTCCATTTGAATCCATCATTTTAATCAATTTTATTTCTTTAATATCTCTGCTGATCGTTGCCTGCGTGATATCATAACCTTCTGATTTTAATCGTTCCGCCAGTTCTTCCTGCGTTTCAATCGGGTAATTTTCAATGATTTCTAATATTTTATTTTGTCTTTTTACTTTCATAAATTCTTTTCCCCTATCTAATCCTTGTATATACTTTATTATAAAAATTATGATTGTCAAAAGATATGAACGATGCTTTTTTTTCAAATAAGGCAAATTCCAACAGACTATCTGTAATATACAAACATTTTTTGCCATCACAACGCACGATTGCATTGCCTCGCTTTATCATAATATTTATCTTCTCTTTCGGAGCGAGTACAATTGCCCTGTTTGAAAGTGTATGCGGGCGTATAGGATTTAAAAGCAACACTTCCGCCTGCGGGCTGATAATAGGTCCTCCGGCTGATAGAGAATATGCTGTTGAGCCCGTGGATGTAGATATGATAATTCCATCTGCATCATAGTCAGCCAAAAGCACATTATTGACATATACATTTAAATTGATCGCACCGTCCTGATCATTATCTTTAAAAATCACAACATCATTTAATGCAATATTTGTTCCTTTTGAATGTGTCATTTCCAAAAGAGAACGTTTTTCAATATTATAAAGACCTTCCAGTGCTAAATTCAAATAATAGTTCCATTCATACTTTTCAACACTCGTTAGAAATCCTAATTTCCCTAAATTGATCCCGAAAATAGGGGCTTTTGTATATTTCAGGCTTCTGAAAGCATCTAATATGGTACCGTCACCGCCTAAAATAACGATAAAATCCAATTCATCTGCCAGAGCCGGCGTGAGCAATTTTATATTTGGATCATTTGTAATAGAGATAGTTTTTTCATCTAAATATATTTCTGCCCGTCCGAATAAAAAAGACATCACATCTTTTGTATATTCTAAATTTATATCCTTAAGCAGATTAGACATAATACCTACTTTTTTCATCTTAACCTTTTCTTTCCCTATAATTCGCTATGTGCTGCATCAACTGTTTCCTGAATTTTTTTATCTAAATCACTTATAGTATCTTCTTGATTAAAAGTAACATAAAACAGAAATTCAATATTGCCTTTTGCTCCTTTGATATCTGAATACGTCATATTTCTTATGAAATAGTCTTTTTCTACAAGAACTTTCGCCACATTGTTCAAAATATTTTTATGTGTTGAAGCATTTTTAATAATTCCTTTTTTCTCAATTTGCTCTTTTGAAGATTCAAACTGCGGTTTTATTAATATAATACCAAAGGAATTTTTTTTTAAAAAATTCTTCAAATGATCGACAAGTTTTAATATAGATATAAATGATACATCCATAACAAATCCATCGGCTTTTTCATTGATTGTATCCGGATCCAAGTATCGGAAATTTGTTCGCTCTAAAACCACAACACGTTCATCTATTCTCAATGAATAATCCAACTGCCCATAACCCACATCTATTGCATATACTTTTTGGGCACCGTTTTTTAACAGACAATCGGTAAATCCCCCGGTTGAAGCACCAATATCTAAAAAAATTTTATTTTTAAGATTAATATTAAAGATATCCAAGGCTCGTTTTAATTTCAGACCGCCTCTTCCGACAAACGGATTTTTATTTTCTTTAATTTCAATAAATGAATCTTCTTTAACTAAGGTACCTGCTTTTTCTAGGCATACATTATTTATATATACCTCTCCCGACATAATCGCGGCTTTCGCTTTTTCTCTGCTATTATAATATCCCTTGTCACATAAAAGCAAATCTAATCTTACTTTACTCAATCATTGTCCTCATAATACATAATATTTACTTTAAGCAGTATGAATAATTATACCATAGCATCTATATCTACACAATAATATTATAGGTTTCCTTTTAATAGTCTCTATTACAAATAAAATTTGCCATCTGTAATAAAAAACTTGTATCAGTATTGATATATTTAATATATTTTTGTGCTTCCTTATAAAGCTCCTGTATTTTTTTATACGTGTTATCCAGTCCATAGACAAGCGGGTATGTTAATTTTTTTACAACAGTATCTTTTCCTGTAGATTTCCCAAGTTTGCTTTTATCTCCTTTGATATCCAAAATATCATCTGCTAATTGGAAAGCCAGTCCTATTGCTTCGGCATATCTTGTCAAAGCTTCTAAATCTTCTTCTCCGCAATTAGCTAATATTGCTCCGGCTCTTATGGATGCCCTGAGCAGTGCACCTGTTTTATGCTTATGAATGTATTCCAGCATATCTTTATCCGGCTCTTTCCCTTCACTTATAATATCCATAACTTGTCCAGCAACCATGCCATTATGACCCGATGCCCGAGTAATTTCTGTTATGGAATTTAAATAAGGGTGCAGATACATATCACTATCATAAGGTATATGCTCAAGCATTGTTTGAAATGCGCAATTTAATAATCCATCTCCCGCCAATATGGCTATACCTTCACCAAACACTACGTGATTTGTAGGCCTTCCTCTTCTTAATTCATCATCATCCATTGCAGGAAGATCATCATGAATAAGCGAATACGTATGGATCATCTCAAGAGCTGCAGCAATAGGATAGGCAAGCTCAATCGGACCATTACAAATATTTACTGTCTCCAGAAGTAAAACAGGGCGAATTCTTTTTCCGCCGGCTTTTAACGAATATTCCATGGCATCTTTTAACAAAGGCGGAACATCTCCCGTTGGATGATAGTTGTCTAATATTCGATTTACTTTCTCTGCTCTTTGTTTTAATTCTGCTTCAAAACTCATCGTTATCGTCCTCAGCTATATTTTTTATACTGTTTGTATTCATATTTAATACTTTTAATTTGTTTTCCGTATCGCTCAGTTCCTTTTCCATTTCCTTGATTAGAGTATTCGCATTGGTAACAATTTTAATGGATTCTTCCAATCCAGCTTTACCGCTTTCTAAAAAAAGCACCATATTTTCTAATTCTTTCATCTTATCTTCAAATTTTTTATTTTCCATATCGTTCTCCTTTTATTCTGGTAACTTTTGCTTTAATACTAAAATCCAAAAATTGAATATCTATTTCATCGTCCATATGAATATTATGTTTATTTTGAACAAGAGCATTGTCACTGTAAACCAATGCATATCCTTTATTGAGCGTTGTAACTATATCATTATTCTCGATTCTTTTTTTTAAATTTTCAAGTTTTATCTTATTTACTTCCAATAAATTCTTCACTGATATTCTAATTCGTTTATCATAATTTTCAAGATACTGCCTAAATTGTTTAGAGCTATTTAATATGTTTCTTTTCAAAACATCACTGTTTTTTAAAATATCTATCCTCACTTTATACTCACTAATCTTTCGATCTAAATAATGAAAGAAAAAATATTCTTTTTCTTTCAGCAAACCCGATAATTCATATGCTGAAAGCGCTACCATTTCTGCAGCAGCCGTAGGCGTAGATGCTCTCATATCTGCAGTAAAATCTGCTATAGTGTAGTCTGTTTCATGTCCTACAGCTGATATTATAGGTATTGTTGAATAATATATGGCATCCGCAAGTATTCTTTCGTTAAACGCCCAAAGTTCTTCGATACTTCCTCCACCTCTGGCTAATATCATCACTTCTACGGTATTACTCTTGTTTATATATTCAATCATAGTTGCAAGCTCTGTCTCTGCTCCGCTGCCCTGCACCGAACATGGCCACACAATAATTTCAACAGCAGGGTTCCTTCTCTGTAACGTATTCATAATATCATGAATAACGGCTCCCGTAGGAGATGTGAGCACTGCAACTTTTCTTGGGAACATTGGCAAAGGCTTTTTGCGCTCGGCCGCAAAATATCCTTTCGTTTCGAGTTCTTTTAGTAATTTATTATATTTTTCATATAACAGTCCGACCCCGCTTGAAATAAGTACTGATACATATAATTGACACGCGCTTGTTTTTTCCCAAAGCGCAACTTTTCCAAAAGCTGTTATATGCATACCGTCTTTAGGAATAAAATCAATATTCATAACATCTTTTTGAAACATGATACAATTTATTTTAGCTATATCATCTTTTAAGCTAAAATACAGCATACCGGAGGTATGTAATTTAAAATTCGAGACTTCACCTTCTATAGCAATCGCGCTTAAGGTATTTTCTTCATCAATGAGATCATTTATTTTTTTTGTTACTTCCGATACTTTATAAGTTCGCATATTTCTACCTTACTTTATTGTTTTCGCTTTCATAAAGGATGTTTTGTTTTCGGTCAAATGAACAGTATGTATCTGACCGCTAAGATCGTTTTGGTCTTCTGTTTTCACAAATATATAATTCTTTGTATACCCTTCATTTATTCCGTTAATTTTTTTTTCAAATAATACTTCGTACGTTTTATCGATATTTTCCGTATTAAATTTATTTTGCAAATAATCTGAAAGCAGAAGAAATTTACTGCATCTTGCTTGTATAGTTTTTTTGTCAATTTGCGGATTAAACGATGATGCAGCTGTCCCTTTTTTCATTGAATAAGGGAAAACATGAATTTTCATAAATTCACTCTTTTTACAAAATTCATATGATATTTCAGAATCTTCGTCACTTTCCATAGGAAATCCCACAATTACATCTGTCGTCAAAGATACATTTTTAAAATATTTTCTTACATTTTGGATAACGTCGAAATATTCTTTTGAAGTATACTTCCTGTTCATATCTTTGAGCGTTTTGTTACATCCGCTTTGCAACGATATATGAAAAGAATGGCACAATTTATCGAGACAAGATAGCCTTTGCAGCGTTTGCTCTGAAAATATTTTCGGTTCAATCGATCCCAGACGAATTCTTTGAAGCCCGTCTATATTATGCAATTCTTCAATTAAATCAATTAAGGTATGGTTTTCTTGTTTATCGATTCCATAAGAAGCGATATGAATTCCCGTAAGTATGATTTCTTTATGTCCGTTTTTAACAACAGTATTGACTTCATTTTTAATATCATATATATTCCTGCTTCGGGCAGGTCCTCTTGCATAAGGTATGATGCAATATGAACAAAAATTATTGCATCCCTCTTGTATTTTTATAAACGCTCTCGTCTTTTGATTAAAAGAATTGATTTGAAGCGGTTCAAAGCTATGTTCATTTAAAATATCTGTAACATGAACTATTTTTTTTCTTTTGGCTTCTTGAATAATCTCAAATAATTTTGATCTGTCTGCATTTCCGAGAACGGCATCAACACCTTGTAAATTCACTATCTCATCAGGACTTATTTGCGAATAACATCCTGCCGCAATTATAATTGCATTGGGATTTAATTTATTGGCCCGTCTGATTGCTTGCCTTGATTTTGCCTCACTTATATTCGTAACGGCACAAGTATTGATGATATATACGTCTGCCTTATCTTTAAAATCAACAATATCAATGTCATGATCTTTTAATATTGTTAACATAGCTTGTGTATCATAACTATTGGTTTTGCACCCTAATGTATAAAAAGCTGCTTTCATTTATTATCCTAATTCTCTTTCATAAACACAGCAAGACAATATAAAAAGACCCGCTGTTTCTGTACGCAATATCCTGCTGCCGAGTGATACGATTTTAGCGCCTGATTTTTTTGCATGCTCGACTTCTTTTTGTTCAAATCCGCCTTCGGGTCCGACAATAAAGCACAAGGATTTTACTGTATTTTGAAGCGCTTGCCTGAGCGTGTGATTTCTTTCTTCTTCATATGCCATGATAATTAAATTGTTCTTATCCAGCGCATTAAACATATCAGTAAAACTCTGATAAATTTCAACGTCGGGGAGGATACCTCTATTGCATTGTTTTGCGGCTTCGTAAACTATTTTTTCATATCTTTTCAATTTTTTTTCTTCTTTATCTTTATCATATACAACATCACATCTTTGCGCATAAAAAACGCTGATATGATCCACCCCAAGCTCGACAGCTTTTTGTAACACCAGCTCAATTTTATTTCCCTTAGGCATTGCCTGACACAAGGTTATTTCATAAGATTTCTCAGATTGATTTTTTGTATTGCTTAATATATTCATTTCCAGAAAGTCTTTATGAACGCTACTCACTTCACACAAATAATCGTTTTTATTTTTATCACAAGCGATGATTTCCTCTCCTATTTTGACCCTTAAAACTTTTTTTAAATGCTCAAAATCTGTGCCGGCCACTACTATATTATTCTGTTCTTTTTTAATATTAAAATCATCAACAAATACTCTGTGCATTATTCTTCCTCATTTATTGCCGCTATGCTTATCCATTCACCTTGTTGCATAATTTCTTTAATTATATAATTATTTTCTAACAAACATTCTTTTACTTCATTTTCCTGTGTATCTAATATGCCAGACAAAATAAATAAGCCACCTTTTTTTATAAACCGTTTAGCCTGCGGTATTATTTTTTTTAAAATAGATGCAATGATATTCGCAACCATAATATCGGCTTTGTGGCTGCAAGCTTTTAATAGATTTTCTTGTTTTACTTCAATATTATTTAATTGATTTAATGCTGCATTTTTTTTAGCAGCACTCACTGCGATCTCATCGATATCAGAGGCAACTACTTTTCGGGCACCTAATCTTGAAGCTAAAATAGATAATATGCCGCTTCCGCACCCTATGTCATAAACACAGTCGTCTTCATTTACATATTTGTTTAAAAATTTCATGCATAGTTTCGTGCTTTCATGTAATCCTGTTCCAAAGGCAGCACCCGGTTCCAATATTACTAATTTTTTTCCTTGATGACGCTCGATAGCCCTAACGTCCCATGTCGGACAAATAACAATATCATCTAAATACATTACCTGATAATACTTTTTGTGTTCTTCTGCCCAGTCGATATCCATTATTTCGCGTACATCAATACCATAATCTTCAAAATCAATACCATAAGTCTTAAATTCTTCTATTTTATCTTTAATTTGCTGTATTTCGTTTTCTATATGATTAGAATCTATATATCCGACTACTCTGCACATACCCTCCGGTAAAGATACATCCATATCATCCCATAGCTCGTCCTCGCTTAATGGTTCAGATGTATTATAAATTGCGCAGCCTTCTATACCAATCTCATTTAAAACCAGGCAAATGGGCTCTTCCATCATACTTTTTACCATTATTTCTATTTCAAACATAATCCCCTCCAAAAAAATTAGTAATATTATATATTATAACAACATTTTACCTGTTTTACATTATTCAATGATATAAATTGTTATAAAAATAAAAAGGATATTTTACATTTTAAGCAAAATAGCCTTTAAATATTTTCAAACAATTATGAAGGATAAAATTATCACACAATCTTTAATATGTATTTATCATAAAAATATATCCATGCAAGTTTAAAATGCTGTTTAATCTTATAGATCACAGCTTTCAACTTATATAATTTAATTATTGCAAAACTATCATAGTAATTTTAAATAAGCCTTTATGAATTCTTCAATCAATTCATCTCGTTCAACTTTTCTAATCAACGAACGAGCACCGTTATGAGAAGTAATATATGTTGGATCACCGCTCATAATATATCCCAACAATTGATTAATGGGATTATAACCTTTTTCAACAAGCGCTACATTAACTTCTTTTATAATATCCTGAATTGCTTTCTCTCGGTCAGAACTTATTGTAAAACGCACCGTATTATTATCCATGAGTAATCCTCCCTTTTTATCATGATTTAAGTATAGCATACTTTAATAAATATCAAATATCAAATTATAAAAAATATTTCATATATTAATTATAATTCACTTATCTTATTCTTTATTACCGAAAATGCATCATCAATTTTTTTAATATTATTTACTCCTCCTTGCGCCATATCTGCTCTTCCCCCACCGCTTCCGCCTGTTTTAGCAATTGCTTCTTTGAGTACCACACCACTTTTGAATCCTTTTTTTACAACTCCCTTTGATGCCGTTAAAATCATCATTGCTTTATTATCCTTCTTACCGGCAAGGGCGATGACACACATATCAAATTTATCTTTAAATTTATCAGATAATGCTCTCATCTCTTCCACCGACGCATTATCTACTATAGACGCAATATATTTTATTTCATTGATTTCTGTTACATTATTCAACAATTGAACAAAGATATCTTTGTTCACAATCATTTTAAGCTCTTCTACATCTTTTGTAAGTTCTTTTATTGTATCATACGCTTCTTCAACTTTCGTAACAACCGATACAATATTCGTCTTTGCAATATGTGCTACACTTTGTAAGGCTTCTTCTGTTTTTCTTGTATTCTCATAAGCATATCGACCAGTGACCGCCTCAATACGTCTCACGCTCGATGCAACAGATCCTTCAGAGAGAATTTTAAACAAGCCGATTTTGGAAGTATTATCTATATGACATCCTCCGCAAAGCTCCATTGAAAATCCACCCATATTAATAACACGTACAACATTCGCATATTTTTCATCGAATAAAGCCGTTGCCCCGGTTTTTCTTGCTTGTTCAATACTCATATTGCTTTGAGTAACATCATATCCTTCAAAGATTGCTTCGTTGACTTCATGCTCAATTTTTGCAAGTTGATTTTTTGTAATTTTCTCAAAATGTACAAAATCAAAACGCAGTCTATTTTGTTCAACCAGCGAACCTGCTTGATTGACATGTTCTCCCAGTTCTCTTTTTAAAACTTTATGCAATAAGTGTGTTGCAGAGTGATTTCTTTGTATATCTGTACGGCGAGTGCAGTCTACCATCGCTGTCACTTCATTACCAAGCGCAATAAAACCATCGATCATTTTAGTGTAATGCAAATGCTTATTAGCGTTTTTTTGTGTGTCCTCAATTTCAGCATGTCCATATTCACTTACTACCGATCCACTATCCCCAACTTGACCTCCGCTTTCAGCATAGAAAGGCGTTTTGTCTAAAACTATAATCCCGCTCTGGCCTTTATCAAGTCTTTCAGCCATGTGATCGCCGACAATAATTGCCTTTACTTCGGCTTTTACTTTTAGATGTTCGTATCCTATAAATTGAGTGGCTTCAAGAGATGCAATTATTTCTGATAAAGAGTCATTCCACCCTTCAACATCTTTTGAAAACCGTGCTTCTCTTGCACGATTTTTCTGTTCTTTCATCTTAAGCTCATATTCATCTTTTTTTAAGGTCATGCCATATTCTTCTAATATTTCTTCAGTAAGTTCTACGGGGAAACCAAATGTATCATACATTCTAAAAGCTTCTTGTCCGCTGAAAACTGTTTTGTTTTCACTTAATAATAAATTTATTTCTTCTTTGAGCATATTTAGCCCTTGGCTGATTGTTTCGTTAAATTTTTCTTCTTCGCTTTTGATAACACGTAATATATATTCTCTTTTTTCCGCTAATTCCGGATATGATTCACATGATTGATGAATAGCTTTTTCAGCGACCAAGGCTAAAAACGCATCTTCTATAGATAATAATTTTCCATGACGAGCCGCTCTTCGCAACAACCTTCTTAAAACATATCCTCTTCCTTCATTGGAAGGCATAATATTGTCAGATATCATAAACACAACACTTCTTATATGATCGGTGATCACTCTAATAGAGATATCTGTCTTTTCATCTTTCCCATATTCTTTATTAGACATTGCGCATACATAATCAAGTATACTTTTAACTGTGTCAACTTCAAAAATACTGTCTGCTTCCTGCATAACCGCAGCCATTCTCTCAAGCCCCATACCCGTATCAATATTCGGGAAATCAAGAGGTGTGTAATTACCTTCATCATCTCTGTTAAATTGAGTAAAGACAAGATTCCAGACTTCCATATATCTGTCGCAATCACATCCAACTTTACAGGTAGATTTTCCACATCCGAATCTTTCGCCTCTGTCTACATATATCTCGCTGCACGGACCACAGGGACCTGTCCCTATTTCCCAAAAATTATCATCTTTTCCCAACCGCACTATTTTTTCATCAGGTAACCCTATAATGTCTTTCCAAATATGATACGCCTCATCATCTTCTTCATAAATACTTACATAAAGCAATTCATATGGTATTTCCATCATTTTTGTCATAAATTCCCAACCCCAGGAAATAGCTTCTTTTTTAAAATAATCACCAAAAGAAAAATTCCCAAGCATTTCAAAAAAAGTACCATGTCTTGCTGTTTTGCCTGCATTATCTATATCCGGTGTTCTAATGCATTTTTGACAAGTAGCTACTCTTTTATGCGGTGGTGCTTCTTGTCCCGTAAAATATGGTTTAAGCGGAGCCATCCCCGAATTAATTAATAATAAGCTTTTATCTGTTTTAGGCACCAACGGAAAGCTGTGTAATCTTAAATGATCTTTACTTTCAAAAAATGATAAGAATTTTTCTCTTACTTCATTTAACCCCATATATTTCATAATAATAGTATGCTCCTTTTTCTTAATTCATCAGAAAAAAATAACCCTGCGTCCAGCAGGGACGACTAATTTCAAGCCGCAGTGCCACTCGTATTAATCAATTACTATTGAAAAACCACTATATGAATTATTAAACTATCGCAGTGATAATTTCCTTGTTTTTTATTATTTACTTATAATTACCTGTAATAAAATATTATATTTTTTTACGAATTAAATGTCAATATTTTAAAATTTATTTATTTTTTTAGTTTCGTTTACCAATTATTACATCTCTATTATGCGCATTTATCAATTAATTTAGCTTATTCTAATCAAAAGGTGAGTAGTATGCAAGAAATTTATAAAACAGCAAAAGAATACCTTGTAATTTATATAATTGGCGCGTTCGGTTATCCTGTCATTGAGATTATCGTACGCGGTTATACGCATTGGACAATGTCGATTGCCGGAGGCATTTGTTTTATTTTAGTTTATATTATAAATGTAAAATATAAACATCGCAGCCTTTGGCTCAGATGTTTGCTGAGCGCTTTAACTATTACGGCAGTGGAATTTGTTGTAGGTATTATCGTCAATTATTTTTTAAAATGGAGTATTTGGGATTATTCTACGCTTCCATTTAATATTCTGGGTCAAATATGTCCCCTGTTTACACTATATTGGTTACTATTATCATTTCCGCTTATTGGTCTTTGCATTTACTTAAAAAACAGATTGTCTTAGTTAGCTCTATCTTTTCACAAATTCTTTTTTTTATCATAAACTGTTTATTATGGTAATAGGTATTTCAAAATAGTATGTTAAAATATAAAAATTATAACAGAATATCTGCAGTTGAATATGCAAAACATTGGGCGCTGGCTAGAAACCCCAGCTACTTTGACTTCAGCGGCTATGGCGGAGATTGTACGAATTTTATTTCACAATGTCTGTATGCCGGCAGCAGTGTCATGAATTATACACCTACTTTTGGATGGTATTATATCAGTTCATACGATCGTGCGCCATCTTGGACGGGCGTTAATTTTTTATATGATTTTTTAGTAAATAATATCGGAGTCAGTGTTTATGCAACAATTACAAATTCTTCTAATATTGAACTGGGCGATGTCATACAATTAGGAGATGCAGCAGCAAGATTTTATCATTCTCTGCTTGTATCAGGTTTTACGAATAATGATATATTGATTTGTACACATACAAATGATTCCTATATGAGGCCTCTGAGCAGTTATCATTATGCAACGATCAGGTATTTGCATATAGAAGGTGTAAGATATTAATCTTACTTAAACAAGAGAGCGCATGCTCTCTTGTTTAAGTAAGAATTATTTCAAGAAATTTCGAGATAAAATAAGTTAATTTAAAGATATAATCAGTAGCTGCTGCTATATTTAAAAAGACAGCTTATCAATGAGAAGGAAAAAATGCATTTATATTGCAATATCCAATAAGAAAGTTTCGCTTTCCTTCGAAAGATATTTTGCTCTCATCCTATAGGCGATAATTATGCAATATCAATATTTCCACAATATCAAATATTAACATTAATATTTAAATTAACTTGAAAAGACCAGAATGATCCACGCGTAATAGTGCCTGACCATGCTACCCCATAATACGATATTCCTAAAGATATTGGTACCCAGCGAGTAAATCCTGAGCTGCAGCTAAGCCTTTTATCTATAAGATATCTATTTCTTCTTTCATTTACTCCGGTGAATCCACTTTGTTACTCCATTAATACATGTTGATTTGGGACTTGTATTCCATGTCATTCTTCCGCTTGAGCCTGTCAATCTGAGATTTTGTCCAGAAGTTGTATATCTTATGGTTATTGAAAATAGTATACTACGCGAAGAATCCCATTATGTTTGCATATGTGATTCCGATTTACGTGCTATCTTTGTTGTTGAATTTATTAGAGCCATATCATCTGTTGAAGCTAAGTACAAAACTTCTTTATCCTTAGCATTTATTTTTTTAGCTGAGTCAATAACATAAACTGGTATTTCATAAATAACTGTACCAGTTTCATTAGATAAAATAATGTTTGTTCGCGATTTGACTTCTGTCTTTTGTGCTTTTGTCAATATATTCTTTAAATCATTGGCAAAATATAATGTTGTTGCATCGTTTGATGCTGCTATTTGCATTGGAAAAGTGATACTACTAGTAAGTAGATTCAAAAGAACGCAACGTATCTTTTCATTAATTAATTTTTTTTACTTAAAAAAAGAACGTACAAAAATATAACTATAAAAACCAAGTATAATGCGGTTTAAAGCCATGCCGCTTTCAATACTATAGAAAATAAAAACTTGAAAAAATGGTATAATCTCAATTACTATATAAAGTATGATATTTACAAAGAGCAGTATTTTAAAACTCGTTTTTTTCAACACAGCATCAGAGATAGGATATAAACTTGCAAGTAGAATCCCTATGATAATATAAATAATTATCATCATAGCAAAAAGTATATTGAAATGGCTAAGAGTTACAGCTACAATTTTTTTATATTGATGTATTAAAAATAAGAGAATTTACTGATGGTACTAAGTCGTTTTGGGTCGATGTACTGCTCGATATAAAAGATCGCCAAAAACACGAAATAAAAGTAGCTCGCGGATCATATATTGACCGGAACATTGTTTTCGCAAATGAATTAGGCGGATATACAAATAAAAGAAATCTATTGCGTTCGCATAAAAGGCTATTAGCCGCTGCTAATGTAGATTATAAAAAGTTTCATGCATACAGGCATACTTTTGCAACAAATTTATTTTTACAAAAAAAGGAAATACTTTATATTTCTAAAGTGTTGGGGCATAGCAGCATACGAGAAACCGAAAAGACATACATACATCTTTTAGATGAACAGATAAGACGTGAAATATTAGGTGAAGATTATGAAAAAGTTACTTTCTATGAAGCAACTTGATATATCTTTATAAAACTTTGGCGGGAAAATGGCGGGAAAAATAAATATAACAAATAAAAAAAGGGCGTTTCGCCCTTGTTTTATGCGGTAATGGTGGGCCTTCAGGGACTCGAACCCCGGACCAACCGGTTATGAGCCGGTTGCTCTAACCAACTGAGCTAAAGGCCCCAGTTGCATATTTAATTGGTCGAGGTGGAGGGATTTGAACCCCCGGCCCCATGGTCCCAAACCATGTGCGCTAGCCAAACTGCGCTACACCTCGTTTGTCGCCTTACTAATATACTATACGAATATTAAAAAGTCAAATAATTTTTTGCCTCATATTTAAAAATCTTCTCATTTTAAAAACAAATATTTTATGTTATTATATGTATGCAAAATGTGTATTAAAAGGACATAAAAATGAAACAAAAACAAATGAATGGAAATATTTACATAGTAATAGCTGCATTACTTTGGAGTTTCGGAGGCGCTTTTACCAAGCTTATTCCTTGGGGGCCTATCAGTATAGCGTGTATCCGGGCTCTTATTGCAGCTATCGTTTTTGCGATTTATCGAAAAAAAATATCTGTACGTTTCACTAAATATAATATTATTGGCGGTCTCGCAGTTTTTTTTACGACATTTTGTTTTATTTGTTCCAATAAGTATACCACTGCCGCGAATGCAATTGTACTTCAATACACAATGCCAATATATATTATTATATTTAACTCTATTATCAGAAAAAACAAGCCTACGCTACTGGATATCCTCGCTGTTTTAGGTACGATGCTCGGAATAGCCGTTTTCTTTATAGATTCTATCGGCGCCGGGAATTTATTCGGCAACATTATGGGGTTACTTTCTGGTCTTTCCTTTGCGATTGTGCTGTTTGTAAGCTCAAACAGCAAAGTCAACCCAATAGATTTGAATTATATTGGTAATCTTATTTATATTGTATTAATACCATTGATTTTTTTAGATAAGTCATTCCATATAACAATATACTCAACAAGCGCAGTTTTATTTTTAGGTATTGTTCAGTTGGGTATTGCTTATATCTTTTTTTCAAAAGGTATACAAAAAACATCTCCGATATCTGCTGCTTTGATCGCTGCCTTGGAGCCTATTTTAAATCCTGTATGGGCATTGCTGATGATTGGCGAAAAACCTTCTCTACTGTCAGTGATAGCGGGATTTTTTGTAATATTAATAATAACTATATATAACATATTAAAAGTGCGAACTAGTAAATCAATACAACAACATATATAGACATTTTAGGAGGATAAAATGAAAATTTCTTTTTTAGGCGCTGCAAAAACTGTAACAGGATCATTATTTTTACTCGAAATTCAAAATTTTAAAATTATAGTTGACTGCGGTATGTTTCAGGGAGGAAAAACTATGGAAGAAGTCAACGCAGCTGATTTTGCTTTTGATCCTTCCAGTATTCAAGCAGTCATTCTAACACATGCACATATCGATCACACAGGAAGACTTCCAAAACTTGTAAAAGATGGATTTAACGGTAAAATCTTTGCAACTCATGCCACCAAAGATTTATGTGATATCATGCTTCGGGACAGTGCGCATATTCAGCAAATGGAAGCTGAATGGGCTACTCGTAAAAATGCCCGAAGAGGTGAAGCTTCCGAGGAACCTATCTATACAGAAGTTGATGTAGAAGAAACCATGCAAAAATTTAAAATTATTGATTATAATAAAAAAATAAAATTGAGCGAGGACATTGAAATTAATTTCATTAATTCTGGTCACATGCTTGGCAGTGCTTTTGTTGAATTATATATCCATGAAGACGGAAAGGAGGCAAAATATATATTTACCGGTGATGTGGGTAACTATAATCAATATATTCTAAAAGACCCTGCAATTCTGAAAAATTGCGATTATTTAATAATTGAATCCACTTATGGCAACCGCTATCATGAACAGATTGATACTTATAGAAATAAACTTTTAGAAATTATTAAAGAAACGTTAAAAAGAAATGGGAATATTGTAATTCCTTCTTTCGCGGTTGGCAGAACTCAAGAAATTTTATATGAACTTAACTATTATAAAGAAAATAATCTTTTAGATGAGTTTGCATATGTGCCTGTTTATGTAGACAGTCCTCTTGCTTCACAAGCAACTGAGGTATTTAAACGCCATTATAATATCTCTGATAAAAATACGAAAGAATTGTTGAAATCCGGTGATGACCCTCTGGTATTTGACGGATTAAAATACAGCATTACAACACAAGAATCTATAGCAATCAATAATGATTCTACTCCTAAAATCATTATATCCGCCAGCGGCATGTGTGATGCCGGCAGAATAAGGCACCATCTGAAATATAATCTCTGGCAGGAGAAAAACTCTATTGTGTTTGTAGGTTATCAGGCTCCGGGTAGTTTAGGCCGATTACTCGTTGAGGGCGAAAGCATGATTAAATTATTTGGTGAGCAAGTAATTGTAAAAGCGCAGATACATACAATTGATGTGTATTCCGGGCATGCAGATTTAAACGGCCTGTTAAATGTTATATCGACTATGCAAACCAAACCAAAGAAAGTCGTTCTTGTACACGGCGAAGAAGATGCTATTGTAAATTTCAGCAACGAGATCAAAGAAAGACTGAATATCCCAACAGTCATTCCTTCTTACGGGGATATTGCGGACTTGGCCCTTGAAAAGGAAATAATAGACCGATGGAATGTAGAGCCATTACCTGTAAAAACAAAATTATCGGATTCCGAGTTGCCGAAACCTGTTGGAAGAAACAGAAAGATCATCAGCGGAATACAGCAGATTGCAAATTTGACTTTGCAGCTTAAAAAAGAAATATCTGCAAGTGCCTCAGACAGAATTACTGATTATGTAAATATTATAAGCAATATATTGAAAGACGAAATAAAAAATGATAAAAAATAAGAGCCGGCTATAAGCCGGCTCTTATTTTATTTAGTATGGCATTACATCTTTAAACATATCTCCCATAACTTCCGAGGTTTCCCCGATCATTTTATAAATATCTTGCAGTATTTTTCCAAAAATATTTTGAGCTTCTAAAAACTTTCTGCAACTTTCAATCCCCATAATAGCCATGTATTGCGCGTTAAACGCTTCTTTCGTTTCATCATTTATTTCTTGTTTTAACATCGTCATAGTTTGAATATTTAGTTGCGCTTTCATAAAATCCTTTACCATTTCCATATGTTCAGGACTTTTACTTAATTCCTTTTGCGCTAAATCCATATTTTTATATTCAATGCTTTCTTTGATTGCTCTAACCAAATCATTCGCTTTGTCATACACGTTCATTTACAATACCTCAATTTATTTTAATTTTTTGCAGTCGGAGAAGGATTCGCGCTCATAATAATCGGCAAAATGATAGGACTTCTCCCTGTTTGCTCATATAAATAACTTCCCAGCTTCTCTTTCAATCTTGATTTTATATCAACCCAGTCTTTAATATTTTCTTCAGTACATTTTAAAATGACCTGTTTTGCCAACTTCGTAGAATTAGCAATTAAATCTGAAGATTCCCGCATATATACAAAACCTCTCGATATAATATCCGGGCCACTTATCAGCCTGTTTTTATCCATTGTTGCAACAATAATAAAAATACCAAACTGGCTCAACGTTTTACGTTCACGCAATACAATATTGCCAACATCCCCCACTCCTAAGCCATCAACCAAAGTGATACCGGCATTAATTTTGCTTTCTGATTTCGCCTCTCTTTTATTAATTTCAAATATATCACCATTTTGCAAGACAAACACATTTGATCCACGAACCCCCATTTCTTTAGCTAATTGAGCATGTTTGATAAGCATCTTTGCTTCTCCATGAACCGGTATGAAATATTTGGGTTTCGTCAATGATAGCATTAATTTTAATTCTTCTTGACTGGCATGTCCTGATACATGGATATCTTTTGTATTATTCGAATAAATCACTTGTGCGCCCAAAGTAAATAAATTGTTTACTACATCAATAATCATTTTTTCGTTGCCTGGTATTGGGCTTGCAGACATGATAATAATATCCCCTGCTTTTATATTAATCTGTTTATGATCTCCGGCTGCCATCCTTGTCAAAGCAGATAATGGCTCGCCTTGTGATCCGGTTGTAAGAATAACTATTTTATTATCTTTATAATTTTTAACATCATTGATATCGATAACCAAATCTGCAGGTATTTTTAAATATCCGAGTTCATGAGCAACTTTTATAATATTTATCATGCTACGACCAGATAATGCTATTTTTCGGTTATTTGCAGCTGCTGCATTCATAATTTGCTGTGTTCTGTGTATGTTTGAGGCAAAAGCAGATATAATAATTCTATTTTTACAGCCTCTAAATAACTCCATTAACGTATTGCCTACAATTTTTTCACTCTTAGAATTTCCTGCATTTTCAGCATTTGTACTGTCTGAAAGCAGCAAATCGACTCCTTTGCTTCCTATTTCCGCAAATTTCTGCAAGTCAATAACCAGCCCGTCAATAGGTGTATAATCGATTTTAAAATCTCCCGTATGAATAATACGTATTCCCGCACATTTAATAAAAAGCGAACAGCTGTCAGCTATGGAATGATTGTTTCTTATAAACTCAATTTCAAAATTCCCAATTTTTATAATATCTCCTGCTTCGACATTTCTCATCAAATTGGATTTATCCATCATTTTTTCTTCTAGTTTTCTTCTTACCAATCCCAAAGACAACTTCGTCCCATAAACCGAAATATCTCGTTTGCTCAAAAGATAATATAAAGCACCAATATGATCTTCGTGACCATGTGTTAAGATTACCGCCCTAACATTTTTTGTTTTATCTAGTACATAAGTAAAGTCCGGAATAACCGCATCAATTCCATACATATCGTCTTCCGGAAACGACATCCCGCAATCAATGATAATAATCTCATTATCATATTCAAAAACCGTCATATTTTTCCCGATTTCACCCATGCCTCCCAAAGGGATTATTTTAATCATTTCATTTTTTGTTTTATCTATATTAGCCATTATTATTCGTCCTCTTCTATATCTGCTTCTTCATAGTATGCCTCAGATACCATATTCAGTTCATCGTCGTCATCTACTAAAGTCAATATTTCTTCTCCATTTTCTTTATCAATTCTAAAAACTACATCATATTCATCATCGGAAAGCGGTTGCGCTATTACATATTCAATATTATCAATAATTAAAATATCGATGATACTAAATTCTTCTTCTTGGCCCTCTTCATTTAATAGAACGATAGTGTTGTCATCCATCTTCTTTCTCCTCCTTCTTTACATATTCCAAGTATGAATATAAAATTTGCTGCGCCGCTAATTTATCAATAACTTCTTTTCTTTTTTTTCTTGATACATCAGCATCAATTAAAATTCTTTGCGCAACCAAAGTCGTTAGCCTTTCATCAAACATTACTGTTTTAATGTTCACTCTTTTTTTTATATAATTAAAAAATTGTTCTGTTTTTTTTGATCTTGCTCCCTGACTTCCATCTAGATTTAAAGGGTTGCCAATAACCAAGATTGATACGTTGTATTCTTCAATTAATTTTAAAATATTATTTAAATCTTCTTGATTGTTCTTTCTATTTAATACACTATGAGGCTGACTTGTAATTCCTTTCTCATCACTTAAAGCAATACCTATTTTCTTGTCTCCTACATCTAATGCCATGCTTCTCATAAGTTCTCCATATCTTTACTTTATGTATAAAAATATAATTATATAGAACAAAAAAATACCATACAATTTATATTTTAATGTTTTATTTTTTATCATAACTATTTACGTACATTTTTTGCTACAATAAAGTGCAATTTTTTATATTATATCATAAATTTAATATATTATAATCCATTAAGTATAATTTTGTAATATATAAATATATTACAGATATATTTATATATTACAAAATATTTCTTTTTATTAATGAATAGCGCCTTGGATATAACTTTGGCGTATTCTTTATTTTTTTAATAATAACTAAATTTCTCTGATAATCAGAATACGGGAGAACAATATTTGAAATTTTTTCGATCATTGCACCTGTTAATTGCAATGCATTGTCGGCATTTTCGAGCTCTTTGCCCTTCATGGCTATATAGTGCCCGCCTTTTTTTAATAAAGGTACTGATAATTCAATTAAAACAGGCAGAGACGCTACTGCTCTTGCGGTCGCAATATCAAAACTTGCTCTATACTCACTAGAATGCGCCATATCTTCTGCACGCATACACAAAACATTCGTATTTTTTTGAATATCCAGATCACTAATTGCTTTTGAAATGAAATCAGTTTTTTTCTTTGTAGCATCAACAATCGTAAACTTAGCATGTTCTTTAACAATACGAAGCGGAATTGAGGGAAACCCCGCTCCGCTTCCTATGTCTATCACTTTGACAATTGTATCAGGAAGAATATGATATAGCGTAAGAGAATCAATAATATGCTTTATAATAAATTCTCTTTCCTGTGTTATTGATGTTAAATTCTGCCTTTTGTTTTCGTCGATAACCAAATACATAAATTTGATTAATTTTTCGATTTTTTCCTGAGTTAATTTTAAATTAATTTTTTCAAGACATTCCTTTAAAAAATCCTGCATAATTATTTTGTCCTGGGCAATTCAACAACTTCAATATCATCAGAATCCAATAACATTTTTAACATGTGTACATCGCTGGCTTTGCCTTCATAAGATCCAAAATGTACAGGAATAACAATTTTTGCATTTGTTACTTTAGCTACATCTGCAGCTTGCTGTACACTGTCCATTGTATATGTTTGTCCGAGCGGTAAGAAAATCACATCTACGTCTAGTTTATTCATTTCCGGTATTTTTTCTGTGTCTCCGGTATAATAATATTTCCCATATTGCGTTGTCACAATATATCCCAGCCAGTTATTTTCTTTTGGATGACATTGTGTTTTTACAATATTATAAGCCCACACTGCCTGTATATGAATACCGTTAACGATATGTTTCTCACCCGGATTTACTGCTAATATTTCATTTGAAAAGGCTGCTTTCAGTTGCTCTACACAATTTTGCGGAGCTGCAATAATGGTATTATCATTGATTACTTTACTGATATCCTCCTCCGATAAATGATCAAAATGAGAATGTGTAATTAATATTACATCCGCATCATGCATATCTTCAACAATCCACAACGGATCGATATATACTGTTTTACCGTCTGTTACAAATCTGAGAGAACCTTGACCGTACCATGTTATATTTTTCATTCTATATCCTCCAAATTACTATTCATTAAATATAATTATACATATAAATGCTCCATTTACAAATAATAATATGCATTTTATTTGTAACAAAAAATGAATCTGTTATAATAAAGCATATCTTCTATAGCGAGGTACAGATATGAATTATATTGAAATTGATAACAATTTATGTGTGAAATGCGGTCTTTGTGCTCAAGTATGTCCAAATGGTATTTTAAGAAATAAAGAAAATAATATATACATTGTTGAAAAACTTCTCAAACATTGCATTGAATGCGGTCATTGTACTGCAGTCTGTCCAAACGGGGCATTAAGTTTAAATGGTTCTAATGGATATACAAAAGAATCTTTTGATTCAAAGATATTGGCCCAACAGCTTCCCCGGCTCATAAAACAGCGAAGAAGCATACGTTTTTTTGATAGTAAACCAGTAAAAATTGAAGATGTCGAAAATATATTAGATAATCTGAGATATGCTCCTACTGCAAAAAATTCACAACAAGTAGGATATACTCTTCTTACAGGAAAATCACTGCAAGATTTCATTACACTTTCCTATGAAAGTGTAAAAAATATCGAAAACTATTCTTCATTTCATAACATTTTTTATAAAAAAAATCGTGATATATTATTTAGAGGTGCACCCGCTCTTTTATTTGCTCATGCCCCCAAAGATAACTATATGTCTGTTATAGACTGCACGATAGCACTTGCTTTTTTTGATATACTGGCTCCTGTTTTTAATATTGGATCTTGTTGGGCGGGATATATTATGAATCTAATAAATATAGATAAAAATTTAGAAAAAGCATTAGAAATTAAAGACGGCAGCGCCGTATACGGTGCATTGCTCCTTGGATATAGCGCTATTCATTATTCATCAATCCCAACACGACATTCATTGGATATTAATATATTAAAATAAAAATGATGTAACTTTTGTTACATCATTTTTTTCTATTCTTTTTTTATTTTTTTTATAATATTGATTTCTGTTCCTATACCGATTTTACTTTCAAGCTGCATATCATCCGAAAATGTTTGCATAATGCTAAATCCCAGCCCGGAACGTTCTTTTTCAGGTTTTGTAGTATACATAGGTTCCATCGCTTGATTTATATCTTCAATACCACACCCATAATCCTTAATCTTTATATGTAATTCATTTTCAATAATTGTCATCTCTACTTCAATTTTACCATCCGCTTTATCTTCATATGCATGAATAATACAATTCGTAACAGCTTCTGATAAAATTGTTTTTATTTCATAAATATCTTGCACAGTGGGATCAAGTCTTAAGGCAAATGCTGCTGCTGCCGTTCGTATAAATAATTCATTCTCAGAACTGGCATTAAAAAAAAGATGTACATAATCGTTCATATTTCATCCCCCTTACCGAGCTGAATTAGTGCTTCTTTTTCATTGTCGTATACTTTGGTCAATAAAAAAATTCCAGATAATTTTAACATTTTTGATATATCATGTGTAATATGAATAAAAGCAATTCTGCCTTCTTTGGCTACCACTTTTTTATATCTTCCTAAAATCAGTCCGATACCTGAACTGTCAATAAACCTTACATCCTCCATATTAAAGAGAACATGTCTTACTTCTTTTTTTTCAATATTATAATCAATGACATCTCTTACTTTTTCAGTATTATGATGATCTAAATCACATCTTAATCGAATGATTAAAATATTTTTTTTTAAAGCAAAGTTAACAATCATAAAAGCCTCCTTTTATAATAATTCAAAATAAAAAGAAAGCTTCCTTTGAAATAACCTATAGTTTTATAAATTTTATAATTTATAAATATCCGCATTTTTTATTGCGGCTGCTAAAAATTCTTTCATTTCGCCACCTATCTTGGCTTCTTCTTTATATAAATTTTCTATCTTAGGTTTTGTTTGGGGATGTTTTGGTGTAAATATTGTACAGCAGTCTTCATAGGGCAGGATTGAAATATCATATGTACCAATATCTTTTGCAATGTTAATCGTATTTATTTTATCAAAACCGATTAGCGGCCTAAAAACCGGCATTCTGCATACTTCATTAGTTGCATAAATACTCTGTATTGTCTGACTTGCAACTTGTCCAAGACTTTCTCCTGTGATCAGTGCTTGCGCATTTTCCATATCAGCGATTCTTTGCGCTATGATCATCATGTATCTTCTCATCAGAATCGTTAAATATGTTATATCGCACTTTTCGATAATATATTCTTGTATACGAGTAAACGGAACGCTATATACAATAATCCCCGGAGCAAAACCATTCAGTACGTTTGCCAAGTCAATTACTTTTTGTTTGGCTTCAGACGGAGTATAAGGACTGCTATGAAAATAAACACAAGTCAATTCTACCCCACGTGATGCCATCATGTAACCAGCCACGGGGCTGTCTATCCCGCCCGATAGCAAAAGTGCCGCTTTACCTCCTGTTGATGTCGGGAGCCCGGCCCTGCATTTAATGCTTGTTGCATATACATATGTAATATTCCTAACTTCAATCTCTATAGTAATATCGGGTGCATGTACATCAACTTTTGCATTTTGTGCATTTTTCAAAATGAATGCACCAATCTGCGCACTAATCTGAGGAGATTTGAGCGGAAATTTTTTATCTCCTCGCCTACTTTCTACTTTAAATGTTTTGCCATTCTGATAAAGAGCTAATGCAGCCTGTTTTATTTGCTCTATATCCGAAGCAACGATTAACGCTTTACTTATATAAGCAATCCCAAAAATATTTTTTATACTATCAATAATTTCGTTTTCATCACTTATCGTAAAATGAATTTCTAGACGTGATTGCGCTTTTTTTATAGTAACATCGCTATAGTTTTTTAATTTTTTGGCTATATTATTTTTTAAAACATTTTCAAAATAACTTCGGTTGAGTCCTTTTAAAGCTATTTCTCCATATCGAACCAGTATAACTTTTTCCATTAATTATATTTCCCAACCTTTCTAAGTCTGTTAGCATTTTTTATGATTGATTCTACTAAAATATCACATTCTTGAATTGTGTTAAATCTGCTCAAAGATATCCTGATGCTACTCTGTGCAGCCTCTTTATCCATTCCGGCATCAATTAAAACACGTGATACCCTTTTTTTTGATGAACAGGCAGATGAGGTTGAAATTGCAATGCCATCCTCATCAAGCAATCTAAGCATAACCTCTCCTTTGGTTCCTAAAATTGCCAGATTAATAATATACGAAGATGCTTTATTAATGTTTCTCGGCGTATTCAAAATTACATCACTTAATTTTTTCTGTATATTTTCAATTATATATTCTCTCATTTCAACAATCAGTGAATGATCACGAATATATCGCTCGGATTGCATAAGAGCTGTTTGTAATCCTTTGATATAAGCTATATTTTCTGTCCCTGCGCGCAAATCATCCTCTTGTGAGCCTCCATATAAAAGAGGTTGTATTTTTACATGCTTTTTTGCAATAAGCGCTCCGACTCCTTTTGGTGCATGAAACTTGTGTCCGCTAATCGAAATTGCATCAATATCACTGTTATCCAGAAATATCTGAAATTTGCCGGCTGATTGCACAGTATCACTATGAAAAATACTATTTTTATTTATACTTTTTGCAATTTTTGAGAGATTGATAATATCATTTTTTGTTCCTATTTCATTATTGACATGGCTTATAGATATCAGTAATGTTTTATCATCGATCAAACTTTTATAATTTTCTGTATCTATATTACCGTTTTTGTCGGTTTTAATATACCTTATTTCTATATTTTCATTATCAAAGTAATGCTTTATAGAATTATAGATTGAAGGATGTTCTATTTTAGTAGAAATAACATTATATTTTTTATTTGATTTTACATATTTTTCTTTAATTGAATGTAAAATCATATTGTTTGATTCAGTTGCACATGAAGTAAAAATAACACGGCTGTCCCGACTATTAAAATGTTTTCCAATTGCTTCTCTTGCATTTGACAAATTTTTTTGATTTTGTTTGCCTATAGAATACACAGAAGATGCATTTGCATAATTATTTTTTAATTCGGATGCTATTACATCAATAACTTCTTTTGTGGGCTCTGTCGTCGCGGCGTTATCAAAATAAATCATTATTTTTGCTCCAAAAAATTAGAATATATATTATTATCTATCACTTACGGCTTAAAAATTCCAATACATTTTAACAGCTAATTATAAAAAAGTAAATTTATTACTTTTTTATAAATCAAATCTTATCTTATATATTGATTTTATTAGATATTATATAAAATAAAAAAAGCGCTTACGCACTTTTTATAATATTTTTATTTATTTAACTCGTTCCATATAAGTACCGGTTCTGGTATCTATTCTAACTTTATCTCCTATTTCAACAAATAACGGTACTGTAACTACTGCTCCTGTTTCCAGCGTAGCCGGCTTATTGGCTCCGGTTGCAGTATCCCCTTTAAATCCCGGTTCAGTTTGTATGATTTCAAGTTCAACAAAAAATGGCGCTTCTACCGAGAAAGCTTCCCCTTTAAAAAATTTTATAGTTGCATTCATATTTTCTTTAAGATACAACATTGCATCTTCTACTTTATCTTTATTTAAAGGAATTTGCTCATAGTTTTCTAAATCCATAAAGTAATACAAATCCCCGTCATTATAGAGATACTGCATTTCTTTTGTTTCGATATGTGCTTTTGGAAATTTATCCGATGGATTAAATGTACGCTCGATCGTGCTTCCAGTAAGTACGTTTTTAACCTTAGCTCTTACAAACGCAGCACCTTTTCCAGGTTTAACGTGCTGAAAATCATTGACTACATATACGTCTCCATCCATTTCAAAAGTAATACCTTTTTTAAAATCTCCTGCGAATATCATTTATTACCTCCTAAATAAATACCAAAACATATTACCATCTTATTATGTATTATTCAATTAAATTTATTAATTTTACACTTTCTAAACGATATGATATATTTCTTCTGATAAATTCAAAAATTAATTTCTAATCGGGCAGTATTTTATTAAATTCTTTTGCCAATTTACCAATGGCTTTTTTTTCTATTCTTGAAACATACGAACGAGAAATACTTAATATCTTTGCAACCTGAATTTGCGTTTTCTTTTCCGTATTGTTGATTCCGTATCTCATAATAATAATATCTTTTTCACGCTTCGTAAGCACTTTATCCATAACCTGGGTTAATTTACTCTCTCTTTTTTCATTAACCATTTTATCGCATATGTCTTGACATTGAGTTTCGTTTGTCTGAACAATATCTAAAAAAGATATGTTTCCACCCTCACCATCCGATAAAATGCTATCTTGTAAAAAGATATTATTTTTATGCTTTTGCTCCGCACGCAGTGCCATTAAAATTTCATTTTCAATACATTTCGCAGCATAAGTGCCGATCTTTGTTCCTTTAGTGCTATTAAAACTCTCAACTGCTTTAATTAAACCAATTGTACCGATTGAGACAATATCCTCATTATCTATAGAAGTGTTGTTATATTTTTTTGCAATATGGGCAACCAATCTCAGGTTATGTATAATAAGCTTTTGTTTAGCCTGTATATCTCCTTCAAAAAGTCTTTTAATATATTTTTCTTCATCTTCTTTACTTAGCTGCTCGGGAAAAGACGAAACGCTTTCTATTCGGCCAATAAAAAAAATAATATTTTTTATTAGCTCTATCAAACCATAATACATGCAAATCACCTCGATGTCTAATTATATGATGCATCATTTATGAATTTGCATGTACATAATTTTTTATAATTTTAAAGGGATATCCTTTCCGGGTATCCCCTTTTTTATAAGATAATAATTATTTTATTTTTTCGTAAGAAAATCAGGAATATCAAATCCTTGATTATTATTTGAGATTTGACTTACATAATTAAACCCGGTTGCAATAATTGTAATTTTAATTTCGTCTTCCATGTTTTGATCAATAGTTGCTCCAAATATGACGTTTGCATCAGGATCCGCACTGTCTTTGGCAATTTGAGCGGCTTTTTCAACATCAAACAGTGTCATATCGTTTCCGCCTGTAATATTAATAAGCAGCCCGGTTGCACCATCGATTTTTGTCTCCAATAATGGGCTTTGTATTGCCTGATTTGCTGCATCAGATGCTTTATTTTCACCTGTTGCATATCCCATGCCCATATGAGCCATGCCTGCATCTTTCATAATTGTTTTCACATCAGCAAAATCAAGGCTGACTAAGCCTGGTTTTGTAATCAAATCGCTGATACCTTTAACCCCTTGAACCAAAACACTGTCCGCAATTCTAAAAGCATCTTTCAGAGAAGTTTTATTATCAGCAATTTTTAATAATCTGTCATTCGGTATTGTAACCAGCGAATCAACCTGCGGGGTTAAGAGACGAATGCCAAGTTCAGCATTTGTAAGCCTGACTTTACCTTCGAATCCAAAAGGTTTTGTCACAACTCCTATTGTCAAAATGCCGAGCTCTTTTGCCATATTTGCAATAACATGACTTGCCCCAGTACCTGTACCGCCTCCCATTCCAGCTGTAATAAATAAGAGGTCTGCGCCTTTAATGGACTCAATTAAAGCTTCTTTGCTTTCTTCTGCCGAACGTTGTCCTACCTCAGGATTTGCTCCGGCCCCAAGACCATTTGTTGTTACTTCACCTATTTGTATCTTTGTTTCCGCCAAAGACAACGCCAAATCAGATTTATTTGTATTGACTGCAATAAATGTTACGCCTTCTATCCCTTCTTCTATCATGCGGTTAACGGCGTTATTTCCACCTCCGCCAACACCCATTACCCTAATATCTGCAAATGTTTCTACTAACATGTCCATCTCGTAAGGCATGCTTATACCCCCTTAAGTGCCAATATATATCTATTAACATATTTTAATAATTTTCTGAAAGAATAACAATACTTTTTTAAAATATTTTCTAATTAATCTGTTTATATATATGATTTCCATTTTCCATAAGCTCAATACTCATAGGTAAGTCATCTTCAGATAGGATCGTGTAAACAAACTGAAAATTATCTTCAAATATTTTTTGATTCGTAATTTTAATGATTGATCCACCTTTTGTATATAAATGTACAATGTTATCATCGGATATATAAAATTCACTGATATTTTTAAGCACATCGACTTCTTTTAAATTCAGTGCCATATTATAGATCATATCAAGTAACCATGTTTTTTCAACTTCAACCTTTTTACCGGGCTCGGATGATAAAATTGTTAAATTGCTTAATAACGGAATATTCGCATTATCCGTACTTGATTGTTCTTTTATGACAGTTAACTCATCATCGACATAAATATAATTACCGCTGTCATTTATAATTAAAATCGGTTCTTTTTCTTCTACTTCGATGACGATACTGCATGGAAATTCTTTTTTTATTTTTGCTTTTTTTATATAGTACAGGCTCTCAATATATTCTTCGTTTTTCGAGGTGTTGATTTTAAAGATGTTTTCACCAATATATATATTGGAAACTTTTATAATATTTTGTGCATCCGTGAGCATGTTGCCATTTACAGCAATATGATCGACATTAAATACCGGACTCTCCATACAAAAATACACGCCAAAACAAGCTGTCAATAAAAGCAGCAATATGTATATACGAGTTCTAATCTTCATTGTCCTTCTTTTTTTCGTTCTGGCTTTATTGGTTTTATACGACATAGAAATCCTCAAAAATTAATTCTTACTCAGCTACTGCGATATCTGCCCCCAGTGAATTTAATGTACCTTCTATGTTATCATAGCCTCTTTTTACAAAGTTCACGCCATATACTTCACTTTTTTCTTCTGCTTTTAATGCAGCTAAAATTAATGCCGCTCCAGCCCGCAAATCTTCTGCGTACACTTTCGCTCCGTGTAATTTTTTAACCCCTTTAATGACCGCACTGTTTCCTTCTGTAATAATATCAGCTCCCATTTTCTGCAGTTGAGCAATATAGCGAAATCTATTTTCAAATATTGTTTCTTTTACTATACTGACTCCATCTGCAATACAAAGCATCGTTATAATTTGCGGTTGCATATCTGTCGGGAACCCGGGATACGGCATCGTAGTAAGCCTGTCTATAGGCAAAACATTGCCATCGGATTTTATCTTTACATTATTGTTTTTATTTTCTAGTATAGCTCCTGCTGATAACAGCACAGGATAAATCGCACCCAAATCTTCCTTATTGATTCCGCTTAACACTATCTCCCCGCCGGTCATATTGCAAGCCGCCATATACGTACCCGCAACTATTCTGTCTTTCATGATATAATATTCTGTATTCGCAAGCGTCGAGACTCCTTCAATATAAATCGTATCTGTTCCGGCTCCACGCACCCTCGCTCCCATAGAATTTAAGTACCCCTGCAGATCAACTATCTCAGGTTCTTTTGCCGCATTTCTGATAATACATATCCCCTCTGCTTTAACAGCCGCCAAAATAATATTTTCTGTAGCGCCTACCGAGGGAAAATCAAGCGTTATGTCGGCTCCTTTAAGCCTTGATGCCTTACAGACAATATATCCGCACAATTCACTTATTTCAGCGCCCATTTGCCTCAATGCTTTTAGATGAATATCTATAGGACGTCTTCCGATACTGCATCCTCCCGGATATGAGAAGATAACTTCTTCATTCTTGCTCAGTAAGGCCCCGAGCAAAATAATTGATGATCGCATAAATGATACCAATTCATCATTTACATGTGTGTTATTTAATACGGAAGAATCAATCGTTACCGTACTACCTTCACTTTTAATTTTGCACCCCAATCCTTTGAGAATATCAAGCATTGTAGTAACATCCGTAATATGAGGAATATTATGTATAATATCGCAACCGTCATTCAAAATACTTGCCGCGAGTATCGGAAGAGCCGCATTTTTCGCACCTTGAACATTCACAGTACCGTATAATTTGCGTCCACCATTGATTATATACCTTTGCATACGCATCCTCCAAGTTTACAGGTCAATACTATATTATTCAATATTATTGCAAAATGTGCATGCATATACTATGGCGATAATTATTGATAATTAAATAATTTTAATAATCTCTCTATAAAAATTTTCCAATACATTCTCAGGTGCCGCATTTTTGGCATTTACAGACATTTGTTGTAATTTTTTTTCATCAAAGATAATTCCCGATACTTTCTCATATAACCTATCCCCACTCAATTGATCATCTTCAATCATAAGACCGCCACCATGTGAAGTAATATAGTTTATATTTTCTCTTTGATGATCGGCAGAAGCATATGGATATGGGATATAAATTCCCGGAGTTCCTGTAGTCATATTTTCAAAAAGCGTAGTCGCTCCTCCTCTGCAAATAACCAAATCACATGCATTCAACAAAACAGGCATATTATCAGCATAAGGAAGTAATTCGATATTTTTATAAATCTTCGTGCCTACGCTCTCTGTCACTTCGTCGTATTGTTTTCTTCCGGTTACAATAATTATTTTAATATCTGTAGAACTATGTAATTTTTCTGCAAGTTCTATAGCCGCATTATTTATCTTTTTTGCTCCGAGACTGCCTCCTATGCAAAGAATTATTTTCTCGTTGTCTTTTATTCTTAAAGTTTTTCGTGCAATTTCCTTAGAGTATGCATCAAATTCTTTTCTTACAGGATTTCCAGTAAGAATTATTTTTTCATGCAATTTTCTAGAAAAATATTTTTTAGAACTTTCAAAGCTAATTATAATTTTACTGGCAAAAGGAGCAACTGCTTTGATTGCTCTTCCCGGATATGCATTTTGTTCATGTACTATACTTGGTACTTTTTTAAGCCAACCGGCCCAAACCATAGATGCTGTGATAAAGCTGCCCATGCCGATGACGATATCCGGTTTAAACTCATTGATAATTTTAAAAGCATCACTGAGCCCTGTAAATATTTCAAAAAATGCTTTTACTTTTAGTTTTAGTGAATACTTCTCAAATCCAGCTGCTTTTATATGGTTTACCTTATAGCCTTCAAGGGGCACAACCCTGTCTTCCATGCAGCCTTCTACTCCCACAAACTCAATGACAGCATTTTTATTTTTTAACCTTATCTCATTTGCAATTGCAATTCCAGGATAAATATGCCCGCCTGTTATCCCCGCTACAACTAAAACTCTCATTCATAGTCCTCCTTATGTTGAATTGGCATATTTAGATATATTCAATAATATACCAATCGCGATTAAATTTGCGAGCAGAGATGTGCCTCCATAACTCAAAAATGGCAGAGGCATGCCTGTTGAAGGGATGCTGTTTGTTACGACTGCTACGTTAATCATTACCTGCATGCCAATCATTATCATGAACCCACTAGCAAGCAGAGATCCGAATCTGTCTTTCGTATTGATTGCAACTCTTATGCCTCTCAGCAATAAATACATAAAGGCAAACATAACCAACAGTGTACCGATTAATCCAAGTTCTTCTCCAATATGTGCCAAAATATAATCATTTTCAGCTTCAGGCATAAAAAGCAATTTCTGTTTTCCATTTCCAAGCCCCTGTCCGAACACTCCTCCGGAACCCAATGCCATTAAAGACTGAATAATCTGCCACCCTTCTTCAAGCCTGTATGCCCATGGATCAAACATTGCATTGATTCTTCCCATTCGCCATCCGACTTGGGTCATCAAAAAAATCACGCCTGCAATTCCTATTCCACCCAAAATGAAAATATATTTTAAATTAACTCCGGCTACGAACATCATTCCAAATATAATACATACAATAACGATTGCCGTACTTAAATTCGGTTCCAAATAAATAAGTCCACCAATTATTACTGCAAGAATCAAATAAGGTAAAATTCCGTATCTAAATGTTCTGATTTTGTCTTTACAGTTTTCCAGTGAGTGTGCCATATATAAAATAACAGCAAGTTTAACAACCTCTGATGGCTGAAATAATGTAAATCCTAGATTAATCCATCTTCTTGCATCATTCAGTTCCACTCCGATCCCCGGAATAAACACAGCTATCAACAGTAACAGAGAGATGATAATCCCTAAATTTGCAAAGCGCCTGTAAAAGGTGTAATGAATGTTGGAACAAATCAACATAGCCACAATCCCGATAATTGCAGCTACCAATTGCTCTTTAAAATAATAATATTCGTTTCCAAGCTCAACACTTGATGAATACATACTGGCCGAGAAAATCATCACCACGCCAAAGCATGTAAGCGCAAGTGTCACCAGTAAAATATTAATATCCCATTTTCCTTTTTCCAACGCCATTCTTAAACCTCTTTTACTAATTGTTTAAAGAATTCTCCTCTATCTTCAAACGAAGCAAACATATCCCAGCTTGCGCACGATGGCGAAAGCAGTACACAGTCTCCTTTACGTGCCAGCCTCTTACATAAAGCTATAGCTTCCTTATAATTTTCTACAGCAAAATATGAATAGTATCCATATTTTTCTAACATCCCGATTATTTTTTGTTTTGTTTGCCCCAATACTACTATATGCACAACCTTATCCTTTATGTATTCAATCAGATCGTCATACTCCGAACCTTTATCATATCCGCCTAAAATTAATATTGTCGGTTTACTCATCGCTTTTAATGCAATCACAGTGGCATCGGTATTCGTTCCCTTGCTATCATTTATGTATTCTACTCCATATTTTGTGTCGACATATTCTATTCTATGTTCAACGCCACCAAAATTCTTAATTGTACTGCTAATAATTTCGTCAGGAATATTGTATGCATATGCTGCAGCCGCAGCGCACAATGCATTCGCCACGTTATGCATACCTGGAATTTTTAAATCACTTTTATTGAGCAAAAATATATCTTTTCCTTTATCCGACAAATACAAACCTTCATTTTCCTTATTATAATACGCCCCGTCATCTACTTTATTTTCTATGCTGAACATCAAACTTCTGCATTTTGCATTCTCAACTGCTTTTTTGGTAAATTCATCATCAGCATTTACAATGAATGTATCTGTTTCATCTTGGTTTATGAATATTTTATATTTTACACGAACGTATTCTTCAAAAGATCCATGTCGATCCAAATGATCCGGTGTGATATTTGTTATAATAGATATTTTAGGCTTAAAAATCTGACAAAATTCCAATTGATAACTGCTAATCTCTGCTACAAATACTCCATTTTCATCAATATCATCTACTGACGATATAAACGGATAGCCGATATTTCCGACTACTTTTGTATTCAATCCTGCATTTTTGCATAGTTCTCCCATTAAAGTCGTGGTTGTCGTTTTGCCATTTGTGCCTGTAATAGCTATAACATCAACCTTCGTAAGGGAATATGCAAATTCAAATTCTGTCATCACAGGAATATTGCCTTCCCTAGCCCAGATAACTAATTTGTTGGAAGGTGGGACAGACGGACTCAAAATAAGCATATCTATCTGCTGTAATTTATCTTTATTGATTTCTTGGTTAAAAATGAACTCTACATGATCGTTTTTAATCAATTCAGAATATTTCAGCTCATCAGAAATACAGTTTTCTTGCTTTTTTTCATCATATAAAATGATCTTCTTTGCTCTATGCTTAAGTAAATATTCAACAGCGGCAATTCCACTTCTCGCCGCACCTATCACTAAAAAAGTTTTGTTTTCTATCTTCATTTCTCTAGCTCCTTATAAAACTGGAAGTGTAAATAATGCAAATATACTGGTAACAAATGTAATAAATGTAAATAAAGCCACAATCTTTTTCTCACTCATTCCGCTTAACTCAAAATGATGATGAATAGGTGCCATCTTAAATATTCTCCTGCCGTATCCTTTTTTTATACGAGTATATTTAAAATAACTTACTTGTAATACCACAGATAAAGCTTCAATGACATAAATAATACCTACTAAAAAAATATAAATCTGTAGTTTGGTCATTACGGCAATCAGAATAACCGCCCCTCCTAAAGCCATTGAACCTGTATCTCCCATAAAAACTTTTGCGGGATAATGATTAAAAACCAAAAAACCGAGACAAGCGCCAAGCACAGCAGATGCAAAAACAGCTGTTTGTATGTAGCCGAAAGAAAGGGCTGCAACTGTAAAAAAAGCAAAAACAACAGCGCTAACGCTGGAGGCCAGTCCATCTAATCCATCTGTAAAATTAACCGCATTGACAACTGCAAGGATTGCAAAAATAGTAAACGGATAATAAAGCCAGCCAAAATTAATGACATCATTATAAAAAGGAATATACAAATAAGTACCGACGTCGGGATGATTGCCTGCATAAACAACTAAAATAATCGCCCCAATAAATTGAAGAATTAACTTTTGTTTTTGGTTAAGCCCTAAATTTCTTTTTTTTACTACTTTTATATAATCATCAATAAACCCAATCAAGGCAAAAAACAAAAATACTACACCTAGTATCGCCGTATTTATCTTGAAAAACAAGGTACATATAATCAGCGTAAGAATGACACCACCTATAATTGCAATACCACCCATTGTAGGTGTTCCAGCTTTGCCTGAATGCCAATTAGGTCCTATTTCTAAAATACTTTGTCCAAATTTTATTTTTCTTAAAAAAGGTATGAGCCAAACTGAAATAAAACACACAGTTATAAATGACACTATCGTTGAAATAATTGCTATTCTCATTTTAATTCTCCTGTAAAGTCAAGATATCAATGATAGATTCCAGCTTCATTCCGCGTGATCCTTTAAATAAAATCAAATCTCCGTCTTTGAGTATTGATTTTAAATAATCAGCCGCACATATATTATTATAAAAATGTACTGTGTTTTTCATACCTGACTCTGCTGCTTTTTTACTGATATGTTTAGCTTGATTTCCTATCGTTACTAAAATATCTATACCATATATCCGAGCACATTCTCCCAACTCTTCATGTAATATTTGAGAATATTCTCCAAGCTCCAGCATGTCTGCAAGAACAGCTATTTTTCTGCCGCTACATTGCATCTTGTGAAGCACGTCTAATGCAGCTTTTGCCGCATGTGGATTTGAATTATATACATCATTGATAATCGTTATTCCATCATGCTCTGTGATATCCATTCTATTTTTACTGGGAATAAAATGATCAAATCCCCTTTGTATTTCTTCACGGCTCAGACCAAATAACCTTGCTAATATAATAGCATATAAGCAATTATATATATTATGCTTTCCAATCAAAGGAAATGTATAGTTTTCATTATTTACTTTAAAATTAATTTTGTTATTTTTTTCAATAATATCTTCGGCTTTAATATCACCATTCTGAATACCAATTTTATAAATTTTAAAAAGATTAGAATCAACGCCTTTTAAATAATCATCATCTCCGTTGATAATAGCTACATTCTCATGATTAAAAAAGGAGGTTATTTCCAATTTTGCCTTTAAAATATTTTCTCTCGTTTTCAGATATTCAATATGCGAGTAACCTATATTAGTAATAACAGCAACATCGGGATTGATACGCATTACCATATTATAAATTTCGCCGGCATTGCTCATGCCTATTTCTATTACTGCCATTTCATGATTTTTATTTAGATTAAAAATACTTAGCGGCATCCCCGTCTGATTATTTAAATTCCCCTGTGTTTTCAATACAGAATATTTTTCACTTAAAACAGATGCAATAATATCTTTTGTCGTTGTTTTTCCGCAGCTTCCCGTTACCGCAATAAGAGGAATTGAAAACAGTTTCCTATAATAGCCCGCCAAATCCAACAGGGCATCTGTTGTATTTTTTACTTTTATAACGGCAATATCAATACCATCTATTTCTATATCATTATGTATTACAATAGCTGCTGCATTATTCTTAATTACCTGATTAATGTAAAAGTGCCCGTCTGTGTTATCACCTTTTATAGCAAAAAAAACAGCTTGGCTACCATTTTGTCTGCTGTCAATAATTACATTGGATATTTCAGTATTCGCATCACCTTGGAGCATTGTACCATTAACTGCTCTCGTCAGGCTTTTTAGTGTCATTAATTCCATTTCTACCTCGCGCTGATAATATTTCGTTGATAATACTCTTTTCGTCAAAAGGAATGTATTCGTCGTTTATAATTTGATATTTCTCATGTCCTTTACCTAAAATTATAATCGTATCATTTTCATCCGCAATATCTAAAGCAAATTTAATAGCTTCTTTCCGATTTTGTATTATAGCATAATTTTTATTATCAATACCACTAATTATATCACTGATTATAGATAATGAATTTTCTTTTCTTGGGTTATCATCTGTAATTATACAAATATCTGATAATTCTGATACACATTTTCCAATATTGGGCCGGTTTGTTTTATCTCTTTCTCCCCCGCATCCGAAAACAGAGATGACTCTGCCGATGCTGTTTCTTTTTACATTTTGTAACACTGTATGATAGGCTTTAATTGTATGCGCATAATCAATAATAATATTCAGTTCACAGTCATTTTTAATTTTTTGCATTCTGCCGTTTGGCAAAATAGCATGTTGAACTATCTTTGCCATTTGGCCTATATCATATCCTTCCTGATGAGCTAAAATGGCTGCAACGCTACTATTATATACCCAAGCCTCAGAAGGAATATTTATTTTAAAATCATACTTGTTTTTAAAATAAACAATATCATATTCAATCGAAGAACTGTCTTCGTAATTAATATTTATTTCATAATCAGCATGATTATAAATGGCATAGGTAATAATATTTTTATTTTTTGCTTTTAATTGTTTTATTAATCTTCTACCATAAATATCATCTGCATTTATAATGCATGTATCACATTTTTCTAATATTGATGCTTTTGCGAAATAGTATTTTTCCATATTATCATAAAAATCTAAATGCTCGGGTGATAGGTTGGTAAATATTCCATATTTAAAATGCAAATTATCAATTCTGTGCAAAGTAAGCGCCTGAGCCGAAGCTTCAAGAATGGCGGCGCTGCAATTTTCCTCAGTAGACTTTTTAATAAATTTATGAATTTGCAATGCATCCGGCGTTGTATTAAAATTATCATTTATTTTTTGATTGCCCATATACATACCCGTGCTTGCCGACATAGAACATTTCGATTTGCTGTTTAACAAATAGCTTACAATGCTGGCCGTACTGCTTTTGCCATTTGTGCCTGTTATGCATACGATAAATAATTTTTTTAAATTATCCTCTGTATGATAAAAATTGCTTGCTATTTTCGATAAGTCTTTTCGGGTATTTTTAGAAAATATATATGTAATATCATCGATTAATTCGTTGCTATCTTCACATAATATTGCACACGCCCCATTGTTTACAGCTTCTCTGATATATTTGTGCCCATCTTTATCATATCCTTTTATTGCTATAAATAGATAATCTTTTTTGCATTGTTTACTATTAATACAAATACCTTTAATATCTTTGTCGACTGCTCCATTCAATCTGTCAGGCATTATTCCTGATAACACACTTTCCAATTTCATTCACACACCTCTTATTTGCCAAACTATTCTCTGTCAGTGTATGCAGATAAAATCAATATGTTAAATCAATCGATGTATTCACAAACCACTTTTACTACGCTTCCGGTCTCAACGCTTGTCCCAGCTTCAGGCGATTGAGATTGCACAATACCTCCACCTTCAATATTGATTTTCAACCCTAAATCATATAAAATATCATTTGCCTTTTGTACACTCATATTTGTTAGATCCGGTACTTTTACTTTTCCCGCTTTCGATGTCGTTTCACTTACAGTTAAAGTAACATTAACACTGCTCGCGTTCTTATACTCAATATTTACCGGATCCTGACTTGTAACGATTCCTTTACTGTCACCTTTTAACGTATACTTTACACCTAATGTATTAAGTACTTCGATCGCATCGTCAATATTTTCGCCACGAAAATCAGGAATAATTTTGCTTTCTTCCGCATTTTTGTCTGTGTATATATAATCATAATAATTCATTACTTTTTTTAATATTTCTATTCCCGGCGGCGCGGCAACCTGACTTCCGTATACAGCGCCTTCAGGCTCATCTACCAATACCAAAACAGAAATTATAGGATTATCATAAGGCACCACTCCATAAAAAGAGGCTACATAAGTTCCCGCGGCATATTTCCCATTTACAGCCTTTTGCGCGGTACCTGTTTTCCCTGCTATTTTGTAACCTTTTGTTAATCTTGTCAGCGAAGAAGAAAGATCAATCATTTCTTTCATAATGCTTCGTATATTACCCGATGTTTCGTTTGAAATCACTTGACGTACAACCTCTGAATCATATGTATAAATATCATCCCCGGTTTCCGTATCTATAATTTCCTTTGCTATCAGCGGTTTATATAGATACCCTCCGTTCGTTGCGGCATTCAGCGCCATGACGAGCTGAAGCGGTGTTACGCTGATACCCTGCCCAAAACTTTTGGTTGCAAAATCTACATTTGTCATATTATCATCATTGACCGGAACGATACCACTTTCTTCACCGGTCAACGCAATGCCTGTTGTATCTCCGAATCCAAAATTATATACATATTCATAAAATTTATCACGTCCGAGTGTCATAATCATTTTTACTAATGATGGATTGCATGATTTAGCAACGGCTGTATGAAGAGGATTCGATCCATGTGCCCTCGGATAAATATAACAATTTATTTTTACACCATCCACCATGACATATCCGGGACAATACAGGCTAGTATTCATATCCATTACACCTTCTTCCAAGGTAGCCGATGTTGTAATCAATTTAAAAGTAGATCCCGGTTCATAGTTAAAGCTGACTGCGGGATTAGACCACATTACCATCTGTATTTCAGAATTCGACATTTTGACTTTCTTACCGTCTTCATTGGTTTTATAAAGATCTTCTCCATATGAAGCGAGAAATTTATCGCTTATCTCTGTAGGATCATTCAAATCATAATCTGGGTTTGTAGCCATAGCCAGCACTTCACCTGTATTGACATCTGACACAATGGCAATTACTTTTTTAGCATTTGTCTCACTGAGAACATTTGATATCTCTGTTTCAACATAATGTTGGATAATGCTGTCTATAGTAAGCACAATGCTATCTCCGGCGACCGCTTCTTTGCGGATTTCAGTTCCTGAATTTATTTTGTTTCCATTTGCATCTTTTTCATAAACTAACACACCGTCTTCTCCGCTAAGCACATCATCAAATGCTGCTTCAATACCAAACAAACCTTGATGATCATACCCAGTAAACCCTAACACGTTTGATAAAAAATTGCCGTTTGTGTAATATCTTTTCTGATCCTCTTCAATTGTTATTCCACTTTTTAACTGATCTCTAATTGAAATAGCAACATCATTATCTACTTTTGTTTTTATTAAAACAATCCCTACAGAAGTATTGGAGATTTTTTTTAAAGTATTATCATAATCAAGATCAAGCGTATCCGATAGTACCTGAGCAGTTTCCTCATAGTCTTTGATATCATTAGGGCGTGCGTATACCCGATAACTTGTGGCATCTTTAACTAAAAGCACCATGTTTCTGTCATAAATCTCTCCACGCGGAGCTGTAATAGGGATTTCTCCCATTAATTGATCAATTTGTCCTTCTAATATTTTTTCATCCGGAAATACTTGCAAAAAAAATAATCTTACTGCGAATATAATACTAACGATTGCGAATATAAAATATAAAGCTAAAAGCCTTTTTCGACTTCTTATTTTTAAAAAATTCATTTATCCTCCGCGGCATTATGCCCTTAATTAGATAAATAATCTATTAACATTGATAATTTACTTTGAGTTATTTCTTCTTGCTCAGTGCTTGCATTAATGCTTTCATAATCATTTGGCAATTCTTTTAATTCTATGGCCGAATAGTCATTTTTATCTGGTTCTACCATATCTAATTTTTCTTTTGCAGTTTGTTCTATTTCATCCCAGTTGATCATATTGATCACTTTTCCTTCTAAAATATCAATGAGCATGTCTGTATCTTTAACTTCTTGCTCTAAAGAATTGATTTGTGAACTTACGTTTATTATTTTAGAATATTGATTAATAAATCCGACAGAAACTAAGAAGACAACCAAAATCATAACAACCATTTTTAGATCGCTTGATTTCACTCGTCTCTTTGTTTTAGCTTTTTTTAATGCTACGCCTCTTGTTTGGCCAGCTCTTGCTTGCGGAGCCGTGGTTGTCTTTACGTATTGTGCCATTTCTTTGTTCCTTTCTTATGTATATGCATTTATTTTTCAGCTAATAACCAATTCTTTTTAATGCTCTAAGCTTAGCGCTTCTGCTGCGTTTATTTAAATTACATTCTGCCGTGCCTGGAATAATCGGTTTATGTGTCAAGATTTTGAAATCTTGCTTTGCTCCACAAACACAAACAGGAAAATCTTTCGGACATGTACACCCTTTGGCAAGTTTATTAAAAGTTTCTTTTACAATTCTGTCTTCAAGTGAATGAAATGTTATAATTGCGAGTACTCCGTCTTTTGCCAGAAACGCAGTCATTTCTTCTATTGCTTTATCCAGATCAGTTAATTCATTATTTACGGCTATTCTCAACGCCTGAAATGTTTTTCTGGCCGGATGCTTTCCTTTATAGCGTTCTTTAAGCGGATATGCTTCTTTTATGATTTCTGCAAATTGCGTTGTGCTATCGATTGTCTCTTTTTTTCTGGCTCTGCAAATAGCACGGGCTATCATTCTTGCATGTTTTTCTTCACCGTACGCAAAGATTATTTTTGAGATTTCATTTTCTTCATATGTATTTACAATATCCCATGCGCTCACTTCATGGCTTCTGTCCATCCTCATATCAAGCTGTCCGCTGTGATGATATGAAAAACCTCTGCCGGCCTCATCCAACTGTACGGAAGACAAGCCCATATCAATCAAAATTCCATCATATCTTTTTATATCTATTTGCATTGCAATATTTTTAAAATTCTTATAATCATCTTTTATAGCGAATGTTTTTGCAGGATAGTTATGAATCCATTCATCGCTTTTTTTTATGGCATATTCATCTTTATCTATGCCTATATATATGCCTTGTGTATCTAATTTTTCTAAAATGGCTTGTCCGTGACCTCCATAACCCATTGTACAATCGGCATAAATGCCATCAGACTTTATATTCAGCAATCGTATAACTTCATCTTTTAAAACCGGCACATGTTCTTGATATCTATCCATTATTACAGCTCCATATCCTCAATATTTTCTTCAAGGACAGAATAACCCAATTCCGGATCATTATAATTTTGCCATGTTTTTGCATCCCAAATTTCTATTCTCTCTGATACCCCGACAAGGCATATATCTTTTTTCAGATGAGCATATTCACGCAATGTCTTTGGCAAGATGATTCTTCCCTGTTTATCAAGCTGACACTCTGATGCGCTTCCAAAAAACGCCCTGCTCACAGCACGTGCTTTTTTGCTGGATAATTGAAGTGACTTTAATTTGCTTTGAAAATTCTCCCATTCATCATAAGGAAATAAAAATAAACAGCCGTCCAAACCCTTCGTTACAATAAAATTCTCTCCAAGAGGCAAACGAAATTTAACAGGAACTATAATTCTTCCTTTGTCATCAATCGAATGCATATATTCGCCGATAAACATTTCTTACACCTGCCTCTCCACTATACTCCAAATAATACCACTTTTTCCCACACACCGCAATATATTATTTCATTTTTTAGAACTTTTTTACACTTTTATGCAAACAAAAAAGTCTTAAACAAATTTGTTTAAGACTTTTTTGATAAAATTTTTGTTTGTGCTACTAATTATGAGTTAAGTTTAGAATTGACACTGTTTAATTTTTGTTCAAAACTTCCTTTTTTATCCCGTCTGTCATCTATTCTAATAACACTGTATACTCGTCCATATCCTGCCGCAACAATGTCTTCCTGTATCTTTCGTACCAGTTTCATAATTTCGTCTAAATCACCTTCAACGATAGTACTCATAGGAGTAGTAATATATTTAAACCCAGATTGTTCCACATTATTTTTCACTATTTCACTTGATGCGGTTTCTACTTCTGCATTGCGCGAACCTGAAATTGACATATCAACTATAGCCATAATTATCGTCCTCTCTTTTATTAATTTTATTTTTTAAAATTTTTCACTAATTCGAATTTGTGTACTGATCTCATCATACCCTGCATCAATCAATGCGGCACGCATTTTATTTACCACGGTAAAAATATCTTCAACTTCACCTTCGACGACTGTACTCATCGGATAAAGTGTATGTTTTAATCCTGAATCACGCAAGACTTTATGGATCAAAGCAACCGATGCACTTACACTTGTGCCTCCCTGTTTATTTCTTCCTGTCATAGTAAGATCCGCTAATGCCATAATCAAGACACTCCTTTCCAATTTAAATTAATTCTTCGACTTTATTATAATTCAGTATAAATCAAGTATTTTTATTATAGCACGTTTACAAATATTTTTATTATTTTTTTGATTCTTTGATAATTGCACAAAAGTGATAAGTCTTACCTCTTTCTTACTTCACAGCGTTATCAATTTGATATTTTATTATCATTTTGCTTTCTATATTTACATTTACTATAATCTTAATATAATAGATTAGGAGGATTAATTATGAAAAAAATTGATATTAATGACAGTTTTCATATTTTGATGAACGGATTAGATAACAGCGGCGCGTTTTTAAATACATATAATATGGCTCAAGATCAGCCAAATACAATGACGATTGGCTGGGCGACACTGGGGCGGGCCTGGGGGGAGCTTTCTTTGACTGTTTGGGTACGCTATAGCAGATATACTTATGACATACTCAAGGATGTACCTGTTTTTACTGTCAGCATCCCAAAAGATGATTCTTTAAATAACGCTCTTATGATATGCGGTACAAAATCAGGAAGAGACAACGATAAGTTTAAGCTTGCAGAAATTGATTATATTAAGGGCACTCTTCCCGGCAGCATTATTATAAAACAAGCATATCTGCATTATGAATGCGAGACAGCATATATTCAATCAATGGAGCCGACAGGCATTAAAGCTGATTATATACATGCAAAATATGAGCATAATAATGACTACCATATCATGTTTGTCGGAACCATAAGAAACTGTTATCTTGCAGAATAAAACAACAAAAGGATGAATTTTATGAAAAAAATAACGATTTACTGTGCAGAACCATGTCCCTGGTGTGTGAAAGCAAAAAAACTTATGGACTTAAACAACATAAAATACGACGAAATTAAAATTGATTTTGACAGTGTGGAATTTGATAAATTGGTTGAACGCACAAAAATGCAAACAGTTCCACAAATCTTTTTCGGAGAAGAACTCATCGGTGGCTTTCCCGAAATCAAAGAGCTCATCGACAATGATAAAGTCGAGGCAATGTTGAAAGAATAATGGTATTCATCTCATGAAGTACGTTGTAAGTATGTGTCTTTGCGGAATCAATTGTCGTTATGATGGCACAAGCAGCAAAATAAACGAAATTATTAAGCTTGTAAATGAAGGCAAAGCTATTATGGTTTGCCCCGAACAATTGGGAGGGCTTTCTACTCCCCGTGATGCAAGCGAGATCATTTGTAAAAATAATGCTCGTCATGTAGTAAACAAGGCGGGCATAGTATTAGACTATCAATTTCAAACAGGCGCCAAAGAGGCTTTAAAAATTGCAAAAATGTTTGGTGCAACAGTAGCAATCCTCAAATCGCGTTCTCCTTCTTGCGGCTTAAGTAAAATATATGACGGAACTTTTTCCGGTACTTTAGTTTGCGGCAATGGCATTACCGCTCAATTATTTTTAGATAACGAAATTAAAGTATTTGATGAAAATAATTATAAATTAGATTAAATATTTTTTGTCGATATATTCTTTGGTTTGTCTTTTAATTGCTTTATCTAACTCAAGTATCTCTTGAAGTGACAAATTTCCAATAGGGTCATGCGCATCCATCATTTCTGAGACAATTTTAGGAATATGTACAAACTTAATTTCTTTTTTTAAAAATGCATAAACGGCAATTTCATTAGCAGCATTTAATACCAACGGCATCGTGTGTCCGATTTTAGCTGCCTCATAAGCAAGGCTGAGACTATAAAAAGTTTCTAAGTCCGGCTTATAAAATGTTAATGTTTTATCGAATAAACTCAATTTTTCACATGCAGATTCGATTCTTTGTGGATAAAATAACGCTATATGTATAGGGATTTTCATGTCTGTTATTCCCAGTTGCGCAATAATGGAACCATCTATATATTCCACCATAGAATGAACGATACTTTGAGGATGAACAACAACTTCAATTTTTTTATAATCAACGTCAAAGAGCATCGCAGCTTCAATTACCTCAAGCCCTTTGTTCATAAGTGTTGCCGAATCAATGCTTATCTTGCTTCCCATAGTCCAGTTGGGATGTTTTAGAGCATTTTCTACGGTGACATTATTTAATTCCTCTTTTGTTTTTCCTAAAAAAGGCCCTCCGGAAGCAGTCAGTAAAATTTTATGCAGGTCTTTTTTTTCATTCCCATATAAGCATTGAAAAATCGCACTGTGTTCGCTGTCAACAGGTATAATACGAACATTTTTTTCATTGGCTTTTTTATTGATGATATCTCCTGCGACAACCATTGTTTCTTTATTCGCCAAAGCTATATTTTTAGCATTTTCAATAGACGTATATGTAGGCAGCAGTCCGATACTGCCCGAAATGGCACTCATTACCATATCTGATGCATGATACGCAGCTACTTCGCACAACCCATCCATACCATATACAATTTTCACATTACTGCTTATGCTATCTTTTAATCTAAACGCAGATTCTTTGTCATAAACGGCTACGATTTCAGGTTTAAATTCTTGTATCTGCTTATACAATATCTCTATATTTCGATTTACAGCCAGTGCTTTTACAGCCAGCTTATCTCTATGATTTCTTATTACATGGAGTGTCTGCATTCCGACAGAACCGGTTGATCCCAAGACAGATAAATATTTCATAGCTATTCCCTGCCTTTTTTAAAGCGGAATTTTATATGAACTTTTTAAAGATACTATTTTATTGAAAACAGGACTTGTTTCCTTGCTAAGCTTATTGTCTACAGCAAAATACCCATTGCGTACAAATTGAAACGTTTCACCTGCTTTTGCTTTTTTCAAAGACAATTCACAATATGCTGTTACGGTATTTAATGAATTCGGGTTTAATCTTTCCATAAAGTCTTTATCAGTATGATCATCATCTAATAATAATTGTTCATACAGATTAACTTGAAACTTCTCGCACGTTGTTCTCTCCACCCAATGAATCGTACCTTTTACTTTTCTTTCAGTAAAGCCCAGTCCATTCTTCGTTTTCTCGTCATACGTACAGTTTACCTGCACGATATTGCCTTGTTCGTCTTTAATAATATCCTGACATTTTATAAAATATGCGCCCATCAATCTCACTTCGTTGCCGGGATATAATCTATGATACTTTTTAGGCGGTATTTCCATAAAATCGTTGCGTTCTATATATATTTCTTTTCCAAAAGGAACTTTTCGCATACCCAGCTCTTCATTATCCATATTATTGCTGATTGGCAAATATTCAATTTTCCCCTCTTCATAATTTGTAATCACTACTTTTACCGGATCTAAAACTGCCATCACGCGCTTTGCTTTTAATTTTAAATCATCCCTAATCATATGCTCAAACAACGCGTATTCAACTTCACTGTTAGATTTTGAGATACCTATCGCTTCACAAAAATTATTAATTGCATCTGGCGTTACCCCTCGTCTTCTCAGCCCGCACAGCGTGGGAAGCCGCGGATCATCCCATCCATCCACAAATCCTTCGTCAACCAAACGCTTTAAAAAGCGTTTGCTCATAACCGTGTTTTCTAAATTAAGCCGCGCAAATTCTATTTGTCTTGGACGTTTAATTTTAAAATCATCTAAATTTTCCAGTACCCATTCGTATAGAGGTCGATTATTTTCGAATTCCAGGGAACATAATGAATAAGTAATGCCTTCAATCGCATCTTGGATAGGATGCGCGAAGTCATAGAGCGGGTAAATGCACCATTCATTTTTAGAATTATGATGATAAGCATGAAGAATTCTGTATATTACAGGATCTCGTAAAACAATATTCGGACTCTGCATATCAATTTTCGCTCTCAAAACTTTAGCTCCATCAGCAAATTTTCCTTCTTTCATTTGCTGAAACAGCTCTAAATTTTCTTCGATTGCACGATTTCTATACGGGCTTTCTTTTCCCTGCGTTGTCAATGTGCCTCTGTAATCTTTTATTTCTTCGGCTGTCAGATCGTCAACATAAGCAAGCCCTTTTTTAATTAATTCTACTGCATATAAATATGTTTGCTTAAAATAATCCGAACCAAAACAAAGTCTATTCCACGTATATCCGAGCCATTTGATATCTTCTTGTATACTTTCAACATATTCAACATCTTCTTTCGTTGGATTCGTATCATCAAAACGCAGGTTTGTCTTTCCGCCATAACGTTTTGCCGTCATAAAATTAATATAAATTGCTTTGGCATGTCCGATATGCAAATACCCGTTTGGCTCAGGCGGAAAACGAGTGTAAACATTTTCTCTACTACCACTGCTTAGTTCTTCATCAATTGCGTCCCAAATAAAATTTGATAATTTTTTGCCTTCTGACATAATACCCTCTTTAACTTCAGTCTTTAATAATATTTCTATATTATACCGTAATATACTTTAAAATACAAATTTTTATAGCGCTTTATAAAGAACTGGTGTTTGTTTTATTGAATATCATTTTCCTATAGTATATAATAAAAAATAAAGAGGCAAAGATGAATATAAGAGAATTAAAAGAAAAAGAAGAATACCTGAGACTCTCTCCGCACGCCGTTAAATGTGCCCAGTCCCAAGGCCGAATGATACCCATACCTAAATGCGAAATCCGTACATGTTTTGAGCGAGACAGAGACAGAATCATCCATTCAAAATCCTTCAGACGTCTCAAGCATAAAACCCAAGTATTCCTCGCTCCAGAAGGTGATCACTACAGGACACGACTAACGCATACCATAGAGGTTTCTCAAATTGCACGTGTAATCGCGCGCGCTTTAAGACTGAACGAAGATTTAACAGAAGCTATAGCCATGGGGCATGATTTAGGCCATACTCCATTTGGTCATTTAGGTGAATCTGTACTGAATGAAATTGTGCCAGACGGCTTTGATCATGCCACCCAAAGCTTGCGAACCGTAGAAAAGCTGGAAGCATTAAATTTAACTTATGAAGTAAAAGATGGCATCGCCAATCATAATGGCGGCAAAATACAAAAAACCTTGGAGGCCAAAGTTGTTCATCTGGCAGATAGAACAGCATATATTAATCATGATTTAGATGATGCATTACGAAGTGAGATTCTAACCTTTGAAAATATTCCCGCTTCAGTTATAAAAACACTTGGTCCAACCAGTCCCAAAAGGGTGGACTGCATTGTAAAAGATATTATTAAAACAAGTATGGATTGCTCGGATATCAAAATGAGCGATAAAATTGTCAATGCAACAAATGAACTGAGATCATTTTTATTTGAAAACGTATATAACAGCTCTAAACACAAATTCATAGAAGATGCAAAAGCTAAAAATATTATTCGTCAGCTTTTTGATTATTATCTTAAACACTATGAACTGCTTCCGAAACAGTATAAAGAAATTGCCCAAAATGAGGGAGTGGAACGCGGAGTGTGTGATTATATAGCCGGCATGACTGACAGATATGCCATCAATAAATTTACTGATATTTTTATCCCCAGTTCTTGGAATATAAATTGAATTCGGAGCTAAATATGCCAGGATATATAAAACAAAGTAAAATAGATGAAATACTTTATAAAGCAGATATATTTTCTGTTATCAATTCATATATTACTTTAAGTAAATCAGGAAACCAATACAAGGCAATATGCCCGTTTCATAACGAAAAAACACCAAGCTTAATTGTTACCCCGCATAAAGGTTTATTTCATTGCTTCGGATGTGGCGCAGGAGGAAATGTCATTAATTTCGTAATGAAAATTGAAAATTTATCATTTGTCGAGGCCGTCAATCTTCTCGCTGATCGTTACAATATTCAACTTGAAGATTATAACGATAAAGCTTTAATGGAAAAACATAATTTCAACAAAAGATTATATTCAATCAACAGAGATGCTGCAAATATTTTTTATAAACAGCTGTACTATTCTTCCCCTGCAAAAAACTATATTTTAAATCGTGGCCTTAACATAGAAATCATCAAAGAATTTGGAATAGGTTATTCCAAAGATGCCTGGGAGAGTTTATTAAATAATTTATTAAAAAAAGGATATACTAAAACCGAATTTTTAAAATCAGGTCTTGGTAATCACTCCGCCAAATCGGATAAAATATATGATAAATTCAGAAATAGGATTATGTTCCCCATACAAGATATTTCGGGCAGAGTGATCGGATTTGGCGGAAGAGTAATTAACGATAGTGATAATCCGAAATATTTAAACACGGCCGAGACTGATATTTTTACAAAAGGAAGACACTTATATAATTTAAATCGGGCAAAAGCATTTTGCCAAGATTACTTAATATTAGTCGAAGGATATATGGATGTGGTTGCTCTTGCTTCGGCAGGTGTAAAAAATGCAATAGCATCGCTGGGGACTGCGCTTACAACAAATCAGGCACTCTTGATAAAACAATATAATAAAACAGTTTATTTATCATATGATAGTGATGAGGCCGGAATATCAGCAACTATTAAAAATGCGCAGCTTTTAGATGATATGGGTTTAGATGTAAAAATCATTACTTTAAACAAAGCAAAAGATCCTGATGAATTTATAAGAAAGTTCGGCATAGAAGAATTTTTATCACTAATCAACAAATCAGTAGATGTTTATATTTATAAACTGAATCAATTGCAGAATACTTATGGCGCGCATTTTGATACAAATGAAAATCGAGCTAAATATGCAACAAACGCACTCCATATCATTAGCAAAATACCTGATGTTATCAGATTAGAAGCTTATATTGATTATATATCTCAAGTTTCTAAAATCCCTACGGGCACTATCAAACAACAACTTGAAAAAAACAAACAAGGCGGTGATGGAACAATAAAATTTAAGCCGCAACAAAAAAACGAAGTTAAACAGGGAATAATTATAGCACAAGAAAAAATAATAAGTATTTTGTCTAATAACAACGATATTTATCAAAATTATAAATATAAACTAAAAAATTTAGAATTTAAAGAAGGAATTTTAAAAGATACTTTAGAATTTATTATTATAGCATGTGAAAACAAAAAAATATTCAATCCGTCTGAATATATATCTTTATTAAAGAATGAAAATGATGTACAATACATAAGCAAAATATTACTTGATAATAAATTTGTAGATAAAAATCAGATGCCAGGATACATTAATATTGTTACTATTGATAATATTAATAAAAAAATTGCAGATATAAAATCAAAATATACCAATGCACTCAAGACAAACAATGTTATCTTGGCTAATGATTATTTAATCCAAATCAATGAACTAAAAAAATCTATCGAAATAATTAAAGGTGGTGCTATATAATAATGGACAAACCAGTTGATGAAAGAAAATTAAAAGAAGAATTTGATGATGAATCTAAAAATTTTATTGAAAAAATAGAAGAATTTAAAGAAAGAGTAAAAGAAGAAAAAAAAATTTCAGATAAAGAATTTCAAGATACCTTATCGGGCGTATCAGAAGTTATGCCTTCTCAAATAGAAGAACTGCTGGATTTCTTTACTATTAATGATATACAGATCGTTGATGACAAAGTATTTATTGAAAATAATTTAGATAATGATGATATATTTTTAGAACTTGACGATGATGATCTGATCGATATAGATGAAGAAACTGAAGAAATAGATCCTAAATTTGTTGCTGCTTCAGACAACATTAACGTTAACGATGCTGTTAAGATGTATTTGAAAAACATCGGCAAAATCGATTTGCTCACGGCCGAAGAAGAAGTTGAGCTTGCTAAAGCAAGTAAAAACGGCGATAGTGATGCCAGAAACAGATTATCAAAAGCAAATTTAAGATTAGTTGTGAGTATTGCTAAACGTTATTCCGGAAGAGGTATGACTTTTTTGGATCTGATACAAGAAGGAAATTTAGGGTTAATGAAAGCTGTTGAAAAATTTGACTATACAAAAGGCTATAAATTCAGCACATATGCTACATGGTGGATCAGGCAAGCTATTACGCGTGCTATCGCTGACCAGGCAAGAACAATTCGTATACCTGTACACATGGTTGAGACAATTAATAAACAAATCAGATTACAGCGAAGCATGCATCAGCAATTAGGTCGTGAACCTATGCCTGAAGAATTAGCCAAAGAATTAGGATACAGTGTTGACAGGGTTATTGAAATTATGAAAATTGCACAAGATCCTGTATCATTAGAAACACCTATCGGCGAAGAAGAAGACAGCCATTTAAAAGATTTTATAAAAGATAACTATTCCCCCGCTCCTGAAGATATTGCATCCTATACATTGCTGAGAGAACAATTACTGGAAGTTCTAGATACTCTTACTCCGAGAGAAGCAAAAGTATTAAAACTTCGTTTCGGGCTTGAAGACGGAAGACCAAGAACCTTGGAAGAAGTAGGTGCAGAATTTAAAGTAACCAGAGAGCGTATCCGTCAAATTGAAGCAAAAGCTTTAAGAAAATTAAGACACCCAAGTCGAAGTAAAAAACTAAAAGATTATCTTCATTAAAGAATTGTTATAAAAAATGTTATAAAGACTTGACAATTTATTATTTAAAGATAAAATGATTATTGATTCAATTTTCCTCAGTAGCTCAATGGTGGAGCACTCGGCTGTTAACCGATAGGTTGTTGGTTCGAGTCCAACCTGAGGAGCCAAAGCAAATTTACACACTGTTTTTGCAGTGTGTTTTTTTTATTAAAAGTAACTTTTTACAAACAATTATTCATAATAATTCAAATTAATGTTTATACTAATTACAAAAGAAAAATTAAAAAAATACTAATCACACTAAGAGGTGGATACATGGAAAAAGTAAAAATGTTTATTGAGGGAATGCAGTGCGGTCATTGCGCCAATACTGTAAAGAATGCTTTGCAATCATTGGGCGAAATACAAGATGTTTCGGTAGATTCGAAAAAAGGTATTGCAACTATGCAAACCACTCAGACAAATGAAAGACTTAAAATTGCCGTAGAGGATGCAGGATACAAAGTATCTAAAATTATCTCTATATAATCATGTTTTGCAAAATAAAAGGCAATGAATTTTTATTCTTGCCTTTTATTAATAATTTTTATTTACGAAAATAAATTAGCAAAAAATTTATTGAATAACGGCATTATAACAAACACAACCCAAGGTATACCCATCGCTAAAGTACTCATGCGCACTCTTGTTTTTTCATCTTTAGGCTGCATCGCAAAATAAATACATACCAAAATAGCCACCAGCGAGACCACCACAGCAAGTGAAAACACCTGATCGAATAACAGCCCCAAAAAAGGTACAGGTATACAGAAAGCACATAGCACCCACATCCATTTTGGAGGATCCGGCATAGGCACAAATGCTTTGCCGTCGGAACGCATCTTGCCATTGATCGCTAAATCAAGCTTCCCTCCTCTGCATGTGACATAAAGGTCATTATCCCCTATTTTAATATACTGATCAAACCCGGCTATAAAACTTATGATCGCCGGTGTTTCAAAATCTACGAGCTCATTATCGACGTAAATTTTATGTTTGCCTGTAAATGGTTTTATATCAATTTTAATTTCATAATTATCTCCATCTAATGCTATATTCCATTTGATAATCTTATTTTTCTTTTTTTTGTCTTCTCCCATATTTACCTCATTTATTATAAAATTAATTTTAATTATACAACAAAATGCATTGAAATTATAGTGCTGTTCGTAATTTATATTACTTCATTAAATATTGCATAATATGTAAATTTACTATAAGATATAAAAAAAAACGCTTAGGAGTATATCTTAATGAATATATTAGTTATTGATGGCCAAGGCGGCGGTATCGGCAAGACCATTATCGAGCAGCTCAAAACCAATTTTCAAAATGCTGTTATAACAGCAACCGGCACGAATGCACTTGCCACTTCTAATATGATGAAAGTTGGTGCGGATTTTGCTGCTACAGGTGAAAATGCAATTATTTATAATTGCCAATTTGCCGATATTATCATTGGCCCTGTAGGAATCATTTTTGCTAATGCAATGCTTGGAGAAGTCTCTTGCGCAATTGCAAATGCCGTAGCTTCAAGCAGAGCTAAAAAAATTTTAATTCCAACCAACAAATGCAATATAAATATTATTGGAATAGAAAAAAAACCGTTAGCCAAATATATTGATGAAGCTATTCAAGCAGTAAAAAACATAATAGATTCTTAGGATATATTTTTAGCATAAAACTCCCTTTATAAAGGGAGTTTCGTTTTATCTTTATTTCTCCGATTTTCTCGCTTTCGCATCTGCTATTACTTTATCAGCAAAGGATGCCGGAACCTCTTCATATCTGCTAAACTTCATAACAAAGTCTCCTCGTGCCTGTGTCATGGAACGCAGTTCTGTCGCATATTTAAACATTTCAGATAATGGAGCTTCTGCATTAATGATTTGTTTGCCTCCTTCTGCCGGCTCCATTCCCATAATCCTACCTCGCTTTTTATTCAAATCTCCCATGATATCTCCCATATACTCTTCTGGAACTGTTATTTTTATTTCATATATAGGTTCCAATAATACGGGAGATGCCTTCGGCATGCCTTCTTTGTATGCCAGTGAAGCCGCCATTTTAAATGACATCTCATCTGAGTCTACAGGGTGAAATTTACCGTCAAATAATGTACATCGCAATCCCACAACCGGATAGCCTGCTAACACACCTTCTAAAATACAATCCCTCAAACCTTTTTCTACTGCCGGAATGAAATTTCTCGGAACTGCTCCGCCTACGACTTTATCCACAAATTCCATATCCATATCCAAATTATGCGTTGGTTCAAAGTCAATAAATACAACCCCAAACTGCCCTCTTCCGCCGGATTGTTTTTTATGTTTTCCTTCCGCCGTAGCTTTTTTCTTGATGGTCTCTCTAAAAGGAACAATCGGATCATTCAATTCAACATCTACTCCAAATTTTGCTTTTAATTTGCAGCTGATAACATCAATATGCACCTCTCCAATACCATTGATTAATGTTTGCTTGGTTTCGGAATTTCTTTGTATCGTAATTGTTGGATCTTCTTCTTTCAATCTTTGCAAGCCGGTTCCTAACTTATCTTCATCCCCTTTTGATTTTGGAGATACTGCCATTGATATAACAGGTTCAGGAAAATCTATATTTGTATATTCAATTTTTTGCTTTGGATCGCACAGAGTATCTCCTGTAATACTATCCGTTAGTTTTGCAAACGCGCCTATATCACCCGCATAGATTTCATTCACATCTAACTGTTTTTTCCCAAACATCGTATAAATATGGTTTACTTTTTCTTTTTTATCCTGTGTCGTATTTGCAAGTTCTAATCCGTTTGATAACTTTCCTGTAACTACTTTAAACAAAGATAATTTCCCTACATATGGGTCTGCTATCGTTTTGAATATTTGAGCTGAAAAAGGCAGCGAAGAATCATACGCTACTTTCTTGCCCTCTATTGTTTCCATAGGTTTCGCTTCCAGAGGTGAGGGTGCAAATTTTATAATAAAATCAACCAACAAATCTACAGCAATATTTTTTGCTGCTGAGACGATTAATAACGGCACGACGCTATTTTCCATAAATGAAGCTTTCAAGCCTTGTTGTATTTCGTCATCTGAAAGTTGCTCTCCTTCAAAATATTTTTCCATTAATTCTTCACTTGATTCAGCTGCAAATTCAACCAGCTTATCTTTATAAGCCGCAAGTTCACCATTGTTTGAATTTTCTTTAGTTGATTTACCCGTTTCATAAATATAATCTGATGCGTCAAGTATATTACTAACACCTTTAAAGCTAAGACCTTCGCCCATTGGTAATTGCAGCGGCATGAGTTTACTTCCGATTAAGTTTTGAGTTTGTTCTAGTGTTTTGTCAAAATTAGCATTTTCACGATCTGCTTTATTTAAAACGACTATAACAGGAATATTTGTCTTGTTTATAATTTCCCAAGCTTTTTCTGTTCCTACTTCCGCTCCGCTTAAAGCATCCTCCACAATAATAGCACAATCGGCTACTTGCAGGGCACTATGCCATTCGCCAATAAAATCGAAATATCCCGGGACATCAATTATATTAATTTTATTTCCTCCTATTTCCACTGCAGCAAATGCGCTGGAAATCGAGATTCCTCTTTTATTTTCTTCGGGATCATAGTCGGAAATAGTATTTTTATCTTCAACTTTGCCCATTCTGTCGATAGCCTTCGTATTATACGCAATAGCTTCCAATAATGACGTTTTTCCACATCCCCCATGTCCGAAAATGGCAATGTTTTTTATGTCTTTTGTCTGATATGTTTTCATGAGCTTCCCCCTAAATATATTTACGATTGTTACCAACATAACGCAACATTTATATTTTATAATGAAATCGATTTTTTATCAATATTTTTTTAAATTTACCCATTAAAAAACCAGCTCTTATAAAATACGCTGAAGCTGGTTTTGTTTTTTTATGTTTGTTAATAATTTTTATTTCTCTTTCTTTTTTTCTTTTTTCTGTAACCTATAATGCTTGAAACAACAGAAACAGCGGCAAGTCCGTATTTACTATAATTCACAATTGCATCAGCAATATTATTGCCAGGTTTATTTGCCCCTACTATATTACTTATAATATTATCTACTTCCTGCACCCCTTTTTGCGCTTTTTTTGAAATATCTGCAGTATTATTAATTGTTTCATTTGCATTAATTATGATATTATCAATCGCTTTTTCATGTTCATCAAGCATTTTTTGAATATATGAGATTGTTGTATTAATATTTTTTAAACTTTTCACTAAGAAAACTACCGCTACAACAATGGCAGTTGCTATGATTAAAAGAGCAATTTCCCAAAATTGAATATATACTCCCATTTTTTTACCTATTATTTTATTCTTCTATCTTATTTTCAATATTTTCTTCAATATTATCAACTACATCTTCGATCGCATCTTTAAATTCATCTATTTGCTGCTCTACTTCATTTTTATAGGCTTCCATTTTTTCCATTGTTTTTGAAGCGAATTCTCTTATTTGATCTTTTGTTTCCAGCGTTGCTTTTCCAATATCTGTTTTTATTGAATCAGCTTTATTTTTAGCAACTTTTATATACTCAGAATCTTCATTAGCAAATAAAATCGCAGCTGCACCTGCCATAGCTCCCAACACAAACCCTAAAACAAAATTCCCTTTTTTCATATTCTACACCTCCGAATATTTTGATATATTATATCATATTCATAGTTCTTATAACAATAGTTTTAACAATATAAGCAAAATTATTCCGGGAACGCCTAAAACTCCCGCAATGCCAATCGTATAGAAATTTAAAGGAATAAAAAAGTCACTATTATTAAAAATCAAGTTGATCAGCAGCATAAACGCACATCCGATTGCACTATTTAATATAAAAAATAATAATAATTTAATTGGTAATTTAAAAAAACGATATAGCATATATCCAATTCCGTAAATAGCAAATATGATAATAATGTATTTAATCAATTGCGCTTTTTCTATCCCTACTACCATTATTTTCACCAGCTTTCTAACGCAATTATATTTACTATAAAAGCAGCTATACTTTTATAATTTATATTAAACAGAAATTCAATTTATACAAAAATTTAATTTCTTATTGATATTTGAAAATTAATTACTTTGAATGGTAACAAAAAAAGCCTCTAAAAGAAGCGTTCACTTAGGGATTGAAGAAAAACTTAACTGAACAGCTTCAAGCGGGGCAAAAAGGCCAGCCATACTCAAGCATATGTACTTGAAATGGCTGGTCTTTATCTTCCGTCATTTTACTGTAATTCATTTTCAGACATTTTTTCTGCTTGTTCAATAATTAATTTAACTGCATCTGCTTGTTTATCAGGTGGATACTTATATTTACGTAGAAGCCGCTTAACGGTAATGCGCATCTGAGCACGTACACTTTCACGTACATCCCAGTCAACTTTCATGCTATTTCGTATATTAATTGTTAGTTCTTTTGCAATTTGCTTCAGCACATCATTTTCATAGAATTCTCTGGCGGATTCATTTTCAGATATAGCATCATAAAATGCTAACTCATCATCAGATAAACCTAGTTCTTCACCTCTTTTATGAAGACTATTCAAATCTTTTGCCATTTCGATAAGCGTCTTTATAACTTCAGCAGTTTCGATTGACCGTTTAGCATACTTATTAACTGATGCTTCTAGCATTTCTGAGAATTTTTTAGCTTGAACAACGTTTTTTCTAGAAATCGCCTTAATTCTACCATCAAGCAATCTACGTAATAGTTCTAATGCTAAGTTTTTTTGCGGAAGCCCTCTAACTTCCTCTAAAAATTCATCAGAAAGTATGGATATATCTGGTCTATTTAAGCCTACCGCTGCAAGAATATCTACTATCTCTTCTGAAATAACAGATTTTGAAACTAGTTGTTCTATTTCATATTCAACTTGATCTTTTGTTTTCTTAGGTTTACCCTTGGGTAACAATTTTATTATTCCGGCTTTGACCGCTTTAAAAAAACTTATCTCAAGGTTAATTTCTTGTGCTTTTTCTGATGTGGCGCATAGAGCATATGCTTTTCCTATCTCAACTACAAAGTTTAGAAAGTCTTTTTTTTCTTCTTCTTTTTTCCCAAGAATGAAGTCTACACATCTAACTATACAATCTATTCTTTGAGATGCTGTACCATCTAAGTAACAGCTATAATCGAATCCGTGTAACAAACCTTTTATTTGCTCATATTTTTCCATCATTAAATCTACTGCAACCTGAGGATCAATACCAGTTGTTTTTCTATCAGAAGGGGTATATTGTGCAAGGGCACTTCGAAGATTATCAGCTATACCGATGTAATCTACAACTAATCCACCAGGTTTATCTTTAAACACACGATTGACTCGCGCTATAGCTTGCATTAGGTTATGCCCACTCATAGGTTTATCAATATACATAGTATGCAAACACGGAACATCGAAACCTGTTAGCCACATATCACAAACAATCACTACCTTTAACTCATCATGCGGATCTTTCATCCTTTTTGCAAGAATTTTTTTCTGAGCAGAAGTAGTTGAGTGTATCTGAAATTCTGGTGGATCTGACGCAGCTGATGTCATAATAACTTTAATTGTTCCTTTATCCACTTCAGAATTATGCCATTCTGGACGATATTTAATAATTTTTGAGTATAGTTTAACAGCAATGTTTCTAGACATTGTTACAAACATAGCTTTGCCACTAAGTGCACTCTGTCTCAAATCATAATGGTGTAAAAAATCCTTTGCAATAACATCAAGACGAGTATCGGTTCCTACAAGAGCTTCAAGTCTAGCCCACTTTTTTTGTTGATTGATTACATATGTTTCTTCTTGTTCTTTTACAATTTCCGCATATTCAATATCTATTTTAGGCTTGAACTCCTGAGGAATATCAAGCTTTGCAATTCGGCTTTCATAATATATAGGAACGGTTGTTCTATCTTTGACTGCCTGCGTTAAATCATAAATATCAATATAATCTCCAAATAATGCAGGTGTGTTTTTGTCACTCAATTCTACTGGAGTACCAGTAAAACCTATAAAAGAGGCATTTGGTAAAGCATCGCGCATATATTTAGCAAATCCAAAAGATACCTTGCCATCCTTCTCTTTAGCTTCTAGTCCATATTGGCTACGATGTGCTTCATCTGCAATTACTATTACGTTACGACGATTTGTTAGTGCTTCATTACTTTGATCACTTTCATCAGGTATAAATTTCTGGATAGTAGTAAATATAACTCCACCAGATTCAACACTTAATAAATCTCTTAATTGTTTCCGGTTTTCTGCTTGCTTTGGAATTTGACGTAAGTAGTGAGCGCTTTTGGCAAATGTTCCGTAAAGCTGATCATCTAGATCGTTTCTATCTGTAATAATAACTATCGTAGGATTGTTTAGCTCAAGAACTAATTGTCGGGCATACATTAGCATGGAAAAGCTTTTTCCACTTCCTTGTGTATGCCAAATAACACCTACTTTTCTATCTCCATTTTCTGCAGCAGCAATATGTGTTTTATATAATGCTTTTTTTACTGCAAAATACTGGTGATAACCAGCAAGTATCTTAAAAGATTTATCCTCTTCATGAACAAAAAACGTATAATTTGATATTATGTCCAAAATACGTTTTTTGTCCATCATTCCTTGTAGCATTACTTTCAATTGAGGCGAAGATTCCGGTGCTTCACCGTTTCCATCAACAGTTCGCCAAAACATAAAACGATCAAAATCTGAAGAAATTGTTCCTACCTTTGCGTTTATTCCATCGCTTGTAACTAAGAAGGCATTGTAATTGAAAACAGTAGGAATATCTTTTTTATATGTTTGTAATTGATTGAAGCCTTCAACAATACCAATATCTTCATTGGACGCATTCTTCAATTCAATGATTGCAAGCGGTATACCGTTTATAAAGACAACAACATCGGGACGACGTTCTTTACCATTCTCGATAATTGTATACTGGTTTACAGCTAAAAATTCGTTATTATTAATGTCTGTTAAATCGAAAACATAGGCTTTTTCAGTTTTTACATTTCCGTCTTCTTTTCGTATTTCTACGTCGATCCCGTCGGTTATCATTTTAAAAAAAGCGACATTGTTCTGTATGATAGACATACTTTGATGGCGCGTTATTTTTTTTACCAAATCATCAATTACCTTATCAGGGTACTGTCGGTTAACTCTCTTGAGGGCACTGTGCAGACGATCATACAAGACAACATCTCCAAAACTCTCCCGTTCAGAAAAACTGCCGCCAGGTGAGATATCTGGGCCATAAATTGTTTGGTAGCCTAAATCTTGAAACCATTCCATTACTGCTTGCTCAAGATGGTATTCAATAAAATTTGACATATCACTCACCTACCTTTATGTGATGTTTGCTTTTTATGTATGAAGTCTGATGTTCAAGCTCCGGATACACAAAAGCTTCATTAATACCTATAATATCTAGTTCTTTAAGTATCGATTGTTTGTGCTCTTGCGGAATAACCAATGAGCGTGGAATGCCGTCGCCAAAGTCTTTAATAAGCTGATCCTTTAAATTAAATGTATTCTTAAGAAAATAATCTGGTTTTTCAATGTCTATACCCAGTAGTAAGAAAGCTCCATTTTGCCTTTTAATTCGTTCGTTATTTTTGGGGGCAACAACAGGAATATACTTTGTTCTAAATATGTTCTCGAGTTTTTCATTCTTTTCTTTATAATCTAAAGCATTATTTATTAAACATTTTTGAACAAAATAGTCGACAAAAGCTTCAATGCTTTTCCCATCATATTCAGCAAGTGCAGCAAAATACTGTACTTGCTTTTCTGTTGGACGCTGTAATGATTCTATGAGAATAAGTATTTCGCCATCTTTATCTTCACAAGTTTTGTCAGAACAGGCAAAATATAAAGCTATAAGAGGATTTGTTGTAACATCAATTAACCTTGTTGGAAGCCCATAATGCTGCATTTTCACGAGCTGCTCAAAATCAGTCATGTGATTACCAAACTCATATGGTTCTTGTAAAATCAAGTCATTAATTAAAGCTGTTTCTTTACTAATCATGTTGTTACGAAAAATACTAGCATCCATTGGAAAGTCAATATTTGCTTGCCCTCTAAATAGCAAAGTGCCTGTTGTGTTGTTTTCAATAATTGTGCTATTATATCTTGAAATCTTGTCGAATAAGTGTCCAACACTAAAAACTGTAGCTTCCTCTTCGAATGTTTCTTGTACATATTCTTCATAATCAGTCATTATGCCTCACCTACTTCCACTGGTAATTCTCCGCTTATAAGCTTTGGTAAAAGAGTATCTCTTATTTCAGCCAAAACAGCATTTTCTTCTTTTAGTTTTGCTATTTTCTGCTCTATAGGTTTTGCTATTTCTTCAAATCTCAGTTGCAGTTCCATTGGAGGAACAACCATATTAAACATTTTAAATGCTTCAAACGGAAAATTCTGACGCGTTGTACCTATTGCATGGTGTTTGATATTTTTCAAAAACATAGGCTGCTTCATATAATAATAGAAAAAAGTCGGCGTAATGGTTTCTTTCATTTTAAACACAACATAAATAGGACTTACTAAACCAACATCAAAATCAGTAAGCATAGCAATAGATCCGATATTTGCTCTGGCAGGGTTATATGCTACTTGATTACGTCTTACAATTTTGTAATTGGTAGTTTTTTTGCTATATACCTGTTTGGTAAAAACGTTATCAGAAAGTTTAAATTCACCTTCTTTTACAACTGAAAGCACCGGGTAGTCAAAGTTGCTGGTATTTTTTTCTCGAACTTCTGTTATGTTATTAAACACGTTAGAATAAATCCAATCAACAGGGATGCTATTTTCTATATTAGTAGCATTATTTGAATAATTGAAATCAGTAAACAAGTTATCATAAACACCTTGGACAATTGATTCTAAATATTCTATTTTAGTTAGATTAATAGCTATTTTGCTATCTTGAGAAACAAGAATATCTACAATCTTATTCCTAACACTATTATCATTCAGACACATAATAGGCATTTTCCTTAATTCTTGGAGAGATATATACCTTTGAGTAGAACCTTTTATATTTGAATAAATATATTCTTTTGCTATAGGTGTTTGTAAATAATAATACAACCATTTGCTTTTATAATAGTCATTGCATTTAAAAATTGCCACATTTTTTACAGCATAATCAATGTTAGGGCTCATCTCTTGATAAATGTTGCCAATTGTACCTATCATGCTATACAGAATATCATATTGCTCTACATTGCTTCTTTCAATAATTTTATTATAGTCATCCAATGAAATCTTATATGCACTATTAAAATCCAACTTATATCTTGATAAGTGTTTCGATGTGATTAAGTATTTCCCAGCTGAAACCGGTTTTGGAGAATCATGTGTGCCATCCGTTACTTGTATACAGTATTGATTTACAGGCAAAAAATATGTTTTATAGCTCATAACCTAATCCTCCGAGCTGTTTTCTGATTATATTATCAAGTTCCCGCGATTCCTCCATTATCGCAGAAAGTTGTCTAGTGAGTCTTTCCATTTTAACCTCAAAAGGCTCAATATCTTCTTCAATTGGAGCAACACCAACATAACTAGCAGGAGTTAGGTTATAATCTTTAGCCCTTATTTCTTCAAGAGTGGCAACTTTCCAAAAACCTTGCTTATCTTCATATATTATTTCTGTACCGTCTGCCTTTGTGGCTTTCTTTTCATGATTTCGGAAGGCATGATATATAGATGTAATATCATCAATGGTTTTATCGGTTAATTTAAGTTGCGTACGGCTATCTTCTAGTGGTTCAGTTTCCATATTGCGCGCATCAATAAAGAGTATTTCACCATGTCTGTCACGATGTCCATTTTTCAGTTTATTTCTTGTAATAAACCAAAGGCATACAGGAATAGAAGTGGTTGAGAACAATCCACCAGGCAAGGTTACAATGCAATCTATTTTGTCATCTTCTATTAAATTTTTACGAATTGTATATTCACTAATAGTAGAAGATGATAGGGAGCCATTAGCAAGAACAAATCCCGCTGTACCACTTGGAGCCAAGTGATATAACATATGTAGAATCCAAGCATAGTTAGCGTTGCCAGCAGGAGGAATTCCATATTTTCCCCATCGTGGATCATCAATTAAACGCTCACCTCCCCAATCGCTTATATTAAATGGGGGATTTGCCATTATGTAGTCCGCTTTAAGATTTTTGTGTTGATCATTGTGGAATGAATCGGCATTCTGCTGACCTAAGTTCGCATCTATACCACGAATGGCAAGATTCATTTTACAAAGTCTCCATGTATTATAATTGGACTCCTGTCCATAAATTGCAAGTTGACCGTCGATTCGTCCTTGCCTATCTTTGACAAACTTTTCGCTTTGAACAAACATTCCTCCAGAGCCGCAGCAAGGGTCATATACTCTTCCATCGTGTGGCTCAATCATGTTTACGATTAGTTCAACAACACTTCTAGGAGTGTAGAATTCGCCTCCTAGTTTACCTTCAGCCCTAGCAAATTTACCTAGAAAATACTCGTAAACTGTTCCGAGAGTATCTTTGTTTGGGTCATTCCCAATTTCAATATTTGCAAGTAAATCAACAAGCTCACCTAAGGCAGTTTTGTCTAGAGAAGCACGAGCAAAATCTTTAGGAAGAACTCCTCTTAAAGATGGATTTTCTTTTTCGATTGTATACATTGCATTATCAATTACTTGACCAATTTCTGGTGTTTTAGCTCTTGCAACAATATTATCCCAACGAGCTTCTTGGGGCACCCAGAAAACATTCTTAGCAGTATATTCATCTTTGTCTTCAGGATCTGCATACTCATCTTGTGAAATTTCTGCATATGCTTTGACAAAGCTGTCAGAAATATATTTTAAAAATATAAGTCCTAAACAAACGTGTTTATATTCAGCAGAATCCATATTATTTCTAAGTTTATCAGCCATTATCCATAAATCTTCTTTTCTTAACTCAGCCATTATAAAACTCCTCCATTACTAATGATGTTAAATGCTAAACATGGTTTTCATGAATTACATACCAAACTGATAGCAATTATATGTCGACACCTTCTTGCTCTTTTAACCTTATATATCTTTCATATGAAATAACAACAGCCTGCGGTTTATTCTGCTTGTTAACAATTACTATCTTGTCTTTTTCATTAACCTCTCTGAATATTCGAGATGCCTGTCCTTTTAAAAATTCAGTAATAGAATGATACTCTGGTATTGGATTTCCTTTTTCATTTACCACATGGACACCTCCTTAAGACAGCCATTTTGAATAATTATATCATAAAATCATTATAATTGTAAATACCTTTGACTAGATAAAAGTAATGACTTTTGATATTATATATTTCTTAAATTTCATTTTAAATAGGTGACTCTGAATCAAACTTTTAGACAAAAAAGTCGGAAAGTCTAATTGAAAAACCCAAAACTACAGCATTCAGCCTCCTCAAACTAAATATCGCTTTCGCTCAAATTTGAGCAAAAGCATAAGCATTACAGGCGTCTTTACCTTAGAAAAAAGACAGGCTGTTTTTTTATTTTAAGGGGTTCGAATCAATAGAATTCTTCGCTTATAGATGAGGAAGAAAATTATTTTTAGAAAATCCTCAACTAATGTGCCCTACCGTGGCTATAAGGTGAGAGGAAAAATAATCCCCCAATGAAAGCATAGTTTTTCTCTCACTGCTCCTTGACAACTGAATACCCCGAAATGCAAGAGATACTTCAAGCAGAATATGCCATGACGATAATTCCGAGCGTATTCCTTGAAAGATAACGAGGTTGTGTCAAACAAGGCAAACCCTCTGGAACCGTTGCGTTTCGGGTCATTTATAACAGGCAAGGAGGTGAAATAACTGAAAACAAAATATGATAACTTGCCACAGGTGCTTAAAGATAAGCCACAGTTTTGCTGTTGGAAATATGAAGAACGAAGTGGTAGAAAAACCAAAGTTCCCTATAACCCGGTAACAGAAAAAAGGGCAAAAGCAGATAAACAGGGTACTTTTAAAGATTTTAGTTCGGCTGTAGCTGCTGTAAGTAATTATGATGGTATCGGATTTTTGGTAGGTAATGACATTTGTGTTATCGACTTAGATGATTGCTTTGATAGCAGCGGTAAGCTTAAGCCTATTTCCCAAAGTATTATAGAGGCTTTTAGTGGTTGCTATATGGAACACAGTCCATCTGGAAAAGGGCTTCATATTTTCTTTAAGGCCACAGGCTTTAACTTTGACAAAACAAAATACTATATCAACAACAGAAAGCTGGGAGTTGAGGTCTATGTGGCTGGAGCAACAAACCGCTTTGTTACCGTAACAGGCAATGTATTTGCAGATGGTGATATAGCGGAGAAATCGAATGAGCTACAGATGATACTAGACAAGTATATGCTACGTCCTACCCCTGTGAAGCAAATTCTGGATAGAGAAAGCCAATCCTATCTGTCTGACAAGTCTGTTATTGAGAAGGCTTTAAAATCGGCAAACGGAGAAAGGTTCAAAGCATTATGGCAGGGAGATACATCTGGTTATGCTTCTGCCAGTGAAGCTGATTTGGCACTTTGCGGTATGCTGGCATCTTGGTGTGGCAGAGATATTGGACAGATAGACAGACTTTTCCGGCAGAGCGGCCTAATGCGAGATAAATGGAATAGACCGCAGTCCGGTAGTACTTATGGAATGATAACCATAGAAAAAGCTATCGCAAATGCTACTGAAATATACAAACTAGGTGGTAAGCGTTCATCAGCTACAGAAGATTTTGGAGAATGTTCCCTTGCTGACTTTAAGCCTGAGAGTAACAATCGCTACCCTTGGACGGATATTGGGGCAAGCAGGCTGTTTGCTGATTATTATAAATCTTATGCTCGCTTTGTTCCCGAAAGGAAGATGTGGTTTTGCTACGAGAATGGTATTTGGATTCCTGATGTCGGTAATCTAAAAGTAATGGAAATGTGTAAATCATTGGCTAACCAACTACTAACCTATGCTTTGACTATTCAAGATGAACATCAAAGAAAGGCATACATTGACTATTGCCGAAAATGGCAGTCAAGAAGATACAGGGAAACGGTGCTTAAGGATGCACAGAGCGTATATCCCATATCAATGGCTGAATTTGACCAAGACCCGCTTATGCTCAACTGTGCCAATGGAACATTGTTTTTAATATCCATGGATTTTCATCCCCACAACAGCGAGGACAGACTCACAAAGATATCTGGTGTTAAGTATGATCCAGAAGCAAAAAGTGAGCGATGGGATAGATTTATTCATGAGATTATGAGCGGAGATGAGGAAAAGGCAAAATTCCTCCAAAAGGCCTTTGGCTACAGTATCAGCGGAGACACTCGGTATGAATGCCTGTTTGTTCTCTATGGTGCTACAACTCGAAATGGTAAAGGTACGCTATGTGAGAGCATTCTTAAGGTATTAGGCAGTTATGGCTGTACCGCAAGGCCAGAGACTATCAGTCTGAAAAAGAACAATAACAGTTCAAGTCCAAGTGAAGATATTGCCCGGCTTGCAGGAGTTCGCTTTGTGAATATCTCCGAACCTAGCAGAGGACTTGTCCTAAATGCTGCACAGGTAAAAAGCATGACGGGTGGTGACACCATCAACGCAAGGTTTCTACATGAGAATTCTTTTGACTTTTCGCCAAAGTTTAAGCTGTATATCAACACCAATTATCTGCCAGTTATTACGGATATGACGCTGTTTTCCAGTGGCAGAGTGGTGATTATTCCTTTTGAACGACACTTCGATGAAAGCGAGCAGGATAAAAACCTAAAACGTGAATTCGCCAAACCAAAGAATCAGAGTGCTATCCTTAACTGGCTAATTGAAGGCTATCAGTTGTTAAAGAAGGAAGGCTTGACTTTACCTGATTCCGTTAAGACAGCAACGGAGGCTTATAAACGTGACAGCGATAAAATAGCATTGTTTTTAGAGGATGCCTTGGAGGAAAGTCCTAACAGTGAGGTGCGGACATCCGAAGTGTATGCCCGGTATCAGCGTTGGTGTAGTGCCAATGGATGTTATTCGGAGAATGCAAGAAACTTCAAACAAGCATTAACAGCTATCGCCCGTGTAGAACGGAAACGACCACGTTCTGGTGGTGGAATGACCACAATGCTTATCGGATATAAGCTGACAGAAGAAGAATTTCTTCTTATTTAAACACAGTGTAGCAGCTTGTAGCAAGAAAAACAGGTTATATAAAAAATCGCTCTCGTATAGAGAGTTTAGTTTTTACCTGCTACATCTTGCTACAAAGCTTAAAACCACTAAAACCACTGGATACAACTTCATGTGTTAATACCTGCCCTAGGGGAGGTCAAATCTCCACACCTTTTCATCTGGACAACGGGCGTGGGGCAACGCGTAAAAAAACGCGGTTTCAAACAGGGTATATACCCCACATTTAATAAAATTTAGGAGGTAAACGATTATGGCAACATCAACAACTTATAATAGAGCGTTTTGGAATGTTATGAAAGGAAAAGAAGAAAATAATCAAAATCTAAGCGAGGGCTTTGATAATGCAGGAGCCTATGTCGCACCAGACGAGTTCCGAGAAGGCTTTAACACTGCTTTGGCAAAGGAGAATATATTCCGCAGATTTGCTACTGTTATCAATCTATCTTCTGCAGAAGGTAAAATTCAAGCGGTATCCTCAACGGGTACAGCAGATTGGGTTGAAGACGGGGATCCAATCCCCGAAAGCGCCGATACATTTACACAGTTTCTGGTGAAATCATACAAGCTGGCATCTCTTGTCAAGCTAAACCGCTCATTCGTCACCGATATGAACTTTAATCTTGAAAAGTATCTGATGGGTGATTTTGCGAAGCGTTTTGGCAAGGCTGAGGAAAATGCATTACTTAATGGAAATGGTACAACACAGCCTACAGGTATACTTACGGCAGACGCAGATGTAACTACAGCAGATAGTGCTATTATCTCTTTTGACGAGATTATTTCGCTGTATTTTTCATTAAAAGATGAATACCGAAATAACGCTGTGTTTATCATGCACGATAATACTGCCATGCTTCTTAGAACCCTTAAAAATACAAATGGCAGTTATCTGTGGAATTCTTCAGATAACACCATTTTCGGAAAGCCTGTAGTTACCTCTCCATATATGCCTACATTATCTGCAGGAGCGAAAAGCATTGTATTTGGAGATTTATCATACTACTGGCTGATTGAGCGTCAACCAATAACAATAAAAAAATTAAGTGAATTATATGCATTGCAGGGGCAGATTGGCTTTTCTGCTTACGAGAGATTGGATGGGAAGCTAATTCAACCGGATGCTCTGAAAATATTACAAATAAAAGCTTAAATGATGGATTAGGCACTGAGTCATCAATTCGGCTCAGTGCCAGTTCCTTCAAAACATCGGATAGGAGGTCACACGATATGGAAAATCAAAGTAACAGCCGCACAACCAAATCCGATATCGGAGGTACGGTCTATGTGGTGGAATCACGAGTAAGTGATTCAGCAAAGGAAAGTGCATATTCCAAGCTGAAACGACTGATTACAGTCAATGCAAAAAGCCTTTCAAAGTTATCAGATAGTTCATATAAACCCACGGAAATCAACTCGACTTCTTCAAGGTAGTACGGTAATATACATAGTGCTAAACCGCTTGAAGACTGTCGGAAATGGAGGATAAAAATGAATAGACAGTCAACATTTAGCACTATACGTAAATCAACATTAGCATTTGAAGAAGCGAAAATTACTGCTCTTTACTGCAGGCTTTCCCGTGATGATGAGCTTGCAGGGGACAGCAACAGTATAGTAAACCAGAAGGCAATTCTAAAGAAATATGCTGAGGACAACGGTTTTCGCAACATCGAATTTTATGTGGATGATGGGGTCAGCGGTACAACTTTTGATAGACCAGACTTTAACCGCATGATTGCTGATGTAGAGTCCGGTAGAATTGGAACGATTATCATCAAGGATATGTCCCGATTCGGCAGGGATTACCTTAAAGTAGGATATTATACCGAGATTATGTTTCCTGAAGCAGATGTACGATTCATTGCTATTAACAACGGTATTGATAGTGCAAACCAAACGGACAGTGACTTTACACCTTTTCTTAACATTATTAATGAATGGTACGCTAAGGATACTAGCAAGAAAATCCGTGCTGTGTTCAAATCCAAGGGACAATCTGGTAAGCCACTCTGCACCAATCCACCTTACGGTTATATTAAAGACCCTAAAGACAAGTTGCACTGGATTATAGATGAGAAAGCCGCCGAGGTGGTCAGAGATATTTTCCGACTGTGCATGGCTGGCTTTGGACCTACGCAGATAGCAAAGCAACTTGAAAAGCGATGCATTGATACACCTACGGTTCATCTTCGCAAAATGGGTATTAACACTCCAGCAAGACCACCTAAAAACCCATATGCTTGGTCGGCTCGTACCGTAGCAGATATTCTGGCTAAAATGGAATATCTAGGACACACAGTGAATTTCAAGACTTCTAAAAAGTCATATAAGAGCAAAGTCAAGATATTGAATAATCCAGAAGATTGGCTGGTTTTCAAAAATACCCATGAAGCAATTATTGATGAGGGCACTTGGGAAACAGTGCAGAAAATCAGAGATAGCAAGCGAAGACCATCACGGTTAGGTGAAATGGGAATGCTTTCTGGCATGATGTTCTGTGCCGACTGTGGAGCAAAGCTGTATCAGGTTAGAGGCAAGGGATGGACACACGATAAGGAATACTTCGTTTGTGCTACTTACCGCAAGAAAAAGGGTATGTGCAGTTCACATCAGATACGCAATGTTGTAGTGGAACAGCTTTTGCTAGAAGACTTAAGGCGTGTAACCTCCTTTGCCAAAGACCATGAACAGGAATTCATCCGTATAGTTATGAATAATTCAGAAAAGGAACTTGCCAAAGAACTCCGCCAAAGTCAAAAGGAGTATGAACAAGCACAGACTCGCATTGCTGACATAGACAAAATCATTCGAAAGCTATATGAGGATAATGTGATGGGCAAAATTCCCGAAGAGCGTTTTTACAAGATGTCAGCTGAATATGAAGCCGAGCAGAAGGCTCTGGAAGAAAAGATAACTGAATTAAAACATACCATTGATACAGCAAATGAACAGTCCATCAATACCGACCGCTTTTTGGCACTAGTTAAAAAGTACACAGAAATTACAGAATTGGATGCAGAGATTATCCGAGAGTTCATTGACAAAATTATTGTATTTAAGGCTGAAAAGGTAGATGGCCGCAGAACCCAGCGGATTCAAATTTTCTATAACTGCATTGGCGCTATCGACTTACCAAACTAAACGAAAAAACGGCATAGCCGAATATCAACGACTATGCCGAATTTTTCAGGAATTATAAATCCCTATCTGACCGCTCCTAAAAGAGGCTTTTTTTCATTTAGATCAATGGATTATTTTTGAACAGCCGCATATCCCGCATCAATAGCTTTCATATTAAGATCAATCAAATTAGCTTTACTTGCAAGTGATTTTTTTACCATATTTTTAACTTCATTTAAATCTAATTGATCATTCATTGCAACATACGCACCTAATATTACCATATTTGCAACTTTTGGATTTCCGATTTCATTTGCAATCGCAGAAGAGTCTACTTCAAAGAATTTAACTCCTTCTTTTGGCCTGGATGAAACCAGCGATGAATTAATAAGAATTTCGCCGCCTTCTTTCAATGCAGGTGCAAATCTCACAAGCGAAGGTTCATTCATGGCAATGATCGTATCAAATGTTTCACAAACAGGACATCCTATTTCTTCATCACTGATAATTACCGTACAATTTGCGGTTCCTCCTCTTTGCTCTGTTCCATATGCAGGAAAAAATGTTGAATTTTTTCCCATATCATTGGCAGCATAACCAAGCGTTTTGCCTATAAGCATGACCCCTTGTCCGCCAAATCCTGCTATAATTAAAGATTTTTCCATATTATTCAACCTCCTTAAATACACCAAGCGGGAACACTTTTATATTTTCTTCCATAATTCTCTTTACTGTCTGCTCAGGAGTCATTTTCCAGTTTGTCGGACAATTTGATAGTAATTCAACAAATGAATATCCTCCATTTAAATTAACCTGAAACGCCTTTTCTATGGCTTTTTTCGCTTTTAGTACATTTGCAGCATCATGAAGTGAAAATCGAGCAACATATTTCGGAGCATCCAGTGTAGCAATTACTTCCGCCATTTTTATTGGTGCACCTTGATCTTCCATGCTTCTTCCTGCCGGAGAGGTAGTGGTCACCTGCCCCAACATAGTTGTAGGTGCCATTTGCCCGCCTGTCATTCCATATGTAGTATTGTTAATAAAGATTACCGTAATATTTTCTCCTCTGTTGGCTGCATGAATTGTTTCAGCGGTTCCGATTGATGCCAAGTCGCCATCGCCCTGATAAGAAATAACAAAGCTATCTTTACTGCTGCGTTTAATACCGGTTGCAACCGCCGGAGCTCTCCCATGACCCGCACTAACATAGTTGGTTCTCGTAACCATTCCACCTAAAGGACCGCAGCCTACCGGCCATACCACTACAGCTTTTTCGCCTAATTCAAATTTATCTATCGCCTGCATGATCAAACTTGTCGCTATGCCATGCATACATCCGGGACAAAAACCATGTGTAACATCCATTAGATACTTCGGTTTTTCAAATACTTTTTCCATAACTTTACCTCTCTATATCATTTTTCTTACTGCTCTTAATGCATCTTCCGGTTTCAATATTACGCCGCCTGAACGTCCGTAATGTTCCACTGGTATTGCTTTATCAGTAAGTGCACGAACATCTTCAACCATTTGGCCCGGGTAACTCATTTCCAGGCAAATAACTTTTTTAACCTTATTCTTATCAAGATTAACAAAGTTTGCTTCCGGGAACGGGAAAAGTGTTTTTGGACGAATTAAACCTGCTTTAACACCTTCTTCTCTAAGAGTCTTTATAACAGATTTAGCAACTCTAGCACTTGTGCCATATGCTGCAAATACGATTTCTGCATCGTCCATCATATATTCTTCAACTCTTACTTCGGTTTCTTTCCATCCTTCGTACATTTTCATATGTTTAATATTTTCAGCCTCAAGTTCTTCGCCTGAATTATACCAAGAAGAGATTAATCTTTTTGAACCATCTGCGTTTCTTTTGTTAATTCTCCACTCATCTTTTGTGGGCAGATCATTGATGTCTCTCATTTCAGGATAATTAACACCTTCCATCATATTGCCAATGACACCATCTGCCAAAACGTAACATATACAACGATATTTATCAGCAATATCAAAAGCTTCATAAACCATATCAACGGCTTCCTGAACCGTAGCCGGGGCCAATACCAAACATCTTGCCCCTCCGTTTGTCGGCGCTTTTGTAGCTGAAAGATATTCTTGTTGAGACGGAAGTATTTGCCCGAGCCCAGGACCGCCTCTTCCTACGTTCACTATTACTACAGGAAGCTCCGCCCCTGTAATATAACCAATTCCTTCTGCATATAATGCGATACCGCATCCCGAGGAAGATGTCATACATCTTGTTCCTGTCATTGCCGCACCATATACCATATATGATGATGCCACTTCGCTTTCGCCTTGAACAAATACACCTCCGACTTCAGGCATTCTTTTTGATAAATGCTCTGGAATCTCGTTTTGAGGTGTAATCGGGTATCCAGCAAAAAATCGGCATCCAGCTCTTACTGCTGTTTCTGCTATAGCTTCATTACCTTTAACAAATTTTTTCATATACTACCTCCTGCTTATTTATAGACCGTGATTGCAACATCTGGACACATCATTGCACACAAAGCGCATCCCGTGCATTTTTGATCGTCAAACTGTTCGGCTACAAAATAACCTTTACTGTTAATGGTATCGCCAATTTTAATAATTTTTTTTGGGCAATTCATTATGCACAGACCACAGCCTTTGCATCTTTCTGTTGCCACTTCAATTTTAGCCATATTTACCTCCTGTTATGACAATAAATTGTTAGTATACTAATATACTTTTATAATACCATATTGTTAAAAAAAATACAACATGTATGTTAACATGCTGTATAAAAAGAAATATATAATTATAAAATTTATTATTTTAAATATTTATGAAGCGATTCCACAAAATGTTTTTCTAAAATTTTCGATCCTTTTTCCACATCCTTTTCAATAATAGCATCGATCAATCCTGAATGCGTTTCAACTAAGTCATCATATTTATCACTCATGTACACATTTTTTACCGCTTCAATTAATTGTTCTTGGAATAAATCATGAAATGTATTATAGAGTCTAATGAGAGTAATGTTATTTGAAAGTTGAACAATATAATCATGTATTTTATTATCGACAACTACTTTTTCATCAAAATCGATTTCTTTAATATTAATATACTCTGCCTGCAATTTTCTTAAATTCTGAATTCCATCTTCTTCAATATCTCTTATTGCAGATCGAAGCGCCTGCATCTCAATGGCCATTCTTAATTGAATAATATGTTTTTTAGAAATTTTCTCAAATTGTAAAATAAAAGCCAACGGCGGATAATCCACTCTGTCTTTTGGGTCATTGATTACAATTCCTCTCTTTGGAGCGACCGTAAGCACATCCATAAATTCAAGTACTCGAAGCGCTTCTCTAAGCGTTGAACGACTGACATTGAGTTTTCTAATCAATTCTTCCTCATTATAAAGTTTATCGCCATACTCAAGTTCACCTTTTTCAATTAAATTCATGATAGTGTTAATAACTTTTTTATATAATTTTTCATTCTCCTTTTTAATTGGAGCAATTTCAAGTTCGTTGTTCATAAATGTCCTCTTTATCTCTGTAGATTTAAGCAATAATACTAATTATTAAATATATTATTACCCTCAATATGTCTATTGTCAATAATTTTCTGCAAATTTAAATGTTTACATTATATTATTTAGTCTATTAATAACAAAATAAACTTTTCTTTATATATGAAGAATGTTATAATATTTTTTAATTGTATCAATTAAGAAACATTATAAAAAATAACAACAGATGAATGCTTTTATTTATATGCATTTTCTGCTTTAGGAATATTATGAGTCAAAAAAAAGATGAAATAGTTGATCTTCAAAAAAATATCTCAAACAAGATTGTTCAGTCTTCTAAGAATGAGCTTAGTGTTTCTATGCGCTTTTTAGATTATGCGCTTAGCAAAATGTATTTTGTGCCTAATTTTTCAATTCAAAATATACAAACCGACGGAAGAATGATTTATTTTAATCCGGAATTTTTAATTGAACAATATAAAACAAGTAGATTTTTATGCAACAGAACACAATTCCATATGCTGCTGCATTGTATTTTTCACCATCCGTTTGATTCTCTGCACAAAAAACCAGAAGTTTGGGATGTCGCGGTTGATATTGCAGTTGAATACATTTTGGATGGAATCAAATCTAAATCTATAGAATATAACATTGACAAACCGAAAAAACAATCCATATATAATGCATTGTCTTCATTAAAATATAAAAACGCACAATCGATTTATTATAAATTAATGGAATCTCCCTCCCTGCTACAATTGGCTTTGGAGAATGCTGATTTATTCAAGCTTGACGAGCATAAAATTTGGCATAAAATAAGCAAATCACAAGGAGATATGGATCAAGAAACCAGCGAGGATAACGAAGCAGATATTGGTAACGATAATGATGAAGATGCAGATAAAGATCATCCGAAGCCCGAAGAAATGGAAACTAAAATAGAATTCAAGGATGAAAATGATGATACCGAGCAACAAGAAAGTGATATAGACTTAAAACAAAATATCCAAGATTTCTTAAACCAAAAAGATCTTGAAGATTTAAAAAAAGAATGGGAAGAAATCAGCGAAAAAATGGAGGTCGAACTCGAGTCATTCTCAAACAATATCGGCGAAGACACCGGAGACCTTTTACAAAATATACAATTAAATAACAGAAAAAAATATGATTATGGCGCATTTTTAAGAAAATTTGCAGCTCTCCAGGAAGAAAACGTCGTAAATGACGAAGAATTTGATTATATTTATTATACATTTGGTTTATGTTTATACGAAAACATGCCATTAATTGAGCCGTTGGAATATAAAGAAACAGAAAAAATACGTGAATTTGTGATTGCCATCGACACTTCGGGAAGCTGTTCAAATGGTTTGATTCAAAAATTTTTGGAATATACTTATTCCATTCTTACTTCTTCAGAAGTATTTTCATCAAAAGTGAACATTCACATTATCCAATGTGATGCTGATATAAAAAAAGATGATAAAGTGACTGATTCACAGGAAATGGAGGATTTTCTTTCTGAATTCACAGCATTCGGAAACGGCGGTACAGATTTTAGGCCTGTATTCAAATATGTTGATGAATTAATAGAAAAAAAAGAATTTTACAACTTAAGAGGCCTCATCTATTTCACAGACGGATATGGAGTATTTCCTGAAATGCCGCCTCAAAACTACACTACTGCTTTTGTATTTGTCGATGAAGAAGCAATCGGTGTTACAGTGCCACCTTGGGCCATTAAAATAGTGTTATCACAAAACGAGATTCAATCGTTAGAATATTAAAGGAATAAGAAGTATGAATATTTATGATGCAAAACAAGAAATCAAAAATACGTTAAAAATTTATTTAAAGAAGAATGAATTTGGAGAATATGCTATTAGTCGAGTACGGCAGCGCCCCATTCTTTTAATTGGTGCTCCCGGAATCGGAAAAACCGCAATCATGAGCCAGATTGCCAAAGAAGCAGACGTTGGACTAGTAGCTTATTCTATTACGCACCATACACGTCAGAGCGCCATCGGACTTCCATTTATCACCGATCGGCAATATGGTGATGTTTGCTATAAAATAACAGAGTATACAATGAGCGAGATCATTGCAAGTGTATATGAAGCAATAGAGCGTACCGGAAAAAAAGAAGGAATATTATTTATAGACGAAATCAACTGTGCTTCCGAGACATTGGCTCCGACAATGCTACAATTTTTGCAATTAAAACAATTTGGTCAGCATAAAGTGCCCGACGGATGGGTTGTCGTTGCCGCAGGGAACCCACCCGAATATAATAAATCTGTAAAAGAATTTGATACGGTTACACTTGATAGAATCAAGCTGGTTAATGTAGAAGCTGACTATAAAGTTTGGAAAAAATATGCTTATGAATATCATGTTCATAACGCAATTACCAGTTATCTTGATATTCATGAAAATAATTTTTACAGAGTTGAAAATACCGTTGACGGAAAAGAAATCGTAACAGCCAGAGGGTGGGATGATTTATCCCAAGTTATCACAATGTATGAAGAATTACATTTAAAAGTAAAAAAATCTTTGATTCAGCAATATATTCAGCATAAAGATGTTGCCGCCCATTTTGCTAATTATTACGAACTATATAATAAATATAAACAAGATTATAATATTGATGATATTTTAGCAGGCATTATCAACATCACCGAACGCGATAAACTTTCTGCCGCACCTTTCGATGAAAAATTAAGCTTTATAAATATATTACTGGATAAAGTGGCTTCTATTATGTATTCATCCATGAGAGATGAGGCAATAACAGAGGTTTTATATCAATACCTAAAACAATTAAAGCCAATCTATTTATCAAATAGCTATGATTACGGCACAATCGTAAACTACTATAACGAAACCGAAAGTATCGTTTTAAAAAATATTGAAAAGAATATACTTGATAAAAAAGATGCGCAAAAATATAAGAGTGCTTTGGCGCTGTTAAACGAATTTATTACGAACGCAAACATTGCCGCCGGCAATAACGGCAGCGATGCATTCAACAAAACAAAAGAATATTTCTCCGAAAGAGCAGAACAGGAAGAAAATCATGCCAAAGAAATAAATACCGCACTGGATAACGCATTCAGATTTGTCAGCTATGCGTTTGGTCCCGATCAGGAAATGATTATTTTTGTAACAGAACTCACTTATAATTATCATTGTGTGCAATTCTTGGCCGAACATCCAAATACTACCTATATAAAATACAATAAAGAACTCTTATTTGACCAAAAAGAAAAGGGCTTAATGCAGGATATGAATAAGCTTGAAGAAATGGTTAAAGATTTATAAGGAAATAATATGCCAGCCTACCCGATTGAATATACCTATAATGAAATGACAGATGATATTATCATCACAAAATATATCGATACAGATAAAACACATACTGAATATATCATTCCTTCCATGATCGATAATAAAAAGGTAACATCAATTGCTAACAATGCTTTTGAAAATTGCACTCATCTCATTGACCTAATCCTTCCGGATACAATCACGTCAATTGGAGATCATGCATTTGATGGATGCGCTAAGCTAAAAAATATCAATTTGCCAAACAGTATTATCTCCATCGGAGATAATGCTTTTTCTTATTGTCATAGTTTGATTGAAATAAATATACCCGACAGTGTAATATCAATCGGCTGCGAAGCTTTCAGCAATTGCAATCGACTTGATATGGTGCCTCTTCCTAAATCGCTTTTAATCATTAACAATGGTTTATTTAAAAATTGCGTTCAATTATCCGAAATAAAAATACCTCAAAACGTCTTGGAAATAGGATGCGAAGCTTTTTTGGGATGCAGTAGTATTCTTGAGATAAAACTTCCTGAAAGCACTATTAAAATTGATGACAAGGCATTTTCTCTCTGCAGAAATCTCATGCGCGTCAATTTACCAAAACAAATACAAGTCATTGAAGAGCGAACATTTGAGATGTGCATCAGGCTTGGAAAAATCGATATTCCGAGCAGCGTACATACAATTAAAAACAGGGCCTTCAACGGGTGCACAAATTTGGGTCAGCTTCATATCCCAAACAGTGTCACGCATATCGGCAGCAGGGCTTTTTCAGGCTGCAGAAGATTATTAAAAGTAACACTTCCCCGAAAAATAACCGAGCTTGGGAATAATGTCTTTGCAGATTGCAGCAAGCTTTTACAGATCAATATCCCCGAAAATATCACGGCCATCAAAGACGGCTTTTTAAAAGAGTGCAATAATTTAACCGAAGTGCATATTCCGGGCTGCGTGGAATATATCGGCGACGAAGCTTTTTATTCGTGCAGTAAAATCAAAAGAATCAACATTCCAGACCGCGTAGACTATATTGGGCACTGGGCGTTTAGCGGCTGCTATGGCATAAAGCAAATCTACATCCCAAGTAATGTCACATCGATAGGATATGGCGCTTTCTATGAATGCAAAGAGCTTACGGAAGTGAGCCTGCCCGATAGCATTGAGACCCTTGGCGGAGGCTTGTTTTCGGAATGCCGTAAATTATCCAAAGTGATTCTAAGAAACACAGGCGAGAAAAAGGTTGAGTTCAGAGAGCTGATTCATGAAATCAAGCTGCCTTTAGAAATAAATTTTTATAATCAGGAAGCTGAGGAAAATGTATTTGTAGCCGTGCCAAAATCAATGTTTGCCGATGAAGCCCATTATGAATCCTATACAACGATTTTTAAATTAAATGATAATAAATATGAAATTGATTTTAAATGGTATGATGCACATTTTGCTTTTATCAATGACAAAGATGCACAAATCACCGTGCTCATCAGCAGAATCCCCTACCAAAAATCATGGAGCCAAGCGGCTCTGACTCAATACAGAGATTTTGCCGCTCAAAACAGCTATGATGTCATCATCGAAATCATCAAAAAATACACCGTTCCCAGATTAAAAGATTTATGCGCTCTGACCGAAGTCATCGATGAGCAAAATATCAACGACTTTATCGAATATGCAAATAAAAACAAACGGGCGGATTTTATCAGCTTTTTACTTGATTACAAAGCGACTCATTTTCAATATCATAAGAAGAAATATGATTTATAGCTTTTGGTTAATTATACAAACTTTTCTCCCGTGATAATTGCCGGTGCCTTTATGCTTCAAAACAAAATTGCATTTTTCCATTACTGCGCAAGAAGGATAATTATCATCAGCACAGACTCCAAAGAGTTCATTGATTTTCAACCGCTTCATAATGATTGGCAAGAACGCATTCACTGCTTCGGTTGCATACCCTTTATTTGTATGCTTTTTCGCAATATGATAACCAATTTCCCAACCCTCACTTATTGCCGCAACTTGTACGTGGCCTATGTTTTCTCCGTTTTTCAGTAAAACAGGATAAACAAAAGGACCGCTTGTTTCTTTATAACAGCTTATAAGAAAAAAGACTGTTTTGCTTGCCTCTTCAATAGTTTCAAATACCTCATCCGGAACAAATCTACGGGTATCTTCATCCAAAGAATTTAAATAAACGCTCTCACACATGCTTTCATTAAACTCTGTGATAATCAGCCGTTCTGTTTCTATTTTAAATTTCCCCATAATCGCCATAACCTTTCAGTATGTGTATGCACCAACATTATAAATAATTGTATCATATTAAAATAAAAATAGAAAACTTTGCAGTTTTCTATGTGCATACCGAAAGATACTCGCTCGCGAAGCATCATCGCTATACTTCCAGCACTGTGCCGCAGACACCGCAGTAATGCATTTCGGGAGCGGTCCTTGCGCCGCATACGGGACATACAATCTTCGTTACGGGCATTTCCTCTGTTGCCTCACTAATCTCCTTACGGGCCACTTCGATTGCCGCGTACCTCTCCATAATTTCCGGGTTCATTTGCTCACCGGCATCAAGCCGAAGCAGAGTTAAATTGCCGATATCAGTGGTCAGTTCTCTGATTTTCTTTTCCTCCCCGGCAATTTTTCCCTCAAGCTTGAAGCTCTCAGCGGAGTTTTTCATCGTATTTATGGCGGAAGTCGTCATTTCATTTATTTTTTTTGTAAATTTCATTGTTTTTCCTCCTTAATATTTCTCTCTTTGTTTTTTTAACACTTCCTCGTAGTCCGCCCGGCTCTGCGCTCGCGTTTCTTTTGCATCCCTTCTGGCGTGCTCTGCGATGACTCCGGCTTTCGCAGCAAAACCTTTTGCGGCTTTGAACTCCTCAAAATCTGGGTCTGGAGCTGATGCCTGCTCAAAGCGCGCTTTTGTATCCGCCTTGACCGCCGCAAAACTTGCCTTGTCGATCTCATGCTGTGCCGCGGCATCCTCCTTCATGTCCTCGAACGCCCGTGTGATAAATGATTTCTTATTGTTATCCATCATTTTCAATCCTTTCAGATATTGTCCTTTAGTTTATCGTTTTGATAATTTATTTAAGACAGCCTCATATTAACGCCCGTTTGTTTTCGAGTTGTTTATGAAATGTTTGAGAAATGTTAATTAAGCTTTCCCAATCATGCGGAAACCTGCCTTACAACCTTCATATAACAGCAAATCAAACGAACAACAGCGGCTCCCTGAATACAAGGGAAACCGCTGTTGCTATATATCCCTTGTTATACCTTTAACCGTACTAAAGGCTACACTCTCTCCTACGGCACTTTTGGCGGATAAGCTACCGTCGTCGCAGAGCTGCCGATAGAAATTGTAAGGTTTTGCGACCGGCGCGGCCTGTTCGTTTTCCGGCGTGGTTTTCACATCATCTGGCTTGTTTGACTCATTTTTTGCCATGCGTTTTACCTCCTTCATCAAAAATGGCAACAAAAAAGGGCCTGATTTTTCAATCAAGCCCGGCGGGGATAGGTGGCATTTCTCCTTTCAACTTCGGGTCAGTATGGCCCGAAGTAACGGTTATTTAAATAAAAACGTCGCCCATAGTCTCATTTGGGTGGTGCTTTTGTAGGAAATAAAAATTTGACTGCAAATGATATAATAAAACTATCTTTATTCCTTCGGGGGACCGTGTATGAGGAAGAGAATATTTGAGATAATTGAACTATCTAAAGGTTCTGACTTATGGAGCAGCATTTATGATTACTTTATGATGGTTGTCATAGTTGCGAGTCTCCTTCCATTGGCATTCAAGCAAGATACTATAGCATTTATCGTTATCGATAAAATAGCTGTTACAATTTTTATAGTTGATTATTTATTGCGCCTTTGTACAGCCGATTTTAAGTATGGGAAAAAATCCATATCATCTTTTGTACGTTATCCTTTTTCTTTCATGGCAATAATTGATTTACTCTCGATTCTGCCATCTGTTACCGTGCTGAATAACAGTTTCAAACTTCTGAGAATTTTCCGGTTGGTTCGCGCATTTAGAGTGTTTCGAGTATTTAAGATATTGCGTTATTCAAAGAGTTTTAAAATAATAGTGTCAGTATTCAAAAGGCAAAGAGCATCGCTGTTAGCGGTGGTAACGCTCGCAATCGCATACATAATTATTTCAGCCCTTATCATTTTCAATGTCGAACCGGATTCCTTCAACACCTTCTTTGACGCCGTGTATTGGGCGACGGTATCACTCACGACCATGGGTTATGGTGATATATACCCCATTACAATTATCGGGCGTACCGTCACAATGATTTCATCAATATTCGGTATAGCAATCGTCGCCTTGCCAGCAGGGATTATTACTGTCGGATACATGAATGAAATTAATAAACCGGACAATAATTCAGACGATATTGCGGAGTAGGTGCCGAAATGTATACTATTTTTTCTACTAGAGAGATAGCAACAGCAGTTTGGATTGTTGTTTTTATAATACTTTGTTGTTTCTCTTCGAAAATTCGCAAGGCTTTATTAAGCGTATTAAAGGTGGCCATTACACCAAAGCTTGCTATACCGTTCATCTGTATGCTTCTCTATACCACACTTTTCGTGTATTTTTACTGACCTTCTTGCCATTTTGGAAATGGTTATATGTCAAAGACATTGCTATTTGGGTGCTTTTTGCGGGTGTCCCAGTTTGCAATAAAGCAATTGGGAAAGAGATTGATGAACATTACTTCCGTGATATTTTCTTTTATAACATAAAATTTGCGGTATTGGTTGAATTTATTATTAGTACATTTACCTTCAGTCTCATTTCAGAACTGCTTATTCTTCCTGCAATTACCTTTTTGGCGTTACTTGATGCTATCGCAGGTGCAAAACCAGAATATTCTTTGGTTAAAAAATCAACTACATTCTTGCTAATTTTCGCTGGGTTGTCAGTACTTGCTTTTTCACTTAAAGAAGCCGTTGATTCATATCAGACGCTTGGGACTATTGATTTGTTAGTGAGCTTTTGCGTGCCAATTGTTTTTTCGGCACTGTATATACCATTTGCCTATGGATTTGCGATATATGCAAAATACGAAGTTCTTTTTATAAGAATGGGCTTCAAGGAGCCAAAAGATAAAAAAGTAAAACGCAGCCACAGAATAGCTGTATTAAGTGTTTGCAAATTATCATATAAGAAAATTATTGAGTTTGAACGGGAATACGTTAAAAATATGTATGTTTCAATGGAACAAATTGAATTTGATAATTTGATAAAGGAATTCAAGGCTAATAATTCTAATTAATCCCGTTACTTGCCATAACGCCGTACGGCCTTGATCTGCTGCGCGGCGTTGGCGCTATATCATTAAGTACAAAATCGTGGGATTGGCAAATGATAAGCCGAAAAGCCGCGTTTTTATGAGCATTATAAAAATGGTCACTAATGGTAATCCCTCCTTTGTAGGATTTGAACCTACGTGAGTGTCGCTCGTCACTCCTTGAATAAATAATAAAATATTTATCTTTCTTATACTTTTAAGACAATAAAAAAACATCCGCATAGAGATGTTTTTATTATTGAAATATTTGGTGCGGTTGGTGGGATTTGAACCCACACGAGCGTCGCTCGCCACCCCCTCAAGATGGTGCGTCTGCCGATTCCGCCACAACCGCATTAATGTAGCGTAAGGTATTATATACTAAAGCGCTTAATTATGCAATAGATTTTTTTTGCCCAGTATCTCTTTTATTTGTTCATATATCTTTGGTATATCGGCTCTTAAATCCCCTAATGATTTATTGTTTGTAACCAGCACATCGGCGTGGCTTTTTTGCTCCTCAAACGGCATTTGAGAAGCTATGCGGTTTTTTGCTTCATCAACAGACATGTTGCGTATATGTACCAGTCTATCGAGCTGTATTTCATAATCGCTGTAAATAAGTACAGCAACATCTACCGTATTTTCAACCTTTGCTTCAAACAGCAGCGGGCAGTCATAAATAATGCCTTTGATATTTATTTTTTCATATCGATCCAAAAGTTCAAAATATTTCTGCGTTATCCTGTAATGCAATATTGCATTCAGCTGGTGGCGGGCTTCTTGATCTTGAAAAACCTTTTCCGCAAGTTTCTTTCTGTTGAGCTCACCGTTTGTTATATACCGGCTGCCAAATGTCATCTCAATTTCGGTAACCGCTTCACTGCCTTTTTCACATACTTCACGCGAAAGCTGGTCTGCGTCAATGATCGGAAATTTTGTATATTCACTTAAATACTTGCAAAATTCGCTCTTACCGCTGGCAATCCTGCCTGTCACTCCTATTTTAATCATCACATACCTCCACACTATTTACAGTCGTACCATGAAAGCCCCGCGCAAATATCCACTTTTAGGGGCACTTTAAGCTCTGCCGCCGACTGCATTTTTTCTTTTAAAATTTGACTCACTGTATCTGCTTCTTCTATCGGTGCATGAATGATCAGTTCATCGTGCACCTGCAAAATCAGCTTACTTTTCAATTTTTGCTTTATCAGCTCTTCATAAACGCTGTTCATAGCAATTTTTATAATATCAGCCGCCGTACCCTGAATTGGTGTATTGAGCGCTGTGCGTTCCGCAAAACTTCTTTCATTATAATTGCGGTCATTGATTTTTGGGATATATCTTCTTCTTTTGAACTTTGTTTCAACATATCCGTGTTTTCGCGCAAATAAGATCATATTATCCATATAGTTTTGCACATCTGTATATCTCTGTAAATAAATTTCAATATAACGCTTTGCTTCTTTTCTGCTGATCATCAAGTTTTTCGCGAGTCCAAAATCGCTAATACCATATATTATGCCAAAATTAACTGCCTTAGCACGCGAACGCATGCTGTTTGTGACCATTTCCAAAGGAACATTAAATACTTCCGCTGCCGTTCTTCTATGAATATCCTCGTTATTCAAAAATGATCTGATAAGATTATCATCCCCTGACATATCTGCAAGCACGCGTAGTTCTATCTGGGAATAGTCCGCGTCAACTAGTATATGATTTTTGTCTTGAGCCGTAAATACTTTACGCAGTAATTTGCCTTCGGGCGTTTTAATTGGAATATTTTGTAAATTAGGCTCTGATGACGATATTCTTCCCGTTGTTGTTATTGTTTGATTGAAAGTGGTATGAATTTTACATGTATTGATGTCTACTAATGATAATAAACCTTTTACATAAGTACTATTTAATTTGGATGCTTTTCTGATTTGTATGATTTTATTAATGATCGGATGAACATTTTTGAGTGATTCCAATACTTCAATATCCGTAGAATATCCCGTCTTCGTTTTTTTCCTTACAGGGATTCCCAGCTCCTCAAATAAAAGGGTGCCCAGCTGTTTCGGAGAATTGATGTTGAAGCTTTTATCTTTGCCTCCCAGCTCACGTATTTCATCTTCTAAATGCATGATCTGCTCATCCAGCGTTTTGCCTATATCCCTAAGTTCATCTACATCAATATGCACACCTTCGTATTCTATAGACGCCAATACACGAGCCAACGGCATTTCAATATCATAATATAATTTTTCGGCTTCAATATCTTTGATTTGCCCGGTAAAAAGATGATAGAGCTTTTCTATGGAATGTACATACATGCAAAGCTCATCATGAGAGCGTTTGCTGTCTGACAGGAAAGTAAGCTGCGTATTTTCTTTATGGCTATCCACATCCATATGCAAATATTTTTTTAATAACGCGTTCATAGAATATGAATTATCTGATGGATTAATTACATACGCCGCTAAATAGATATCAAAAGCAATTTGCTTCATATAAATATTTTCTATCGCACTTAAAATGAAAGTCTTGAAATCATGCAGCACTGATTTCGTTGTGTTTTTTTCTAAAGTCTGCATAAGAGTTTTGCAGATCTCCTGCGTACAATCATCAATTATGAAAATCGTCTCTTTTGCCTTTACTGCCAAAACCGATAGTTTATTGCAAATTGTTTCATAATAAATAAATATTTTTTCTGCATTATCGATTTTTTTTATGCTATCATGGATATTCTTCTCATCTATCATTGTATAGCAATATTTTTCTTCACTGGCAACTGCCAAAGACGGTTCTTTTCTCTTAATATCCAGTCTTGATAAAATACTTTTCATTTCAAGACGGACCAATAAGTCAGCGAGTTCTTCTTCCTGCGCTACCCCTTCATATCTTACTAATTTTTTTTCTATAGGAGCACTATCGGATATTTCCGCTAAAAATCTGCTGTGATAGGCATCTTCTTTTCCGCTGAGTAATTTCTCTTTTAATTTACCCTGAATACTTTCTATATTTTCATATACCCCATCCAAGTCATGATATTCAATAATCAATTTCTGTGCTGTTTTCTCTCCAATGCCGGTGATTCCTGAAATATTATCTGATTTATCTCCCATGAGCGCTTTTAAGTCGATTAATTGCCTTGGATTCATTTTATATTTTCCTTGGATATAGTCTTCATTCACTTCAATAATATCGCTGATTCCCCTCTTTGCATAAAAAATTGCGACACCCTCCTGAGCCAATTGAAAACTGTCTTTATCCCCTGTAATTAAAACACATTCTACACCTGTCTCTTTTGCTAGCTTCGCATACGAGCCCAGTAAATCATCGGCTTCAAAGCCATCACATATTGCAGACTGAATACCAAGATAATTAATGATTTCTATGATATATTCAATTTGCTCTCTAAGCTCATCGGGCATTTTTTGACGTGTTGCTTTATAGGTCTCACTCGCTTCGTGCCGGAATGTGGGGGTTTTCGGATCAAATGCCGCATATAAATAAGTCGGATTCTGCTCTTTAATAATTTTTAGCAGCATATTGACAAATCCATAGATTGCATTCGTAGGGATTTGTGTCGAAGTGCGCATTTCTTTGATTGCATAATAAGCTTTATAAATTAACGAATATGAGTCTATTACTATAAGTTTTTCCATAAATCACCAAAAATTTTTATTATATTATAGCATACACATTTTTTGTTTTAATGAAACATTGAACATTAATAACAACCTTAAACATATATTATATTGAGGTGTATGCAATGATCGAAAACTTTATCAACCCTGAGCTTATGATTCTTGTACCGGTTTTAAACATTATTGGTCTAGGTCTTAAAAAATATTGGCGGCTTAACAATGCTTATATTCCTGTAATATTAGGCATATTTTCGATTTTTTTGTGTACCGCCTATTTTATCTCAAAAACAAATATCGACTCAATAAATGCGTTTATGCAAGTTCTCTTTAATTCTATTGTACAGGGCATATTGGCTGCGGGCGCCAGCGTATATTTCAATCAAATCAAAAAACAAATTCAAAACAGTGAAGTAAAAAGCTTATTTTATAAAAAAAATAAGCCTGCTTCGTAAATACCATAGATTTACATTTCTACTCTGCCCTCTATTGCGCTGAGCAACGTATATTCATCGGCAAATTCCAAATCGGAACCAATAGGCATTCCTTTTGCTATGCGTGTTACTTTAATACCTAACGGTTTTATCAATCTTGAAATATACAGCGCAGTCGCTTCTCCTTCTATGGTTGGGTTTGTTGCAATAATGATTTCCGTAATATTATCCCCCAAACGTTCTAGTAGCTCCTTCAATTTTATGTCATCCGGGCCTATGCCGTCCATAGGAGATATAACGCCATGCAGTACATGATAAAGCCCTTTATATTCACGTGTTTTTTCTATTGCCATAACATCTTTCGGAGATTGCACCACACATATCATGCTCGTATCTCTTTTAGGGGATGTACAAATGTTACATATCTCATTGTCTGTGATATTAAAACACTTTGGACATAAATGCACTTTTTCTTTAAGCTGTATAATAGCATCCGAAAGTGCACGCGCTTGGCTATCTTCCAATGATAGTATATAATACGCAAGTCTTTGTGCACTTTTTCTTCCGATCCCCGGCATTTTTGCAAGTTCATTTATTAAATTTTTTAGAGGCTGAACAGATTGTGACATATTAGAATAATCCCATTCCGCCGCCCATATTTTGAGCAAATTGAAATTTCTCTTCACTCGCTTTATTCACTTCTTCTATTGCAGAATTAAAAGCTGCCATGAGCATATCTTCAAGCATTTCAACATCATCTTTATCTATGATCTCGGGTTCAATATGAAGTGATAATATTTCTTTTTTTCCGTTGATTTCAATTTTTACCATACCGCCACCGCTGGTCACGCTAAATGTGCTCTCTTCGAGTTCCTGCTGTGCTTGTTGTGCCTGCTGCTGCATTTTTTGCGCTTGCTTAATTAAATTATTCATATTAGCTCCCGAAGGCATCCCGCCTTTGAATTTTCCTTTTGACATTCTCATTTTCTCCTTTACTCTTCAAATGTTAATATATCTCCAAATACTTCTTCAGCTTGTTTTTTTATATCATTGTCAACAACAATGCTTACTGCATAATCTCGTGAAGATATCATTTCTTTTATATTATTTATAATATATTCTTTATATTTTATATCTTCATTTATTAAAGAATATACATATTCATCTACATAAATATTGACTGCCTTATCTCTTATTACAAATTTTGCCTGTTTTACTCCGACAGCTATTAATGGAAACTTCTCATATAATTTGCTGATAAGTTTTTCTTTTAATTGTTTTGTGTCTATAGCAACTCTTTTGGGATTTGCTGGTTGAAGCATATTTTTTTCAATCTTTACAGGATTTATTTCTTTCTTTTCTTCTTTTCCGGTTTTTATTTTTTCTTTTTGAATCGGGCTTTCATCACTCATTGGTTGCCGAATAGATTGTGCAGGCTGTTTTAAAAAATTATTATCTTCTTCGGCACTATGCCTGCTGCCCGCTATCTGTAAAAGTGCACATTCCAGAACATAGATAGGTGTTGCCGCAAAAACAAGCCTGCCTTGTGCTTCAATCAATATATCAAGCATTTTTACCATATCTTTAATTTGAACTTTCTCAGATAATTTAGTTATGTGTGCAATCATGTCATCGCTTCGCATAATCATGTTGTGTGCATTCTTATTATTTTTACTGACAATGATATCTCTGACAAAAGCTATAATTGAATTAAGTAAACTCACTACATCTTTGCCTTCATTTACGATAGCAGTTAAAATTTCCATCAAGCGATCTATATTCCCATCAAGGGTATACTCGATCAAGGTAAAAATCAAGCTGTCATCTGCTCTTCCTGTAACAAAATTAACCAATTCTTCATCGATAATATTTCCGGCCGCATAGGTAGCACATTTATCAAGTATGCTAAGTGCGTCACGAAGCGCACCTTCTGCGAGTACAGCGATATTATAGGCAGCTTTTGGCAAAATATGAATATTTTCTTTGCTGCATACATTTATGATATGCCTTTTCACATCATCAATGTTTAATCTCCTGAAATCATATCGTTGTGTTCGTGAAATAATTGTAGCGGGAAGTTTCTGTGATTCTGTTGTTGCCAAGATAAAAATGACGTCTTTTGGGGGCTCCTCAAGCGTTTTTAACAGAGCATTAAACGCCTCAACAGTGAGCATATGGACTTCATCAATAATATATACTTTATACCTGCCCATAACGGGATGATATTTGACACTTTCTTTTATCTGTCGTATTTCTTCAATACCTCTGTTGGAAGCGGCATCAATTTCAACAATATCGGGCATGGAGTCGCTTTCATGCGCTATACAAGATTCACACACTCCGCATGGCTCAGAATCTTGTAAATTTCTGCAATTCAGTGCTTTTGCAAACACTTTTGCCGCCGATGTTTTACCTGTTCCTCTGATACCACAAAATAAATAGGCATGCGAAATTTTATCATGACATAACTGGTTAATCAAAGTGGAAGTAATATGATCTTGCCCTATGATATCAGCAAATGTTTTCGGTCTGTATTTTCTGTATAATGCCATATAAGCCATATTTCTTCCTCCTCATCACATTATTATAACATAAACTATGCTTTGAATTCATAAATTTCTTCGATCTGCTGCGTATAATTGCCGTTTTGATCATAAACATAAATTGGCGGAAGGATATCCATCCAACTGTTTGCTCCTTTTATGCCTTTTATTAAAAACAAATTTGATTTTTTCTGCGTATTAGGATAAATCATAATTAATTCTTTGGGTTCGATATGATAATGATGCATCATATTTAATATTTCGGTCAGCCTTTGTGTTCTGTGTATCATCACAAAAGCCCCTCCATTTTTTAAAAGCTGGGCAGCACATCTTATAACATCTTCTAATGTGCAATCTAACTCATGTTTAGCAGAAGCGATATTTCTATTTTTATTTACTGCACCATCTTTATTTTGAATATATGGCGGATTACTGAGCACAATTTCGAATTGAAATTCTTTTAGTTCACGTGGCACTGATTTAATATTCCCTTCAATGATCTTAACTTTTGCTTGCAGGTCATTGAACTCAATATTTTCTTTCGCTAGGTTTACGGAACTTTTATTGATTTCCAAACCGTAAATTTGATTTGATTTACTCTTTGCTGTAAGTAAGACAGGGATGATGCCATTCCCGCAACCTAAATCAAGGACACGATGATGTGGCTTGATAAATTTTGCCGCATAATTTGCAAGCAAGACTGCATCAATCCCAAAACAAAAAAGCTCAGCATCTTGTTTTAAATATAGTCCGGCTATTTGCAAATCATCGATTCTATATTTGCTCATTTATTCTCTCTCAAAACAAAATAAGACCTCTTGCATAAGAGGCCTTACTTACGTATATTATTCCGGTTGTGGCGCATCTACCGGACACACACCCTGACACGCTCCGCAATCCAAGCAAGCATCAGCGTCGATTTCGTATTTTCCAGCACCTTCACTGATAGCTCCTACAGGACATTCTGATTCACATGCTCCACAAGCGATACATGCATCTGTAATTATGTATGCCATTACCGTACACCCCCTTAGCAATATTTGTTTTCAATTAATTATATAACATTTAGATTAAAACACAATAGTATTCTATCATTTTTTTCCAATCTTAAAGACTACTGTTATCAAATTCTTTTTCCAATCGTTCAAGCTCCTTAATTTCTTCAGGTGTCAAATCCTCATAGCTTATTTCTCTCAAACGTTTCAATTCATCCGCATTGCCCAGCAGGCTAACTTCATCTACAGAATATTCCTTTATAATACCTTCTGCATTATTCAATCGAATAGAAAACCGTTTGGAAAGTATATTTACTTTCTCAATGATTCCTTCTCCGTCACAAGTTTTTACTTTGGCTCCAACGGGAAGCATGTTTTTGAGCTCTTCCCTGTAGGTTTCATATTCATATTTTAAACAACATAAGAGACGTCCGCAAATCCCTGAAATTTTACTTGGATTAAGCGATAAATTCTGTTCTTTCGCCATTTTAATAGATACAGGATTAAAATCACCCATCCATTTTGAACAGCAAATCGGCCGACCACAAGGTCCCAGACTATCAAACATTTTTGTTTCATCGCGAACGCCGATTTGTCTTAACTCAATACGAATTTTAAATATGGCCGCAAGATCCTTGACAAGTTCTCTAAAATCTACCCGGCCGTCTGCCGTAAAATAAAATATAATCTTTGTTTTATCGAATGTATATTCGGCATCAATTAACTTCATTGACAACTTATGCTTTGCTATATTTTTTTCACAGAGCACCAATGCTTCTTTTGCTTTTTCTTTATTGGATAAATATATTTTTTCATCTTCTGCAGTTGCTTTCCTAATAACCGGCTTTAACGGCGCTACTAATTCTTCATCATTTGCATATTTAATTCTGGTAACGGCCTGTCCGTATTCTGTACCCCTTGCCGTTTCTACGATTGCATAGTCTCCTTTTTGTATATTTATATTATTCGGATCGAAAAAATATATTTTCCCTGCGGCTTTAAATTTTATTCCTATGACTTTTTGCATTTATTCTCCTATCATATGCTTAAGAAACAAAATATTGACTCAATCATTAATTTATTGTTTGTCGATGCATTTGTTCTGATATCATATATATAATCTACTGTTTTTTTTAACTTTGCCAATTCATAATTCCCGGATACTTTTTTAATGAGATCTATATTGTCTTTATTGACTATATTATCTGTATTTTTACTTAATTTATAAACAATACTATCACGCAAAATGGAAACAATGACCATGAACACATCTGTTAACTGTTCTTCTGCGAGCAACAAGCTATTTTCCATGATTTGTTCAAAATTATTTTGTAGCATATATATAAAAGTAGTGTATACAATTTCTTTTATATGTTCGTTTGCTTTGAGATCGCCAAAATAAAAAATTTGACATCTTGATAGTATCGTAGGGTAAAAAGCATTTTTTGAATTAGCCAGTAGAATTATTATAGCATATTTATTGGGCTCTTCCAATGTTTTTAACAGGCTGTTTTGGGCTGGTTTTTGCATGGTATCCGCATGGTTGATAATATATACTTTTTTTTCAGATTCAAAGGGAAGAAGATTGATATTGTATTTTAATTGCTTGATCTGGTTTATCTTAATACTTGCACCCTCCGGAAAAAGACTGATGATATCCGGATGCGTGCCATGTTGTGCTTTTTTACAGCTGCTGCAAACATTACATGGAACAAACGAGTTTTTGCATACACACGCCTTGGCAAATTCATTAGCTGCCTGAGTTATAAGCTGCTCGTCTTTACCATAAAAAAAATATGCATGTGATAATTTATTTTCTTTCACAGCACTGTTAAGTGCGGCACTGATATTTTGAGGCATATGAAGATTTTCAAACATAGTCTTTCCCACTATTAAAACTTTTCAAATTCGTCAACATCTAGTACGAATATGGTCGCACCACCTACTTTGACGTTTACGTTGCAGGCAACATCAGCACCTTCCGTATACGAATAAGTGACCGGTGTTGAAATGATCTGCTCCCTTGTTTTGCAAATATTTTTGATTATGTTTTTTATTTCGTCAACTTCATTTTCTTTAGCACCTATCATTAGTGTAACATTCCCAATTTTTAAGAATCCTCCTGTTGTAGACAGCTTCGTTACATAAAATCCATTTTCTATAAGTGTAGAAGAAAGAGCAGAGGCATCATCTTTTTGAACTACTGCTATAATTAGTTTCATTTTAATCCCTCACTTTCTAAGAATATTTTATATATATCATTAGAAATATCTTCAATCGATCTGATTTTCTGATCACTGATACATTTTATTTTGGTCCAACTGTATTTTTCAATCAATTCATAAGCTATATCGTGCGCATTGCTTAAATGGGCGGGATTTGTTTCATGGATATCTTTTTTTTCTTCTCCAGTTATTTTATTTGCTCTATTTTTTGTAAGTGAAAATGTATCTTCAACAGACAGATCCAAAAAAAATACTAAATCAGGTACGGGAAGCCCATAAATTTTAAATTCGAAATTATATAACCAATCTAAAAAATTTTTTCTTTTATTTTTATCTTGTATTTTTGAAGCTTGATGAAGCATATTTGATGTTGTATATCTATCGGCTATGACAATACCTCCATTTTTATAAAACTCCTCGTAATCCTGCTTATAGGATGCATATCTGTCTACCGCATAAAACGTAGAACAAATATACGGGGAAATTTCATTTGCATCCTGCCCGAATTCTCCTCGAAGATACATTCTGACCAATGCAGAAGATTCATTATCATATCTTGGATAAGATACTTTACGTACAGGATATCCGTTTTTCTTTAATCTTTCATATAACAGCTGACTCTGTGTCTGTTTACCGCTTCCGTCCAGGCCTTCAAAAACCAATAGTCTACCTTTTTTCATACCTACTCCGTCTATTTAACTATCTTTATACTGTTTTCTTTTATTCCCATAATGCTTGCGCCAATATTTAAGTATTTTAACATATCTTCTATGATCTGCTCTGTAATGACTTCTCCCGGGATTACCAGCGGCACTCCCGGTGGATAAGCAATCACAAAGTCTGCAGATATTTTGTTCTTTGCGCTTTTTAAATTAATATATTGATAGCAACATTCGATAGCCTCTTTCATCTTCATCTTTGATATTGGCTTAGGCATACAAATTGAATCATATTGAAAACAATCAGTTTTCTTTTCAATCGTTTTAAGCGCATTTCCTAGTGCTATTATATCATTTTGTGTCGTACCAATGCCACATAAAGCTATAATATATGTGTGCGAAGCATACTCAATATATATATTTTTTTCTTCAAGTATTTCTTTTATTTTAAAACCACTGTAATTTGATTTCTTTGTATTGATCCATAATTTTGACCAATCATAAATTTCATCTTCCATCAAATAAAAATGCGTTGTTGAAAGTATTTTTTGTAAATGGATGCGCCAGGTATATATTTGATCAAATATCTTCTCGGCATTCTCTGATGCATACGATAATGCCTGCTGCAAGGAATTTAATAATATGTATGAAGGGCTACTGCTTTGAAATATGCGAAGATAAAAATCTAATTTATCGATATCAACCATATTGCTTCCTACGTGAAGCAACGAGCTCTGAGTAAGCGAAGATAACATCTTATGTGTGCTTTGAATGATAATATCCGCACTGCATTCTTCCGCTGATATGGGATATTTTTTTGAGAATGCCAAATGGGCTCCATGCGCTTCATCAACAATAAGTTTTTTATTGTTTTGCCTAGCCCATAGAGCAATTTTTTTAATATCTGTGCAAGTTCCCACATAGGTTGGATATGTTATTAAAATACCTTTTATATCGGTATATTTTTCTTTGTTTAGTTCTTCTAACTTAAGTGTATTCGCTTCAGCATAACCGTTAAAATCACCATAAGAAAAAGCAAGGGTAACATCACTTAAAAGCGCAGCATGGTAGACCGACAAATGACTGTTTCTTTGTATTAACACCTTGTCTCCAGGCCTAAACGAAGAACACATAGCTGCTAAAATTCCAGCGGTTGTGCCGTTTATTAAAAATCTGCTTTGAAGTGTATGATAAAGCTGTGCAGCTTTTTGCTGAGCTTCATTTATCATTCCGATTGCATGATGTAAATTATCAGTATCACTTAATTCGGTTAAATCCAAAGAATACAATTTTTCATGTTCGGATGTTAAATTTTTTCCTTTATGGCCCGGTATGTGAAGCCTGATCGAAGATTCATGTTTTTTTAATACATCAATAATATTCAAATTATAAACCCTACTTGCCTGCTATATTATAATTTGCTATAATGTCAACGATTATAATATAAATTTGTTTATAATATATCAAATGTTCATTAAACTAGAAAAATTTGATATAATATATATAAGTTTAAAGGAGGAATATGTATATGTCAAACCAAAATGTAATTGAACTCAACCAAGAAAATTTTGGGCAAACCATATCATCTGATACCCCGGTACTTGTAGATTTTTGGGCATCTTGGTGTGGTCCGTGCAAAATGATGGCTCCGATAATTGATGAATTGGCCGATGAGTTTGCAGGCAAAGCAAAAGTATGCAAACTAAATGTTGATGAAAATACAGAAATCGCATCACGTTACAAAGTGATGAGCATTCCAACAGTAATAGTGTTTAAAAACGGATCTGAAGTATCTAGAGATGTAGGCGTGAAATCGCAAGAATTCTTTTCTCAAAAAATAAATTCTATGTTATAGAAAAATAAAAAGCAGAGCTTAAGCTCTGCTTTTTATTTTTTATTCTTCTTCAAACATATCTTTGCCTACCCCGCATACCGGGCAAACCCAATCTTCGGGAAGATCTTCAAAAGGAGTGTTTTTCCCAATTCCTGCGGCTTCATCTCCTTCAGCGGGATCATATACATAGCCGCATACTGTACATACATACTTTTTCATTAGCGTAACCTCCAAACTTTATTTCAGAATTTAAAATTCTGCATTATTAACCGTTCTGGGGAACGGAATAATATCTCTAATATTTTTCATGCCCGTAATATACATCAGCAGTCTCTCGAATCCAAGACCAAATCCCGAATGCACACATCCTCCGTAACGTCTTAAATCTAAATACCACTGCATATTTTCCTGCATAATACCAACTTTTTGCATTGCGTCAAGAAGTTTATCCAATCTTTCCTCTCTTTGGCTTCCACCTATAATTTCACCAACGCCCGGCACAAGTAGATCCATTGCAGCAACTGTGCCGCCATCTTTATTTTGTCTCATATAAAAAGCTTTTATATCTTTGGGATAATCGATCACAAATACAGGCTTTTTATAGATTTCTTCGGTAAGATATCTCTCATGCTCTGTCTGTAAATCACTGCCCCATTTTACTTCATAATCAAAGTTTTTTTCTGCTTGCCAGAGCAACTCAATAGCTTTTGTATAAGTAATACATTCAAAATCAGATTGAACAATATTTAAAAGCCTGTCTTTTAAGCCTTTGTCAATGAAACTATTAAAAAAATCCATTTCTGCACTACAATGTTTTAATATATAACTTATAAGATATTTTATCATATCTTCGGCCAGTTTCATGTTATCAAAAATATCGGCAAAAGCAACTTCCGGCTCAATCATCCAAAACTCTGCCGCATGCCGTGTCGTATTTGAATTTTCGGCTCTGAAAGTGGGACCGAACGTATACACTTTTTTAAACGCAAGAGCATATGCTTCCGCTTGCAGCTGCCCACTGACGGTAAGATAGGCTTCTCTGCCAAAAAAATCCTTTGAAAAATCTACTTTATTTTGCTCATCAACTGATAGCTTATTCATTTCCAAAGTCGTTATGCGAAACATCTCTCCTGCGCCTTCACAATCGCTTGCTGTAATAATCGGAGTGTTCACATACACGAATCCTTTTTCATGAAAATATTTGTGTACGGCATAGGCCAAGACCGAACGCACACGAAAAACTGCTGAAAATGTATTTGAGCGCGGACGCAAATGAGCAATTTCTCTTAAGTATTCAAACGTATGCCTTTTTTTTTGTAACGGGTAATCCTCTTCACTTTTTGCTGCAAGAGAAATTTTCTTAGCAAGTAATTCAAACGGCTGCTTATTTTTCGGTGTCAAAATGAGTCTGCCTTCTATTTCAACCGCCGTATTGACAGTAAATTTACTCACTATATCAAAATTATCAATATTATTCTTTTCGATGACTACCTGAAGATTTTTAAAATGTGTTCCATCATTTATTTCCATAAATCCAAACACATTGGATGTACGCAAAGTTCGCATCCATCCTTTAATTAAAATATCTCGTCCATTATATTCATTGAAATTTAGATATAATTTACTAATATCAACATACATTCTAGCTCCTTATGTTTACTGAGTGGCTAATTTATAAATCGCCTCAGCATAAATAGTCGCTGCCTTCAGCAAGCTTTCAATTTTTACATATTCATTTTTTTTATGCATTGTATCTTCTTGACCGCAAAATAACATTCCAAATCCCAGTATGTTTTTCATTGCTCTGGCATATGTGCCGCCACCGATTGTAAAAGGTTTGCTGTTTTTATCTTTCATTACTTTTATATAAGCATCCATTAATGTCTCTACAAGGTAGGAATCTTTTTTTATATAAATTGCATCTTTAAAATGCTCCAATTTATATACTATATCTGTATTTTCTAAAGCATTCGTAATTTTTCTTGCAATTTCATCCTGTTTTACGGTAATCGGATAACGAATATCACTACTTACAATAATGCTATCATTTTCCATCTTAATCATACCTACACAAAATGTCAAGCGCCCGAACTCATCTTTCATATCGAGCTGCATATTTTCTCCGTTTACTGCAAATCCTATTTTTTTGCAATATGCAGCGGCAAATTCCGCTCCCTTATTTAATGTAATTTTATTTAAAAAAGCAGCCATATGACTAATGGCATTGAGCCCTTCTTTCGGCCTGCTTCCATGAGAGGATTTCCCACAAATCTTTAGTATGATATTTTGATCTGATTTACTATGCTGTCCATCTAATGAATTCTTTTTTAAATAATTATTAAATTGTTCTGTTAATTTTTGTTCGTCTTCAACACATAACACAGCCTCGCACTGATCGGCAACCATATTAACAGCATCTCCACCCTTTATATCAACTAAGCATGGAACTATATCTTGCCCCTTATCCGTAAAAACAAAACTTCCCTGCATAATGGCTTTTTCTCCGTGTATCAAAGGAAAATTTGCATCCGGTGTAAAGCCGATATCAACATGGCCTTCTTTTTTTATATAGTATTGTATGCCCTCACAATTTTTTTCTTCATTGGTTCCAAATATAATACGCACACGTTTATTCAGTTTTACACCACTATCTAAAACCGCTTTCAATGCATATAGACTCGCAATCGCAGGGGCTTTATCATCACTCGTTCCTCTGCCGTATATTTTCCCGTCTTGAATGAGCGCGCCATATGGGTCAACATCCCAACCCTCCCCTTCAGGAACAACATCCAAATGTACAAGAATTCCAACAATTTCTTCACCTTGACCTGCCTCGGCATATCCGGCATATCCGTCAAGATTATAAGTGGAAAATCCCAGCTTTCCGCTTATTTCAAGCGCTTCACTTAATGCCTTTGCTATTCCTTCTCCAAAAGGCATGCCATCTTTGGGCATATCATCTACGCTTTTAATTCTAACAAGTCTTTGAACATCTTTGATAATATCATCTTTATAGTTAATAATCGCATTAACAAATTCCATTTTTGTTATCCTTTTTATAATATAATTTGCATATATCATATACAGATTGAGTTTTATGATTCACTTTATCAAACAAAAGTTTTGCGATTTCATGTGCTTTCTCAAGTGTAGTCGTCACTTCAACTTTGCTTTCTATGGCTGCTCTTCTCATTTTAAATGCATCCGAGCGCGAATGCTCTGTCTTTTCAGGCGTGTTGATAATGATATTAATGTCTCTGCTGATAATCAAATCCATGATCGTAGGCTTTTTATCTCCTAATTTATTAATAATCTCAGCCTCCACGCCATATTCTTTAAGTACTTTTGCCGTACCTTGCGTTGCCAGTATTTCAAATCCCGCATCAGCGAGCTGAGCAATTACAGGTATAAACTGTTTCTTATCTTTATTATTTAACGTTACCAGAATTTTATGTTTTAATTTTGCGAGATCTGTTCCGGCAGCGCACAACCCTTTATAAAGCGCATCTTCATAATTTTCAGCCACGCCCATAACTTCTCCGGTTGAACGCATCTGTGGTCCGAGCACGGCTTCGATACCCGGTATTTTTTCAGTTGAAAAAACAGGTATTTTGATGCCGAAAAGTTTGGATTCAGGATAGACACCTGTTCCGCACTTCATATCTTTTAGTTTTTCTCCTAATGACACGCGCACCGCAAGTGGAATAATAGGCAGCCCTGATATTTTGCTTATATATGGAACGGTTCTGCTTGAACGGGGATTCACTTCTATAATATAAAGTTCATTTTCAAATTCGACAAACTGAATATTGATAATGCCGATCACTTCCATTTTTGTTGCAATTCGTTTTGTATAGTCATAAATCTTTTGCTTGATTTCTTCGCTGACACCAATCGGAGGATAGATAGTGATGCTGTCCCCCGAATGCACTCCCGCTTTTTCCAAGTGCTTCATAATACCGGGGATCAATACATCTTCCCCATCGCATACCGCATCCACCTCAAGCTCGGTACCATATAAATACTTATCGATTAAGACAGGATTTTCAGCATCAAAATTAAATGCTTCTTTAAGATACTTCATCAATTGATCTCGCTGATAGCATATTTCCATTCCTCTTCCGCCAAGTACATAGGAAGGACGCACCAATACGGGATAGCCTATTTCTTCGGCTGCTATAATGCCATCTTCCAATGTCCACACACCTTTACCTTTTGGTCTCTTTATATTTAGCTCTTCCAGTATTTCTTCAAACTTTTCTCGATCTTCCGCCGCATCTATACTCTTGGGCTGTGTCCCAATAATCGGTATATTCTTTTTCGTACAGAAATTAGCTAATTTTATCGCTGTCTGACCGCCAAACTGAAGAATAACACCAAATGGTTTTTCTTTTTCAATAATATTATAAAAATCTTCTTCTGTAAGCGGTTCAAAATACAGTTTATCTGAAATATCAAAATCAGTACTGACAGTTTCCGGATTATTGTTAATGACAATGGCTTCTATACCTTGTTTTCGTAGTGTAAAGACACTGTGTACACTGCAGTAATCAAACTCAATGCCTTGCCCGATTCGTATAGGACCACTCCCTACAACAATGACTTTTTTATTATTGCTGATTACATTTTCATCATACTCATCGTAAGTTGAATAATAATACGGAGATACCGCTTCGAATTCGGCTGCACATGTATCAACAAGTTTATAGGTAGGAATAATATTATATTTCTTCCTCAAATTAAAAATTTCTTCCTCTTTTACAGCCATGATTTCTGCAATGCCGCGATCGGCAAATCCACGTTTTTTGAGCGTTTTTAATAAGTCTTTATCCAGATCATCTATAGACATTTTAGCAAGCAGCTCTTCATAATCTACAATCCCTTTGATTTTTTTAATAAAGAATTGATCAATGCCTGTTATCTGTGCAATTTTATCATGACTGTATTTTCTTCTGATCATTGCCGCAATATCAAATATTCTTTCATCATCAGGATGAATGATTCTGTTTTTTAATTCATCTAAAGAACGTTGCTCAGAAGGTTTGTGACGAAGTGAAAAAGAACCTATTTCCAGTGATCGAATAGCTTTTAAAAGAGCTTGTTCAAAATTGGACCCAATGGCCATTGTCTCTCCTGTGGCCATCATTCTCGTGCCGAGAAGTTTCTTGTCGGACTCAAATTTATCAAACGGCCATTTAGGGATTTTAACGACAACATAGTCAAGAGTCGGTTCAAAACATGCATAGGTTTTCTTGGTTACAGCATTGATAACCTCATCCAAACCATAGCCTAAAGCAAGTTTTGCCGCAATCTTTGCGATCGGATATCCTGTTGCTTTAGACGCAAGAGCGGATGAACGGCTTACACGAGGATTGATTTCTATAACCGCGTATTCAAAACTCTGCGGATTGAGCGCAAACTGCACATTGCATCCGCCAATGATTTTTGCAGAATTGATGATATTCAGCGATGCTGTTCTAAGCATCTGATATTCTTTATCGCTAAGTGTCTGACTTGGTGCAACAACAATACTATCTCCTGTGTGTATACCTACAGGATCAATATTCTCCATATTGCACACGGTAATGCAGTTGCCTTTGGCATCTCGCATGACTTCATATTCTACTTCTTTCCAGCCTTTGATGCTTTTTTCTATCAAAACTTGATTTTCAACGCTAAGCATCAGCCCGCTTTGTAGAATTTCTTCCAACTCTGTCGGATTTTCCGCGATACCTCCTCCTGTACCACCAAGAGTATATGCAGGTCGCACAACAACGGGATAACCTATTTTGCGAGCTACTTTAAAGCCTTCTTCTGTAGTATTGACCACACTGCTTTCGATAATAGGCTCATCAATTTCCTGCATTAATTTACGAAAACTGTCTCTGTCTTCACCTTGAATAATAGATTCAATCGACGTGCCGATTACACGAACATTATACTTATCTAAAATTCCTTTTTTATACAAATCAACAGCAAGATTTAAGCCTGTCTGTCCACCCATACCTGCAAGGATTGCATCAGGTCTGTCTTGTTGTATTATTTTTTCAATATATTCAGTATTTAAAGGCTCGATATAGACCGCATCCGCTATTTCCGTATCTGTCATAATTGTCGCAGGATTAGAATTCGCTAAAACAGTTTTTACCCCTTCTTCACGCATTGCCGTACACGCCTGCGTTCCAGAATAATCAAACTCAGCAGCCTGCCCTATAACAATAGGGCCTGAACCTATGATCAATACTTTTTTAATGCTAGTATCCTTAGGCATTTTTATTCCCCCTTTTTATGGTTTCAATCATTTCATCAAAAATATACTCGGAATCATCAGGTCCGGGGCATGCCTCTGGATGATATTGTACAGAAAAAATATTTTTTGATTTATGTTTCATCCCCTCAACGCTGTCATCATTGATATTCTTATGCGTTACTACAACGTCATCAGGCATTTTTGTTGTAACATAGCCGTGATTTTGACTGGTAATATATACTCTGTCTTTTCTCAAATCTTTAACCGGATGATTGCTTCCTCTGTGTCCGAACTTTAACTTTTGCGTATCTCCTCCAAGCGCAAGCGTTAAAAGTTGATGGCCAAGACATATGCCCACAACCGGTTTTAACTCAACAAGTTTTTTGATCGTCTCAATGCTGTCTTGCAAATCTTTTGGATCTCCAGGTCCGTTGGACAAGAAAATTCCGTCGGGACTAATTGCCATGATTTCTTCAGCCGTTGCATTATAAGGAAAAACCGTCATTTTGCATCCTTTGCGAACGAATGTATTTAATATATTTTGTTTGATACCAAAGTCCATCACTGCAACATTTAAGCCTTCCCCCACCGTATAAGGCTCTTTCGTGCTTACTTTATCCACAACATCATCATTATTATAAGGAGTTAGTATTCTATCTACTTCTTCTTTTATCATCTTACGTTTTGTAAGAATTCCTTTCATAACGCCTTTATCTCTTATGTTTTTTGTAAGATATCGCGTATCAAGACCTTGCATTCCAAAAATTTTATTTTCATATAAATAATCATCAAGGCTCATTTCATATCTAAAATTATTGGGAAATTCGCACATTTCCTTTACGATAAAACCTCTTACTTTTGGGTTTTTTGATTGACCATCTTCTAAATTGATACCATAATTTCCAATCAAAGGATATGTCATCAACACAATTTGCCCGTAGTAAGATGGATCTGTCAAAACTTCCTGATATCCTGTCATACCTGTGTTAAAAACAACCTCGCCAACGACTTCTTCATCTGTATATCCAAATCCGCTGCCTTCAAAACTTACTCCGTTTTCCAAATATAAATAAACTTTCATATTGCCTCCTGATAGTGCGCCGCTTATTTCGTATTAAATTTTCTGCTTCCCGGTTTTATCGGTGAGCTTCCTGATTTACAAAGCGGGCATTCACTTTCCTCGAACGTTTCTATATCCAAGCGTATTGCACTGTAAATCGGATAGTCAAACGGCACCTCACCACTGATTCTGTTTACAATACACAGCACGCCGATAATTTCAATATCATTTTCATATTCTTGCAATGCTTTAATTGTCTCCAGTGTTGATTTACCTGTTGTGAGCACATCTTCGGCAATCAATACTTTCGATCCTTTTTTTAATTCAAAACCACGCCGAAGCTGCATAATATTATCTACTCGCTCAGTAAATATGGCCTCTGTTCCGAGTTGTCTGCCTACTTCATAAGATACAATAACTCCGCCCATAGCCGGCCCTACAACGATGTCGGGTTTTTCCTTTAGGTTTTTTAACGCTTTTCTTATCACTACTTCTGCTTTATCGGCATAGCGCAATAATTTTGCACATTGAACATAACTTTTGCTGTGCCTGCCCGATGATAAAAGAAAATGCCCCTGCAGTACTGCGCCTGTTTCTTTTAATATTCGTAAAACATCTTCATTCATTTAAATTTGCCTCTCAAATTATATTTATAATATCTTTTAGATATAAATTTTCATCTTCGCAATATTGTTCTAATTCTTTGATCATGCTCTTGAGTATCATGGGATTTATAAAGTTTGCCGTTCCCACCTGCACACATGAAGCGCCAACCATCATGAACTCCAGCACATCTTGCGCACTATAGATTCCACCTATACCCATAATCGGAATTTTTACGGCTTTTGATACCTGATGAACCATACGCAATGCTATAGGCTTAATACACGCTCCTGAAAGCCCTGCATACACATTATCAAAAACAGCTGTTTTGCTTTTTATATCAACTGCCATTGCCTGCACTGTATTAATTAGCGACAAAGCATCTGCACCCGCTTCTTCGCATGCTTTTGCTATTGCTGTAATATCTGTAACGTTCGGTGATAATTTTGCCATAACCTTATGTCTGCTTCTTTGCTTGACCGTCTTTGTTACTTCATATGCAGACTCTTCACATACTCCAAAAGCCATACCGCCCGATTTTACATTAGGGCATGAAATATTGAGTTCTAAAATATCAAAATCGATCTTATTGAGCAGAGTTGCACCTTTTGTGTATTCATCCAAATTATTGCCACCCATGTTGATAACTTTGATCGTTTGAATATTTTTTTCATATTGTTTATATTTTTTAATAAAAGCAGCAATCCCTGGATTTTCAAGCCCGATGCTGTTGAGCATTCCGCTTTCACATTCCCAGATGCGGATTCCGTTATTGCCATCTTTCTTATTTAATGTAAGACCTTTAAAGGAAATACCTCCAAGACAGTTCACATCATAAAATTCGGCATATTCTTCTCCGAATGCAAAAGTTCCCGATGCCGCTATGATCGGATTTTTAAATTTAAAATCTAAAAAATCAATACTGAGTTTATTCATAAAATATATCCTTTGCATTGAATACAGGCCCATCACTGCATACTTTTTTATTCCCGTTTTTCGTAACTATATTGCATCCAAGGCATGCGCCGATTCCGCATGCCATTCTTCTCTCAACAGATACAAAGATATCACATTTCATGTCTTTATATAATTCATACGCCTTTTGCATCATAATCGCCGGACCGCATATATAAACTCTGTCTACATCAAATTCATCAATGTCGTCTGTAATAAGCCCGCCTGTATTGCTTATAACTCGATCACAATGCCGGCTGATTTCTTCTACGAGGTATTCTTCCCGGCTATACCCCAAAAAAGCCGTAATATGAGCTCCATTATGTTTTAACTGTTTAGCAAGAAGTAAAAGAGGAGCTATGCCTACTCCACCGCCTATGATCACACTTTGTTTTGCCTTTATATCAAATCCGTTTCCCCTTGGTCCCAGTAATTCTATTTTATCTCCTGTTTTTAAAGATGAGAATACTTTTGTTCCCTTCCCTTTCGCTTCGTATACAAAGACCGTTTCGCCATCTTTCTTGTCGCAAATACTGATTGGGCGCGAAAAAGTGGGATTCGTCCCCCAGGCACGCAACATATAGAATTGTCCCGCTTTAATATTATCACTGCAATCTACTCGCAATCGATAAATATTTTCTGCAATCGGAGAATTTTGTATAACTATAGCCATCGAATAATATCCTCCTTCATATTCAGCACCGCTGTTTTAATATATTTCACAAACCCTTCATCTTCACTTTTGCCTTTATGCGCCGTAATGACTCCTCTTGAAGAATTAATTACTCCGCATATTCTGTTTTTGAAGACATCAGCAATATCTTTCCCGCTGCCGCCTTGTGCACCGTATCCAGGTATTAAAAAAAATGTATTTGGCATTATCATTGCTATTTTTTTAAATTCATCGGGGTATGTGAGCCCTACCACAGCACCTATACTGCTAAAGCCGCTTTGTCCGATATAAGCGTTGCCCCATTGCTTAATTTTTTGTGCGACTAATTCATAATACGCACTACCATCTACTAAAACATCTTGAAAATCTTTTGATGATGTATTTGATGTTTTTAATAAAACAAATAATCCCTTATGATTATTCTGAATATATTCATAATACGGAGATACGGAATCCTGGCCCATATAGGCATTTATCGTTATATAATCTGCTTCGAAATCACCCTCAAAATGCGCTTTTGCATACATTTTGGCAGTCGAAGAAATATCTCCTCTTTTTACATCCGCAATTGCAATACAATTTCTTTGTTTTAAATATTTCAGCGTTTTAGCGTAAGCTTTCAGGCCCTCAATTCCCAACGCTTCATAAAAAGCGATCTGCACTTTAAAACATGCCACATCAGAATAAACCGCATCGATAATCATTTTATTGAATTTAAATATTTTTTCCTCAATAGAACTGTCTTCATTTTGTATATATTTTGGAATATATTCAAGCATCGTATCAAGTCCGACACAAATCGGCGAGATTGTATTAGCCTTTTTATAAAGTTTGTCCGCTATCATATTTACAAACTCCTTTTAAATATGTTGAAAGCACTTTACCACAAACTTCATACCCATCAAATGGCGTGTTGTTGCTTTTGGAAATAAATGTATTCCTATCTATTTTATACAAATTATCAAGTTCTGCAATCATTAAATTTGCGTCTGCTTTTTTTGAAATGATTGCATTATTCAAGCCCATTAATTTTGCAGGCATATATGAACTCATTTCACAAAATCTGGTCAGGGAAATATCATAATCTTTAAAGGTTTTTATATACATAGAAAAGGCAGTTTCTATATTACTGATCCCCGGACTGCCCTTTTCTTTATCTTCCTTACTGTGAGGCGCATGGTCGGTAGCGAGGATATCGATGGTTTTATCTTTTACCGCTTCTATTAAAGCATAATGATCTTCTTTGGAGCCAAACGGTGGATTTACTCTATAGTCAATTCCATAACTAAACAAATGATGAGGCGTCACTTCGCAAGTCAATTTTAACCCTTTTTGTTTTGCTTCTCTGATAAGTTTTATACTTTCTTTTGTACTGACATGACAAATATGCAAATTCCCGCCTACTTCTTCAAGTAACTGTAAATCTCTTTGTATCAGCTGCGCTTCAGGCTGACAATGAACAGCTAAAATAAAGTCTTCTTTTTTTGATTCCAATAATGCTTTTTTCATGAATTCTTTTGAAAATATATTATTTCCATCATTTGAAAATAGTTTTGTAAAAGCTCTCAACTTTTTTGTATCAACTAATTCTTTATCATCCAATCCAATACCAATTGCCGCAATTTGATTGAATTCACAAAGCTTTTCGTCCTTAGCTTTTTGATGATTTCTATTGATAATTTTTATATTATCTGCAACCGGGCTGGTATTTGCCATAGCCGCAACATAAAAGTATCCACCTTTTATTGCGGCTTTTAGACCTGAAGAAATATCTTCTTTGTATTCATATCCGGGATCTCGAAAGTGACAATGTATGTCCACCATTGCCGGCATGAGAGCACGGCCTTTCAGATCGATAATCCCGCAATCTTGGTCTATACTATCAATAACATCGCAAGATTTAAAAATATTTTCTATCAGGCCGTTACAAACAAACACACTGCCAAAACAATCTGTTTGCGCATCCAATATATGCGCATTTTTAAAAAGCATCTTAGAGTGAAGTTTTTGTATCACAATATTCACACCTGTATTCTTTTGATTTTTCATCTACCAAGTAAAATTTTATATCATCTATTTTCTGATATTTTGTAATGCAGCTCGGATTTTTACATTCCAAAATACCTTCCACAACTTTAGGTAATGTCAACTTTGATTTCTTTTTTAATATACCGTCTTCAACATAATTGATAGTAACATTCGGATCAATAAGACCTAAAACAGTGAGGTCTAATTCAATATCTGTTTCAATTTTAATTAAATCTTTCTTTCCCATTTTTCTGCTTGGTACGTTTCTCATAAGCACCACAACATCATCTAACTTATCAAGTCCCAACTGACTGAATATTTTATAACCGCATTCAGCTTCTATATGATCTATTATGATCCCTCTCTTTAACTTGGACACATTAATCATTTTTCTCACTCCAATCCGAGTAGTTTTAATATAAGCGCCATCCTCACATACATGCCGAATTTGGCTTGTTGAAAATAAACGGCTCGCTTATCGGCATCGACTTCGCCCGCTATTTCATTGACACGCGGAAGCGGATGCATCACGATCATATCATCTTTCGCTAACTTCATTTTCTCGAGCGTAAGAATAAAATAATCTTTAAGCACCATATATTCGTATTCGCTTACAAAGCGTTCTCTTTGCACACGTGACATATATAATATATCGGCTTGTTTTATACCTTCATCTAAATTATTTGTTTCCGTATAACTGCTTGGATCAAGGATTTCTTTAATATATGTCGGCATTTTTAATTCTTCGGGAGAGATAAAAATAAATTTTGTTCCTTCATATCGGTGCATTGCTTTTACCAATGAATGGATTGTTCTTCCAAATTTTAAGTCTCCGCAAACGGCAATACAGTGATTATGTAAAGTTTTTTTATAATGTCTTATAGTCAATAAATCGGTTAAAGTTTGCGTGGGATGCTGATGTCCTCCGTCTCCCGCATTAATAATCGGTACCAGAGCGTGCTTTGCCATTAATTTAGCCGTGCCTTCAAGGGGATGGCGCACAACAGCAATATCTACATAATTTGAGATTGTGATGATTGTATCTTTTAATGTTTCCCCTTTTGCAGCAGAACTTGTATTCGGATCCGAAAATCCTATGACTTGTCCGCCCAGACGAAGCATCGCCGCATCAAATGAAAATTTTGTTCTTGTTGAAGGCTCATAAAAAAGACTTGCCAACAGCTTATTTTTACATTTTTCCGAATACTTCTCCGGTGTTTCAATAATGCTGTCAGCAAGTCTGAAAACTTCTTCTAATTCATTAGTGGTAAAACCGCTTGGTTCAATAAGATGTCGTCCTTTTAACATTTTATCCTCCATATACTTTTACATAAAAAAACATGCCCAAAAAGGCATAAAAACAATTATTATTTGCTTCATAACGCCTTTTAATTATCAAACAAGATTGATGTAAAAGCATTATTTTTATAAATAATATATTAAAAGTGTACTATTGTCAATTTAAATGATATAATTATTTTAAATTATTTTTAGGAGGTATCTAAATTATGTTTTTTACAACAGCATTAATGAATGATGATGAGCCTAAAATTATTGTGGCAAATAAGGCTCGAAACAAATTTTTTACAATGGATTATCTTGCTGATAAATTAGATTTCGAACCATACTTTGATTTGCTTCAATTCATTGATGAGCACGATGATGAGATGATAGAAGATATTAGAGATTTTATCGAATCTGATGCTGAAGGAGATATAACAGATATTAATGAGCTAATGCTTCTTCCGGCCATCCCGTATCCGCTGAGAAATGTATTCTGCCTAGGCAAGAACTATAAAGATCATGTTGCCGAAATGGAGAAAGAAGCTCTTCCCGAAGAACCAATTTATTTTTCTAAGGCAGCATTCGTGTCTTCGGGTCCCGGCGATGAAATCAGTGTATATTCTGAAACAAATAGAACAGCTGACTATGAAGTGGAATTAATTGTTATTATCGGCAAAGAAGCCATGAATGTTGAAAAAAATGAAGCTGAAGATTATATATTTGGTTACGCTGTTGGTAATGATTTTTCGATTCGTAATACGCAAATGGGCAGAGGTCAATGGTTTTATGGTAAAAGCTATGACGGACATTTTGCAATGGGTAACTGGATTGCTCATAAAAGTATGTTCCCACTGCCAATTGAACTTGATATCGCAAGTTATGTAAATGGCGAAATACGCCAATCGTCAAATACGAAATACTTCATCTTTGATATCCCAACAGCACTTAATGATTTAACAAAAGGAATAACCCTTTACCCCGGTGATATGCTCATGACAGGAACACCGGCTGGTGTTGGCGCTGGATTTAAACCTCCTAAGTTCTTAAAATCAGGAGATGTTGTAAAAAGTGAAATCGTCGGGTTGGAATCATTTGAAAATGACATGTGCGAATAATATAAAAAGAGCTGTTTATCAGCTCTTTTTTATTTATCCCAAAACAATTTATCTAACACTGATTATTCAATACCGTTGCATATCATTCTTACTCTTACAATACCATCAATATCTTTAAGTTGTCTTATCACTCTATCTTCAATATCACTTTCAACATCAATCATTGTATATGCCCATTCACCTTTCGAACTATTGAGCATGTTTGTAATATTAATATTTTCGCACGAGAGTATGCTGGTAATTTGGCCCAACATAGTCGGAATATTTTTATTATGAATAGTCAAGCGATTTTTAGATTTTACAGGTCCCATATTCGTATCCGGATAATTTACCGAATTAATAATGTTTCCGTTTTCCAAATATTCCATCATCTGATGCACTACCATTTTCGCACAGTTAATTTCGCTCTCAGGTGTAGATGCACCCAAATGAGGGATGCAAAGTGTATTTGGCGTATTAAGAATTTCTCTGCATGGAAAATCTGTAACATATTTTGCTATGGTACCGTTTTGTATATATTCATTTAAATCTTTATTATTTACAAGGCCGCCTCGGGCAAAATTCAAAAGGCGCAGTCCTTTTTTAGCATTTTTAAATACTTTTGCATTTAAATAATTTTTCGTTTTTTCCATTAGAGGTATATGAATGGTTACATAATCGCAATTAGAAAAAATTTCATTTAAACTAATAGCTCTTTTTACTTTCGGCGAGAGCCCCCAAGCCGATTTCACAGATATAAACGGGTCAAATCCATACACTTTAACCCCCAAAGATATCATTGCGTTAGCAACCATAACCCCAATAGAGCCAAGACCGATGACTCCAAGAGCTTTGCCTGCAATCTCTGGGCCTATAAATCTATTTTTGTTATCTTCAACTAATTTTTCTATATCTTCATCTGCATCTTTGATGCCTTCCATCCATTTTATACCACTTATGATATCTCTCGATGCCAAAAGCATCCCTAGAATTACCAATTCTTTGACTGCATTTGCATTCGCGCCCGGTGCATTTGCAACCACAATACCGTTTTTTGTAAAAGCCTCCACATCGATGTTGTTTACCCCCGCCCCTGCTCTACCAATGTATAAAACATCTTTTGATACATCATCCAAAAGTATTTGTTTGCTTCGAAGAAGCAGAGCCTCATAATTCTGATCTGTATCAACTATTTTATACATATCTTTATTGATCATTGCAAGTGCAAGCGGCGTGATTTTATTAAAATAAGTTATATTATACATTATTATTTCCTACCTGTTTAATTCGTAATTTTTCATTAATTCAACTAATGCTTCTACTTGCTCAAGCGATGCGGCATTATAAATACTTGCTCTCATACCACCTACACTCCTATGCCCTTTTAAAAACATAAACCCCTTTTCTTGTGCATATTTATCAAAAAACTTGTTTTCCTCTTCAGTAGGGAGCGTAAAAATAACATTCATTATAGACCGTGAAGAAACATCTACCTCATTACTAAATATATTGCTGTTATCTATATATTCATATAAAATAGATGCTTTATTTTTATTTATTTTTTCAATTTCCTTCACTCCGCCTAACTTATCAAGCCATTTTAAAATCTTATTTAGCACATATACAGCAAACACTGGTGGTGTATTGAGCATAGATTTTTTTTCTATCAATATTTTATAATTTAACATCTCAGGCAGACTGTCCTTGCTTCTGGCCAGCAGATCATTTTTTAAGATAATAACCGTAACGCCTGCAATGCCTAAATTTTTCTGTGCCCCTGCAAAAATCAAAGAAAATTTATCTATATCATATTCTTCACTTAAAATATTGGATGACATATCCGCGACCAATGGAATAGTGTATTCGGGTATATCACTACAGCTGTATTTTGTTCCCTCAATTGTGTTATTTGTACAAATATAAATAAAATCCGAAATAGATGAATTTTGAATTTCTTTCAAATTTGGAACCTTTTTAAAATTCTTTTCTTCTCCGCTGCCTAAAATTTCGATTTCACCAAGTTTTTTTGATTCTTTAATTGCATATTTTGTCCAGCTTCCTGTGTGTACAAAATCTGCTTTTTTATTTTCTGTAAATAAATTCATAGGCACCATTGCAAATTGCTGTCTTGCCCCACCCTGCATAAAAAGTATTGAATAATCCTTTGGAATATTCATTAATTTTCGTAAAATCTCTTCTGTTTGATCAAAAAGCTCGATACATTGTTTTGAGCGATGACTAATCTCCATTACAGACATTTTCGAATTATTAAAGTCATATAATTCATTTTTGATTTGTTCCAAAACTTCTACGGGCAAAACAGATGGTCCTGCCGAATAGTTGTATACCCTTTGCATGATTTTCTAGTCACCTCTATTTATTATTCTTTTCTCAAGTTTAAGCGATATTGTATCACAATATTAATTAAAAAAAAAGCTGTTATTCATCATTATCTATTCTATAAGATGTATTTTCATATATGTTACCGTTGTCAGAATTCAAATTATTATAGCTTGAAAGATAGTCTCTCAAATAATATAAAATCAGAAACAATACTGCTATATCATCCAGCAAAGAAAATCCCAATATTGGTGCCGGAATTAAATCAATCGGAGAGATAACATAGGCGAGTGCAAACACAAGCAGAAATTTATTGAAAAAACCGACGGTTTTATCTTTCAAAAATTTTTTTATATTACGGATATTCCCAATGATATAAAATAGTTTCAAAATATTATTTCCTTTTTTTATCTAACTCGCTAAATATGTATGCATCTACTAATTTTTTTTCTTCTTTTTTCATCGCCTTTTTTCTATTTTTTATTATATTCGTTTCAAGATATTGTGTTTCTTTTTTGTTATGTTTTCCTCTATATTTATTTTCCATATATTTTTTGTAGCCCTTATAGCTTTTATAACCTTTTTTATGCAACATTTCATCTATATTTTCATTAATATGAGAAATGTAAGCAAGCGCCATAAGCCCGACTATGATAATAAATATGCTTAAGAAAACTATGCCAAAAAATACTTTCATGATTCTTCCCTTTCATTGTGAAAAAAACAGGAATAAAATCCTGTTTTGTTTTATAACTGAGAAATCATACTTTTCGTAATATTTCCTATTTTTATTTTTTTATTTTTAATATCACTTTTATATTGCAAAATTTTTTGAGTATCTTTATATTTACCTTTTGCCAATTCAATCCCCAAGAGCTTTTGAAGTTTCCTCAACTCTTTTTTCTCACTAATCAGTATGTCCGCATTCATGTGTTGCCCTCCTTTTTTTACTTACTGATTTATTATACTATTGTTTATAATCATACGCAAGTTTTTTGTGATGACGCAAAGATCCAAATATATAAAAAACGGCCGACAGATTTCTGCAGGCCGTCTTCTTTTTTTATTTCAAAATTAGTATAAATAACCGTCTTTCTTTGCCTGATAAGTAAGTTCGTCTCTAAAATCAGGATGCGCAATATTGATTAATGCTTGCGCTCTCTGCGTTCTTGATTTGTTTTGTAAATCAGCAACACCGTATTCTGTTACGATATACTGCGCGTCAGTTCTGCCTGTTGTAATGATACTTCCCGCAGGATGGCTCATAACAATTTTAGATATTCTGCTGCCATCTTTTTTCTCTGCTAGAGAATGCATCGCAATAAAGGACTTTCCACCTTTAGACATTTGCGCTCCTCGAACAAAGTCAACTTGTCCGCCTGTTCCTGAAAATTGAACTTTCCCTATTGCCTCCGAGCACACTTGCCCTGTGATATCTACAGCAAGGCACGCATTCACAGATACAAAATTATCATGTTGAGCTACCAAATACGGATCATTTGTATACTCTAATGGTCTTGATACTAAATCTGGATTATGATCTATAAAGTCATACATATCCTGACTTCCGAGTGCAAATCCAAGCACCGACTTACCTGTATATAATTTTTTTAGGCTATTATCTATTGCACCTTTTTTTGTTAAATAATACATGCTTTCTGTATACATTTCTGTATATACTCCAAGATGCTTATGGTTCACCAAGCTGAATCCCACTGCATTTGCGATACCTCCAATCCCGATTTGCAGGCATGCGCCGTTCGGAATTCTTTCAACAATATAAGATGCAACCTTATTATCGAGTTCAGATGGTTTTGAACTCGGCAGTGTTACAACAGGGTAGCTTTGTTCACAAACAGCATGTACTTTGGAAATATGAATTTTGTTTTCATCTGTGCAAATATAAGGAAGCTTGTCATTGACATGAACTATTGTCAATCTTGCTGAATCCACCAAAGAATCCATATCACCGGGAGATAGGCTTAAATTGAAGTATCCTTCATCATCCATTGGTGTTGCCATAACAAACAATACAGTCGGATCAAAAGAGCCCTTCACCATCTCTCTGTTTTTTCTAAGCTGATAACACACGTTGTCTACTAAGCGACCATTTTTCTGGGCTGCTCTTTCATATCCAGCCAAAAAAGTTGATACATATTTAATATGATCGCAATCTCTTCCAAGGATTTTGATATCGTTTGATATAAGACAGCCCATAACGCTGGTATCTTTTAGCTCGTCTTTTCTGTTATACAATTCTTCAATTAACGGCACTGATAATGAACCCGCTCCGTTAATATAAATCCTGTCGCCATCCTGAACTTTTTTAATAGCTTCTTCAAAAGACATTTTTTTGCTTTCGTATTCTTGTTTAAAACTCATTCTTCACCTCATAAAATCTCTACTGAGACCAAGAAAGCCTCATACTTATTAATTTATGTTTGAATCTATGCTCTTGGTGTTCGAATACCATTGACGACCGGCACTTTATCACCGTTTCCTTCAAAGAAATCAATAATATGCTGAACAGCCATTGTTTTTTGTTCATAATTTGAATCATCCGAGAAGAACGCTGCATGCGGAGTAATAATGACGTTTTCCTTGCTTACGAACGGAGAATTTTCTAGATCCGGATGTTCTGATACAAATACATCTAGTCCTGCTGATGAAATTTTGCCTTTTTCAATTGCTTCTAATAAAGCTGCTTCATCAACAAGGCCGCCGCGACCACAATTTACGAAAATTGGTTTTTTGGCTTCCATTTTATCAAAAGCTTCTGCATTAATCATTTTTTCAGTAGAAGGATTAAGCGGCACATGCAGAGAAATCATATCTGCTCTCTTGTATATTTCATCCAACTCAACCATTTCAACACCAAATTGATCGGCAAAATCTTGCTTGATATATGGATCATAAGCAATAACAGTACATCCAAATCCTTGCATTCGTTTTGCAACACGTCGTGCAATGTTTCCAAACCCTACCAAACCGAATGTTTGCGTACACATTCTCTTTATATTTCCTTTTTGCGCTGTTGAAGACCAAACTTTGTCTACTTTTACTGCTTTGTTATATTCAAAAAGCTTTCTATTCAAAGCCAGCGTCAAAGCCGCTGTGTGATCGGCCACTTCTTCTACACAATAATGCGGATTATTGCACACAGCTATTCCATATTTTTTTGCTGCATCGGCATCAATAAAATTAAAACCAATCGACAGCACAGAGACTAATTTTAATTTTGGTAATGCGGCATATACTTTATCCGTAAATGGATCATATACTGCGAGCACAGCATCCGCATCTTTGCATTTTTCGATAAGTGCGTCTTCTGATCCGTAACAAGGATCTAAAATAACCTCTGCTTTTCCTTTTAACATTTCTTTTGCAACCGACATCAATTGATCGTCTGCAAATTCTGTGGTAACAACTACTTTATACATCATGACACCTCACTTATATGTTTATTAGTATACTCATTATTATAGTTTATTAAATGATAATTATCAAGTGAAAAAATTATCAAAAATATATAAAACAGTTATCTTTAATGATCTTGATATAATATAAAATTAAAAGCAAAGAGTAATCGCTTACTCTTTGCAAAATTATTATTTAATCAAAGATGCTTACTTTATGCTCTTGGTGTTCGAATACCGTTTACGACAGTCACTTTATCACCATTACCCGTAAAGAAATCTTTTACGTTTTGACAAGCAAATAATTTTTGTTCATAAGCAGCGTGATCGGAATAATATGCTGCATGTGGTGTTAAGACTACATTTTCTCCTAAGTTTGCGAATCTCGCATATTCACCGGCCAAATCAGGTTTTTCGGATACGAATACATCCAGACCTGCTGCTGCAATTTTACCTTCTACAATTGCAGTATATAGAGCATCTTCATCAACAAGACCGCCACGACCGCAATTCACGAAAATCGGTTTTTTAGCTGCCATTTTATCAAAAGCTTGTGCATTAATCATTTTTTCTGTTTCCGGGTTTAACGGAACATGCAGCGAAATCATATCGGCATTTTTGTATATTTCATCAAGTTCTACCATTTTAACGCCAAATTGATCTGCAAAATCTTGTTTTATGTATGGGTCATACGCAATAACTGTGCATCCGCATGCCTGCATACGCTTTGCAACGCGTCGCGCTATATTGCCGAAACCTACCAAACCAAATGTTTGTTCGCTTAATCTCTTGATTTTGCCGACTTGTGTAAGTCCGTTCCAAACATGATCTACTTTAATTTGTTTGTTGTAATCGAATAGTTTTCTGTTTAAAGCCATTATCAAAGCAAGGGTGTGATTGGCTACTTCTTCGACACAATATCTTGGATTATTGGATACAGCTATTCCATATTTTTTGGCTGCTACTGCATCAATAAAATTAAATCCGATAGAAATTACCGAAACTAACTTTAATTTTGGCAATGAAGCAAATACTTTGTCTGTAAATGGATCATAGATTGCAAGCGCTGCATCAGCATCTTTGCACTTTTCGATGATTTCATCTTCTGTGTGACAAGGATCGTGCACAATTTCTGCCATATCTCCAAGTACTTCGTTCGCAACTTTCATAAATGCTTCATCAGCAAAATCTGTGGTGACAACTACTTTTAACATAATATCCTCTTTCCTGCTTTATAAAAAGCAATTTTATTTAAATTAAACGCACATAATGCGCAATTTTGTAAACAACAAGCCATAAACAAAGAATACTGTATTTTATGCCTTTGGCGTTAAAATTCCGTTCACAACCGGAACTTTGTCACTGTTTCCTGTAAAGAAATTTTTTAAGTTTTCGCAAGAAAATACCAACATTTCGTAAGCGGACTGATCAGAAAAATAAGCTGCATGAGGGGTAATGATCACATTGTCTCCAAATTTTGTAAAAGGCGATGCTTCCAAATCAGGATTTTCCGATACAAAAACATCAAGTCCCACAGCTGAAACTTTTTCTGTTACAATTGCATCATATAAAGCATCTTCATCAATAAGGCCGCCTCGTGCACAATTTACAAAAATCGGTTTGCTTTTACCCATTTTTTCAAAGGCTTTTTTATCAATCATTCCTTCTGTTTCTTTATTTAAAAGAGCATGTACAGAAATGATATTTGCCTTTTCGTAAATTTCATCCAAGGAAACCATTTTAGTATTGAATTGATCCGCAAAATCTTGTTTTATGTATGGATCGTATGCAATAACGCTGCAGCCGTTTGCCTGCATACGTTTTGCCACGCGCCGAGCTATGTTGCCGAATCCTATCAGGCCAAATGTTTGCGTACTCAGCCTCTTGACTTTTCCCCTTTGAGCCTGAGGATTCCATTCATGCTTTGCTTTTACCGCCGTGTTGTAATTTAATATCTTTCTGCTTAAAGCCATTATCAATGCAAGTGTATGCTCTGCAACCTCGTCTACGCAATAACGCGGATTGTTTGATACCGCTACTCCATATTTTTTTGCCGCTTCAGTATCAATCGTATTATATCCGATCGCCACTTCTGATACCATTTTTAATTTTGGTAACACAGCAAAAACCTTTTCAGTAAAGGGATCCAACCCTGCAATTACTGCATCAGCATTCTTGCATTTTTCAATGATAGCTTCTTCTGTGGAGCAAGGTTCATGAATAATTTCAGCAATATCGCCTAAGATGTCGTGTGTAATTTTTTTAAATAATTCATTTCCAGGTCCTAAATCGGCTGTCACAACAACACTTATCATAAAATACCTCACTTTCCGTTTAATAAATTAAACATATATCGTTTTCATATATAATTTAACGAGTAACATATTCTAAGTCAAGTATTTTTTGTCTATTTAGGTTCAATATCTTGACTATTTAATATTATAAAAGGCTTTTGTACCCGCATATTCGGCTGCATTACCTAAAATTTCTTCTATTCTGATCAATTGATTATACTTAGCTATTCTGTCTGTTCGGCAAGGCGCTCCTGTTTTAATTTGCCCTGCATTGACCGCAACGACTAAATCAGCTATCGTTGTATCTTCCGTCTCACCGCTTCTATGAGATACAACAGAAGTAAAACCGGCACGGGAAGCCATCTGCATAGCATCCAACGTTTCTGTTAATGTACCTATTTGGTTCAGTTTGATTAAGATAGAATTCGCTGATTGATTTTTTATTCCTTTTTCAAGACGTTTTGTATTTGTTACAAATAAATCGTCACCTACAATTTGTATTGTGCCGCCCAATTTTTGCGTCATTGTTTCCCATCCATCCCAATCTTCTTCCGATAGACCATCTTCAATAGATATAATCGGATACTTTTCAATCAGCCCCGCATAATAATCAACCAGTTGCTCGCTTGTAAACTTCTTATCTTCACTCGACAGATAATACATTTTACTTTTTTCATCATAAATTTCAGTTGCCGCAACATCTAAAGCGAATAATACATCTTTACCGGTTTCATATCCCGCTTCTTTTACTGCCTGCGATATAACTTGTAATGCTTCTTCATTTGATGATAAATTAGGAGCAAACCCTCCCTCATCTCCAACTGAAGTTGACATACCTTTTGCTTTTAATACTTTTTTCAGGTAATGATATATTTCAGAGCAAATTCGCACAGCTTCTTTGAAATCAGCTGCTCCGACAGGCATGATCATAAATTCCTGAATATCTACATTATTGTCTGCATGTTTCCCGCCATTTAAAATATTCATCATAGGCACAGGAAGTATTTTTGCATTTACACCGCCCAAATATTGATAAAGCGGCATATTAAGCGCTTTTGCCGCGGCCTTTGCAACGGCCAATGATACCGATAAAATTGCATTTGCACCCAATTTTTCTTTATTTTCTTTACCGTCAAGTTCTATTAATATTTTATCTATTATTACTTGCTCTGTGGCATCGTAGCCAATCAACTCATCGGCAATAATATTATTCACATTATCAACGGCAATTTTTACACCTTTGCCTAAATATCTATCTTTATCCCCGTCTCTGAGTTCAACCGCTTCAAAAGCCCCTGTTGAAGCTCCGCTTGGCACAGCCGCTCTGCCTGTTACACCGCCGCTTAATACCACTTCCGCTTCAATCGTTGGATTCCCTCTGGAATCCAAAATTTCTCTCGCATAAATATCTTGAATAATTGTCATAGTTTCCTCCTAATCTATAACAAGACTTTGCCCTGTCATATCCTCCGGCTGCTTTATATTCATAATTTCCAAAACCGTTGGCGCAATATCTGCAAGTCTTCCGGGTTTTAGTTTTAACTTGTTTTCTTTTGTTATGATGCTTAGATTAACATCGTTTGCCGTATGTGCAGTGAAACTGCTTTTTTTATCTTCGGCTATCATTTGCTCGGCATTTCCATGGTCAGCTGTAACGATAACATTATAGTCCATTTTTTTCGCAATTTTAATAACTTTCCCCACACAATCATCGACTGTTTCTACTGCTTTTAATGTTGCTTCATAATTTCCAGTATGCCCTACCATATCACAGTTAGCATAATTAACAACAATCAAATCATATTTATCTTTATTGATTTGATCAATCACTGTGCTTGTCACTTCATACGCGCTCATTTCGGGTTTTTTATCGTAGGTTTCTACAAGCGGAGATTGAATTAAAATTCTATCCTCGCCTTCAAATTTTTTTTCAATCCCGCCATTAAAAAAATATGTCACATGTGCATATTTTTCCGTTTCTGCTATTCTTAACTGTTTTAAATGCAGGTTGCTTAAATATTCACCTAATGTATTTTTTATAATTTCAGGTTTGAAAGCGATTTTGACATTTTTGAAAGAACTGTCATATTCAGTCATGCACACAAAACAAAGTTCCAAATCTTTTACTTTAAAAGCATCAAAGCTCGGTTGAGTTAATGCATCTGTAAGTTGTCTGGCGCGATCCGGTCTAAAATTGAAGAATACAACCGCATCATTTTTATCAATCAGGGCACATGGTACACCATCACTGCCGATTAGAGTAGGCAGGATGAATTCGTCTGTAATATTTTCTTTATAAGACTGACTGAATACTTTATACGGATCATCCATTATTTCAGCTTTTCCGTACACTAGAGCATCATATGCTGCTTTAAGACGATCATATCTCTTATCCCTATCCATTGCATAGTAACGTCCCGTAATTGAGGCAATTTTGCCTTTTCCGATTCGCTTGATAAAATCTTCAAGTTCGTTGATAAAAACAATACCGCTTTTTGGCGGAGTATCTCGGCCATCAGTAAAACAATGAATATAAGCTTCATCTATTTGATGATTTTTAGCGGCGATCAATAAAGCTTGAAGATGATCGGTATGGCTGTGCACACCGCCGTTTCCCAAAAGCCCCACAATGTGAAGCTTACTGTTATTTTTTTTTACATATTCAAATGCGTCTAAAATCTCTTTATTCTGGAAAAAGTCACCGTCGCATATCGCTTTCGTAATTCGTGATAAGTCTTGGTAGACCACTCTGCCTGCTCCTATATTTAAATGCCCAACCTCACTGTTTCCCATTTGTCCTCTTGGCAACCCAACATCCTGTCCGCTTGCCGCTATTTTTACAGTCGGATATTTCGCAAATATATTATCTAAATTCGGTGTTCGGGCATTCATTACAGCATTCCCAAATGCATTTTCAGAAATGCCATATCCGTCTAAAATCATCAGCATAGCTTTATTATTCATTTATATACTCTCATATTTAACAATTTTTACAAAAGATTGTTTCAAGCTTGCTCCGCCTACCAAGGCACCATCAATATCTGACGTTTTCATCAAAGCATTTATGTTATTTTCATTTACACTTCCGCCGTATAGAATGCTTATTTCTTCTGCAGGGCTGCCATATTTTCCTTTTAGAACTTCCCTTATATAGGCGCACATTTCATTCGCTTGCTGCTCTGTTGCTGTTACCCCTGTGCCAATTGCCCATATCGGTTCATATGCAATAGTGATTTTGCTCATATCTTTATTTTTCACATCTTTAAACGCTGCTTGCACTTGATTGGAAATAACATTTTTTTCAATGCTTTTTTTTCTTTGGTCAAGACTTTCACCGACACAAACAATAGGTTTGAATCCAACTTCAATCGCTTTTAAAAGCTTTTGATTAACACTCTCATCCGTTTCGTTGTAATATATTCTTCTCTCCGAATGACCAATGATAACATATGTAATGCCTGTCTCAAGAAGCATGCTTGCCGATATCTCCCCTGTATATGCCCCTTTATCAAGGCAATGCATATTTTGAGCTCCTATTTGAATGTTATAACCTTTCACGGCTTTCACGGCATTTGCTATAGAAAGATACGGCACGCAAAAAACCACTTCACAAACAGCATCACTAAGTTCGTTTTTTATTGAATCCAAAAAATTTAACGTTTGTGACGGAGTCATATTCATTTTCCAATTGCCCGCTATAATTTTTTTTCTCATTAAAATACTCCTATTTATCACTCATTGCCGCTATACCCGGCAAGGTATTGCCTTCTAAAAATTCAAGCGAGGCTCCGCCTCCTGTAGAAATATGGCCGATTTTATCTTCAAAGCCTAATTGTGTAACCGCTCTGGCGGAATCTCCTCCACCCACTACCGAAAAACAATCACAATTTGCAACTGCTTGTGCAACTTTGAGCGTACCTTCTGCAAAATTTTTAAATTCGAACACTCCCATAGGGCCATTCCACACAACAGTTTTAGCTTTCATGATTTCTTCTTCATAAATCTCAATTGTTTTTGGCCCGATATCAAGCCCCATTTCATCTTCTTGAATTTCGTTAAATGCTCTTATAAAATTATCATTTGTATCTTCATATGCTTTCGCTGTTTTTATATCAACGGGCAATAATAATTTTACGCCCATTTTATTTGCTTTATCAAGTATTTCATTTGCAACATCCAGCTTATCATCTTCAACAAGAGATGTTCCCACTGCGTATTCTTGCGCTTTTAAAAACGTATATGTCATTGCTCCGCCGATTAAAATTGTTTCAACTTCATTAATGAAGTTATTGATAATACCGATTTTATCACTTACTTTTGCTCCGCCAAAAATAGCCACAATCGGCTTCTGCGGATTATTCAGTACTTTTGAAAGCATCGTTATTTCTTTTTCCATTAAAAATCCAAGAACACCCTCTAAATATTCGCAAACGCCGACATTGGATGAATGTGTTCTATGGGCTGTCCCGAATGCATCATTGACGAAGATATCGGCGTAGCTTGCCAGTTCTTTGGCAAAATGGCCTGAGTTTTTTGTTTCTTCCTCTCTAAACCGAGTATTTTGAAGAAGCAAAACTTGATCATTAGATTGCTTAAATGAACGAACCATTTCATTGGCAATCGGCCCTGTTACTTTATCATCATCAGCGAACAAAACCTCCATTTTTAATAATTCGGATAGTCTTTGTGCAACCGGCTTTAAAGATAAGTCTTGATTCGGTGCACCTTTGGGCCTTCCAAGATGAGAACAAAGGATTACTTTTCCCGAATGTTCTAAAACATATTTAATTGTCGGTAGGCTTTCAATGATTCTCTTATCATCTTTAATAAGACCATTTTTCAGCGGCACATTTAGGTCCGCACGAATTAAGGTTATTTTATTTTCAAAAGATACATCTTTAATTGTTTTTTTATTCATGTAAGCTCCCCATTCAAAAAGGAAGAATTATTTACTTTAAAACTCTTTAAAGAATATTCTTCCTTTTTTCTTTTGCAATTACACGTACTGTGAAATATACTTTGTTAGTCGGATAAGTTGAGCAGTATACCCCATTTCATTATCATACCAACACAGCACTTTCACCAGCTGTTTCCCGTCTGCTTCTAAAACACTTGTTGATTTTGCATCAAAAACACTTCCGGCAGTGCAACCAATGACATCAGATGAAACAATTTCTTCTTCTGTATAATGTAATGTTTCATTAGATGCCTCTTTAATTGCATTATTAATTTCTTCTGTTGTTACTTTTGTTTTTAACTCTACAACCAAATCAACTAAAGAACCGGTAATGGTGGGCACTCTCAGCGCAATCCCATCCAATCTACCTTTCAGCTGCGGTATTACTTTACCTACTGCCAAGGCCGCACCTGTCGTTGTGGGAACAATGTTGGCTGCAGCTGCTCTTGCTCGTCTAAAATCTTTTGGATGCGAATTATCCAGTAATCTTTGATCAGAAGTATATGCATGGATTGTGCTCATAAGCCCTTTTTCAATTCCAAATTTATCGTCAAGAACTTTTGCAACAGGTGCCAGACAATTTGTAGTACAGCTTGCACCGCTAACCACTTTTTCGGATCCGTCTAAAATATCATGATTGATATTATATACAATCATTTTTACATCGCCTTTGGCAGGCGCTGAAATAACAACTTTTTTTGCACCGGCTTGAATATGCTCAGAAGCTTTTTCATAAGTATTATATTTTCCGGTTGATTCAATGACAATATCAACCCCGGCCTCTCCCCATGGAATTTTTGTTGCATCTGTTTCTGTGAATACTTTTATTTTTTCCCCGTCAACATTTAAATACTCGCCGTCATACTCAATGTTTTCTTTTTCATATTTGCCTTGAGCAGTATCATATTTCAACAAATATGCTATAGTGTTTGTCGTTCTGGTATTGATAGCTACTATTTCAAAATCATCATCATCAAACATTAATCGAAAAGCGAGTCTTCCGATTCTTCCGAATCCGTTTATCCCTACTTTTACAGGCATATCATAAACCTCCTATATTTTACCAAAAATGGAAACTTTTTCTTCCTGTATATTATTATACTCCTTTGTTAAATCTATTCAAAGCAAAAATATAAATTATTTTCTAAAAGCTTTTCCTTCAAAAATATTCGTATCAAAATTTGCAAATGTGCTCTCATCGTTAGGCACCACCAGCTCAGAGTTTAAAAACATGATATCTACAGCTTTTAATTTGTCTTCTATACTACTGTCTATTTCTTTACTGAAGTCAAATTTGAATGCCTCTTGAGCAATGCCGACATATCTGAGCTCCGTGTCTATATCCCGGCTGTCATCATCTTCTTTGCTGCTAATAATCTCAACAGCTGCGTTGACAATATATTCAACTGATGATTTGTATTGTTTGGTCGTTGTGCAAAATAGCGCATCACTGATCTGGCCGTATTCATAGATATCCGAGTTTATCACTTTCATTTCATTTTTTTCAGCAAACTCAATAATACTCGATGTCGGCGCCGCCGCACAAGAATAAATGATGTCTGCTCCTTGATCTAAAAACTTTTTGCCAACTTCTGCCCCTGCTTCTAAATCAGTATACGAACCTGTGTATTCCAAATCAATCTCAATATCAGGATTTACAGCTCTTGCCCCCGTAATAAATCCATAGATATACTGCATGTTCTGATTTTCGAAAGATGAAGCACATCCGATGATATCCGTCTGCGTCATTAATGCTGCAAGTACTCCGTTATAAAATGAGCTTTCTTCTTCACGAAAAGCAATAGATAAAACATTATCTTCATTAGAAATATAATCGATTGTAGCAAAAAGCTGATCTGGATAATCTTTTGCGATGTTATCCAAAATCTTACTTGTTGAATATCCTACCGTTATAATCAAATCATATTCTTCTGAATCCGAAAGATTTTTTAACATACTTGAATAAGATTCTTTGTCTTTTACTTCAACTACAGATGTTACGATTCCATTATTGCTTTCCATCGATTTAAGCGCATCTTTAATTTGCATATTTGTATCGTCATTACTGTCCATGGCATTGCTGTTTGTCATAAAAACAATATGAATATTGTTCCCTTCGGGATCTTGTAGGCTTTCAACTCCCGTACATGCATTCAAAAAAAGCATAAACATAAATAAAGTCAGTAATATAATTATTTTTTTCATATCTCGCAAAATCCTTTTTGTTCATTATGAGTTCACTATATATAATACAACATTTTTTTATTTTTTTATTTTTTAAAATTAAATATTTTCTGTCATAAAATAAATAATACCATAAATTTTGCTTTGTTTTAATAAAAAAATACCCTGCTTTATAAAAAAATAGCAAGGTATTTGATTTTTGCTGAATATTAGGTTATTAAAACTAAGAGTACGCTGATTACTTGACACCATTTACGATCGGGAGCTTGTCGGTTTGTCCTTCAAAGAACCAAACAACATGTTTGCAGCCAAGTTCTTGCATCTCAATTCTTGCATCATAAGAATAGTAAGCCGCATGCGGAGTAAGGATGACATTGTCTCTTCCGATAAACGGGCTGTTTTTAATAGATGCGCGTTCATCTGCAACAACATCCAGTCCGGCCGCTAAGATTTTGCCTTCATCCAAAGCTGCCGCAAGATCTGTTTCGTTTACGACACCGCCTCTTGCACAGTTTACGATAATTGGTTTTTGCTCCATCATATCAAACAACGATTTATTGATCATTTTATCCGTAGAAGCCATATGAGGCATATGTATTGATATGATATTCGCTCTTTTGCATAGCTCAGGAATCTCTACCATTTCAACATCCAATGAAGCACCTACTTCTTTTGATACATATGGGTCATAAGCAATAACAGTGAGCCCAAATGCCTGCATACGCTTTGCAACTGCTTTTGCAATAGCTCCGAATCCAAATAGTCCCAATGTCTGTGTATTCAGTCTTCGCACATCTTTTGCCGGGATTGTTTGTCCTCTTGACCATTTATATTCTGTCTGAACTTCTTTGTTTAATTGTAAAATATGCCTGTTTAATGTCATAATCAATGCACATGTATGATCTGCGACTTCATTTGTGCAATATCTCGGATTATTTGATACTGGAATACCACGTTTTTTCGCAGCTTCAATATCAATCGTGTTAAATCCGATAATTGCACCGGAAATATACTTAAGTGTCGGAATCGCTTCCATCACTTTATCGGTAACATCGCAGTCTGTGACAATTAAAGCATCTGCTCCTTTACAATTCTCAATTAATTGCTCTTCTGTCTCGAGCTTTGTGTCAAAAAAATGCAATTCGTATTTATCGGTGTCAAAAACACTTTTTGCAATATCTTTGCCTACGATCTTCGAATCAGCAACATAGATTTGTTTTTTCATTTTTATCCTCCTGAAAAATAAGTTTATATGCAAAAAACAGCACAACTTATTTTATTATACAATAAAATTGATTTTTATACTATCAAAAATGATAAAATTATATCAATTTTGCTGATTTTAAACCCGTATTAAAGACTTTGACATTACTGTTATTCTTTCAGGTTTGTTTTTAAGGATTTTTGACTGTATTTAAGGCAGAAAAAATATTATATATAGACTGATGATACAAATCAGGCTAAAACGTACGAGAATAATAAAATTGAGAATAGTAAATATGTATCCACAGAAATCAGAAACAAATGCTGTCAGATAACTGCCGCAACAAAAACTCTAATCGACATTTAAAACATTAGAACCGTTCTGTTCTCTTTTTTTAACTTTTAATATATGCTACGCTATATTAAACATTTAATTTAGACACATCGTCCATGGCTTCATTTAACAATTCATCACAACGATTATTGTATTCATCCGTGTTATGCCCTTTTACTTTAACAAATTCTATATCATGTTTCTTAATCAAAATATCCAAGAGCTGCCATAGTTCTCTGTTTTTCAGTTCTTCATTTTTTGGCCTATGCCAATTATTCTTTTTCCAAATATCTACCCAGCCCTTGTTATACGCGTTCACAATATAAGCCGAGTCACTGTGAAGCTTTATTTTGCATGGCTCTTTTAACATCTGCAGAGCTTTTATAACGGCTGTCAGCTCCATTTTATTGTTTGTCGTGTTAGTGAAAACCTCGCTGTATTCCTTTTTGTAATTTTTTGCCGGATAAAGTAAAATTATGCCAATCGCTCCGATATTATCCGCGTTTGAATCATTTCCTCTGCATCCACCATCCGTATAAATGATTACTTCTTTCATTGTTTTCCCTCCATATTAAGCATATAGGTATTTAAAGCTTCTAAATAGTGAAGCAGAAATTTATCTTTTTTTCTAATGATATAATCTTTATTTAAACTTTTATAAGGGATGCTTTTTCTCTCACCGTTCAGCGAACGTGTATAATAATTTTTAATAGTATCAAAATCAATAAGATAATATTCATCATAAGCAGAAAAATATACGATTATAAAAGCAACACCGTCTTGCTTGCAGAAACTATCCATAAATTCTATTTGGTGAGGATGTATATTTTGGATCGGAAGTGATTTTAGCGACGTTTCTTTTGCATCAAAACAAATTGGTATGCCTTGGACGTTACCGATATAATCGACCGTTGACTTTTTTTCAAAATACCCCAGCGTGATGACTCCTCTATTTTTATCTATTTCTGTAGGCGTAATTGGAGTAGGTATTTTTTGAACCGCCGCTAATGAATCCCTTAAATATTCCGCATTTGTGATATTAATAAGCTCTTCCAGCGTGCTGCCTCTCAACCCTCTCGAATGAAAAGTTCCCATATTCTTACCTTTTTTCCAGAACTCTATAAAATAGTTCCGGTATATCGATCTTAATTCTTTTAATCTCATTTTCAAACGGAAAAACAATTTCGTCTGCAATAAGCAATTGAAAAAATACATTATATCTTCTTTGCACTATTTCATTCATTGCAGCATTACCGTATTTATGGTCTCCGATAACCGGCGAACCGATAAACGCCATATGAGCCCGTATCTGATGAAATTTCCCTGTATTTAATAATATTTTACATAAATGTATTTCTTGAGCGGATCGAACATCTGCAACAATAGTCTTAATTTTCTTCATATCTGTTTTAGGCTCGTCACTGATAATGGCAATTTTATTGATACTGTCTTTTTTGTGGTAGGCTTCGTATGTTTTTTTTTCAGGTTTGTTGCCGAACAACACTGCTGTATAGTATTTTTTTATTTTTTCTTCCCTGCTCAAAGCAGAAAATTGCTTTGCAGACTGATAATTTTTAACACCAATCATCAAACCCAGCGTATTTGTATCAAGCCTATTGACAAAAGACGGAGAAAATGTTTTTTGACTGTTTGGATCATATTCACCTGTCTTTATCAAATAATTTCTTAACCCTTGTGTTAAATTTTCACTATTCAGGTTTGTATGCTGGGATGATTGATAAATGGTTTTATTATAAACTAAAATATTTTTATCTTCATATGCAATCCTGCTTTTATCTAAAATAAAGTCATCATCAGCTGCTTCATATTTTTTCGTATTTTCTAATTTATTCGTATATATAAATACAGTAATTTCGTCACCCTGCATTAATCTATAGTCATTATTTGTTCTTTTGCCATTCACCTTAATATCTTTCGAGCGTATCATTTTTTGAATTTTGGCAAATGATAAATTTTTATAATATTTAGAAATATATCTATCTAATCTTTGACCATATTCATTTTCATTAATGATTATTTTATCCAATTTTTTCTCCTGTTTATTATAAAATAAATGATATTTTATTATGTCTGCATTGTTGAAGCATTATAATCAAACGATTTTAAATACTGTTTTACTTCATTAAAATATTCATTGTTCATAAATTCGTCTCCGCCGTTTTGCAGTGAATATTGATTATAAGTCTTTTTAACATATTCAAATTTTTTTTGTATTGTATCATATTTTTTCTCTGCCACATAATCAACAAAATAATCTTCATCAATAAAGGAATACATACTCTCCGCTGTTGTAGCAAAATCTTCCCAGGAATTATAAGTAGAATATCCTCTCACGAATCCGTCTTTTCTAAACACATCTTCGTCATTCTTCAAAAGTTCTCCATAAATATCAAGAAAATCTTTTTTATCTCCTTGACTGTTCAAGCAAGAAATATCATAATACTTACTTCCTTCATAATCTTCATAATATCCGTATTTAGAATTTTCTTTTGTAATGTCAAGCAAGCCTTCTCTATCGTTTTCTTTTGTAATAAAATGTGAAAATTCATGAATATATGTGGCAACCATTGTTGTTGCATTCCCTGTTTTTGTGATAATAATATTATCATTATTCATAAACGCCCCGTTGATCTGCACATTAGAATCATCTATTTCTGCATATCTGACCAGATAGATATGATCAATTTGCTTTGTAATTGAAAGAGGAAATAAACGAAGTGTAAAATAAATTGTTTTTTTGGCTTTTTTAATATCACTGCTGCTGTAATATTGCTGATAATCTATGTCCTTAATATCAGTCTTATTTATATCTGTCGTTACATCAACATAATCTTGCAGCAAGATTTCATAAGCATCGTCATCCAAGGTAAATAAATCATACATCGCATATTTAGAATCATCCTTTAAATACAATAGCGGTGCGATTGCATAAATATTATCATTATTGATCCCGAATATAGTTGATATATTATTTTGTAAATATTTATCTACATTATTGATGATGGTATTTTTCTTATCGTCGCTGAACGAACTATAGTAATTGATCCCACTGATATAACGTAGGCTCTCATGCTCAGTGTCTATCTCAAACGCAATATATGTCGAATTTATAGACAAAGACGAATAAATATGTTGAGAAAATTTTTCTGCTTTAAATAAAACAACTGTATTTGCCCTGTTGTCTTTATCAGTTCCTACAAATATATACGGTATATTATCATCTAATGTTGACAGCGCATATGCTCCCCCAAAATTTAAAATATCATATTTTTTTATTATATAATTATCGAATGATTCGTCAGTCATTAATTTATCAGCAAATAAATTAGCCAGTTTAGAATCAAGGCTATCTTTTGTAAATAAATAAACTCCAAGTGAATTGTTTTGAATAAGAATATCAAAATTGGTTTCTTTTTGATCAAGCAAAAACTCACATGCATTATAATTATTTTCGTCAATCAAAAGCGCAATATAAGGTTTATTGGATATATATGAATTTACATTTCCATTGTATTTAGAAATAAGTTTCTCAACGATATCAAACTTTTCTTCTCGCAAGGCTTCCAAAAGCGCTGTATTATTTCCCGAGACCGTATTACAATTAGCTCCAGCACCCCCTAAAATATCTACAGCATCACTATTAGAATTCTCTACGGCATACATTAAAAGAGACTTCCCATCAATACTCATATCTTTATCTTTAATAAAAAATATATATCTTGAAAGCTTCACAAGATCATTGTTCATCAATGCCTGATAAGCAATGTTGCTGGTATTGGCTGCATTTACTTTAATATAAAAATTAACGGCAAAAAACAATAGCAATGCAGCCGCAATAATTATGTAATAAAATTTCTTGATTTTAAATTTTTTATATCGCATATTATTATCCTCATTAACCTATTTAAATTATAACAAAAATTGAATGCATGAACAAAATTTTTTGTTTTTGTCTATTAACTTCTTTACGTTTTTACTTATAATATGTTAAAATGATTTAAATTGTTTTTTAAAGAGGTGACTGAATGTCTAAAATTCCATTTTTAAAAAAACCCTCACCTGATATTCACGGTTTTGATGGTTTACTTATGCTGGTAACCATAGCCGCGGGAGCTATGGGAATTGGATATCTCTTTTCTATGTATCAAGGTTATTATCCATATTTTATGCAATACGGCTTTAGTTTTAGTACGAAAACTGCCGAAATTTATGATGTATTTAGAACTTATGAATTTTTTGTTTATTTAATCAATGTAATTATCTTGGCAACGACCACTATACTGCTTGTTAAGGAAAATAAATTCTCTGTTAAGTTTATTAATATTGCGTACCCTGTTTATATGGTATTATTTATTGCTACTTATTTTATCGGAGCTCATGTTATGGATGCATCTTACAACTTGAGTTTTTTTATCAGTTTGCTTCAAACGCTAATATTTCCTGCGCTTCTTTTAATTTATATAAATAAATCTTTACGTGTTAAAAACACGATAATAAACCAAAAAGAAATTGATTATACCAAATTAGTAAAGAAGAAAAAAAAGAATAACCAAAAAAGCAATGATATATCTACGCTATGGAAAAATGCCAATAGTAAAATAAAAAGAAGATAATCTCAGATAACAAAAGAGCTCTCGGCTGAGAGCTTTTTTATTATCTGTCTCATTTATTCTTTTAATTTTGACATTTTTTTGTTACTATATTAAATATTACAGATGAAATTTAATAACCGATTAATACTATAAAGTTTTATTATTCATACGCTTAGGAGGACATATAATTTTGAATTCATATTTATTCTATGATTATTTATGGTATTTTGTTATTTATTCATTTATAGGCTGGATCAGCGAAGTAATCTTTGCTGCAATAAGATATAAACAACTAGTAAATCGTGGATTTTTGAACGGCCCCTATTGCCCCATATATGGTGTGGGGGTTTTACTGGTGATTATTTGCTTGAATTTTTTAAAGAACAATATTTTTATATTATTTCTCGGCTCCATAATTCTTACCACATTGCTTGAAGCAATTGTGGGCATTGCTTTAAATCATATATTCAAAAAAAAGTGGTGGGATTATTCAAAAGAACCTTTTAATTTTAAAGGTTATATATGCCTTAGCGCTTCTTTGTCCTGGGGGGTTGCATGCGTTTTTATTATAAAAATAATTCATCCTTTAATTGAAAAATTTGTCGGTATTATACCGCTTCCTCTGGGAACCGTATTTATTATATTTTTCTCGATTATTATCATATTCGACCTAATTGCTACTTCTTCATCTGTTGTTCATTTAAATAACCGTCTTTTTCATATCGATGAATTAGCCATGCGTATTAAAGAAGCGTCTGATGAGCTTACTGTAGCCATTGCAGCTAATACAATAGAATTTATTGAATCCGGAGAAGACCTGAAAGATTCTTTAGAAGATAAGAAAAATCATTTGTTTGACAGCGTCAAGAAAAAAAGAGAATTATTTACTGACTTAACAAAAAAATATGAGAATCTTTTGATAGAAAAAGGCACACACACACGTTTATTAAGAGCTTTCCCAGATCTAAAAACACATAAACACTCTGAAGCATTGCAAAAATTAAAAGAAAACATCATAAATTTTAAAAGATAAAGCTTCAACTGTTACTAATTTTCTCTAAAGTAATATTTATTTTAAATGTTCTTTATGCTATCATGTTTTTATGAAAGCATTGCCATCAAAAAGATTAACAAAATTAGCCGAATTTACAGGCGGTTTAAACAGCATTGCAGATATCGGCTCGGATCATTCTTATCTTGCAAAATATCTCTTAGATAATAAGAAAATAAAGTATGCACTATGTGTTGAAGCAGTAGACGGACCATTTAAGCGTTCACGCCTTGCTTTAGATAGTTATATTAAGCAAAAAAAAGCTGACGTTATTTTATCTGACGGTATTTGTGATGTATCTCCAAATGTTATTGACGGCATTGTACTGGCAGGTATGGGCGGAAATTTGATTTTAGAGATACTGAACAGAGATCTTCTTAGATTACATCAGTTTAAACGAATTATTCTACAGCCTCAAAATGCCCAGACAGAAATTCGTAGATTTTTAATTCATAACGATTTTGAAATTACTGCCGAATCCATCGTATATGAAAAAGAAAAGTTTTATGAAATCATCTCTGCTTCTCCGAACATGAATGCAACTGCGCGAAAAGAAATTTTTTATGAAATACCGCTTCTTTGTGTACTGAACAAAGATCCGCAAATCATTGATTTTATTCGATATAAACAATATAAATTGACAAACATTATTCAGTCTTGCACCGGTAAAAAAAGTAATTTGGCACAAAGGCAAATCAAAGATGCGCAAACAAAAATAAATGAATTGGAGAAAATCATACAATGTCTATAAAAATCAAAGACGCACTATTTTGTTTAAATAAATATTTTAATGAACAAACAGCGGAAGAATGGGATAACAGCGGGCTCTTATGCGGGGATACAAGCCAAGTCCTCACTCATATTATTATATGTTTGGATATTACACAAGCAGTACTTGATTTAGCTATTCAAAAAAATATAAATTTAATTATTTCTCATCATCCTGTTATTTTCAAACCTTTTTTACCTCTCACTACGCAATCATACAAAGGGAAAATCTTAATTGACGCAATCAAACATGATATTTGTATTTATAGCGCTCATACAAACGTGGATAAAGCGATTCTGGGTATCAACAATGCCAATGCCAAGATGCTCGGCTTGAAAAATATTGCCTTGATACCGCCAAGTGACATGAATCCATATAAAATATCTGCTCCGTTAGAAAGCCGCGACCAAAAACATGTTTTAGATATTTTGTCAAAATATAATTGCACAAATATAACATTTTATTTAGGCTGTGATAATAAATTAGTAACAGAGGCATTTATCACAGAAGAAATGATAAGTGATGATCTTTATCATATAATGCAAGAAACGTCACTAAATTTTAATATCATTCCCACCAAAAATCTTAGGAATGATGTATGCAATTTTATTATAGGGGAAATAGAGCCGATGAACATATTTGATTTTACCGAGCATGTTAAACGTTGTTTTGATTTAAAAACCGTTGCAATCGGCGGCTATATAAACAGAAACATTAAAAAAGTAGCCTTCTGCGGCGGCGCCGGAAAATCATTTCTCAAAGAGGCAATCGCTCATAATATTGATGTATATATTACGGGTGATATTTCCCATCATGATTTTCAGTTGGCATATGAAAGTGGCATCTTGCTGATCGACGCAACCCATTATGCTACTGAAAAAGTATTCCTGGAAATTATTTCAAGCACTTTGCTACACGAAGACATCGGCATCAATAAAGACAATATCACACTGATTGAACAATTTGAATTATTCAGCAAAATAGTTTAATGAATAATTAATTATGAATATTCGTTTGAATAAACGAAAGGAATTTATATGAGAAAAATTTTAATCATATTGATATTTATGATCACAGCTTTTATCCCCATGCATTTATTTGCCGCAGATAAAGCAGATGAGTTGACAATTCTTTTTACACATGATATGCATTCGCATTTCGATTCTGATACCATTACCAAAGACGGCCTTATTACACAAAAAGGAGGTTTTGCAAAAGTAAAAACAATCATTGATGATGTTAAAAGTCAAAATCCTAATACGATTGTCTTAGACGGAGGAGATTTTTCAATGGGCACACTCTACCAGACATTGTTTTCCTCGTATGCCCCGGAATTAAAACTCATGGAATTAATGGGCTATGATGCTACGACACTGGGCAATCACGAATTTGATTATCGAGCCAGCGGGCTTACCGATATGCTCTGCAGCGCTGTTCAAAACAGTGATTATTTAGTGCCTATCGTAATTAGTAATATTGACTGGCAAAAAACACTGAATGATAATGATCTGAAAAAAGATGCCGCCAAGCTTAAAAATGCCATGGATGCTTACGGTGTTAAAGATTATATTATACTTGAAAAAAACGGACTTAAAATAGCAGTATTCGGTATTATAGGAAATGAGGCGATCGATTACGCGCCGTTAAGCGGACTGATATTTTTTGATCCAATCGATAGAACAAAAGAATTAGTAACACAAATTAAAACAAACGAGAATCCTGATCTTATTATATGCTTGTCACACAGCGGTACAGCAGAAGATACAAGCAAATCCGAAGATGAACTTTTAGCAAAAGCAGTTCCCGATATTGACATCATTATCAGCGGTCACACCCATACAACGCTGCAAAAGCCGATTATTTACGGTAAAACTATTATATGTTCATGTGGAAGCTACACTTATAATGTCGGCTCACTGACTTTAAAAAAAGATATCAACGGCTCATTTTCACTAAGCGAATATCAATTAATTCCCGTAAATAAAGAAATTGAAGACGATCCGATCATAAAGAACAAAATTGAAGAATATAAAAAGTTAGTAAATGAGAACTATTTATCTCAATATAACTATAACTATGATGATATAGTAGCTGCCAGCACCTTTCCTTTTACAGAATTTGAACAATTTTCACTCAAACTTGAAGAAGACAGTTTGGGAAATTTAATTGCTGATTCATATATATATGCCGTCAAGCAAAATGAAGGAGCCGGCTATGAAAATATCGATGTCGCGGTTGTTCCTTCAGGCGTAATCAGAGATTCTTTTGATGAAGGCCTTATTACCGTATCAGAAATTTATAATGTTAGTTCTCTCGGTATCGGTAAAGATAATATTCCAGGCTATCCGCTTGTGAGCATTTATCTCACTGGGAAAGAATTAAAAGCAGTAGCGGAAGTGGATGCTTCTATTTCCACTATCATGCCAACTGCACAACTCTATATGAGCGGATTATCTTATACATATAATCCACATCGTTTATTTTTAAACCGCGTAACAGATGTATATTTATTGCAAGATGAACAGAAAGTAACCATTGATGACGATAGATTATACCGCGTTGTCTCAGGATTGTATTCCGCTCAAATGCTTGGTACAGTCAAAGAAAAATCTTTCGGTCTTTTATCAATTACGCCCAAAGATAGCTTTGGGAATGAAATAACTGATTTTGAAGATTATATCATATATACGCAAAATCAAACCGAATTAAAAGAATGGGTTGCTCTGGCACAATATATGAATTCATTTTCCGAAGAAAATCATATCCCTTTAGTTCCGGCCTATTATAATCAAACACATAATCGTAAAATAACAGTAGAAAGTAAAAAGTTCACAGATTTGATTAAAAACCCAAATAAAGTTTTCTTTATATTTTTAGCTGTAATTATTTTTATTCTTCTGCTTATATCTTTTATTATAATGATAATTCGCAAAAAATTAAATAAACAAAAAGTCTTAAAATATAAAATAAAGGCAAACTAAAGATTTGCCTTTATTCCAAAACATTTTCTAAATATGAATAGGCTTCCTCCAGGCTGCTGAATACTTTGCCGTTAACAAGCTCCTTCATATCATCAACCGAAATCATTTGCGGAACTTCATCTATTGTATTCTTTAATATCAGTTCTCCCTCTTCATCATACTGGTAAACTTTTGTTTGTCCAGTTGATAAATCTTCGTCATCCAAATCCACTTTCACATAAGCATAACCCTGTGGATAAGAATCCACCGTCTTACTTAAAACAATTTCGTTTTCTGAAAAATAATCTACGTTCCATTCGCTGTAGTATTGTTCTACGTCCTTCTTATTTTTGCCTACAAGTGCCTCATTTATGCTCTCCTGCTTTGTTATACTCTCCGTTGTTTTTAAATAAGTTATGATATATTTCACCGAGCATTCGTTTGAGACTAAAATTTCATTCACAGAAGATGCTTCATTATTCGCAGAAATATCTTCATTATTGATTTGTTCTTCTGATACATTATCTATATTTTGTTCCACGCCGCTGATTGTTTTATAATATACCCCTAAAACAAAACCGCCAGACAATATTATTAAGGCGGCCAGAATCATCAGTACTCTTTGTTTCATATTATCATCACCGATAATATGCTTACCATTTTCATACTAAATATACATCATTTCAAAATATTATATTTTGTCAGGGAATAAATCCATAAAAAATTATTCCAAAAAAGGCAGATAACAATATGATTGTGATAGGATTCGCTTTTTTTTTCTTTACCTTTTTAAATATAAAATATCCAACCAAAAGGACAAAAACAATAAGTGCTTTTAAGTCAATATGAGCATTATCCTTATCTATAAAAGCCAATTCCATAAATTCAAAAATCACATATCCGATCAATCCAACAATAGCGGCCCGCACAGATAATAGTCCGAATCTTACGTATTTATTATTTAAAAATCGATCAGATCTTTTTGCGATATATAATATAATAAGAAAAGAGGGTAAAATAACTCCAAGCGTAGCAAAAACGGCACCTGGAAAATTGGATGTACTAATTCCGCAAAAAGTTGATATATTTACAGCAAACGGCCCCGGAGTGGATTCGGATATAGCGATAAAATCCATAATATCGACAACGCTGACCCACCCTTTATGCACGACTTCCTGCTGTATAAGCGGAATCATCGCATATCCTCCACCTATTGTAAAAATCCCTATCTTAAAAAACGTAAAAAATAGCTGGAATAATATATTCATGATTTTTCTCTCATGTCATTCATTTTAATTCTCAAAATATTATAAAAAATACCTATAACGATTGCCCCCAAAAGGATAAAAATCGTATTGATATTCGTCAGCGCACTCACTAAAAATGCTCCAATAACGATAGTAATGCTAAATATACTAACAGTAAGCGTTCTACCTATTTTGAATACCGCCATTGCTAAGAGAAGTATAATCCCTATACGTATTCCTTTAAATGCATAGGCAACCCACTGCAAGTTTTTAAATGATTCTAAAAAAAGAGAAATAATACATATAATAAAAAATGCAGGAAGAGAGACACAAAGCGTTGATAACAACGCTCCCCAAAATCCTGCGACTCTGTAGCCCACAAATGTGGCACAATTGATTGCAATAACACCGGGTGTACATTCAGCAACAGAAAAAATGTCAAGCATTTCTTCATCTGTTATCCATTGATACTTGTCAACAATTTCTTTGGCTATTAACGGTATCATTGCATACCCTCCGCCAAAAGTAAAGGTACCTATTTTCAAAAAGGAAAGACACAGCGGAAGCAATCTATGTTTCATGTTTTTCTTATGAGATGCTTTCATTTATAAACTTTATTCCTCATTATAAATACAATTATGCCAGACTTCTTGAATATCATCATTATCATTAAACATATCAATCATTTTTTCAAATTTTTTAATGTTATCACCCTCGATTGCTGTCTCAGTTGAAGGTATCATTGCTATCTCAGCTTCCAAAAAATCAATTCCATTGCCCACAAAGGCATCACGAACGCTTGAAAAATCAGCAACCTCTGTTAAAATCTCATATCCTTCTTCGGTAGTAATAACATCTTCCGCTCCATTTTCTAAAGCAATTTTTAGAACCGTGTCCTCATCTGCAGCATTTTGTGCGATAAAGATTTGTCCTTTCTTTGAAAACATAAAGGATACACATCCCGTAGTTCCCAGTTTTCCTTTATTTTTATCAAATGCATAACGCACATCGGCGGCTGTTCTGTTTTTATTATCAGTAAGTGCCAGCACGATCACAGCGGCTCCGCCCGGACCGTATCCTTCGTAGTATATTTCTTCGAAGATTTGCCCGCTCATTTCTCCGCTGCCTTTTTTGATTGCGCGTTCTATATTATCATTAGGCATATTTTCCGATTTAGCCTTCAGGATAGCGTCTTTTAATTTAGAATTCATTTCAGGATCCGCCCCACCTTCTTTTGCCGCAACAGCAATGGCTCTTGCAAGCTTTGTAAAGACTTGGCCTCTTTTAGAATCCTGCTTTTCTTTTTTATGTTTTATATTGGCCCATTTTGAATGTCCCGACATTTAAATTCCCCCTAAAATTTAAAAAATATTATATTTTAATATTTTATCATAAAAGTTGACTTTTTCATTAAAAAAAGGTATTATTTTTGTGATTTAAAAGCAATTACCACGATTTTATCGGAGGATATATATGAATAAAAAAGATAATAATTCTGCTCAAAAGAAGTCTTCTTTTTTGAAAAAAAACAAGCCTTCTTCGAAAAAAAGAGTCAAAAACAATAAAGATGATATAAATTCACTGCCTTCGTCTCCAAAGCCTCCCAAACTGACCAAGGCTCAGAAAAAAGCTTATCATGAAAAAATAAAAGAGGAATTTGTTCCGATTTCAAAACAAAAATATAAAAAACTGCCTAAAGTTCAGCAGAAAATATATAAATATCAAGAACGTGTAGCAATCCCTAAAAAAAGGGTTCTGTTTATTTTTCAGCGAGTTTTGCTGGGCTTGTTTTTAGCTTGTTTTGCAGCTGGTATTGTTTTGTCTGCAATGGCTTTTTATTGGATTGCTACGGCACCGGAAATTGATTTGTCTAATTTGGAATATCTGGAATCATCTGTTATTTTGGACAAAGACGGAAATGTTTATCAAGAATTGCAAGGCACGGAAAAACGTGAAGTTGTAAGCATTGATCAAATTCCTGAGATCGTGCAGTTTGCTTTCATTTCCATTGAAGATGAACGCTACTTCACACATCAAGGTATTGATCTAAAAGGTATCACTAAGGCAGTATTAAACGTTGTTAAAACACATTCTCTCTCAGGCCCCGGCGGAAGCACGATTACGCAGCAATTGATTAAGGGCACGCATCTTACCGATGCTAAAAAACTAGAGCGTAAGATTATGGAATGGAAACTTTCCATAGAACTTGAGGGTATACTTTCAAAAGAACAGATCTTAGAAGCATATTTAAATAAAATCAACTTTTCATGGGCATGGGGTATTGAGGCAGCTTCCCAAACATTTTTTGATAAATCTTGCGATGAATTATCCATTGCTCAGGCCGCAGTGCTCGCTGCAATGCCGCAAGCACCTACCTATTATATGCCTTTTATTTTGGAACAAAATGAAGAAGACGGCATTTACTACATTGTATCCGATAAAGACGAAAACGGCGACAAATATTATCCATTAAATTCAAATAACGCAAGCCGTGCGAAACTTGTTCTCGGCAAAATGCAGGATCTTGGCTATATTTCTTCTGAAGAATACGATATTGCCTACGCACAAATAGATTCCGGAGATGTTGATCTACATCCTCAATCTTCATCCAGCTCACTTTATTCCTATTTCACGAATGCACTCTACGAGCAACTCCTTGACGATATGGTTAACAAATACGGCTATACTCAAGAAGCAGCACAAGAAGCTCTCTTAAACGGTGGTTTGGTTATACAGTCTACACTTGACCAAGAAATACAAGACATCATGGAAGCAGCTACTGAAAAAAGCAGTCTCTTCCCGTCTCAAAGCTCTACCGCTAAAGCTGCCAGTGCGGCAAAATCAAAAGAAACCGGAGAAGAAGTGAATTATATTCCGCAATGCGCAATGGTTATCATAGATAACAACACCGGCTATGTATCCGGATTGATAGGCGGCCGAAATAAAACGGCAAACTTATCGTTGAACAGAGCAACCAGAAAATTCCAAGTCGGTTCTTCCACAAAGCCGCTTACTGTTTATGCCCCGGGTCTTGAGACAGGTGCCATTACGCTTGCGACTACATTTGATGATGTCAGGATACGCATCGGCAGCTGGACCCCCAGCAACTCCGGAGGCGGTCAATCCGGGATGACAACCGTGCGGCAAGGTCTTGCCAAATCTAAAAACATCATGGCTGTTCAAGCATGGTATCAAACAGGCTTAGAAGCATCTTCATCCTATGCTTTGAAATTAGGCCTGGAACTGGAAGAATCGGATTACTGCGCCGCAGCACTTTCGCTTGGCGGATACACCTACGGGCAAACTCCCCTTGCCATGGCAGCCGCATTCTCTACCTTCCCGAATGAAGGTGTACGGACAGACCCGATCATGTATACATCTGTCTATGACAGAGACGGAAATTTGCTCTTTGAAAATAAAGCAGAAAAAACACAAGTATATTCAGCCGAAACATCATACTTAATAACTGATGTTTTAAAGATGGTTGTTAAAGGCGGTACAACATATATCAGTATATCCGGTATTCCTGTAGCAGGCAAAACAGGAACGACCGATAACTTAAGGCACGCATGGTTTTGCGGATACACTCCCTACTACACTGGCTCCGTTTGGTATGGATATGACCAAAATAAAGTAAAAGCCAATGGTAAAACCTATACATTGAATATCGGTATTTTTGGCGGAAGCAAACCGGGTCCTGCCGCTATGTGGCAATATGTAATGCGGGAAATTCATAAAAAGAAAGGTCTCACATCGGGTTCTTTCCCATCACGGCCTGAAAACATCGTGACCGCTGCTGTTGACAGAGTTTCAGGTAAGCTGCCTACGGAATTATCTTCTAAAGATCCGAGAGGTTCTACTGTTATATCCGAAATGTTTATTGCAGGCACTGTGCCCAGTGAATCCGATGATTACCATCAGGAAATCACAATTTGTACGGTTTCAGGCAAACTAGCTACTGAATATTGCCCTGAAAGCACAGTCGAAACAAAAGTTGTTATCATAAAACCCGATGAAAGATTCCCTAGCGGAGTAAAACCTGTCAATGCAAACTATATTCCGTCCAGCGAAAAAGGAGTGGTTTATATTCCCGGTGAAGGGGAAGACGCCTATTGCACTTACCATAACCCGAATTCTATTGCAGCAATAGATTTATACAGCGGCTCCTCTACTCCAAACAGCATATCACTTAAAGCGGATGAAAGTGAATCGCTCACCATAAGAGGCAGCACGATGTCTGCTACACTCATAGATGATTTGCCGAATCTAACATGTAGTTCCAGTAATACCTCAGTAGCAACAGCATCTATTTCAGGCAATACTCTGAGTATAACCGGAGTTGATGGCGGAACCTGTACAGTATCAGTCAAATATACGGATACGTATGATGGCAAAAACGTTACGTACACTACTTCAATTGAAGTAACGGTCACCGCTCCTGTAGTTTCCATACCCGTCATAGATTTAAGCGCAAGCAGTATTACGGTAACCAAAGGAGACACGCTGCCAAGCATGGCTGATTACATTGTAAAGGTTACAGATACAATTGATGGTGATATTCCAAAAAGCAAAGTAGATATTGACACTTCAAGCGTCGATACCTCAACAGTTGGTGAATATTATGTTTATTATCACGTAACAAACTCTACAGGTTATACCGGCGATGCTCAAATTAAAGTAATCGTTCAAGAATAAATATAAAAAAAAGACTGTTCAAAAAACGGTCTTTTTTTATTGAATGATTATTTAAATTGAATTATTGCAATAATTTACAGATATTTTCCATCCCGCTTATCCTGCAACGTATCCATTAAATATTCTGTAAACTGCTCAGCTGTCGCTCCACTGCTTCTGCCAGTAATAATAATTTTTTTCTCGTAAATCATACATATATCCAGTGCTTGCTGCAATTGCTTCGCTTTTGAAGCATACCCTATATGCTCAAGGAGCATAACCACTGCTCGAAGCATACTGCAAGGATCTGCATATTTTTCCCTTCCTTCTTCCACCATTCTTGGCGCCGAACCATGAATCGCTTCAAACATCGCATATTTTTTCCCAATATTAGCACTTCCGGCTGTCCCGACTCCTCCCTGAAATTCCGCTGCTTCATCAGTAATGATATCGCCGTATAAATTTGGCAATACAACAACCTTAAATTCATTCCGTCGCTTTTTATCAATCAGTTTGGCCGCCAATATATCAATATACCAATCGTCCCATTCCACTGTGGGATAATCTTTAGCCACTTTTTTTGCAATTTCCAAAAATTTACCATCAGTCATCTTAATTACATTGGCCTTCGTGATAACCGAAACTTTATTTTTCCCGGATTTTTGCGCATAATCAAAAGCAGCTCTTATAATTCTCTCACTGCCTTCTTTTGTAGCAACCGTAAAATCCACAAAAAGCTCATTATCAAACTGATATCCTTGATTTCCAAGTGCGTAAGCTCCTTCCGTATTTTCTCTGTAAAATACCCAATCAATACCTTCCTGTGGCACTTTAACAGGTCTTACATTTGCAAATAGATCAAGTTCTTTACGCATAGCTACATTTGCACTTTCGATATTTTTATACGTATCTCCTGCCCGCGGTGTTGTTGTTGGACCTTTTAAAATCACATGACATTTTTTTAATTCGTCTAAAACCTCATCAGGAATCGCTTTATTTGCTTTTACTCTATTTTCGATTGTCAGCCCTTCAATTAGCTTGAAAGATATTTTGTTCTTTTTTTCTTCTTCATCAAGTAAAAAACGAAGTACTTTTGTTGCATGTTTTGTTATGATAGGCCCTATACCATCTCCTCCAGCAATTCCAATAATGATCTTATCAATCTTAGAATAATCAATAAAATCTTTATCTGCCTTCATTTTTTCAATTCTCTTATATTGCTTTTCAATTAACGCTGTGATATGTGTATAAAATGCTTCGTTTTTTTGTAAATCCATATTTGTGTAATAACCTCCGTAAATAGTATTTATATGATAGTATATTTCTTTTATTTTATCAATGTAAAAAACAAATGAATTCGATAACAATAATAAATTGATTTTAAAAATAAAAAAATCTTTTTATAAAAATAAAAAGATTTTTTTATAAATAAGAAGAAAAAAGAAGTAAAATAAGTATATAGTATCTATTTAAAAGTATTTGTCAATAATATTTTGTATTTCCTTATTATCATTTGATATAATCAAAAATACATAATCATCTTTTACAATTATTTTTGCATTCTGAACTTTTTCATATTCTATATCCAAATTTTTAACAAAAGAATCTTTTATATCTTCGATTCTCTTATCAAAAGCTTCTTGAATTAATACTGTATTTCCTTCCTTTGCCATAACGGCGACAAACGTATCTGCACTCGTCATAGACATGGAAAAAATACCGCTATATTTTTCAACCTGATCGGGCTCCAAATCAAATAATTCTTGAAGCGTTTGAGCATCTAATTCTGTCGGCATTGATATTTGCACCGCCGAGGAAATATCTTGCGTAATGGCATCTAAATCTACAATTTTGAAACTTTCGCTGTCTTGCGAACATGAAATCAATGAAAAAGACAAGATGAAAATCATCAATAATATAGATGCTGCTATTAAAATTCTCTTCATATATGTTAACTCCAAATAGTAATTATAATGTATCATAATTGTAAATATCTTGTAACATTATATAGCAACCCCATTATAAATGCAAGTAAAATTTTGGATATTTTTTAATTATTTAATTCAATAATAAAGCCACCCGATTCATATGAAATATTCACTATATTTTCCATGCTGTGAAGATCTATGTAAATTTTATCATACGATACTAAGCACTTTAAACCTATTTTAACGATAAAATCTCTGATATTATTTAGAAAAATATTTTTAACAAGTAATGGCGCTGTTATATTTGTATTTAATAAAAGAACATTATTTTCAAAACTGCCATATTTTATATCAGCTTTTATCGTATAATTTTTATCCTTTATTTGGATATGAAAATTTTCAGGTAATTTAATAAATATTTTCATAATATACCCCCATATAAAAGCTTATGATACAAAAAATAAAAATAGAATTTTAAATAATTTTTATATCATAAAACTTAAACAGCAAGTATACTTATAAAAAAAGAACAGTTTTTACTGTTCTTTTTTCGTTATCCTTTACATGTTACGGATAAATTTATAAAATTTTACCGTTATCAGGTCCCGGAGATAACACAATAATATTTTCAATGCTTACAATAACAGCACCTTTTGTCTCAAGATTAAAATTTTTCGTTATTGCATTGCCTTCTTCTATGAATGCCGCAGACGCACTATATTGTGCTGTTCCTTTTAATTGATACCCTGTCAGCGTATCCAAATCATATACTGTAACAGAAACTTTTGCATTTTTTTGAATGTTTTTTATTGATTTATTCATAAAAACGTCAAAAAGAATCAGCATATCATCATCCGAAACTTTTTTGAAAAGCACAGGAATAGCATTCGGAGCATCCCCCATTGTAGACATAATCCAAATTTTTTCGTCATTTAATAAATTTTTAACATCGTTATTGAGTTTTTGCATTTTATTCACCTCATTCAATTAATCTATTGATACTTACGGCCGTTAATGATATATTAATAGAGCTACAAACTATTCGCAAGTATGCACTTTTTTGTAACATAACTACTATATAGGTAAGTATTGAAAGGAGTAACCAATGGAAGAACGATGTCCTATAGAGGCCACTTTATCACTGATCAGCGGCAAATGGAAAATACTCATATTAAAAGAACTCATTAAAGAACCGGTACGATATAATTTGCTTATGAAAAAAATATCGAAAATAAGCGCAAAAGTATTGACACAACAATTAAAAGAAATGGAGCGAGACGGGCTTGTTTTACGAGAAGTTTATGCTGAAATTCCCCCACGTGTCGAATATTCTCTCACTTCTAAAGGCAGAAGCATGCTGCGTATTATAAAAGAAATGGCCATTTGGGGATTGGAAAACGATAAAGAACACTTATCAAAATGCCCGACATGCAAACAATGCGAATTTATTGAAAGTTCGTAATAAATCTTTAAAACTGAAACAATATTAAAAAAAACCCGTATACTCAAATATACGAGTTTTCCTTTCCTATTTGGTTCCAAACATCCTGTCTCCGGCATCTCCAAGTCCTGGAAGAATGTAGCCGTTTTCGTTCAATTTTTCATCAACACAACCGCAATAAATCTGGGCATCGGGATGCGCTGTGCTTACCCTGTGCACACCTTCGGGTGCAGCGATGATGGACATTAATTTGATTTTATTACATCCTCTGTGCTTAATAAAATTAATCGCCGCTTCTGCAGACCCACCTGTTGCAAGCATTGGATCAAGAAGAATTACTTGTCTGTTTACAATATCATCTGGCAATTTACAATAATATTCATGGGGTTGCAACGTATCATGATCTCTATAAAGCCCAATGTGACCCACTCGTGCCGACGGAATCAGTGCTAAAATACCGTCAACCATCCCAAGCCCTGCACGCAAAATGGGTACAATAGCTATTTTTTTACCTGATAACACAGATACTTTTGTTTTTACCAATGGTGTTTGAATTTCTATATCTGTCAACGGCAGATCACGCATAGCCTCATAGGCCATCAACATTGCGATTTCTTCCACCAACTCACGAAATTCTTTCGCTCCCGTATTGATATCACGTAAAAGAGATATTTTATGATGAATCAATGGATGATTTAAAATAGTTACGTTCTTATTATTCATTTTACTCCTCTGCTTTTTCTTCTTTGTTTTCAGCAGGCAGCACCGCATTGGCTATAACGCCAACGACTGTGGCAACAAACAAGCCGGATATCGTGATGGTGTTTCCATCACCTATTGCAATACTGATTCCTCCCATTCCAGAAATACCAAGACCTAAAATTAATATTAATGCAACAATAATCATATTACGTGAATGTGAAAAATTAATTTTTGCTTTCGTCAGTGTTTGAATACCAACAGCAGCAATCATACCAAATAAAATAATTTCTGCACCGCCGCGTACAGGCATAGGAATTGTTTGTAAAACTGCTCCGAACTTTCCGAAAAACCCTAAAATAATTGCAAAGACAGCCGCTATACGAAGAATTTTAGGATTATAATTTTTGGTTGTTGCCAAGACGCCCGTATTTTCTGAATAAGTTGTATTTGGCGGTCCTCCAAAAAATCCGGCAACCAATGTCGCAAGCCCGTCTCCAAGCAAGGTTCTGTGCAGACCCGGATCTTTAAAAAAATCTTTCCCTACAACGGCCCCATTTGCCGTGATGTCACCGACATGTTCCATAAATGTAACGAGCGCAATGGGCGCTATTGATAATATAACCATCCAGTTAAATTTTGGAGTATTCATAAACCCTTCCGTTACATATGGGATATTGAGCCAAGATGCATTCGCAACAGCCGCAAAACTCATATCAAACACACCGACAGCCTTTAAAATCAAACAAATGATATATCCCCCTATCATCCCCAAAAGAATAGGTACAAGTTTGAAAAAACCTTTTTTAATAATTGATGTTAAAACAATAATTAAAATAACGCAGAATGCAACAAAGAGTGAGAGCCCAACGGAATTCGTTGTTCCTGTCCCCATTGCATCACTTAGTGCCACACTGCTTGCATACATGGTACCAATAACCATAATAATTGGTCCCGTTACTACAGGCGGAAAATATTTACGCAATCTTTCTGCGCCTAAAAAATAAGCCAAAATGGCAAAAACAAAATATATGGCTCCGGCAAATATAATTCCACCCTGAGCCTGTGCGATTCCTTGAGACGTAACTCCAGTCTCCGTGCCTACTCCTGTGGCTGCACAGATAGCCGCTATAAAAGCAAAGCTAGAACCCAAAAAAACAGGAACCTTACCTTTTGTTACTAAATGAAATAACAATGTACCGATTCCTGCTGTGACTAATGCTACTGCCGGGTTTAAGCCTGTTATTAATGGTACTAAAATCGTTGCACCAAACATCGCGAATAAATGCTGAATCCCTAAAACATACCCCTTAACCCCCAATTTCGTGTCATAATAATTACTTTGTAAATTTGAATTATCCATCTGTAATATACCTTTCCAAATGCAAACATTTTTATTATTTTAGCAAAATTTAGATTATTATGCAATAAAAGGCAATTTATTTTTTAGCATTTTGCATTGTTTAATCCTGTCTATAAAAAATCCGTATTTAAATACGGATTTTCAAAACTTTGTTTCTGTTATTTCAATATTTTGTTTTAAATCTTTCAGTAGTAAAGCAACTTCTTTTTCTATAAAATACTTGACTTGTCCGGCTGCCCGGCCTGTATATTTTTCAGGAAGCGCAATTTCCTCTAACTGCTCCAATGTAAGAGAAAACATCTCATCATCAGCGATACGCCTCAGTAGATCATTGTCTTTCCCGTACACTTTGACTTGCTCTGCAGCCTGTAAGCTCAGGATACGAATTCTCTCATGCAGTTCCTGCCGGTCTCCCCCTTTTTTTACACTTTCCATAATAATATTTTCGGTCAGCATAAAAGGAAGCTCCTGCATGATATGTTTTTCGATTACTTTCTCATTGACAACAATCCCCGAAAATACATTAATTGCAAGCTCTATGATTGCATCTGCCGCCAAAAAACATTCCGGGATACTGATACGCCTGTTGGCGCTGTCATCCAAAGTACGTTCAAACCATTGAACCGAAGAAGTCATTGCGGGATTTAATGCATTTATAATAATATACCGCGCAATCGAACAAATGCGCTCACACTTCATCGGATTTCTTTTATATGCCATTGCCGAGGAACCTATCTGGCTTTTCCCAAATGGTTCTTCCACTTCTTTTAAATGCTGCAAAAGCCGCAGATCCGTTGCGCATTTATGCAGTGTCTGCGCTATATCACTCAAACAGTTGACAATGCGGCTATCTGCTTTACGAGGATAGGTTTGCCCGGTGATGCTATATGCTCTTTTAAATCCTATTTCCGAACATACAAGTTGATCAAGCTGCATTACTTTTTCTTCATCATTGTCAAACAGACTCATAAAACTCGCTTGTGTACCTGTAGTCCCTTTTACACCGCGCAGCCTGTAATTTTGCAGTGTAAAACGCAGCATTTCAATATCCAGTACCAAATCATAGAGCCAAAGACTTGCTCGCTTTCCCACGGTTGTAAGCTGTGCCGGCTGAAAATGAGTAAACCCAAGCGTGGGAAGAGACGCATATTGAAGTGAAAAATCTTTTAATTTATCTATTAAAATTAATAATTTCTGATAAATTAAAGTAAGTGCCTCGTGATAAATAATTAAATCCGCATTATCTCCCACATATGCACTTGTTGCGCCTAAATGAATGATAGGTTTTGCTTTTGGCGCCACTTCACCAAATGTGTGCACATGCGCCATAACATCATGTTTGAATTTCTTTTCATACTCAGCAGCCGTCTCATAATCAATGTTATCAATATTTTTCTGCATCTGGGCAATCTGCTCGTCCGAAATTTCAAGACCTAATTTTTTTTCTGCTTTTGCAAGTGCAACCCAAAGTTTTCTCCATGTAGAAAATTTATTATCCGAAGAAAAAATATACAACATTTCTTTTGATGCATAGCGCTCGCTTAAGGGATTTGAATATTGATTTGTCATTTTAACCTCTATTTATTACTGATTTAAAAAATCTTTTATTCTTTTCAGTCCTTCTTTAATGTTTTCAAGCGAAGTAGCATAAGAAAGCCTTACATATTCTTTCGTCCCAAATCCTTCTCCCGGGATTACAGCTACAAGATAATTTTCCAGCAACGTGCTCGCAAAATCAAGCGCACATTTTACTGTTACATTATTGTATGTTTTCCCAAATGTTTTTGAAACATTTACATAAAGATAAAACGCACCCTGCGGCATAATATAAGATAAATCAGAAATTTCTTCATCAATATAATTCATCATATATTTTCTTCGCTTATCATATTCTTCTACCATTTCATACACGATTGATTTATTTAGCGTAAAAGCCGCTTCAGCCGCTTTTTGTGCAATGGATGCCGGATGAGATACCGTATGGCCCTGAATACTGCTCATGGCTTTAATGATATCTTCTTCTGCCGCCGTGTAGCCTATTCTCCAGCCTGTCATAGCATATGTTTTTGAAAGGCCGTTGATTAAAATCGTATTTTTCTTTATATCTTCTCCAAGTTGCGCGATACTTATATGCTTTGCGTCACCATACATGATGCTCTCATAAATCTCATCAGATATCACAAACAAATTATTGTCAACAGCAAATTTGGCAACCACCTCTAATTCTTTTTTTGTATACACACTTCCCGTAGGATTGGACGGAGAATTGAGCATAATCGCTTTTGTTTTGTGTGTTTTTGCCTTTATTAAATTTTCTTTTGTCAGTTTAAAACCGCTCTCGGCGGTTGTTGCCGCATACACGGGCACACCCCCTGCTATCTTTACCATTTCGGGATAACTTACCCAATAAGGCACAGGAATAATAACTTCATCGCCCGGATTCAAAACGGCACAGAGCGAAAGATACAAACTGTGCTTCGCTCCACTGTTTACGATAATATTTTTAGGCTCATAATCTAAATTATTTTCATCTTTCAATTTCTTGCAGATAAGTTTTCGAAGCGCCGTTGTGCCGTTTACTTCCGTATAACGTGTAAAGTTAGCATTAATGGCATCAATGCCTGCTTGCTTTATGGGCTGAGGTGTATCGAAATCAGGTTCTCCGGCGCCGAATCCTATAACGTCTTTGCCTTCTGTGCGGAGCTGTTTCGATTTCGCCGTGATTGCCAGCGTCATAGAAGGTGTGATTGTTTGTAAATTTTTTGCTGTTCTAATTGTTTGCATATTCATGCTCCTTTTATTTTATATAAATTAATATATTATATAGACTTAGTATAAAAACATTGCATCTCCAAAACTAAAAAACCGATAATTTTCTTCCACCGCTTTTTTATATGCATCAAGCAATTTATCTTTATCATAAAAAGCAGAGACAAGCATCAGCAGAGTAGACTTTGGAAGATGGAAATTTGTAATTAAGCAATCTACTACTTTAAATGTATATGGCGGATAAATAAATATATCCGTATCATCAATAACAGGCAAAATTTCACCATATTTTTCCGCACATCCTTCGAGTGTTCTCATCGAAGTGGTGCCTACAGCTATGATTCTTTTGCCATTTCTCTTTGCTTCATTGATTATCTTTGCATCTTCTTTTGTGATCTGATAATGTTCTGTATGCATTTTATGATTTTGTATATTCTCTACTTTGACTGGTCTAAACGTATCAAGCCCTACATGAAGTGTAATATATGCTATTCTGACACCTTTATCCTTTAGCTTATCAATAAGCTCATTCGTGAAATGCAGCCCTGCTGTCGGCGCGGCGGATGAGCCTATATTTTTTGCATAGACTGTTTGATATCTATCGTAATATTTTTCGTTATCCCTTATATACGGCGGCAACGGCATTTTACCCATCTGCTCAATTTTTTCGTATATATTGCCATTACAAAAAATTTCTATTACGCACAATCCATCATTTGCTTTATCTATCACGCGTGCTATAATTTCTTGATCTTCAAAATAAATGATATCATTTACTTTAAGACGTTTTGCCGGCTTTAAAAGCACCTGCCAAAGACCGTTTTCCAAGTCTTTTAAAAGGAGTAATTCAATCTTTGCACCAGTGTCTTTCTGCCCGTACAAACGTGCGCGAATAACTTTTGAATCATTAAAAACAAGACAATCTCCTTTATTTATATACTTTATAATATCATAAAAATACTGATGTTTTATTTTATCTGTTTTTTTATTGATCACCATAAGCGATGAACAGTCCCGCTTCTGCGCAGGATATTGCGCAATCATCTCTTTTGGCAATTCATAATTAAATTCGTCTGTTTTCATATATTTGCGTTACTCTCATTGTAAGATATGCCTAAATGTTCATATGCATGCGGTGTAGCTACTCTGCCTCGCGGAGTTCTTTGAATGAATCCTATCTGTATTAAGTATGGTTCGTATACATCTTCAATATTATCTTTCTCTTCGCCGATTGCAGCTGCCAGTGTATCAATACCCACAGGTCCGCCTCTAAAAGAGCGAATCAGCACATCCAGCATTCTTCTGTCATTATTATCCAGACCTCTCTCGTCCACTTCCAAAAAGCCGAGTGCTTGTCTGGCGGAATCCTCATCTATCTTATCAAATTTTAAAACTTGAACAAAATCCCTGGTTCTCTTTAATATTCTGTTTGCGATCCTGGGGGTTCCCCTGCTTCGCCTTGCAAGTTCGCAGGCCCCTTTATTTGTGATTTTCACATCTAATATATCAGCAGAACGAAGAATAATATCTTTAAGCTCTTCTGATGTATACATCTCAAGGCGGCACATGACGCCAAAGCGATCGCGCAGAGGCGAAGAAATCAACCCCGCTCTTGTTGTAGCCCCAACCAAAGTAAAAGCAGGCAAATCCAGCCTGATTGATCTCGCTCCAGGCCCTTTACCTACAATGATATCAAGCGCAAAATCTTCAAGCGCCGGGTACAAAATCTCTTCAACCACCCGATTCATTCTATGTATTTCATCAATAAATAATATATCACCTTTTTTCATACCCGTAAGCATAGCCGCCAAATCCCCGGGTTTTTCTATAGCGGGACCCGATGTTACTTTGATCCCCACATTCATTTCGTTTGCTATGATATATGCCAAAGTGGTCTTCCCAAGCCCGGGAGGTCCGTATAACAACACGTGATCCAGCGTGTCCTGCCGTTGTTTTGCTGCGGAAATAAAGACTTCCATATTACTTTTTATTTTATTTTGCCCAACATATTCTTCTAAGAATTTAGGCCGAAGTGTTTTTTCATTATCTATATCAATGTCTGTTTTTGATGTGGTAATAATTTTTCTCTTATCCATGGCACCCTCTTATATAATGGTATCTGCGCATGCTAAAGCGGCAAGGATGTTATTTTGAGTTGTTTCTTCTTCAGTAAAAGTGCGTTCTACCATCGCATTTGCCTTTGATTTTGAATATCCCAAAGAAATCAACGCATCAATACAAATACTTTTTTCTTGTGTAAATATATTTGCCGGAATACTTTCAAATTCAAAATCCTTAAAGTCTCCAAATTTGTCTTTTAAGTCAATGATAATTCTCTGTGCTGTCTTTAGACCGATTCCGGGGGCCATGCTTAAGATTTTTGCATCATTGCTGCGTATGGCCTCAATAATTTGATCTTGTGTATTGCTGCTGAGTATTGCCATAGCTGCCTTAGGCCCTACGCCTGATACACTTGTGAGCGCAAGATAGAGCTCCTTTTCCGTATGGTTTATAAAACCGTAGAACACAATCCCTTCATCTTTTATTTTCGCATGCACATACAATTTAATGTCCGATTTTATTTCAGGTAGCGCCATAGCCGTGTTCTTTGAAATAGTCATCATATAACCGATCCCGCCATTATCAAGCACCGCATAATCGCTTCCCACTTCTTGTAATACACCTATGATGTAATGAAACATAATCTTAAAACTCCTATTTTTTCATTATATAAAAAAAATGTTTTAAATTAAAGAAAAAAATCAAAACATTTTAATAATTGCGAACACTTTAAATATAATGTTCTTGTATATTATTACAATCAAAAAAGAGCCTTTCGATAAATAATAATCGAAAGGCTTATTTGAAATTATTTTTCTTCCGGTTTATTTTCAATTTCCTCAACAATTTCAGCATCTATAATTTCTTCATTAGCTACCGATTCTTGCTGTGCTTCTTTTTTTGCTCTGCTTTTCTTTGAATAATCTTTTGCATTTTTATTCGCTTTTTTTACGGGCGTTGCAGGTGTTTTTGTTTCTTCTTCAATTTCAATATCTTCTGCTTCATCATTTTTCTTTGTCGGGACTTCACGAAGTTCAACTTCTGATATTGACGTTTTGTTAATCTTCATTTTTACGTTATCCGGGAGTACTTCGATGATGGCATAGTTGTCTTTAACTGAGAATACTTTACCATGGAATCCGCCTGCCGTGACAACTTTATCACCTTTTTTCATCATTTCACGTTTCGCTTGAAGATTTTTGTATTGCTTTCTTTGCGGTCTCATTGTGATGGTATATACTAAGAAAAACGCACCAAGCAACAATATCATAGGAAGAAAACTGCTTATACCTCCTGTAGCTGTTGTCGTTGTCGTAGCTATCATATTTTATCTCCTCTTATAAAAAATTCTTTTAATATTTTAAACGTTAATTACTCATTTGTCAAATTAAACTTTTTTATATAATTCAATGTGTCATCCCTTAAAATCGCTTCTTTCAGTCCTTCCATAATTTTAATCGTAAAGTATAAATTATGGTAAGAAAGAAGCATAGAGGCTAAGATTTCTTCTGCTTTTACCAAGTGCCTCAAATAGGCCTTAGAATAATTTTTGCATACATAGCAATCGCATTTTTCATCTATTGGTGTAAAATCTTCAATATACTGTGCGTTCCTCAAATTAATCCTGCCGCCTCTCGTAAGAGCTGCCCCGTTTCTCGACATACGCGTCTGCATAACACAGTCAAACATATCAATCCCTCTGATGACCCCCTGCAAAAGACAATCGATGCTGCCTACTCCCATGAGATAAAGCGGTTTGTCATCCGGCATTTGTGGTTTTGTATTTTCAATAACCTCATACATGAGTTCTTTAGGTTCACCTACGCTAAGTCCGCCCAAGGCATATCCGGGAAAATCAAAATCAACTAACTCCTTTGCACAATCTATACGAAGTTGCGGATACATACCGCCTTGAACAATACCAAATAACGCTTGCTGATGCGTATTCTTATGCGCGTCTTTACATCTTTTTGCCCAAGAGAGGGTGGCCTCGGTACTTTTTTTTGCATATTCATAATCAGCTGGATACGGGATACATTCATCAAAGGCCATAATGATATCCGAACCCAAATCGTTTTGAATTTCAATAGCTTTTTCCGGTGTAAAAAAATGTTTGCTACCGTCAAGATGGCTTGAAAAAAGCACTCCTTCTTCAGTGATTTTTCTTCTGTCTGCAAGACTAAAAACTTGATAGCCGCCGCTGTCTGTTAAAATTGGCCTGTCCCAATTCATAAACTTATGAAGTCCGCCTGCTTTTTTTATCAGCTTACTTGTCGGTCTCATATATAAATGATATGTATTTGCAAGAACAATTTGCGTGCCCATTTCTTTTAGGCATTCAGGAAACACTGCTTTAACTGTTGCTTGTGTTCCGACAGGCATAAAAACAGGCGTTGTAATTTGCCCATGGGGTGTCTCTAAAACGCCTACGCGTGCTTTTGTCTTGCTGCACTCTTTAATGACTTTATATTCAAACATTTATCTTAGACCTCATCTTTATAACCCAAATCTTTTAATACATAGTTGCTATCGCGCCATTCTTCTCGCACTTTTACCCAAAGCTGTAAGTTTACTCTTATATCTAAAAATTTTTCAATATCCATTCTTGCTTTTGTACCGATATTTTTTATCATCGAGCCATTTTTTCCGATGATAATACTTTTATGAGACTTCCTTTCACAATAAATAGTTGCCTCAATATCAATAATATCTTTTCCCTTACGCTCTTTCATGCTCATAATTTCTACACCGACACCGTGAGGAATTTCCTGTTCTAATAGCTGAAGCGCTTTTTCGCGTATTAATTCGGCAATAAAAAACTTTTCCGGTTTATCTGTAATCATATCCTCCGGAAAATACATCGGCCCCTGCGACAAATATTTTTTAATCAACGGAATCACTAACTCCATATTTTTACCTGTGAGCGCAGATATCGGAAGAATTTCATTTATAAATGAATATTCTTTATATAAATTTATCTTATATAAAACTTCATCTTGACTTAATTTATCAGCTTTGTTGATTAATAAAATGACAGGTTTATTCGCGTTTGCGAGTTTTTCCAAAATGATTTTATCTGTTCGTCCTATATACATATCATCTTCTACAACATAAAGTACCAAATCTGTGCTTGCCAGGCTACCGGAAACCATATCTACCATCATATTGCTTAATTTATTTTTAGGCTTATGCATACCCGGTGTATCAATAAATATCAGTTGGGCTTCTTCGTCTGTATAGATACATCTAATGTTATTCCGAGTTGTTTGCGGCTTATTTGACATAATGACCAATTTTTCATTGAGAAGACTGTTTATAATGGTGCTTTTGCCCACATTTGTTCTTCCTATAATTGCGATGAATCCCGACTTAAAGTTTTTTCCATTCATTTTTATACCTTTAACACTCTATCTCAAAATCGAAAGTTCCTGCATAATTTTTTCTTCTTCCGCTCTCATATTTTCTTTTTCTTCTTCATTCATATGATCATAACCTCTCATATGCAGAATTGAATGAACAAATAAATAAACCAATTCCCGTAAAAGGCTGTGCTTGTATTCCGCTGCTTGCTTTTTTGCAATGCTCAGACAAATTACCACATCCCCTAAATAAATAAAACCATCTTCTTGCGCCATTTCTTTATCATTCAAAACAAAACTTAACACATCGGTAGGCGCGTCTATATGACGATATTCTTCGTTAAGAGCTTGGATTTGCTCTTCGTCGACTATGTTTAACCCAATTTCATAATTTTCCGCATCTGTATTCAAGGCAAGCCCTGCGGCTTTTTGTGCATGATGCAAGAATTCAGGTTCTACCTCTGAATTCGTAAAGTTATTCATCAGAATTTTTGCTTCCATTAACATCCTCATTTTCTTTTGTATTTACCAGCTCTTCTGCCTTCTTTATTTCGCTGACATCATTATCAAAGCTATTTTGAATTTCTTGTGTCATTTTTTCGATATCCTCATCTTGATGAGGATATTGTATGCGTTCATGATACATTGCATTCAAATTGCGTATAAAAATTTTTTTAATTTTATTTAATTCAGAAAAAGTTAGCTCACTTTCCGATAATTGACCGTCTGACTCTTTGATACAAAAAATTTTTTGGACCATTTCATATATTTGGATTTCACTCGGCCTCGGTATACTTTTTACAGCAGCTTCACAACTGTCGGCCAACATTACAATCGCCGCTTCTTTCATTACCGGTTTGGGGCCGTCATATCTATAGATTTCCTCATCCACATTGTCTTGAATCGTTTTTTCTTTATGATAGAAATATTCCATAACGGCTGTACCTTGATGCGTTTGGATAATTTCTTGTATCAGCTTCGGTAATTTATATTTTTTTGCCAATACCACACCATCAGAAACATGCTTTTTAAGTATTTGGGCACTTTGCGCCGGTCTTAATTTATCATGAGGATTATTATCCGCCTGTTGATTTTCGCAAAAATAATTTGGGTTTTCCAATTTGCCGATATCGTGAAACAGCCCGCCGGCTTTCGCAAGCAAAACATCTGCATTAATTTCTTCTGCCGCAGCTTCTGCCAAGCCGCTAACATTAAGTGAATGTTGATACGTACCCGGAGCATACTGCATCAATTTTTTTACAAGAGGATGATTGAGGGATGCTATATCCAGCATACGAATAGAAGTTGGGATATTAAAGAGCCATTCCCAAAGATAGACCAATCCAACGGATCCAAACCCGGCGATTATTGACGCCAATATAATATATGCGCAATTAATAGCAGTATCAATACTTATATTATAAAGAATAATATCACTTACCAAAAGAATAAATGCATTAATGATGCCGATAATAAGGCTATATTTATAGATGCCGGACTGTGTGGTGATACGCTTCATAAAAATTGCCGAGAGTATGCCCGAACTCAGCATGATAATAATTAATGTCGCCTCTGCTTTTATTGAAAAAGCAATCAGCATGACTGCGAATATATTGACAATCAATGCCAATTTAGGTTTAAGTACCAAAGCAAGTGTAACAGCGAGCATTGAGATCGGAATGAGATAGGCATTAAATTGAACGATTAAATTAGCCAAAGCAAGATAAATAATAATTTGGCACAATATCATAAATAGTTTTTTAATTTGTGTAAAAATATACTTTTCAAACTGATATAAATAGAGCGCAAGCATAAGTAAAAGGATGGCTATGAAGAAAATAATCCCGCCATATAAAAACAAATCTTGTGTTTTATTGCCTTCAAGCAAACCATTACTTTTGAGCAAATCATACTTTTCTTGTGTAATTTCTTCTCCTTTTGTTACAATTTTTGAACCTTGTATATAGGTGATTGCTTCTATATTTTCTCTTGCTTCTTCTTTCGCTGCCAATGTTTTTCCTTTATTTTCCTCTACATTGGCAATCATCACTTTACCTAAAATATTACGCGCTTCAATTTTACTTATCTGACTCATCCAAGTATTATCAATATATTGGTATGTATATTCCTTCTTTGCCTGAAGATCATCCGGACGAACTTCATCTTGATAAACTTCGGACAGTATCGCAAGCATCTTCTCTTTCATTTCATTCCGATCAGATTTTGACATTGCCAAAATATGTTCGATACTGGATGTTTCCAATGTAATATCTACATTATCTTGAACTTCTTTTTGTATATCTGCAAGGCTGTCATCTTCATTTGCGCTGTCAATGATATCCATCACAATACCTACAGACTCAGATACTCGCAGAGAAGCACCCGGGATGACATCATATACGGGCTCCACATTTTCTTCTGCCTGCCGTTTTAATTTTTCTGTTTGTTCGCTATCCACAATTGTACTTTGCGTTACAATATCTTCGATTGCAGTTTGTCCTACTTCGAGTGAATATTTTTTTGGCGCAAGTGAAAAATAAAGTAATATAAAAGTAATGGCAAATAATATAACCGCAACTATTGCCCGAATAACCTTACTTGACCTAGACATAAACAACTCCATTATTTTTTAGTATTTTCGTAATGATCATAAGCATCTATAATTTTTTGCACAAGATTATGTCTTACTACGTCCTGCTGCGTCAAATAAATGAATTCAAGTCCCTTTATATTGTCTAAAATGTGCTGTACTTTTACGAGACCGCTTGTCTTTTCATTAGGTAAGTCTACTTGTGTTATATCTCCTGTCACAATAGCTTTTGAACCAAAGCCAAGTCTGGTTAAAAACATCTTCATTTGTTCCGGAGTGGTATTTTGAGCTTCATCTAACACAATAAATGAATCGTCCAGCGTGCGGCCGCGCATATATGCGAGCGGCGCTACTTCAATCATTCCGCGTTCCATATATTTTTGATATACTTCAACACCCATTATATCATACAAAGCGTCATAAAGCGGTCGCAGATACGGATCGACCTTTTCTCTTAGATCTCCCGGTAAAAACCCGAGACTTTCTCCTGCTTCAACTGCAGGGCGTGTCAGCACAATACGTGCTACATCTCCTTTTTTGAAAGCCTCTACTGCCATCGCCATTGCAAGATATGTTTTCCCCGTTCCGGCAGGACCTATTGCAAAAGTAATATCATTATGCCTGATCGCATTAACATATTTTTTTTGTCCGGCAGTTTTGTATTTAATTGCTTTTCCTCTTGCGGTATAACAAAGAATATTTGAATTTTCCAAGTAATCCTTATCAAGCGTCTTTCCAGTCATACTCAGTATATAATTTAATGTTTGATTATCAATGTTTTCTCTATTTTTACTTGCCTTAAATAAATTTAATATTCCCTCTTCAGCTTTTTCTACATCTTCTTGTTGGCCAATGATTTTTAATGAATTGTCTCGGAATATAACATCCACATTAAAATACTTCTCTATTTCACTTAAATTCTTATCCATAATGCCAGTAATTTTTCTAACATCCGCACTATAAGGTTCAAGATTAATTTGCCTTATTGTTTTATTGTTCAAATTTTGCTTCTTCTCCCGATCATTATTATTGAATATACTTGATTTGCGCAATTTCTTCAAGCGCAGTAATCTTTGCCGAATACAAGTTGCTATCCATATACTGCCCTGTTTTTTTTATATTTATATTTATAATCTGAATATTCTTACTTAAATAATCATTATTTCTTAGATATTCTACCACATCATTAACAATTTTGCTCTCATTTTTTGTACTCGCTTCGCTTTTCTTATAGAATATCGTTTTTTCAATTTTAATCGGCAACATGAAATCAAACAGATATAAATTCCTCTCCGTACTTTTGTATTCGATTAAATCCTCTAAATCGTCTGCTTTATTGATTTCGAATGCAAAGTCTTTAAATAGAATCGTATTTTGTTCAAAAAATACGGCCTCTTGACTTGGCTGCAGCATATTTACCGGGATATTATCAAAATTGTATTCCACTTCTGCCGTCACGCTTCCCGTTGCACATTGATATACATATTTTTCACTGTTGCCTACAAGCATGTGCTCATTACCGCTGATGAGCACATCTCCTTTTTTTACGTTATCCCCTTGTTCTACCAATGCCGTCCCTCGAATTACAAGTATTTTTTTTACCTCTCCGTCTTTGCCCGCTAAGATATCGGCCGGTTTCGAATAGTCATAAATTTCCTGTGATTTCACTGCCGAATATAAATCCACCTTTGCTTTTGTGCCTTGAAGCGTAATGCTTATATATGTATAATCCGGGTTATTGATTAAGAACTGTCTTTTTACTTCATCGTAATCAATCGTGTATTTTATAACTCCTGCCTTTAAGCCAGCTTCGCTGAGCGCAGTCATGATTTGCTGTCTTTGCATTGTATATTCTACAGGAATTTCAATTTTTAAAATAAAAGAAGATAAGAAAAAAAATGATGCAATTAAAATGATGCACCCTGTCACAAATCCTTTTTTCTTCAGTAATTTCTGAAAAAAATATGGCAGCCCGTGTCTGGAAATTACTTTTACATCAACTTTAAAATGCTTGCTTAATGATATAAACTTTTCAAGTGAACCACGCATAAGCTTGAGTTGCAGTATTCCGTTTTGATCTTTTTTTATATCCCATGCATAAATTTTATGTATATGAAGAATATTTAATAGCTTTTCCATCATATATCCGTGTATTTCTATGATATAAAAGCCATTAAGATAATGAAAAAGTTTGACGATACTCATTCTACCACCTGCACCATAAATATACTTCCGAAAACAATGATCTCTTCTGCCATTATATTTTTAATTGTTAAATTTTCTCCGGTGATTTTTATCATCCCTATAGACGAATTGATACGAATACTATTATTTTCATACTCCAGTATGCCTTTATGATTTTCGATAACTGCCTGCATATCTCCTATAATTGTTATTTTGGGCAGATTTAATACAAGCTCATAAGGCAGTTCTGTTATGTCACTAATTTTTGTCCGCACTGTTTTAAGCGCTTTTGTATTTTTCTTTTCATTTTTATTTTCTGTTTTTCTACTCATAAAATCACCTTACACACTATTTTATGAGTTTAATTTATAAAAAATTACCCGCTGTCTTATTGATAAGTAATTATTCCATAAAAAAACATCCTCGATTTTCGAGGATGCAGTTATTCTTACTTTAAATATATGTAAAACATATATTTTTAAGATAAGTGTTTTTTGACTAACTGATTGATTAAGCTCCCATCTGCCTTGCCTTTTAACTTCGGCATTAAGGCTGCCATGACTCTACCCATATCTTTCATAGTCGATGCATTGGTTGCTTTGATTGCCTCTATTACTTCAGCCTCAATTTGCACATCACTTAATTGTTCGGGAAGGTATTTCATAAGCACTTTAATTTCTTCTTTTGTTTGAGTAATTAAGTCATTTCGCTGCGCTTTTTCAAATTCTTTTAACGCTTCACGGCGTTTTTTCCATTCAGACGCAACAATTTCTATAACACCATTATCATCTAACTCTATCTTATGGTTTTTTTCATAAAAAAGAATTGCGGAACGAACCATTGTAATGGTCTGTTTGGTTATTGTATCTTTATTTTTCATGGCATCTTTATAATCGCTCATAAGCCTTTGTTTAAGATCCATTTGCTAGTACCTGCTTTTCTTCTTTTTTGCAGCTTCAGCTTTTCTTTTTTTTCTTTCGCTGGGTTTTTCGTAATGCTCTCTTTTTCTGACTTCGCTCATTACACCCGCTCTCGCAGTTTTCTTTTTAAATCTTTTTAAAGCACTTTCTAAGCTTTCGCCTTCTCTGACTTTTACTTCTGACACTTATATCCCCCCCCTCATGCTTAATTCTACAATGAAGTATTATATCAAATCAAATCATTATGTCAACATTTTTCAGCCCGGAGGCCATTTCATTTGGCGTCCCGCTAAAAAGTGAAAATGAAGATGGTTTACACTTTGCCCGCCTAAAAGTCCACAATTATTGACAATTCGAAAGCCCGTATCACTTACACCCTCTTTGACTGCCATTTTAGTAGCTACCGTAAAAATATGGCTGATAATATCATTGCCGGCCGGAACATTCGTGAGGTTATCAAAATGTTGCTTAGGCACAATCAGATAATGTATTGGTGCCTGCGGTTCTAAATCTTTAAAAACTAAAGTTTTATCATCTTCATATACAATTTGAGAAGGAATTTCCTTATTTATAATCTTACAAAATAAACAATCGTCCATTATTACCTCCAAATACTGCTACATTATATTTCAAAATAAATAAAATATCAAGATTTCTCTTTTTAAGATCATATATAACAATAATAATTTTAATTTCTAATATAAAATATTTTTGTCAATATTTGACATAAATGACAGAATTATTTTTTATTTTTGCTAAATTTAATATCTATGCCACCAAAAACACAGGTGGCGTATATATAAATACACGGAGAGCCTGCATTATATTTTGCCATATTGTCTACTCCGCCAAAAATAGCAGTAGATTGCACTTTGACCGGAATATTTTCAGGAACAAAAATATCTATTCCGCCAAACATACACAACGCATCTACTCGAACATCTTTGTCAATAATTGCGTTCCTTATATCCATATCGACTCCACCAAAAAATGCCTTAACATCAGCCCCATGAAACGGTTGATGGTTGCTCTCATAATCCTGGCCGGAAAATAAAGCTGTCATTCGCACAATACTTGACGGATCGCTAAACATTGGCCCCTGTTGCCTTTGTTCATCAGTATCTTTATTTTCAGCTTCTGTTTTTTCTGCTTTTTTATATGTTTGCTCATCATAGGCAGTTTGGTGATGATGAACAAGATTATTATCATTATGTTTAAAAATGATGAGTAATCCCAGTAAAACAATAATGATCGGGAAAATTAATTTTCTGTACTCATGAAACCAAAAAAAGTTTTGCTGCTGCAAAAGAAAAAACAACCCGATACATAGACCGATGATATTTCCTGCATTAAATCCATTTTGGATCATGCTGATAAGGCATGGAATAATAATAAAGAGCGTCCACCATCCGTCAAAAAAAAGACGAATACTCCAAGCCCCCAATTCATTGCCTGCAAAAATGATACCAGCGGCAACTAATATGATTCCAAAAATAACTGTGCTGTTTAATGTTTTTTTCATTTCACCTGCTCCTTTAATTCATTCAATAAATCTACATATAACTGATATTGTTCTTCATCAAACAATACAAAAACAATTTCTTTTAATGACTTGTTTTTTTCTTTTAAATATTTCAGTGTCGTAGAAATCGCAATTCTCGCCGCCTGCTGTTTTGGAAATCGATAGACTCCCGTACTGATTGCCGGAAAAGAAATGGAGTGCAGATAGTGATCATTTGCCAATGCAAGAGAAGAAACATACGCACTTTTAAGAAGCTCGGCTTCATTGTCATTGCCGCCATGATAGATTGGCCCTACCGTATGAATAATATATTTGCTTTTTAAACGAAAGCCTTCTGTAATACATGCCGTTCCTGTCGGGCAAGATCCTATTTTTCTTAATGCTGTAGGGAGTTCATCTCCCGCAGCTTTATGAATAGCGCCATCTACACCGCCGCCGCCTATCAATGCCGAATTTGCCGCATTTACGATTGCCGAAGTTGCCTGCCGTGTAATATCACCTTTTATTATTTTAATTTCACAACCATAGAAATACATTTCTTATCTTTCTCCTTAAAAATATTTATAAATTCTATTCTTTTTGAAAAACTATGATTATCAACACTATATTAACATAAACAGGGATGAATTCAATATTTTTATTAGAAACACGATTTATATGAATTGACAATTCAAACGGTTACAGCTAAAATATTAAAAGATATATAGAACATTAACTAACCAAATGGAGGAAACTAATGAAAAAAACAAGAACGTTTATAACAATTCTTGCAGTACTTATGTTGGTATTAACATTTACTGCATGTTCCGGCTCAAATTCAAATACAACGGAGGACAAAGTTTATACCATCGCTACCGATACGACTTTTGCACCATTTGAATTTGAAGACTCAGATGGAAACTTTATAGGCATCGATATGGATTTGCTTGCAGCTATAGCAGAAGATCAAGGCTTTGAATATGAAATAAATATTTTAGGTTTTGATGCGTCTCTTCAGGCTGTACAAGCAGAACAAGTCGATGGCATGATCGCAGGCATGAGCATCACCGACGAGCGAAAAGAAATCTTTGATTTTTCTGATCCTTACTTCGACAGCGGTGTTGTCATGGGTATTTCAAGCAGCAATGATGAAATAAAAGCTTACGCAGATTTAGCCGGCGAAAAAGTTGCTGTAAAAACCGGTACCGAAGGCTCGGCTTTTGCCGAAGGAATCGCTGAAGAATATGATTTTGAATTGGTTTATTTTGATGACAGTGCCAATATGTATCAAGATGTTGAAATCGGCAATTCGGCAGCATGTTTTGAAGATTATCCTGTTTTAGGATACGCGATTTCCAAGGGCGAGCCTCTTCAAATCGTTACCGAAATGGAACGCGGCAGTTCTTATGGCTTTGCAGTATTAAAAGATAGCAACCCTGAATTAATTGAAATGTTCAATGCAGGGCTTGCAAACTTGAAAGAAAATGGAAAATATCAGGAAATCTTAGACACCTATATTCAAAAATAATCATTAAAAAATATTATAATCACTATAATTAAAAAAATCAGCTTTGTCAAAGCTGATTTTTTATATAATGATTGATAGATTAATAACATAATAATTGACAATTCTTACAATAAACTATAAAATAAAAAATATATAACTGAACGTGTATTACGCTAGAGATAAAGCATTCATTGTAGAGAAGATAAGGCAACCCCTAAAAGTTTTTATAGATTAATAGAAAAGTAAATTAAAGTTTCCTTAATAAACATAAAATTGCAACTATTAAGCTTAAGGGTGGATATGATTTATTACTCTTAAGCGTTTTTATTCTATGCCATAGGAGGAAAATAATATGGAATACCTTGCGCTTTTGCAAGAAAGCTGGCCGCGGCTTTTAAAAGGTTTGTTAATGACCTTACAGCTTACGGTAATATCACTTCTTTTCGCAACATTTATCGGCCTTATTTTCGGGCTCATGTCTGTATCAAAAAAGCGAATTTTAAGATCCATTTCAACTTTTTATATAAGTATATTCAGAGGTACTCCTATGATTGTACAAGCTTTTTTTATTTACTTTGGAATCCCGGCAGCCACCGGAATCCATATGAGTGCTTATACCGCAGGTCTTATTACGCTGACACTGAACGCCGGTGCTTATATTTCAGAAATTTTCAGGGCCGGAATCCAGTCTGTAAATAAAGGACAAATGGAAGCGGCACGATCACTTGGCCTATCTCACTCTATGTCAATGGTACGTGTTATTTTACCGCAGGCCATCCGCACAATGATACCGGCACTGATCAATCAATATATCATCACACTCAAAGATACCTCTATTATCTCAGTAATCGGTGTTCGGGAATTGACGCAAAACGGAAAACTCATCATTGCAAACAATTTTCGTTCAACCGAAATATGGTTGACCGTCGGCATTATGTATTTCATAACGATTTATATTCTCTCTAAGATTGGCAGGGCTGTAGAAAGGAAACTATCCTATGTACAAAGTAAAAATTGAAGGCTTGGTAAAAGTTTTTGATGATAATTATGATAATATAGTTCTTAACGGTATTAATTTAACTGTCTCAGAAGGCGAGGTGGTTTGTATTATCGGTCCTTCGGGCTCCGGCAAAAGCACATTACTCAGATGCATCAATGCGCTTGAAGAAGCTACAGAAGGATCCATCATAGTTGATGATTACGAAATAACGGATCCTAAAGTCGATATTAACTTGGTACGCCGCAATATCGGCATGGTGTTTCAGCAATTTAATTTATTTCCTCATATGACTGTGCTGAAAAATGTTATACTGGCGCCAACGGCATTAAACATACTGAACAAGAAAGATGCGGAAGAAAAAGCGATGCGGCTTTTAAAACGTGTCGGCATGGAAAACAAAGCACATGTATACCCGCATAAATTATCCGGCGGTCAGCAACAGCGTGTGGCAATCGCACGTGCGCTTGCAATGAATCCTGATGTCATGCTTTTTGACGAACCCACAAGCGCACTTGATCCTGAAATGGTAGGCGAAGTACTGAGCGTTATGAAATCTCTTGCCGATGACGGAATGACAATGATTATTGTCAGTCACGAGATGGGCTTTGCAAGAGAAGTTGCGGATCGCGTTATCTTTATAGATGAAGGCATGATTATTGAAGAAAATGAAGCAAAAGAACTTTTTTCAAACCCAAAAAATGAAAGAACAAAGAACTTTTTAAATATGGTTTTATAAAATGCGGTTTTACACTATAAAAAAACCATTTCATATGATGAAATGGTTTTTTTATATCAGCGGAAAATCAATAAGTCTAGTCATTGTATACAGCATGCTCTCTTGTACCTTCTTCTCACTGAGCTTTTTTATCTGCGCAATATATTTTATTATATTTTTTAAAACCTCAGGCAGCATTTCAGGTAAAGCCCTTTTTTCTGTCAGCCATTCTATCGTATACAAACCATCACTTTCAACAAACAATTTATATACCGGCACAGCCTGCACTACCTGCTGCATCGCTTTTTCTGTATACACACTCGGTCCCACAGTAAAATAGCAACCCTGCTTTATATATTTTTCCAAATGCTTCTCACAGCCATACCAGTGAACAATGAACGGAACAGAGTAATTGGAAATTATCTCTGCAATCTCTTCTTCGCAGCCTTTCGTATGAAGTATAACAGGGCATCCTCTCTTTTGCGCAATATCCAATTGCTTAATAAAGGCATTCCTTTGCCTACCTAATTCAACATCACACCAAACGCTGTCCATACCTATCTCTCCGATGATAACACAATCATGCAAATATACCAACATCTGGTCTATCTGGTATTTGTCTGCATCCCAAGGATGCAACCCATACGTGGGTATGACAAATCGGCTTTTCTTGGCAAGCTCTGCCACAAAGCCACAATCGGGCGGATTAGTGCCTGCAACCAATCCATACAAATTATTTTGCTCCATCATTTCTAAAAAAGAGTCTTCTAAATCTTTTTGCCTGATATGTAGATGCGCATCTAATAGTTTCATGAAAACACCTTCATTCATTTTTTAAATAATAATAAATTTCCCTATAAAGGTCTTTTTGTTCAAACAGCCATTCTCTGTCTTTATCATGCTTTTGTAAGGTTATCTCTTTATTAAAAGATGCCGGGTTTTTATTCATTATTAAAATTCTGTCGGATAAATACATGGCTTCGTCAATATCATGTGTTACTAGGATAGTTGTTCTGTTAAGCTCCTGACGTATATTCAAAAGCCAATCCTGCATCTCACCCCTGGTTATAACATCGAGCGCGCCAAAAGGTTCGTCAAGCAACATAATATCTGCTGCGCAAAGAGCGGTACGGAGAAAGGCGGCACGCTGCCGCATTCCTCCAGATAATTCTTTGGGATATTTATTTTCATACCCTTCAAGCCCGAACTTTGCGAAATTGGCTATCGCCTGTTTTTTTATTTGCTTTTTTTGATGATGAATTGTGCCGTACAAACATACATTTTCCAAAATGGTTTTCCATGGCATCAACAAATCCTGTTGCGGCATATATGCGAAATGCGAAGACAACCCTTCTACCGGCACATCGTCAACATGCACACTGCCGCCATCAGGTTTTAAAACACCGGCAAGAATATTTAAAAACGTAGATTTACCACAGCCGGAAGGACCTAAAATACTGATAAATTCTCCTTGCTGCGCATTCATATTCAATCTATCAAAAACAATTTTGCCATCAAATGAGCATGATAACTCTGTAACTTTTAATTTCACTTATTTACTCTTTATTTTAAAAATTCATTTGTATAACAATTCTGTGCATCAATGGTTTTATCAATCAATCCGTATTCAAGCATAAACTCAGTATAGTTATCCCATACTTCATCTTTCATAACTCCCCACTGTTCAGAATCTTCGCTGTATTTATCTGCCAGATATTCTTGAGATTTTGTCAGCATTTCCAAATCATAATCAGGAGCATACTTTGATAGAATCTTTGCAGCTTCTTGTGGATTCTCTATAGCGTATTCATACCCTTGTGTCGTTGCTGTCATAAACTTCTCAGCAAGCTCGGGATTATTTTCTATGATATCATTACTTGTAATAATAACCGGTGTATAGTAGTCAAGTCGGCTGTCAAGCTGTCTCAGTTCAATATAATTAATAGGTAGTCCATCTATTTGTGAAGCAATACCATCCCATGCCCAGAAAAACCACATAATATCAACTTTATCTTTAAGCACGTTATAGCCCGACCCGTCAGATGTGATCATTGTTAATTTTGAAAAATCAGCCCCTACGCTTTTCATCACCGCTTTTATTGTTGCTTCTTCACTTGGTGCGCCCCATCCTGCATAAACTTTGCCTTCAAAATCTTTTGGCGTGAGTATATTTTTTTCTTTATACGAAGCAAATCCGGAAGTGTTGTGCTGAATGATCGTTGCGATCGCCTTAATTGGAAGCGGCTCTTCCGCCGTCAAAGCATATGTGACATCTTCTTGATAAGAAATGCCAAACTGCCCTTTTCCTGCCGCAATCAGCGTTGGTGTTGCGCCATCTGTCGGCTCAATAATATTTACGTTCAGCCCTTGCTCTTCATAATATCCTAAATCAAGAGCGGCATATAGCCCTGTATGGTTCGTATTTGGGACATAATCTAAAATGACCGTAACATCTGTCAGTTCATTATCTGCGCTTTGATTACTTGCCCCGCATGAGGCAAAGGCAAGCACCATGCTTAAGCATAAGAGTACTACTAAAAGTTTTTTCATTTTTTTCTCCTTTTACACAACTATAAAATAATGACATTTAGGTACTTTGTTCATGTGTTCTTAAATGAGGAAACAGTATGTATTGCAGTAATTTCACAAATCCGTTCATCATCAAAGAGAGCAATATAATCGCCAGAACACATGCAAAAACTTTATCCAGCATAAAACCGTTTTTCACACGAAGCATATAATATCCGAGCCCGCTATCTGCCGACAACCATTCTCCGACCACGGCACCACTGATGGAATATGTTGCCGCTACTTTAAGACCCGAAAACAAAGATGGAGCCGCTGATGGAATTTTCGCAAGTCCATATACTTGTATTTTACTGGCGCCGAATGAACGAACTAAATTGATTTGATTCATATCCAACTGCGCCATTCCATCTGCAAAGCTTACTGCTATCGGAAAAAAACACATCAGCACTACGGTGAGAACTTTAGGTGTCATGCCAAAACCTAAATAAATAATGAAAATCGGGGCTAATACGATGACAGGGATTGTCTGGCTGACAACAAGTATTGGATAAATAGCAGATTTAAATTTTTCAAACGCATCCATCAAAATTGCCAGTATTAACGCCAATGCTACCGCTATAACTAATCCGATAATTGTTTCAACCAGAGTGATATATGAATGATGCAAAAGGACAGGAAACTCTGAGAATAAAGTAAGTACAACTTTACTTGGTGCCGGCAGCACATACAGCGGTGTATTTGTTATTCTCACAAAACCTTCCCAGATAATCAAAAGCAGAATAATTGTGCCGACCGGCAACATTATTTTTGCTTTTTTATTTTGCCTCATTGCTCCCTCCTAACAACTATACAAAAAAAGAAACTGTATCATATTTGCATGATACAGTTTTTTTACAAATATGATCCCTACGGTGGCATTATCCACATCAGGTCAATGGGTTGAAGCGAAATAGCTTCCTCTCAGGCCGTCTGCGACCTCCCCTATGTTTCATTATATATTTATTATATGCCTTGATATAACGCCAGTCAAGTGAATTTTATTATAACAGATACTATACTATTTCCCTATCGTCCTCATTATTTTTTATTGCACTGTTTTCACCTTTAGGTTCCTTTTTCATAAATGCAATCACACACAGCATCCCGCCGATACCTAAAAGGATATCCCCTATTGAAAAAAATCCAAGTTTCGGCAAAAACGGAATATAAAAAATATCGGCAAGGAAATATAGTTTTGTGTGCTCGCTCGCCAGTATATAACCCGTAATTTCTCCGTTGATTAGCATATTGTATGCATTCAGATACACACGGAGCTCCTCAATCTTATAACCTACGGGCATATAAAAGTTATTTGCGGTAATGACAATAAAATTTGAAAGTAACCCTGCCCCTGCAAGCAGTAATGCTTTCGTTTCTTTTATATTTACAAATAAAAAAATGATGATTAAAGGATACGACACAAAATGTCTCAGTAAGTAAAAATCTATTTTATTGGCAATAATAGAAATAATGAGTGCCACGACCGGCAGGTAAATCATTCGAATATGAACATATTTAAAGTTGTTTAATCTGCCACCGCAAAGATAGCCTGTAATGATTCCCAGTAGAATAAATATGGCAAAAAACAACGACTAACCTCCTAAAGCAAAGTATAAACATCTTCAGAATTATGAAGCTGTTCATACAATTCAACAATTTCTTCTTTTATCTGCAAAAACACTTCCGCTACTTTCGGGTTAAACTGCTGCCCGCTTTCTTCCTTTATAATTTCAAATGCTTGCTCATAACCCATCCCGTCTCTGTACGGACGGTCACTTGTCATCGCGTCAAAAGCATCCGCGACAGAAATAATAGCCGATTCAAGCAGTATTTCGTTGGGCGGTACATGTCCAGGATATCCTTTCGAATCATAACGCTCATGATGCTGCTGAATCATTTGAAGAATTTTTTTATCAATAGTAACATTTTCTAAAATTCTAGTCCCTTTATCGGGATGCGTTTGAATTTGTTCTCTCTCTTTTCCCGTAAGCGTTGAAGGTTTATTGAGTATTCTGTCATCTATACCGATCTTCCCTATATCATGCAGCAGCGCGGCAACTTTGAGCCGCTCAAGCCTTGCAGGAAGAAGCCCCATTTTCATGCCGATCGCAAGACAATATCTTTCAACACGGACAGAATGCCCTATTGTATAGGGATCCTTGATCTCTATTGTTTTTGCAAAAGCGCGAATCATTTCTTCATACTGGATTTTACTCTTTATATAAAGTTTAAATGCGTATCTTGCCAAAAGCATAGGAATAGTAAAGAGAACCGATAAATAAATTCCGCCTTTTAAATTGAGCAATATCGCAAAGAAAAATCCAATCGGAGCTGCGGCAAACATATTGATAATAAATGTTCTGAGTGCATCCAGCAGTGAAAATACAGCCACTTTCTTATCTTCAATATAAAACAAAACCAGTAAAACGACGGTATTAAGAAATACCATCGATGCAACCAATCCCAAATAGGGCAACAGCACTTGAGGAAGCTCGATGTGCCCGTACATACCACCCAAAGCTTCAAATACCCACCCGGCTAGCGCTGTTGAAATAATAAAATTCGCCAGATTAAAAAATGTTTTAATCGGCGGAATTTTAAAAATATTATACACTTTATCCGATTTAATATCTTTTTCATAATAAAAGGGTGTAGCTATAATAATGACAAATATTGCAAATGCATATCCATGTGTCATAATCATTGCAACAATGACCATAAAAGTCATATCGATTGTAAGATTTTCATTTATATAAAGCGGAAGACAATAAAAAGCAATATAAATACCGATAAGCAAAACCGAACTAATAATATCATTTGCTAATTGCTGAGAATGATATAAATCTAAAACTGTATTTTTAATACAAAAAACACCGATAATGCTACCTATCGCTATAATTATACTACAGTATATTTTTTGAGAAAGTTTCATGTATATACTCCTGAAATTTTCATCTCTGCATAAGAATATAGCAAACCCGAACAAAGTTTAAATAACATTATATCTTATCTCCATCTGAAAAGGGCGCCACTTGTAATTAAGAAAGTAGCGATTGTTCCCAATACTGACATTACCTTTGCTTTGTTCATGATATAGCCTCCTATATTAGACTCTGAATTCCGCTAATAATCAGGCTATATTCGCTTCGCTTGTAAAAAGGTCTTTTTTCTTTGTTCGGGTTTACTTTATTCTTATTTTTTTGTTTTTAAATTTAATAAACAAATCTTTCTGTTGACTGCATTTAAAATAGCTTTTACAGTTGCAATATTCATATCACTAGTCACGAAACAAGTCCCTACCAATAATTCTTCGGTATTTTTGGCCTCACTATAAGAAACAACACAAATCACAATCTCCCGTTCACAAAGAATTTCAGTATGTATTTTTATAAGTTTGAAGATTTCTTTATGCTCTATATATTGATGAACTGCCGTAATGGCAGCATTTCCTACCGCAAGCTTAATATCTGTGTTGGCTGTATTGGCGCTTTCGTTGGCTGCGTAAATTTCATTATCTTTTTGAAGTTCAACCGATACAAGTACTTCCGAAGTTGAAGTATATCTGAGATTCAATGCCTGGAATTTTAACCGTTCAGGTAACGCATAAAGTTCACTTTCTATTTGAGCAATACTAATTATCTTTCGATCTATGGTAAAGTCATATTTAGATAATAAAGCCGATTCAATATTTCTTACAAGCTGTTTGGGATGAATAGATTTGCTTGCCAAAACATGGAGTTCGACAATGTTTCCTTCTTGGTCATCAACGAATTTTACATTTAAAACTCCGTCAAGTTTATGCAATAAATCACAATATTTTTTATATGCTTTAGCCATGAAAATTCCTTAATCTTTTTGAATATTTTTTATCCTGTAAATATCAATAATGATAACTGAACAATTATAAAATAGCAAGTTTTTTTGGTCATTTTACTTACTTTTTTAAAAAATTATATCATAATTTGTCTACATATTACGTAAGTAAATTTTGTAGATTTATGCAAAAAATATATTCAAAAGCTATGTCGTATATTTATAAAATCTATTGACAAAATAAATTTGCATAGTTATAGTATAATTATTGATACCCCAGGGGGGGTATAGTATAGGATGGTAGCCGTTATGAAAGAAAAATTTAATATAACAGGTATGACGTGTTCTGCATGCAGTGCTCATGTACAAAAAAGTGTAAGCAAACTGAATGGTATTACAGATGTAAACGTCAATCTCCTTTCTAATAATATGACCGTTGAATATGACGAGGCTCAAACAGATCCTGCTAAAATAATCAACGCTGTCAAAAACTCAGGCTATGGGGCTTCTCTTGCAAATGCAAAAAAAACAGAGATGATATCGCAAACGCAAAGCAATCCCGTATCAAACGAATTAAATGAAATGAAAACGCGCCTGATTATTTCTTTTGTCTTTTTAATACCTTTATTATATATAGCGATGGGCCATATGCTGGGCTTGCCTTTACCGTCTATTTTAAAAGGACAAGAAAACGCTCTCACTTTTGCTTTTGCACAATTTTTACTCACACTTCCCGTTTTATATATCAACAAAAAGTATTATCAGGTCGGTTTTAAAACACTCATAAAACGTTCACCGAATATGGATTCTCTGATTGCAATCGGCTCCTCGGCCGCTGTGCTTTATGGAATCTATGCAATATTTAAAATTGGATATGGCTTTGGCCATTTGCAGCCTGATATTGTGAGAGAGTATTCAATGAGCCTATATTTTGAATCGGCCGCAACAATTCTGACACTGATTACATTAGGAAAATATCTGGAAACAAAAAGTAAAGGCAAAACCTCAGAGGCAATTACAAAATTGATGAATCTGGCGCCAAAAACAGCGACCGTACAACGAGGCGAACAAGAAATGGAAATTTCAATCGATGATGTACTTCTTGATGATATTGTAATTATTCGTCCGGGACAAAGTATTCCGGTTGACGGTATCATCATAGAGGGTAATAGTTCAGTTGATCAATCGGCGCTTACGGGCGAAAGTATCCCCGTAGAAAAAAATATCGGAGATCAAGTCATAGCCGCAACAATCAATAAAACTGGATATTTTAAATTTAAAGCTCAAAAGGTTGGCGGCGATACGACCTTCGCCCAAATCATACAACTTGTCGAAGAAGCGTCTTCCTCGAAAGCCCCCATATCTAAGCTTGCCGATAAAATCAGCGGCATTTTTGTTCCTATTGTTATTGGAATAGCTGTAGTGACGACTGTTATCTGGCTGCTTACAGGTGCATCGTTTGACTTTGCCTTATCCCTCGGCATCTCGGTACTTGTTATATCCTGCCCATGTGCATTAGGTCTCGCCACACCTGTAGCGATTATGGTCGGCACAGGCAAAGGAGCTTCAAACGGCATTCTGATCAAATCCGCCGAAGCGCTCGAGACCGCTCATTTAATTAATACGATTGTGCTTGATAAAACCGGAACCGTTACGGAAGGTAAACCTAAAGTAACAGATATCATTACGGCAACAGATATAACCAAGACGGACCTGCTCCAAATCGCAGCATCTATAGAAAAACCTTCCGAACACCCGCTGGCCGAAGCAATTGTTGTTTATGCCGCAGAACAAGACATTGTTTTTAAAGAAACTACACAGTTTGATTCTATATCAGGCAAAGGCATTATTGCCGTAGTAGACGGGCGTGAAATCATTGCAGGCAATTACGCTTTAATGAAAGAGAAAGATATTGATATCTCGGCTTTTAAGAATACTTCCGATGAATTTGCCCAAAGCGGTAAAACTCCTTTATATTTTGCAGACAACCAAAAACTTTTAGGTATCATTGCGGTAGCCGATGTATTAAAACCTACAAGCAAAGAAGCTATTGAACAATTTAAATCAATGAACATCGAAGTGGTTATGCTCACAGGGGACAACAGCCGTACGGCAGATGCGATCAAGCAGCAGCTGGGCATCAATCGTGTACTTGCAGAGGTGCTGCCGCAAGATAAAGAAGCCGAAATTAAAAAATTACAACAAAACGGTAAAAAAGTTGCTATGGTGGGAGATGGTATCAATGATGCGCCCGCACTCGTGCGCTCCGATGTTGGTATTGCCATAGGCGCGGGAACAGACATCGCCATTGAGTCGGCTGATATCGTGCTGATTAAAAGTGATTTACTTGATGTGGTTACCGCCATTCAACTGAGCAGAGCAACCATTAGAAATATCAAGCAAAATTTATTCTGGGCATTCTTCTACAACACGCTCGGCATACCCCTTGCAGCAGGTGCGTTCTACTCATTGCTTGGATGGAAATTAAATCCAATGTTCGCCGCAGCCGCCATGTCCTTCAGCTCCGTCTTTGTCGTCAGCAATGCTCTGCGGCTCAGACTGTTTGTCCCACGCTATAAAAACAGCGCACAATTTTCAAAGGTAAAACAAGCTGTTAAAATAACCCATGAAGGAGAAGATACCATGAAAAAAGAAAAAATAATACAGATCGGGCTCATGTCCTGTATGCACTGCAAAACTGCCGTTGAAAAAGCATTAAACGGCATGGATGGCGTTGACGCCACTGTGGATTTGGAGAACAAAATTGCTTTAGTCTCCGTGAGCGAGAACATAAGTGATCAAATGTTAAAAGATACCGTTACGCAAGCAGGCTATGAATTTATATCTATAACAGATAAATGAAAATACTTTTTAAACAGAGGTAAGAACCTTGAGAGCAGATAAAACAAAAATAACACGACTCCTCAAAACAGCAAGAGGACAACTCGACGGACTTCTTAAAATGGTTGAAGAAGACAGATATTGCATTGATATTTCCAATCAGCTTTTAGCTACGCAGGCAATTTTACGCACTATCAACCGAGAAGTACTCCATGCTCATTTAAACGGTTGTGTACAAGAGGCCTTGGATGAATCCGCACGCGAAAAAATAGATGAAATCATTGCAATCATGGATAAACTGAACAAGTAAATCATTTTATTCATTCAAGGAAAAAGCCTCCAACAATTGTTGGAGGTTTTTTTGTTTTGGTGTTGTATAAAAGGAGAATGAAAGCATTTGAAACTATCAATTATAATTTAACCTTTCAATGTGTTGGCTTTGTGATGTTTATGTTAATTTTTTATAAAATTTTTAGATAATCTAAAAAAATATATTTTCTCAAAAACAGAGAACAACCCCGTAAGTAAGAATGCTTACAGGGTTGCTTTGGGGAAATGAATAAGAGAATAAGAATAAAAAGAAGAGAAGTATATCTATATAATGGAGTATTTCATAATTAAGTTATTCATACCGGAGCGCATCGACCGGTTTTAATTTGGCGGCTTTATTTGCCGGCATAATCCCGAAAATAATACCAAGCGCCAACGAAAAGATAAATGAACCCAGCACAATCGGCAGACTTATAACTGTTGTTATGCTAAATCTTTCTAAAATAGCGCACATAATAAATCCAAGCAAAATCCCAATAATTCCTCCCAGACTGCTGATCACAGCAGATTCAAGTAAAAATTGATATAAAATATCTCTTTTCTTTGCGCCGACCGCCTTTCGAATACCTATCTCTTTCGTTCTCTCCGTCGCGGATACAAGCATGATATTCATGATCCCGATCCCGCCGACAATCAGAGAGATTCCTGCAATGCCGCCTAAGGCAACTGACAATGTATTGGTGATATCGGTGATAGAATCAAGCAAATCCTGAGAATTATTGACATTATATGCATCTTCTGTCCCAAAAATCGACAGCAGCTGTAATTCCACATTTTGCATGATCGTATCTACATTCTCTGTATCTGACGTGTAGATCGTAAAATTGGATATTGTAGCCGACTTTAAAACTCTCTGTGCAGTGGTAAACGGAGTAATAATAATATCATCCGAAGTCCCTGTCGAAGAAGAATCTTTCGACTCTAAGATTCCTACGACAATATAATTGATTCCGTCAATCGATATTGTCTGATTGAGTGCGCTTGAATAGGAAAAAAGATCTGCTGCAACATTGCTTCCCAATATAACAACTTTATTTCTTGTATCCATATCTAAGGCAACAATATCTCTCCCCTGCACCAGTTCATAATTGTTTTGTGCGATATAGTTTTCATCCGCTCCGGTGAGCGTTGCATCGGAAGTGTTGGATTCATAGCTGGCTGTTACACTCGATGATATGCTTGGAGATACATATTCGACTCCTTCGATATCCTTAAAAACGTCTAAATCTTCATAAGAAAGCGATTCCACACTTCCCTGTCCGCTGACGGATACGCTTATTTTGTTGGATCCGATTTCTTCAAGACTGCTTGTGATATCCGCAGTTGTGCCTTGTCCGATTGATACCAAGACAATTACAGCCGTAACCCCTATGATGATGCCCAACATCGTTAAGAATGATCTGAGTTTATTGCTTAAAATTGATCTCAGTGACAATTTAATAGTCGTCTTAAAATCCATACTAGCACTCAACTCCTTCTTCTGTAATTTTACCGTCAATGATACGAACAATCCTGTTTGCTTCTTTTGCAATTTTATCATCATGCGTGATAAGAATAATGGTCTTGCCTTCATTGTTCAGCCGGCGGAGCAGCTGCATGATTTCTTTGCCTGAGGCACTATCCAAATTTCCGGTCGGCTCATCCGCCAAAATGATCTGCGGATCAGGCGCAAGCGCACGCGCTATGGCAACTCTTTGCTGCTGCCCCCCCGACATTTCATTCGGCTTATGACCCTGCCAATCTTTTAATCCTACTTTTTCTAAAAATTCCTCGGCGATTCTTATCCGCGTTTTTGCATTTATTTTTCTATATATCAATCCAAGTTCCACATTTTCAACCGCATTCAGCTTAGGGAGTAGGTTAAATTTCTGAAAAACAAACCCTATTTTTTGATTGCGGATCTCAGAGAGCTGATTATCCGTAAACTCGCTTACATCCTTGTCGTCTATATAATACCGGCCGCTGTCGGCAACATCCAGACACCCCATAATATTCATCAAAGTGGATTTGCCCGAACCGCTTGGCCCCATGATCGATAAATACTGACCATCTTGAATTTCAAGCGAGATATCATCCAATGCTTTGAGCACGTTTGAACCCATGACATACTGTTTTGTGATATGAACTAATTGCAACATAATTTATTCCCCTGACGGGCCACCGCCGCCCGAAGGCATTGAGCCCGAATCTGGCCTCTGTTGATTTTGCATGTTGCCGCCTGTACTATTATCATTCTGATTCATAAAATTCTGCATTTGGCCTGAGCCGTTAGAAGATGATGTTTGACTCTGGTATATGATCACATCTCCCACGGAAAGCCCGCTTGTTATTTCCGCATAGGCCGTATTAGAAAGCCCGATTTGCACATATTGTTTTGATTGCTCTAGAACTTCATCCGTTATATTTTCAGTTTGATCTGTTTTATAGACGAAATATCCTTCATCATCTTTCTGTACCGCAGCCAGTGGAACCATTGCTACATCTGCGCTTTCATCTAAAATAATTTCGGCATCTACCGACATACCGACTTTTAAATCTTTGGCATCATCCAACAAAATAACGACATCAAATGTTGTAACACCATTTTGTGCGCTTCCTTCCATTGCTATATCCGAAATGCTTCCCGAGAGTGTCTCATCTTCATAAAGTGAGGAAGTAACATTGGCTTGTTGCCCTGCTTTGATATCATTAATATCCAGTTCATCGACCGATATGACAACATTTAAATTAGCATAGTCAGCAATCTTCATCAGAGTGCCTGTCGCCATATCCCCTTCTTTTACGGAAATAGAAGAGATAGTACCATCTTGCTCCGCTTTAATGCTTAGATTATTGACTGCTTTTTTTGCATCATTTAAAGTGAGCAGCGCTTCTTTAACTGTAATTTTCTGATTTATCAGGCTATCTTCCAATTCATCACCATTAATTTTGGCAATCGTGCTGCCTTTTGTTACCCTGTCTCCTGCTTCATAGAAAAGACTTGAAATTTCTCCGGATACTTTAGCAACGATTTCGGTAGGGTTATATATATAATCAACACTGCTTGAATGCTGCGAAGTATAAGATCGACTGTCTTTTATAACAGTTATTGTTTCATCTGTACTTTCTTTAAATTTACCGGCCGAATTCGCTATCTTTAATGTTAGTGAATAATAATTCTTGTCGTCTACATTTTCATACGTTGTGTTGACCGATGTTACTGTTGCCGTGAATGATTTGCCGGATAAGGTAGTTCCGTTTACGCTGTCACCCTTACTGAAATCAGTCAGATTACTTAAATCGTCTAAATACACTTTCGCACTCATATACGAATCACTGGTAACTTCAGCAACAGCCTCACCCTTTTGAATCGACTGATATTTATTGGCCGACAGCTTTGTTATAATGCCCGTAACGGTTGTAGAGATACTTAAATTATTAAGCTCATCTTCAATATTTTCTTGCTCTGCCACGGCATTGTTATAATTCAGTTTCGCTTTTTCCAGGGCAAGCTTCACACTGCTTCCGTCTAATGTCATAAGGACATCGCCTTCTTCTACCGTATCGCCCTCTTCTACTTTTATTTCATCGATTTCTGCACCTACATCAGATGTGACTTCATATGAACTGGCAGACTCAAGTGAACCGCTGCCACTGATTGATGTTGTGATTGTGCCTTGTTCTACAGTCGCACTTACATACTGAGTTTCATTTGAATCCGCTGAACCATTAGGTAAAAAAATAAATAGAGCTATGAGCCCAAGAATAATAATTGCTAAAATAATAAATAATATTTTTTTTCTTTTAATAAATGTTGTGATTTTCTGCATGCATACTCCTTTAATCATCTGTAATAGTCATTTTGGTTTCTTTTTCAAGAGTAGTGATATTGATAAATCATGGAGTCACTTTGGATCGTTTTTTACATGTAACCAATAAAACAAGCGCGTGCGTTGCTCCCGCAACAAAAATTAAAATTGCGCTGTAGTCCAGCAAAGACTTAAAAAAGACGGCACTTTCGAATTTGTGGCTATTGTTATTCGGATCAAAATTTTGACTGCCACCGGGCGGCAACTGTTCTGTGTTTTCACGTGTGTCATCCGGCTTATTGGGTCTGCTTTGTTGTATATTTCCCGAGTCAGATTCATTTTTGTCGTTTATATCGCTGTTATTCTGCGAAGAGCTGCTTTGCTCATCATCGTCCGCAGGCGGATTCATCATTTGCTTGTCATCGCTATTTGTAAGCATCTGATTTTGCTGTATTTTGTTTTCACTGAAGGAATAAATCATCTGCTTGCAAATATTTTCTGCAAAACAAGCATAAAGCCCATAGGCCATAGAACAAATAACGATGACTCTAACGGCAATTGTTTTTGCTTTGCTTGGTTTTATTTTTTTAAAGACTGACTTTAATAATTTCTTTATAAAATTAATATTCAAACCGATATTTATTGAAATGAGTAAAAATGCCAGTGCCGCACTGACGATGTGCATTTGGCGAAATATAAGTTGATTAGATAATGGTAAAAAACTGAAGAGGTTTTTTGAAATACATATTCCGCTGATTATTACCAACATAATGTCTATCAAAATAATACTCTGCAAGACAAAATAAGCTTTACCTTTTTTTGAGAATAATTTTTTTATATCTTTCATTCGAATCAAAACACGGATTGCAAACAATATAAAAAATATTACGCCAATTATCTCATGCCATAAACGTTCAGAAAGGCTCACAAGCAATAACAGACATACAGCCATTAAGCTGTCTATTATAAATTGAACAGTTGTTTTTTTCATAAATACCTCTATAAAAAAATCATTTGTTTTTTTATAAAAATATTTATATTTTTTTATTGTGATAAACAATTGAACATAATGAAAAATTTATATGAAGTTTATTGATAAAAAGCTTGAATTTAAAACAATGGGGCATTAAAATTTAATTTAATGAATATAAAATCATAATACATATCATAAATATGTAATAAATATCATACAGAAATGTTATATTTTTATTTACAAAATAAATGAAATATGCTATTTTTATTAATGTGTTCTTAGCGGGCAAAATAAATTGCAACATAACTTATGTTATGTGCAGACGGGATGTAATTTATTTAGCCCGCGGTTGAGCACAATTTCTATATTTTCACTACCTATTATCAGTATCTTATCACCTCCCACAAAAACATATATTGCAAATATATCTCTATATCCGTAAATTTGTCTTAAATAAAATACGCTTCATAATATAAGAAGCGCAACGACAAAAACCGTAAAATCATTACAATTTGCTGAATATATTTATATCTTTAACAAGATATCTCCATAGCATAATGTGTGAATCATATTTATTTATATTTATGTCTGCATCCCTGAGCTGTCTATTCATATTTATAGGATGATGTATATATACCGGATAATCCATACTACAATCCTCATCATATCTTATTTACTTAAAGACAATTAAATTATAACTCATAGAAATATTTAATCAATATAAATCATACACTTTTATTTGACAATTATTTATCATTTCTATTTTATATCTACATGAACCGCATAAAATTCTATTTTTAATCCAACAATAGGCATTCGCTCCCTTCTTATATGCTTGTCTTTGAATGCCTGATAATAAAGCATCATATAACTTTTTGATCCGCTCTTCATATTGGCGCGATCTACCCCGACAATATCTGTGAAAGAAGCAAACAAACCCGAGAAAAATCCCGCTCCTGCACCAATGCGTTCATCAACGCTACCTAAATATTAGCTAATCCTATACCCTTCAAAGCTTGATGTCATCATAATAAAATCTTTTTTAAACATGATGTTTTATTCCTCTTTTTAAAGTATTTTTTTTGTTATGAATATCTGTTATAATGAATACAATAAGTATAATATGACTTAAATAAAAATAAGGAAGGTAAATTTATGGTAGCAATTATAATCTTAGTTATTATCATTATACTAGCTATTGTTTTTATAGCACTTTACAACAATTTGGTAAAACTGCGTCAAAGAGTGCAAAACGCCTGGGCTCAAGTTGATGTTCAATTAAAAAGACGGTATGATTTGATCCCGAATTTAGTTAATACCGTAAAAGGTTATGCAACACATGAACAAGGCACCTTTGAAAAAATCACGCAGGCGCGTGCCGCAGCCATCTCTGCAAATACGGTTGCCGATCAAGCTCAAGCCGAAAACGCTTTGACAGAATCTTTAAAATCTCTTTTTGCAGTTGCGGAAGCATATCCCGAATTGAAGGCAAATACGAATTTTATACAACTGCAAACAGAGCTTTCAGATACGGAAAACAAAATTGCCTATGCACGCCAATTCTACAATGATATCGTTCAAAAATTTAATACGGCTATTCAGGTATTCCCCGCAAATTTATTTGCCGGTATGATGGGCTTTAAAATCTCGGATTACTTTGCAATCGAAGAAGCTCAGGAAAAAAATCCACCAAAAGTGGAATTTTAACAGGTTTCTCATGAATAAAAAAAGAATTTGTACAATCAGTATATATTTAATACTGATATTTTTACTATCAATCATTTTCATCTCGCCAATTTCAGCTGAAAGCCGTTCTTTAGAGACAACATCAGATGAAATGAATATCACACTGCTTGAAAATGCCTCCATGCATGTCATCGAAACAATAACGGTTGATTTTTCCGGACAGTGGAGTGGATTTTACCGTACATTCCCTTCTACAAGCTATGCGCAAATCACAAATGTGAAAGTCTCGGAAAACGGTATAGACTATACCTATAATCCGGGTAGTGAATACGGTCCGACAGGGACGTATTTGCTACAAGAGAATGACGGCGATCTGCTAGTTGACTGGAGCATAGACGCCAATGATGAGGTGCGTACTTTTGTGCTTACGTATGATGTTGAAAATGCAGTTCAGATCCATAACGATGTCGCGGAACTTTACTGGAAATTTATCGGCGATGAAAACGAACAAAGCGTTGGTAGCGTCAGCGTTATTATGACACTTCCCGAAAATGCAAAAAACTATATTCAGGGAGAAGATATAAAGATTTGGGGTCACGGGCCTTTAGACGGAACAGTAACTTTTGAAGATACAGCAACTATTCTATGGCAAGTCTCTCCCCTGCCTGCAAAAACATATCTGGAAGGGCGTGTGGCCATGCCTACTGCTCTTTTTTCGAATGCACCCAGCAGCGCTTATACGCACAAAGACGCTCTTGACGATATATTGACAGAAGAACAAGCGAATGCAAACAAAGCTAACACGGAGAGATTTTGGGCAAAATTTCAATTTATCGCTGCCGCTGTAATTTTGGCAACAGCAATTATCATCGTATTTTTGCTTTGGAAAAAATACGGCAAACCCCACAAACCTGCTTTCGACGGTGAATATTATCGCGAACTTCCAGCACCATACACACCGGCCGAAGCAAACTATTTAATGAATAAAAGCAGCATCACCTCTCCTGCATTTATGGCGACACTGCTTGATTTGGCCAGACGAAAATATTTAAAAATAGAAGAAGAGTCTAAGGTCGTTGATAGACTTTTATTTGATAAAGAAATAACCGATTATAAACTTACACGTCTGAGTCAATCGGATGAAGCAATTTTAGCCCCGCATGAAGAAAAATTGCTGAATCTTTTATTTGTAGATATATCAAATGATGGCGAGTCTCTTTACTTAGATGACATTGAAGCATATACAAAAAGAAGCAAAACCTTTTACAATTATTGGAACAGCTGGGTTGCGCTTGTAAGCTCTAAAGCAAGGAAATTGCACTTTTTTGAAACTCAAAGCAAAACAATCAAGTTAACTTCATTAATAGGCTTTTTATTGTTTTTGCTTGGGTTTTTCTTATTTTCACGAGCTTTCTTCCTCGCAGTCTCCCTCTTGCTGAGCGGCATCATGATTATGGTCATTCCAAATACATTCAAGCGACGCACACCGCAAGGCGAAGAAGACTATGCAAAATGGAAAGCTTTTAAACGCTTTTTACTTCATTTTTCGCAAATGGATAAACATGAAATCCCAAGTTTGATTATATGGGAGCATTATCTGGTTTATGCAGCGGCGCTCGGTATAGCCAAAGAAGTCTTAAGACAACTGCGCATTGTGTATCCGGATCTTATGCAGGATAACTACAGATTTGGATACGGATGGTTTATCTACGGCAATATCGTTGCGGCAGACTCCATGTTTAATTCATTTGATAATTTCTCAAATAATATTGACCGCTCAATAAGAGCAGCTACAAGCCGGGCATCGTCAGGCTCAGGCGGTGGCGGCGGATTCTCTGTCGGCGGCGGCGGTGGCGGCGGCGGTGGCGGCTTTGGTGGAAGATAACCCCACAGCCGATATTCCATCAAACAAATAAGTTTTAACCGAACCTGTATAGATCCATAATTTATACAGGTTTTTATATTTATTTTTTTTAGAACAGTATGTTAAAAAAATTTTTTTACATACTATTTTTGAGGTGATATGATGGGAATTATAAAAATAATACTTACAGCCACGGGCTCTTTTATTGTACTTTTTATTTTGACAAAACTCATGGGAAAAAGACAGATGTCACAGCTGAGCATGTTCGACTATGTGGTCGGCATTTCAATTGGATCCATAGCTGCTGAGATGGCCACTTCGCTTGACGGACCTTTTACAAGACCCCTGACTGCTATGGTTGTTTATGCACTTCTTTCCATACTTACTGCATTCATTATTAATAAATCACTGCCTGTACGAAAAAAAATCGAAGGCATGCCGGTCATACTATTCGATAACGGCAAAATATATCGTGAAAATTTCAAGAAAAATAAAGTTGACTTGGATGAATTTTTAATGATGTGCCGAAATATGGGATATTTCGATTTAAGCACAATACAAACTGTTGTCTTAGAACAAAACGGCACATTGAGCGTTCTGCCAAAGGCAGTAGAAAGACCGGCTAGTCCCAAAGATTTAAATTTATTTCCAGCTCAAGATATGCTTGTCACAAATGTAATTATGGACGGTGAAATTATGTCTCGTAATTTATCTCTAAGCGGCCGCGATGAAAGCTGGCTTAAAGACAACGTAATAAATCAGGGCGCCAAATCCATAGAAGATGTATTTCTTGCTACCATTGACTCATCCGGTATGCTGAATGTGTATTTAAATTTTGTTCCATACGAAGAAGATAAAAAAGGCAATAAATTATTGGATAAATAATACCGTACTTTATCGTAACTCTCCCTTTAATGAGCTCTCTTTTATTTTCATTGCATTATTATATTTTTCTTTCAGGAGTTCTATGAGTACTCGATTGCCTTTCGATATTTTGGGGCTTAAAACAATTTCCATTTTTTTATAAGCATCCCTATTTAAAAGCAGATAGTAAAATTTAAACGGAATATAAAAAAAAGTATTTTCAATCGTACTGATTTTTCTATAATTGCTTTTAGCATCATTCTTTCCATAGCCCCCAATAGGAAGCAAAAGCAATACATATCTCCATTCTTTTTGAAATCCCCAGTAAATTCTTTTATATCTTCCTAACTGTGCTAATTTTTCTTCGATACCAGCATTTAAAACATATTTTAAATTTGATTTTTTCTGTAATGCAGGCTCACTGTAATTTATTTTATAAAGCATTGGCATATGTTTTAAAATAAAATACGGGCTTTTTGCAATATCGAAATAAGACTCTATATCGATATCTCCTTGCTTATACATGCTTAAAATTTGGTCAGGTATATGATTGACCACGACATCGCTTGATAAGCTGTATTCTTCAAAAGGCATTGCAGGAAGCCCGATACGAACACCGCTCTCCAGGCTTGAATACATATTCCACATAGGAATGCTTTCCATCTTCTCTTCCGTCCATGAACTTACAAATACATATCTGCCATATTGCTGTGCATCGCTTGTCTGATCCTCCTGTAAATCATCCAGAGAGTTTAGCGGTGAGAATTTAATTTTTTTTTCTTTTAAAATTAAAGCCAATGTATCAATTGTAGTATAATGATATAAAAATTCGGGTATTTTTTCTGTTGATTTTTTCCTATCGTCCATAACCATGCTTACTTCATTGCTTTTTTTAATATTATTATTTCATAAAAATATTAAAATTATAATTCAGATCTTAATAAAAAAACGCTTTAGACGGTAAAAAATATATTTATGTATGATTTTATATAATATTATTCAATCTTTGATCCGCAACGATCACAGTATAGAGAATCCTTTGTCAGTTCATGACCACATATTCTGCAAAAACTAACCTTACTGCTATCAAAAAAAGACAACTGTTCACGCTGGATATTTAACTTAAAATTTGAAGCCGCTTTTTTTTCTTTTAATGTATGAAGTATATATTTACTAACAGACATTTTGCTTTCTTTTGCCAATTCTTTTAAAAGCTCTTTTTCCGCGCTGTTTACTCTGATTATTACAAATTGATCTTTCGCCACTTTAAGTCGTCCCCTTTTTTTAAGACTTCTTATGTATAAATAGAGTTTATTTGAATATCAAACAAACTGCTTATATTCATAATACTATAACAAATATATATTTACTATATACTAAAATAAAAAATTTTATCATTGCAGTAAACAAATAATAAAACCACTTAAAAGTGGTTTTATTTAAAGATATAATCTCAAATAATCCTCAATATCTTCTTCACTCATTCCCATTTGTTTATATTTATCTATATGATCTTTTAATAATTCCCTCATCTGCCCGATTCGCTTATCTTGATTCGTTTTATTTGTCAGATTCAAAATCTGTATATTTTCTAAATTATTTTTATTCATAAGTTCCCCCATTCCATATAAAAATTATCTTTGTAAATTTAGTTTGTGTAGCAATTTTATTTTTATTTTGGTACTATTTTCTTATTTTTGCAAATAAAAAAAGGCACAAACGTGCCTATCAATAATTTTACAAATTAAAAATTATTTATTTTTTTCTTCCTCATATTTTTTAAATTCCATATCGATGATTCGCATTTTCATTGACTCTCTTGCATTAATGATGGGTACAGAATGATAATGTTCTAATTTATCCAATTTATTTTTAATATATGATGCGTTATCATCAGTATTTACAGGATTGCTTTTTTTGGGCACATTAGACTTTTCCATAATCTAACTCCTTATATACTCAATGATGAAATAACTATATCATAAAAAGATTATATTTACAATATATTCTATGAATTTATTAAGATTTTATTAATTTTTATAGTTTATAATTATTTGTTCATTTAACTATAAAAAAACCGTCTTATTATGAGACGGAAAAAAGGTTTATTTTATATATAAAGCCTTAAATATTCGATTAAATCTGTGTAATTATACCCGTTTTTTTGATACTGCCGAAGATGTCTCTCGAGAAATATTCTAACCATTTCCAGTTTTTTATATTCTTCCTCTTTTTGTTCTATTTTTTGTATATACTCATCAAGCAGTATGTTGATATCTTCAATAAATTTCTCATTCAGCTTGGATATTTCTTTTTTTTTGTTTAACTCTATAAAATTAGCAAACAAAGAATGTTTACAATTATAAAATATCATAATAGCCTCCTACTATTATTTATTTTATTACTATTCCCGTCTGCTGTAACATAATAATAAATCAATTAAAATGTGTAATAATTTTATCTATTTTGGATTTATTTGTCAATATATTAAAAAAAAAATAATTATTTATTTTTTTTAATTTATCTATTGACATTTATTAGTATTATAGTATACTATAATCAAAAAGGGAGAACCAATGCACTTATTCTTATTTACAGCGATTCATTTTTTCTGCCCACCTACTTACATGTTCTCCCTTTTTATAAATGATAAAAGAGTGTACGCTCTTTTTTTATTTTGTGCATAATAAGGTAAATATTGGTTAGGATAATAATAAGAAAATTTTTTAGGAGTAAAAAATGATAACTGATTTATCTTATACAATTGATTCTCATGGAAGACTATTTGTGTTCGCGCCAAAAACCGAAGATTTCTTATACGAATATCGAGGAAATGCATGGACTGTATATCAAGGTCTTCTGCGCACATGGCTTGAATCAGAACCGATATCGGAAGAGGCGGCAATGCAAATTACCAGCGGAATAAAACTGACATTATAAATTTTTTATAATATAATTCATTCGGTAGTATAATTTTTATATCAAAATAAACAAATAAAATCGATAATTTTGTATCAGAGCAATCATGAAAATGAAATTTTTTGACTAACTTATAATTTCTTCGATTATTTTAATTATGACCAATTTTTACATGTTTGAAACCATTTTTAATGTCATAAACTATTATAGCATCAAAAATAAACTTTCTGTTTATTGGAGATGGAGAGGTAGACTCGGGTAATCATTAACTATGTACTCCCTTTATGTCTATCTCTAAATATTTAAAATAATATAAGTTTATTTTTCTAAAAATCCACTTTTAAAATAGTTTTTATATCTCTTCGCCGCTGTTGTTTTGCAAAGTTGAAATTTCTATATGTGGTTTTATATTGGAAACTGATAAGGCGATCAAACTTTTTAGAGTTTGAAACAGAAACTCACGCGTTTGGCTTTCCATATTACTTGGAGCTTTAAACATCGCACTTATATCTTTTAGTTTAATTTTTTGAAAATCAGATATAGAAGTTTTTTTGCTCGCTTTTATGATTTCATATAATGCATCAACAAAACGTTCGCGATCAGTGTCTGATAGCCCCAGCAGCCAGTTATGAAGAACCCTGTTCATAGACTGCGATGTAGATGATATATGATTTAAAAAATGAAAATCATTCTCTTTAATCTCCCAGGAAAAAGGGTCATGCTGCATAATTCCCAAGCGATTACTTTTCACAATGCTGTATTCTTCCTGATTTTCTAAAAGCATTCCGACTATAGATGATTGAGGCACGGTTTTATTGATACGGTTTTTGATTTTTTGAAACCGGCGACCATCTAAAATATTTTCTTTAAAGCCGGGACCGTCATGGCTATACACTGCGCTAATATGTTTTTGCACCGATGATTTGCACATCATCGACGCATAAACAGCGAGATTCCCCCCTTTTGAATGTCCACCCACTATTAAATTTTCCGGAAGCTTTTTTGCCACTTTTTCAAGATATTTTACAGCTTGTGCTTGAGAGGGTATTTCACTTAAAAAAGCCATATTAAAATCTTCTTTCCAGCCAATAAAATTAAAATCGGTGCCCCTGTATGCAATATACGCAGTAGTCTCATTAAGTATAAACGTTACGGCAGAGAATTGTTTTTCTTCTTTATAGTCTATTTCATTAACGTAATAATTCATTGCTACATTTTGAAAACGCGGACTTCCTGCAAGCGCAGCAAATAATTTTCTGTTGTTTTTGGGCGCCCTCACTTCGGTTATAATATTAGTTAATTGTTCCTCTATATAAATATCTTTTATCCGCACAGCTTCTTTTTTTGAAGATATTCCGGGCACAGCAGTATCAAAAGAAAGATAAGCAAACTGTGAGAGTATCAAGCTATCTACTGCACAAAAATTCTTTTCATCAAAATCACGTATTTCCTGCTTAATATAATCAATTATGTTTTTGATATGATTCATCCTTTCCGCTAAAAGCTTGTCTATTAAATCAACCAAAAAATAAGCAATATGTTTGCTTATGTTAAAATAATGCATCTCCCAAATTATTAAAGTAAATTTTTCCCTACTTTATAAATTATAGCTTCTTAAAACAAATAAAACAAGGTGATATACTGCCGCTGTTGTATCATATATGATTATAAATATATCAAAAATATGATTTCATCGTTTCTGTTTTTTTATAATTTAATATTGTATTCATATGAATTTTGTGTTAAAATAATAACAATTTAAAATCTACCCTAAAGAATGTATTCTAAAGGCAAGATTTGACATTGTAAAAAATCGTACTAATAATGTAAGGTTTGTCCTAAATTAAAAGGCGGTGGATATATTGTTTGCTTACTTATTATCCTTATGCCTATTTAGGCATAAGGATTTTTTTAAGGATAGCAAATGAAAATACATAAATTTTTAAAATCTATTATCCTGCCACTTTTCATCATTATGATATGGTGGCTGTGCAGCAGACTCAATATCTGGAACGATTATATACTTCCAAGCCCAAAGAAAATTCTCAGTGTATTTTTTGGCATGGTAAAATCGGGGGAACTTTTCACTCATATACTCGTTAGTATGAGACGAGTCTTTACAGGATTTTTTATTGCTTTTATTTTATCATTTATCTTAGGCATTTATGCGGGTCTGGCGGCCAAAAAACAGATTTATTACAATTCTATCATCGAATTTTTGCGCCATATTCCCCCTATCAGCTTAATACCATTACTCATTTTATGGTTTGGTATAGGTGAGCAATCCAAAATCATCATCATCGTTTTAGCAGCCTTTTTCCCTATGTTTTTAAATATAAAAAAAGGAATACAGTGCTGTGATATAAAACTTTTGGAGGTAGGCGATACCTTAGGCTTTTCTAAATTAAAAAAATTTTTTAAAATCACACTTCCTTATGCGCTGCCGGATATGTTGGTAGGTATGCGAATCGGCTTTGGATACAGCTGGAGGGCAATCATCGGCGCAGAAATGATCGCGGCAGCCAGTGGCCTCGGGTATCTAATTTTAGATTCTCAGCAGATGTCGCGTTCCGATAAAATAATCATCGGCATTATGGTCATCGGAATCATCGGCATTTTATGCGACCGCATGCTCATAGCTTTAATGAACAAAATCTTACATACAAAGGAAATAAAAAATGTCTGATATAAGAATTGAGCACTTATTTAAAAATTATTTTTTAAAGCAGAATAATGTTCCTGTTTTGAAAGGACTGAATCTGGAAATCAAAAAAGGACAAATCACTGCCATCATCGGCAAAAGCGGATGCGGTAAAACAACTCTTCTTCGACTTCTGGCAGGTTTGGAGACTCCAAGTAATGGCTCTATTCAAATAAATGATAAAAGCAATCTTGGAATGGTATTTCAAGAGCCTCGTCTTATGCCATGGCTTACTGTGTGGGAGAATATAATCTTTGGCTTAAAAAAGAAGACATACACATATGAATCCATACAAAATTTAATCGATACTGTAGGGATCCATGGTTTTGAGAAGGCGTATCCTAATCAAATATCCGGGGGTATGAAGCAGCGTGTAGCGATTGCAAGAGTCTTGTCTTATGACCCCTCTATTATCCTTATGGATGAACCGTTTGCTTCTCTTGATTATTTCACCAGACAATCTATGCAAAATGAATTAATTGCCATTTATGAAAAGTATAAAAAAACCATTATTTTTGTAACACACAATATCGATGAAGCTCTTCTCATCGGTCAGAATATCGTGATATTAAAAGACGGCATCAATGAAAAAAGTTATGATTTATCACATTTTTCTTATCCTCGCGATATTTTAAATAATAAATTTGCAGCTATAAAAAAAGATATTTTAAATAATTTTAATTGATTTATTTTTTATTAAACATGTCCATATTTTCCATTCATTTCTTTGGGGAAATATTATAAATAAAAATTTGGAGGAGATTATGAAAAAAACATTGCCAATTATTCTTGCGATCTTATTAGTCTTAATTACATTAGCAAGCTGTGGCGCATCACAAGACCAATCACAAGCGGACTCCGTAAGTAAAATTACGGTAACCTATGTTAAAGCACCTTTAAACGTGCCTTCAATCGTTGAAAGAGAAGAAGGCTTCTTTACGCAGGCATTTGAGGAATACAATTTGCCTGTAGAATACTCAAATCTAACAACAGGCCCCGAGCAAACACAAGCACTTGCTTCAGGCGATATACAGTTTTTAAATGCAGTCGGTGCTACTTCCGTACTTTTAGCGGCTTCCAATGGTGCTGATATAAAAATTATCAGTATGTATAGCCGCTCACCCGAAGCTTTTATGATGTTTACTAATAATGATGATATTAAAACGGCATCCGATTTACAAGGCAAAAAAATTGCAGGTCCCAAAGGTACTATCCTGCACGAGTTATTGATTGCTTATCTTGCAACGGCAGATTTGAGCGAAGATGATGTCGACTTTATTTCCATGGATATTCCTTCTTCACAAGCTGCGCTTGAATCCAAAGAAGTGGATTGTGCATTACTTGCAGGCCCGGCAGCGTATAATACGAAACAAAGCGGAAGCGAAGTTGTAACAACGGGAGTCGGACTTGTAGATGCTACGATTGTCGTTGCAACTACTCAAAGCTTTTATGACGAACACAAACAACTTGTTGATGCCTTTTTAAACGCACAAAAGACCACATTAGAGTTTATATCAAATAACTATGATGAAATCATCCAGCTCACTGCAGATGAGACAGAATTAAGTGTGGATGCTGTAAAAGAAATGTATCCCATGTATGATTTTAGTATGGACATCACCAGTCAGGATATTGAGAGCATACAAAAAACAGAACAATTTTTATATGATAATAGCATGATCGAAAATAGGGTCGATATTGAAGATTTAGTTATTTAATAGGTGAATGCCCGGTGAGCCAAAAGAAAAACCCTCGTTCATAGAACGAGGGTTTCTATATGCAATCAAACTCATAAACTTGGTGCCGGAGGCGGGACTCGAACCCGCACGAGAATACTCCCACAGGATTTTAAGTCCTGAGCGTCTGCCAATTCCGCCACTCCGGCAGTTATGGAGGCGGCACCCAGATTTGAACTGGGGATAGAGGTGTTGCAGACCTTTGCCTTACCACTTGGCTATGCCGCCTTTTGGAGCGAAAGACGAGATTCGAACTCGCGACCCTCGCCTTGGCAAGGCGATGCTCTACCACTGAGCCACTTTCGCAAATGGTGCCCAGAGGCGGAATCGAACCACCGACACGAGGATTTTCAGTCCTCTGCTCTACCATCTGAGCTATCTGGGCATCTATCTAAAACTATTATGAACACTTGGCGATCCGGAAGGGGCTCGAACCCTCGACCTCCAGCGTGACAGGCTGGCATTCTAACCAACTGAACTACCGGACCTGCTTAAAAATAATATGATTTATGGTGGGCGCAATAGGGCTCGAACCTATGACCCCCTGCTTGTAAGGCAGGTGCTCTCCCAGCTGAGCTATGCGCCCCTAATTTCAAAGTGCATTAGTAAGTATACATGATGTTTTATTTATTGTCAATAATGCTCTTTTAAAATTTTAATAATTTGTTCATAATTTTCTTTGTGATGCGGAAAGGTGCAATTTGAACAATCTTTTATTTTATTGCTAATAAAATCATAATCGCCGCCGCAGTCTTTAAAACAATACAGCGGACAATAACAAAACATGCAATTGAAGTCTTTCTCTTCTATATTGTCATGACATGGAAAAAACTCGCAATCCTTATTTTGAAAAAAGGTATGATTGTACACTGTTAAAAATCCATCTCCTCAATATCTTCTATTTCCTGTGCTTCTTTCATGGCATCATAGAAAATATCTGATGCATCGTTCGTTTTCTCTTTTTTCTTCTTCTTTGATGTATTTGTATTTGAAATTTTCATTATTTTATTGATTGTTCCGTCACTGTGATCTTTTGTTTTTTCTATAACTTGCAATTCTTCAATTTTTTCAAAAATAATTTCTTCATTTTTTGTTTCTGTAATTTTTTGAAGCTTTTTGTTCCCAATTTGCTGAATTTCTTTTTCTTCTTGAAGCTCTTCATATTTTATTTCAATCTTGAAATCATCTATATCTCGTTCAAAACTATCTGTTTCAAAAGCAAAAATATATCTATCTCCATAATTTTGTATTAGCCTGCAGATTTGTCCGTTTACCGACAAGCTGTCTTTCGAAGCAAGAAAATAAATCGTGCTTGTAGATTTGCTTGTCGTTTTAAAAGTGACCGATAACTTATTTTCGTTCTCATAATTATCATATTTTATATTTTTTATTTCATATAACGGCAAGATATGCGCATCTGAATAGATGGGCTGTATTTGTTTTTTTAGATCTATTTTAGTGAGCACCTGTGTTTGATGTGCTTTTAAGCTCAGCGCACAATTACTGGGCAGCAATGCGCCGTATTTACCGCAAAAAATTCCTTTTGGCATAATAAACTCTTTATCTGCTTTATTAAAATTGGATACGACCAAGTATCGTGTTCCTTTATCCATAAATTCAAACGTATGAATATTATCTTTTTCATTATGATGAATTTTTTTAATATTTGGGCTCGGAAATATCGTCATCAGCAGTGCAAGCTCAATATCGTCATACGACTCTATTTGATCCGATATGATCGTCGAAGAAGACAGCAAGCTGTTTAGAACAAGCAAAGTATGCTTTTCAAGCAAAGTCAGCTTTGTATCTTCACTCCCGATAAAAAATGAAGCCGAAATACTATGAAACATATTTTTGTTCAAATATCTTCTTGCAATTGTTGTATTTAGAGCATTTTCCGTGGAAACTCTCTCTTTAAAGCCAAAACTTTTCATAACAATATCTTCCCAGAAAGGAGCGTTATCCACACTTGTTTTACAATATTCATATTCACCGAATGCACTTCCTATTGGCGTTGAAGATACTATTACAGTTTTTCCCTTGCAAGCTTTATTGATAAAACCAGAGACATCTCTCATAATTTCCGCACGTGTTTTGTCGATACGTGCTTCAACCGCAGCCGCATAAATTAAATCAATGTATGCAACATCAAATCCCCACTCATAAAATAAGGTCTTAAACAGATCGGTAATATAATGGTAGGCTTCTTCATTATAAATATCAAGCACATAATATTTACTGCTCCAGCTTGGGTTATAACCACCCACCACTTTAAGATGAAAAGTTCTCTGCAAAAACCAATTTGGGTGCTCTTTATATAATTTTGATTTTTTCTCTGCAACAAATGGTGCGATCCAAATACCGGCTTTATAGCCGTTATCTTTAATGATATCTGCAAGCCCTTTCATTCCATTTGGAAAACGCTTTTCATCAATATCAAAATAATCTCCTATTTTATTTAAATAAGTTTCATTAAGCAAAATAGTATCGACCAATATTTCTTTTGTTCTGATTTGATTCACATTTTTCTCAAGTTGTGCTTCATCAATGAGCTCGGCGTTATGCTTTACACCATGCGGGCTCATCCATATATGTCCAAGACCACTATCGTTATTTTTTTGAGCAAAAAAATTCATATAATGATCGTAGACCTCATAGGGTGCTCCTTCGGCAATGATAAAATCCATTAAAGTAAAATTTTCATCGGCCATTCTGTGTCTGCAGTCAGAAAAAATACACATGGAATTTTTAGCTTTATCCAAGTTAAAAATAGTATACGCATTTTCTTCGTTTACAGAACCGTAAAACCTGATTTGTTTATTATCTTCTCTTGTGAAATGAATATAGGTATGCGATAAAATACCTTTACTAAAAATCTTTTCAAGCTTGTAATCTCCCATATTTGATAAAGAAAAAAGCTTTGCAAAGACATTGAGCTTCTTAAGCTTTGTTTTGAATTCACTCTCGTTTGACTCGGTACTTGATTGATATCCGTTTGTTGTTATAGTTTTATATTCATACGCCATATCAAAAGTAAAATTGCATTCATCGATGACAACAGGCATTTTAGGTTTTAAAACAACCATAATACGGTTGCCGTATTTCGTATTCAAAGAAGAAAATTCAACAGTTATATTGTTATCTTCATATTTTTCAAGTGTCTTTGTCTCGACTGTATGCCTCGTGCCCGAACGTTTATATTTTAAAACAAATATATTCATTTGTATCTCCTCTGTAGAATAAATGCCTTTTAAGTAATTTTCTAATGAATGATTATATATTATTTTTTTCTCTTTATAAAGAACTATTTACAAAAAAGATACAACTTAGCAGTATATCGGCAAAATAAAAAATACGGCAATTTATGCGTACCGCATTTTTTATTTTTGAATGTTTGATAATATACTTTTATTTATATATTAGCTTTTGCTATTTCAGTTAGTTTAGTAAATGCTTGATTATCATTCATCGCAATATCTGCAAGTATTTTTCTATCTACTTCTATGCCTGCATTTTTAAGACCACATATAAATTTACTGTAACTGATATCATTGATTCTTGCTGCCGCATTGATTCTGCTGATCCAAAGCTTGCGGTAATTTCTTTTCTTTTCCCTTCTTCCTCTGTATGAATCTCTCAGCGCTCGTATGACGGCTTCATTCGCCATTCTGAATGTTTTGCTTCTTCCACCGTAATAACCTTTTGCGAGATTTAATACTTTTTTATGCTTTTTCTTTGCGTTGATACCTTTTTTTACTCTTGCCATTTTATCTTCCTCCTACTTAACTTTGAAGCATTTCTTTTACATTTTTAGCATCTGCAACATTTACATATGTGCCGCCTCTCAGATTTCTTTTGCGTTTCGGAGATTTTTTTGTAAGAATATGGCTTTTAAATGCTTGGCCTCTTTTTATTTTCCCAGATTTTGTAAGCGTGAATCTTTTTTTAGCTCCGCTGTGTGTTTTCATTTTTGGCATAATAATACCCTCCTGTTGATATGCTGCTGCTTTAGCCTTTTGCTTGTTGTTGTTTGGCTTGTTGTTTTTTATCTTTATCGGTATATGGTCTCAAAAACATAACAGCATTTCTGCCCTCTGTTTTAGGTTCTTTCTCAATTTGCCCTACGTCGCTGACTTTTTCGGCAAAACGCTTCAGTAATTCGATTCCTCTGCTTGAATACGCAATTTCTCGTCCTTTAAATCTGACCGATACTTTTATTTTATCGCCGTCTTCCAAAAATTTACGGCCGTTTTTTGCCTTGATATTCAGATCGTGTTCTTCAACTCTCAGCGACATTCTTATTTCTTTTAAGTTTACTATCTGCTGATTCTTTTTAGACTCTTTCTCTTTTTTCATTTGTTCGTACTTAAATTTTCCGTAATCAAGTATCTTACAAACCGGCGGATTCGCAGACGGTGAAATCTTTACTAAATCTAAATTTTTATTTTCAGCAATTTCCTGGGCTTTACTGATTGGAACAATACCTAATGCAGTTCCTGTCTCATCAATAAGTCTTACCTGTGCATCTCTGATTTCTTCGTTAATTTGAAATTCTTTAATTATCATACACCTCCAAAAGTAAAAAGCGGACAACATAAGAGCTGCTGTCCGATAAAAAACATTTATATTAACCTGCACACTTGAGCATACGAGGTGAGAAGCAGCATCTTCTACTTTATTTTCTTTTTTATATTATCAATAATATGTTTTTTTGTCAAGTATTATTACATGCTGGCAAAATAATTATCGACCCATTTGATCCTTTGAGGTATCATTAACCCATACGGACAGCGGCTCATGCATTGATTGCACTCAATACACTCCGATGCTTTAACAGCACTTGTTTCATAGCGTCCTTTAGCCCACTCGGAAAGACCATATCTTTTGATATATCCTTCAAAGACCATTACCCCCGGTATATCAATGCCAATGGTACATGGCAGACAGTATCCGCACCTTCTGCAAAAATCTTTTCCGATTTCTTTTGCAAGTTTTTGCATTTCGCCCATTTCCCGCTCAGTTAGCAAGCCTGCTTTGGCAGCAAACACATTTTGTTTCACCTGTTGCGGCGTGTTCATCCCGGGTATAGCAACCGTTACCACTTTGCTCTGCACAATATATTTAACAGCATTTTCTGCAACTTCCCCAAGGATACCTCCGCCAAGCGGCTTCATTGCAATGGTTCCCATATCGAGCTCTTTCGCACGCTTAAAAAGCTCCAGTCCTTGATTTTCTACGATATTAAACGGAAATTGAAGTGTGGAAAACTTTTCTGTATTAATTAGTTTTTCAGCCATTTCCTTTATGTGGGAGGTAATGCCTATGAATCTTATTTTTCCTTCTTTTTGTGCTTTCAGCGCTCCTTCATAAGCACCGTTTTCAGCAAAAATTTTTACATAATCTTCTTCTTTGCCTACATTATGAATTTGATAAAGATCAATTACATCTGTTTTAAAATTTTTAAGACTTGTCAAGATATCATTATAAAAACCGTCTTTTGTTCTGTTAAGTGATTTTGATGCAAGATAAAAATGCTCTCTGCCTATTTTTTCTAAATTGTTGCCAATATATTCTTCACTGATGCCGTACGCACGTGCGGAATCTATAAAATTAATACCATACTCCCTGCATGCCGCCAGTGTTTCATAAGCTGTTTTATTATCATAACGCTGAATGGGTATTCCTCCAAATCCTACTACACCGATTTCTAAATTTGTTTTTCCGAGCCTTCTTTTTTCCATTTTCTACTCCTATTTTAAATCTTTTATTTTTCGATCTACCTCATCTATTTCTTCAATCATAAATTTTATAAGTGTATCGGTATTGCCGTTTTCTTTGCTCATATCATAAATTTTTTTGCCGTATTCTTTGAATATTTTATTTTTTTCAAGTTCGAGTTTTTCTTCCATAATTGTCTTTTTTGCATCTTTGGCAAATTCTTTTGCTTCATCCCCTGCTTTTTCTGCAAATTCACCGATTTTTTTGCCAAATTCGTCAATTCTACTCATTATGTTGCCCTCCCTTATTTTTTATATTTATAAATTATATCATACCTACATCAAAAATAATAACTACACGGATAGATAAAAAAGTAAAAATTAACAATTTTTATTCGGATTAAAATTTTTATTAGGAGTCAATAATAATAACAATGTTATTAAGATCAAAAATAAATTGCAGGTAGGTATATTCATGAAAAAGAATTTGGTTTATATATTCCCGATATTAGCTGTTTTAGGTGCACTGGGATATTTTTCATCCTATTATCATGTAAATCTTTTCCAAACATTATTTTTTAAAATAATCCTTGTTTTATCGTCTATCACTTTTGCTGTCATGTTCATGATCAACAGAAAACGTGTAAAAACTTTTTACCAATATAGCACGAATAAAATGGATGCGCATGTGCCCAACACTGAAAAAACGGAAAAAAAACCAATTATCAATATTAATTTCGATAACATTGCAGGCCTTGATGAAATCAAAGAAGAGCTGTATCAAATAAAGGATTATATAACCAGCCCCGAAAAATACAAGCGTATGGGCGCCAATATGCCGGGAGGCATTATTTTTTATGGGCCTCCCGGGACAGGAAAGACTATGCTTGCCAAAGCATTGGCAAATGAATCGGGTGTTACTTTTATTTACGCATCAGGCTCTGAATTTGTTGAAAAATATGTCGGAATCGGCGCAAGCAGAATACGTAACTTATTTGAAAAAGCACGCACCCAAAAACCGTGTATTATATTTATTGATGAAATCGATTCTATCGGAGCCAGAAGAAACAGCGATAACAACAGTGAACGCGACCAAACTTTAAATCAACTCTTAATCGAGCTTGACGGTTTTCATACAGACAGAGATGTCACCTTTATAGCCGCAACAAATCGTATCGATATTTTGGATGAAGCCCTGCTCCGTCCCGGAAGATTTGACAAACACATTTATATCTCCATTCCTTCTGTGAGCGCCAGAGAAAAAATTTTAAAAGAGCATTTGAAAAATAAACCGGTTCAAAAAGGTATCGATCTCACATCTGTTGCGCTGAAAATGCATGGTATGAGCGGAGCACATATCGCAAGTGTAGTCAATGAAGCCGCTTTGATTTGCGTTCGCAACAACAGCCCCGTCATTAGCAGCAGCGAGTTGGATGAAGCCATTATAAAAGTAGTCGCAGGTCTTAAAAATAAAAGTATGATCTTAACTGAAAAAGAAAAACATCGTATTGCTTATCACGAAGCGGCGCACGCTATTATTTCTCATGAAAAAAATTATGGAAAAATAAGCAGGATCTCTATTCTTCCGCATGGCAAGGCATTGGGATTTGTATTAAACACAGCCGATGAAGAGCGCTTTTTAATGACAAGAAGCGAACTCATGAATAAAATCACCATTCTCTTAGGCGGCAGATGTGTTGAAGAACTCATTTACAACGATGTTTCAACCGGAGCGGAAAATGACTTGCAAGAAGCAAATAAACTGGCTGAAGCAATGGTGTGCAGCTATGGTATGAGTAATTTTAAAAATAAAACGTTTGAAAGAAGTATAGACACTTCCTGCGCTGATCTTATCAACGAAGAAATCAGTTTCATATTAAGTGACTGCTACGAAAACTGCAAAAATATTTTAAATGAATGTATGCCAATTGTATATGCTGTAGCAGATGTGTTATTTAAAAAGGAAATCATTTATGCAAATGAATTTTACGAAGTCGTGGATAGTTTTAAACTAACACAATAAAGCTAAACATACAAAGTAAACAATCAGCTTTTTTTCAATAGATTTCGGATTTCGGACTTATAGACTTCCACTCCGGGCTGATTGAAAGGGTCTACGCCAAGAATCATACAGCTTGCCGCACATGCTTTTTCAAAAAAGTATGCAAAGTACCCGAATGCTTGCTCATTTTTTTCCTCAAGCGTAAAAATAAAGATGGGGATATGATGCTTTGCATGTGCTTTGACAACGGATTGAAATACAATATCATTTTGTTGATTCAAAGCAAGTTCACTTCCTTGAAAAGAGATATCGGTATCCGAATTTTTGATATTGATCATGGTCTCGAAGAATATCTGGCTCCCCTCTTGGATAAATTGCCCCATGGAATGCAAGTCTCTGCTAAACAGCAGTGAAGTCGGGAAAATGCCTTTACCGTCTTTGCCTTCGCTTTCACCGAATAATTGTTTTTGCCACTCTAAAAAATAATCCATTTTAGGCACAAAAGAAGAAAAAATCTCAATAAGCTTTCCTCTCTCATTTAATATACGTCGTGCAGCGGCATACTGATAAGCTGCATTTTTATACAAATCTTCATCAAGGCAGTCATTATATGCCTTTTTTGCACCCTCCATTACCTTTCTGATATCATAACCCGCCGCACAAATAGGCAGCAGCCCCACAGATGTGAGTACACTGTATCTGCCGCCGATATCACTTTGCAGATCCAGTACGTTATAATTGTTTTCCCGGGCTTCTTTTTTTAAAAAGCCATCGTTGTTTTCAGTAATGACATATATACGCTGATAAAAACTTTGACCATACTTTTTTATCAATAATTCTTTAAAAATGCGATAAGCTGACATGACCTCCATTGTTGAACCCGATTTTGAAATCGCACAGACTGAGATTTCTTCTTCCTGCAATTTGGCAATCAATTCGCTGTGGTAAGCGGCACTTAAATTCCATCCCGCAAAATAGACTTTAAGATCCTCATTTTGATAAGAAATACTGTCAGACATCAAATTTATAAAAGCTCTGGCGCCTACGTATGAACCGCCTATTCCTATAACAACAAGCGCCGTGGACTGGCTTTTTATTTTATCTGCTACTTGCTCTATTTCTCTTAAATACGCCTCATCTGCCATATTGGGCCAGTCTACCCATGCCGTCATATTTATCTTTTTACTGTGAAGTTTTTTGTGTATGTTTTTAACTTTACCCTCATATTTCGCATACTCTTTTAATTGGATCGTTGAATATGTGTGGTTAAAAGCAAATATTGACATGTTTAGACCTCCATGCGATTATGTAAAACGAATTGTGATTATATTATATCATTTCTGCACATAAAAGTCTATTTTAAACGTCAGGCCAGCTCGTTTGACTTCTATTTAAATTATCAATATAATTAAAGTTGTTCTAATGAATCGTATTTAGTTTGAACAAAGTCGTTTAAACTATTCCAAAATCTATTCAATGAGGTTATACCACATGAAATCTTGTCAATTAACGTTTGGGACCGCCGGTATCCGTGCGGTCATGGGCAAAGAAGAAAACGAACTGAACGCCTCAACCATTAAGTTGATCACAAACGCCTTGATTTGCGCACTTCAGCAAGAATATGCGGCAGGTTCTATTGCCATTTTTTATGACAGCAGAAACAATGCAAAAAAATTCGCATCGTTTGCTGCCGAATTGCTGTGCGAACACGGTTTTGATGTTTTTACATCCGATCAATGCGAACCTACGCCTTTTTTATCGTATGTCATTCGTCAGCTGGACTGCATCGCCGGAATCAATATCACAGCGTCTCATAATACAAAAGAATACAACGGCTATAAAGTCTACAATGCATTCGGCGCTCAAATAAATACGCAGTTTGCGCAAAAGGTGCAGTATTATCTGCATAGCGGAAGCGATGCGGCACCGTCTTTGCATAAAGGACAAATTAAGGCAATTCCTGATTATCTGTATGGCAATTATATTAACGCTATTTTAAACAGCACATCAGATATTATAACTGACTTTAGCAACATTTCTGTTATCTATACACCACTCTTTGGCGCGGGTTTTTACCTTGCTCCCGCTTTATTTGAGAAAGCAGGCATCACTGTACAATATGCAGCCAGACAGATGGAACCAAACGGTAATTTCCCGTCAATTGAAAAACCAAATCCTGAAGAAGCCGCTGCTTTTTCAGACGCGCTTGCGCTGACAGAATCATTCCCTGCCGATATACTGCTCGCCACAGATCCCGATGCCGACAGGCTGGGTATTATGGTTTTGCATCAAGGCAAGTATGAACTCTTCTCAGGCAATACCACAGGCCTTGTACTGCTATATTTCCTGCTCTCCACGCTTAAAGAAAATAATATGGATTTAAGTAGAAAATATGTTGTAAAATCGATTGTCTCCACCTCTCTCGCAGATTCTGTTTGTGCCCATTACGGTGTAAAGTTGGTCAATGTTCCTGTGGGATTTCGATATATCGGTGAACAAATCGAACTTGACGATAAAAATTATCTTTTTGGCTTTGAAGAAAGCTGCGGATATTTAAAAGGCACGCACGCCAGAGACAAAGACGGCATCGAAGCCGCTTACCTTGTCATAAAAGCCGCTGCTTACTATAAAAACAAGGGTAAAAGCCTGGTAGATATAACCAATGAAATCTATGAAAAATTCGGTTACATATGCGATTATAATAAAACAATCTCTATGCCCGTAGATATCACCGTAAAAAAGATGAACCGGCTGCGTAAAAATCCTCCCGGCTCTGTTTTGGGAGAAAACGCACAGTTTATAGATTTGCAAAACAGAAATGATACATTGAAGAGCAATGTTGTTTTGCTGAAAACACCTCGCCTTCAAATTATTCTGCGGCCATCAGGCACGGAACCAAAATTAAAGATATATATTTCATCCAACAGTATTTCCATGCAAAAAGCGCAGCAAATCGCCAAGGACGCCTATGCATATATACTTCAATTATTTAACTGACATGCTTTAACAATTGCATAATGAAACAAAATTCAACATATATTCACCAAACAATATGCATGTATTCTTGTATCAGCGATGACTAAATTAAAAAAATACAGAGGGTGAGAAAAGTGAAATCCAGAAAACTCGCAGAATTTATAAATGAAATTCAATTTATAAATCGAAACCCTAAAGATAACAGCGTCCTCGACTTACTTGATGATATTTCCACAAACCCTGAGAGGATCATAACAAAAGGTACGCTTCTCTATCGCAGCAGAATCATCCAAGATGAAAAAAAGATAAATAAAGAACCCGGGTTCTATGGATACGGACCGACTGAAAGCTTTGTTCCCCCAAAAAAATTAAGCAGGGACATGAGAGCAAATTATCGTTACATACCTTATCTATATTGTACTGACCATCCGTATCTGTCTGTCATTGAAATCAAGCCGCGTTACGGAGCACATGTAAGCGTAGCAACAATTATATCAAAAGAATATATCAGGTTGCTGGATTTCACAATGCGTTTTCAGTCAAAGAAAATGACAGATGTAAAACAGAATTTGTTTCATGATTTATCAGAATTATTCTCAAAACCTGTTACCGTTGATGATGATATTCTCGATTACATTCCGACACAATACATTGCGGAATATGTTAAAAACCTGGGGTATGACGGGATCGCTTTTAAGAGCTCATCAAATATGAAATCCCAATTGCCGGAAAAGATGAATATCGTAATTTTCAAATATGAAAAATGTGACCCCGTATGTTCTAATATCTACTGCATTACAGGCAGCTATATCGAATGTGAACAAATAGATGACGATGCAGATCGAAAGCAAATAACGAATTCGATTGAGGCGCCCTCACATACAATAAATGATAAATGAACATTTGTGTAACAAGATAAATCCTTTATGGAATGCTGAAAAAGCATTCTTTTCTTACTTAAATTTAATTAAAATTATATTTTCCCCTTGACAAAAATAAAAATTATTTTTATAATACGTCTAATTTTATAACCGTCCTAAACCGTTGACGTGGAGATAAAAACAAATCGTGCACTTACAGAGAGCCGGGGTGCTGAGAAGCCGGCAGAACGCAGCTTGTTAAATGGACCACCGAGGGCGCAGTCAAAGGTGATATACCGAGTACTCTGCGACGTAAGGCATACGTAAGTTGCCAGGAATATGATGGTATTCTGTTAAAGGGTGGGAGAATTCTCTCTCAAAGCAAGGTGGCACCGCGGATTAGATTTGATCCGTCCTTGACATATTCGTCAGGACGGATTTTTTATTTACAAAGGAGAAATACGCGATGTACAGCCCAACTCTAAATGAAGCAGCCGCATTATCGTCTGCTTACAGCTTTATACCTATTTCCAAAACAATGTACGCCGACATCAAAACACCGATTGAAGTTTTAAAAACTTTAAAATCGTCCAGTTCTCATTGCTATATGCTTGAAAGCCTTGAAGGCGCGAACAAACAGGGGCGCTACACTTTTCTTGGTTACGATCCGTTGCTTGAATTCACATGCACAAACGGCTCAGTTCGCATAAATGCTCAAATAGACATAAATGTGGATACGAGCGAGCCGATTCGCTGCATTCAGCAGATTCTTGATCAATATAAAAGCCCGCGCTTTAACGACCTTCCCTCATTTACAGGCGGACTTGTGGGATATTTTTCATATGATTTTATTAAATACAGCGAGCCTTCCTTAAAACTCAATGCTAATGATGATGAAAATTTTAAAGATGTAGACTTGATGCTCTTTGATAAAGTTATCGCATTCGATCATTTTAAGCAGCAAATCATCCTTATTGTCAATATCAGCACAGATGAATTGAAAAAAAATTATGAGCAAGCACTCAAAGAACTCGACCATATGACACAGCTTATCAAAAATGGCATTGATTATAACGACCAGCCGCTTACGATCACCTCTGAGTTTTTTCCTCTTTTCAATAAAAAAAGCTATTGCGATATGGTAGAGCAGGCAAAAAAATATATCTATGAAGGAGATATCTTTCAAGTGGTTCTCTCCAATCGTCTTGAGGCAGAAGCGCAAGGCAGTCTGCTGGATACCTACCGTGTGCTGAGAACTACAAACCCTTCCCCTTATATGTTTTATTTCAGCGGAAGTGATATTGAAGTTGCAGGCGCTTCTCCCGAAACACTGGTCAAGCTCAAAGACGACACTCTGTATACATTTCCGCTGGCCGGCACAAGACCTCGGGGAGAGTCGGACGACGAAGATTTACGGCTGGAAAAAGAGCTCCTTTCCGATCCAAAAGAGCTTGCCGAACACAACATGCTTGTAGATTTAGGCCGTAACGATATCGGAAAAATCAGTAAATTCGGCTCGGTATGTGTAGAAAAATATTTATCTGTTGAGCGATTTTCCCGCGTGATGCATATCGGCTCTACCGTACACGGTATCCTCAGAGAGGATAAAACCGCTTTGGACGCTGTTGCCGCTATTCTTCCGGCGGGCACCCTTTCGGGCGCGCCTAAACTTCGCGCTTGCCAAATCATCGATGAACTGGAAAATAATAAGCGCGGCATCTACGGCGGAGCAATCGGTTATATAGACTTTACGGGCAATATGGATACATGCATCGCCATTCGCATCGCTTATAAAAAAGATGGCAGGCTCTTTGTTCGCTCCGGCGCGGGCATCGTTGCAGACAGCGTACCCGAAAAAGAATATCAGGAATGTATTGACAAAGCTTACGCAGTGGTCAATGCACTCAAAATCTCACAAGGAGGAATAGATGAATGATTGTTCTCATTGATAATTATGACAGTTTTTCCTATAACCTGTATCAGCTTGCGGGATCCATTGATCCCGATATATACGTCATACGCAATGATAAAATGACGCCTGATGAACTCGAAACCTTGAACCCTGAAAAAATAATTCTTTCCCCCGGTCCGGGCAGACCGGAAGATGCGGGGATTTGTATTGACGTGGTAACCCGCTTTTCAGGCAAAGTGCCTATTCTTGGTGTATGCCTCGGGCATCAGGCGATCTGTCAGGCTTACGGAGCCGAAATCTCTTACGCAAAAACACTGATGCACGGCAAACAATCTCTTATCACCCTTGATACCGCCTGTTCTCTCTTTGCTGAGATCGAACAAAAAATCAAAGGAGCAAGATACCACTCACTAGCCGCGCTCGAAAACACAATACCTGATGAGCTGCTTGTCATAGCGCGTTCGGATGACGGTGAAGTAATGGGTGTAAAACACAGAGAATACGATCTGTACGGTCTACAGTTCCATCCCGAATCTATTCTTACTCCGCAGGGAACACATATACTGCAAAATTTTTTAGGAGGATGCTTAGCATGATCAAAGAAGCAATTGCGAAAGCGGCCAACCGTGAAAATTTAAATTATGAGATAGCCGAAAAAGTGATGGATGAAATCATGAGCGGCAAAGCCTCCGAAATACAAATGGCCGCTTTTTTGACAGCGTTGTCAGTAAAAAATGAAACAATCGATGAAATAACAGCTTCCGCCGCAGGTATGCGCAAACACTGCATACGGCTGCTGCATGATATGGATGTACTTGAAATTGTGGGTACGGGCGGAGACAAATCAAACTCTTTTAATATTTCCACTACCTCAGCCATTGTGGTCTCCGCCGCAGGTGTTCCTGTTGCCAAGCACGGTAACCGCGCGGCTTCAAGCAAATGCGGTGCCGCCGATGTTTTGGAAGCGCTCGGCATCAATATATCGGCTTCTCCAAAGCAAAGCAAAAAGATGCTCAAAGAAATTGGCCTGTGTTTTTTATTCGCGCAAAATTATCATATCGCGATGAAATATGTGGCTCCGGTGCGCAGAGAACTCGGCATACGCACTATTTTCAATATCCTTGGTCCTCTGGCAAATCCGGCAGGTGCGAATATGCAGCTTCTCGGTGTTTATGAAGAAAAACTGGTGGAACCCATGGCACGTGTGCTTTTTAATCTCGGTGTAAAAAACGCGATGGTTGTGTATGGGCTTGACGGTCTTGATGAAATTTCCTTAAGCGCCCCAACCAGTGTATGCGAAGTGCGCGACGGCTCATTTCAAAAATATAGTATCGAGCCAGAGCAATTTGGATTTTCAAAATGCAAAAAAGAAGATCTTACAGGCGGAAGCGCAGAAGAAAATGCGCAGATTACAAAAGATATCCTGTCAGGGAAAATTGGTCCAAAGCGAAATGCCGTGCTGCTCAACAGCGCAGCGGCGCTGACTGTTGCAAAACCTGCTCTTACTTTTATGCAGGCAATAGAACTTGCGCGAACTACGATCGACAGCGGCAAGGCCATGCGGCAGCTTGAAAAATTTATTGCCCTTTCCAACGAGGCAGCACAATGATTTTAGATAGAATTGCTCAAAAGACTGCCGAGCGTGTTGAACAGCAAAAAAAGAAAATGAGCCTGAAACAAGTCATCTCAAAGGCAGCTGAGATGCCCTGTAATACAGATTTTCCGTTTGAGTGCGCGCTTCAAACAGATGAGATTTCTTTTATCTGTGAAATAAAAAAAGCATCTCCGTCCAAAGGCGTCATCAACAAAAATTTTGATTATTTAAATATCGCGAAACAATATGAAGCTTCAGGCGCTGCAGCGATTTCAGTTTTGACGGAGCCGGTATTTTTTATGGGCGATAACCGTTATCTGACTGAGATTTCCCACACTGTATGTTTACCGCTGCTGCGAAAAGACTTTATCATCGATGCTTATCAAATCTATGAAGCAAAGCTCATCGGTGCCTCTGCCGTTCTGCTTATTTGCGCCCTGCTTAAGGGTATGCAGCTCGCCGAATACATTCGTATTGCGCATGGTCTTGGCCTATCGGCTTTGGTAGAAGTGCACACAAAAGAAGACATACACCTTGCTCTCAATGCAGGCGCACACATCATCGGCGTAAATAACCGCGATCTGAAAACTTTTGAAGTAGACCTGTTAAATACGATCCGTCTGCGGGAACTTGTGCCACAAGACAGACTCTTTATCAGTGAAAGCGGCATTCAAACGCACGAAGATATTGCTTTGTTTAAAAAGAATAATGTTCATGGTGTTCTTATCGGTGAGAGTTTTATGAAAAGCGGCAATATTAAAAAGCAGTTTGCGCTGCTGCGGGGTGAAGCTGATGGCTAAAATCAAAATATGCGGTCTTTTTCGAAGTCAAGATATAGATTCTGTCAACGAAGCTATGCCGGATTACATCGGTTTTGTATTCGCACCAAGCAAACGCCAAATCTCCGCAAAACAAGCCTTAAAACTATGCAAAAGACTGAGCGATAAAATTATCCCCGTCGGCGTTTTTGTGGATGCACCCGCAGAAGAAATACTGCATTTATATCAAGCCGGCATCATCAAAATCGCTCAGCTTCACGGAAGCGAAAATGAAGAATATATAAAAAGACTTCGCAGCAGCTGTGCAATGCCGATCATCAAAGCGGTAAAAGTTGAAACAACAGACGATATTTTGGCGTATGAACATAGTGGTGCAGATTATCTTCTGCTGGATAACATCAAAGGCGGAAGCGGAAAATCGTTCGACTGGAGTAGCATCTGCCGCATACGAAAACCATTTTTCCTCGCCGGCGGTATCAATACTCAAAATATAGATCGTGCCCTTTCCTACTTTCCGTATTGCATCGATGTCAGCAGCGGAGCGGAAAGCAATGGAAATAAAGATAAAGAAAAAATCCTGCGCTTGGTTCAAGCGGTCAAAGGAGGCAATCCCCATGGTATTTGTACTTGATCCTGATGCAAAGGAAGATGAGATTCGTCGGTTTATTGCCGTTTGGGAAAAGAAAGGATTCCTTGCTATCCTTAATATTGGCACGCAGCATAAAACCGTTTGTGTGATCGGAAATACAAAAGAACTCGATATAGACCTCGCGGTGAGAAACAATGATATTGTTGAATCTGCCATGCGTATCAGCGAAGCGTATAAAGCGGTGAACAGAATGGCGCATCAAGAAAGCACAATTGTCCCAATCGGCAGCACGTCAGTCGGTGAAGGTACCTTTACGGTCATTGCGGGGCCATGTTCGGTGGAAGGCGAACCGCAAATTACGCGAATAGCCGCTTCCGTCAAAAAAAGCGGCGCAAGAATCCTGCGCGGCGGTGCATTTAAACCGAGGACTTCTCCCTATTCCTTTCAAGGCATGCAGGCGGACGGGATTGAGCTTTTGCTCCTCGCAAAGAAGATAACGGGCCTTCCCATCGTCTCTGAAATTATGAACCAAACACAGATCCCTTATTTTGAAAATGTGGATGTCATACAAATCGGTGCACGCAATATGCAAAATTTTGATTTGCTCAAAGAGGTTGGTAAATTAAATAAGCCCGTTTTGCTCAAACGAGGATTTTCTAACACGATTGAAGAATTTTTGATGAGTGCAGAATATATCTATGCCGAGGGAAACAGCCAAATTATTTTATGCGAGCGAGGAATACGTACATTTGAGACGATGACACGCAATACCCTGGACCTATCGGCAGTTGTGCTTTTAAAACAGAAATCGCATCTGCCCGTGATCGTAGACCCAAGTCATGCCTGCGGTATTGCATCTCTTGTGAGTCCGCTTGCAAAAGCCTCTCTGGCTGTCGGGGCAGACGGGCTCATGGTGGAAGTGCACAACGACCCAGATAGCGCGCTCTGCGACGGTGCCCAGTCACTCGATTTAAATCAATTCGCTTCTCTTATGGAGCAAATAAAAATACGCTCTGTTCTTGAAGAAAAAGCCATGTAGAAAGGATAAAACAGTAATGTCAAAAGGAAGATACGGACTCTTCGGCGGACAATATATCCCCGAAACACTCATGAATGAAATCATCAATCTTGAAAAAGCCTATGAATTCTATAAACACGACCCGGCATTCAACGAAGAATTAAATGAATTTTTCAACAGCTATGCTAATCGCCCTTCCCTTCTTTACTATGCACAAAAAATGACAGATGATTTGGGCGGTGCCAAAATCTATTTAAAACGGGAAGACTTAAACCATACCGGTTCTCATAAAATCAACAACGTCCTCGGACAGGTGCTCTTGGCCAAAAAAATAGGCAAAACGCGCGTGATAGCGGAAACCGGCGCAGGTCAGCACGGAGTTGCCACAGCCACGGCGGCAGCGTTGCTTGGTATGGAGTGTGAAATTTTTATGGGCAAAGAAGATACAATAAGGCAGGCACTAAACGTGTATCGCATGGAGCTTCTCGGTGCTAAAGTGAATACGGTGAGCAGCGGAACCATGACGCTTAAAGATGCCGTTAATGAAGCGATGAGACATTGGACAAACCGTGTAGATGACACGCACTATGTATTTGGTTCAGTTATGGGCCCTCACCCTTTCCCTATGATCGTACGTGATTTTCAAAGTGTTATCAGCCGCGAAGCCAGGCAGCAAATTCTGGATATCGAAGGCAGGCTGCCGTCCGCGGTCGTTGCCTGTGTCGGCGGCGGCAGCAACGCCATAGGTATGTTTTACTATTTTATTGAAGACAGCGGCGTTGCTCTTATCGGATGCGAAGCGGCAGGCTGCGGTCTTAACACAAACAGGCATGCGGCCACAATCTCAAAAGGCAGAATCGGTATTTTCCATGGCATGAAATCCTACTTTTGCCAAGACGAAGAAGGCCAGATCGCGCCGGTATATTCCATTTCGGCCGGCCTTGATTATCCGGGAATCGGCCCGGAACATGCTTATCTTCATGATTCTCATCGTGCGCAGTATGTATCCGTCACGGATGATGAGGCTGTGGCAGCCTTTGAATATCTTGCAAAAACGGAAGGCATCATTTGTGCCATTGAAAGCGCACACGCAATCGCATATGTACAAAAAATAGCGCCGAATATGAACACAGACGACATCATCATCGTCTGCTTATCGGGCCGCGGTGACAAAGATGTTGCTTCCATCGCACGCTATAAGGGGGTAGAGATCCATGAGTAAAATAAAAAATGCATTTAAAAACAAAAAAGCTTTTATCGGCTTTTTAACGGCAGGAGATCCAAGTTTTGAAAAAAGCGAAGAATTTATTATGCAAATGGTGCGCGGCGGAGCGGATTTGATCGAAATCGGCATTCCCTTCTCAGATCCCGTCGCGGAAGGCATTGTGATCCAGCAAGCTAATATTCGTGCTTTAAAGTCCGGCACTACACTCAACAAAGTATTCAGCCTTGTACAGTCTGTGCGCCAGAAAACAAATATTCCGCTTGTGTTTTTAACTTATTTGAACCCCGTTTTTAACTATGGATACGAAGCATTCTTTGCAAAATGCGGTCAGCTGGGCTTAGACGGTATCATCATCCCTGATCTGCCTTTTGAAGAAAAGGATGAAATAAAAGAAATTGCTTTAAAATATGACGTGGATATTATCTCGCTGATTGCTCCCACAAGCGATGAACGCATAGAAAAAATCGCATCCGAATCGACCGGTTTTTTATATATCATCTCTTCGATGGGGGTTACGGGCATGCGCAGCATAATCACCACAGACATCTCATCGATGATAAAAGCCGTTCAAAAAACAAGTACCATCCCCACCGCTGTCGGTTTTGGTATCAATACACCTCAACAGGCAAGCAATATCGCCTCCATTGCCGATGGCGTTATTGTCGGAAGCGCTATTGTAAAAATCATTGCCGAACACAAAGAGAATGCGGGGAGCTATATATATGAGTATGTGAAATCCATGAAACAGGCTATTATGTAACAGATGGATTATATCTATTGCGGTTGATAATAATACCCTTCTCTTCCAAAAGCTTACGGAAAGATTCCTGCAGTTGAAATTCCGTAGGCTTTTTGATTGCAATAAAATTTTTTATTTTTAGTAACTTTAATAAAATTAAAGCATAACAAAGTATTGACTTTAATATTATTAAAGTGTATATTAATATTAATAAAAATTTATTACCGTATATGTTTTAATAAAATTTAACGGAGGCGCACATATGACTGAGAACAATATCCCAGAATGGCTGGTAAATTTAGATGATGAAGATATTAATTTCATTAAAAATTTTATTCTGACATCAGGATCACTAAAAGAAATAGCGACGATATATGATGTGACTTATCCCACTCTCAGATTGAGATTGGATAAATTGATACAAAAAATAAAAATAAATGACTCACAATCTACCGAACCGTATATTGCATTGATAAAAAAACTGGCAATCGATGAAAAGATTTCTTTGGATACTGCAAAAATCCTGATCAACGAATATAAAAAACAGGCAAGGAGCTAAGTAAAATGGTTGCTTATATTTTTGTGACACTGATATTGACAATACTCGTCGGCATGCAAGTATTTTTATCGTTAAGATCAAATAAGTATTGGGGACTTATCATTCCCTGTATCAATTTGATAGGCTCGGTTTTTATATCTGTCATGTTTTCAGATATGTTTGTGGCGTTTTTATGCTTTATTGCCTCGATCATCCCCATGATTTTATGGCTCAGCATATACAATGCGTGCAGAAAAAAAGTGGAAAAAAAGAAAGAAAATGAAATCAACCGTATGAGAATCAATGACTTATAGATATCTCGTTATAAGTACACAAATATGAAAATGCAGCAAAGGAGAATTAATATGAATAAAAAAATACTGGGAATCCAGCTTAAAACTATTATTATTTTTTTTATAATCATGTTGATATTAATACCTGTTTCGGTCACCTGTAATCGCAGTGTAATGAGTAATTTTACACCTTCACAATCTCTAATAGGAAAATGGACCGGAGAATGTGAAATATCCGCCCCATTTAAAAAAGGGCAATCGCCGAGTCCGTATGAGGAAGACTGGATTAATATAGAAATTATAATTGAAGAGGATGGCAGCGTTACGGGCATAATCGGGGATGCGCAGTTGATAGGCTGCACGGTACAGCAAAACAGAACACGGTTTGAAAAACTAATCAATATCAAAGCGGATTATATTATTACCGGAAGTTTAAAAAACGGTATTACCGAAAAAGACACAGTCATCGAGAGAAATATCAATATGCCTTTCAATATATCAGATAAAGAGCTGAAAGGAAGCATTTTCGAGGTGGAGGGCTGGAAATATCCCTATCCTTTATTCCCGCGGTTATTGTTGACTTTGACAGAATAGCGTTCATGAAGAAAGAAGGATACTGTTTAAGTATCCTCCTTTTTTTGGCATAAAATAATAAAAATCATTTAATAAGAAGTCCACCATGTCTGATTTGTATCAAGCGAAAAAACAAAAAAGGCCGTTGCAAGCGGAATGGTCGTTACTTGCCGGAAGCGATACCTCAATAATAATGGGAATAAAAGTGAATTTTAAATAGTGGATGATTCGAGAGATATTTTGATTTGGAGTAATGAATATAATTCGAGTTATATATTTTATAAACTATAATATTATGATAAAATATTAGTATGACATAGGGCTTATGCCTATAATTGAAGCTTCAATAAAAGAAGAATTGGCGGTAAAGGTTGCTATGTTCATTTTTAGACATGTAAGTTTTTAATCATGGCGGCGGTTGTAATAAAAACTTTGCATGAGATAAGAGGTTGCTCATATGAAAGATAATTTTAATAAATTTTGGGTGAGTTTTGAAGCCTGGTTTTTATATGAGCTTCCTTATAGTGATATGCTAAAAGGTCATTATAAGGCTTATAATAATTGGAATGGTGGAACTTATTACATAGACATCGATTATGCCCATTTGTATAGATTACATTATGGCTATGAATGGACCGATATTTTTTCAAACAACAATGCTTCAATAGAATCTTTCAAACCTTTTATTGAGGTGATTTATGATGAATGCATCGAAGATAGATATCCATTTACCGTTACTCTTAACGAGAAACTGAAAAAGTTTAAAGTACCTTATCGATTGCAGAGTGGAAAGTTTATAAAAGAAGGATATAGAACTACTGTATATATTGATAAAATAGTAAATTATGAGATGTGCGAACGTAAAATTCGCTTTTCCGAAGAAATGATTTCGAGTCGAGAATTACTTGATAAAAAGGTTGCTCTTGATTACATTGTTGATGCGCTACAATTTCTTGTATCAATTTCTTCAGGTGAAGGGGTAAAGGAAAAATATAAAGCAATTGCGTTGTCAATAGCAGGTGATTGCATTAATAAAAAATATGCCGTAATATTAGCTGAGCTTAATGAAATCATGAAGATTTCAAATGAGTATTTTGATATACGACACAATGAATATATCAATAAGGCAAAAGAAAAACGTGAAGCACTTAATGAAAGCTCTCTAATTGAATATTTATATAATCGAGTTTATGCTTTGACTTTTATCATACGGCAGAAGTCTTTATTGCCAAAAGTTGAGGAGGAACGTGTTAATGCCTAAAGTAATAGATAATCTTTCATTGTTATGGAGATATTATAGATGAGCCCACCAAAGTATATAAACTGGTTTGTCGAGGAAAGTACAATCACATTAGAAGATGGTGTTCCTATTTCATGTTACCGATTGGATTATACCGTCGATAATGCTGTTTATTGTGAATGGGCACTGCATCTTCGTCAACACTATGAATCTGATGATGAATTAAAAGAGTCTCTTGCAGTAACTGGGATGCACGTAAAAGAATATTTGCGCACCCATGTTATACCACAAAAAAGCGACCCTTTCGGGCCAACATCCCGTTCTAACGATTTTACTGAAATTATGATTTCCGATCTGCTGGAGTACATACAGGGTTATACTGTACCTCGTTGCAAACAGCGGAATCGGTCGGGTAAGACCCAAAGTGAACATGGCACGGACATTCTTGCATATAAATATGCAAATGCCACAAAGAAACCCGATAGTAAAGATGAACTGTTGGCGGTTGAAGTAAAGGCAGGTTTATCATCCGATAAATACGAGCCAATAAGTGATGCCGTTACTGATTCTCATCATTATGATGAAGTCAGGCATGCACATACATTGAATTACTATCGAAAAAAGTTGCGCAGTATAAATAATGAACAACAGGCAATTGAAATTGCTCGTTTCCAACAAAAGTCTGAACATGATTTCATTATCACCTATATAGCCGCAGCAATTATCAGCCGAGGGCAAATAGCTAATAGTGTTATTTTGGGCATTAGAGGTGATGACCTGGAATTACGTGAAGCCAATAAAGTCTTTCTGATACACGGGAAGAAGCTAATGGCTCTAGCGCATGATATATATGAGAGGTGTATTAAATGATTTTTGATAGCCGATCAAATTACATGCTCAAATATGAAAAATCAAAATCAAAGCTGGTCGAATTTGATGTCGCTAAAGAAAACTACCCAAAATTCCCGTTAAATCCTGATGATTTAACATACACTACCCTTTTTGCGCTATCACGTTTTTGCGAAGAATTGATAGAGAATCCATCATCAGCACAGCTACCTGAACTCAAGTCTGAATTAGCTATTGTTTCGCAATATTATGATTCAACGGTAAAAACACAACTTCGTACAAAATACAGCAAGCTGTTCTTGCTATTGGGTTCAGCTGCATATTTTTTGTCAGAAAACTTTGGCAGTGCAAAGGTTCTTATTAAGCAAATTGATAAGTGGATTCCCAAAGATAATGTTATAACCCTTCTCTATACTACATTACGATTTTTACTTACTGGGGAATGGATAGAGGTTACAACAAGAAGAAAATACTATCGACAATATTTAGACGGTTTAAAAAGTCATTTTAAGGAAGGGACTTCTCCTGAAATTGTTTTTGATGCTCTGCGTGATATGCGTAATAGTATATATCAGTCTACAAACGTTTTTGCTATTAGCTATATAGATTTTCTTTTTTCCGTGGCAATATGTGCAATAGATCATTCCGCATGGATTCTACTGCCCCAATATTCTACTGCAGATTTTGAACAATGGAAAGACTATTTATCCAAACCGGACAGCGTAAAATTGCTATGGCCTGCGCAAAAAGTTATTCTGCAAGCTGACGCGCTCATAGGAAATGACATTGTTGTTCCCCTGCCCACTGGAGTAGGCAAAACAAAAAGTATTGAAATTCTTTTACGATCCAAATTCATGGAGCAAGGGACTTGCATTGCCGTTATTATCGCCCCTTTACGGGCATTGTGTAATGAAATCACAGCGGATTTGACCTCCGCTTTGACAGACAAAGCAATCATAAATCAGTTTACCGATACAGCACAAGAAGATTTTGACCTTGAATTTCTTTTTAACAAAAAGTATGTATTTGTTTGTACCCCGGAGAAATTTTCGTATATTCTTCGACATGAACCTGATTTTCTTGCGAATATTCAACTCTTTATTTTTGATGAAGCCCATTTGTTTGATGATGCTTCAAGAGGCACACAATATGAACTGCTTGTATCTGAAATAGTCAGAAGTCGAAATGAATCCGCACAAATGGTACTATTTTCGGCCGTTCTAGCTAATGCCGATCAGATAAGCGAATGGTTGTTCAATGATGAAACTGCAACTATTGACTCTTCGTTGGTAAAATCTACGGAGAAATCAATTGGCTTCCTTTCTTCTGATCAAACCATACATTACTATGAAAAAGATGATATGGAAGAAGAAAGTTTTTACGTGCCTAAAAGCATAGCATTTTCACAGTTTCAACTCCGAGAGGGAAAAAGAAAACAACGGATATTTCCAGAAAAAAATGCGCGAGATATAGCCATTTATTATGCAAATAAATTATGTAGTGAAGGGGGCACAGCAATTTATGCTGGTCAAGTGCGTAGTATTCCTCCGATTATGCGCCGAATTGTCGAGATTAGCGAGCACGATTATGATTTGTCTAACCTGCTTCTACATGGAAACCCAAATGAAGTTGTTAAGCTATCACGGTTATTTGCGCTTCACTACGGAGAAAATTCTGAGCTTACACAAGCATCAAAATTAGGTGCATTTCCGCATTATGCTGATTTGCCAAATGGAATAAAAATGGCGATTGAACACGCCCTGCGTAAAAAGCATATCTCTTTTGTTGTTTGTACAACAACCCTGGCGGAAGGCGTAAACATACCAATAAAATATCTATTCCTAACAACTTTTAGCCTTGGCACTTCAAGTGTTCAGATACGGAAAATACAAAATATGGTGGGCAGGACAGCAAGGGCAGGCATCCATACGGAGGGAAGTGCGATAATTACCAATCCTAAATTCTACGATAAGCGTTTAGAATGGCGAGGCGGCGGCACGTATAAATGGGCCGACTGCAAAAAGATGTTTGATTATGGTAATACCGAAGCATGTACAAGTGCTATTTTATCAATAGTAAGCGATCTATCTCTCGATTATGACTGTCACTATGAAGCTGCTGCTTTAATTTCTTACTTGATAAAAAATTATGGTAAACTATCTTGCTTTCCGATGTTGATAAGTACAATACAAACGGGCTATAAAGAATACGTTTCAGATGACCAGAGATATAATCGGTACAGTCCTGAAATTGGTTCAAAAGTCACACAACTTAAGCATATTATTGAAAGTATTGAAAACTATTTGTGCTACATATTTAACTCACAACAAAGCTCTGAACAATTCATAAGCATGGTGGATGAACTTGTTACTCAAACATTCGCATATTTTTTAGGGAATGATGATCAGAAAAAGGCATTAAGGGCGATTTTCGAATTGATTGCTCAGAAAATTGTAACTGATATTACGCCGGAAAATGCGCCGTATTTTGCTAAGTCGCTATACGGTATAGATGTATCAAGTCAAGTATTAAGTTGGGTCGATGAAAACGTTGAGAATCTTAAGGATTGCTCAAATAATCAGCTATTTGAAGCTATAGCTCGTCTTTTCTTTCAGTTATTCCCTGATAAAGTAAAAGTGAATTTTGATTTACTAATAACTATTTTACAGCAATGGATAGCAGGTGTACCCTATATGAATATTTACAATAACCTCCATAAAGAGCTGCCAATTAATCAGATTGAAAAACTTTGTAGCAATATCCTCTCGTATCACCTTTGCTTTCTATTCGGAAATATTTTAGACGCTATTGGAGACCGTGTCGAAAGATTGACGGAACAGTTAGCCTTAATGCAAAAAATGATTAAATATGGCGTACCTTCTCGTTTTCAAATCCTTGTCTGCGAGAATATTTTCGATGATAGAATTATCGCAAAACAGCTTGAGGGGTTGATTGGGCAGGCGCTTTCAACAGATAAAGAGTTAAAAAATTATATGAAAACTAAGCAAAAAGAGGTTCTACAAACTCTCAAGTCCTATCCCAATTACTTTAGCTATAAATTTCGTATGTACCTTAAATAGATGGTAACTTGTTTAAATTATTCATTATGTTTCTATATAGTTGCAAAATAAAGACCATACATTATCCATATAATCATTCGTTAATAAACTACATTATAACGGTTGCAAGGTTGAACTTTCATAAAGAAGGATACTTAGATAGTATCCTTCTTATTTTTATGGATAAAATAAGAAAAAAATATTTAAATAAGGAGCCAGTACCATGCCTGATGATAGAAAAAGAACCCCCAATAAATTAATAAATGAATCCTCTCTCTATCTGCTCCAGCACGCCTATAACCCCGTGGACTGGTATCCCTGGGGCAATGAAGCGTTTGAAAAAGCCAAAAGCGAAGATAAACCCGTTTTTTTATCGATCGGTTATTCCACCTGTCACTGGTGTCACGTTATGGAAAAAGAGTCTTTTGAAGACGAGGAAGTAGCACGTGTTTTTAACAAAGATTACGTATGCATAAAAGTTGACCGGGAGCAGCGAGCCGATATCGATGCCGTTTATATGCGTGTATGCCAAATGCTCACCGGCTCAGGCGGCTGGCCGCTCAGTATTTTTTTAACCCCGGACCAAAAACCTTTTTATGCCTCTACCTATATTCCCAAAGACAGCAAATATAATATGACGGGGCTTATCGATTTACTTCAAATGATTTCAACGAAATGGAAAAACAATAAAACAGAACTCATCAATTCCGGCAGTAAAATTACCGAACTTTTAAACTCTCAAACAAAAAATAAAAATACGAACCTAATAAAAAATATCGAAAATGAAATTATCCAGCATGCCTACATGCAGCTTGCGGCTACCTTTGATGAAAAAAACGGCGGTTTCGGCACTGCGCCTAAATTTCCTTCACCGCAAAATATATTGTTTTTGATCCATTATCATCAATTTAAAGGCAGCCCCCAAGCTTTGGAAATGGCCGAAAAAACACTGCTGCAAATGTATCGCGGCGGCATCTTCGATCATATCGGTTTCGGATTTTGCCGTTACTCCACAGATCCAAAATGGCTTGTTCCTCACTTCGAAAAAATGTTGTATGACAACGCATTGCTGCTGATTTGCTATTTGGATCTGTTTTCGATCACGCATAAAATCATTTATAAAATCATTGCGCTTAAAATTATGGATTATATACTGCGCGAGCTCACCGATAAGACAGGAGCTTTTTACAGTGCCCAGGATGCGGACAGTGCCGGTATTGAAGGAAGCTACTATCTTTTTTCCAAATCTGAAATTATTGATCTGCTCGGCGAAAAGGAAGGTAAATATTTCTGCAATTATTTTAATATCACAGATCAAGGTCATTTTGAAAATCTCAATATCCCTAATCTATTAAATAACAGGCTATATGATTCCTGTGATAATCTGATTGAAGAATTAATCGTAAAAGTGTTTGCATATCGCAAAAACAGGATGCCGCTTATGACGGATGACAAAATCATCACTTCATGGAACTGTATGATGATTGCCGCTTTCGCAAAAGCATATAAAATATTGGGTCAGGAAAAATATTTAATGGTTGCGATAAATGCACAAAAAATCATTGAAACAAATTTAACTGCAAAGAATGGTCTCCTATATGCCAGCATGCGCAATAATAAGATATCCGGTCCCGGACATTTAGATGATTATGCGTACTATCTTTTCGCGTTGATAGAACTATATGAAGTCACTTTTGAACCTTATTTTTTAGAGAAATCAATTAAAATCTACGAGATGATGCAAGAGCAGTTTTTGGATCGTGCAAACGGAGGTTACTTTCTTTCCGGAAAAGACAGCGAAGCACTCATAGCGCGCCCCAAAGAAACATATGATGGCGCTGTTCCTTCCGCGAACTCCGTACTAGCATATACTTTGGCGAAGCTCTCTTCTTTAACGGGGAAGACGGAGATTGAAAATGCTGCTGCAAAGCAGGCAGACTTCATGGCCTCATGCGCCAAAGAATACCCGGCCGGATTCAATTTCTCTAATATTGCATTCATGAAAAGAATATATCCGTCTAAAGAAGTTGTAGCAGTCATAAACTCAAAAGAAGAAGCCGAGCAAATCAAGAAAATCATAAACAGAAAATTTCATCCCAATTTATCAGCCCTCATCAAAAAAGCCGGCAGCAGCAACCTTGATAAACTTGCGGAATTTAGTGCTCCTTACGAACTTAAAAACAAGAAAACAACTTTTTATGTCTGTGAAAATAATACTTGTGAAGCGCCTATGAATGATATTTCTTTATTCGAACGAAAAATTAACGAATTATAAAAGCCGCTATTTTGTATCGTTTAACCCGGCCATTTTTAAATACACATCGACTGTTTTGAGCAGTACCTTTTCATCAAAATTAAATTTATTTGAATGCAAAGGATAGGTATACCCTTTTTCTTCGTTGTATGTACCTGTAAAGAAAAATATCCCGGGCACTTCCTGCAAATAGTAGGCAAAATCTTCCGCCAGCATGCTGGGCTCCGTTGTAACTGCGTCCGGCACTTTTTTTATAAAATCTTTATACAGCTCGTCATCATTATAAACCGCGGGATATAAGTCGATATATTTGATTTTCGTTTTTGTGCCTATTTGAGTATCTATCTGCTCTGCTCGTGCATTGATCATATTTTTGATACGTGTCCGCAGGGCTGTATCATAGGTACGCATCGTCCCCGATAACTTTGTGCATTCTGCGATAACATTCACCCGCTCACCACCCGATATCGTACCGATGCTGATAACGGTGTTCTCTCTTTCTTCCAAAAGTTGTTTTTTTATTTCGTCCACCACCGTCACCAGCCTGCAGGCAGCAAGCAGAGAATCGATGCCCTCCTGCGGTCTTGCCGCATGAGAGCTTTTCCCTTCAATTGTAATATAGAATTCTCCCGTCTGCGCCATAAAGTACCCGCTGTTTACGGCGATGACGCCTTCTTTAATAGACGGGTACAGATGGGTTCCGTAAATTCTTTTTACGTTATATTTTTTTAGGATCCCTTGCTCAATAATCTGTTTTGCGCCTCCGGGGCCTTCTTCCGCCGGCTGAAAGATGAGCAAAACATTTTCGCTCAGCTGTGCTTTGTTTTCATTGAATATCTTGCCGGCTACGAGGCATGAAGCCATGTGCCCGTCATGCCCGCAAGCGTGCATATACCCCGCATGCGCGCTTTGAAAATCCACATTTGTGCATTCTCCCACACAAAGCCCATCCATATCAGCGCGAAAAGCTACCGATGTTTTTGCTCCGATATCGATAAAGGCGATCACAGCGGTTGATAAAATAACCTCATAGGCTATGGAGTATTCATCCAGTTTTCTGCATATAAAATCACGTGTTTTAAATTCGCTGTATCCTTCCTCTGGAATTTGATGCAGCTGCCTTCTGATACTGATAAGTTCGTCTAACATAGGTAACCTCTTGAATTTTAGTTCATATAATGATACCATAATTTATAATAAAATTAAATTTATTTGAAAAAACCCTTTACTTTTTTTTTGTGACTGTTATAATTGATTGAAATATAACTTTTATGTTGTAACTAGATAGAGGAGCAGAGAATATCAGTAGCATATCTGATGTTGCAGGAACAAAAGATGGTATGTGAAAGGAGCCTCTGCCGAAGTTGTATACCGCCTGTAGGTATACTTCTGGGATTATGAAGAATATTCATAATACTGTCATCAAAAATGGTGGAGTGCTATCTGTAAGTAACTTATTATTTTTGTTATTACAGCCGGCATCGCCGGCTTTAGTTATATTTAGGAGGAATTTTATGAAAAGATTTAATGTTGCAGTTGTGGGAGCATCAGGCATGGTGGGACGAAAAATGCTCGAAGTGCTGTCAGAGAGAAATTTCCCCATCGAGAATTTATATCCAATGGCTTCTTCCCGCTCGGCAGGTAAAACAATTGACTTTAAAGGCAAAAATTACATAATCGAAGAGCTTTGTGACACCTCTTTTAAAAAAGATATTGATATTGCACTCTTTTCCGCCGGCGGCGCGACCAGTCTGCAATACAGCCCGATTGCAGCAAAAGACGGAGTTATCGTTGTTGATAATTCCAGCGCATTTAGAATGTATGATGATGTACCGCTTATCGTACCCGAGGTAAACAGCTATGATCTCAAATGGCACAGTAACATCATCGCCAATCCAAACTGTTCAACGATTCAGGCAGTCGTGGCACTGAGCCCCATTCATGCTGCATACAAAATAAACAGAATTATATATTCTACTTATCAGGCAGTCTCAGGTTCCGGTCTCAAAGGTTACAGTGATCTGCAAAATGGGATTCACGGAGAGAAAAACACATTCTACCCGCATCCGATCGCATTTAATTGTCTCCCCCATATCGATAGCTTCACAGAAGACGGATACACAAAAGAAGAACTGAAAATGATCAACGAGACCCGAAAGATTTTGGGAGACGAATCTATCAAAATCACCGCAACCACTGTTCGCGTCCCTGTTTACTACGGACACAGTGAGAGCATTAATATCGAAACTGAAAGACCATTTGATATAGATGAGATCAAAAAACTTCTCGCAGAAAGCCCGGGCATTATTGTGCAGGACGATCCTAAAAACAATATCTACCCAACCGCTTTACAAGCAGAAAATAAAGACGAAGTATTTGTAGGCAGAATCAGACGCGACTACAGTTGTGAGAACGGACTGAATATCTGGGTCGTGGCCGATAATATTCGCAAGGGCGCAGCCACAAATGCAGTTCAAATCGCAGAAAGACTTGTTATAGATAAATATATTTAAAATTTCATATATATTTATAAAGAAAAAAAGATATTTAAACCATAAATATCAAGAGGAGGATTAATATGAGTATATTTACAGGTTCGGCAGTAGCCATCATAACGCCGTTTAATGAAGAAGGCATCAATTTTAAAAAACTGGAAGAGTTGATAGATTTTCAAATTAAAGGGAAAACAGATGGTATTGTCTTAGCAGGGACAACAGGTGAATCTCCTACAATCGAAGAAAACGAATTGTTTGAATTATTTCAAAGAGGGATTAAATATATCAATAAACGCGTTCCTGTGATATGCGGAGTTGGTACCAATTGCACAAGCACCGTTATTCGCCGTGCTAAAAAAGCATATGAACTTGGAGCAGATGCACTATTAATTGCAAATCCTTATTATAACAAATCCAGCAACGATGGTCTTATTGCGCATTATCAGGCAATTTCTGATGCCGTTCCGCTTCCGATCATTGTATACAATGTTCCGTCAAGAACGGGTAAAAACATTCCCGCCGCTCTCATGAACAAACTTGCCGATATTGAAAATGTTGCCGCAGTAAAAGAAGCAAGCGGAAATATCAGTCAAATTTGTGATGTTATTGATCTGTGCGGTGACAGAATTGATGTATATTCAGGAAATGACGATCAAATCCTTGCCATCACCGCACTCGGCGGGAAAGGCGTTATATCCACTTCAGCCAATATGGAGCCGGAGTTAAACCATGATATCGTCATTGAATTCATGAACGGAAACATTTGCAAAGCAAGAGAATTACAGTTCAGATTAAACAAGCTGCATCATCCTCTCTTTGCAGACGCAAATCCGATCCCGCTGAAAACGGCAATGAACATGGTCGGCTTTGAAGTCGGGCCGCTGCGTCTCCCGTTAATAGAGCTAACAGGTAAAGCAAGAGAGGACTTAGCGCATGCACTAATAGATTTCGGATATGATTTAGTACATAGATAAAGTAGAGGTAGTTATGATTAAATTATTTTTAATTGGCTGCGACGGAGCCATGGGCCGCACAATTACTGACTTTGTAAGTTCGCAGCCCGATATAAAAGTCGCAGGAGGATATTCCCCTATGCAAGATTATTGTTGTGAATATCCCGTATTTAATGAGTTTGATAAAATTGACCCACAACTCTTTGATGTTATTGTTGATTTTTCACATTTTAGTCTATTTGATAAAATTGCAGTTTTTGCCGAAAAATGCAAAAAGCCAATTATTGTTGCAACTACCGGGCTCTCTAAAGATAATGTTGCTACACTTAAGGAACTCAGCGGCGCTTTTCCGGTCTTTCATACGGCCAATATGTCTTACGGCGTCAACTTGATGCTGAGCTTGATAGAAAAAGCTTCATTAAATATTGACGGGTATGATATTGAAATTATTGAGAAACATCACAATAAGAAGGCGGATTCTCCGAGCGGGACAGCTCTTATGATCGCAAATACAATTAAAAATAATATCAAACGCCCAGTTGAATTTTTATATGGGAGATATGGAAAAGACACCAAACGTAAAAAACAGGAAATTACTATCCATGCCGTGCGCGGCGGTACTATTCCCGGAGAGCACACTGTTATTTTTGCCGGCGCGGACGAAATTATAGAAATCAAGCACTCTGCCCTTTCCAAAAAAGTATTTGCGGCTGGCGCAATAAAAGCAGCTAAATTTATCATAGCTAAAGAAAACGGATTTTATGATATGAACAGCATCATCAATGCATAAGATTTTATTTCCAGGAGGTAACAATGAGTGAAGAATTGAATCAAAAATATGATTTCACAGATCCTTATCAAATAGCACAATATATTAAAGATGTAAAGAAGTCTACCCCCGTAAAACTATATGTGAACGGCGGCTTAACAGAAGAAGACCTTACGGGATACGAATATTACGGCTCTGCTTCTTCTTGTATCATTTTTACGGAAGCAGAATATGCACAGCGTTTTATAGAAGCCTATAAAGACAGGATCTCATCTTACAGATTGGAATATGACAGAAGAAATTCGGCTATACCGCTGCTTGATACAACACAGCTGCAATCCCGAATCGAGCCGGGAAGCTTCATTCGCGACGGAGCTATCATCGGAAAAGGATGCGTCGTAATGATGGGCGCGGTTGTCAATATCGGTGCGAATATAGGCGATGAAACCATGCTTGATATGGGCTGCATCGTCGGTGCAAGGGTACATGTAGGCAAAAGATGCCACGTCGGCGCCGGGGCAGTGCTTGCAGGCGTGTTGGAGCCTCCGAGTAAAATGCCTGTAATGATTGGCAATGATGTTTTGATCGGTGCGAACGCAGTCGTTTTGGAAGGCGTTCAAATCGGAGATGGCGCAGTGATCGCAGCAGGTGCGATCGTCACACAAGATGTTGCCGGCGGCGTTGTCGTTGCAGGCAGTCCTGCCAAAGTGATCAAAACAAAAGATGAAAAAACCATTTCCAAAACGGAAATGCTTGATGATTTGAGAAAAGGATTCTAGAAGCTGAATAGATTTCATTAATAACCCTCTATATATTAAAGGCACACAATTGTGTGCCTTTAATATACTCATTTGTTAAATAAAACTATCTTTATTTTTTATAAAGACAGTTAATATACAATCCATTATCAATGTCCTAACGCAAACATTTCCGAATAAATTTTTTTACAAGCCTTGAAATCTCTTTGTTTTATAGCCTCCACAATTTCCGAGTGCGTGCGCACAACAAAATTCCAGCTTTTATTATTATCATTTGGATATTTCTGCAGAGATTCCTGACGCATTTTTTTATTATATAATTTTATTGCTTCACTCGTCGCTTCAAACATCAACATATAAAGTGAATTTTTACTCATCCTTGCGATTTGCAGATGAAATGCTTTATCGCTTTCCAAAAAAGCTTCTAAATCATCTTTTTTTACTGCTTCTATTAATTGTGCCAATATGTTTTCCAATTCATCTATTTCTTCGACGCTTCCTCTTTTTATTGCCAGTTTGGTGCAATCAACCTCCATGTTTTTTCGGAATTCCCGCAAATCTCTTATCGTAGCTTTATTCATAATGATATCATCCGATACTTCATGAAACATACTTGTAAATGAAAATTCTTTTACAAAAGATCCCTCACCGCCTCTTGTTTCAATATATCCCAGCGTTTGCAATCTTGATAACGCAGCTCTTACCGATATTCTGCTCACACCCATCATCTGTGCCAGATCATTTTCCGAAGGGATCTTCGTTCCCACAGCCCAATTGCCGCTTATAATATTTTTTTTGATTTCATCAAAAATCTGATCCGTCAGATTTATTTTTTCTAATTTTCGCATTAATAATCCTATACTATTATTATAAATTACATATACTTTTATTTTCAGTATCATATCATTTTTATACTTAAATTACAATTATTTTTAAACATTCGATTATTTAAATTAAAAATTATTTGAATGAATATATACTTCTAAAAATTGGCATAATGAAATAGGAGGTGATTACATGGTACAATTAACACAAAAAGAAAAAATGCTTTTTCAAGATTTAAAGTCTCAGGAAGAACTTTGCGTACAGAAATATCAAAACTATTCCACTCAGGCAAAAGACCCGAAACTTCAGCAGCTTTTCAGTTCCCTTTCTCAAAAAGAGGCACAACACTTAAATACGATCAATTCAATCATCAGCGGTCAGGTGCCAAATCTACAGCAATCAAGCCAGCAGTCTTCTTCACAATCAACGCAGCAATCGGCTGCACAAATGCAATCAAGCCAGCAGCAATCGGGCACAAGCATGAAATCTTCTGCACAATCAATGCAGTCGGGCAGTCAGCAAAATCCGTTGCAGGGGGCTATGTCTAATCAAAGTGACAAAGCATTATGTCAAGATATGCTTGCAACAGAAAAGCATGTTTCCCAGACTTATGACACAGCTGTTTTTGAATGTGTGGACACAAATATTCGTCAGGCACTCAACCATATTCAAAAAGAAGAACAAGAGCACGGAGAGCAAATATTTAACTATATGCAAAGTAACGGCATGTATACTCCCCAGTAAATGTTATAAAATAAGCCTCGTTTTTTCAGGGGCTTATTTTATTCTTACACAGATAAAATTTTTGATTTCATTGAAGGAATTTATATTTTTTAGTATAATATTATAAAATAAACAAATTAAGGAGATTACTCTATGCAATATAAAAAAATCGATAATACATATGCCGTTCGGATATTGAAAGGCGAAGATGTTATAGAAAAAATCAAACAACTGCTTATAGATGAAAGCATTCAGACAGGCACTCTCACAGGCCTTGGCGCCGCTGATTTCATTGAAATCGGTATTTATGATACCGTTGAAAAAATCTATAAAACGAAAGTGTATAAAGGCGCCTATGAAGTCACTTCCCTGATAGGCAATATTTCTACTAAAGACGGTGAACCTTATATGCATATACACATTAATTTCAGTGACAGTGATAACAATGTATATGGCGGTCATTTAGTAAAATGTGTGATCGCCGTTACCTCCGAAATTTTTATTACTGTGCTGAACGGAACAATCGAACGAAAATTGGATGAGAATATCGGCGGCTATATGATGGATCTTCAATAAAAATTATTCATTCTTAAAACTTTGGGATACAATTGTATCCCTTCTTTATTTTATAATACAAAACCACTTTAATAAAAAGTGGTCAGCGTTGGCATCATTGAACTTATTTTCTATTACGAACAGCTTTGAAATTATAATAATTTAAATAAAGCATTCGTCAAGATACGAAAATTTATTTATCTTTTTATATCGTTTATAAATAATACCACCCGATAATAACAACACCACCGCAACACCAACAAATATTCCGTTTCTCACTATAAACTACTCCTGTTCTGTATTCCGATCTTTTTCTTATGAATTGATTAATATTTCTTAAGAAATCCTTTACTATTCTTACTATACAACGTTTGCATTATATAATCAATGTTATTATTATGATTTTTGATAAAAACAGTCATAAATCCTCTACAAAGGCTGCTTTATTGTATAAAACATGACGATAATTTGAATACTATGATTGTATCAAATTCTTGGGAGGCATATAGATGGGACTTGTCACTTTTAAAACCGATCATGTACAATCCTGCATTGATGCATGTGAAAAATGTTATCAGGCCTGTATGGAATGTTTTAATTTATGTTTGGAAGAAGGTGTTCTTCCTTCCAGAAAGGATTGTATCAACTTGCTGGCCGGCTGTGCTATAATTTGTAATACGGCGGCATTAAAGATGTCTATGAGTGCAGTTTTAACAAAAGAATACTGCCAGTTATGCGCTCAGATTTGCAATGACTGCGCTATGGAGTGTTCTAAATTTGAAGATGACTACACGCTCATATGTGCAGATATTTGCCGCAGATGCGCAGAGGAATGCGCTGTTATGCTGGCAAACTAAACAAACACCCTGCTAAGTTTTTCTTAGAAAGGGTGTATTTTTTATTTTCGGACTTCTTTATTTTTGATATAATAACTGACTTTTGAATTACTCATTCTACGCAATTGCGTATCAAATTGTTTTAAAGCTTTAACCAGTGCAGAAAGTTTGGCGAACCCATAATTTCTTGTATCAAAATCAGGATACCTTCGATTCAGTTTATCGCCTACTTCACTTAAATTGATCCATCCGTCTTCATCGGAACTTTCATTGACAATGACTTTAATAGTTCGAAGCAACTCTTCTCTGTTGGCGATACCTTCTTTTAGGGATATTGGTTTGCCGTTTTGATCCGCTAAAGAATTTTCCTGATCTTTCTGCTCTTCCTGAGCAAGCACTTCCAAATATTTAAATTTTTCACATGCGGCAATAAACGACTTAGGCGTCTTTTTCTCTCCCATTCCGATCACAAGCATACCCGATTCTCTCAGACGCGTGGCAAGCCGCGTAAAGTCACTGTCGCTGGATACGATGCAAAAACCTTCAACATTTTTTGAATACAAAATATCCATCGCATCAATTATGAGCGCCGAGTCTGTTGCGTTTTTACCTGTTGTGTAAGCATATTGCTGGATCGGAATGATTGAATAATCAAGCAACACCGCTTTCCACGATGAAAGCACCGGTTTTGTCCAGTCCCCGTATATTCTTTTATACGTAATCGTTCCGAGATTACTTATTTCATCAAATATATATTTTATATATTTGTCAGAAACATTATCTGCATCAATTAAAACTGCTATTCTTTTATCATTTTCCATCTGTTATGTCCTATTCTGTTTTTGCTTTTTTATATTTTATTTTCTAAGTATAATATAATTTTTTCTTTAATTCAATAAAAGACTTTTTGAGTAATTTATAATGTCTCATACATATAACGAAAAAACAGAAAATCACTCTCCTAATTATTATGGCTGCGGTATATATATGCTTTGATACGTGCAAATCGGATAATAAAAAATATATTTTTCAATAGATTATAATCTAAAAAAAAACAGCCGATATTCGGCTGTAAAAAATAAATTAACTCTTTAAAGATTCTTTTGATCGCTATTTTTTACAAATAATATAATAGTAGTTTTTATTTGCAGCATTTTATTATTAAATCATGCTTTCCATAAAATCATGGCAAGCGTTGCACGGCTTTTAACAATGATCTGATTATCGTTGGCATATCTGAGTAAAAGCTGCTTAAGATCCAAACACTTTTCTTCCGCCGCTTTTTTAAATCTTCTCGAATAATGCATCAGCGCTTCATCGATACTGAAACTTTGCTCTTTGTAATCTTTTATATAACTAATTTCCGGTTCAAAGCCTTGCATCCAAAGCAAATTGAAAATGCCCTGCACAGCACTTCGGTCATTATGCGGATCATATTTAAATTCTATTTTTAAATCCTCAGTCAAACTTTGTGTTATATTATCTGTCATTTCAATTAATTGATTAATCTGGCACCATCCTTTAGATGCAGCAATCATTTTGTCAATTCCGTTTCTGCTTTTCACGGCCGGGCACATAGATGCAAAGACAAGATCAAAACGTCTCTCCCATCCCATTGATTTTAAATCAGTTTTTTCCCAATCGGTTTTTATATATTGAATGTTACGCTGCTCCATTTCTTCTGCATTCCTTTTTGCAAGCGCTAGCATCTGAGCCGATATATCCGTTACCGTTACCTCTTTGGCATGCCCAGCAAAGACAATCGCATACCTCCCAGTGCCTCCCCCTATATCCAGCACTTCACTGTTGGTCAGTAACTCTTTGGAAAGCAGAAATTCTGTTACTTTTACCGAATTGTTCATGCCATGTTTTTTTTGTTTTCTATTAAAAGCTTTAGCTTTAGCATCCCAGACACACTCTGCATTATGCATATCCGTTTGATGTTTTTTCAGCATTGTTTCATAAAATTGTTCACTCATATCCATATCCTCCTACTTTTATTTAATCAGCAATCTTTTACAAATATCCTAAAATCTTCATTTATTTGAGAGGCTTCATTCCCGCAGCATTTAAATCCGTCTCATCTTTTCTTACTATACATAAACATTTTGTATTTTAGTCTCATATTACCATAAGTTAGTTTTAACTAACTATATAAAGTCTACCATGTATCTTTCCACTTGTCAATCCTGACGACTCGTTTTTAATTTATTTTAAAATAAAATATATTGCTCTTTTATTAAATAATATTTCCGCCAATCTGTAGTATTTACTTTTCTAATAAAATATGCAATACTGTAAGTTAGAACTAACCCATATTGATTGAATTCCTTTACCGTTAAAACGATAGGAGAACATGAATGAAAAAGAACGATATTGCAGTATAGAATCGATTTTCCGGTATTTACGACCGCATTATGAAAAAAGATATCAAAACTTATCATGAAATCATAGATAAAATTGCACAATATCTTCATCCAGACGATAAAGTGCTGGAAATCGCAACAGGTACCGGCATCATTTCTTTTGGCTTATCAAAACATGTAAATCAAATCTATGCTGTGGATTTTTCCCCGCATATGATACAGCAAGCAAAAACAAAAGCTCACAAAGCAAAAATAAAAAATATATTATTTGAAAATCAAGATGCTTATGCACTTTCTTTACCTTCTTTTAATTATGATGCTGTTATTATTGCAAACACACTTCATATTATGCCGTACCCTGAAAAAGCGCTGCAAGAAATCAGCCGTATACTAAAACCTAACGGCATACTCTTTGCACCTACTTTTATGCATGCAGGCGGCCTAAAAGCAGCTTTATTATCCCTCCTCATGTCATTGACCGGTTTTCGCGCTTATCATAAATGGACTCAACAAGGCTATGAAACATTTCTGCAGCAAAATAATTTTACTGTAATTGAATGTACTGTGCTTCAAGCTTCCTTTCCTCTCTCATATGTAGTATTACACAAAACGAAAAAAGACTGAAAATGACGCATTCCTTTGCCATGCAAAAAGGCTGCTACTTTTTTTATTATCTCTAATCTACATTTAAGCCATCCTTTTTTGTTGTATATCTGCTATTTTATATAAAATACTTATAACGAGCGACGGAAATGATAATAAAAGAAACGCCTTCCAATACAAATAAGTTTGAAATATTATGGTAAACAATACAAAAATAACCAAGAATACCCATACACAAATACCGGGGTTACGCCAAGTAATAGCAATAATGATTAACATAAGGATAGATGGAAGCGCATCAATCAAAAATCCGCCTATTCTAAGAAAAATATTCCCATCCATAGAAAAAATACCGATTGAAAATGACATGATATAAAATGCAAAAAGAATGGCCAGAATTCTAGGGATAAAGATAAATTGAAATTTTTTTGTATTTCCCATTTCAAATACCTCCTCAGTGAACTCTGTATATTTTATGTCGTATATATTTTGTCCCATTCCAATATCATCACAGTTATTTTTCTTTATGCCATCCGTATTTACCTTTCATCTCTACAAAACGAACCATCGAAAGAGGCTCTGCAGATACTTTCCCCTGTCCATCTTTCTTTATGAGCATTAACTCCTGAAGTCCTGCGGGTCCGACGGGAAGTATCATTCGTCCGTTATCGGCCAGCTGTTCGGCCAACTCGGCAGGAATGCTCTGCGCAGCTGCCGTGCAGATAATGCGGTCATATGGACTGTGCTCAGCCCATCCAAGACTGCCGTCTCCGATTTTATAATCAATATTTGTATAACCGAGCCTGTCCAGCTTATCTTTTGCACTCTGCGAAAGCTCTTTGATACGCTCAATTGTATACACGCTTTCTGAAAACTCGGCAAGAAGCGCTGTCTGATATCCCGAGCCTGTACCTATTTCCAGCACCTTACTGCCTTTTTGCAGTTCTAAAAGCTGTGTCATTTGAAGCACCAGTGAAGGCTGTGATATCGTTTGTTCGTAACCTATGGGAAGCGGTTGGTCCAGCCCGGCAAGTACTTTATACTCATTGTCGATAAAATATGCCCGATCAAGCTTCTCATAAAAATGTTTTAAGTTATGATCATTCATTGTAATACCTCCATTTTTTATTAGTATTCGCCAGCTTTACTTTGAATATAAGAAATTAAATATTCCTGTTTTATTCTTATTTCTATAAACTATTTTTAATTTTTTTATAATAAAATAATCCCGTAAGATCGGCTAAAATCCATCCTATCACGATCGAGTACCATATAACGCTTGTGCCGAAAATGCCTGCAAAGCTATAGGCAAGCAGTACTCTTGCGCCAAGAGAGATCACCGTGAGCATCACCGATATTTTCATTCTGCCAAGTCCTCTGTAGAACCCGTAAAACATAAATAAATAACCGATCAAAAAATAAAAGGCACCTTCAATACGAAGATAAGTAATCCCCGTTGTAATGACTTCAATTTCCCCGGGCTTTACAAATAACAGCATCAGTTTTCCGGCAAAAATCCATATAAGAGCTGAGATAGCAAGTCCGAAAATTGTAATCAGCCCTACGGATACTTTGAGTCCTTCTTTGATTCTTTTAGTTTGGTCTGCTCCCTTATTTTGTGCAATATATGTTGAAAACGCATTGCCATAATCTTGCATTGGAATATAAGCAAGTGTATCAATTTTTACGGCAACAGCAAAGGCCGCCATGATCTGTGTTCCAAATGAATTCACAAGCCCTTGAATCAGCAAAATCCCGAAATTCATAATTGATTGTTGTACAGATGTTAAAAGTGAATAATTCGTCGTTAAATAAAATATTCTTTTATTGAATGTAATGTTTTTCAAATTAAAATGCAAAAACTCTATTTTTCGCATGCAGTATACAAAACATAAAATCGAAGAGGCTGCCATAGAAAAAACAGTTGCATATGCTGCTCCTGCAATCCCCCAATGAAAAAAAACAACAAAGAGTATATCGAGTATTATATTGCATACCATTGATAGAATCAAAAAATAAAGCGGTACTTTAGAATTGCCGAGTGCACGCAGCAGGCCTGACGACCAATTATATAGAAAAGTAAAAAAAATACCATAGAAAATAATTTTTAAATAGATTTTGTTTTGTATGATAACATCTTTGGGCACATTCATAAAAACAATGATTTGATTTATGAAAAAAAATGCCAACAAAGTTAAGATAACTGCGCATATACCGATAAAAATAAAAGAAGTTGAGATACTTTGTTTCAAGTCTTCGTATTTTTTTGCCCCAAAAAATTGAGAAAACAACACGCCCGCACCCATACAAAGCCCGATGAGAATGGAAGTTAAAAAAACCATGATGGTATAAGAACTCCCCACAGCCGCAAGAGCGGACGCCCCAATGTATTTGCCCACAATGATACTGTCGGCGATATTATAAAATAACTGAAAAAAATTCCCTAAAATCATCGGGATCGCAAAAGATACAATAACTCTTAGCGGAGAACCTTTTGTTAAATCTTTAATCACAATACTACCAATACTTTTTTAAAATACTGCTCTTTTTATGAATCAATATGTACGATAAAATAATGTTTATAAGCGTCTATTGAAGCAAATATATTACTCTATGCCTGCTCTGAAATTGTTTGTTTTTGATCTTGCTGGAGAAATATATGCTTTTCTGCAGAATAATTCTCAAGCGAAGATAGCTGCCATTTTAATAATGAGAAATCAAAGGCTGTAACAGTAAGGGTATATTCAGCCGATATTGACATCACTAAATCATACAGTATCTGCCTGTCTTCGCTGCTGATGTCATTCTTTAAATTCAGCTTGTCCAGATTTTCTGATTTTGTCAGCTCTTTAGTCAACGTGATAGTCACGTCGTCTTTAAGCACATATATTGCAATGAGCAGCATTGCATCATCAAGCAGATTGTCGAGCGAACAAGTCCATTGCATCGCCGACTGTGCTGATGCAGATGTCTGATCGGTTTGTAAATCCAACTTTTTTAATACCCAAGCAACGTCTTGATCATCCTCATGTAAAAACAATGCATGCGACGGGTTTATGCCTTTATCATACATTTTCCCGCAGCCGATCAGTATTTGTGCCGTATAAATACCCATGATCAATCCTCCTTGCCGCATACTAAAAACACATTTGAGAGCAGTCGTGTATGAATTTAATAGTATCATAATTGCATGGTAAAATCCATCTTATATCATATGTATTGATGTATTTTTTCTTAATCGGTAACCGTATCAATTAGCTGCTTTCATGTAAATATATCTATTTTATGCTTTTTTAAATTTACTGATACTATCTGCGATGCAGCCGATTATAATCAAAACAACAAGTACTTTGATGCCTATATTCCAAAACCGCATCATACTCTCAAGAGAAATACCTATGACCTGTGAGGCTTTTTCAAAAATAACAGGGTTAAATATTTTCTGACTCAGTAATATTGCACTCCAAACAATTGCAGAAAAAATATTATTCAGCGCATTTACAACCGCAAGCCTGATATTCCAGTAACCGAACACTATTTTTAATATGGCTGTCAACACACCGAAAAGTATGGCCAGGGTGATGAGCGGCATATATCGGCTCAGTATGTTCACATCAAACAAAGGCGTATTTACAAGCATGCCGTTTTCATGTACATACCACCCTATCAATCCAGGTGTGTAGTATAATATCGCAAAAAATAAAACACTGAATATAATACTTACAATGCCTTCGGATTTTGGGATCGGTTGTGCAATATACTCCGCTTTTTTTAAATCCTCCACGTTCCATTTCTTTTTCTTTATGATCTTATCTGTACTACTGTATTCAACGACGGCGAACACGATCGTAAACACTGTGAAAACTCCTGCCGCAGCCTGAATTGCGCTGATAATGCATCCTGCTATGGCATCAATGATACTCATATTTTGATTTGCAAAAATATAATCCAAGAAAAAAGCAAGCATGCCCACTGCCGCCATAATAGGAATGATAAGCTTTAATACTTTCATATAGCTGTGATAATATTTAGGTCCGATCAGATAACGTTTTTTATCGCGGTATTTATCCGCCAAATCTACAGGATCGCCAAGTTCACTTAACACTTTCTTCATATCTGTTTCATCATGATCTTCGTCGAGCATGCTCAAAATGTGGGCATATAGTTCCTTTTTCACATCTTCACGCTCTGCGGGCGGCAGATATTTGATGACTTGATCAATATAAATTTCAATTAAATTCATTGATTGTCCTCCATAATTAATTTGTTTGTATTCTCTACGATCTCAAAATAGGCCTTGCATAGTTGGTCGTAGATTTCTGCTCCATAAACGCTGATTTTGTAATATTTTCTCGGTTTGGCACCTTCTGTATTCCAACAACTTTCAAGCAGATTCTGTTTTTCCAGCCTTCGCAGCAGCGGATAGAGTGTGTTGGCTTCAATGCTGATCCCTTTGACCTCAAACATTTCAATTAAAGAATATCCATACTGGGGGGACTTTAACTGACTTAACACATGAATAATCAGTGTTCCGCGTCTCAGCTCTGAAATCAAATTATTCATCACATCATCCATAATAACCCGCCTTTCCTATCTGTTATTTTCTTTATAATACTGTGTATGACGCTATATTGTCAATATTTTTTTATTGTGATATAAAAATAAAGCTATTTTTCAACAGCTTTATAAAAAATATTATTTTTTATCCTTTTGTTATTCTGATAAAGGGTTTTCCATGATCCCTGCAAAAAGAGGCGTATTTGTTTTCAGATTCACCACGCCGTAAATAAACGGCCTGTTGAAATTGAGTTCTTTTTCGGCTGACGGCATACTTGTAAGGCCTACTTCGACCGATGTAGCCGACGCCGCTTCTGTGCCTTTTTCGTCTACTTTAATATATGTTTTATGGAGCACATCGCTGATATATAAATTTTTAATATGCGCCTCATTCATTAAAGACAAATCGGCTATGGCCGGATCAAATGCATCTATGATACCAAGCTGTTTTAATTCATTGATTAAGCTGTCTTCATAGCTTGCTTCAAATTTCGGCATAGATAACTGCAGCGTTGCAGTTTCTTTATTCTCGATCATATTAAAAAGATTATCAAATAATGAAGTGCCCTGATTTTTTATCCATTCTCTGACATCCACATCCGCATTTGGCAGCAGAGCAAAATATGCAAAATCCTCATTTTCATAAGAAAGCACAACCCCTTGTGTATTTTCCCCCGATATATAGTCCATCGAGCCCGTTTTATTCAAAAAATCAGTCTGAACAGTGCTGTCAGGCGTATAAAATATGGCTTCTTTTGTATCATTACTCGAAAACGGATCGTTCCAATCCGATTTAAAATAAATGGTATTGATTAAATACATCACAACATTCGAGTCAATGGCAGAAATAATTTCATCAATTTTTCCTTGTGTGGCCTCACTCACCCATTCATTAATTGTATCCGGCGCTTTACTGTCTTTAAAATCTAATTTTTGCAACTGCGCATTATAGTAATTGGCATTATTTTGCAAAAACTGCCTGTCGGGCAAAAATGACTCATCATACCAAATAGAATCCGCAAGCGACAGCGTCGTTTTCTCACTTGACGTGCTTAAGAGCGAAATTAAATCACGGCTGGCAGCATTGATCATTTGAAGCGTGATGCCTTGACTGTTTAATGCCTCTAGGATTTCTGTCTTTGTGTTGCCGTCTGCTCCATTGACTGTCATAGCCAGTGCCAAGTAGACTGATACCGGCGATATCATCACGTTTTCGCTGTTTTCAACTGACGAGGCAAACAGTTTAGATGAAAAATCATTTAAAGAATTAATATACGTATTATCAGGAAGCTCATTGGCCGCGGGGCGGTCTTGCGCGCTGATACCTTCCATCAAATTCGTTGCTTTGATCGTTTTTGAAGCACAGCCCGTTGAAAGCAAGATCAGTCCAATCATAACAATAATAAAAATATTAACCATACTTCTCTTCATATATTTCTCCATGGTATTTTTTGTTACTGAATACTTCTATAATACAGACGATATTTACTGCAAAAATATTACAACTTTTATAAATATAGTATTGACATTGAATAATTTATTTATAGATAATAAATTTCATTTTTTGATAAATCGCTTCTTTACAAAGATCCCGAATAAAACAGCAGCGATTAGAATTAAAATAACTATGGTTATCATGGCATATGTGTCTGTGCCTGCTACAATGCTTTCCCAAGATTCTCCTGCTGCCACACCCAAATGTACCAAAAGAGTATTCCATACCAGCGAACCGATGGTCGTGTAAAGCAGAAAAAGCCCCACTTTCATTTTGGCCATTCCTGCGGGAATTGAAATTAAGCTGCGAAGTACCGGAATGCATCTGCAAAATAAAACGGTGATTTTTCCTCTTCTGTTAAACCACGAAGTTGCTCTGTGCAAGTCAGCCTTTTTAAACCGAAGAATCCTGCCCACTCTGCCGTCTAAAAGCTTACCTAAATGCTCTTCTGACAGCAGCCTTCCCACACTGTAGAGAATAATCGCTCCGATAAGAGATCCAACCGTTGCGGCAAGAATCACTTCCCATGTCTTAAAGCCACTGTAGGTAGTCATAAAGCCGCCGAACGTGAGGATCACTTCGGAGGGGATCGGCGGAAATATATTTTCAACAGCTATTAAGAAAGCAATCCCAAAATAGCCGAACTGATTCATGATATTGATAATCCAGTCTTGCATTCTCTCTCCCTGATTACATGTGTGCAAATTCTACTGTCGCATAAGAATTGCCCTCTATACTGCACAAATCCACAATAACAGCATTCTGTATTTGATAAATTTGGGGAATCATAATATCTTTGGACTTTGCCGGCATTTTATATTCCACACGCATACGGCTGCATGAAGATTCGTCCGGCAGATACTCCTGTGCGATAGTGATATATTTCGCATTGTTTACATGCTTGTTAAAATCCAAATACGCTTTCAAAACAACAATCGGCTCTTTTTCTGCAGGCTCTATGTCAGGCAGGATAATCTTTCTGTCAAGGTACTGCATCGGATATTTCTGCTCTGTCGGTATTTTCGTTATAAATTCTTTGGGCATTAAAACGGCTTTGCCTGTTCGAGTGTCTACAAATGCACCGATTGAAAAAGAAGCAATACATACTTTTTCTTCTTTATCCAGAATAATGGTATTTCGGCACGCATAGGGTCTTTTGCTTTCAAATATCCATGTTTTTGCTGTAATGCTCTCTCCATATATCGGCAGTCTGATGATATCAACTTGCCGTGATGCATAAAATATTTCAATATAATTTTTTTGCATGTATTCTTTCTGATGCTTCATACTGTCCACATGAAAAATACTGCAATCCTGCAAAATATCAACCATTGTGTCCAGCGATAACGCACTGTCTACCCCAACACTGCTTCTTCCAAGCTCTCTTTTTATTTCAAACATCTATCAACCTTTAGTTTTGTCATTTTATGATATTGTATCAAAGCACGTGTTAATTGTCTATGATTTGTTATTTTATTCGGTAATCAGTACTGTCGGCGGCAAGTTGCTGAACTTCTTTGATGCTTTTGCTGCAAGCTTGTCTTGAATCACTTTTTTTATTGTATAGCTGAGCGCTCCCTTACTGCATCCGTCAATATATTCACCGTATAAAATATAGTCTGATGCAGTCATATAGCCGTCTTTCACACTTTGACTGACAGAGATGCTCATCGGACGCATATTTTACAGTCTATGCATTTTGAAACATCTGCTATCAACCGATATGATGTTATCTGTCAAATTCAGAGGATTAATTCCCTTAATGCCTCCCGCTAATATAAAAGTTATGATAATGAAAGTAAACCAAACAGTAAAAATGCTGTATCGAATGATTCTCAGTCTTTTTATATTAACATTCTTATGATTGATATATTTTGCAGCCTCCGACAGCCCCGCCATCGGACAGGCCCATGCACACCATGCACGCCCGAAAAAAAATAGCGCTGATAAATAAGATCATAAATAAAAGTAGGCTTCCCGATATGATATCAGTCATTGCACCGTCTAAGGAGACATACAAAGAAAAATAATTCAGCGTAACAGGAAACAGCAGCAAAAAAATCAACACAATGCTCCTTCTTACTTTTTGTCTCATCGGTTCAGCTCCTTTTAATAATATTTTCTAATCAGATTATAGCATACTTACTTAAAAATAAAATTACAGCCACGCTTTAAATCATGGCTGTAATCTAATGAATTACATTAAAATATTTTATTATCTTTTATTTTAAAGCGTATGATTGTCTTGAACTGGTCACCGTCAATATAAAGTTGAAAATCTCCGCCGCTCACATTTGTAAAGCTTTCCGCAATGGAAAGTCCGAGTCCGTTTCCTTCTGTGCTTCGCGCTTTATCGCCTCTGTTAAAACGCTGCAAAATCTCTTCGGCTGTAAAATCCATTTCATATCCTGCCGTATTAATGATTGTTGCAACCGCTTCATTATCTTTCTCTTCAAGGCGAACATACACCCTTGTTGAATCGAGCGAATACTTAAGTGCATTATCGAATACGTTCAAGAAAACACGATACATTTTTTTGCCGTCGGCAATAACGTGAACCGGATGATCCGGCATACTTACTTTAAATTTCAGTGCTGATTTATCAATTTCATCACTCATATCCGCAAGTGTTTGCTCAATTAATTTTTTTAAATCGATTTTTTCCCATTCGATCTTAATATCTCCGCTCGTGCTTTTTGCAAGATCGAATAAATCGGATACAATATGTCTCAGTCTCTCAGACTTTTGTGTCAGTATATTTACATAATCCCGGGCACTGTCACTTAAATCTTCCTCTTTAGAAAGCAGATCCACATAACTGATAATTGAAGTAAGCGGTGTCTTTAAATCATGGGAGACATTTGTAATCAAGGCAATTTTCATCCTCTCCGCTTTCATCTGCTCTTCAAGACTTTCATTAAAACCCTTGTTGATTTCCTCATATGTTTTTCGATTACCCTTAATAAACCAGTACATCATTACAACTTCTAAAAATATCGGAACCAAAATTGCAATGCTGTACTTCCATGCAAAGGTAATCAATACGAGGATAAAACTTGCGATGATAAAAAGCATTTGGCGATAAAAAAGAGATTTTGTCAGCGGATATTTTTCAAACTTTCTTCCGTCAAAAAAGCTCCTGAAAAAATCAAATACTTTATAGCAGACAACATAAATGAGACTATGTTTTAAAAATTTACCCGCTTTTATCTTTCTTACCAAAGATAGGAGAACCACTAAACAAAGCGTAAAAGCCGCGGCCGATGCCACTCCGAGCAGTACATATGTGTAGACTTCATACGTAGTCATATTACCTGCGAGGGCATACCCGTGATAATGGATATTTGTCGCAAAGACTATGGCAAAAAAAAGAAAACATATGCCGATAAGCGCCGCAAGCAGTATATCGGAATAAATACTGTCCAGTTTTGATAGATGCAGTTGCCGATCCTGTGGTTTTCTGCCGGTAACACAAATAAGCCAGATAAGAAAAAACAGACTGAGTAGCAGACATATCAAAATGCTGATCGCGTATGGCATCAGATAATCCCGGTTTGTCTCCCAGATAGCCTGATGTTCTGCCATAAATTCATCACTAAAAGCAATATAAATAGTAACTCCCTCATCAAACGCATAAAGTGTGTGAGCGTTTGTATTTTCACCAAATGTCCATTCCCCGTTTTCATATGCATAAAACGAATCACCATACTGTGCAAAAAATGCTCTGTTTGTGCTTTTTACATTCGAATAAGATTTCTTGCCATCATTGACATAATAATAATAGTCGGCATTTAACGGCATAGCCTCACCCTCTAGCAGTGTTCTGGACACATGCGTATACGCATTATCTACATAGCTGTTTTCAAAAGAGAAGCTGTCTTTATACTCTTTTATAATCAAACATTCCGGGTTTATTTCTTGTGAAGAAATAAATAGAAGCTGCATCCATGCAGCAGCAGCCAATATTACTGTAAACAAAAACACAATGATTTTGACAGCTCTGCTTGCGCAGAAATTTCTGAATTTTGTCCCTTCCATAATATCTCCTTTGTGCAGAGAAACTAGTTATATTTTTCGATTTTATAACCGATTCCCCATACAACTTTTAAATATTTAGGCTCTTTCGGATTAATTTCAATTTTTTCACGGATACGGCGAATATGTACCATGACTGTATTCTCAACAGAATACGCTACTTCATTCCATACGCGTTCATAAATATTTTCAGCAGAAAAAACAATGCCCGGATTCCTCATGAGCAGCTCTAAAATTTTATATTCTTTGGGCGTGAGCCGCACAGCTTCTCCGTCTACATAAAGTTGTTTTGTATCTTTATTTAAGGATAATCCTCCGATAGTGATCTGCGCATTTTGCTCGTTGTTTTGCATATCTCCAAGATACATATAACGTCTCAGCTGACTCTTCACTCTTGCAATCAATTCTCCCGAATGGAACGGTTTAGTGATATAATCATCCGCCCCCATGCTGAGTCCCAGAATTTTATCACTGTCTTCCGACTTTGCCGATAAAATGATAATAGGTATATTTTTGCGCTCCCTTATTTTCATCATTGCCGAAAGCCCGTCGAGTTTTGGCATCATTACATCAAGAAGAATAAGCTGTATATTATTTTCAACGAGCTTATCAAGCGCTTCTAAGCCGTTGTATGCTTTAATAACAGTATATCCTTCCAGATGCAATAGCTTTTCGATCGCCGAGGCTATTTCCTTATCATCATCAACCACCAATATTGTAGGCGTATCCATATTATTCATTGTTCCTCCTATCCTTAAGCCTTCCGATAAGGCTAACGAATAAACCTTTCATTTAACCGATTATATTTCTTACAAATTCCTTAAACAAACACAACTTGTATTTTACAGATGTATATCAAAAATTGATAATTGCCGATTTATGATAGATTTTACATCTGCATCATAAATTCTGTCATCCTGCTTGGCACGGCCTATCAAAAGCGGAGAAGAACTGTCGTGTTTTTTTATGTTTTTCTCAACCCTGCTTTGTGATACATTTGCGTAACAATAGGCGCATAAATGCATGCAGCAATCATAGGCTCCTATATCAATGCTTTCCATACAGCCGCACAACCTTCTTTGTGCTCTTGCTTTGCCTGTTTGCAGACAACAACCCAACAATGTTTCAATAAAGTCCTTATCAATACAAGCACCATGCAAAATACCAAGCGAACTCAGATCAATATCTTCAGCACATGTTTGAAGCGTAATTTGATATTTTTTCGCAATTTTACTAAGTCTCTGTGCCAAAGCAAACTTTATCTCATTGCTGATCTCTGGCCCGATTGCTTCTTTGGCATACCTGCTGAGCTTATCATAGATATCCACAAAGCTGATAATGCATCTGGATGTATATCCTGTCAGTTGTGAAAGCAGATTATCAAATTGATGAATGTGATAATCAAACGTATATTTTTTATTGATAATAATGGGATCATATCTAAGTACCACTCTTTGCCGCCCAAGACGCAGACTAAGCAGTTTAAAATTTTCAATGATTTGCTTTTTTGGCGGCAAATTCGGCTCCAAGTCTGCTTCATATAAATTGATCGTCCATAAAAAATAGTAAAAGTAACCCATATTATCCAACATATCTAATTTTTCCATAAGCGGAGCGGCATTTTTAGTCCAAAAAACAATGCAGTCCACAAGCTGTGTACCAAGCGGCACTCTGCTTATTTGATGGCTGTTAAACGGATTTTTTACATATACATAGCCCTCTTTGACACGTCCTGCAAACCACTCGGAATAAAAAGCAGGGATATCACATCTTCTGCTTGCGCTGATAATCATATACCTTTCCCCTTTAATACTTTATACATTTTTTCTATTCCTATCATATCACAATTGCCTGCTTATAACATAAAAAAACCACATAAGCCATGTGGTTTGATTATTTATAAAATTTATCTACAGAAACTGTGCTTTGTGATAAATCTCATCCTTATCTTTTTGTTTTAATAACTTATCCGTAAAAAAAGAAATAATGGCAATACCGGCAATATCGACCGCAAGCCTTACAAGCATAAACTTAATGCCCAGGCTGGAAGCCTCAAATAATATTAACGGTATTTTTGTCGTAGACCACGCTCCCAGCATGATAAATACATTTGAGAGCTTGCTCCCCTTTTTTAGCAGAACTCCCGCCACCGGAAAAGCCCCATACAGCGGCCCTGCCGCTGCTGAGCCTATCAGATAAGCTAAGAGAATCCCCACTGTTCCCGAACCTTCTCCCATATATTTGACCATTGATTCCCTCTTGACCCATACATCAAGCAATCCTAGCAATATAAAAATAGGCGGAAGCACAGAGAGCATCTCAAGCAGGCTCTTAAATGACAGTTTTACAGCACTTAATCCGACTTTAGGAATAAACAAAATCAAAAATACATCGATGAGCGTTAAAATTATAAACAACCTGTATTTTTTTAGAATCTGTTTTGTCTTCTCTCTCACATCACCACCCCCATAACCCAGGCCACACCGATTGAAAAGATAAACGCCAAAACATTTCGAATGATCGTAGCGCTTTTGCCAAAATATTTTATTTCAACAGGTATGGTGATAATGCCTACCATCATCAGCGCTGATATAAATGCCGCTATTTGCATATAGCCCGCACCGCTTTCAAGCAATGCCGCCGCAAGCGGAAAAGCGATAAATCCCGGAATCAATGTAATGGATCCGATAATCAAAGCAACTGCCACACCAAGCCATCCCGACTCGCTTCCTAGCAGCGCAGAGATTTGCTGCGGTGTTAAAATCGTAAGCATGATGCCTATGATCAGCAGAATAGAGAGTATTTGAGGCAGGATGTTCTCAAAAGATTTTAAAGCTTTCTTTAATGCCAAGATTGTTTTTTCTTTGCTTTTATAAAGCGACAATCCGAGCGCCGTAGCGGCAATTACGTATAGCGCAATTGTCATAAATACCTCCTCAGCTCATATAAGCATGCCACTCTGAATCATTAATGATTATGATTGCAAACTGTTCCCGTTGATTTTAATCCGCCTGCTAAATATTTTGAAACCGCTTCATCTGCATCCCCATAAGCACCAACAATTACCTCAATATTTTTTTCATTGAAAATATCGATCGCGCCGCCGCCCATTCCGCCTGAAATGATTACTTTCACATCCAGATCATTTAAATAGTTCGGCAAAAATCCCGGTTTGTGTCCCGGATTCGGCAATATAGTTTTTTCGGTAATTGCCCCCTCTGCCGTATCATAAATTATAAAACTTTCACAATGGCCAAAATGCTCTGTGACCATGTTGCCTTCACATGCTACTGCAATTTTCATATTTATTCCTCCATTTTATTAAATATTGTATCCATATTTTCCATCAGTTTATCGTCAACAAGCTCGATCATTCCCCTATCCATCGCCGCAGCGACTTTTGGATCGATCGGAAGCTTTACGACATTTTTAATATTGTATTTTTCCGCGATTTGCTCAATATGGCTTTCTCCGAATATTTTATATTCCTTATCACATTCATCACATTTAAAATAAGACATATTTTCAACGAGCCCGACAATCGGAATATTCATCATCTCAGCCATTTTAACAGCTTTCAGTACAATCATAGACACCAATTCCTGCGGTGAGGTTACGATGATAATCCCATCAACGGGAATAGACTGAAACACAGTCAGCGCAACATCCCCTGTTCCCGGAGGCATATCAATAAACATGTAATCAACATCCTTCCAGATCACTTCTGTCCAGAATTGTTTTACTGTTCCGCCGATGAGGGGGCCTCTCCATACAACAGGGTCTGTTTCATTTTCAAGAAGTAAATTGATTGACATAACATCAATACCTGTAGCGCTTTTTACCGGCAGCACGCCCATTTCTGTAACATCTGCCTTCTGTTTAATATTAAATGCTTTTGGAATAGACGGTCCCGTGATATCCGCATCAAGGATCGCTGTGCTGTGACCTCTTCTATTCATTCCAACAGCTACAAGTGAAGTAACCATTGATTTGCCTACTCCTCCCTTGCCGCTGATGATTCCGATAACTTTTTTCACATTGCTCATTTCATGTGGTTTTTCTAAAAAAGTCTGCTGACTTTCCTTTCTGTCAGCACAATTTTCGCTGCAAGATGAACAATTTTGATTGCAATTTTCGCTCATTTTTTGCTCCTTTTTATTTTTATAATATATTAAATAATTATTTGATTGCCTGTTGCCAGATAATTGATCTGCTCGCCCATAGCCTCTTTTAAAACTTCATAGGCTTGCGCGCCTGTGCAGTGGCAGGTATAATAAGCAGACTTTGTATCTTTTAGCTTATCTGCTATTTGTTTTATAAAATCGATATCTTCCTGCTTTGTATCAGAGAGATTAAATAAATGAAATCCGCCGATAACCACTGTTGCGTCCTGTCTATCCAGCACACGATGCATATGCTCAATAATATTGACAATCCCCCTGTGCGCACATCCGGCCAGCAGCAGGCTTTTTCCATCCTGCGTGATGAGCAGGTTTTGTTCGTGTTCAAATGTATCAAGCTTGGCTTTCGGGCACGTATCTGTCTGCATAAACAAGACTTTATTTCCGGTAGGGTTTAGGGTATTTCCTTTTACACCTGAAAACAATTCAAGATTTTCATCAATTTTTAAATAATCCTGCGTAAAAATAAATCGGTCATTTAAGAAAAGCTTTCGATCGAGGCCTATATATTCCATCGTGCCGTCTTCTCTTTTGGCGTAATACTTTTCAAAAGCTTTTTTGTTTATATACACATTGGCTTTTTTATTGAGTTCCAAAAATGCTTTTAGCCCGCCGCCATGGTCGTAGTGTCCATGAGAAATAATGGCGATATCAACTTCTCTTAAGTCAACCCCTAACACTTCCGCATTTTTTATAAAGTCCTCGCTTGCTCCCGTGTCAAAAAGTATTTTATGCTTATCAGTTTGCACAAACAAACTCAATCCGTGTTCACAGTATAAATTCTCGGAATTTGAAATATTTTCTATCAAAGACAAAACTTTCATACATTCACCCTTACTCATTTAATATTTTTAACGTTTCTATATAAATTTCTTTAACAGCTTCTCCTGCCTGACATAGCACTGCACAATACTTTAACCGCTTCCTTATCCTAGGGAATTTTTAAAACAAACGGCAGTTTGCGCTCGGTACAAAATTGTTCTGTTTTACTTGTGTTTTTTTTAAATTCGTGTCATATTTATTGACGTATATCGCGGCGGGTGTTAAAAGCTTTTGAACTGTTTTTATGATGCGCTCCATATTTGAAATACCTGACGCAAACGGCTCTGTCACAAGCAGCATCCTGTCAACTCCGCTTTCGAAGCAATAACGGGGCAACCTTTCCACCGCAATCGTGCATTTATTTTTGCTCATGTCCGTGAAATCCCGGATGAATATCCGTAAGCAAAGATAATTTTCCATCTTCAAGCGCATCGATATTTTCTTTGATGCTCACATCTGTCGCTTTATAAATCAATACCTGTGCCCCCGTTAAAACTTTTTCCGCATTTTCTCCGCATCTCTGCGTAATCAATGCTGTCGCTTTGTTGTCTGCAATAACCTGAGCGGCTCGGATACCTGCGCCTCCCTGATTTAAAACAGCACTGTTATCTAAAAATTCGCTTTCTTTTGTGTCTGTATTATATAAAAGAAAAAACGGCGCTCGTCCAAAAGACGGGTACACTTTTTTATCCAACGATTTATCTTCTGTAGGAATCGCTATAATCATTTCATTTCCTCCGCTAAATTTATATTATTCTTTTTAAAATACTCATTGATCGTATTCCTCAGCGCACTTGCACCTAGAACAGAACAATGAATTTTATCTTCCGGCAGTCCGCCAAGGGCATCTATAATATCTTTTTCAGTAATTTTTAACGCTTCAGACAGACTTTTTCCTTTCGCAAGCACACTCGTCATACTTGAAGTAGCGATTGCTGCGGGGCATCCGAAAATAAGATATCCAATTTCGCTGATAATAAAATTTTCTACTTTTATATACATATTGAGATAATCTCCGCATGCCGCATCGCCTGCTTCACCTTCTGCGTGCGCATCCGGCAGGCTGCCGATGTTTTGAGGACACATAAAATGCTCTATGACCGTATCAGAATATCTCTCAATCATTATTTTCACCCTCTTGTTCGCAATGTCCGTTGCCGTTTCTGTTCCGCTTGCAGGTTGCACTGCCGCATCCATGCCCTGTTCCGTCACAGAGCTGATATTCCCCGCCTTTAATAAATAAAACTTTACCGTTCACAACAGACTGCGCGAGTTTTTTCCTTGCGTCATTATAAATGCCCTGCACGGTTGTTCGGGCTATATTCATCTGCTTGGCGCATTCTTCCTGCGTGTATCCTTCCAGGTCTATCAAACGAATCGTTTCATATTCGTCAACCGTCATATTCACCTGTTGTTGCCCGCTTAAATCTTTATCCAGCGGTCCGAAACGTTCGCTTTCCGGCAAACAGCATATTTTTCGCCATTTTCTGGGTCTGGGCATTCTATCACCTCAATTCATATGAAAGCAGCAGATGCGCATTTCTGCCGCTTTCATTCTTTTTTTTTAATCTTCCAATTGCTTGTTGATTGCATCAAGCTCGTTTTGCAACATTTCTTTTTGCTGGCGAAGCATTTCTTTATTTGAGGTTGCATTGTTTTGCATATTGGCAAACCATCTGTATCCTCTCTTGCACCCATAACCTAGTCCCAATAATCCAAGACCTGCTGCACCATATTTTACCATGTTTGTATTGCAAGGACCAACACCTCGGCCAGTCATCGGGCCGGCTCCCATCGGACCTGTTCCGTCTCTTCTCGGCATAATTTTCACCTCCTATTATTTATGACATATGTCGCTTTCAATATCTATTATATGTATTTTATGACATATGTCAATAATAAATTCATATTTTTTAAAAAAAATTTTTTTTGAAAGGTGAAATTTTTTCCTTTTATACAAAATATGTTATTCAATAAATGAAATTTCTGCCGGCAAATGATGAAAATACATTTTTAAACAATCTGTGTTATTTTCAAGTGTCTGCATCGTGCACGGATGCGGATTAGCATAAATGACAGGATAATTGATTTCGTCATATTGCTCACGTATCTGAAAAGCCAGATATTCTTTCGACAAGGAAAATCTTGCATTGATGCCTGCTTTGTTTCCTCTTGCATCAAGCCTGATCCATTTATGCAAAGTTGTAAGGTAAACGGCATTTAATGCATGCACGCAATATCCGCTTTCAATAGTATCTCCAAGTGTAAGCCTTTGATAACAAAATCCTGCAGGAATATCCATCGCCCGCAGTAACGCGGCAAACAGATTTGATTTGGCATAACAAATCCCTTCACCATGTTTTAATACTTCTGATGCGCTAATGGTAATTCTGCTGCTTTGAATATCAACAGAATGAGAAATTTCATCTCGAACGAACTGATATACTTTAATGATTTTTTCTATATCGCTGTCACAGCTTTTAAAATTTTCATTAATAAAGCGGCGAATAGAATTTTTTTTATAATCTACATATTTACAGTCTTTTAAATATTCTCCTATATCAGTATATTCTACTCTCATCTTTCGTCTGCCTTTGGATTTTTCTACCATTATACTATTCATTTTAAAAATTTCCAAATTTTTTCTTTTTGTATAAAAAATGACTTTTTTAGCATAATAATCGTGTATGAAAATAAAAAAATAATTAATTTATTGAAATAAAAGGAGGGAGATCAATGAGTATCATTGGTTGGATAATACTTGGGGCTATCGTTGGATGGATTGCAAGCAAAATTACCGGCAACGATGTCACCATGGGTGTGTGGGCCAATATTGTCGTAGGTATTATAGGCGCTTTTATAGGCGGATGGATTATGAATATTTTTGGTGGTCAGGGTATTACCGGATTCAACATCTGGAGTTTTATCGTGGCATTGGTGGGTGCGGTGATACTGCTTGTTATCGTAAACGCAATTCGCGGTCACGGCGGTCGAAAAAGCCAAAATTATTAATTATTCTATTTTCATATGCCCTTTTATTTTTAAAAGGGCTTTTTTTTAATTTTTTCTTTTTTTTCATTCATAATAATGATAACATAAGTATATTATTCTGTTTTTAAATTGGAAGGATAAAAAATGAATTATAGAAAAAATCCTAAGAACGGTGATATGCTTTCAGCCTTGGGCTATGGATGTATGCGCTTTACAAAAAAAGGCACTTCCATTGATCAGTCAAAAGCAGAAAGCGAAATGATCACCGCCATTGAAAACGGCGTGAATTATTTTGACACCGCCTATATTTACTCGGGTTCCGAGGTTGCTCTGGGCAAACTGCTGGCAAAAGGATATCGTGACAAAATTTTTCTGGCTACAAAGCTTCCACATTATTTAATAAAAACGTCTCAGGATATTGAAAAATATTTTTCTGCACAGCTGAACCGTCTGCAAACAGATTATATTGATTATTATTTAATACATATGTTATCCGACATCAATGTTTGGGAGCGGCTTAAAAGTATCGGCATTGAAGACTGGATCAAAGAAAAGAAGTCTTCCGGTCAGATAAGAAATATCGGTTTTTCTTTTCATGGCGGCACAACGAGCTTTATTACGCTTATCGACGCTTATGACTGGGATTTTACGCAGATTCAATACAATTATTTAGACGAATATAGTCAAGCAGGCATAACAGGGCTTAAGTATGCATCTTCAAAAAGTCTGCCTGTCATCATTATGGAACCGCTTCGAGGAGGAAAACTTGCAAATCTGCCGAAAACGGCTGAAAAAATTATGAAGGATGCACCCGTACAAAGAAGCGCTGCGGAATGGGGGCTAAGGTGGGTGCTCAATCACAGCGAAGTCACTGTTGTTCTCTCGGGCATGAACAGCTTGGCACAAGTAAAAGAAAATGTACGTGTCGCCTCAGAAATAAAACCGGGCACAATGTCGACCGAAGCGCTGATGCTAATCGAAAAAGTAAAAAAAATCTTAACCGCAAAAACCAAAGTACCCTGCACGGGATGCAGCTACTGCATGCCCTGTCCGCAGGGGGTGGATATCCCCGTCTGTTTTAAAGCTTACAACGATGTATATTCAGACAGCTGGTTTACGGGTATGAAAGAATACTTTATGTGTACGACCTTAAAACCCGACCCGTCCAATGCATCTAAGTGTATTCAATGCGGCCGGTGCGAACAACACTGCCCGCAGAAAATCGAAATTATAAAAGAATTGCAGAATGTAAAGAAAAAAATGGAGTCCCCTGCTTATAGGTTGGCAAGATTTGCAATCAAAAAGAGGTTTTAAGATTTTATTCCGGATGCTGTAGCATCCTCTTTTTTTCAATCAAAAAATATCTTTCTAAATAAATTTAATACTACTATTTTCAGATATTTTCTCTATCATAATATACGCTGGCAAATAAATACATTTTTTCCAATATTTGCTCACATATCTGTCCCTTTTATTCATTTTTTTGTATAATTGAATATAGCATACTATTATACTTTATTATTATACTTAATAATCAGTTTAAAAATATATAGATTTCAAGGAGCATATTATGACAAAAAAACTTAACGTATTCATATCAGGCGATGCAATGATAAAAGGAGAAAGTTTTGCAAACGCGTGGAATAAATATCTGTCTTTTTACGGAGACGCCTACGTGTATGACTGGGAGCGTGACTGGGACAAGCTGCAATACAGACGGCTGGAGATAGAAAAGCATGGCCCCGGAATAGAAGACCCCGGTGAAGCAGTGTTCTCATATGGTGCAAACAAAGATATATTTCTCGGATTATTTGCTCCGGTATCGACTAAGCTTATGGATGCTATGCCAAATCTTAAAATAATCGGTGTATCGAGAGCGGGCCTTGAAAATGTGGATGTTGAGGAGGCCACGAGGCGAGGCATTTTAGTATTCAATGTACTGGGCCGAAACGCACACGCCGTCAGTGATTTTGCAGTGGGCATGATGCTTTCCGAATGCCGCAACATCGCACGGGCTCACTACGCAATCAAAAACGGTATTTGGCGAAAAACATTTATAAACACAAACTACATCCCCGAGCTTGCAGGCAGAGCTGTAGGCCTCGTTGGTTTCGGACATATCGGGCGCCTGGTCGCTATGAAATTATCGGGATTTAATGTAAAAATCCTTGTCTATGATCCATATACGAACGAAGACGTCATCAAGAAGGCGGGATGCAGCAAAGTCGAGCTCGACTGTCTGATGCGCGAAAGCGATTTTGTGAGCATCCATGCAAGGCTCACCGAAAACAATAAAAATATGATCGGTCCCGCCGAACTATCACTCATGAAGCCGACGGCATACCTGATCAACACAAGCAGGGCAGGCCTTGTCGACCAAGACGCGCTGGCAGATACGCTTGAGCGCGGCAGCATCATGGGCGCGGCTTTGGATGTGTTCACAACGGAACCCATTGAGAGCACAAGCCGTTTTTTAAAGCTCGATAATGTGACGCTGACAACACATCTTGCAGGCACCACTGCGGATGCTCTGGCTAATTCCCCGAATCTGCTTGCAGAGGATATTTTGAAATTGTTTGAGGGCAAAGAAGCGCGGTTTATTGTGAACCCTTCTGTTTTGAGTAACGAAGCATTCAAATCCTGGCTGGATGAAGTGCGCGGTTAGGAGACAGCTATGATCAAAAATTTGACAGACCTGCTCACGCCTGCCTACAAGCAAAGATACGCAGTCGGCGCATTTAACGTATATAACTACGAAACAGTCAAAGGCGTGATTGCTTATGCGGCAGAGACCAATACACCCCTTATCATCGCTTTCGGTGAAAAATATTTAAAAAATATGTCTCTGCCAACCGTAAAGGCTATCGTCGATGGCTTGACAAGCGGTTTAGAGATAGATATCTGCCTTCACTTAGATCACTGCTCCTCTCTTGAGAATATTTGCCGGGCCATACAAGCCGGGTTTACATCAGTGATGTATGACGGCTCCATGCTTTCATTTGAAAAAAATCTCAAGAATACGAAAAAAGTTTGCGATATCGCGCATGCCTGCGATATCAGCGTGGAAGCCGAGCTTGGAAGTCTTGCGTCCGGCGCGCATTCGCATGAAGGCAGCGCTGCGGATATTGAAAAATATACCGTTCCCGCACTGGCAAAAGAATTTATCGACTACACAAAAGCAGACGCTCTGGCGGTATCGGTCGGTACCGTACACGGTCTGTATAAGGGTGAAGCCAATATACGCATCGATATATTAGAAGAAATAAACCGTCTTTTAGGCATTCCTTTGGTGCTTCACGGAGACTCCGGTCTCTCTGCCGGTATCATTAAAAAATGTATAAGCAACGGCATCAGCAAAATCAACATCAACACGGAATTATCCATACACGTTGTAGAAAACACGAAAAAGCTTTTAAATCAGAATACTATGCACTATTCCCAACTCTCGCTGACGCAAATTGATTTTGTAAAAGAGATCGTAGAAAAATATACCACATTATTTCAAGGAGCGCGTCAATGACTTATATAATTATTTTAGATATAGGTACATCGAATATGCTTGCCGGAATATATGATGGCAAAGGGAATAGTTATTTTTCGGCATCCGAGGAATACAACACGGAATTTATTTATCCCAGCATGGTTGAGCAAGACCCGCTCACCTGGAAAAAAGCCGCTTATGCTGTGCTTGCTAAAACAGCACAGTATCTTTATGAGAATAATATTGCTCCCGCAGCGATCGCTCTCACATCACAGCGCGCTTCATTGATACCGGTCGATCGATACGGAAAGCCGCTTCGCAAAGCCATTATGTGGCAGGATAAACGCACAGTTGCCGAATGCGATATGCTTACCTCACAGATATCCATGCAGGCTCTGTATAAAAAAACAGGGCTGCGCACAAACCCTTATGCAGTGCTGCCAAGAATCATCTGGCTGAAAAATAACGAAAAGAAAATCTTTGATTCATCCTATAAGTTAATCAGCGTGCAGGATTATGTGCTTCATTGCCTGAGCGGCGAGTTCAAAACAGACTGGACACAAGCCGCACGCACGATGCTCATGGATATCAACCGATTTTGCTGGGATGAAGACCTGCTAGGCGTAGCGGGACTTAGTGAGGAGCGCTTGTGCACCCTCGTTCCGCCCGGAAGCGTTGCGGGGCATTTGACCAAAGAAGCTGCAGCGCAAACAGGCCTGACGCAAGGCCTTCCCGTCATTCTCTGCGGCGGAGACCAGCAAAATGCGGCGGTAGGGCTCAATGTTATCAGGCCCGGAGTCGCCGAGGCCAACACCGGCACAGGCTCTTTTATCATTGCGCATGCCGAAAGCCCCGCTTTTGATGAGCATTGCCGCCTTTTGTGCAGCGCGTCAGCCGTTGCCGGCAAGTGGATCACGGAAGCCAGTATCTTTAATTCCGGCGCTATTTTCAGATGGTTTAAAGAGCAATTCTATAACAAGACCGATTCTTTCGATCTCATTAATGACGAAGCGGCAAGCTCTCCCGTCGGCTCCAACGGTGTACTCATGCTCGCGCACTTCGAAGGAAGCGGAGCGCCCTATTGGGAGCCGAAGGCAAAAGGCATGTTTTTCAACCTTTCTCTCGGCACAAAAAGGCAAGACCTTTGCCGGGCGATATTGGAAGGCATATCGCTCGAAATGCTTGATAACCTGCTGCTCTTTGAGAATATGATCGGCAAATTAAGCAGTATCAGCATTGCGGGCGGGCTCACTAAATCAAATTTATTTTCTCAGATACAGGCGGATGTGTTCAATCTTCCGTTGGTGAGATACCAAAATAACGAAGCCACTTCGCTGGGCGCGGTAATGGTGGCAATGACCGCGCTTGGCGTGTATGCGCATATCGAAGATGCTTCAAGCCATATTTTGGAAACGCAGCCGAAACTGTTTTATCCGAATGAGGCTTATGCCAAAATATATCAGAATCTGCTTCAACGAAAGCGCAAATTGTTTTTCTCGTTAAAAGAATCCGGCGCTTACGATGTTTTTATGCCGTCTGTCGACAAATGACAAAAAGTAATTTTAGTATAAAAAAACTGCCCTAAAAAGGCAGTTTTTTTGTCTATGTAATGTCTACAGTTTGTTGAGAAATTCCAGAGTTTTCTCAAACGGCTCATAGCGGTATTCATTGAGGATAAAGGCGTGATCGCCTTGCTTGAGCATCACAAGTTCTTTGATTTTTGAACTGCAGTTTTCGTACAGATATTCGGAGCTTTTCGGATATACCACGCTGTCGTCTGCCGCATGCATAAACAGGGCGGGAGATGTGATCTTTTTTGCCATGTTTTCTGCCATATACTCTTCCCCCAGGATTTTTATATTTGTATAAAAACTGATCGGGATTTTTTCGTAATGCACATGATACTCGGTAAATATACCCGTTTTGCCTTCCATGGAGCGGTAAACATAATTGCTGTCTTCCCCGCCGGCAATCCCCAGCCCCTGCGGTACCACATCCCCTATCGCCATTAAGCCTGCCGCATAGGTGATGATGCCGCTTAGTTCAGGATGATTGCTTGCCAGATACGCCGTTGTGAGCCCGCCGAGCGAGAGCCCCGCTAAAAAAACTTTATCATAGCCGCCGGCCTGCACTTTCGCTAAGTCTTTTTCGGCTTTTTTTATAAAGTCTTCACCCTGCGTTTTCTCAAGGTCTTCGGTGGTGGTGCCGTGTCCAGCGAGATTGAAACCGTAGACCGTATACCCGTTGCAGTTGAGATAATTTGCCAGCGGACGCAGATAGGCCGAGCCCGCCGTGGCCCCGTGAAGCAGCATCACAGCTTTGTTGTTCCAGCCGTTAAACACATATTCCTTGTTTCTAAACATAATGCTTCCTCCAAATCTTTATTAAATACATCATAGCACTTAGAAAGAGTTCTTTCAATCATCATTTAATATACTAATTAATTAAATTTAAATGAAATATTATTTTCTTTTTTATATTATTTATAATATTTTTCAAAAAAGTATTGACAAATGTAATGATATCGTTTATTATCATTTTACCAAATGAAAAGGTTTACTTAGTAGTTTGGATCTCCGATAAAATCATGTGCCGATGTAAGAATGACATTTCAAGAAAAACCGCCTTAGCATCGTCTGCCGAGAATGATGAGCCTATAAGGTTCCGGCACAGGAAAGTGGCAGCCAAAACTGTTCTTTCACTGATCGAAAAAAATCAAGAAACGGATGCGAAGCAGGGATGCAATTCAAGAATGATTATTCAAACAAAGGCTGAGATGGCTATAAGTGGTTTGCTATGGTGACCAGACTGTTTTCATCAAATAATGATTTTCCGAAAGATATGTGTACTCTGTAAACCTCTTAACGAGAAATACCTAGTTCGCAAAATCAATCAGATAGGAGTAGAAAGGGAGGAAGTACACCATTGCGGTACGTCTTCAAAAGTTAAGCAGACCGTTTCTGAAAAGAATACAGGTCTGCTTAACTGTTTAAGTACCTTTTATATTCATTTCATCTGCTGGTTATATCTATATTATGTTCTACTATCTGTAGTAATGCCAAGCTTTATTGATATACAATTTAAATTGAAACGTTCTATTTTCAACGAGCGATTGCTTCGCAGTCAGTAAACAAAGCTGCTAAACTCGCAGAATCCTTTCTCTGTACAGTTGATGAAAGTGTTTAATGAAAGTTAGATGAAAACTTAAAAAATAACGTGATGAGAAATAAAGAGTTTTTAAAATTATACTTAAGGTAAAATAACCGAGGAGTTTCATGCCACTTACTCATTATTTTATTCTAATTTACATATTTAACATATTCTTTATAGTTTAATAAATATTTTTAACTTCCTTATTCATAGGTGATATATACTCACCTTTATATCCTAAAATTTTAAAAATAATTTGGATTAATAAATCATAATAATTTTGAAAAAATTCTATTTTTTGAGAAGAATCAAGAGAAGGTAAATAACCTAAATGAAACAAGTTATTTCTTACTTCAATTCTTACTAATTTATCATCAAGTAAATCACTCCCAATAAATTTAAAGTCATCATTAAATAATTTTATTTTTTGAAGAACACTTTTCTTTTCAAGGTTTTTTAATTTAGGTTGATTAATCTTTAAATATTTTGTTAGTATTAACTCATATAAAAGTACAAGTGATGCAATTTTATTCTCTAAATATTTTCCTTCATACATTCCTTGAAGACCAGCTAATACTACATTAAGATTATAATTTGAATCAAATTCAGAAACTTTGTCTAATATCTGCTCAAAAAAATTACTAATTCCACAATGTATATGGTTATTATCAATAATTACACTACGATGATATGGCGAGCTAACTAAATCAAGAATATTTATTTCTACTATTTCATTATCATGTAAGTAATAAATAATTGGAGTATTGCTTGTGTTTACATTAATTAAACTCAACAATAAGGTAATTGATTTTATTAATTGATTATTATCATCTATTGTCTCATTATGTAGCACTGGTATATTAATTGAAGAAAGTAAAGCTCTATCTATTCTCCTAATTGTGAGTAGATCAATAATTTTAACTTTATCGTCAATATGTTTAAATATAATATCTTTGTTTTGGTAATTAAAACGAATGCTATCAATTATTTTTTTAGTTGTTTTTGTACCGCTTTCAGCAACTTCAATGTATTCTGAATATGGCGGATCTTCCAAAAAATCAAAATTATATATTAATCCAGTTAAATTATTAATTTCTAAACAATGTTTTGAAATTTTCTTTAATGAAATCTTTTTTGCTATACAAAAGAAATTGTCAATAAAATTAATTAAATTCGATTTTATTTTATAAACATTTAATTCTTTAACATGGATATTCCATTGTGAAGATTTTGAAATACCATCAAATTGAAAATTAACAAATCGCCTATTAGCATCTGTCATTTTCAGAGGGAAATTAACTTTATAATTATTTGAGTATGCACTAAGAATAAAGATTATTTCACCAGTTATCGAAATAACTAGTTCCCATGTAGTATTAATCTTTTCATTATTATATTTTAAAAGTCCAGTTCCATTCATGTATTTTATTGGGGCATATTCATATATGTCACCTAATCTATTTTGAAAATAACTTTCCTCTAACATAAAATCCTCTATTTTTTAATTATTATATAATGAGAATAATTAATAATCAATTAACACATATTTTCTTTTAATCTTTTATTGACATTTCATCTCATCTGCTTCAAGTTATGCAATCCTAAAAATCCTTCATTTATTCCCCTACCACAATCTCCCCTTCCAAAACAATCACAGCATCTCCCCCTCCCCACACCTCGGGCTTATCGCCGCCGCTTACTTCCACAACTATTTCACTCGGCCTGTTCATCCACTCTCCCTGATGCGCGCAGAAGAAAAGATTGCCGTCCCTGTCTCTATGCCAGCCTTTTTCATACAGGCAGGCGCCCAAAGCCCCGTTGGCCGTGCCTGTCGCGGCTTCTTCGGATATGCCGTATAAGGGCGCAAAGTTTCTGCACCAAACCGTGTTATTCTCATCGATCGCAAAGGCGTGCACACCCACCGCATCCATTTTTCTGCTGTACTCGGCAAGCCTGTCCATAAAAGGTACCATATTCTTCAAAGCCTCAACTGATCTTACAGGCAAAATGATATCACTCAGCCCCGTTGACCACATTTCCGGCAGCGCCATAAGATTCGCTATACCTATATTTGATTTATTTATTCCCATTATTTCGCATAATCCTTCGGCTGCAATCTTCCCGCCGATCTTTAGCGGTTCTGCCTGCCGCATCATCACCCTGCCGCACTCCTCAAACTTTACGCTCAATATGCCTGCTTTTGTTTTTTGAAACACTGCTTTCTTGCTCGGAGCAATGAGGCCTGCCTTTTTCATGACATAAAACGCGGCAATTGTTGCGTGCCCGCAAAGGTCTACTTCTGCGGCAGGTGTGAAAAAGCGCACTTCATAGTCGTATAGAGCTGTTCCCGGGAACACAAAAGCGGTTTCCGAAAGCTTCATTTCAGAAGCGATCAATTGCATTTGCATATCTGTAAGCCCTGCCGCGTCAAGGACAACAGCGGCAGGATTTCCGCAATACACACTGCTTGTAAAAGCGTCCGCCTGATATATTTTTCTTTTCATTGATACACCTCCGATATATGATGCTCTCTGCACTCTTTTGTTAAATTCAAGCTGTTTATGATCTACATTATAACTTTTATAAGACGGCATTTAAAGATATTTTATTCATAATAAAAGATTGACAAAAATTTATAAATGTTGTATTATTATATCGTATAAAGGAATTTAGTTCCATATATAAGAACAAAAGGTTGGACTTGCATGAAAAATAAAAACAATACTTATACGCTTCAATCGGTAGACAACACCATTCAACTCGTTGAATTATTAAACGAATACGGTCCTATGGGCATCACTGATCTAAGCAAAAAAATGTCACTCGGCAAAAGCACAGTCCATAGAATCTTATCCACACTCAAAAAAAGGAATTATATTATTCAAAACTCTGAGAATGAAAAATATATGCTTTCATTGAAATGGGCCGCAGTCGGCGCATCTGTCTTAAACAGACAAGGCATCATTCAAATCGTACGTCCCTATTTAAAAAAATTATCCGAAAAATATAATGAAACAACGTATCTGTCTGTGCTCAACGGCTACCAGATGTATTTTATCGATAAAGTGCTGAGCACAAACGCGATCATCATGGATATGCAGGTCGGCAGCAACATCAACGCGCACTGCTCCGCATCGGGCAAAGTATTGCTCAGCGGCGAGTATACAAATGATATGTCAGACTATGTGCAGAATGTTTCTTTTATAAAATTTACAAACAACACGCTGACAAATATAGAAAAACTGAAAAAGGAATTAGAAAATATCCGTCAAAACGGTTATGCCATCGATAATGAAGAATATGAAATCGGGCTGACCTGTTACGCGGCGCCCATCAAAAACAATTTAGGTGAAGTCATCGCGGCAATAAGCATTTCGGGGCCGACGGAACGAATGAATAAAAACAGAGATGAGCTTATCAATGCAGTAAAAAATACCGCCATTGAAATTTCTTATCTGCTTGGATGGAGCAATTAAAAATACAACACGTATTTTTAATATAAATCATTAAATCACATGCTTAATAAAAAAATTTATCAGGAGGACGAACAATGAAAGAAATCAGATTTCACGGCAGGGGTGGGCAAGGTGTTGTAAAGGCTGCCCATCTGATTGTCGATTCTGCAGTTCAGGAAGGCAAGTATGCACATTTTATACCATTTTTCGGTGTAGAACGCAAAGGCTCGCCAGTATTTGGATACGCAAGAATTTCAGATGAAGCGATCTATGTCAAAGATCAGGTATATAAACCGCATTGTGTTATTGTTATGGATGATACACTGCTTGGCGCCATTCCTGTATTTGACGGATTGAAAGAAGACGGAATTTTTGTCATCAACAGCAAAAAGAGCCCGCAGGAGCTGAATCTCCCGGAAAATGTAAAAAAAGCCGCGATCGTGGATGCAAGCAAGATCGCTATCGAAACATTAGGCAGAAATATACCGAACACGGCAATGCTTGGCGCCTTTGTGAAGGCGACCGGCTGGGTAAGCTTAGAGGATGTTATAGAAAATATCGATAAGCTCTTTGGCGGCAAGAATACAAATGCCGCAAAAAAAGCTTACGAAGAAGTGAAAATTTATGAGTTACAGGGAGGAAGCTGTTAATGGCCAGAGATTTTATCACGCCTAAAGGCGAAGAAGGCATTTATTGTATTGATACCGCAAGCTGGAGAACGTATACACCTGTAATAGACAAAACAAAATGTGTGGAATGTGGCATTTGCTTAACATACTGCCCTGTGAATTCCATACATAAAATAGACGGTAAATATACAATCAGTCTTGAGTATTGCAAAGGATGCGGTGTTTGCGCAAACGAGTGTCCGAAAAAAGCTATAGATATGATAGAGGGGGGTAAATAATATGGGTAAAAGAGTTGCTATGACAGGGAATACGGCTGCTTCTATCGGTGCTGCATTAAGCAGGCCAAAAGTAATTGCCGCCTACCCCATCACTCCGCAGTCATCCGTGGTTGAACATGCTGCGTCCATGGTCGCCAACGGGGAGCTGAAAACACAATTGGTGCAGGTTGAATCCGAACATTCTGCTATGAGCGTTGTACAAGGCGCCGCGATGGCGGGAGGAAGAACCTTTACAGCCACATCCGCACAGGGTCTTGCGCTTATGTACGAACCTTATTTCAGAATGTCGACTTTAAGACTTCCGATGGTCATGGCTGTCGCGGGCAGAGAAATGACTGCGCCGGAGACGATTTGGAGCGGTCATCAGGATACTATTTCGGTAAGAGATGCCGGCTGGATCCAAATTTATGTTGAAAACAACCAGGAAGTACTTGATATGATCATACAAGGCTATCGGCTCGCTGAAAATAAAGATATACTCATCCCGGTAAATATCTGCTATGACGGATTCTATATTTCACATTTATATGAAGGTGTGAATATCCCGCAGCAAAGTGAAGTGGATGATTTCCTTCCGCCATACGTGCAGGAACATGCTATCCTGGACCCCGAAAAGCCAATGGCGCTGGACCCGATGACACCGGGCCCTCTTGTTATGAAATACAGAAAAAATCATTTGCAGTCCATGCAAAAAGCATTTGGTGTTTTGGATACAATCGATAAAGAATTTGCCGAAAAATTCGGCCGCTCCTATGGCGGTGTGATCGACAGCTATAAATGTGATGATGCCGATATTGTCTTAATTACAATGGGAGCCATGAGCGGCACGGCAAGAGAAGCAGTCAATATTAAGAGAAGTCAAGGCGTAAAAGTAGGGCTCTTAAAAATAAGGATGATGAGACCATTCCCGAAAAAACAAATCGCTAAAATACTGGCAGACAAAAAAGCATTTGCAGTTGTTGATAAAAATGTTGTTTTCGGCTGGAATACAGGCGCTGTATACATGGAAACCAAAGCTGCCATCAGTGAACTTGGCTGTAATATCACCTCTATACCCGTTATCGGCGGACTGGGTGGCACAGATATCTCTCTTGACCATATGCTTGGCGTGATAGAAAAACTTGAAGCCGCCAAAAAAGGTGAAGAGGAATACGATACCTATTGGTTGGAAGATTAAAGGAGGAATGAACTGTGAATTATATTGATTATTTAGATACACAGGAAGATTTGGTCACCGCCGGCACATCGGCATGTCAGGGATGTCCGGCTGAACTGAGTCTTAGGACTACGCTCAAAGTATTGGGCAAAAACACCATTATGGCCATACCGCCCGGATGTATGGCTGGAGCAGGCTGTATCGGCTGGAATTTCGACAACGGCCTGAAGATTCCGGTGCACATCACATTGCTCGATAACACGGCTTCCGTGCTCACAGGCATCAAAAAAGTGTATGAAGCAGATGGCAGAGATGTGAATGTTGTAGCATTTGCCGGCGATGGAGCCACGGCCGACTGCGGTTTCCAATCTTTATCGGCAGCAGCAGAGAGAGGCGATAATGTTATTTACATCTGCTACGATAACGAAGGATATATGAATACGGGTTTCCAAAGAAGCGGCTCCACAACAAAAGGTTCATCCACTTCAACAACACCTGCAGGCGATGTTGCAAAAGGAAAAGAACAACAGAAAAAAGATATTCCTATGATCATGGCAATGCATAATCCTGCTTATCTTGCAACCCTGTCTCCGTCTCATATGTCGGATTTTGTTAAGAAAATGGAAAAAGCCAAAAATATAAAAGAAGGCTTTGTTTATCTTCATATTTTCAGTCCGTGTCCGACAGGATGGGGTTTTGACGGAAGCCGCTCGATAGAAGTGGCACGAAAAGCAGTACAAACAAACTTATTTCCTTTGTATGAAGTTGAAAATGGTCAGTATAACATTACTGTGCCAAATAAAAATCCGAAGCCTGTTTCAGAGTTAATGGGTATGATGAAAAAATTTGCTCATCTGTCAGATGAAGAAATGAACGACGTACAGGAATTTGTTGATAAAAAATATAAATTTTTATCAGCTGTGTCGAATATAAATTAAATCATCATACGCCAACACATTTTAAAAATTAAATAAGATACTATAAAAACCGTAGCAATACGGTTTTTATTTTTCTTTGATTATGAAACTAACTTATAAATCTTTTTATTCCCATCTATTCCTGCTGCAAAGCCTCCGCTGCCAGGGGATGCCCTCTCCATGCTTCTTTTAAAATCTCTACCGCATGCTCGATCTCTTCCGCTCTTAGCGTTGCAAATCCCAGCATGATCAGCGGGCCGAGCCCGTCGGAAACGGCGGCGGAATAATACCGGCTGATGCCGTATACCTTTACGTCTCTTTGCCGTGCGGCATGCACGAGTTCTTCTTCGTTCATCGCGTTATTGACTTTTAAAAGCAGGTGCAGCCCCGCGTTGGCCCCCTGAATCTGTGCATCGGGCAGCAAGCGAGTAATGGCCTCTACCAATGCCGCTCTTTTTGCTTTATAAATATTACGCATTTTATTCATATGCCGCTCAAAATACCCTTCATCAATAAAGCGTTTTAATGTCTTTTGTTCCACGGCAGGCACGGGGCAGATATAAAAACTCAGTTTTTCATAATATTTTTTGATGAGTTCATGCGGAAGCACCATATAGCTTACGCGCACTGACGGAGAGAGCGATTTGGAAAAAGAACCGATGTAAATCACTTTTCGCGCCTTGTCCAATCCCTGCAGTGAGGGAATGGGTTTGCCCACATATTTGAACTCACTGTCATAATCGTCCTCAATAATATAACGTCCCTTCTTCTCTGCCGCCCAATTCAGTAATTGAATACGTCTGTTAACGGGCATGATCGTGCCCGTTGGAAACTGGTGAGAAGGCGTCACGCAGGCCACTTGCGATTCGCTTTGTATCAGCTCGTCTATTTTCATCCCCTCTTCGTCAAGCGGTATAGATTTATAAATTGCGCGGTTACTTTTAAAGAGCAGATTTAATTTTTGATAGCCCGGATTTTCAATGGCAAAAATATAGTCTTCATCAAGAAGTTGTATCAAAAGCTGGAGTAAATATTCCGTTCCGGAACTGATGACAATTTGTTCCGGCGTGCACTTCACCCCGCGGCTGTAGCGCAGATAGCGCTCAATACTCTCGCGAAGAGCCCTATCTCCCTGCGGACTCCCCGCTTTGAGCAGGTCACGGTCATATTCATTGATGACTTCTTTCGTAATACGGCGCCATCTTGTAAATGGAAAGCTGTCAAAATCAACACCGTCATGAGAGAAATCATACCTGTAAAACCGCAGGTGCTGCGACTTATGTGCTTTTAACTTTTGCTCTTGCGCGATATGCAGCACACCCTCAAGCTCGCACACATAGTAACCGCTTTTCGGCTTTGCGGTAATGTAGCCTTCCGCAAGCAGCTGCCCGTAGGCAGCCTGCACCGTATTTTGACTGCATTGCAGATATGAAGCGAGCCGGCGTTTGGAAGGCAGTTTGGTACCCGGACCATAACTGCAGCTGATGATTTCTTTTTTGATATGTTCATACAACTGGCGGTACAGCGGAATCTCCAGCGAAGGATCCAATCGTATGATGATGGTATTCATTATCTCTCCTCCAAATCTGATACCATTAAATTGTTTTATTGTGGCACTTTTCATGAATTCAGTTTGTGTTTACAATTCTAACCAATCCTCATATAAAGGTCAAGAGAAAGAATTGGAGAACTAAAAATGAACAGTCGTTATGAATTAAACAAAAACCTCGCACAAATGCTCAAAGGCGGCGTGATCATGGATGTCACCACGCCTCAGCAAGCTGAAATAGCCCAAAAGGCAGGTGCCTGCGCTGTTATGGCGCTCGAGAAAATTCCCGCGGATATCCGCTGTGCAGGCGGAGTCGCAAGAATGAGCGATCCGAAAATGATCAAAGAAATCCAAAAAGCCGTATCTATCCCCGTCATGGCCAAAGTAAGAATCGGCCACTTTGCGGAAGCGCAGATTTTGCAGGCCATGGAAATAGACTATATCGACGAGAGCGAAGTGCTCTCTCCTGCCGATGATGTCTATCATATCGATAAAACAAAATTCGATGTGCCTTTTGTGTGCGGCGCCAAAGATTTGGGCGAAGCGCTGCGCAGAATATCGGAAGGTGCATCGATGATACGCACCAAGGGCGAGCCAGGCACAGGTGATGTTGTGCAGGCTGTGCGCCATATGAGGCTTATTATCAGCCAAATGAGAACCCTGCAAAACAAGAGAGAAGACGAGCTTTACCACGCGGCCAAAGAACTGCAGGTACCTTATGAACTCGTAAAATATGTACATGAATATGGCCATCTTCCCGTCGTCAACTTTGCAGCAGGCGGCATCGCCACTCCTGCCGATGCCGCAATGATGATGCAACTCGGTGCCGAAGGTGTATTTGTGGGCTCGGGTATCTTTAAGTCGGGTAATCCCGAAAAGCGTGCACAGGCCATTGTAAAAGCGGTCACAAACTTCACCGATGCGAAACTGATTGCCACACTCTCGGAAGATTTGGGCCCTGCAATGGTGGGTATAAACGAAGAAGAAATCGAGCTGTTGATGGCGGAAAGAGGAAAATAATGATCGGCGTTTTAGCGCTTCAAGGAGGCTTTGCTGAGCATATCCATATACTTGCCCGTCTTAAAGCAGACAGTTTTGAAATAAGAAAAACACAAGATTTAAAAAACAGAAAAATAAGCGGTCTTATCCTGCCTGGCGGGGAGAGCACCACGATAGGCAAACTGCTCTATGAAGACGGCTTATTTGCTCCTTTGAAAGAAATGATCAATGCCGGCATGCCTGTGTTCGGCACCTGCGCAGGACTGATCCTGCTTGCAAAAAAAATAGAAAATCAAGCAGATGCCTATTTTCAGGCCATTGATATCACGGCAAAACGAAACGCGTTTGGCAGGCAGCTGGGCAGCTTTTTCACGTATGAAGAATTCGCCGGTATCGGGCGCATTCCCATGACGTTTATCCGTGCGCCGTATATCACGCATACATCAAACGATGTGCAGATACTCGCTAAAGCAAACGGCCACGTCGTAGCCGCCAGACAAGGCGGCGTACTCGTTACGGCTTTTCACCCGGAACTCACACAAGACAGCCGCGTACACGAATATTTTTTAAAAATGATTGATTAATATCTTATAACATAAAACAGGTAGCTCAACGGCTGCCTGTTTTAACAATTAACGATAATTTTTATTTTCATGAGCATACTTGTAAGTATATATCTTTATTATCTTGCTGACAGTTAGATAATGATACCCGCTTTTTTCGCATCAAACATCAGTTGATCTCTGAAATCAGGATGCGCAATAGAAATAAGCGCTCTTGCTCTGTAATCTACACTTTGGTTCTGCATATTCACAATGCCGTATTCAGTGCACACATACTGTACATCGGTTCTCGGAACTGTGATCGCGCTTCCCGGTGCATGTGTTAACGTGATTTTGGAAATCCTGCCGCCGTCTTTTTTATTTACTACAGACTGCATTGCAAGAAAGCTCATGCCGTTTTTGGATTTTTGCGCACCACGTACAAAATCGAGTTGTCCGCCTGTGCCTGAAAACTGCCTGAATCCGATCGATTCGCTTGATACCTGACCAAGCAAATCTACGCCGATACACGCATTGAGTGATACAAAGCTATCGTTTTGCGCAACCACTGCGGGGTTATTTACCCATTGAATTTCTCTGTTGAGGATTGCCGGGTTTTTATCCAGAAATTTATACATTTCTGCTGATCCCGAAGCAAAGCCGATAACCGCTTTACCGGGATAAAGCGTTTTTTTAGAGTTATTGATTGCTCCCTTCATCGTGAGATAATACATTGCTTCCACATAAAGTTCCGTATGTATGCCGAGATCTTTGTGGTTTTCGAGTGAATATCCAACCGCATTGGCAATGCCGCCGATACCGATTTGGATCGTTGCTCCGTTTGGAATTCGCTCTACAATGTGAGAAGCCACTTGCCTATCTATTTCACTTGGCTCGATATTCGGGACCACATCTATTTCTTCATCAATTTCCACAACCACGTCTACCTGGCTGATATGAATACATAGATTTTCATTTGGTATTGCCGGCATTGTGCTGTTTACCTGCGCGATGACGTATTTTGCCGTTTCAAATATTTCTGTGATACCCGTCGGATTACAGCCGAGGTAACAATATCCTTCTTCGTTTGGAGGAGTTATTTGAACAATGCCTACGGTCGGCCGCATCACTCGCAGCATCAACTCATCGTGTCGATGAAGCTGAAATGCCGCCGTATCGATTTTATATCCTGTTTTTTCTCCCGCTCTCTCCCCCGGGCCTTTGAATCCGGTAACAGTATCGATATGCCCCTGCGCTTGGGGAACAAAACAGCTCAAAGGTTTGGTAAGCAACTGCACAACCAGTTTTACATCCTTGAGTTCACTGTATCTATCTCCAATTGCATTCAAGAGCGTATAAGGCGCATTATTATTTGGCGTAGCCCATACGATATCGCCTGATTTTATTAACTTTGCCGCTTCTGCTACTGTTGTCTTTTTCTTTTCATAATCTGTTTTCCAACTCATATTCTGCTCTCCTTTATAACTTAGAGTTAGTTGATTATTTTTTTCTTAACAATTATATCCGAAGCATACACCCGTTTTCAAGCTATTTTATTTAAATAGCTGCATAAATTTAAGTAAGTATTTTTTTATCTCTCTTGATAACGGCAAAAATATTCCTTATGATAAACAACTACATTACTTAAGAGAGAATATATTATATATAATATATATCTTTCTCTTTTTCTTATTCTTTCTCTATATATGGTTGCGCTTTATATTACGCCTTATACTACGCTTTGTACTACTCTTTGTACTACGCTTTTCAAATTTATTAAATTACTTTTTAAATCTGTTTTTCGTATTTAAATACATCACCGTAAAGATAATCACAACAGCAAATAATCCCCAAGCAACAAAGATCATGGCATCTCTATTGAATAAATCGCCAAAAATCCAGAAAAGCATGCAAAAAGCAAGCGCAAACATTGATTTGCCCATAAAACGGCATAATGCCGTCTTGTCATATTTTATTTTTTCTTCTTTATTCATCGTGTTATATCCCGCAATCAAAAAAGCCCCTTTCCCGTTTATAAATATTATTCCAAGCAATACAAACACAATGATAATTAGTATCGGAACAATAATCATTCATTTTCTCCTTCACTTTTTTATAAATAATCACAAAGCATCACGTTGATAAGTTATTCTTTACAAAATAATTAAAGATGACAACTCCCTCAAACGCCCCCAATGTATTTAAAATGAGATCACCAATCTCTGCCACATCTGTGCCGAAAGCATACTGCAATAATTTAATGACAAATGAAAAGAGAAAAGCCAATCCCACAATTTTAATACTGCTCAGCCAGCTTAGCGCGCGCAGAAAAATCCCAAACGGGATGAACCAAACAATATTGCCTGCGAAGAAATAGATAAATATCTTAATATTGTTCTTGAAGATATGTATCAAATCGACAAAAGGCGGCATTATGTTTGCCTCACCGCTTATAAATAGATCTGCCTCGCCAAAGCCGCTGCGCAGTATCATGATTTTGAATAAACAACTATGTAGAATACAAAAAAAGTATCCGAAATTTTTTCTTCATTGATTTCTTTGTAGGATAAGCCGCCTCGTATTTTTATTGAACACATACACAATTGCCGCCTGCTCTGTTTTGCAATCTGTATTTATCCTATGATATATTGTATCATATGCTTACAGAAAAAAACTCTCATTTTTCTCTCAGAATTCTCTCATTTTTCTCTCAGAAAACTACCAAAAAACTCTCACAGCTTTGTTTAAAAATTATTTTAGAACAGCGAAGCTTAAATAAAAATATAATTACTGCCTTCTTTTTGCTTGCATATTTTTTTCAGCGCTGTTACGCTGTCTGATAAGTCATCTAGATTTTTATATTTATTTGACATCGCTACAACCGACAGGCTCATGAGCGGTAACTTTCTCTCAATTCCATCTCTGTCTTTTGCGATGATATATCCGCGATCTATATCGCTTTGCTTATAAAAAAATAAGATACTTTCATCAAATTCTTTTATGATTTTTGCGCACAGATTTTCGACATTATCCTTGGATACAACGGCAATAAAATCATCGCCTCCGATATGGCCTATAAATTCTTCTGAAGGAATATGGTTTTTTAATATTTGTGTCAATCGTTTTAAAAATTTATCACCGTTTTCAAATCCATATGTATCGTTATACGCTTTAAAATTATCAACATCAAAATAAATGATTTTATAATCCATACGGGATTGAATGCACATTTCAAGTTGTTTTTCAATCAGTAAATTTCCCGGAAGCTCCGACAGAGGATTTAAATGTTTTGCGTAACTTACTTCAATTTCAATCGATTTTTCCAAAAGATCTTTTACGGTCACAATACCGTAATATTTATTTTCTTTTGTGATTGTAATAAAGTCATAAATCTTATCAGCCTCCCGCTGCATTGCCTTTTTTGCAACCGTGACGATACTCGTTTTGTAATCAACACATAAATACTCTCTGCTCATAATGTTGCTGATGGGCTTTTTAAAATAAAGCGGATAGCCATATTGCCCTGACACATGTTTAAAGAGCTCATTTCTTGCAATGACCCCTATGACCGCGCCCTCATGCGTGATGCAAACGCCCGGTAGCGTACTTTCTTTTTTCATCATATAAAACACATCGCTTACGATGCTGCTTGCTGAAATTGTCTTGGATGGTTTGCTGATATTACCGATATATACACCTGCAATGCCGTTCCCCCAAAGATGATTTTTCTTTCTGTTGGCTTCATGAATCATTTGCACGACATCGCTTTCAATCGGCTTTATTTGCGGCGCAGGTCTTTGAATAAAATATCCCTGTCCGTAATTGACGCCGATATCGACTAATTTTAACAATTCCGCCTCTGTCTCGATGCCTTCCGCAATCAAATAAGTATTTGACAGCGCGGCAAACTCTGCCATGCTTTTAATTAAAAGCTGTTTGGTCACATCACTGTCTACATCCCTGATAAGATTCATATCAAGCTTAATAAAATGCGGTTGTATATCAGAAATCATATTCAGCCCCGAGTATCCCGCTCCGGCATCATCGATTGCAATTCTGTAATTTTGCTGTTTATAATGATTGATCGTTTTAATAAAATGGGGAACATTATTGATTGCTTTTTTTTCCGTGATCTCAAAAATAATCTTTTCGGGCTCAATCGAATACTTTCTGATATACTCTTTTGTAAAGCCTTGTTTAAATTTATTATCATGTATAATACTGGGGTTTACATTTAAAAAAAGATTCGTTTGCATATGCAATTCATGCGCGGCTTCAATGGCTTTGGTACGGCACAGTGATTCCAAATCCCATAATTTATCATAGTTTTCCGCATACGCAAACAGTGTATCCGGATCCTGTGCAAAATCTTTTGACGTGCCTCGGCAAAGTGCTTCATAACCAAAGACCGAGCCGTCACGAAGGGATACGATCGGCTGAAAAACCGCTTGAATCTGCTGAGTATTTAAAAGAGTAAAAAATTTTTCTTTTTTGACGAGTTCAATTTCATCCATAAATTACCTTATAATACAGTAGTAAATATATTATATACCATAAGGCTATATACCGGCGTAATATATATATAAAATCTTTGTTAAATATATTTGCCATATGTTTATTCTTTTACATTTTTGATGATGTCATATCCGGCATTGCTCCAGGCAGGAGTGCCTCCTATGACATTGACAATATTTTTCATGCCGCTTCGCTGCAGCATCAGGCTTGCGGCAAGCAGACTTCTGTTTCCCGTATTGCATATAAAAGCAACATCTCTGTCGCCTACCCATTCTTTATAGCGCCATCGCACATCGGGAGCGGGCGCATGGACAGCTCCCGCTATATGCTCTGCCTCATACTCGCTTTTTAATCTCGTATCTATTAAAATAAGTTTTTCTTTATCGAGGCGCTCTTTGAGTTCTGCGGCAGAAATGCTCTCAAGCTTTGAAGTTTTAAGCCCGCTTTGCGCATATGCCGCCATCCCGCCTTTTAAGTATCCGTGAATTGTATCAAGGCCGACACGATAGAGCATTTTCGTTGCCTGCGATAAATCTTTCTCATTTTCGGCCACCAGCAGCAATGGCTTATCGGGCGGCAGCACCCACCCGCCAAAAGTGGAGAAGTTGCCTTGCAAACTAAGCCCATACGCTCCCGGCACATGTGCCGCACCAAATGCAAGCATATCGCGCGTATCGACCACAGGCATTTGCGATTGAGCAAGTTTATAAAATTCTTTCGGTGAGCATGCGAGCGGCTTTTTGATATTTGCCGTAACAGCGGGGCCTTTTCGGTTGATTTCAGAGCATCGGCTAAAGTGGTCGGGCGCTTCCGGCATATCTTCCAAAAAACTTGAGATAAATTCTTCTTTCGACTCGATTGTAATCGCCGGGTTATACATCCGCTCTGTTCCGATTGTCGAAAGTAATTTTGAAGAGAGCGCTTTGCCGCATAGCGAGCCTGCTCCGTGTGCAGGATATATTTCTACATGGTCACCTATATTTTCAATCTCACGCAGGCTATCGTATAAGCTTGATGCAAGCTGCTTTTTAATATTCGGAAATAAATCGGGTCTTCCCGCATCCCCCACCAAAAGCGTATCCCCCGTAAACACAAGTACAGGCACGCTGCCGCGCTCCAAATCGGATACGATAAATACGGCGCTCTCCGGCGTGTGTCCGGGTGTATCCAGCATTTTGATACGCAGGCTGTCGAGTGTGATCTCTTCTCCGTTACTCATGCCGTAATGCTCATATGCCGCAACTGCTTTTTTTGTTATATAAATCGTCGCACCTGTTTTGGCTGCAAGCTCCATATGCCCCGATACAAAATCAGCATGCAGATGCGTCTCGATAATGCCGATAATAGGCAAATTGAATGATGCGGCAATATCTAAATATTTTTCTATATCCCGCGAAGGATCCACTACCAAGCAGCTGTTTTTTCCTCCTATCACATAAGAGCATTGTGCCAGCCCAGGTGTGTAAATTTGTTTAAACTGCATAATCGTTTTCTCCTTTCACTTTAATTATATATTTAAATCCAGACAAGCAAAATCACCAATGCGGCAGTCAGGCTTGCAAAAAAAGTTATAACTGCTCCTAATTTTATAAATTGTTTTCTTTCAAATTTCAAACTGTTCATGGCCACGATTGTGGACTGATGCGTAGGCATCACTATTCCCAGGCTTGCGCCTGCCGCAACCGCCATTAGCAGTGCGTCAATGCTCACAGAAAGGGCTCCCGACTGCCAGAGTAAAATCACAGCAGGCGATAAAAGCACAGCGGAAACAGAGTTGTTAAGAATATTGGTAATAAAGGCCGCCAATAACAGTACACTTAAAATCAGTAAAAACGGGGGCATTGAAACAATATGAGGTAGCACAAAATCGACCACGTTTTTAAGCGCGCCTGTTTCATTTAATATAGACGAAACACTGATCATGCTGCCGAGAAATACAAATATCGGAATATTGATCGCTTTTTGAACATCTCGATGTGTGAAAATACCGCTCGCAAGCCAGAAAAGAATAACGAATCCAAACGCGATCGCCGGATGAGCAATTCCGACTGCGGTCAGCACAATGGCAGGGAGGAGAGAAGAAAGCACCAGCAGTGTATTCTTGGTACTGCGCTGCGCCGGCGGTTCGATTTCAGATGCCTCATGCCGGCTTGCGGAGACGACATCATTCGTTTTTTCTAAACGCAATATGCCAAATCCGCAAAGGCGGCATAAAGCAAACACAAGCAGCCCCATGAAGGACATCGCCAGTCCATGCGCGGCAAAATCAAACATCTTAAACGCCTCTCCGAAAGCCTTATATCTATACGTGGATACAATCAGGTTGGAGGCTGTGCCTATAAGCGTGACGGATCCGCCCAATATGGATGCATAAGCAAGCGGCATACCGAAATTCGCCTCATCCACCCCCGCACGCCCGGCCATTCTTTTCGTCGTGGGAAGTATTAAACCGATCGCTCCGACATTATTCATAAATGCCGACATCAGCCAAGCGGAAACAGAGACAGCCAGCCTTTGCCTCTCGGGATTTTTGATTTTTCGGGCAATACTTTTGCCGAATCCCGTGAGAATGCCCGAACGCACGATACCCTGACTCATCACAAGCACCGTAATGACCGTATATAGTGCAGGCGCGGCAAATCCGGCAAATAATGAAGAAGGCGGGACAACGCCGAGAAGTCCAAGCAACAACAACCCTCCAAAAGCCGCTGTCTCATATCGAATTTTTTCGGATATAATTGCAAATAAAATAAAAAATAAAACAGTCCAAGAGATAATCTGCTGCCAATGAACTGGTATATCGATGTTGTTCACCTCCGTACCGACTGATTTTTATAAAATTTAAAATTTATATCACTCTTTTTAATTTTTTTATAATATCATATTTCAAAATAAACATAAAGCCTTAATTATTAGGCTGCTTTATTTACCTGAACATTGCCGCCTTTACACAGATGAGATATAATAGAATTATTGAGATAAATATATGGAGAAGATCATGTGCATCGGATATGGCTGTAAAACCATTGGTATAGAAAATACCATTATAAAAAGCTGTATGAAAAAAAACGTTTCAGCGCAAAAGCTGACAGAGCTTACCGCACAAAATTTAGTCGCGCTTACGAATATACTTAACTATAATATTGATAATGATATCTTTCTTTTTCGCATCAGCTCCGATATCATTCCCTTTGGCTCAAGCCCCGTTAATATGCTTGACTGGTCTGGTCAATTTAAAAAAAACTTCGATGCCATCGGCTCAGAAATCATTCAAAGCGGTATGCGCGTCTCCATGCATCCTGGACAATATACCGTGCTTAATTCTCCTTCTGCCGGTGTAGTCGAAAACGCAATAGATGACCTTGCCTATCACGCGGCATTTTTAGACAGTCTCGGTGTAGGAAGCGAACATAAAATCGTGCTGCATATAGGCGGAGCATACGGCGATAAAAAAGCTTCATCCAAGCGTTTTGTGTCGCACTACAGCTATCTGCCGCAAAACATCAAAAACAGGTTGGTGCTCGAAAACGACGATACCTGCTACACGATCGACGACGTACTGCATATCGGCGCGAAGCTTTCACTTCCCGTTGTCTATGATAATCTGCACAACGCCCTCAACGTATGCGACAGATCAAAGAGCGATTCTTATTGGATAGCACAGTGCAAAAAAACATGGAGTATTCACGACGGAAACCAGAAAATACACTACAGTCAGCAGCACCCGCAGAAGAAACCGGGTTCGCATTCCGATACGATCCGTATCCATGCGTTTTTAAAATTTTATGAACAATTGGAAAATATAAAGCCCGATATCATGCTTGAAGTCAAGGATAAAAATCTTTCCGCAGTCAAATGTATCAATTGTATTGCAAAGAATCAAAAAATCACTGCGCTTGAAAGCGAATGGAACCGCTATAAATATGCCGCTTTAGAGCGTTCTCCACAGATTTATGAAGCGATACGGCAATTGTTTAAAAATAAAGAACGTATGTGTGGGGATATTTTAAAGAAAAGGCAGATGAAAAAGAAAAGAAATCATTCTTAAATGCCATTCAAAAAAGCAAGGAAGGCGCCTCATATCAAAAAGTCAAAAATATCTTATTCAAGCTCACGCAAAAATACAATGAAGCATACTTGCTAAAAAGCTACTATTTTTATTTATAAAGGAGTATTTTATGAAAAGTCTGTTCGTTTGTTATCCGAAATGTACAACATGCGCCAAAGCCAGAAAATGGCTCAATGAAAACGGCATCGACTACGAAGAACGAAACATCAAAGAAGAAAATCCCACCTATGACGAATTATTAAAATGGATCAGTCTAAGTGATAAACCCATCAAAAAATTCTTAAATACAAGCGGCATGCTGTATCGCCAGATGCATCTTAAAGATTCTTTTTCCACAATGACGCCCGATGAACAAATCGAGCTGCTTGCCACCGATGGCATGCTTGTGAAAAGGCCGATCATAATCCAAGGTGATCTCGTTCTGGCTGGATTTAAAGAATCTGAATGGCAGCAGTTAAAATAAATAATTGTATTCCATTGTTTTGTGGAAAAATAATATAAAATGTAAAAAGTTCTTGACATTTTTACGCAGGCTGCGTATAGTATAAATGTAAAAAACATTTTACATTTTGGAGGTTTTATCATGAGGAAAATGGATGAAATGGAGTTAAATATCGCACTTCGCGCAACAAGGTGCAGCTGGTTTTTTACCGTCATTGCATTATTGATATGGACTATTTATGATGTCACGAAAACAGGTCGCATCACCCTGCCTTTCTTTCTATTAATTATGCAGAATATTATTTTTTTTACATCGACGCAGATCTTTAAATGGAAAATGGGTGATGAAAGCGGGAAAAAAACTTTATACTATTCTATATTGCTTACGATTCTTTTTCTAATTATTTTTGGGATTGTAATGGTTTTTATCAGCAAGTAGGATATCATGAAAAATAAAATCAAAGAATTACGCAAAGCATCGGGCATGCGCCAGGAAGATTTAGCCGTCAAACTGCGTGTAACGCGTCAGACCATTAATGCGATAGAAAATAATAAATATAATCCCACACTTGAACTGGCAATGAAACTCGCAAAGCTGCTTAAAATGCCAATCGAAGAAATTTTTACATTAGAAGAATAAATTATACCAACTGCTTTTTATGATAGATCATAGGCGTATAGCGTATGCCGTTTGTAACTTGCTCGGTGTTGGTATCAATAAAGCCAAGCCTATGGTAGATTTCTAGTGCATAGGGTGACGAATTCACTGTCATGATATCCACAGGATCTTCACACAGAACAGTTTCAAAAAGCTTTCTGCCGATCCCTTTTCTATGATGTTTGCCGTCCACGAAAAACAGCGCGATATGGCTGCCGCTGCTGCGTGTAGCAAGCACACCGACAAGTTCATCATTCTCATATGCACCGTAAAATACAAGCTGTGCCATAAACGAATCATCATTGATGCACATCCAAAAATGTTCCACACCCTGCCTGCTGTAATCGGGTGCCTCATATTTTATAAATACATCCCATACAAGACTGAGCGCACTGCTTATTTGTACGTGATTTAACTTTATGATCTGCATACTTCTCCCCTTTTCTACGGATATCTTTAAATACTATGATTTTATGCGGCAAAAAATATCACTATTTTAAATATACAGCCGCTTTGATATATTTTCAATAAATACTTTTGATTACCCGGAATAAAAAGACTCCCTAAAGGCAGTCTTTCGTAAAACAGTATTGAATTAGTTTGAAAGAATGGTACAGCGTAAAGCTACGCCATTCTTTCATCTATTGGCGTGTTCAGTTCTGGCAGTAAACATATTAAATCTTAAACTATCGGCCGATATAGTAGAAAGTTTCTATCAAATAAATTGTGGAAGTCTATTCCCACTTAAAAAAGCGGAGAGAAACAGCAGTACATATTACTGCAATTACAATCATCACAACCACGGGAATAAAAACACTATCTATTGGCAGACCGAGTGAAGCAGCTTTGAGAAGTTTTATTCCCTGTGTTAACGGCAATATATCCGCGATTTTTTGAAGTGCAACGGGCATCACTTCGTAAGGCAGAGTAGCTCCCGAAAAAATAAGCATTGGAAAATACAGCAGGCTGGCAACGGCACTTGCTATTTTAATGTTTGGCGCAATTCCTCCCACCAGTAGTCCAATGCTGAACATTGACAGCATAACCAGTAAGTATGTTCCTAAGAATTGAAGCCATGAGCCATATAACTGATAGCCGAAAAATATTGCCCCTGTTGCATAGACAAGGATAAGTGAAATAATCGAATAAAGTGCGTAAATGACAACCTGTACCGCCAAGATAAGAGCAGGGCTGGTAGGTGTGACTTTGAACCGCTTTAATATTTTTCTGCTTCGATAATCAGATACGACTAAGGGAAGCCCCATCACACCTCCGGCACAGATGGCAATGGCTGATACCGCACCGAAAGACTGTTCCAAAAAGGTATATTCTGCACCGTCGAAAGCAGGTTTATTTCCAAACACGGCTCCCAAGATAATAACAACAACAATAGGCATACAGATAGCAAAAATGAACATGTCCATCCCACGTAGGGATAACCTAATTTCTGTTTTTAGTAAGGTTCTAAATGCTTTCATTTTCTACCTCCTCGTCTGCGTACCAAAGGTATGTGTCCTCAAATTTTTCATAAGGACTGGTAGCGATTGCTTCTTGTACTGTCCCGCAAAAAACGTTTTCTCCCTTTTTCAAAATAATGATTTTATCACACAGTGCTTCTATCTCGTCCATAAAGTGAGAGGTTAATAGAATCGTTATTCCTTTCGTTTTTAATTCAGAAAGGCTTTTCCACACATCTCGCCGTGCCTTAGCATCCAAGCCGGTGGTTAGCTCGTCCAAGAATATAACTTCGGGATTTGGGATTAGTGCCAATACAATAAAAAGTCGCTGTTTCTGACCTCCTGAAAGCTCGCTGACCAATCTTTTCAGCTTGTCAGAAAGTCCGAATTGTTTTAGAAGAGCGCCATAATCTAGAGAGGTTTTGTAAAGCGAAGCCGTGACCTCACAAAGTTCACCCACCCTTATTTTGTCCTGATAGTTCGCTTCCTGAAATTGAACGCCAACTTTCTCAAACAGTTTTTTTCGCTCTTTATGCGGATTCATTCCCAAAATGGATATGGTTCCGTTATCTTGCTTTTTTGTTCCCAAAATACATTCAATTGTGGTGCTTTTACCCGCACCATTTGCGCCCAGTAGGCCAAATACTTCTCCACGGCAAACGGAGATATTGATATTCTCCACCGCTTTGATATGCTCGTAAGACTTGCATAGGTTTTTTACTTCAATCGTTGTTTCCATGCGATTAAATCCCTCCTTTTCTTTGCATAAAAAGAATAACACCAGAACAAAGTCTGGTGTTAAGGTGTAGGGCTTTCCGGAAATTTTTTCTTCATTTTTTCAAGATAAGCAAGCATAACTTTTGCGTTTTGTTCAGCGCAATGCAATGATGTGAGTAGCTTATCGCATACAGAAATAATATCATCATTTTGCTTTGGAGTGTCAATTACCTGACGAATGTCCGCTTCGGGATTTCGAGATAGGGTATTCAGCATTCGCAAAATTGCTGAAAGAGAGTAATTGGCACAACGCAAGGAACGTATAATTTTCAACCGTCGAATATCTTCTTCACCATAGACGCGATAGCCATTTTGTTTTCGCTTTACAGTAAATAATCCGTTCATTTCCCAATTTCGTAAAGCGTCTATTGAGATTTGTAAATAATCGGCCGTTTCTTTTATTGTTAAAAACGTAGTGCCTGTTTCCTGACTGTCACCTAATAACAACTTTTCAGTAATCGCTATGGCTTCTTCGGCATTTCTTTGTTCATTTCTAATCTGTTGCAGATAATATTTTGTCATGCAAATTGCCTTGCCAAAATTCCCAAGCGCGGAAGTTTTAATAATAGTAATCGCTTGCTTCCTCAGTCCATTTTGCAGGACTTCAACCTTTAGAGCAATTCTCGCAAATTTAATCTGCTCCATATGAAAATCTGTAAAGATACGGTAGCCATTTTCTTTACGCTCCGGTTTGGGAATCAGTTCAAGTTCTTCATAAAGCCGCACGGTGTTGGGATGGATTCCAATGCTATGTGCAATTTCGGATGTCTTGTAAGTGTTCATTTTTTCACCGCCATTCTATTGCACCATAATATCACCGTATAAAAGTCTGGTGTTATAGTGGAGGATTTTAATTGTAACCCATAAAAACGAAAGGCGCAAGCATATGAAAACTAAGGGTTCCCTATAAAATAAAAATAAGCGTATCGCCCATTTAGAACGATACGCTTATTTTTAGACATCTTACTTGGCAGTACCCATAAACAGTTTAGTTTTTATACTGTCTTATGCAGGACTCCCTAAAGGAGTCTTTTTCACATTGCATTTATTGAATATAGTAAAATTGATGCGTGTTATGCTTCATCTTTACAGGCAGACTTGCGGAAAGTTTTTTCACTTATAAAAATGGCTCCGAGTAATAACCCGGCTCCTGCAAACTGCACGATCGTCATACTTTCATGCAAAATGAATACAGACATAAACACGGAAGTTACCGGTTCCACATAGCTCAAGGAAGCTATATTTTGACCTTTCAGATCTTTCAATGCCGAAAAGAATAAGTAAAATCCTATTCCCGTGTGAACGATACCCAGAATGATGACGAATAAAACATCGCCGCCTGCAAGATGAAGCGCCCCTGCTCCCTGCACGAAGAGTACATACAGCAAAAGCAAAAAAGAAGCTTCCGTCAGTTGAATCACGGTCGTTTCAAATCCTGTAAGACCTTTGATAAATTTATTCAGCAGTATCAGCGAAGCATAAAAGAGTGCCGCAATAAACCCGTATGTTATTCCTGCCGCATGATGATAGCCTTCTGTGATACCTGAATTGTTTTGCATGACTAAAAGCATTCCCAGCATAGCTGCTGCAATACAAGTCATTTTTTTTATTGAAAATTTTTCTTTTAAAATAAAAGGTGAGAAAATCAGCACAAACACAGGCGCAAAGTAATAACTCAGCGCGGCGTTGGATAAGGTTGTATTTTTATACGCCTGCAATAAAAACATCCAGTTGCCGGCAAGCACAACACCAGAAAGCAATAAAATCACGGCATTTGCTTTCAACTTTTCTATGGATATTTTTTGTTTTAAAAAAAGAAAGATAAAAATTAAAAAGGCACTTCCTATGAAGCCTCTAAACAGCGCAATAACGCTTGAGGATGCATCGATATATCGCACAAAGACACCCATGGTGCCGAATATGACCATAGACGATAAAAGTTGTATTTTTGATTTCATTTCCTACTCCTTCAAGTTTGACGGCCCATGTTTTTGGCCGCGGCATATTTTGTCCGAATACGGACTCTTTTTTGAGATTGTTGATTGCAAAACTTGATGGAGGTGGCGGAGACGCCGTGCAGCTCACAGAAAATATACTATTAAAATAACGAGACATAAGACTCTCCTCCAAATCATAAAATACTGATTTATTGTATCACAATAATTTTTGCATTGCCATACATATTTTTTTTAATCAAAGCAACGCCAATGAAAGATTTTTTTAAGACGATCCGCTATGGATTTATATGACATTATTTGATATAATTCTTTTAATTCTTTTAAGAGCTTGCAGAGATAAAAGACTTTCTGTTATGCTTGAAAGGAGTTTTGATATGAAAAAACCGATCATCGGCCTTACTCCCCTGTTCAGCGATAAGATAAATAATGTCTGGATGCTGCCCTGCTACACAGACGCCATATGGCACACCGGCGGCATCCCCGTAATTCTTCCTCTCTCTCAAAAGAAAGAAGAAATAGACGAACTGGCCCGCAAATTTGACGGCTTTCTCTTCACGGGCGGGCACGATATCGACCCTTCCATGTATGGTGAGGAGAAGCTGCCTTTCTGCAAAAGCACATCCGCATATCGTGACAACTTTGAGAAAATATTGTTTGAGAAAGCATTGAAATATAAAAAACCTGTCTTTGCCATTTGCCGCGGTTTTCAATTTATGAATGTGGTCCTTGGCGGAAGCCTGTATCAGGATATTGAAATGCAGATGGTACGCGTACTGGAAATACCCCACTTGCAGGAAAAACCATATGAAACCCCTGCACACAGCGTACAGCTGATGCCTTCCACTCCTATCTCAGGCCTTGCCGATGAAGATGTGGTCATGGTCAACACCATCCATCACCAGTCGATACGCACGCTTGCATCCAGCCTGCGCGTTGCCGCAACGGCTCCCGACGATATCATTGAGGCTGTGTATATGCCGAGCGAGGCATTTGTCGTCGGCGTGCAATGGCATCCTGAATTTACATATCAAAATGACAAGTTTTCAAGTGAGCTTTTTAAGGCTTTTGTTAGGGTGTGTCAGGAGTAACACTTATTGATTCTAATAGATTATATCTTTGTTTGATAAATATATATCTTGATCCTATTAGAACTGAATAAAAAGTCAAATGAATCATTTGGCTTTTTATTCTATTCAATTAAGCCTAATTTTACAGTCATATATAAAGTTTTCCAGTTACCAGTATCTTTGCCTACAGATTGAGGATTATTTCCTAGGGATCTACTTCTTTCAATTGTCGTTGAAATAAGTTCTCCGCCTAAATCATCAACAACAATAAACGGATTTTTCTTCCACTCGTATATTCCATTATTTTCTTTTAATAAAGCTCTAAATGCTCCAAGAATTGGGTAAATAAATCCAGTTGGAGTTGTATGCTCCATTTTTTTTCCGTAGAACTTCGACTTATACATTTCCCCGTTTTTTGCGGGTGACACACCCTTAGTAGAACCATATTTCCCTGCCGGGTATTTTTCTTTATAATATTTCCCCATATTAATTTCAATATGATCATACAACTTGAATATATCTCGCATGATGGGTTTCATCTTTACATATGGATTTCTGACATCCTCGCCTAATTCTTTATGATATTTAATATATGTATCAATACATTTCTTCTTAGCACTATATGAAGCAGTAGGAAATTTATTCATATCGAAATATAGATCAATATTAAACATATTTAATATTGCTAAAATATCTGCAACGTCAATATTTCCTTCTTCATTTTCTTTAAAGAAAATATCTGAAAAATATGCTTCATCGGCTATAGCATTTTTAATAATATCAAATCTATTTTCAAGTTCTGCTATAGATTTATCTTGTACTTGTGTAGATGTATTTCTCGCTGCAGCTAGTCTTTGAAATATGTCTTCGACACCAGTTAAAATTTCAAGTTTAATAAATTGCTTACCATAATCTATTTTGTCCCTATTTTCAAGGATTACCTTATAAGTGTGTCCTCCATCAATATCACCATGATATTCCATGTCTTCAAATACTATCGAAAGTTCATTAGAATAATTATTATATCTAATATCAGCTGCAGAAATACATAATCCTCTATTTAATAAATAAAAATCTAAATATGCTTCATCTAGTAAGGACGCTTTGATTTTTTTGGGGACACCTGTAGTAAGTTTTTGCTCTCGAGGATTTGTCTCCATTGGAATGTCATCAGGCAAATTTAATATATCGCAAATTGCAATATACATCATTGCATTTTTGTTGCCATCTTCGTTATTTAAATATGGATTAGGAATTTTTCTGAATGATTCAACTTTAAATTTTAATTCTTTACTCATTTTTTCTCCTTCATCATGAAAGTTTTAAATATTTTCAATACATGGTACAACCATCATCAATTATAAATTATATTAAATTTTTTATATTTTTCAACGCTATATATGACGTTTTGTAGTATAATTATTATGGAGGGTTTTTAAATGAATCAAAATGCACTGCCAAACATCACTATTTATTTTGGTAATAATATTAGAAAATTTCGTGAAATAAATGGATATTCTCAAGAAGAGTTTGCTTTAATGTGTAATATTAGCCGGGCATATTACGGAAGAATTGAAAGAGGCGAACATAGTATTACTATAGACAAATGTGAGCAAATAGCTAAAGCATTAGGCATACACATATCAGAATTGTTTATAGATCTACCAGTTTAATTTGTAATTAATTAAAATTTACAGTTTTGCTTTCTATTACTTATTCAATTATAATAAATATATGGTTTTGATAATTAAAATTATTGAATCATCTTTTTGTTTGTATTTATCTTATCATAAGATCATTAAAAACACCGTTAAACAAATTCTATTGAAATTGAATATAAAGGAATAATAATCATGTACTCCATCCAAAACGAATTAGAAAAAAACCAATGCCGCATAGGCGTTCTGATCATGGAAAATGTAAACAATGCCGCAAGCCAAGAATTTACGGAGGCTAAAACAGCCTTAGAAAAGATGCTTCGAGAAAAATATGCTTGTGCCTCAAGGGCCGAACTTAAAACCCTGCACCCCATCGACAGCTACGTGGCTTATTATAAAAAATTCGGCTACACCTACCATGTGCTGGCCCAGCTTGAATCTATCGTAAAAGGAAAAAGCATTCCAAGTGTACTGCCGCTCGTAGAAGCCATGTTTATGGCAGAATTGAAAAACATGCTGCTCACCGCCGGACACGATGCGGATAAAGCGGCTTTTCCGATCAGCTTAAAAAAATGCACGGGGCAAGAAAGCTTTGTTACGATGACAGGCAGAGAAGTAACCACGGTTGCGAAAGACTGCATGATCACAGATATGAAAGGTATCCTCTCAGCCATCCTGCGCGGCCCCGATCAGCGTACCGCTATTCATAAAGGCACAAAGAAAGTGCTGTACACTGTCTACGGCCTGCCCGATATACAAGATGAGCTTGTATATGATCATTTAAGCGATATAGAGCATTATATTAAACTCTGCTCTCCTGATGCGGTAACAACGTTAAAGCAGATTTATTGAAAATCAATTAGGCATACAAAAAGCCGGCTTCTTACAGCCGGTTTTCACTTTCATTGAGCTGCAGAGAAAGCACCACCTCAATTGCTTTTGCGATCATCTTTGCGGATTGGGAATTGAAATGTGCGCCGTCCACAGTGAGACTTAGCTTTCTCGCTTTTGAAAACCAATCTTTAAAGAAAGGAAAAAAAGTCATGATAAAACCGTCTAAAATTCTTGCAAAATTGGTTTTTCCCCAGCTATACTGCTTTATACCATCTTGAACAATATCTTCCATAAGGCCGTAGGTATCCACATAATGCACTTTGTGTTTTTCCGCCAGCGCGTAAATGATTGCGTTGCGTCTGCAAATAGCATCCAAAGGAAAATCTTTCAATTCGGGAAGAGGTATTCCCACCAGCACAATTTTTTTTTCTTTTTCTTTCAGCAGAAGAATAAATTTTTCGTACTCTCTTTCAAACTGCGCATCATCGGTGATACATTTTCTGCGTCTGCATCTTCTTTTTGATAATATCTTCCAAAATAAAGAAAGCTCTGCCAGATATGGAAGCAGTATATCGTTTGCTCCTATTTCAATAACATACGTATCAAATTGTTCATAGGCCGGTTTTTGCAAATAGCGCACAAGCCGTTGATAGCAGCATTTGGTTGTATCGCCGTTTTTGCCCTTATTGACCGCTTTTATTTCGCGTGACATAAATTTAATACACGAATAACCGATGTTGCCGAAAGTGAGGCTGTCTCCAAGACATAAAATCATACATTTATCACCATAAATTTAAATACTCTTTGTTATAATATTATATCATGTTTTTTATTTTTATGGGACTAAAACGGCAAATAACTTATAAGATGAAATTTTGTGATCAATACAGCCAAAATAACCGAGCACACAAATACAATGAAGGCTCGCTTCTTTGCATGCGGAAGAAATATATTTAAAACGACACCGAAGAAAAGCGTGATAAACAAAGTGATCTTATGGGTATAAAAAGCGGGATAACCTAAAGCATACAATATAGATACGACGGCGGCCGATGCGAGGATGGAAATGATGTCTTTTCCTTTTGAAAACCAAACTACAAAGCCGTAGAGCCCCGAGGCAAAAGAGACCGCCAGCCAGCCCATAAAATAAGCTTTCGGGAAAAAACCGAGCATGAGCTTGCCATAGGCATAATAAGCACCCAGCATGGCAAGAAAAAACAATACGACATTGACTGCCGCGTATGAAGGCTTTCTGCTGTAAACCGCAATTATCGCGGCTGCAAAAACCCAGATGCCGAGCTCTGTAGTAATTTGCCCTATAATACTGATACTGTCCATTCTCTTTGAGATATACCCAAGGCCGGCACCTAAGACGATTATGCACAGGCTATAGAATATATCGGCTCTATAGAGTTTCTTTTTCGGTATTTTCCTGGGTTGATTCAAAATACTTTTGCTCACAATGCTCTCCTTTAAATTTTTGTTTGTAGAAATGCAAATACAGACACCGTAAAACAGCTCATAAAGATGCCGCTTATTGCGATCCGATGTGTTATTTTTTTGTTTCTTTTAAAAGGATAGCCCTATTTATAACAACAGCGCTTTATCAATTGCTTCAGCAAGCTTTTTAGCGGAAGTTGAATTATAATGTGCGCCGTCAACAGTGAGAGTGAGCCCTCTTTTTTTGGAAAGCATGTCTTTGAAAAAAGGGAAAATAAACATAATGCTCCAATCCAAAAATCTTGCAATATAGGTAGTTCCCCATGAATATAATTTATAATCCGACTCGATAAGTGATTGCTGCAATGCATATGTATCCACAAAACGTATATTATATTTTTTTGCAAGAGCACAAATAATTTTGTTGCGCTTTTTGATACTTTCAAGCGGAAAATCAAGCATTTGAATAAATGGCATGCCCACCAATATGATCCTCTTATTGCCGGCGCTTAGTAACCGAATATAATTTTCATAGACTTTTTCAAATTCTTTGTCGTCTGTGATACATTTTTTATAAGCACAGCGAATTTTTGAATGCAATTTCCAAAATACAGAAACATCAGCAAGATAAGGCAGCATGATATCATTTGTTCCTATTTCAATAATATACGTATCGATTCCGGCATATTTGGGATTTTTTAAATATTTCAGCAATCGTTGATATGCGCATTTTGTCGTATCTCCGTTTTTACCTTTATTGATAACTTTATTTTGCGGGGATAAAAATTTTATATAGGAATATCCGATACTCCCAAAAGTGAGGCTATCGCCTAGACACAATATCATACAATTTCTCCTGAAAAAAGTATTATGCAGATAATGAATTTATTATATCATCTCTATTATGCATTATTTTTGAATAATATAAAATAGTAAACTTTTACATAAAAAATCCTGTTTACAACAGTTGACTTTGAATTATATATTGCAAATAGAACAAGCCTCATAAGCAACAAGCAGACCATGTTCTCTTCAAACCGGCCTGCTTTACTATTTATATTTTTAAAATCCCGTCGCCTTATTTAACCTAAAAATTTTTCTACAATTGCATTAAATTTCTTTGGATTTTCAAAAAACATAAAATGGCTTCCGCCTTCTTCCTCACTGAATATTTCCAACTGCGAGCCTCTTATCTGCGTGTGAATCCATTTTAGAGCATCCACAGAAAAAATACTTGCTTCGCCGCCTATGATAAGTGTGGGAAGAGTGATCCTTGGTATTAAATCCCGCCAGTCGCTTACCGAATGATTGAATAACAGTAAAGCTGCATATTTTGAAGGCATTTTAATATTTTCCGATATGATCCAATCAAAATCTTCTTTCTTTACTGCTTGCGTTACCATTGTGCCGACAAGACTATCAACCACAGTCATTGCGCTGCTTGGATCTGATAATCCGTTGATCGTCTCAAAAGTGACCTGCGCGTCAAATATGGGGCCGGCTGCTTTGCGCTCTTCTTCATCCCAGTCCGGATTGTCATAAATGAAAGGAACTTGGTCAACTAAAATAATTTTTCGAATCTTATGTTCTCCAAAAAGCTCAATCAAATTCCAGATAACCGAGCAGCCCATGGAATGCCCCAGCAGATACACTTTATCGTCTGAAATATAATTGATAAAATCATATACATCTTTTGCCAGGCGGCTCACTTTATACCCATAGGCCGGCTTCTCACTTTCTCCATGCCCACGCATATCAATGGCATAAACATGGTATTTCGAAGCGAATTCATCAATTTGATGTTTATATTCTGCAGCACTTTGCGACCAGCCGGGTATCATTACCAAAGGCGTTCCCTTACCAGCTTCTATGTAGTTCAGCTTTACGTTGTCATTTGTGATAAAATACTTATTATTCATTATTATCCTCCTCTGAATTTTTATTTTTTGCATTAATATGAAATATAATATATGACATAAGCAGAGACACAAAGAAATTAAAAAGTGCATAAACGACAAGCAGACCATGTTTTCTTCAAACCGGTCTGCTTAATCGCTGGAGATATACCGCAATGGCGTGCTCCTCCTAATGTTCTCTCCTATCCGAATCTTTTTTTCCATACATTCCTTTTCAGGTATGCGAAAGAACTATTACATTCGGAACGATCAATCAGACAATTACAATATGACCGCATAAGCGATGCTCTTATAATTCTCTCTGCTTATGATGCAAATCATTTTCCAAATTGCTTACTGCTTTGTTTTAAACAGGCTTTACATGATTAGCATTGCATGACACCTCGTCATATCGCTTTTTCTTTCAGAGCCCTTGGACTCACTCACTTCCTGCAAACATCGTTTCGCCAATTTATTGAAAATATCTGTATTCCATAAGCAATTGATATTTTCGGAGTTATGCAAACTACTTTGGTAAACCTTTTCATTTGCTTGTCTATATTGTAAAACAACTATTTTTATTTGTCAATACTTCCGGTTTGTTTGTTTTTTATTTATCACTTTTAAAGGGCAAGCTTGAAAACCTGCGCTTTAAAAATCTATTTCTTCTCTTTTCTGAAACACATAAACCAATCCAGACAATATTGATCGTCACTTTGGCTTTCCATTCTTTCTTTTGCGGTTCCGCAGGATCCTGCCGTCGGCACGATAACATCATCGCCCGGGCGCCAGTTGGCCGGTGTTGCCACCATATCACTATCAGCTTTTTGAAGCGCTATGATAATTCGCTTGATTTCGTCAAAATTTCGTCCTGTTGAAAGCGGATAATAAAGAATTGTTCTGATAATACCTTTCGGATCAATTACAAACACGGCTCTCACTGCCTGTGTATTTGATTGTTCCGGCTGAATCATGCCGTATTTTTTAGCTACTTCCATGCGTATATCTTCAATTAAAGGGAATTTTACTTCAACCTTTTTCATGCCGTTCCATTCAAGATCCTGGATTTTTCTCAGCCATGCAATATGCGCATACAAAGAGTCAACAGAAAGCCCCACAAGCTCTGTATTTAATTCTTTGAATTCTTCCGCCATTGTAGCAAAAGTCATAAATTCGGTCGTGCACACAGGCGTAAAATCTGCGGGATGTGAGAACAAAATAACCCATTTTCCTTCATAATCAACGGGGAAATTGATCTCTCCCTGTGTGGTAACAGCTTTAAATCCCGGTGCTTTATCTCCTATAAGCGGCATTTTGTTTACATTCATTTCTTCCATGATTTTTCCTCCTTTATATTCATGATATTATATATAATATACTGTTTTTAATATATGATAACTGTGATTCATGTCACATATCAATAATAGTTTTTATTATTAATTTAATTTTTTTATTTATAATTATGTGCTTTATTTTTCTGTTTTAATAAGAGGAGCTCTAAATAAACCGGCGGCCAATGTATGCATGAGGGCAACGGGCATCATGACGGTTCCTAAAATCATTACACTGATTTCATAAAACAAAGAACTTCTTTCATCAGGCTTTTTCTTGAATCTGCCAAAAAACGAGCTCCAAGGAATGCCATAAGCGTTTCCGATCATGATAATACGAACAGCAGACAGGATCTCATAAGCTTTTAGAGATCCATATACTTCTACCACCCGATCCCAAGATTCACCCGAAGGCTCCCCTCTGCTTTCTGCATAATGCTGCGCGAATAAAATCGCGGGCAGCTCCTCGGCCGGAATATCCGTGGTGACACCAGAAAGCATGCCCTGTATTTCTTCATTGCTCATTCCTGCTTCAAGCGCCATTTTGGCATGCGCATAAGAACACACGGCGCAGCCGTTTACTTCGGTCACCGCAAGCATGATCCTTTCAATAAAATCTGACTGTAAATCATTATTCCTTTTTGCCTTGCGCATGTATTTCATTGTGCGTATACCTTGATATAAAATCCTGTATACTTCCGCAATCGTGTAAAGTTTTCTTCCATGATCAATTTTCATTTTATTATCACATCCATTAATATCTTAATGGAAATATTATACTCGGTTTACTGATTTATATTTGTAATCAGATCACATTGCTGCATCTTTTTGCTATCTCATGCTTTCCGATACGCTTAGTATACGATGGAGCGCTTTCTTCTATGATGGCTACAGCCTTATCGGACGGCCTCAAGCGGAATCGGTGAGACGAGAGAGGACACATCCAATATGGATATATAAAAAACTACGTAGTCTCTGACATTTCGTGAAAAATCCCTCAGTTATTTAACAAAATCAATAAAAAATATAAATAACGCCACACATGCGGCGTTATCTTATTATAATCATTAGTGAGATGATATACTTTTAGAAACACTATATTATTTTTTTAAATATATATTTGCTACCGATCAAGCATCTTTTTCAAATATCCCTCATTGAGTAAATGCACCGTTTCAAATTTCCCGTCATAGAATACAGCCCAATTATTAAAAACACAAGGTAATGACTTTGCTTTTTTTAGTGTATCAACAGCTATGAGCGTAAGCGGTATTTGATTTTCCTTACAGTAGTTTTCAATTTGCTCTATGCAGTTTGGAATATAAGGGCACTGCATGCCATAATAAATAGTCAGCTCTTTATTTTCAATTGATTGTTTTTTTGCATTTTTTGTAAAGTGCGGTATCGTGCCGTCAAACGATAATGCCAGAAGTTCGTACTCATCATTGATTGCATCCGCTGTTTCAAAGCCATATTTTTTCATAAATTTTTTATCCGACAAGAAAGGCTTTTTCTTCTTGGAGCTGATAATGCATACACCTGATTTGTTTTGTTTTTTTGCATCATCAATACAATATTCAAGTAATTCTTTTCCATAGCCTTTCCCCTTAAAGCTCCCGGATACCCACAGACAATAAATATACACATAGTCCTCTCCCTCAACAGGTACCCATGCTTTCTCAAGCGGAGCGTATTCAATAAATACTTTGCCTTTTGCATTCAATTTCCTGAAGATATGTCCCTCGCCGATTCGCTCTTTCAGCCAGTTTTTTTTCTCTTCAACGCCCTGCTGATGTTTTTTATCGGCTATAGCACAGCATAAATGTTCACTTTCTATATTTTCAGCCGTTAAAACAATATATTCATTTGCCATAAATGCCTCTCAATTTTTACGATTTGTAATTATTATAACATATTCATCTGTATATCCAACAATCGTAGTTATATTTTACACAGGTATGATTGGCACTTTACGTTGCTGTGCTACACTTCTAATGGAATAAATATTTATCTTACGGCTAACCGCCTGATAAGGGCGGCGAGAATGGAGGAATGAGTGAAAATAGCATATTTTACGGATACATTTGCGCCGGAAGTGAACGGAGTAGCAAATACGCTGTCAAAGCTGAGTCTCTACCTTGAAAAAAATGGAATCAGCCATGCATTCTTTGCCCCGGATTATAACGGCAGAGCTATTCAAACAGACACATATCCCCAAGATAAAATACAAATTCATCGTTTTCCGGGCATCAATGTCAGGATTTCACCAAACAGTTGTTTGGCGTTTCCGAAAACAAAAGAGATTTTTGATCTCTGCAATGATTTTTCTCCCGATATCGTGCATGTGACTACCGAATTTGGAATCGGTTATAAAGGCATGAAATATGCCACATCCCGCAATCTTCCGCTCATTATGAGCTATCACACCGATTATTGTAAATATCTCAGTTATTTCAATCTAAACCCTCTCAAACCTATTGCAAATCTCTATTTAAAGTGGTTTCACCACTCTTCCGAAAAGATCCTGGTCCCCTCAAGATATACACTTAATCAGCTGAGCGAAAAAAACTATAAAAACCTTGGTATATGGTCGAGAGGCATTGATGCCGCAAAATTTAATGTCGGCTTTCGAAGCGAGGAAATCAGAAAAAAACTCGGAATCAAAGATAAATTCGCTTTTTTGTACGTCGGCAGGCTGTCACATGAAAAGGGCCTGCACATGCTTTTATACGCTATTGAAAAGATAAACGCCCGCTTCCCAAACAAAGCGGCATTCATCTTTACCGGTGACGGACCATATGGGGAACATATACGACGCTCGGGCCTTGAAAATGTGATCATGACCGGTTTTAAAACAGGTTATGAATTATCCCAAATTTATGCTTCCTGCAACTGTTTTGCTTTCCCGTCGGGAACCGAAACCTTTGGGAACGCACCCTTAGAGGCAATGGCCAGCGGTCTTCCGGTCGTGGGAGTCAACTGCGGCGGCGTGACCGAATTCCTCGTGCATGACGTCAATGCGCTTCTCTGCACAGATGAAGATCACGAAGCTTTCTCTGACAATATGATACGCCTCATGCAAGATGAGGCGCTTTATCGTTCGCTTGCAGAAAACGGCGAAAAAACTGCATTATCACGAAACTGGGATAAAATTTTTGACGCTCTGATAGCCGACTATCAAACGGTCATCAAACAGCACGCCGCGACCGCATGTCTGCGCGCATGCTGAATACGAGGATACGATAAAAGATTAGGAGATAAAACATGAAACTAAACAGCATCTCGGAAATGTTTAAAGTCTTATTCGGCGATATACCCGGGCAGCTTGTCATTCAAACTACAAATCACTGCAAAGGTGCTTGCCCCCAGTGCGGCATGCGAAAATCGGCTGCAATTGAAAGATGCAGCTTGACGGCGGAAATAATTCAAAAAACGGTTAATCAGTGTGCCGAAAACGGATTTGAAGCGGTATCCTTTACCGGCGGAGAGCCTTTTGTTAATATGGATAAACTATTTTCAGCGCTCGACTATGCAGGCGAGGCCAAAATCCGCTACCTCAGAACCGGCACCAACGGATTTATGCTGGCACCAAATGGAAAAAGCGCCGATATCGAGCAGATAACGCTCTTTACACAACGGTTATCCGTAACAAAAGTGAGAAATTTCTGGATAAGTATAGATTCCGCAGATACACAGATGCATGAGACTATGCGGGGCTTGCCCGGCGTCGTTGAGGGTATTCAAAAAGCTCTGCCCATCTTCCATTCATACGGGCTGTATCCCGCCGCCAACTTAGGTATCAACCGCAACATTTCGGGCTTGCTCATTGAAAGGCTCAATGGTCTTGACGATGAAGAACGTTTTTTGGAGGCATTTAAATCGGGATTTACGGCATTCTTTCAAAAGGTGATTCAAATGGGCTTTACCATCGCCAATGTTTGCTATCCGATGAGCTCAAATAATGAAGAAGTGGCAAATTTCGCTTATGGAGCCATTTCCGCAGATTACATCGTCAGTTTTTCTCCGCGGGAACTTACGCTTGTTTTTCAGGCATTGTTTGAAGTAGTATCAGTTTTCAGAGACAAAATTCGTATTTTTACGCCGCTGTCAATGCTGTATGCTATGGCTAGCGAAGATGAAACGCTGCTGCTGCCTTGCCTGGGCGGCATCCGTTATTTTTATATGGACAGCCGGGACGGACATATTTACCCCTGCGGGTATCGCGGCAATGAAGATTTAGGAGATGATTTACAGAAAGCCGTTCGGCAAGCGGCAAGCTCTCAGGCCAACTGCATAAAATGTCACTGGGAATGTTTTCGGGATCCGTCACAGCTTTTCGGAATTGCCCGTTCTATGCTGCGTCATCCCATCCAAACATTTATTAAAAATCAAATCGACCCCACTATTCGCAGGCTTTGGTTTGAAGATATAAAATATTACATAGCATGTGATTTTTTTGACGGCCGAACCGCGCCGCGGCAGCAAAAAACTCCTTCCCGCACACGGGTAAATACGCACGATGAAATATTATAATTCTTTTATGATATGGCAGATTTAAGCCCTTTTCTCTATGTGTGCACCCGCTTATGCTAAAATATAACATTCCATTGTTATTGAACTTAAAATCATGCCCATAAAAAGCCGTTTCCAACAAATTGCAAACGTGGTCTTATAATTTTCGCAAAATGAAAAATATAATGAATTTTGTTTTGAAACTTTTTGCATTCTCCATTTTATTGAATATAAAAAGCACGTTAGATTTAGCTTAGCGCCCTATCAGATCTTGAGCACAGGCGTCCTTCACGGAGCATGGGCTGCAAGCCTTGTCGTCGGCTGTCTTTTTCGACTTGCAGGAGATCATGCCATAAATAAAAGCGGTCAGAGGTGCCACCAGCAATAGTGCAATGCTGCCGATGAGTACCCGCATCACCTCGATTGTAAATATCTTCATATTCAGCAGACGCACCAAAGACGTTTCACTGACCTTGAAGAGCATCATAAGCATCAGATAACTGCCCGAATATGCCAGCAGCAATGTAGTCGCCATTGTTCCGATGACCGATTTCCCCACATTGAAGCCGGATTTCACCAGCTCTTTTCTTGAAATATCCGGTCGTTTGACCTGCACTTCCTCCATCGCAGCTGCCACATCCATGGCAATATCCATGCAAGCACCCGATGCCCCGATCATGATCGCGCAGTAAAAAATGTCCTGCATATTCAAAGAGGTATACCCGCGTAGCAGCAGCGTGGTTGCATAAGGAGCGGACATGCCATCGATATTCATCAGCGCGCCAAACAGATACGCCAGCGCCACGGGAATGATGATACCCGTTATGGAGCCGAAAAACGCACTGATTGCTTTTTTTGAAAAGCCGGCTACCGAGAATATGATCACGGCTGAGAGCATTACAAGTGTTAAAATGGTTATCGGCATCGCCGGATAATTGCTCAAAAGGCACGGAATCAAGACGATCCAGATTATTAGCACCGATATGATAAAGGATAAAATCGCCCGAAGGCCGATTTTCCCTGCGTACAAAAGCAGCATCACCGCAAAAATGCCAAAAAGGAGCACAATATAATTCTGGCGTACATAATCTACTGCAACAGCGCTCGTTATCCGGCCATTTTCGATGTTTGCACCCACCAGCACCCTATCCCCTACCTCATAATGCTGATCAAATTCAGCTTGACCGATTAAGGAATTGCTAAAGCGAATCGTCTGTCCGTCAAACCTTCCGCCGATCACCTCTCCTTTCAAGCTTTGACTGCCCAGCATCACGACTCCTGAAATCACCATGTCACTGTCATCTGCCTCAATCACGCGGCATATGATTTCAGCCTGCCCTTCATCTACCTGGGAATGATTGATAGCTGCGTTCAGCATAAAAATGAACGAAGCCAGTATCAGGATCATCAGCAGAGACATTATAGAATTTTTCTTCATCTGTTTTCCTCCATTATATAGTTTTAGACACCCCTCTTCAGAAGTGCCTAAAACTATATGTCATGAGTGCCTACGAACCGATCGTTACGCTAAGCACCCGGGCGAGCATCTGAGCAATTTCCGTATTGTCCATAAAGCCGCCGAAGGCCTCTTCAGAGATACCCATAACACTGAAAGGAATCTGCGTACCTGTGTGTGCATAAGTGGTCCACTGCACGCCTGCCCGTTGAGAGATTACATGGTTAACAGCAATGCCTGCCGGATTGTAGCCGTAGCCGGAAGAGGTATCGCCCGCGTCAACCGCGTCCATGCCCGCTTCAATCAAAGCCTTTTCCTCGGCCGTGAAATCTTTAATGCCAACTGTTTCCAAATACTCATAAAACGCATCTCTATTTCCGCCTGCCTGATAAACTTCTCCGTAATTGTCTTCAAAGCTGGCTGTAATTCCATCAATTGCATCCAAATTCAAAAAGTAGTCATTTGCAAAACCAAGTCCAAGACCGCCCGTTTCATGGTCTCCTACAACTACGATCAACGTTTCCTTAGGATGTTCATTATAAAAATCCATAGCTACCTGAACCACTTCATCAAATTCCAGCGTATCGTAGATCGTGGCCACAAGATCGTTTGGATGACAGGCATGGTCGATTCGGCCGCCTTCCACCATTAAAAAGAAACCGTCCTTATTTTGAGAGAGAAGCTCCACGCCCTTCTGAGTGATTTCAGAAAGACTCAAAAGATCAGTGCTTGAATTTGCCCGGTCCACTTCGTAAGGCATATGGCTCTTGCTAAACAGCGCCAACACCTGATCATCTGCTTCGGGCGAGTAGTCTGCAAAATCCGCTGCTCCATCATCGCCGATGAAAGTTTCATACCCTTCGGAAGCCATTTCCGCAACCAAATCTCTGTTGTCTTCCCGTTTAGACGCATCGTTAGAGCTTGGCACAAAATTTCTGTAGCCACCGCCTGCGATGTAATCCACACCGCTGCTCACCAAATCTTCGGCAATGCCGTTTTCATCGTTGCGGTCCGCATTGTGTGCGTAGAACACCGCCGGAGTAGCGTGGGTGATACGTGTGGAAGTCACAACACCCGTGGCATAGCCAAGCTCTTCGGCCGCCTCGACCAGTGTTTTTGTATCCACGCCGTCTGCCGTCTGCGCAATCACCCCATTATTCGTTTTTACGCCGCATGCCAGCGCGGTGCCTGCCGCCGCCGAGTCGGTCACCAGCGTATCAAGAGAATAAGTCGTATTGATCCCGGCAACCGCCATGTCATTCATCGCAAGCATGGCATTATCATCACCTTGCATATGCCTGAAATAATATTCCGCAACCTGACGCTGAGAAGCACCTAAGCCGTCACCGATCAAGTAAAACACATATTTCGGCTGCTCGATCTTTATCGTTTTGCCGTCAGCCGTTTGGATTGTCTGAGTACACCCGGTCAAAACTGCAAAGCAAAAGACCAGACAGACCAATACCGCCCAAACAGCTCTCATTTTCTTAAACATCTTTGATTTCCCCCTGTAAAAGATTTTGAGCGTAATACCCAACAAATATTGTATGATCCGCGTGTAAATTTCACAATTATACCTGCGTTAATTATGGGTAAAGTAAGTAAACCGCACGTTGTTTTTCAATTTGGTTTATTTTTATTTAGTTATCTGTTTTATATTAAAACACAGCCAATTTAATTTTTCACCTCCAAATATTCAACATTTTGTTGATTTTATTGCAATTACAACTCGTTGTTGTATAATTTATTAAAAAAGGTTTTTATTATAAAAAACAGAGCCTGATAATCAAACATTATGTATGATTGCTAATTATTTTAATGTAACAACTACTTATCCTCTCGGAAGAGATGACGATATAGAAACCATAGTATCCTATCATGATAATGATGAATGGACAGACGAAGAGCTTGCTGATATAGAAAAATTTAAAGAATTTATACGTATGAAAAAAAAGAATAAATGACACTAAAGAAAAGACAGCCGCTGCTGTCTTTAAACATAATATATAGGAGTAGTTTTTATATCGATAGTTATTTCTATTATTTTCTTAATTAATAAGGGTGATATTGTGAATAAAATTAAAAAATTAAAGAAAAGAAAAAAATTTGACCCAAAATGATTTGGCTAAATTATTAAATGTTCATCAAACTGCTATTTCTCAATGGGAGCAAGAAAGAACCATGCCGAATATAGAGACTGCAAAAAAAATGGTAACTTTCTTTGGTGTCACGCTAGACTACCTTCTCGGCAACGAAGAAGAAATAGAAACTACCGCCACACACAGTGATAGTGATGAATGGACAGACGAAGAGGTTGCTGATATAGAAAAATTTAAAGAGTTTATACGTATGAAAAAAAATAAATGACACTAGAGAAAAGACAGCCGCTACTGTTTTTAAATATATTAGATATAAAGGAGTACTTAAAATGACGTGTCCAAAATGCAATAGCGAAAATGTTAATGTGCAGGCTGTCGCAATACAGAAGAAAAAAAGAAGAGGAGTTGTATATTGGGTATTCTTCGGTTGGTTAATAGATATTTTATTGTGGATATTCTTAACACTGCCCCGCCTACTAATTGCAATGTTCGGCCACAAAAGAACTAAAACAGTTGTAAAATCTATTGCTGTTTGTCAAAATTGTGGAAATAAATGGAACGTATAAAATAATTCTACAGTTGTGAGTGGCTAATTGCAAAAATATGCCTCAAATGGAACTTATCAAAAAAAATAAATGACCATGAAGAAAAGACCTCTGCAGCTGTCTTTTCTTTTTTATATAAATATAATTTTGGGGGAATAAATTATATGAGAAAAATAATCGTAATTTTATTAACACTGACATTATTAATAACATTCACAGCTTGTTCAAATATCGAATTTATAAATTCTACAGATGAATCATCAGGTATTGAAATTATAGGAGAACCTGAAATTACTGTAACTGATGATAGCGACATCGGTAATACTTGGTATAACTTACATATTACGGGAACGTGTAAAAATAACTCTGAATATGATTATACTTCTGTTTCGTTTATATTTTATTTTTATGACATAGATAATAATGAGCTTGAAATGATTGTTACTTTTATAGATGATATTAAAAGCGGTGAAGAAGCAAAACTTTATGCAGAAGATATAATTTATAAAGAAGATTATGAAAATATTCATTGGTATGAACTACAAGACATATATACTTCTAAAGATTCAGATCCGACACAAGAAGATATAGATGACGCCCTTAGAAACGAGGCTGTAAAAGCAAATTTTGTTGAAATTAATGCCGGTAATTGGAAAAGCAAAAAAGTTTATGCCGAAGGAGAAGTATCAGCACTAGATACATCTAACAGAGCAATGTATCAGTTTACACTAGCGATGAAAGAAAATGGTGGATACGGAATATACCTAATTAAAGCCTTTACAACTTTACCGAATAACGCTGCATTAGACATACTAAATAATGGTGATACAATCAGGGTTTATGGCACAGTTTCAGGAAAAGATGAAAACACCAGCATGCCTATCATATCTGTTACTGTTATAGAGTTTAGATAGAGATAGTTATAGAGTACCAACCTAATACATATATAGGATAAAAAATAATGAAAAAGAAAAGATATTCGCACCCATATGGTCTTATTGAAATATTACACCACATCAATTAAGACATGTACATTCGACTATTTTATACGATGCAAATGTTGATGATTTTGAAGTAATGGAACAATTGGGGCATAGCAATATAAAATGAACACGAATATTTATGCCCATTTAAGAAAAAAAAGATGAAATTCGAAATAAAATAAATACTTATCTAGAATCAGAATACATAAAATTACAACTTAATTATTGCAATCATGCAAAATAATAAAAATCCGTATATTCATAACAAAATATACGGATTTATTCTCTTTGAACTGGTCGGAGTGAGAGGATTCGAACCTCCGGCCTCTTGAACCCCATTCAAGCGCGCTGCCAAACTGCGCCACACCCCGACTGAAAGCAAGTAATATTATAGACTTTGCTTTGCTTTCTGTCAACTTATAAATTGGCTTCTAGCCTTTGAGTGCTTTGAGCTCTTCCAACAGCGCGGGCACTACCTCAAATATATCTCCCACTACCGCGTAATCCGCGACGCCGAAAATAGGCGCCGTGCCATCTTTATTGATGGCGATGACCACATCGGAAGATGTCATGCCCGCCGTGTGCTGCACCGCCCCCGATATACCGCATCCTATATAAAGCCTCGGGCACACGACCTTGCCCGACTGGCCGATCTGGCAGCGCACGGGATACCAGCCGTTATCCACAATCGGACGTGTAACGCCCACGGTGCCGCCAAGCAACCCAGCAAGCTCCTTAAACAGCTCTATCTGCTCCTCTGTTTTTACGCCTCTGCCGATCGCAATGATAACTTCGGCGTCTTCTATCTTCATCTCATCCGTACATTCATTTTCAATGTAATCCACAAATGTGGTCCGTATTTTTTCCTGTGCGTAGCGAATATCTTCTTTTATGACTTTTACGTCCTCTTTTTTACAAGCCGGGGCGATTTTAAACACGCCTTGACGGATCGTGCCTATCTGCGGCCTGCTCGTATCACAAACGATCGTGGCCATTAAGTTGCCGCCGAATGCTGGCTTTGTCCATTCGATATCTTTTGTCTGCGGATTATAAAAAAGCTCCGTCGTATCCGCAATCGAGCCCGTATCAAGCCTGCAAGATAGCCTCGGCGCCAAGTCTTTCCCATTCTCCGTTGCGCCCATCAGCAAAGCGGACGGCCTATATTTCTCACAAAGCTGTGTAAATGCATGCACATAGGCGTCTGTGGAATAATGCGCATACTCTTCCGCCTCTACAGTGATGATCTCATCTATACCATAAGAGGATATTTCCTCTGTCATGTTTGCACAAGCCTTGCCGATAAGCACGGCGATCAGCTTTTCCCCTGCCGCATCCGCAAGTTTTCTTGCCTCGCCGAGCAATTCCAGTGACACTTTTGCCGCCCCATCTTCACAAGCCTCAACATAGACCCATATGTTCTTATAATTTGATTTATCCATGTGCCGCCTCCTATACCAATTTGTTTTCGACAAGCAGCCTTGCAAGCGCTTTACCTGAGAGCTCGTCTGTTTCTTCTTTAATGATCATCCCTGCCTGTCCTGTCGGCGGTACAAAACTGCGAAGCACTTTAGTGCGTGAGCCGGTCATGCCGATTTTATCCATATCCATGCCTTCAACCTCGGCGGCGCTGAGTATTTTTATTTCTTTTCTGTTTGCCGCCATTTTACTCTTCATGGACGGATAACGCGGCGTGTACGACGTTTTTGTCACGGTGAGCACACAAGGCAGCTGCGCCTTTAAGACCTCCCTGCCTTCTTCCAGCTCCCGGCTTACGGAAAGATAGTTCTCTTCCAACTTGATATCCATAACGCTTGTGACTTGATTGTAATTCAAATGCTCCGCGATCTGCGGACCGACTTGCCCTGTCTCCCCGTCAAGCGTATGTTTGCCGCATACGATAAGGTCAAACTCTCCAAGCTGCTTTGCGGTCATGCTCAGTGCGTAGCTCGTTGCCAGTGTATCAGAATCTTTAAAAGCTTTATCTGTTAGCAGCACGGCTTCATCCGCTCCCACCGCCAAACACTGTTTGAGCGCGTCTTTTGCCTGCGGCGGCCCCATACTGAGCACGGTTATCGTGCCTCCGTAGGCTTCTTTAAAACGCACGGCGGCCTCGACCGCGCATGCGTCAAGGGGATTTAATATCGCAGGCACACCTTCTCTGATCAGGCTGCCTGTTATTGGATCTATTTTGATTTCTTCCGTATCCGGCACTTGTTTTACACAAACCAATATATCCATTCTTATCTCCTTTTTGAACATAAGGGCAGATAGCCTATCTGCCCTTTTATTTTTATTATTTAATTGTCATTTAGTATATTTTTTATCTAAGTATTGCATTTGCGATAATAGAACGCTGAATTTGATTTGTTCCTTCAAAGATTTGGAAGATTTTCGCATCTCTCATACGTTTTTCAACCGGGTACTCTCTGCTGTAGCCATATCCGCCGAAAATCTGTACGGCGTCTGTTGTTACTGCCATTGCCATATCGGATGCAAATGTTTTTGCCATTGCGGCTTCTTTGGTATATTTTTGTCCGGCCTGCGCAAGCGCAGCCGTGTTATGTGTGATTGTTCTTGCCGCTTCTATTTGAATTGCCATATCGGCCAGCATAAACTGCACTGCCTGATGGCTTGCGATCGGAGAACCGAAAGGCTTTCTTTGTTTTGAATAATCGATACAATCATCGAGAGCCCCTTGCGCAATACCCACAGCCATCGCCGCGTTAAACACTCTGCCGATATCAAGAGCAGACATAGCGATTTTGAATCCGATGCCTTCTTTGCCGATCAGGTTTTTCGCGGGTACGCGTACATTGTCGAAAAATACATCACAAGTATTGGATAGTCTCAAACCCATTTTATTCTCTTCTTTGCCGATTTGAATACCCGGCCTGTCTTTTTCAACTATGAAAGCGCAAATACCTCTCACGCCTGCTTCAGGTTTGATCGTTGCAAAAACAATATGTATGTCTCCATATTTTCCGTTGGTTACAAAAGTTTTCGGTCCGTTTATGATGTAATCATCCCCGTCACGGGTGCATGTGCAGCGAAGCGCTCCGGCATTGGAGCCTGAATCTGCTTCCGTTAATGCGAATGTGATAAATCCGCCGGGGGTGATTCTTTCTGCTACATATTTTATCTGTTCCTGTGTACCGAATTTTGATACACATGCAAACGGCAGACCATTGAGTGTAAGCGAAATCGCAAACCCTGCATCCACCTTTGCCAGCTCTTCAAGCACAAATGCGATTGTGTTATAGTCAAGCCCTACGCCGCCGTATTGCTCTTCAATATCCATACAGTGAAACCCGAGCTCAAATCCTTTTTTATATAATTCCAGGGGGAATTCGCCTTTTTCGTCAAGTTCATATATGTGTGGCTTTACCTCATTTTCCATGAATTCTTTGGCCAGCGCTGCCAAATCCATTTGATCTTGATTCATTATCATTGCCATATCAACTACTCCTCCTTAATAAAATATAAAACTATTATACACTATGAAAACAATGATTATAAAGAAGTATTTTTTAATAATAATAAAATTATACATTGATTTTATCGTTTTCAATACTTTATAATGAAACAAAATGATTCTATAAAAAACGAGTCATTAAATGTAGGAGGGTAACATATGGAACTTGTAAAACAATTCGATGAAATGCTTAAAGACTACATCAAACCTTTGACATCTCCTGTTGCCGTGAAATTACTGCAAGATGACGAGGAGTTTTTTGAAAAAGCACGCCGCCCGGCTAAGATTTTCGGCCACCCGATCGCCCTATGCCAAGGAATCGGCATTGTGCGCAGATATGGCTGGACATTAGGCTTTGGCAAAGGTGACAATGCATGCGGTCCTTCTCTTGCTTATCTTGGATGTCTGCCGTATACAGAAAAGCAAAAAGAAGGCGGTATCGTCTACCCGCTTTATGCAAAAACGCTTCAAGCCGGCAAAAAAACAGAAGAAGCCATTGGAAAGCTTGAAGAAGGCACATTTGACAAGATCCTTCTTGCTCCTTTGAGTAAAGCTGCTTTTGTTCCCGATGTGATTTTAGTTTATGGTAATCCGGGTCAGATCGTTCGCCTCGTGCAAGGCGCAAACTATGTCGAAGGCGGTTATGTCACTACCAAAGCAACAGGAAGGGCTGCCTGTATCTCAGAAATCGCAGCTCCATACAAAACCAAAGACTGCAACCTCACAATCCCGGGCGCAGGAGAAAAAGTTTTTGCGCTAACCAATGATGATGAAATCATTTTCTCTGCACCATACAACAAACTCGCCGATATCATTGAAGGTGTTACAGTCACGCATAAAAGCGGCATAGGCCGATTCCCGTGGCCGATTGCCGGTATCAAAGCGGCACCTACCATGCCGGATGAATATAAGTTCCTTCAAGTCATGGCAGGCATCGAAAAAGAAGAATAATGCCCTTTAAAATCCAATAAAAAAGAGCTTATCTACAAGCTCTTTTTATCAGCATGCAAATAAATTGCGCGCACATACTTTAAATACTTTCAATCGTTTCTTTTTCACATGAAAATCACAGTAAATTGACAAGTCTGAATTTATTCATTAAAATACATTTTAATAGCCAGAATATCTCGTAAGGAGTAAAGGAATGGATACCGCAATTAAAATACCAAAAATGTTGGAAAACGAAACGAACGACTTCTGCCCGGGCTGCATGCTGGGCATCGTCATCCGCCTGATCGCAGAACTTATAGAAGAAATGGAACTCAATGATGTGCAATTGCTGCCCTTAGGTGTTCCCTGTCCAGAAAATGCAACCGGCTGGGGAGAATTCACCATACTAAAGCCACCCTTCGGCGCAAGCGCTATGAGCGCGAGTATCAAACGCCTGCATCCCGATAGACCGGTTATTATATTCCAGGGAGAAGGCAGCACGGCATCATCGGGTGTTTCAGATACCATTCACACAGCAAACAGAGGAGATGCTGTTACTGTGGTTTCAATCAACAATTTATGTAAAGATAATTTCAGCAGCGGCATGCCGTTTGGCTCAGCATACAGTTTTCAATCTCCTGCAAGTTTTCAATCTCCTGCAAGTTTTCAATCTCCTGCAAGTTTTCAATCTCCTGCAAGCTTTCAATCTCCTGCAAGCTTTCAATCTCCGGCAAGCTTTCAATCTCCGGCGAGTTTTCAGCCTCCCAATATACCGGGAAACTTAAAAACGGCGGAAATGATCGCGACACTGCCAAAAGCGCAGTATGTAGCGAGAGTATCTCTGCATAATCCAAGTGAAATTTTAAAAGCCAAAGCTTCAATAAAAAAAGCACTTGAAATTCAAATCTGCCATCAGGGATATTCTTACGTTGAAATCATGTGTGCGTGCCCTGTGAGTCTTGACATTGAGCCGGCCGAAGCGCCGCAGTATATGCAGGATGTGCTTCTGCCCGATTACTCACTGGGTGTGTTTAAAACGATTGATGAATAAAAAGGATAAAAATCACTATGACCAATCAAGAATTAATAAATTTGGCGATAAATTCCAGAAAAAAAGCCTATGCTCCCTATTCAAATTTTAAAGTAGGTGCTGCGCTGCTTGCTTTATCCGGCAAAGTCTATACGGGCTGCAACATTGAAAACGCTGCCTATTCACCCACTAATTGTGCTGAACGCACGGCTTTTTTTAAAGCAGTCTCGGAAGGCGAACATGATTTTAAAAAAATAGCAATTGTATGCGGCTATGAGGAACCGTTGAATCAATACTGTTCTCCATGCGGCGTATGCCTTCAGGTGATGAGCGAATTTTGCGACAGTGACTTTGAAATCATTCTTGCAAAAAATACAGAAGATTATACAACCCACAAACTTGGAGAATTACTGCCCAGTGCCTATACGCTAAAGAAAAAAAATTAAGATAAAGAGTGCCATTTGGGCACTCTTTACTATCTACCTAAAAACATTTTGATTTAAATAATCGGCTCCTTTATCAACTGCTTCATTGATATAATCACTGCCCTTATCAACAGCTTTGCCTACATACGTGCTGCCTTTGTCGACGGCATTTTTAAATGTTTTTTTCATTTTATTTTTATTGTTCATCATGCCTCTTGCAGCCATGATCGTTGCCGCTACACCGACAGCACTGATAAGCGCAGTTGTTGTCTTTTTATTATTCATCATCTTCACTCCTTTTCGCTTTATTTTTTGCAAAAAAATTATTTCTTATGACATACAAAATTTGATAATTTTTATTTTTTAATTTATAATATTTAAAATGAAAAAAATTTTAAATAAAACACAAGCTGATCAGGTTATTTATAAATTAAACGAAGCTTACGAAGATGTGCAGACATTTCTAAATTACTCAAGCCCGTATGAACTTTTTGTAGCCGTTATCCTTTCCGCACAATGCACGGATAAGCGCGTTAATGAAATCACATCCACTCTTTTTAAAATAGCCGATACTCCGCAACAAATGCTTTCATTGGGCCGGGAAAGATTGGCATCTATCATCAAAAGCGGCGGACTTTATCAAAATAAATCTAAAAATATTATTCTGGCAAGTGAAATGATTATCAAAAATTTCAGCTCTCAGGTACCTGATACAATGGAAGATTTGCTGACATTGCCGGGTGTAGGGCGAAAGACGGCAAACGTGATCCTATCCCATATTTATAAAAAAGATGCTATCGCGGTAGACACACATGTTTTTCGCGTATCCAACCGAATTGGCCTTGTCGACGAGAAAAATCCCGACGATACAGAAAGAGCATTAATGGATGTTATTGACAAAGATTTATGGAGCAAAATGCATTTTAAATTGATCTTGCATGGGCGTAATACCTGTACTGCAAGAAATCCGAAATGCAGCATATGTATTATTAATGATATCTGTTTGTATTTTAAAAAATTTTAAAAAATAAATCTTGAAAAAGGAAAAAAATGAAAAAGGAACATAAGAAAAAATTAATAGGTCCAACGATTGCACTGATTGTTTTTGTGATTTTATTTATCTGCATGTTAATTATCAATGCTATATCCATACAGTTTGCTTTGGTTCCTATGTTTGCGCGTATTCTGTCACTGGTCATTCCGCTTGGCGCGATAGGACTCATGATATATGTCTACATCTTAAGAGTAAAAGAAATTAAGGAGGGTAAAGAAGATGATATTAGCAACTATTGATTACATTCCCGGCAAAGAATTTGAAGCACTGGGTATGGTAAAAGGCTCCATGATTCAGTCAAAACACATTGGCAAAGATATCGGCAGCGCATTTAAAAGCATTGTTGGAGGAGAGCTTGCCGCCTATAGCGAAATGATCAATGAATCAAGAAGCATTGCCACACAAAGAATGGTTCAGGAAGCGCAGTCTCTCGGTGCAGATGCCGTCATTGGTGTTCGCTATTCATCAAGCACCGTTACACAGGGTGCCGCTGAAGTGCTGTCATACGGCACAGCCATAAAGTTTAAATAATCATTGCAAAGCAACTTCATATTTGATACTATAATTCATACGAAAATGTACTTGAGGGAAAACGGTGAAAATCCGTTGCAGCCCCCGCTACTGTAAGCGAAGACAAATCTCAATGATGCCACTGCCCGCCGGGTGGGAAGGCAGAGAGGAGGATGAACGCGAGCCAGGATACCTGATGCATTTTTTACTGCTAATAACTCTCGGAGGGCGGAGTTAAACGTACTGTTTCGTTCGTTTTAATTAATTTCTCTTGCCTGAAGGGGTGTAGAGAAATTTTTTTATAATAAGGAGAAATAATACATGTACAAAAAACAAAAGCAACTACTCTCGATACTGCTTGCCATACTTCTTTTGATTTCTTTTGCATCCTGCAGCAACACTTCTACAAGTTCACAGGCCGACCAAACGACCTATCCTTTATCGATCACAGACGATTTGGGCAATCAGGTAACCATAGATGCAAAGCCTGCCCGCATTGTAAGTTCTTCCCCTGCTGTTACGGAAATATTGTTTGCTTTGGGGCTGGATGAAGAAATCGTGGGTGTGAGCAGTTCATGTGATTATCCTGAAGCTGCAAAATCCAAGCCACAGCTCTTTGACTATGCAGCGCCTGATGTCGAAAGCATCATCGCCGCAGAACCGGATGTGATATTATCGGATGTGGCCTACGGCATCCCGGAAGACACACAGCTTCTTTTGGAACAATCAGATATTACCATTGTGCTGATGACCTATACATCCATTCAGGATGTGCTGTCCAATATCACACTGATCGGTCAAATTACGGATAAAAACACTGAGGCTGCCGCACTTGTTGAAGATATCAATACTCAAATTGCCGAGCTCACCGCAAAAACGCAGGACCAGCAGTCAAAAAGCGTATTTATTGATGTCGGCGGATTTTATTCCCCCGGCACAGACACTTACTTAAATAATATGCTTACCGCACTTGGAGCTACCAATATAGCGGCAGAAATCGGAAGCGGCTGGGTAATGGTGCCGGTGGAAAGCCTGCTTGAAAAAGATCCTGATATCTATATCGACTTATCGGTAAACACTTCCGGAGATATGCCTGCCGAGTCTCTCGTTCAAAATCTGAGCGCAATAAAAAACGGCACCGTCTACACATATGCATACTCAAGCAATGAAACATCCATTCTCTCGCGCCCGGGGCCGCGTATTGTGCAGGCTATGCAATTGCTATATGATGATATTTATGGCAGCTAAATAAAATAATACATGCATATTCTCAAGGCAGGCTCTGCCTTGAGAATTTTAGGTTAGCAAATGAAAAATAAAACTGTTGCATTCTTTATACTGATAAGCATTTTCCTGATGTTGTTTTTTTTAACGTTAGGTCCTGCAAATATCCCTTTTGCCGAAACTTTCAAAATATTACTCGGCAAGCTGTTTCCCTTCGCAAAAAGTGTATCGGCTACAAAAGAAATCATTGTTTTCAATATCCGACTGCCGCGTATTGTGTTATCGTATATTTGCGGAGCTGCTCTGGCATTGTGCGGATGCGGTTATCAGAGTGTTTTTAAAAACCCAATGAGTGACCCGTTCGTACTGGGGGTTTCTTCCGGGGCTGCGCTGGGCGCCACACTAAGCATTATTTTAAACATATCTGCCTCAAATTCTTTTCTTGGCCTCAATATCACTGCTCTTATGGCCTTTGCGGGAGCGCTTGCAACCGTGTTTATTGTCTTTGCCATTTCGCAAAAATCGCATAATGCCTCCACCTCTTCCCTGCTTCTTATCGGCATTGCGATCGGCCAATTTGTCACGGCTGTGATCTCTATTTTAATGCTTACAAATCAGGACAGCATTAAAGATATTTATTTTTGGACACTGGGCAGCTTTTCAGCCAAAACATGGCCGCATTTGTTTATAGTATCCGCTTATTTTATTATCGGACTTATTTTTATGTTTTATAATCACAAAAACTTAGATATCATGCTGCTTGGTCATGAACAGGCACTGCAGCTCGGTCAGGACGTATATAAAGTGCGCAGACATATCCTTTTTATCACTTCAATCCTCGCAGCCGGGGTTGTCTCCGTTACGGGAATCATTGGTTTTGTGGGCCTCATTACTCCGCATATCGTACGGATATTTACAGGCCCTAACCATAAAAAACTGATGCTCTACAGCATTTTTACCGGTGGTATTTTTTTAATGAGCGCAGATACAATTGCGCGAAGTATCACTAGCCAAGAGCTGCCCGTCGGCATTGTGACCGCCATTTTCGGCGCACCGTTTTTCATTTATTTAATTTATTCTTCAAAGCGCGAGGTATTTTAAATGAATTGCATCGAACTTAAAAATGTAGGTTATAAAATAGAAAACAAAACCATCGTAAATGATATCTCATTTAGCATAAAGCAAAGCAGTATGAGCGCTATCATCGGCCCGAACGGTGCAGGCAAAAGCACGCTTGCAAAGCTGCTTACAGGCATACTCGACCCCTCGAGCGGAAAAATATTTATCAATGGCATCCCTCTTATTCAAATGAGCCGTAAAGAAATAGCTAAAAGCATTGCTGTTGTGCCCAGCAGCTTTGAGACAAACTTTGATTTTACTGTTTTTGATATCGTGCTTATGGCACGTTATGCACACAATAAGAGAAATTATATGATCACCGGGCATGATCGCCAACTCGCAAAAGAAGCTTTGGCAAAAACAAACGCACTTCATTTAAAAGATAATTACTATAAAAATCTAAGCAGCGGAGAAAAACAAACTGTACTGCTTGCGCGTGCCATTGCACAGGATTGTCCGATTATACTGCTTGATGAGCCTACCAGTAACCTCGATATTAAAAATCAAATGGAAATTATGCATATGCTAAAAACAATGAATGATGAAAAAAAATGCATCCTCGCCATTATGCACGACATTAATTTAGCGGTCAGATTTATTGAAAATTTTATTATATTAAAAAACGGAAATCTCATTCGTTCGGGAAATATTAACGAAATTTTTACAGAAGAAATACTTTCAGATTTATACGATATCAATATCCATATTTTAAAAGATATTCACAAGCAGTCTCTGTTTATGCAGGCAGAAAAATAATCGTAGTTTCGTTATAAAAACGTTTAAATCAACTGAATTTCACAACTTATCCACAAAGTTTTCCACTTATGCACATATACTTATAATTCGTCTGTTTTTGATGCATATTCGTGGAGTTGAGTGAATTTTTATGTGCTTTTCGGGAAATATTTGTTCTTTTTTTACATGTTTTTAACTGGTTATTCACACTCTATCCTCAGCCTTATGCATCCAATTTTGACAAAAATAAAATTAAATTGATAAAACGTGGTAAAAATAGTAAAATAAGATACGGTGATTTTTTATGTTTAATATTGTGCTATATAATCCGCAGATCCCTCAAAATACCGGAAACATTGCCAGAAGCTGCGCGCTGACAGGCAGTATGCTTCATTTGATCAAACCGCTTGGATTCTCAATCGATGATAAGCATCTTAAAAGGGCTGGGTTGGATTACTGGGATAAGATGAGTTTTTGTGTATACGACAGCTTTGAGCATTTCATTAAAAAAATAAAGCCGCAAAGACTGTATCTTTATACCACAAAAGCACAAGACTATTACACACAGGCAAATTACCGGCCGGATGATTACCTCATGTTTGGCAGTGAGACGGGCGGCGTAACGCAAGATATTCATGCATACTGTGCAAACGACCGCTACACCATCCCCATGAGGGCCGGAGATCAGCTGCGAAGCTTGAATTTATCCAACTCAGTAAGCATTGTTTTATACGAGGCACTGAGACAAAATAATTTTTATGGTTTAAAATAAAAGTAATTATTTTTTGCCAATCGCTATATATTTTTTAGGGAGGTAATAAATGGATACATCAAACGTATATGATATCATCATTATAGGAGGTGGTCCGGGCGGACTGAGCGCCGCGCTGTACGGAGCGCGCTCGGAGTTAAAGACATTGCTGCTTGAAGCAGGTCTGCTTGGCGGCCAGATCGCAACGACCACGCATGTGCAAAACTATCCGGGCTCTATCAAAGACTGCACGGGTCCGAGATTAATTGAGAGAATGGAAGAGCAGGCAGTGGAATTCGGCGCTGAAATAGCTTATGATATGGCACAGGAAATCAGCAAAGAGGGCGATTTATTTACCGTAAAAATCTCTGCAAAGAAATCATATCAGGCTAAAACAGTGATCGTCGCACTCGGCGCCAGCCCGAAGATGCTGGGCATTCCCGGCGAAGCCGAATACCGGGGCAGAGGCGTGAGCTACTGCGCAACATGCGACGGCGGCTTCTTTAAAGGCAAGGACATCGCCGTTATCGGCGGCGGGGACACCGCCCTGCAGGAGGCCATGTTTTTGACAAAATACGCTTCAAAAGTATATATCGTCCATCGAAGAGACGAATTCAGGGGATGCAAATCACTTGAAAGCAGAGCGAGAAAAAACCCGAAAATCGAAATGGTGCTCAACAGCCTTCCGCAGCGCATCGCAGGCACCACCTCGGTGGAAGGACTTGAGATAAAGAATAAAGTCACAGAAGAGCTCAGCACACTGAATGTGAGCGGCGTCTTTTTATTTGTGGGATACAAACCAAACACCGAGCTGGTAGCCGGCCTGATCGACCTTGACGATCATGGATACGCGCTTGCAGGTGCGGATATGTCGACAAAAATACCCGGTCTGTACGCCATCGGCGATATGACGAAAAAGCCGCTGCGCCAGGCCGTTACAGCGGCCGCCGACGGAGCGATCGCTTCCATCAGCGCGGAAAAATATATTGACGAACTCGATGATAAGCAGTGTTAAAAATACAAAATAAAAAAAACTCGGCAGTTGCCGAGTTTTTTTGTTTATTTTATTCACTTAATCATCTTCTGGTGTTGGTGTTGGATATATACCTGTAATGTCATCTCCTGCATCATACGTAACGCTAGTTACCGTATTGTCAGTTCCAACAACAATTGAAAATGTGCCATCAAATTCACCAGCTTGTAAAGTTACATCAGTATAAAAATCGCCATCCTCAGCATCATCGTAAGTACCAGCTGTTATGGGAGAACCACTTGCAGTAGCAAATGCTGCTTCAGCAGATGCGATGCTGTATACTGTTCTTGCATTGGCTACAGCGGTCTGCTGTCTTGCTTCTGTAATAAGATTTGTCATCGTCGGAACAAGGATCGCTGCCAAAACGCCTAAAATAGCAATAACTACAATAAGTTCGATAAGCGTAAACGCGCGTTTTTTGGATTTCTTTTTTTAATTATTATTCATACTTACTATACTCCTTTGAAATAAATTATCGTTTTTTGATTATAGTACATGATACCAAAATTAGCAACAAAAAACTACATTTTTTTCATTTTTTTTACAATTTTTTTATAAATATTTCTTGAATTCCTTCATATTGACTGCTTTTTTCTCCGCAACCGCTTGTTCAACTTTATTGGTTTTTACAAGTTTTGCAAGGTCTGCATCCATTGCCTGCATGCCGTGTTCTTTTCCCGTTTGAATAAAATTATCGATCTGATGGGCTTTGCCTTCACGAATGAGGTTGCTTATGGCGTCTGTGCAAGCCATGATTTCAAGCGCGGCTATTCTTCCGGAGGAGCCTTTCAGCGGAAGCAGCTGCTGCGAGATGACTCCCTGCAGGGATTCTGCGAGCTGTGTGCGGATTTGCTGCTGCTGCGCAGGTGGAAAAACATCTATGATACGGTCAATCGTATTCGATGCGCCCATTGTGTGCAGCGTGGAAAATACCAAATGCCCTGTCTCGGCCGCAGTGATTGCGGCTCTGATGGTGTCCAGATCACGCATTTCGCCGACCAATATAATATCGGGGTCTTCACGAAGCGCCGCATGCAGCGACGGCGCAAAGCCGATGGTATCTTCGGATACTTCCCTCTGATTGACCATGCATTTTTTATGCTGATGCAAATACTCGATCGGGTCTTCAATCGTGATGATGTGCTGCGCCCTGTCTTCATTGATGTAATCCACCATGGCGGCAAGCGTCGTCGATTTCCCGCTTCCCGTGGCTCCCGTCACCAGTATCAATCCTCTTGGAAGCATACAAAATTTCTTGAGCACGGGCGGCAGATGCAAGTCATCCAGCGTCGGAATGATCCTTGCAAGGATTCGAAGCGCCATTGCATAGTTGCCTCGCTGCTTATATACATTCACCCTCATGCGGTTGTTGTGCGCAACATAAGCAAAATCCGTATCTCCCTTTTCTTCCAAAGAGTGCTTTTTACGCTCGGGTATGACCGGTACAATCAATGCATTCACATCCCCGGGCATAAGAGGCTCCAAGCCTTCTATCTCACGCAGTTCTCCGTCTTCTCTGAGACACGGTGGTTTGCCGACCGTGATATGCAGGTCGGAGGCTTTTCGCTCCACCGCAATTTTTATTAAATCGTCAATTGTGTACATAGCTCTCTCCTATAGTGTATATGTTGCCTGAATCAACTCTTGCATCGTTGATTCGCCTTTTAAAACACGTTTGATCATATCTTCTTTCAGTGTTGTGGTTCCCTGTGTTTCAGCATACTTCAATATCTCCGTGCTTTCCTGCCCATGCACGATCATGCTTCGAATCGTATCATCAATGATGATAATTTCATGAATCGCCATTCTGCCTTTGTAGCCGGTGTAATTGCATTGCGTACAGCCTTCTCCCTTATATAGTTTCACGCTTTCAGTGCGCTCCAAAATGGCGTTCTCACTTGCGCTGGATATATACTCTTTTTTGCAAAACGGACATATTTTCCTTACCAGCCGCTGCGCGATAATGCCTGTTACGGCTGATGCTACCAAAAACGGCATCACACCCATATCAACGAGTCTGCCGATCGTTGTCGCCGCATCGTTTGTGTGAATTGTGGAAAGCACCAAATGCCCCGTGATAGCCGCTCTAATGGCAATGGATGCCGTTTCGCCGTCTCTGATTTCCCCTACCATGATGACGTCAGGATCTTGCCTCAAAATAGAGCGCAGCCCGCTTGCAAAGGTGAGACCTGCTTTTGTGTTGATCTGCATTTGATTCGCCCCGCCGATTTTAAACTCAACCGGATCTTCTATCGTTACAACATTAATCTCCGGGCTCATGATTTCATTGATAATGGTATACAGCGTACTCGTCTTTCCACTTCCTGTAGGCCCCGTTACAAGAATAACGCCATGTGAAGTTTGAATTAATTTCTCAAAAAGAATCATGTTGCTTTGACTAAACCCCATTGCGTGTTTGCTTGTAATCATCTTGCTGTTTGGATTGAAAAGAATTCTGATAACCGCTTTTTCCCCGTAAACGGTTGGAATCGTAGAAACACGCATATCGATAAGGGAACGGTCAAGCTCGATTTCGCATCTGCCGTCCAGAGGCACCCGCCTCTCCGCAATGTTCATTGAAGACATGATTTTAAGCCTTGTAATGAGCGAGCCATGCGCCGCAACGTCCAGTTTTAAAATTTCCCTGAGATGTCCGTCTACGCGCATACGCACTCTCGTATTGTTTTTCCCCGGTTCTATATGAATATCGCTCGCTCCGACGCGCACAGCCTGCAAAATAATGGAATTAACAAGCCGTACCACGGGCGCGCTGTCTACTCTGTCGTCCGCGGCATTTTCAGCCGCCGCAATCTGACTTGAAATAGCATTGCTGAATTCTTTGTTGACGTCTATCGCCGCCTCGTTGGAAGAAAGCTCGGCATAAAAAACATCGATCGCCTCATTGATCACTCTCTCCGGCGCGATAACCGGCTTGATATCCATATCGGTCATAAAGCGCATATCTTCTATTACATAAAAATTTAACGGATCACTCATAGCAACGATTAAGTTTTTACCAACCTGATCGATCGGGATGAGGCAGTTTTTGCGTGCGAATTCCTGTGGAATGATGTTTACAATCTCCGTATCGAGCTGCATCGATTCTAAGTCGACATAAGCTGTTTTCAATCGTTTGGCCAGCACTTTTGTGAAATCGACATCGGATATATATCCTTTTTCTATAAATATTCCACCAAGTTTTTTGCCGCTGAGCGCCTGTTCGGAGAGTGCTTCATCAAGTTGCTCTTGGGTTATTAGCTTTTCTTCAAGCAGCGCTTGTCCTATTTTAGTGCTTTTATTCATTATTTTTCCCCTTCAAAATTAAATGAAGAATGGTCTTGATTTTTTAATTACATTTTTATATCATATACTGCAACAGAGGTGTTTACAATGATAATTTTCTATTATCTTTGGCCTGTTGCATTGCTTTTCGGGCTTTGCATCGGCAGTTTTTTAAATGTATGTATTTATAGAATTCCAATAGAGATGAAAGTCTATGAAGGGCGCTCGATCTGCCCTTGCTGCCGCAGCGGGCTTCATGCGCTTGATTTGATCCCTGTGGTCAGCTATCTCATACTGAGGGGCAAATGCAGGCATTGCGGCTGCCGTATCAGCCCGGTTTATCCGATTGTTGAATTGCTTACAGGTCTTTTATTTGTAGCCGCCTTTTATTTTTACGGCCTCAGTCTTCAAACTCTTTTAGTGTGGGTGCTGATTTGCGTTTTGGTCGTAGCTTCCTTTATTGATATACATACTTTAGAGATTCCGGACGGCGTATCTATTTGGATAGTCGCTATCGGAGTGGTTTCTTTTTTCGTACCCGGCCTTTTATGGTGGCAGCGCCTGCTTGGCTCGCTCGTTGCCGCATTTCCTCTGCTTATTATATTGCTTGTCTCAAAAGGCAACGCTATGGGTATGGGAGATATCAAACTCATGGCAGCTGTCGGCCTCATTTTGGGCTATAAGCTTTCTTTGTTCGCATTATTTTCAGCCACCATATTCGGCGCTGTTATAGGCTTACTATTGATTCTATTAAAAAAGAAAGGCAAAAGAGACGAAATGCCTTTCGTTCCTATGCTTAGCTTTGGCGTCCTGTTTGCTTTGTTTTTCGGAAACAACATCATCTCCTGGTATCTATCACTTCTTCACTGATCTTATTGTTGCCAAATATATGATAAAATATTTCCTTCTTCCCCTGCAATGATTTGCGTGTTATAGCATTCTACTGCAGTAGTAAGCGTATAAGAAATATTTTCATCTCCCGTAAGCGTTACCGTACAATCTATCTCAACGAGGTTGTCTTCCAGCTTTTTTGTCCATACCTCAACACTGTATCCATTGTAAAAATCATCATCATACAAGTCTTTTGTTTTACCGTCATCATACATATAGACTTTACCGTCTTTGCTGTATAATTTTCTCTTCTCGGGTTCAAGTAGCAATAAGGCTTCATCGGCCGATATTTCAAGTTCACGTGAAAACCGCACCTGTAAGACAAGCACTTTCATGACTTGGTCGGCTTTCATTTTAGTCTCGATCCTCGTTGTAAGCACTCGAAACATATTACTTGAAGGCACAAGCATAGATACAATGATTGTCCCGACAATAGAAACCAAAGCAAGTACCACAATCACTTCGACAAGTGTAAAAGACTTTTTTGATGATTGTTTTTTAACCTCGCTACTATTCCTCACTTGGGTAAAATCCTTTCATGTGTACATTTTCATTTGGATCATTTGATTCAACAAGAGTTCCGCTGCATATTATTTGCTCGCCTTCCAAAGTAAATATAATCGTATGTTCTTTTGATGAAATATAGTCGTCATCTGATAAATCTTCAGCAGAAGAATTTAAATAATTTATTTTTTTTTCGAGCTGCTCCGCAGCCGCATAACCCGCGCTGTTACGCAGTTGAGCCGTGGTATGTGTGTTGGCCGATGTGACGATGACTCCGACCAGCGTGATGGACACTAATGCAAGGATTGCAATGCTGACAATGACTTCAACTAAGGTTAACGCTTTTTTTGATTTTATATTCATTGGTTAATCATCCTCCGGAATGCTTAAATATGTGCCTTGATTGACCCATTCCGTCTCTGTGGACCCGCTTTGACCGCCTGAAGCAGACCCGGCATATTCACTTAAATCCGGAACATAATGCACATACTGCATCCGCCCGCTGCCAAGGCTTATATTGGAAGCCACCACCGCACCGTAAAGTTTATTTTCCATCAAAGCGCTTCCGGCAAAATTCACCGTAGCATAGGGCGCATAGACAAATCCGTAAAGAGAATTATAATTATTGAAAGATATAGTGGGCACTTCACTGTCCGTGCCTTGCGCATTACAAATAATAAATAGATTTGGAATTCTGGTATCCGGATCCGGCACCCCGTATAGATAATCATAATAGCCGATAAAACTATTGCTGCTTGCTTCAAAATTCACGTAATTCCCTGCTCCGTCATCGAGCAGAATAAACACATTGTGATCGCCTTTGCTTAATATATCTACACCATTTGTGATACTGACCTTATCATCTTTCTTCCCTAATGCTTTCAGCATGACGTATACATCATGATCCGTTGCGTCAAGTACGAGCTTTTTATCCCATTTAAAATCCTCTAGAATAAGCGTACAATTTTGATCAATGATATGTTCATCACCACTGACCGTATAATAAGCGCTGCTTGTATCTTTAAAATGCACTGTGATTGTGGTTTGTGCGATCTGTGCTCTTATATCAGCAGGCACCGCCCAAACAGGTGCTGTTATTTGAATATTTGAATTTACGAGCGGAACATCATTCGTATCCGTAAAAGCAGTGATGGACGCGATATCATCAACAGGCTCTACATCTTCTATATTATCAGGATCCGTATAGATAATTGTGCTTTTATACGTGCCCGTATTGTTGGATTCACTGTCCAATTCTCCTCCGAGTGTGACAATTCCGCTCACACAGCTTTTCCAGCTGGCATGGATTAGCAGTGCATTTCCTTTTGCCGTCAGATTTCCCGTGAGCTTCGCATTATTGATCTCGGCATCGCCGCCTATGAGCACATTGCCGGTACTGTCACTAAGCAGAGTAAAATCTCCGCTTGCTCTCACACTGCCTGAAAAGCGCGAATTATTTTGAACGGTAACGCCGCCGTTTGAAATGAGGTCACCTGTCAGAGATGAGCCGGAATCAAGCAAGACATCCCCACCGGCTGCGAGATTCCCGTTGATCGGCGAATTGGCATTGACAGTGATGCTGCCGAGCGTGGCAATATCGGCATTTACCGCACTGTATGATGTGCTGCCTGATTTATTTTGACCGATAAACACATCATCCCTTGCCGTTATATTCGAATTAATCGTACTGTTATATATATAAATCGTGCCGTTGGCATTCAAACTTTTTACCTGGTTGCATGCGCTGACATCAATATCACCCTCCGCATAAATATCACAGTTGGAATCACCGGTCAGCGCGACAGATTTTTTTGCATAGATGCCGTCTTTTACCGCGGCTTGCACCACAATGATATTGCCCTGCGAATAAACAGCTCCGTTAATCGTAGCCCCGTTGCTGAGCAGTACATCTCCGCTTGCATAGATGTCCCCGTCCAATTTCGCGCCGCCCGTCACGGTGACTTTGCCGTTTGTGTAGATGTCTCCTTCTACATAAGAAGAAAGCGTTACGTCTTCATTCGCTTTTACATCTCCGATAACTTTTCCGCTTCCTGTGATTGAAACACCTTTCTCGCTGCTCACGTCCGCATAAACAACGGCACTTCCGGTTATTTGGATATCCTCGGTTGCATTGACGGTATTGCCTTCATCTTCTGTACCTGAGATAAAAGAGCCATATAAACTTAATCCCCCGATAATATCAATATTTCCGCTGATATATCCGCTCCCTGCTAAAGACAGCGTCTCACCGCCGTTATCTAAACAGATGTCGGCTTGAACGCCTGAATTCGTGAGATAATTTTCTGTTTCGGTAAATCCGGTCCCGAGAGCAAAAACATCAAAAGCAGGCGCATCGCTCGTTTGTGAATAAACAGCGCTGATAAGTGTGTAGATATCACTTGTTGCCCCTTGATATTGCGCACTGACAGCTATTTTATAAGTTATATATGAATCTATTGAATCATAAGATTCGATAGAAATATCAAAACTTCCCAGCTCATTGTCTACACCGCTGCCGGAAAGTTTATCAAGCCCCTGCGATTGAATAGCAGAAGGATCGATTTCTCCTGATTTTATTTTTGCCACCACTGCATCAAGCACAGCCTTCGCCGTAAAATCAGCCTGCTGCTGCTCTATGGTTGTTGCAGTCTGCCTCGCCGAAGTGCCTGCAAGTAAAACAATGCTTGTCCCGATAATCACGACAAAGGCAAGCATAAAAAGCGTCATCACGAGAGTACTTGCACGTTTATTTTTAAGCATCTTTACTCCCCCTCACAAGGCACCTAGCCTCAAAATTTTCACCGTCTTATACTCCTTCAATTTAATCGATTGACGGCGCTCCAAAGAATCGTATTGAAATATCCGCTTTTTCATTCGAACTGTTTGTTTCTTTTGAAATAGTCAGGCTGTCAATCACAAACGCACGGCCGTCTTTATACAGCGCATCAATAAAAGACAGTATTCTGCTGTGTGTGCCCGTCACTGTTAGGTTCACGGTCGTGCAGTACATGAGAGTCGTTGACTCGCTGTCGTCTCCCGAAGTTGTCGTATCTGCAGTATTGGCCTGCCCATTGATTACATTTGATGCTTGCTGTATGGGAATATTCGTATCCAGTTCTTCTGTTGTAACCCGCTGCGAATAATAATCCGCATTGGAAATCTGTTTTTCTGTTATATTAATGGCATTTTGTGTCAGATAATATTTATTTACCAATTTATTGATATATTGATCTAATTGGGGCTGCTCAATTGATTCACTGAAAGACTTGGCAGCGATAAGCGCACCATCGTATTGCTCTGCGAGCTGATCGTCAATAATATCGAGTATTTTCAGATCTGATTTTAATTGAATAATTTTTTGATTGAGATCATCCAGCGTCACCTTTTTTTCTTTATTACCGGCCATAATCGGCTTAATAAACGCATTGAGACCAACGAATATAATGACGAAAACAGCAAGCAGGAAAATCAAGATGATTTCTCTTTGTGAAAGTCGTTTCATTATTCCTGACCTCCTTTCAGCCGGCATTCAATCGAAAACTCCAGTGTGCTTGTATCGGATAAGCTGTTCCCCGTATAATTTACGTTCTCAAACAGATCCAAATTTTTCAGGGCTTTAGCAAAATTTGAAGGCGATAATTCTTTTTTTGCCTGACAAGTCAGTTTCAAAACACCATCTTTGTAAGAAAATGTCGTAACGCTCACATCTGACGGCATAACTTTTGTAATACTATCCATAAATTCGTCATCAAAGATGGGATATTCATCAACATTTGCTTTAAATTCCGTCGTCACATTTGCATAACTTTGAAGCGCTTGGAGGCGTGACTTTTTGGCAGTGATTTGATCCATTCCCTCATTTTGTGTATTGATTTGATTGATTTGCTCGTTTAATTCATCAATATTTTTGCTTAAATTCGTTTTCTGAATATAAAAATATGTATAAGTTCCGCCAAGTAAAAGCAGCATGATGATAAAAATAATTATGCATACTTTCATTGCGCTAGATGCTTGTTTTTGCGGAGTATTTTTTTTAATTCTTTCAAAAAAATTAATATCTTTCAAACCATGCACCTCACAATCTTATCTGCGCACCAAGAGCATTGGCATATTCTTTTAAATTGGCACCTTTAATGCCGGGATGTTTTTGATCATCCATAATCATCACTTCAATATTTAGATACTCGGCAATCCATTTATCGATTTCAAAATAATTGGCTCCGCCACCGTATAGGCATACGGTTATTTTTTTATCTTTATACTCACTGGAAGCCAAAAACTGAAGTATTTTTTGTATTTCATCTCCTATATAGCTTAAATATATATTATCAAGATCCGCCGTATTCTCACCTGGCTCTTCTGTCATCTCCGGTTTTTTCATGGGTATTTTATATTTACTCTCAAGCTCTATTTTAATACATCGGGTATAGAGCAAATATGTTTTAGAAAAGATATTAAAGTTAATAAAATTATAGCCGATATCAACACATACGATGATTTCATCATCCGTGTGCGCAGACTTCATACCCATGTTCAGTTTTCGTATGCAGTTTGCCCCAATATCCAAAGCTATCGGGGATAAATAAGCCTGTGAAATCATTCTTTTATAATTTTCAATTACCTGAGAAGGCATTGCAAAAGCATGTGCCTTGAGCGTATTTTTATCTTGATTTTGTAAAAAAAACTCTACAGCATATTCTTCGTTGCCTAAATAGGAACTCATTTCGTTTGTTACAATGGTGCGGATATTCTTCGCGCTCGCTTTCGGCAGCTTAATCTCTCGCACGACGATATCCGGACTCGTTATCACAACGGAAGTCTTGCTGCCGCGCCATTTGTTTTTAGACACTTCCTGTCCAATCATTTCCGCTATGACATCAAAATCAGTTACGATTCCGTCTTGCATGCAGTCGGCCGGCGTATCCAGCATATAACAATTTGAAACGTTGACCTGTCTTGAACTGATATTTGCATAAACTAATTTAATTTGTTTGCTTCCAATGTCAATTGACAGCAAGGCCTTCACCCCTTCATTTATTTATAAATTAATACATATTTTGGTATAGCGTATAAATAGGTAGTATGACCGCAATGACAATAAACGCAATAATGACAGCCATAAATACAATCATCATGGGCTCAATTAATGAGACCATTTTTTTTACCGCAGCGTCTGATTCATCTTCATAAAAAGAGGCGGTTTTTTCCATGAGGGCATCCAGCTCTCCCGATTCTTCTCCGACCGCGATCATTGACTTAAACATCGTCGGAAATACGTCGAATTTTTTAAGAGAATCACTGAGTGACACTCCGCGTTTTAAATCATCAATAATAATAGCTACACATTGCGTAATATATGCATTATTGATCACTCTGGCAACTACTTCAAGAGATACAAGCATCGATATGCCGCTTGCCGAAAGCGTTGAGAGCGTATGCGCAAACTTTGATGTCATAAGCACTTTACGCAGTTTCCCGAAGACAGGCATGTTAAGCGTAAATTTATCCCACGATATTTTTGTTGTAGGTAATTTTTTTATCAATGTAATTACGCTAATAAACGCACCGACAACAATTAAAATAATCCACCATTTATATAAAACAAAATCTGTGATTCCAATTAATATTTTAGTTGGAAGAGGTAGATCAATTCCTTGTGTCGCATACATCGTCAGAAATCTCGGTATAACAAATACAAGCATAATAGTAACTACAACAACACATAAGCCGGCAAGGATAATCGGATATATCATCGCCCCCCGGATCTGCCTTTTGGTTTTGTTTTGTTTTTCAAAATAATTCGACATCCTTGTCATAACATCATCAAGCGTGCCGCCTTCTTCTCCTGATTCCACAGAACTAATTAAGTAAAACGGAAAAGCTTTGCCTTGATTTTCCATGGCTTTATGCAAAGATGTGCCTTTGCGCACATCTTCCAACACGGCAAGAAGTTTCGTTCTCGTTTTTTTGTTTGTTGTTTGCTCGCATAAAATATCAAGACATTTCACAACACTGATGCCGGCATTGAGCATAGCGCTGAATTGTCTGCAAATAACCGACAATTCTTTTAGCGGGATTGTGCCGTTTGCAGATTGAGAATAGCCTTCTCTTGTGATAGAATAGCTTATTAAATACAGACCTTGTCTTTTTAAGTCTATAATAAAATCTTCATAGTTGTCTGCTTCGATATTTCCGTTAATTCTTTTTCCATCGGCATTCATTGCCTTATAGATGTATTTAGACAAAATCTCACAACTCCCTGCATATGTCGAAAAAGGTATTTATTTAATTTATGATATAATATTTTGTCGTACTTTACAAGCAAATTTTATAGCCATAACATGGTGATAAGCCATGACTTTTTATCTTTTTGTTTCTTTATTGATTAAATAAATTACATATGAAAATATATTATAGATGCTCATCATTTCATGTACTAAAAAAGGGATCATGTAAAGATCTCGGTCCATTGATACAAAAACGAGCAGCAGTGTGTCAAAAACATAAATCATCATATCGTATGCTTTTGTTTTTGCTCTATTACCGATGGCAATTGTTGCGTTCATATCAAGCGTGTCTTTCATATATTTTATACAATAAATAAAAAGACCATCTGCAACTGCATGCTGCAAATGGCTCTTATGATATATGTGCTTATTTATTTTTCATTAATTCGATAAGTTTTTTCACACTGTAATTAGGAATCATTTTCTTTAGGGTAACAACTCCAATATATCTTTTCGGTACTTTGGGTGTCACTTTGATTTCAAACAGCTCTTTGTTTTCTATCTCTTTTTCTATGAATTCCTTTGTTGCATACCCAATCCCGAAGCCGCTTTTTACAAAGTCCATAATCAAATTAAAGCTAACAACCTCCATTGCGGGAGATAGGCGTACATTGTTTTCTTTTAGATAATCATCTAAATAGACCCTGGTATTTGAAGGCAGCTTTTGAAATATAAGCGGATAGTATTTTAATTCCTCAAGAGTAGTTTTTCCATGTGTTAGATCAAAAAATTTTTTATTTCCCACAAATATATCTTCCACATCAGCTACCTTTATAATATTTAAATCTTTGTTCTCTCTCATCGGTAAATTTAAGATGAGCATATCTAAATTGCCCGCTCTCAGTTCTATAAGCAGATTCTCTGTCAGTGTGTTGATGATTTGTATATCGATTTTTGGATATAATTCATGAAAGAGTGCCAAATACGGCATGAGAACAAATTTGCTGACGGTTGTGCTGGCGCCGATATGAATAAACCCGTTATCCAAATTTTTTAAATTTGTAAGCATATTGATGCCATTGTTAAAACTTTCCACTCCGTTTTTGACATATTCAAACAATGCTCTTCCTTCACTGGTCATTTCAACTCCGTGCTTTGTCCGTATAAACAGCATAGTATCCAGTTGTCGCTCAAGTGTCTTGATCTGCCAAGTAACAGCCGGTTGAGAGACAAACAAAACCTCTGCAGCCTTGGATATACTTTTATTGACAGCCACAATGTAAAATATTTTAAATGCTTCAAAATTAATATTCATAAATATAAACTCCAATTATATATAATATAAAAAATATATATTGTATTTATATATTATTTTCTATTATACTTCAATTAATAAATTTGAACATAACACAAAATTTAAAACGGAGTAAATCAATGAAAGATCATCTTAAAAACACTTCTCCTGTTGAAATTATCAATACCGATGAAGGAGTACTAAAATTATACGGCATGCTTGACATCACTTCCTGCGAAGAAGACGAGTTAAAAAAAGGAATCCTCAATTCAAACCAAGGCAAAGTTTATAAATTAACGATAACTCTTCATAGGCCTCATATTGAAAAATATTTTGATATGGACAATGATGCAACCGCCTATTACAATCATCATCAAATCGACGGCTTGGCGGATGCTGTTTTAAAAGAAATAAAAGATGTGATGGCAAAAAATCCGCTTGCTGAAGAATTCAAAGTTTGGAATATCGACATAAAAAATGATATTTTGAATATTTATTTAAATCAATACACAAACGAATTGGCTACAGCTATTCAAAAAGCCATAAGAAATCATTTATATAAAAAAGAAATGCATATTACAAGGATGTTTGGCAGTTATATTTTACTGCAAAAAAAACACGAAAAGCTGCAGGCGGTGAAAGCCACACCCATTCCACTGCAATATTGTCCCTTAATGATACAAATGCTCAAGGAAGTTGGCGGAACCTATGCGGATGAGATTTTGCAATCCCTAAAATCCGTAAGCAAAGAAGTGCAGATTTCTCTCATGTGTAAACTCATCAATGAAGTCGTCATAAAAGGAGGCTTTTTTGATACAAACAGACCCTTGAATTCTTGCGAGGCAAATGTGCTTTTCGGCGCCTCGGAGACGATGTCCTCAGCCTTTAAAAGCGGCATGATCGATGCGGCCGTGATTGTCTCCAATAATTTGGGGACCATCATCACCACCAACGAAAGCAACACACAAGGAGCTGTAAAAAGAATGACAGGTCTCTTTTTCACGAGCCCTTCTGAGACGATTATGCAAACTGCAGTCGATGCCAAAATCATCCCCGTTTTTCCTTATACGGCTGCAATTGACCAGCTGGCCGGTGTGAGAAAAGCAATCGCACTTGGATATAAAAGAATAGCGGTATCCGTTGCGGCAAAAGATAATTATCTGCACAAAGAATTAAAAAAACTCGAAACAAAAGATATTGTTTTATATAAATTCGGTCTATGCTCAACGGGCATAGAAGAAAAAACAGCAATCATCATGAAAGAATATGCGGATATCATATGGTCGTGCGCATCCAAAAATATAAAGAAGTATATCCAGCCAAACGCTGTTGCTCAGATAGGGATTAAAATTCCGGTCTATGCAATGAGCAAAAGAGGATGGGACATTGCAAAAAATCATTTGATGTATATGAACCATGAAAATAAACTTGATGATGTCGTCCTACGCCACGGAAATGATATGCCGGTATGCCTGAATGATAATAATAAAATCAAAGTTATTGCCAGAAAAGAGATTTTTGAATGCACAGACTGCCCGTATCCCTATATTTAAGTACAGTACGTTACAAGTTGATGGAATAAAACAGTTAGCCGCCAGCTAACTGTTTTTATCATAGAATTTAATACCGATAAAATAATTGGAGCGAAAGACGAGATTCGAACTCGCAACCCTCGCCTTGGGAAGGCGATGCTCTGCCGTTGAGCCACTTTCGCTCGCTGTATATTTACAATTAAATATTATATCAAAAATAAAAAAGAAATAAAGAGCGAAAATAACTCTTTCAGCTTTCTTCGCTGTCCGAAACAAACTCAGCGAATTTATTCTTATTATTGTTTATAAATATAACAAGCGCAAGCACAACAATACAAAAACCTGTTACGAACAACAGCGTCTCTATTTGTAGGCAATCTGCAAGCAGTCCGAATAAAAACATACCCATCGGCATGACTGCGGTTGCAATCAAATCAATTATGCTAAACACTCTTCCTTGCATTTTATTATCCACGTTCTCCTGTATCAGCACCGCCTCTGCTGTGTTAAACATCGGAAGAAAAAGTCCCGTTATCCCCATTATGCTCAAATAAAACACAAAATTGGTCGCCATACCAAGCAGCGCACTGCATACTCCGAATCCCAGACAAGCAAGCGCGATGGAATGCATACGATTTTTATACCCTCCCCATACAGACATCAATACACCGCCCAAAACAGAGCCACCGCTAAATAAAATTTCATTTAAAGTAAGACGCCATACCTCCGGTCCGAAACTTCTTGCAACCATTAAAGGCGTTAAGAAAGCTGCCGGGGCAACCAAAAAGAAAAAGAATATATAGTAAATAAGCAAATAAGAAATCAGTTTATTCCTTCTCACATAGGCAATGCCTTGTTTAAAACCTTTTATTACACTGATTTTTTTCATTTGCCGTTCGTTCATATGCGGCTTAACACGTAAAAATGCCATAATGCTAATGGCAATTACGGCTGTGAAGACATCAACAAAAAAAGATATCTCCACACTAAATGCCGTCAATAAGACCCCGCCTGCTGCCGGCGAGAGAAGCATAATGCAGGACTGCATGCTTGACTTGATGCCATTGACTCTCATTAATTTTTCTTGCGGCACAAATTGAGGTAAAATAGCATTTACCGACGGGGATTGTATACCACTTCCAATTGAGCGCATCGCAGATACTGCAAAAATCAGCCATAATTGTTTATAGCCTGTTAAAAAGAAAATTGCAAGAACCAATGTAGCCAGCGCAACCAGCCCGTCGGATGCCATAATAATATATTTGCGATGGTAACGATCAGCCCATACGCCCGCGAAAAGTGAGATCAAAATTTGCGGCAAAAAACTTGCAAGGATTGAGATACTCATCATCAAACCCGAAGAAGTGGTCAGGGTAATATACCAAATAATGGCATAAGCAACTAAAGAGGAACCAAACAAAGAGATACTTTGACTGATTAAAAAAATATTTGTTTTCTTTTTCCAATCTTTATAACCATTATCTTGTAACTCTTCTTTACAGCCATTTGTCATAAATCAATCGTTCTCCCTTTTTTATGCATAAACACACCTGCCGCTTTTATAAGTTTTTGTTTATTGAAGGAATATCCTTATTGTATTTTAATTCAATTACAATATTATATATTAAAAAATAATAAATTCAAATTATTTTAAAGATGAGTATGGTATAATAGTGTAATTTTATTATTGGAGGTAATATATGATATCAGAAAACCCTAAAAAAATGCTGAATATTTATATCCTGGAAATATTAAAAAAATATTCTGATATTGATCATAGATTAAAACAACAAGATATCATTGACTATGTTCGAAGAGAATATGGGCTACAATGTGAACGCAAAGCGATAAAACGCAATATCATTTCATTAATTGAATTTGGATACGACATAGAATATAAAAACGGATGGTACATGGCGAGCAGAGAATTCGAAGACAGCGAACTTCATCTTTTAATCGACAGCATTCTCTTTTCCAAAAGCATTCCAACTCGTCAGGCACAAGACTTAATTGATAAACTTATAGGGCTGTCAAGCAGGTCGTTTATCAAAAAAGTAAAACATATTTCCAACTTGCCCGAACTGCAATACTGCGACAACAAACAGCTTTTTTATACGATCGATATTTTGGATGAAGCCATCGATGCACGCAGGAAGGTTTCTTTTACATATAACGATTATCACACAGATAAAAAGTTGCATCCGCGCAGAGAACGTGAATATATTGTAAATCCCTATCAGATCGCAGCCACGAACGGGCGCTATTATTTAATTGCAAATTATGATTCGCATGATGATATTTCGCATTATCGTATAGATCATATTACCGATATAAAAATCCTTGAAGAAAAAGTAAAATCTCAGAAAGATGTAAAAGGCTTAAAAAACGGATTGGATCTTCCAAAACATATGGCCGAGAATATTTATATGTTTAACGGCGACAGCATCAAAGTAAAAATGCAAGCAGACAAAACGATTATCAACGATATTATTGACTGGTTCGGCAACAAAGTCACATTTTCAAAAGAAACGGAAAACACCTGCACCGTCAGCTTGAAAACCAACGAAAATGCTATTTTTTTCTGGGCAATGCAGTATGGAGAACATGTTAAAATTCTCGAACCTGAAATGCTGAGAGAGCGAATCAAACAATCCGCTGATAATATCATAAAAAAATATACATCTTAATAAAAAAAGTTCTGAATGCACAAGCGTATTTAGAACTTTTTTATTCTCATAGCTCTCATTGCATTAATAACAGCAATAAAAGCAACCCCAACATCAGCAAAAACCGCTTCCCACATCGTCGCCAGGCCAAAAGCTCCCAATGTCAGGAAAATGCCCTTTACAGATAAAGCAAAAATGATATTCTGCCAGATAATTTTTTTCGTTCGCTTTGCGATGAATTTTGCTTCAGAGAGCTTTGTAAGTTCATCTGTCATGATAACAATATCAGCCGCTTCAATAGCCGCATCACTCCCGAGTGCTCCCATTGCAATGCTTATATCTGCTCTTGCAAGTGCCGGCGCATCATTAATGCCGTCTCCGACAAATACGATTTTTTCTTTTTCTCCTTTGTGTGCCTGAAGATATTCTATCTTCTCCACCTTATCAGCAGGTAATAGCTGCGCATAGACTTCATCAATATTTAAGTTTTCTGCGACTTGCCATGCCGCCGGAGCCACATCACCCGTAAGCATGACAGTTTTCGTAATCCCTTCCTTTTTAAGAGATTTTATCGCAGCATAAGCATCGGCTTTTACTTCATCATTGATTTCAATATAACCTATATATTTATTTTCTTTGGCAACATAAACCACGCTTCCCCGCACATTTGTTTTTGTGTAGTCTATTTGCTCACTGCTTAGTAATTTTTCATTACCTGCGAGAATTTTCACTCCGTCAAAAACTGAAATAATGCCCTTTCCACTAATCTCTTCGTAGTATTCTATCTTGCTTTTATCAATTTCTTTGCCGTAAGAGGATATGATGGCTTGCGCAATCGGATGCGTAGAATAACTCTCCGCATAAGCCGCTGCCTCAAGCAGTTCTTCTTCTGTATGATCATCGACCGGGATAAGCCGGATAACTTTGAATTCCCCTTTTGTCAGTGTCCCTGTTTTATCAAACACGATTGTATTCGCATAGTTCAACGCTTCAAGATAATTGCTCCCTTTGATCAAAATGCCATTTTTTGATGCCGCCCCGATCCCTCCGAAAAATCCCAGCGGGATAGAAATCACAAGCGCACACGGACAAGAGATAACCAAAAATATTAACGCCCGGTAAACCCAATCCGTCAAAAGGGCATTTTTTATAAAAATAGGGGGGATTAAGGCAATTGCCAATGCCGCAAATACGACCGCAGGTGTATAAGCTTTTGTAAACTTTGTAATAAAACTTTCCATACGTGCTTTTCTGTTTGCCGCATTTTGCACCAAATCAATAATTTTCGAAACAGTGGAATCGTTGAATTCTTTCGTTGTTTTTATCGTCAATACGCTGTTTTTGTTGATAGAACCGCTTAAAATCTCGTCTCCTTCTTTAACTCTTCTCGGTACAGGCTCTCCCGTCAATGCAGAGGTATCAATAAAAGATTCCCCTTTTATAACGATGCCGTCCAGCGGCACTCTCTCTCCCGCTCTGACAATAATATTCTGCCCTATTGTCACCTCTCTGGCCGCAACGCTGTGCTGCCCTTGCATAGTTTGGACAGTGGCGTAATCAGAACGGATATCAAGCAGAGAACGAATAGATTCTCTCGAACGATTCACAGCCGTATTTTCAAATAATTCTCCCAGCTGATAAAAGAGCATCACCGCCGCACCCTCAGCACTTTGCCCAATAATAAACGCACCTATGGTTGCAATACTCATTAAAAAATTTTCATCAAATATTTTTCCCTTTGTGATATTGCGCGCCGCCCGCATCAATATATGAACGCCAGCAACAAGATAACTGCTTAGAAAGATAAAAAATTCTGTCAATGCGGATGTTTTTACGATTATACCCGCTGCAAATAATACCGCTCCGATACCGAGTCTAATAACTTCCTTTTTATTGGCGGTAAAAAAATTGTTTTCACTTGTACGCTCAGATATGTAATTGGCTGTTTCTTGTTGATACGCAATTTCTTCTTTAATAATAATATCCGGTTCATGTTTTAAAACAACAGTCTCTATTTGTTTTAAAATAGTTTCTTCACTATGTGCGCTGCTTATTTTAACAGACAATGTTTTGGTAATAAAATTAATAGCTGCTTCAACACCTTTTATTTGATTGATTTCATTTTCAATTTTAGCCGAACAATTTGCACAGTCTAAACCTTCAAGTATAAACTTTCTCTCCATTTTTCTTTCTCTTTTCTATAATTCGTTAATATGAATGAGCGCCTGATCAAAGATCTGCTTGACATGTTCATCATCCAAAGAATAAAAAACGGCCTTGCCTTGCCTTCTGAATTTCACTAGCCTTGCCTGCTTTAATATGCGTAGCTGATGAGATATTGCCGATTGAGTCATACCAAGCAGTGCTGCGATATCACACACACACATGTCTGATGCCAGCAGGGCGTATAAGATTTTAACGCGTGTATGATCTGACAAGATTTTAAATACCTCTGCCAGTTCATACAAACTCGCCTCATCCGGCATACTGTTTTTTACTTTATCCGTTACGTGTTCATGATCTCCCGTGCATTCACTTTGTTCTATCTGCTGTAAATCTAACTTCTTCATGATTTCCCTCTCTATAATATATGAACATATATTCATATATTCATTATATTCTATTCTTTTGTTTTGTCAATAAGTTGTTAAATTATTTCTGAATAACCCTTCAGCGCGTGGTTATGATAATTTTATATTCGCCTCTTGCTTAGATTATCTATTGAATAATTAAAAAAATAGTTTAAAATAAAATATAATTCTTAAAACAGATTCTATCTGCCAAAAATATAAAATATCTAAGAATTGAGTTGATTATAATGAATGATGGTTTTCTAAGAGTTGCATGCGCTACACCTGACATCAAGGTATGTGATGTGGACTATAATACAAATAATATCTTATCGATGATCAAAAAAGCAGAAAAAGAAGGTGTGAAGCTGATCGCTTTCCCGGAGCTTTGCATCACAGGTTACACATGCGGAGACTTATTTTTGCAGCGAGCACTGCAAAAAGCAGCGGCAGAAGCATTGATAAAAATAGCGGAAAAAACAGCTTGCCTGGACATTATCATTATCGCAGGTCTTCCTTTTGCCCATGGTAATGCGCTCTATAATGTGGCGGCAGTGCTCAAAGGCGGCAAGATTCTGGGCATTGTTCCAAAGATATATATGCCAAATTATTCCGAGTTTTACGAACTTCGCCATTTTTCTTCGATGCAGGGAAACCAAAAAATACGATTCAACAATGAAGAAATACTTATGGGACCCAAAATTCTGTTTCAAGATACTGTAAATCATACATTTTGTTTTGGCATTGAAATCTGCGAGGATTTATGGGTACCTCTCTCTCCTTCCACTTCTCATGCCATAAACGGTGCAAAGATTATCATTAACCCTTCCGCAAGCGATGAAATGGTTGCCAAAGCTGACTACAGACGTGATCTTGTGAGGATGCAAAGCGCCAAACTCGTCTGCGCTTATTTATACGCCAATGCGGGTAATGGTGAATCCACAACGGACATGGTCTATTCGGGACAAAACATCATTTGTGAAAACGGCGTTCTTTTAGACGAAAGTAAATTGTTTGATAACTCAATGATTGTCAAAGACATTGACCTTGACCTGCTTATACATGAGAGAAGAAGGATGAATAGTTTTCCAAGCAGAAACAATGATGAATATGAAATGATTTATTTTCAATCGCATATCGCTTCTTTGTCTCTAAAGCGAGCTGTAAACCCGTATCCGTTTGTTCCGAGTAATCCGAAGCAACTCACGGAGCGCTGTGATACGATTTTTGCGATACAGGCCGCAGGGCTAAAAAAACGTCTGGCGCATACAAAAGGCCGCTGCGCCGTTATCGGTCTGTCGGGCGGGCTCGATTCAACACTTGCCCTTCTCGTCACCGTTCGCGCTTTTAATGAACTCGGCTGGCCGCATAAAGATATCATTGCCGTTACGATGCCATGTTTCGGCACGACTGACCGAACCTATCAAAATGCCAAATCGCTGGCGGCTCATCTCGGTACCACACTGCTTGATATTCCCATTCGCGATGCCGTGCTGCAGCATTTTAAAGATATTGAGCTTGATGAGGATGACAGAGGCGCCGCCTATGAGAATTCACAGGCTCGCGAACGCACACAGGTGCTTATGGATATTGCCAATAAAAACGGTGGCTTTGTTGTAGGGACAGGTGATTTATCAGAGCTTGCTCTCGGCTGGGCAACTTACAACGGAGACCACATGTCTATGTACGCGGTCAATACATCCATTCCGAAAACGCTTGTGCGCCATCTTGTGCACTTTGTCGCAGGCACTGAGACAGGCGAGCTGAAAGATGTGCTTTTGGATATTTTGGACACTCCCGTCAGCCCTGAACTCCTTCCTCCGAAAAACGGCGAAATATCTCAGAAAACCGAAGAATTGGTGGGACCGTATGAACTTCATGATTTTGTGCTGTATTATGTGGTTCGTTTTGGCTTCTCTCCTTCCAAAATATATCGTCTGGCTAATATTGCTTTCAAAGGCATTTATGACAGCGTAACGATCAAAAAATGGATGCTTATTTTTTACAAAAGATTCTTCTCTCAGCAATTCAAACGTTCGTGCCTTCCCGATGGCCCAAAAGTGGGAAGCGTAACGCTTTCCCCGAGAGGAGACTGGCGCATGCCGAGCGATGCAATAAGTGCCATATGGATCAGAGAACTTGAAATTTTATAACTAAAAAAAGAGGCTTAAAGCCTCTTTATCAATGATTATCCATATTCAAAACATTATCAAAATAAACTAAATCTTCTCTGAATGCAAAGCCGATTGAAGTCCAGAATGTCCGGGCTTCTTTGTTTGATGCAAAAACGACGAGAGAAACTTTATGTATATTCTGCACGCGCAATGCTTCCGTCGCCAGCCCGACCAATGTTTGCCCTACTGCCTTTCTTCTATTGCTTACTTCTACCGCAAGATGATAAATAGTTCCTCTTCTGCCGTCATGACCGCATAAAATCACACCGATCAGCTCGCCTGCATTTTCGGCTGCAAAGCACGTATTGGGGTTTCTCTCTAAAAATTTGCGGATTCCTTCTTTGCTGTCATCAAGACTTCGAAGACCGATTCCGCTGCTTTTCTTCCACAATTGACAGGCAGCTTCATAATCTTTTACCGTCATTGGGCGAAATATCAATTTACCCGGTATCAGCATAATATATTCTCTTTTCTAAGCACGCTTACGCGTGCATCCGTATTGTTTTCTACAAAACGAATAACCTTTTCCGTGATGCTGTCTGCAAGCGCTGTATTTGCGGCAACACAGGCATATGTGATGATGGCCGTTTGAATTCTGTCCTGCTCGGCTGTTTCGGCAACAGAGATGTTAAACTTACTGCGTGTTTTTGCCAGAATGCTTTTTAACACCATGCGCTTTTCCTTCAGACTTCTTGCATAGTTGATTTCGAGCTTTATCTCAACAATTCCGATAATCATATACGCACTTTCTCCAACAATTTTTAAAAACTATAACTGTATGCGGAAATTCTCTATCTTATTTTTTAACTCTTTTATTTTACCATCAATTTGCCCGATAATTTTTATAAATTCATCATCTTCTTTACCTGTTGGATCTTTGAGCCCCCAGTCATCACGAAATTTACATGGAAGATACGGGCAATCGACATTACATCCCATCGTAATGACGATGTCGACGGGCGGAATATCACTGAGCAGTTTGGAATACTGCGTCTTTTCCATGTCGATATGATAGTGTTCTTTCATGAGCCTCACCGCATCGGCATTGATGACAGGCTTGGTTTCGGTTCCTGCGGAATAACTTTCAAAAACACTGCCGGCATAATACTTTCCCAATGCCTCGGCAATCTGGGAGCGGCAGGAATTATGAACACATATGAAAGCAACTTTTGGTTTTGTAATACCCATTTTTATAAGTTTCCCCTTTTGCCTCAGGATATCTTTGTATATTTTTTCTTTTTGCCGATTTTATCCTTCATTAAAAAACAGTTCAAGATTTTTTGGCATTCTGTATTCTTTTTTTTCTTCCTGACATGATCGATCCGTAAAAATTTCATTAAGTATCTCGTCTATGATCATTGTTTTTGGAGGAGAGACATACTCTTCTCCTTCATGCTCCCATACTCTGCAATCCACTCCTTCACCGCACAGTTGGCCACATTCTTCGCATGCGGATTCTTTTACTTCACAAGAAATGTCCCTGCCATTTATGCGTATGGTTGGAGAGCTAATTAATTCATATTTTCTTGCCAGCTCAATTGTATCAATATGAATTTTATTGACAATCATATCATAGCCGGCAGCTTTTATTACGCCGGATACATCCTTGACGGCTTCATCAAAGTTGCTTTCCGTTCCCTTGCATCGCTCGCATATACTTAAATCAAGATATAAAAAATCTATAATGATTTTTTTCTTTTCATTATTTGACGCACAACGTTCATTCACACTGCCTCCGCACGCACACATACTCATTTATTTATTCTCCTTTTTGATCAGCTCTGCGATCTCTTTTGGCTTGAGCACTTTACCGTAAGAGGCCACCTTCTCATCTATCACGATTGCAGGTGTGGTCATGATGCCATACTGCATGATTTTATCAAAATCAGTTACTTTTTCAATTTGTATATCCATTCCGAGCGCGTCAAGCGCCGCTTTTGTATTTTTTTCTAAAGCGATACAGTTTTTACATCCTGAACCTAAAATTTTAATTGTCATTTTGTTTTCTCCTTTTTTATTTTATTTACATTAACAGATATCCGAATGCATTAAATGCATAGCCGAAGATCAGGATCCCAATTGTTATAATGACGATGAAAATACCAAGTAGTTTTGCCCTTACCACCTTTTTAAGCATGATCATGGACGGAAGTGAAAGGGCAGTGACCGCCATCATGAATGAAAGGGCCGTGCCAAGACCCACTCCTTTTAGCACAAGAGCTTCAGCAATGGGCAGCGTGCCGAATATATCCGCATACATGGGCACACCTACAAAAGTGGCGATGATGACCGAGTACCATTTATCCTGCCCAAGTACGGCAGAGATGATGCTCTGCGGAATCCAGTTGTGAATGAGAGCGCCGATACCTACTCCGATGAGAATATAAAGCCATACTTTTTTTATGATTTGCAGCACCTGATCTTTTGCATAGATCAGTCTGTCTTTTTTGCTCAATTCCTCCTGCTGCATCTCGAGTAATTTGTTGCTGAATACAAACGGCTCCACATATTTTTCCAATTTTGCTTTACCGATAACCGTTCCGCCGATAATCGCTAAAATAAGCCCAACAATAACATAAGCAATGGCGATCTGCCAGTTAAAAATACTGGCGAGTAAAATCACGGATGCCAAATCTACCAGCGGTGAGGAAATCAAAAATGAAAAAGTGACCCCGATCGGCAGCCCCGCATTTGTGAATCCTATAAAAAGAGGAATCGATGAACAGGAGCAAAACGGAGTTACGGTGCCAAGCAGCGCTCCTAAAATATTTGCCCAGAGACCTCCTACCCGACCAAGCATTTTCTTTGTGCGTTCAGGCGGAAAAAAGCTTTGTATATAAGATATGATAAATATCAGAAGACAAAGCAGTATAAAAATTTTTATTACATCATAAATAAAAAAATGTACGCTGCCGCCAAGTCTTTCGCCGGTATCAAGGCTGAATACATTTTGCACCAGAGATTTCGTTAAGCTGCTCAGCCATTCCATTTTTAATAACTGATCGTTCAGCCACTCAAATACTGCCATATTATATACCTCTTACTTCTTGAAGCAATCACAAGTAATATTTCCAACAGAACTATTTTCTAAACTCATTATCTCTATCCAATTTTTCAGATTTTCAAATGTTTTTTTATTCAACGAATACCGCATCCATGCACCGTCTCTTCTGCTAAGTACCAGTTTACTCTCACAGAGCAATCTCATATGATATGATAAAGTAGGCTGCGTAATTTGAAAATTCTGCAATATCTCACAGGCGCATCTCTCGCCATCCTGCAGCATTTCAATGATTTCAAGCCGTGTCTCGTCGGAAAGCGCTTTAAATAGTTGTGTAAATTCTTTTTTATTCATTGTATTGCTTCCTTTATATTGATATTTATCTATGATATAGAAATTTATCTATATGTTAGTATATACATCATATAGATAATTGTCAATATGATTTTAAGACTTTTTTGAAAAATAGAAAACAATCATTAAAACAGCGGCTATTGCAGCCATTGCGGCGCCAAAGTAAAACGGCGCGCTGTTATTGATATGCTCATACAAAGCCCCTGCGATCAGGCTTGCAGGCAGCAAGGTGATGCCAATCAAACTATTATATATACCAAGCCCCGTGCCTCGTCTATTTTCATCAATAATATCCGATACAAGCGCTTTTTGAACACCGTCTGTTGCAGCGCTGTAGAGACCATAGGATGCAAAAAGCAAAACAATTGCCATCTGCGTGCTCGCGCGCCCGAATGCGAAATAGATGAGCGCATAGAGCATATATCCGAAAATAATCAGCTTTTCCCTGCCGATTTTATCCGATAAAATACCGGCAGGCACACAAAAAAGCACCGATACCAAATTAAATATCAAATACATGATCGGAATGAAAGCATCATGGATTCCCACGTCGCTCGCCTTAAGAAGCAGCAGCGCATCTGTGGAATTACCCAAAGTAAAGATAAAAATGATGACGAGAAAAAAATAATATCTTTTAGAAAAATCATTTTTCGACAGCTTTTCTAAAAGCTTCATGTTTTCTTTCTTTGCCTCTTTTACAAAGAAAATTATACTTGCCAGTCCAAGCATTCCCGGCAACAGCGCAAATAAAAACACTTTTCTGTAATCCGCAGGAAAAACCACTAAAATCACAGTTGCCAACAGCGGCCCCACGATGGCTCCGCTGTTATCCATCATTTTATGAAAACCAAATCCTCTGCCTCTTTTGCTCTCTTCGCAAGATGCGGCAACGAGGCTGTCTCTGGGTGCGGCTCGAATACCTTTGCCGATTCTTTCCGTAAATCGAATCACAAGCACTTGCAATGGTGAATACACAAAAGCAAACAATGGTGACAGCAACGCCGTAAAAGCATAGCCTATAATCATAAAAGGTTTGTTTTTGCCGATTTTATCTCCCCACCAACCGGAAAAGGCTTTTAAAAGCGAAGCCGTGCTTTCCGCAACGCCTTCAATTAACGAAATTTCCGTCTTTGTCGCGCCCAGCGATATTAAAAAAAGCGGCATAATGGAATAAATCATTTTAGTTGTCGTATCCGTAAAAAAACTGGTGATACCGACGAAAAATATATTTCTTTCAATTCCTAAGATATGTTCTTTATTTTTTGTTTTTTTCATTATTTTATCCCTGCTTTTCATTTCAACAAATCTATTATACTGCTAAAAAGAAAAAGCATATAAAAAAACTGCTGCTTTTTTTATTTTTTAAGCAACAGTTTATTTTTATTGCCGCAGCATCTATTGTTTTTCAGCGGCATTCAACATCTCGGATACGTTATCATTTTCCTGGTTAAAATCGCCTCTGATCATTTTTAATACCGTCTTTTCGTTATAAATTTCTTCACTTGTTCGAATGCCTATTTTCCGAATCAGCGGAACCGACGGGCACCAGCCCAGCAATGCATGGGAAAATAGAGAAAGACTTATCGCCGTTGTGAGCAACAGCCATCCTCTGTTGTGACGAAGTCCTAAAAATGTTGTGATCATGATCATCAGTGCCGCATCGGCTTCCAGCACCCGCTCCGTATCCCACTCAGCATTGATGTCATCTATTTTTTCACTGATGACATCATCAATACTTCCCTTATATCTATCCAGACTCTGAAGTGTATGCTGCCTGATCTTATCGTTGATGTCAGGTTGTGTATTACATGCTACACGCTTAGCTGTCGGCGGAAGTAAATATTTTAAAAGAATCGTCCTCAACTCCTCTTGTATATATTTTTATTATTTTATCCAAAAGAGTTTGAGAAATACGTTTATGCAAATGAATGCTTATTAAAATCTCTGATTATTGCTATAGATCATTTCTTGTCGACAAATATATATTGATTTCTTCATCGCTGAGGGATGGATAATTTTCTTGAAGCCCTTTAAACAAAACATTTAAATATCTTTCACTTGCGTTATTTTTTTTAATGACGTTTCTGTTTGTGATTGTCATGACTGCAATACCATCAATAGAATCCAGCTCATGTTTTTTGTTATACCAAGTTGAAGCAGGGCTTGGCTTCACACCGCCGTTTTCCTCTTCGAAAATATGATCAAACTGTTTTTTCGTTATCAAATACGCAACGCCATAGGCTTTTCCGTCATCCGTTGAAATATTCAAAAACGAAACGCCTTTGTTATCCCACGATTTAGATTTATTTGCATAATACATATTATAAGGCAATTCATAATTCATCTTATCTATCGGAGGGGTCGTATCTTTACATTTTTTATGATTTCTTCCCTTATCATCAAATTTTCCGCCGTTAATATAGCACATAAACCTTTCATACAGCATATTAGATCCATAACTGACATACCAAACTAAATCTTTTTTCTCCATCATGCTCTCCTCATAATCCATTGTCTGCCTGCACGCTTTTTTTTAACCACATGCATTTTTTTATGTGTATTTACTTTTACTCACCAACCGTATCATACGGCCAGTCAATTATGCCGCCAAAATCATAGACATTTGTATATCCCATGCTTATAAGCAGTTTTGCAGATGAAGCACTGCGGTTTCCGCTTCTGCAGTACACTAAAATAGTTGCATCTTGATTGGGCAGCATCTGCGCCGCTTTTTCTTCCAGCTCATAATCTAAAATTAAAAGCGCGTTTTCAATATGCTTTTCATTGTATTCTTCTTTTGTTCGTACGTCAAGGATGATGACATCCTGCGTATCCATAAGCTCTTTTGCTTTTTGCGGTGAAATTTTATTGTAATTGCTTTGACTCTCATCCTCTTTTAAGATAATTTTCACCGCGGTCACCTGTACAGGGTAGCTTTCTCTTATTTCAGGAAGTATTGTAATCTCTATTATCTGCCCTTCCATTGGCGTAAAATCCATTTTAATCTTTTCATCATAAAAAACAACGGCTTTATCCGCACCGATATCTTCGTCTTGAGTGACTACCAGCAATCTATCATCTCCTACGCTGTCTATGGCAGCCGTAAATGTAATGTTTGCGCTGCCGCAAGATGCGAATGTCAGCATAAAAGCAATCATAATGATTAAGGTAGATATCCATTTTCTCATTATTGCACTCTCCTGTTTTTTTATTCTCTATATGTTTATATTATATATCAATTTATATATCGATCACTATGAAAGTATACAATATTCTGTTTTTTTATCGCATTTAAAAAAGCTGATATAATTATTGATTGACAAAATAAAAGCAGATGCATATAATGTAGAATTGAAAATCAAATATCGATTGGAGAGCTCGCGCAAGCGGGCTGAGAGTAAGCGTATCGCCGCTTTTATCCTGTTAACCTGATTTGGATAATGCCAACGTAGGAAAATAATCAAAGCATAGAACACTTCGTAGGATATCCTGCGAAGTGATTTTTTTTATCATAAGGAGAATAATCATGAAAAATCTGAGAACAAAAAAATTAGTTATGGTTGCCTTTTTATCTTCACTGAGCTATGTGCTGAGCACCTTTATTTTTATTCCGAACATGGCACCTATGCAGCATTTTATCAATGTTGTCTCCGCAGTGCTGCTCGGGCCTAGCGGAGCGCTGGCATGCGCAACGCTGACGGGATGCATGCGTATGCTTTTCAACGGCCGCCCCATCATCGCTGTTACGGGAGCCATTTTCGGCGCGCTGCTGGCGGGGCTTCTATACCGCAAATTTAAAAAACTTTACTGGGCAGTCATCGGCGAAGTGATCGGAACGGGCATCATCGGCGCTATGGTCTCCATTCCTTTTATGAAGCTGTTTTACGGGCTGCCTGCCGATACGTCACCGTTTTTCTACATATCCTTTTTTACTCCCTCTTCCGCCGCGGGCGCGATCCTTGGTTTTCTGCTCCTCTCGGCGCTTAAAAAAACGAAGACGCTTGATAAATTAACTCTTCAAAGCGGCAGACAAAAAGAAAAATAATAACGCGTTGACAGAATAAGCCTTGGTTTTTTATCTCTTATCTTATACAATAAAAACCATCTTCACAGATTGGCATCTATTTTTGACGTGAATGCTCTTATGACATTTATACTAAAGTAATAAAATCCTAAGAGGTGTGTGGTATGAATATAAATTACCAAAATAAGATGGAAGAAATAATACAGCAGAATCTTCAAAGCAATAAAACGCCTACGCTTCTGCTGCACAGCTGCTGTGCCCCGTGCAGCAGCTCTGTGCTGGAACGCCTGTCGGATTATTTTGATATCACGGTTTTTTATTATAACCCCAATATCGAGCCGGTTGAAGAGTATATCATAAGATTACGGGAACAAAAGCGTTTTCTCTCAATTTTCCCGACCGCAAAGCCAGTTAAAATTATTGAAGGCCCCTATGAAGCAGAGGCTTATGAAGAAATCACCTATGGACACGAAGAAGATAGAGAAGGCGGAAAGCGCTGTTTCCTCTGCTATGAATTCAGACTGCGAAAAACGGCGGAGCTTGCAAAGTCGAGCGGCTTTGATTATTTTTCCACCACCTTATCGGTAAGCCCCCATAAAAACGCGCAGAAGCTCAACGAAATCGGCGAACGCCTTTCGGCCAAGTACGGCGTAGACTATCTGTATTCGGATTTTAAGAAAAAGGATGGTTACAAACGTTCTATCGAGCTTTCAGGTGAATACGGGCTCTATCGTCAGCATTATTGCGGCTGCCGCTATTCATTGTTAAATTTATTTTAAGCTATATCAATAAAATGAAATAAAAAATACAAATCATAAAATCAATCAAGCTACCCCTTGCAGAGGAGTCTTTGTATGATAGAATTTTCGGTCGTTATCAACCAGGTTCTGATATTATTTTTTATGGCGCTTATAGGATTCATCGCAGGCAAAACAGGCGTTTTAAAGCAGGAACATAAACCCGTTCTTTCAAAAATGCTGATCAATATCACGCTGCCCTGCATGCTTGTTGATGCGATCATGTCAACGACCGACAGGCTCAGCTCAAAAGATGTGCTTATCACCCTTTCCGTCTCGCTTGTCACCTACATTGCGGGGTATATCCTTGCGATGGCGATCCCGAAATTAATGAAAATAGATCAAGAGCAAAAAGGCGTCTACAGTTTCAGTATGCTTTACACAAATGTAGGGTTTTTAGGATTTCCCATTCTTGCGATGATCCTCGGAAAATCCGCGGTCATTTATGCCATTATCTTCAACATCGTCTACTATGCCACCTTTTTCCCGCTCGGTATGTATATGCTGCGCGGCACAAGAACAAGGCCGACATTAAAAGAAATGTTTCCGCCTTTCACAATCGCTTTCATTATTGCGCTTGCATTCTATTTTTTGAAGATAACACTTCCTTACCCTATTTTAAAAACGGTCTCTTTGGTAGGCGGCATGACGCTTCCGCTTTCTATGCTGTTTGTGGGGCTTTGTCTATGCGAGGTCGATTTTAAATCGATCCTCAAAAATAAAAACGTACTCTTTGTATCCTTATATAGAGTACTTCTTTTCCCCGCTGCCATGTATTTTGTACTGCGGCTCTTTACCGATAACTTCATCTATATCGCACCCGGCGTGATCATGTTTGCCATGCCCGTTGCCGCGCTCCTTCCCGCTTTTGCCAAAGAGAGCGGCAAGGATGATAAGGAAGGTGCGGTCATTGTCACCATTTCCACGCTGTTTATGCTGTTCGGTTTGCCTGTTATCGGACTGCTGCTTGCAATGGGATAGAATACATTAATCAGATTTTCCAGTACCTTAAAACATAGCCAACTATATAACAGCAGTGATTAAGTGTTACATTAATCAGATTTTCCAGCACCTTAAAACTTTATAAACTCACATACATCGATAATTGCAGTGTTACATTAATCAGATTTTCCAGCACCTTAAAACTAGTTTTATGACAGGTTTTACAGCAGAAGCGTGTTACATTAATCAGATTTTCCAGCACCTTAAAACTTCATAACCGTAGCACGGACAATTTTTGCAGTGTTACATTAATCAGATTTTCCAGCACCTTAAAACCTTCTATGTCGCTTTTTGATTCTCTCATTAGTGTTACATTAATCAGATTTTCCAGCACCTTAAAACTATTTTTCTTCAGCAATTCTTTTTTTAGAGTGTTACATTAATCAGATTTTCCAGCACCTTAAAACCTATAGCTATTTTATCAACAATTTTTCAGTTGTTCAAGTAGTTACAGACGCTTTGTGTTAATAAGTCTTTATTTGCTAAATCACATAAAATGTATAATTCATCTTTTTGGCGCAGTAATGTATCTATTAATTTCCCATTCAGTATAATTGATAAGTTATTTAGAAAAACAGTATGAAGGCTTTGCGCTTCTTCCCGAGTTGTTATCCCCAATCGTTTTGAAATCAAACTTATAAGTTCATCAGTCATATAATTTACAATTTCTTTATCAATAATAAGTATGTTGCCTTGTTTCTCAATCGTAGATTTGCTTGAAAGGATCTCGCATATGATGCATTTTTCTTGTTTCTTTAATTCGTCTATAAGCATATCTGTGTCGATAAACTCATCAATTTCTTTTGAATAAAATATTATAAACTGCATTTCCTTCATTTTCTTAATAGCGTCAACGATAATATCTACAATTTTACCTATTTTTATTTTGTATGTAATTTGAGATTTTAATATTTTATCAATGTTGATTTCTGAATTGATGAATCCATAGTGATGAAAATATCTTTCATTCAACACATTTAATTTTTCACTGAGTAATAGTTCTAACGCATCTTTTTCATCCATTTCTTTTAGAACATATTTCACATATTCTTCAATTAATTTATTCCTTCCGTTTAAAAATTGCATTATATCCGATAGATTTGTTAAAGTAATGAAACAAAAGTTTCTTACATTCAAATTATGATTATTTAATAAAACTTTAGATTCGTGTTCACTATACTGACTTGCATAATATAAATTTTGCCATAGTTTGAAATAATTCGGCTTATTTAAAATTAAAAGTTTGTTGTAATTCGTGCATATCATTTCATTGCCTTTTATTGATAGAATATTAATCAAAAAATCACCACGCTTTCTTTTGAAACTTTTTTCTCATGATTGTTTCTGCTACCTGACAAAAAAATCATATTTTCATATTGTTTTTCTGTGATTTTAATTACTCGTATTTCACCCGAAGATGGCAAAACTTTTTTGAGCTTTGTTATAAAAGAATTATAGTTTACTTCTTTACCTAAAATTTTGGCATAAATAGAATATTGTATTCGATAGCAACCTAAAGTTAATAGATTTTTTCTGAATTTATTATATTCTTTCACATCAATATTTTCTGTCATTGGCAAGTCATACATTATTAAAATTCTCACTTTTTTATAATCACTATCCATTTAGTATTTTTCCAAAACAGGATAATAAAAATTACGCAGCTTGCCGCTTTCTATACAGGAAAGAACGTCATTGACATATACGGCGACTGAATTCAAGATTGAAAATTGTTTACCGCAGATACTGATCTTGTTGTTTAATATGTCTATTAACTCTTTTTTTAATTCTTTATCTATTCTGTAATTCTTTCTATCTTTTTTTGTGAGCAGAATATTATAAACGAAGTAATCCACAATGGGTCTGTATATCTCAATCAAATCATCACTTAAATTAAAATAATTGTATTCACTTTTGTGATTCAATCCGAGCTGAGTGTTATACCCTCTGCCGATGATTTCTTTTGTTATCAACGTTCGCACAAGATGATAACTGAAATTCAAGCATGCGTTGATGATATCTTCTTCAAAGCGCACAAAACTCTCTCCAAACATCTCTTTGAAATATATCCTCGCTATAGTTCCCTCCCTGTTTGTCTTGTCTCCCAATGTTATGGTAGAAAAAAGATTGATTATTATATCTAATTTATTTATCTTCTTTAATTTTGAAAGAGTATTGATTTGATTTAATATTTTATATGATATTATTTTTGTCCAAACTTCTTCTTTAATTTTATCATCCCAGTTGATTTGATTGAGAAGTCTTTTTGAGCTTCTGACATTGTTTTGCAGAGGTTGCATTTCTCCTACCGGAAGATGATTATCTCCCATAACAATTACGCATATGCCGGATTTTGCCAGTTCACTTAGCAATCTGCAGGTAATATTGCAAAACATATCTTCAATAACGATTATACCTATTTCTTCTAAACTAATGTGATATTTTTGCTCCTGATGAATGACTTGTACATGATTGATATTAAGACTTATTTTTTGTGCATCTGTAATATAGATTATTCGCCAGCTCATTTTCACCGTTAAAAGGAAAGAAGCCCTTTCGGGCTTCTTTGGGTTCAGAATTCACGTACAATAATAAGGAACTCTGAAAAATCTGATTAATGTAACGTTTTTATTGTATAAGTAAAAATTTTTCTTGTCAAGTTTATTTTGGTACATTTAGATTATACAGCCCTAAAATATCCATATTAATTTTTTTTATTTCTATTGTCTTTTTTTGAGTAATGCTAATACAATTTTTAACTATAATTTTTGCATTATTTTTATGAAAATCACCTACAAAACCCTCATGCACTGTGGCATCATTATTTACAAATCTGATATATTCATTATTGAATAAATCCATATAAAAATCCAATTCATTTCTATCAACACCAATAAATTCATTATATAATGTTTTATAATACTTGCTGTCTTGGAGCACTTTCTTGGTTTTAAAGTCCACGCACACTTTATAAATGGGCATTATATATAATTTCCCTGTCTCTTTATGCTTAAATACTCTTGAGCAATATTGTTGAAGACTGTCATACATTAAAAAAGTATTTTCCTTTTTATTGATTGATTTCTTTTCAAGCAAAAATGGTGTCGTTACTTTTTTTAAATATCTTAACTTTTTGACAATAGGGCTGCTTGTCTTGTCATCCCTCCTTATTCCGTGAATATTATAATTAAATACCTCTCCTTCCGCTACATTGTTTTCCAGACAGTATGCCACAAATGGATTTATACCGCCAGATGAATATTTTTCTAAGATATCATGCAACTTGTTATATAGATGCGGATCGTTTTTCTTGCATAAGAGTTCTTTGGTGTTATCATGAAACACTTTTTTTATATTATCTATTGTTTTTTTTATTTCATTATTATCCGCAGAATTATTTTCCGATGATGTGTTTACATAAATATTTGGAATTTCACTAATTTTATAATATTGATTGTCTTTTTTGTTTTTGATAACTTTTTGTACATTTGCATCATACAACTTACCTTGCGGATTTTTTTTAACCTCCATAGAACATCTAGTATTTTCAAATGAAGCTTCTTTTAGCGAATCTCTGATTTTACTCGGCAGATTAAGCATATCGAAAAGCTGATCCCTGTTTTCGCTTACTATATTACTCAGCCAGTATTTGTCGGGATTATTTTGTATTAATGCCATCAATCGGCCAATCGGAAGCAAGATTATGGAAGCAATAACCCCTGCATCAACGGCATGATGGAAGCCTTTATCCCTATCCTTTTCAACACCATTTCTATTTCTGATAATTGCGGTTAATTTACCAGGTATTTTAATTATTTTTAAATCTAATTGTTCTTCATTGTTATTTTCATAAGCTTTTAAAAACAACTTTAATTGATTGGCTAATTCGTTTGTGGCATAAGCTGTATCGTTTAGATTTCTGTTTTTAAATCTTTTTTCATATTTTATTAATTCACCGGTAAATAAGAGATAGCCTTTTTTAGCGTTGCTAATATTTTTATTTGCTTTGATTCGTTTTTCAAATTCTTCGTATTGATTAATTGAAGTAAGGTAAGCAAGCGGTGTTCTCTGCCCTTTATTATGATTGCAATCATAGCATGATATAGTTTTATTCGAAAATGAATCATCACCTGTGATGCTTTTTGGCAAGATATGCTCTATTTCACAATTGTTTAAACTAATGGGGGCATTGCAATATGCGCATTTAAAATCCATTTCTTTTAATAATAAATACTTATTGATATTGTTATCCGTACAATCATATCCTAAATCAACAAGTTTTTTTCTTGCTTCTTCTCTGGTTCTGAAATTTTCTAATGTCGCTTTTTCATATTCCTTTTTTTGGTCATTTGATAGTATGTTTGTAGTTGCTTCAATGCAAATATACGCGGGATAACCGTATTTTCTGAAAAGCTTATTGAGCACGGTTATTGCCTTGCGCAAAGATTTTTTTGTTTGAGGCGATGCTACTAAATCGTCAATAAAATTAGTGGATATATACTTTAATTCACCTGCTTCAATGTTCTGATTTATATAATGTTCAATTTTATATTGTTCTGTGTCAGCATTTATTTCATGCGGGTAAGTTCTTTCAATATAAGATGAATTTTTGTTATACTGTTTCATTAATGAAAGATATTTCTTTATTGCTTTCTCTGAAAAATTTTGATATTTATTTTCAATCTTTGATTTTATTTCTTTGGTTTTTAGAATATTTAATAATTCATAGCTTAAATGCGGAAGTTTGGTTTCAAGCATATCAAATCTTGTATTCTCATCAGGTGAAATATTAATAATCTCAATAGCTGTATTATATACATCAATATTTTCTGTTAATTCCTCGAATAACTGCTCATTATTTATAACTTTTTTTATGCTCCGGTATGTTTTAAAAGTTGATATAGATTCAGACCCAACAGTTTTTTCACCAATGATTACATTTACTTTGAATTTTTTTCTTATCAGCGGTTTTATTTGTTTTACTGAGTTTAAAATCTCCTCTTTTAATTCTTCTATTGCAAAAGTTTTTAATTTATAGGTAGTGTTATCAATTTTTTCAAAATAACTTAGATTTTCATTGTTCATTTCATCAACAGAAAATTTTAGGTTTGTTAAGTCATTATAAAAATTAAAGTATTCGGCATAAAAATTACTGCTGTTAACTTTCTTTTCTCCGATATAAATCTTACAGTTGCCTACAAGATTTTCATATAAATATTTATTATAATTATTATCAAGTTCATACTTTTCAATATCTTCTTTTACTTTATATCTTCCATACTTTGTAAGTGCGTTTAAACGCGGAGCACCTGGTCCTTCCCAAAATTGTCTTTTAGAATCTAATATTTGTATAACATCATTTAAAAAATTGTCAGTTAAAACTTGTGGATAATATCTTTTTTGATTTCCAAATAAAGTTTTCAATTCCTGTATATAGTCCTTATGCGTTATTGTGTATGCTGCTCCTCTATACTGACCATATGTATTCAGCAACTCCTTTTGTATTTCGCACGGCATATATCCTTTATCTCTTAGCTCTGTCACAAATTCATTTACTCTTTCCTCATCTCCAAAGGGTATATACCCTCTGTGACGCGCAAAATATATAATGATATTGATAATATCCTGCATCTCTAATTTTTCGCCACTTTTTATTGCTCGTATTCTCTTTTCCAATAACTTAGAATCAATTGTGTTTTCATAATAAATATTATTTGCTTGAAATAATTTATACAGCCTTTCAATGCGATGATTTTTTCTTTTTATCCGTCTTCTGATATTGCGGAAATTTCTTCTATCCACTGCCTTTTCTGCTTGAGAAAAAAAACTGACTCCGCGATCAATAACTTCTTTTTTCGCTAAATCAATTACGCTCCATCCAATATCTGCAACACCCAAATCAATGCCAATGGATATATTTTCATTCTTATTTATTTTTTCTGCCATGACAATACCCCTTAATTTTCTATATTATTTTTATACGATCATTTTAATAACAATTATAAATACATCATATCACCAATTTAAACAATTACAATTATTTTTCTGCAATAATTCTTCTGTTTTGTCATATTTGGTACAAAAACGGTACACATATAAAAAAAGAGCCCTTTCGGCTCTTTTTTTTACCCTCTTACAATTACTCAAACTCTTTTCAGACTGTCTCGGTCTGCTCATAGAGCGCAAAGAAATCATCTATTTTTGCGCCCTGCGGCAGCCTGTTGTATTTTATGGCAAGGTTCTTTAAATCATTCTGCACAACCATATCCACGGGCACGATGTTTTCCTCCATGCGCCTTACCGTATAGTTGTACTCAATTTCTCCGGGAAGGAATATCTCTTCCACATCCGCTTTTTTCTTTGAACTTTTTATCTTCATATAATAGGCATCGACATCATTTTGATACTCTTCAAACGGCCTGAATTTATTGATATCGATAGCGAGCATGAAATATCCCAGCCCTTTTCCGCTTCCGCCCGTTTCCCCGCCTGTCATTAACGCCGATATCATCTCAATAGCCACGCTCATGCAGTATCCCTTTACGCCGCCAAGCGGAAGGAGTGTGCCTGTGAGGATTCCTTTTAACGGGTTTCTGTCTTTAAAACCATCAAAGGGGTCGGTCGTGTCGTTGCCGTTTTCATCTTGTATCCAGCCGACGGGGATTTTTTTGCCCGCACGTATTGCCATTTCGATCTTGCCTCCGGCTACGGTGCTGCATGCCATGTCATACATGATGGGCGGCGTTTTTTTGCCCGGCGGAAAAGCCCAGCTGTTAGGGCCGTTTCCGATCACAGCTTCAATGCCACCGGTAGGTGCCATGAGTTGTGTCGAACCTGACGCTGCATAACCGATTAATCCTTCATTTACAGCCATAAGCGAATAGTATCCCGCAATGCCAAAATGATTGCCGCCTTTTGCCGCGGCAAGGCCAATGCCTGTTTTCTTTGCCATTTCAACGGCTTTTTCCATCACCAGCGGAGCGACTGTGATGCCGCATCCATAATCACAGTCAAACGCCGCCGTACTCGCCGTCTCATTTGTGATACGCACATTTGGTTTTAGATTGATGAGCCCGTTTGTGATGTCTTTTTCGTACATTGCCAGCCTCGGCAATCCATGAGAGGCCACACCCCGTATGTCGGATGCGATGAGCACATCCGCACCGCGTTTTGCCGCCGCCTCGTCCATGCCGAAAGATTCAAGCGTATCTCGTGCGATCTTCTTTGCCGTATCGATACTTATAATTTTTTCTCTAGCCAAGTTTTATCTCCTCCTTTATTTGTTTTTAAGCGCTTTAAAAGGAGCATACTGCTCCTTTTAAATATACAAGTAATTAAAGAGCTTCCAGTCGTTTTCTGAATTCTTCGACTGTGTCGTCATCGAGCATATCCTGCACATACGGAAGCGCATCCACAAATTTAAATGTTCTGCCCACTTCAAGCAGGGGGTGCTCCAAAACCTGCGGGCATACTTCTTCCAAAATCGCTCGTACTTCCGGAGTGTCCAGCATTTCGCCGACTGTTGTTTCGAATGAATACTTACTCATATTTATCCTCCTTACTATTTAAATAGTTCACCACTATTTAATTTCTTTAAAAATATGTATTATTTACTCACGGCTTTTCCGAGCTCGAGACCTTTTTCGAGCGCCGCTTTATTGATCCGCACAATCTCAGGTGATTTTTTGGCAAATTTCTTTTCTATGCTATGCAAAAACACACTTGGCTCCAATATATTCGTATAGCCTATCAACGTACCGATTAAGATGATGTTGGATATGCGTTTGTCTCCAAGCTCTACGGCGATATCGTCCGCAGCAATGCTGATCGTTTTAATATCCGTGCGCTTTACCTCTGAGATTACACGTGAAGAATTGAGTATAAGAATACCCCCTTCTTCAAGTTCGCCGATAAATTTTTTATATGACTGCTCATTCATCGCAATAAAGATTTTACATTTTTTGGGCAGCGGAGAGATGATCTCTTCATCGCTTATGATAACAGTGCATTTTGCGCTGCCTCCCCTTTGCTCAGGGCCGTATGTGGGCATAAATGAAGCATATTTGCCTCCTTCCGTTGCACTCTGCGCAAAAGTGATGCCTATGCTCATCACACCCTGACCGCCTGAACCTGCTATAATGAGTGTATATTTCATGCCTTGCTCACCTCCACATCCTTAAAGACTTGTAACGGATAATATGGAATCGTCATTTGTTCCATATGTTTAAGGCTTCCTATAGGGTTTAGTCCCCAGTTTGTGGGACAGTTGGTAAGCAGCTCCACAAAGGAAAAGCCTTTGCCTTCCATCTGACATAAAAATGCTTTTTTAATGCCCTGTTTTGCCTTTCTGATATTCTGCGGATTATTCAAAGCATATCTGGCAACAAACACGGGTGCCGTGAGCTCTTTTATGATCTCGCACATTTTAATGGGATAACCCGCTGTTTCCGGGTCTCTGCCTGTTTTGGATGTTGTTGTCTTTTGATTGACCAGTGTTGTGGGCGCCATCTGTCCGCCTGTCATGCCATATGTGGAATTATTGGCGAAAATGACCGTAAACTTTTCCCCTCTGTTTGCCGCAGACATGATCTCGGCAAGCCCTATGGCCGCAAGGTCCCCGTCTCCCTGATATGTAAAGACAAGACTGTCGGGCCTGCTTCGTTTGATTCCCGTTGCCACAGCAGGCGCTCTGCCGTGTGCCGCCCCAACCATATCTATTTTCCAATACAAAAGCCCCATTGAAGAACACCCTACGGGAAGCACCGTAATAACATTATTCTGCTGATTGAGCTCTTCGATCACTTCCGCAATGATTTTTGTGGCTGTGGAATGCAAGCATCCGGGGCAGTATCCGCTTTGCATCGGAACAATACATGTTGGTCTTGAATATGTTTTTTCCATTATGCATTCCCTCCTATTATTTTCTTGATCGCATCCAGCACGCCGTCATCATCGAGCAGGATCCCTCCCGAACGCCCATAGGTATATATCGGTGCGCGCCCCATGACTTCCAGAGCAATATCATCGTGCATTTGCGCCGGGATCGTCATTTCGATATCGATAACGGCTTTTACTTGATCGTAATTTAGTTTCTGCAAACTCTGTTTCGGGAAGGGAAGCAATGTAACAGGGCGAATAAGCCCGATTTTACAGCCTTCGCTGCGCAACTGCATAATTGCCTGTTTTGCAACTCTTGCGGCGATGCCGTAAGCCACGACAACATATTCGGCATCATCGAGCATATATTTTTCCACTTTCACATCATTTGCTTCCCAGCTTTTAAACAGTTCCCTTCTTGCTTTGTTGTTGGCTTCAAGCCCTGCTTCGGGATAAATGGATGTGATCATGCGCGCGCCTCGTTTTTGACCGTTGTAGCCCACTTTCCAGCTTGCAGTGTTTTTATCGCTTATCTCCCTCATCGACGGCAGGTCTACCATTTCCATAATAGATCCCAGGCATCCGTCCATTAAAATGAGCACGGGGTTTCTGTCCCTCTCGGCGTATTCAAACGCTTCATAAGTGAGATTAACGGCTTCCTGAAGTGTGCTTGGGGCAAAGACCATTACCCGAAATCCTCCATGCCCGAGTGCTTTGGTGGCTTGAAGATAATCGGACTGCGCAGGCTGAATAGATCCAAGCCCGGGCCCGCCTCTGCTCACATTTACAATGAGCGCAGGCAGCTTTGCCCCCGATAAATAAGAAATGCCTTCCGTCTTCAGACTGATTCCCGGGCTTGATGAGGAGGTCATTGCCCGCACTCCGGTCGAAGCCGCTCCGTATACCATATTTACGGATGCGACTTCACTTTCGCCCTGAATAAATGTTCCGCCGACCTGTGGAAGCCGAGAAGACATGTATTCGGGGATTTCATTTTGCGGCGTGATAGGATACCCCGCAAAAAACCTGCACCCTGCTAAAACTGCAGCTTCCGCAACTGCTTCACAGCCTTTCATAAATTGCTTAGCCATTTGCTTCCACCCCCTTATAGAGTTCTATTGCGCCTTCAGGGCACACGATCGCACAGCTTTGACAGCCGATGCATTTTTCCATTTCTTCTATATAAGGAAAGAAATGTCCTTTTTGGTTTCTTTCATTTCCCATTTTCAATATATTTTTCGGGCAAAAATGAATGCAGTACCCGCATCCTTTACAGTATTTTGCCACTATATCCACTTTGTTCACTCTAAGTCCTCCTTTTTTTATATGCTCTCTTTTGCAACGGCAAGCGGATAATATTGCTTGTCATAATTTGATTCTATGGTACGCACAAGCCTTGCAATGGTGGTATTCACCGGGGTAGGGATTTTAAGCTCTTTGCCCATGCGCTCGACTGCACCGTTTAAAAATTCAATTTCCGTCTTCTTTTTTGTCATCATCATATCCTGGGCCATCGACGGATAATGATCTCCCGCCGACTGACGTGCTGCAGGAATTGTTTTTGTCATAAAGGTCGTGAAATCGAGTCCATCAATGCCTTTTGCTTTTGCCACTTCAAGCGCCTCTTTGACAAGATCGGTAACAAGCAGAGAAAAATTTACGTTCTTTGCCGCCTGCTGACCATTTAGTCTCACAAGCCCGCATGCCGCATTCACGACAATATTGACCATGGCTTTGCTCCATACTTTTTCATCGATATTATCGACATACTTGGCCACGGCTCCTCCGGCCGTAAATGTTTGAGCCAGCAATTCACCGGCTTGTCTTTGTTCTTTTTCTTTGACAACACTGCCGATATAAATATTCACCTCGTCGAATAAATTCCCGTATACCTCTCCCGGCGCTTTGAGTATACTTGCCATATTGAGGCATCCGTAGAGGATTTTATCCTGCGAGACTTGCTTTGCTATGAGCTCCACATTGCCTATGCCGTTTTGGAATGTGCACACATACGTATTGCTGCCTATGATGCATTTTGCGCCTTCAAGCGCCACTTCGGTAAGCGTGCCTTTGACCATAATGATGACAATATCGTAAGGATCCAGTCCCTGCGCGCTGCAAGCCGTGTTCATTTTCACAACTTCCCTGCTCTTTGCACTGTTGAGAATAAGCCCGCTGCCGGCTATGTTGTCCATATGCGCCTTATACGGATCGATCAGTGTTACATCAGCTCCTCCTTTTTTCAGATATGCCCCGATCACACACCCCATTGCTCCCGCACCGACTACTGCGATTTTTTTCATATGTATTCCTCCTATATATTTATTAAACTTTTTTATTTAAATAAGTCCTGCCTGCTTTGCCTCATAGCTCAGAGAGTCTCTGAAATCCGGATGCGCAATGGCGATCATTCTTTTAACGCGGTTTTCTATCGATTCATGTTTTAAATCCGCGATACCGTATTCCGTTACGATATACTGCACATCTGCGCGAGGCGTTGTCACAGCAGAGCCAAGCGGCAGAGCCAGTGAAATTTTTGAATGCATCTTGCCTTGCTTATCAACTCTGGTAGACGGCATCGCTATAAAAGACATCCCGCCTTTACTCGCCGCGGCTCCACGCACGAAATCAAGTTGTCCACCTGTGCCGCTGTATTGACGAAGGCCTACAGACTCCGCACATACCTGCCCTGTAAGATCAATGGCAAGCGCACTGTTGATAGATACAACCCGGTCGTTTTGCCCAATCACATACGGACTGTTAAGCCAGTCGAAAGGACGCGTTTCAACTAAATCATTGTTATTTAAAAAATCTGTCATTCTTTTGCTTCCAAGCGCAAACCCTATCAGGGAAATTTCTTTTGCGATATTTTTTTTGCTGTTATTCACCGCACCGCATTCAATTAAATCCACCATCGATTCCACGAACATTTCACTGTGGATACCTAAATCCTTCTTGGTATTCAAAAATGAGCCCACAGCCGTACCGATACCCCCTATGCCCAGTTGTATACATGCGCCGTTTGGCACTTCCTCTGCAATGTACTCCGCTATTTTTGTATCAATTTCCGTTGGATTTGCAGCAGGCACTGTATATAATTCTTCCGTTAAATCCACTAAATACGACACGTCATTCATATGTACCATTGTGTCAACGCCTTTTATATACGGCACATTTTCGTTCACTTGAATGATCACTTTTTGCGCATTATGTATGAGTTTCACATCCAGCGGGCTCATTCCGAGGCTTATATACCCATCCTTATCGGGAGGCGTGCCTACCAGCATGACCACATTGGCCGGATGCGTTTGCACTCTGTCCTGGGTAGTGTTGCTGAGGTGGATCAGTTGCGCTTCTATGCCGGACCCTCTCTTTATAAATTCCCGCTCGATCGGGCCTAAAAACAAGCTGCGCACATCCACTCTGCCTTTGCAATCCGGTAGAAATATACGCATCGCCCGCACGCCAAAGCCCATATCTATACGTACATTGCTCAGCTTCTCTTTCTCATCATAGAGACTATCGAGTATAGAATATGGAATGCCTGTAACTAAGCTTGTGGCAATCACATCACCCGGATCTATCTTTTTCGCGGCTTCTTTTACTGTAATGATTTTATCTTTGTAACTCTCTTTCCACGACATGCAAATTGTTCTCCTTTAATGACTTAATAATATGTAGACAAGTCCTGTTCTAATAAAATGTATTCGTCTGTAATCAAGATTATAACCTCCCCCTTTTTATTGCTCCAAACTTTATCCTAAATACAAAATTTGCTTTTTTTTCATCTTTTCTAAAAGCCTACTTCTGCCTAACTTGCAAAAAACGGACTTAAAAAAGTCCGTTTTTTGCAAACATTTTCATTTAAAGATAATTTTTCATAATAAATACCGATAAAATATTTTGCCAAATATTTTATCCTATGTTATATTACATTTTAGGAGTGTGGATACCATGAATCGTGAAAGTTTTATTGAATATCTTCGCAAAAACCCTTTTGAGCAGCTTAACAAGATCGTACATAAAATGCTCGAAGACGAGATCATCTCTCTTGAAATCCTCCCGGGAACAAAATTAAACAGCGCTCAGATTGCCAAAGAATTAAAAATAAGCCGCACGCCCGTAAAAGAAGCCTTCCGTCTTTTAAAACAGGAAGGGCTGCTGCAAAACCGTGACGATAAAAGCGGCTACTACGTATTTTCTATGTCGAACACGGATATTGAAGATTTATTCTATGTCAGGCGTATTTTAGAGGGCAGTGCAACATATCTTTGCGCACAGCAAAACAGCCTGATCGATATCAAGTCTCTTAAAGAATATGCGACTAAATTTGAAAAATTATTTCATACTAAAAATTTTGATGAACTCGATGAGCTGGACGTACCCTTTCATAAAATGATCATACTTTCATCAAATAACAGATTTTTGATTAAAATGTACGAAGACATTGAAAAAATCGTACGCTACCATTCTGCCAAGACAAGACTGTATTTGGATAAGGCCCCGCAAATAAAGTCTATAACATCTATTGCATATCAGCATCTGGCAATCTGTAACGGTATAGAATCGGGCATCCCCGAAGTGGCGCAAAACGCTGCGATTTCTCATGTGGATTCCTGTATTAATTTTGCAAGGCGCTACTATTATTAAAATTTAAAAATAAAATTTTTTAATCCATTTAAATATACATTTTGTGATATAATTGTTCATATACTTTACTGCAGATTTTTTTTCGAGAGGCATCTAAAATGAATACATTGCTGACATTACATAAAGAACACTCTTTTCCATCCTTTACACTTATTAAATCATTTTTTATAAACAGCTTTGCTATCTTAAACAAACAAAAAAAAGAAACGTTTATTATCTTAGGAGTATTAACTTCGATTATTACGAGCCTAATTTTTATGATGCTGTTTTCATGGTTTATTCCAACGATAAAATATTTACTTACATTACTGGGAACACAGCCTTTAGAAGATATTCCCAAATCATGGATGCTTTCAACATTATTATTTTGTATACTCATTTACTGCATCATTTCATGTTTAATGGTGTTTATAAAAAATATTTTTGTTACATTATCTTTTAATTATTATAATGATCGTCATTTTTTATCATATAATGAAATCATGCGTTTTTCTTTTAGGCGGCTTCCGAAAACATTGCTGGTCAACTTGAGCATATTTATTTTGCTTGCAATGTTTATTTTCCTTACATTCTACATTGCGTATCTGTCTGCTCAACCATATTTTTATTTTAAAGATATGTCGATCAAACTGCTTGGAGACAGTCTTTTAATCAGCCGTAAAAGTTTGATTATTTTTTCCTCTGTCAGTATAATCGGGCTGCTGGTTACCATTGGTCTTGCCTCCTTCTTTCAGCTTGCGCAAATGCTGACTTTGTTATATGATATAAAAATTGCAAAAGCACTTAAGTATTCATTTCTTTTAATAAAAAACAACTATAAAATAAATTTGTCTGTTTTCTTTTTCAGTAATTTAATAAGTATCGTATGTGTCATCCTCGTTGTCTTTCTTTTAAGCATAAGTGTGATAGGTCTTGCTTTACTTGTTCCGATTTATTTACTGATTAAAATTATTCGCTACTTGTTTTCTTCTCAAGTTATGCTGTATCATTATACTAACTATATTAATACAAATGCATTTTCAGTTAATGCCGTTAATTTATACAAAATATTTTTCCATTTATTTGTCGATACTAACACCAAAAACGCCGATTCATTAGCAGTATAGAGTATCTCTTTATGAAGATGGAAGAGGAGGATCCAATGTCAAAAATACTTATTGTTGTTGATTATCAAAACGATTTTGTAACAGGCTCTATGGGATTTGTGGGCGCAAAGCAAATAGAAAATGCTATTTATGATAAAATTCAAATGTATTTAGAAAACAACTCTCATATATTCTTTACCATGGATACGCATGATGACAGCTATAAAAACAGCCGGGAGGGCTCACTCTTCCCCGTACATTGTCGGTTAAATGAAGAAGGCTGGCATTTATACGGCAAGGTAAGAGAATTTGAGACTTTAGAAAACAAGCATATTCATTTTATTAATAAGTCCACCTACGGCACTGCAATGCTGCCTGATTTTATTGAATCGGTGCAGGAAAAATCATCCATAGAAGAAATGGAACTGTGCGGGGTTGTGACCAATATATGCGTGATTGCCAACGCATTCATTCTGCAGTCACGTTTTTTTGACAGCTCCATTGCTGTAGACTCTCTGGCATGCGCCAGCTTTGATGAAGGCATGCACAAAAATGCTTTAGACGTTATGAGTTCAACAGGAATCAAGATCTACGCATAATACGCAGGAGATAAGATGGATTTTATTTATGAACCGGACCGCATTTATTTAGAAAATGAAGAAGGCAGACTGCTTGCCGAGATTGAAATGAACCCCGTAGATGAAAATACTGTGAATATCTGCCGCACTTTTGTCCATGAGTCACTCCGGGGTCATGGCATGGCATCTAAGTTGACAGAAGCTGCCGTGAAATATCTAAAAAGTCAAAATAAAAATATCACCGCATCTTGTGCCTATGCTGAACAATGGCTCAAAAAGCATACTAAATAAAAAGCCGCCGAACTGCGGCTTTTTATTTTTAATTTAGTGTTCATCTCTGCTGGGCAAAAGTATAAATTTACCGTCAGCCCACAGCTTTTCAATATCGTAATAACTTCTCTCTTCTTTATGAAAAACATGCACGACCACATCGCCGAAATCAAGCAGTATCCATCGGCTTTCTTTTTTGCCTTCAATGATGGGTATATCCATTCCGTTTTCTTTTGACTGTAAGTAAATATGCTCTGTTATAGCATCCAGCTGGCGTTCGTTTGAAGCGCTTAAAAACACAAATACATCTGTAATCGATGTCAGCGCCGTAACATCAATAATATTGATATCTTCCGCGTTTTTTTCTTCAGCCCACTGAGCTATTAATTCAGCTTTTTTGATATAATCCATTTTACACCTCAAAAAATCAATTATGCTTCAATTTTATCAGTAGTATAATAATACAAGTTCTTTTGAACAAACACAATAGCTGTATGATTATTCCTTAAATTAATTTTATGATATTGAGCCATTTATCCTCTTATAATTTTTGACTTTATTTTATGTTGAACCGAAAATAATTATTTGTAATTTTAATTTTGTTCATATATAATATATTTTGAATACGTATAATCTTGTAATATTTTGCAGGAAAGGATCATTTTTAGTATATGGATAAAAAAAACAAAGTAAGCGTGAAAATATTAGGTTCCGAATATTCATTTTTAACAAGTACAAATGATACCGTAAAAATCGAAGACACCGTTAATTATCTTGAATATATTTTAAATGATACTAAAAAGAAAAATCCTTATATCAGCAATTATGTAGCATTAATTCTGACATGTATGAATTTAAGTGAAGAAATTTTAGATACCCAGAAAGCTTTTTTGAATCTTCAGAAAAAACTTGCAAGCACACCTGCTTCCCCCCCGGCTACATATCAGACCAAAAAAGAAGAAAAAGTCATCGATATCGAAAATATGAATCTGGTGAAAAATCAAAATGATATGAAAAAATTTGAGCAATATCAGGAAGAAGTCAAGCGCACAAGCGAAGAACTCAACCGTGCCAACGCAATCATAGCAGGCTATAAAACCCGGCTCACGGAAATACGAACCGAAAACGAAAAAATGAAACATGAATATGAGTCAATGGAAGAGCGACTTCTCGAAAGCCAAATAGAACTTGTAAAACTAAGAAAAAGATTAATTCAGGAATAAAAATATATTGCGATAAAATCCAGCACAATGCTGGATTTTTTATGCTCGAATAAATTTAGCAAACTCCATAAATATCCCGCACACTTCAATTGCTGCCTCATATAATAACCATAGAAATAAATAAAGGAGGATAAAGCATTTGGATGAGAAAATTGAAGTAAACAATTGCTGTATGGAAGTTGATTGTTTAATTGTAAATAAAGTTTACGACGCATGTTCAAAGCGCGATTGTTTGGAGCGAGCATTATTTTGCGTAAACTTCCCAACAGGTACAGCCGATGATTATAAATTTTTACATGCCGAATTCGGCAAAGCACAAGTAGAACATTGGGGAGATTATCCGTTTTTCCAAGAGATTAATGAAAATTATGCGTTGATGCGATTTGTCGCAGCAATTCCTGTTTATGTAGTTGTCAAAAGAAAATGTGACGGAGAAATTTTCAGACTTCCCGCCAAACTACTTGTAAACGGAACAATGCAATGCGATAACAAAATACGTTTCCCGGTAGAAGTTGTTGTCTACGCTCCGGCCGAATATTTAAGACAAGGTCGTTTTGAACCTTATGTAGAAAGCTTCGCGGAAGTGGGATATAGTAATCTCGTAGATAATAGAGAAGCAATACAACTCAGCATCGGTGTATTCTTAATTGTAAAAGTTGTCAGTGAAGTACAACTTAAAATTCCTACTTATGGTTTTTGTGATATTCCGCCTGAATGTGATGAAATACCAAGTAATATCGAATTCTGCGATACATTCATGGATGAAAATGTTACTCCATTCCCGGAATTTTTCCCGCCTCAGCAAAGATGTTAGCAAATCGATTTACAAAAAAAGACAGCTTGCTGTCTTTTTTATTTTCTTTTTTTTATAATTTGATTATAATATACTTTGAAGTAATTACCAAATATAGAGAGGTTCCTATGATTAAAAGAAGTATTAAACCGATCTTATCGTTATTATTTATAACCACATTCTTACTTTTTAATATGACATTTATATCAGCGGAAGACGAACTACTCACACAGGATAATGTGAAACTGACTCTAAGCACGGCGCAAGTTGTAAGCAGCGGCCAAGGTAAAACAATAGATGATATCTACACCGTAAGTGAGGACAGTGTATTTACTCAGACATACAGCATTAAAAACTCCTCCGCATATACAGGTTCTATAGAAATAGCGATTTATGAAAGAATAACGACATCCAATGGAAGCATTATAGAAGACAAAACATTAAACGCAACCGTTAATCAAAACTCGACAGCAAAAGTGACAGGCACATCTGTTACAATGAAGTCTACATATGGCAAATACATCACGATTGCCTGCAAACTCATGTATAAGCTGGACAATGAATGGATTGAATATTCTTCATCAAGCAGTACGATAGAGCTTTATTCCCCGCAATTTACCGTAACTTATACCACAGATGCAGATCCTGTCGGCATCAGCGATTTCCCTGTTTTTTTCGGTGGAAAAGTAATCTTATCTTCAGGCGTGAGAGCCAATGATATCAAAATTTATGATTCAGTCTATGGCTTGCTTGAAAAGATTGGCGATTTAAAAGAAGGTCAAAGCAAGCGCTTTCATAAAGATATCTCTGTTCCGGCAGGCTCCATCAACTCATATGTTATTTTAGAATATACGAACGCCATGACAGGCGAAAACGTGCGGTCAGAGCTCCCGACAGTCAAGGTTACAGGAAAAGTTATAGATTCACCGATTGAGAGTAAACTGACTTTAGACATAACTCCTGCAAAAACGTATATCGAAACTGCAGAAAAAATGGACATCACTTTTGACTTTCAAAATAACACAGACTATGAAGTCATCACAGCTTTTATATACCTGCTTGACGATCAAGGCAAAGCCTCAGAAGAGCCTATCATTGATATAGGTGCGGTTGAACCGGGTGCCGCAAACTCTTCTACGGAAAATATGACTATTGAGCCCGATGAGCAATATTCGTTCGCAATTTACGCCTATGTGGCTGACAGCAGCACCCCTTTTAAAGCAACAACAGATCTAACGATCTCGTCTGTGCCTCCAAGTCTGGAGATACAGCGAAGCATCGATACAGATAAGCTACCCTTCTACACAGATACAACAATCTCATATTCCGCCAAGAACGTCAGTGGCTATGAACTAACAGACGTGGTAATAACAGACGGTATTTTGGGAGAAATCTATACTGCAGAAAGCATCGCTACAGGCGAAGAATTCACCTTTGCGGCAACCGGTAAATTTACAAATGATTTCATCAGTGCACCAAGCGCGAGCTTGACTATACAAGATGGGAAAAATACTGCAAATTCTTTCATATTATCAAAACAAATCTTTGAAATTGAACGAAAAAATGAACCAAGCGCCATGCTTTTAATCGAAAATATTGACTCTAAAGATAAAGAGAATGTCAGTTTTGATGTAATCCTGCTCAACGACGGAAATGCTAACTTAAGTAATATAGAAATCATCGATGCGAGAAACAGTGCTTTACTTGAAACACTTGATTCCCTTATCATCGGTGATAAACAAACAATACAATTATCTGATCAAAACTATGCAGACGATAAAAATATTACTTTAAAAGTGAAATGTACAACAGATGACGGAACACAACTGGAATTTTCCTATGATCCTGTCAGCCTTTCGACCTTTCCGCTCACTGCCGTCATTATTATCGGCGCAGTGTTTATAGTTCTTGCAGTATGTATTATAATAATAAAATCAAGACAAAAAAACAAATAAATTAAAGACAATGAATTAGGAGAATGCTACATGGCAAAAGAGAAGCAACAGAATATCGAAGCAATCACAAATATGGAAGAAGATTTCGCAAGATGGTATACAGATGTGATTATGAAAACAGAGCTTGCGGATTATTCTCCGGTCAAGGGATTTATGGTCATACGCCCGTATGGGTTTGCCATATGGGAAAATATCAAAAATGAATATGATAAATTATTCAAGCAGACAGGACATGAAAATATGTATTTCCCTCTTCTTATCCCTGAGAGCTTACTGAAAAAAGAAGCCGAACATGTTGAAGGCTTTGCTCCGGAAGTCGCCTGGGTCACCCATGGCGGCGGTTCGGAGCTTGCGGAAAAATTATGTATACGCCCCACTTCAGAGACTATTATATGCAGCATGTATTCAAAATGGCTGCAAACATGGAGACAGCTTCCCTTTTTATACAATCAGTGGTGCAGTGTTGTACGATGGGAAAAAACAACAAGACCTTTTCTGCGCACTTCCGAATTTTTATGGCAGGAAGGACACACCTTGCACGAAAGCGAAGAAGAAGCACAAACCGAGACAATGCAGATGCTGAATATCTACAAAAAAGTTGCTGAGGAATATATGGCAATTCCCATGGTTACAGGTCAGAAAAGTGAGAAAGAAAAATTTGCCGGTGCACATGCAACATATACGATGGAAGCGCTCATGCATGACGGACAAGCTCTTCAATCCGGAACGAGCCATAATTTGGGTCAGCATTTTACAAAAGCGTTTGATATTATGTATACTGACCGAGAGGGTCAGCGCTCTTATCCTTATCACACCTCATGGGGTATTTCCACCAGATTGATCGGCGCTGTTATTATGGTTCACGGAGACAACAGCGGGCTTAGGCTGCCACCCAAAATCGCTCCGGTGCAGATCATCATCGTTCCTATTGCTCAGCACAAGGAAGGCGTATTGGACAAAGCTTACGAACTTAAAGAACGCTTAAAAGAATATAAAGTAAAAGTGGACGATTCCGAAAGCTATTCACCCGGATGGAAATTCAGTCAATGGGAAATGAAAGGCGTACCGCTTCGTATAGAAATAGGACCCAAAGATATTCAAAATAATCAGTGTGTTTTGGTGCGCCGAGATACGGGCGAGAAATTTAATGTTCGTTTAGATAATTTAAATGCAGTAGCAAAACAAACCTTGGAAGATATCCAAAACAATATGTACCAACGCGCATTGAAAATGAGAGAACAAAAAACGAATACTGCGCAAAGTATCGAAGAAATGCAGATAAAGCTCAAGGAAAACCCCGGCTTTATTAAAGCAATGTGGTGCGGGGATCGAGAATGTGAAGATAAGATAAAGGAACTCACCGGTACCAGTATTCGCTGCATTCCTTTTGAACAGGAAGTCATAGACGACGGCAAATGTATATGCTGCGGCAAGCATTCTGATACCATGGTATATTTGGCGAGAGCCTATTAAATAAAAAAAGTGCAGCACCTGCACTTTTTTTATTTCTATTTATTATTTGTATTCACATCATCTTTTTACGAATCATAACAAAAATACTTACGATAGCACAAACCAGCGCAATTGCAGCCACAATAATAAATCCATAAGCATTGTTCTTAAAAGGAACGGCTACATTCATCCCCCAAAGGCTTGCGATAAGTGTCGGGATCGCAATAATGATCGTAATAGAAGTGAGAAGCTTCATTACAATGTTTAAATTGTTTGAAATCACCGAAGCAAATGCATCCATTGTACCGCTTAGAATATCCCTGTAAATATTACACATTTCTATGGCTTGCTTATTTTCGATAATGACGTCTTCAAGTAAATCCAAATCATCCGGATATTTTTTGATGAATGACACTCTTAAAAGCTTTTCCATAACCACTTCATTTGATTTTAATGATGTTGCAAAATAAACCAAGCTTTTCTCAAGTTTAAGCATCTGAATCAACTCTTTATTTTTCATCGATTTGTGCAGCTCCTGCTCAACTTTTGTGCTCATTTTATCTATTTGTTTCAAATATGTTAGAAACAATGCGGCATTTCTGTATAATATCTGCAAAAACATTCTGTTTCTTTTTTTAGTTGAAAATTTTACCATTCTGAAATCATAAAAATATTTAAGCGTAGGAACGTCTTTTAAAGATATTGTAATAATATTATTTTCCGTTAATGCAACACCCACCGGAATCGTGCTGTATACATATCCGTCCCCATCCGCTTCGACAATAGGCGTATCAAAAATAACCATTGTATGACCGTCTTCAATCTCAAGTCGCGCTCTTTCCTCTTCGTCCAGCGATGCCTTCAAAAAATCAATATCTATATTTAAAGACTCGCAGACATAGTCAATCTCCTCAGAAGTGGGACTGATTAAATGCACCCAACTATCGGGCAATATCGTATCATTTTTATGTAATTTTTCATTTTCGGTATAATAGATTGAAATCATTATTCTACCTCCCTATAGCTAAAGTGCTTATTTTATGTTTAAAATTGATAAGATATTTTAACATATATATTAGATTATATCAATCGGATTCATTTTATTACATGTTTTTCAAAATAACAATTGACAAATTCAGTATAATTATTTAAAATATCCTAGGTGTAAAGTGATATTGCTTTACAAAGCAAATAAACTTTACAGTCATGGTGGATTATGAAAGAATTCGTACGCATTTCAATGCTTCTCGATCATTACGGAATACTTTTGACCGATAAGCAGAATGAAATTTTAAAAATGTATTATGAAGAAGACTATTCATTGGGAGAGATTGCTGAGCTTTATCAAATCTCAAGGCAAGCGGCACACGATGCCATAAAAAAAGGCGAAGCATTGCTTAGCAAATACGAAAACACACTTCATTTACTCCAAAAGCAATCTATGCGAGAGGGCTCAATCAATGAAATAAAAGATCTTGCGCAAACTCTTTCTGCCAATGGGCATGATAAAAACATACTAAAGAAAATCGAAAACTTACTTGATATGATTATCAATGAATAAAGGAGGCGATGTTAATGTTTGACAATTTGGGAAGCAAACTGCAAGACTCCCTCTCCAAACTAAAACGAAAAGGAAAACTTACAGAAGCAGATATTAAAACCGCCGGCAGAGAGATAAAGCTGGCTATGCTTGAAGCCGATGTCAACTATAAAGTAGTAAAAGAATTTACGGATAAAATATCTGCGCGGGCTTTAGGCGACGAAGTTATGAAAAGCCTCACTCCCTCCCAGCAATATATAAAAATTGTTCGGGATGAGATGATTGATATATTAAGCGGCCAAGACAGCAAGCTTAACTACAGCAGCCACGGTCTTACCGTCATTTTAATGGCAGGGATTCAGGGAAGCGGAAAAACAACATCAGCAGCCAAGCTCGCAAGTCTCATTAGAAAACAAAATAAAAAAGTTATGCTGGCAGCCTGCGATACCTATCGTCCTGCCGCATTAAAACAACTGCAGACGCTCGGTGCTCAAATAGATATTCCCGTTTTTTATACGGACTCTAAACCTCAGGAAATTGCATCCAAAGCTTTAAAAGAAGCAAAAGCGCAATTTGCTGACGTTTTAATAATCGACACAGCCGGACGAATGAGCATTGACGAAGAAATGATGTCCGAAATATCTGACATCGCTAAAATTACAGACCCTATAGAAATATTATTATGTATAGATGCCATGACCGGCCAAGATGCCGTGAATACGGCAAAAGCATTTGATGAGGCACTGGATCTAACCGGTATTATTCTTACAAAACTTGACAGTGATACGAGAGGCGGCGCAGCTTTATCTGTTGCCCATACAACGCAAAAGCCCATCAAATTCTGCGGAGTGGGTGAAAAAATATCAGACTTGGAAACATTTCATGCAGACAGGATCGTAGGCCGAATCCTTGGAATGGGCGATATTTTAGGATTTATTGAAAAAGCGGAAGTTGCTTATGATGCGCAAGCTGCGGAAGAACTCAGCCGTAAAATAGCAAAAAACGCATTCACATTGGAAGATTTTTTACAGCAGCTGCAGCAAATGCAGCAAATGGGCGGAATTGAAGAAATGCTTAAAATGATGCCGAATGCAAAACAATTCAAGGGATTAAAAATAGACGAAAAAGACCTGTTGCATCAAAAAGCCATCATTCAGTCGATGACAGTAAAAGAAAGACAAAATCCATCTGTCTTGAATGCTTCCAGAAGAAGAAGAATAGCTAATGGCAGTGGCACCAATGTCAGCGATGTAAACAAACTGATCAACGGATATGAACAAAGCAAAAAATTAATGAAACAATTTTCAGGCAAATCAGGCAAAAGAGGAAAACCCAATTTTCCTTTTATGTAATATATTTCAGTACACTTATCTAACTTAGAGGAGGTGAAAAAATGGCAGTTAAAATCAGACTTAAAAGAATGGGCGCAAAGAAAAAACCATTTTACAGAATTGTTGTTGCGGACGCAAGGGCCCCGAGAGACGGCAGAAATATTGATGAAATCGGATATTATAAGCCTGTTGGAGAAAAAGATCTTGCAATTGATAAAGAAAAGGCCTTAAAATGGCTTGGTTGTGGCGCGCAGCCTACTGATACAGTAAAATCACTGTTAAAAAAAGAAGGCATTATCTCTTAAGATAACGAGGTTATTATGAAAGAAATAATACAAATAATAGCAAAGTCATTGGTGGACTACCCGGAACAAGTCGAAGTAACAGAGCGAAAAGAAGGAAACACCATCTTCCTTGAGCTACATGTTGCCGATACGGATATGGGTAAAGTTATAGGCAAACAAGGCAGAGTCGCACATGCTATGCGAACCGTGCTCAAAGCTGCAGCAGTCAAAGAAAATTGTCGGGTTGAATTAGCAATTATTTAATAATGAATACTACGATGCGAGACTATCTTAAAATAGGCAAAATTTCATCAGCTCACGGAATAAAAGGCACAGTTAAGATCATCCCGCTGACCGATGATATCACAAGATTTTATAACCTAAAATATGTTTATTTATGTGACAATGCAGCGTCGCAAAAACTCGCGATCCAAAATGTTCAGCTGGGCAAAAACATTGTTTTTATGAAATTTAATGAAATCAATAGTCGCAGTGAAGCAGAATCTCTGAAAAATACGTTTCTTTATGTTGACAGAGTACACGCTGTACCGCTTGAGGATGATGAATATTTTATCGAAGATTTAATCGGGCTGAGTGCATATGATTTAAATAATGTCAATCTTGGAGAAATAAGCGATATTATTCAAACAGGCGGCGTTGACGTGATTGTGATTTCAGGCAAAAAAAAATATCTGATTCCTGCACTGAAAAAAAATGTATCTGTTTTTATCGATCAAGGTATGATAAAGGTTGATACATCGAGCGGAGTAGACTATGATTAAATTTACTTGTGTCGGATTATTTGAAGAAATGATTGAATCCTATAAAAATTACAGTATCATATCACGTGCTGTAAAAAATTCATTGGCAGAAATAAATTTTATCAATATTCGCACTTACTCGCAGAATAAACATAAAAACACGGATGATTACCCTTATGGCGGCGGTGCAGGAATGGTGCTCACACCGCAACCTGTAGTTGATGCGGTAAACGATGCAAAAAAAGACAAGAATATACCGGTTATTTATTTCTCACCTATCGGCAAAACACTAAACAATGTAATTGCGAAAAACTACTCGTCTTATGATGAAATAATCCTGCTTTGCGGACATTACGAAGGCATCGATCAGAGAGCATTGGATATGGTTGTAGACGAATATATATCTGTGGGAGATTATATACTTACCGGAGGAGAAATCGCGGCAATTGTATTTATGGATAGTATTATGCGTTACTGTGATGGAGTATTGGGAAATACTATAAGCAGCTATGACGAAAGCTTTGAGAACGGACTTTTAGAATACGCGCATTACACTCGCCCTGAAATTTTTGAAAATATTGCAGTCCCGAGTGTGCTGCTGAGCGGAAATCATACCAAAATAAAAGAATACCGACATCAAGATTCACTTCAAAGAACAAAAAAATACCGAAAAGATTTATATGATAACTATATAAGCCGAACAGAAAATACACAAAAAATGAAAAAGAAATAAGAAAGGAGGTAGCAATTATGGATCTCATAAAAGCTATTGAAAGTGATTATTTAAAAGATACCGTCTCTGATTTTCATATCGGTGACACTGTTAAAGTTCACGTTAAAGTTGTTGAAGGCAAAAGAGAAAGAATTCAGATATTTGAAGGCGCAGTAATAAAAAAACAAAACGGCGGTATTGGCGAAACATTTACGGTAAGAAAAATTTCTTACGGTGTGGGTGTTGAAAGAACTTTTCCTATTCACTCCCCAAGAATTGATAAGATAGAAGTAGTCAGACTAGGCAAAGTAAGACGTGCTAAACTATACTATTTAAGAGACAGAGTAGGTAAAGCAGCTAAAATAAAAGAAAAAAGAGTAGATAGAAAAGTGGTAAAATAAAATCAGCATTGCTGATTTTATTTTTTTCACTGCTTACTTTTATACATAATTATCCTTTTTTTTTTAGAGCAAAACATATATAATTAAAAACATATTACACTGTAATGAATTTTTGATCTGACTTTGAGAAAGGCTTAAATTTTATGAAGCATAAAAGAAAAAAATCTGAATTGCAAGAATGGATCGAAGCCATTGTCATCACGTTGATTTTGGCTATTATACTCAGAAGTTTTGTTTTTGTCTTTGCCAGAGTCGAAGGGACGAGTATGCTTGATACCCTTCACGAAGGTGACAGACTCTTGGTAAGCAAAATCACATATCATTTCACAGAGCCCGAGTATGGCGATATTGTGATTATTGACGTATCGCAAAGTATTGATGACTATGTAAAACGTATCATCGGTAAAGCAGGTGATACCATAGAAATTAAAAACAATACGGTTTACCGAAACGGCACCGTAATTGATGAGCCCTATTTGATTCCGAGGCTCGCATATCCGGATTTTCATGCCGTTACCGTACCTGAGGATTGCTATTTCGTACTCGGAGATAACCGCCCGGTCAGCCAAGACAGCCGCTATGCATCTGTAGGATTTATTGCCGAAGACGATATAGACGGCAAGATAATATATAGAGTATGGCCGCTTGACAATTTCAATTCACCTTACAAAATTACGGAGTAAATTATGCAAGTTCAATGGTTTCCCGGACACATGGCCAAGGCCATGCGTCTTGTAAAAGAACAACTCAAAAATGTTGATATCATTATCGAAGTATGCGATGCGCGAGCTCCCATATCCAGCAGAAACAATGAACTCACTGATATTTTAGGTAATAAAAAGCGAATTGTTGCCTATAATAAATCTTCTCTCGCAGATGAGACAATCTCAAAAAAATGGGAGAAATATTTAAAAAACAACGATGAACTCTTTGTGTTTACGGATGCGCTTAAACGTACGGGTATTAAAAATTTGTCCAATATTTTAATCAATAAAGCGAGCTCTTCCATGCGCTATAACCGCGCTGTTCGAGCCATGGTCATCGGTCTTCCCAATGTTGGTAAATCTATGCTTATCAATAGTCTGACTCTTTCTTCAAGCGCTAAGACTGGTAACCGCCCGGGCATTACACGAGGAAATCAATGGATACGACTCAATAACAGGCTTCATCTTTTAGATACCCCCGGCGTTTTGATGCCAAAAATAGAAAATGAAACGGATGCCTTTAATCTTGTTGCGATCGGTTGTGTCAAAGATATTATTTTTGATAAGTATATCGCCTGCAGAGAAATCCTTGACTTTATGAAAGAGCGGTACCCTTCTTTGATTAAGGCGCGTTACGCACTGGATGATCTTGACAGTCCAAGTGACGAAATCATCTCTGAGATTGCTAAAAAAAGAGGTTTTTTTATCAAAGGCGGCGAGATTGATATCAATCGTTGCGCCGATACGATCTATGATGAATTCAAAAACGGTATTATAGGCCAAGTAAGCCTGCAATGCCCGGATGATAATAAAGTAACGGAATGATAAAAATGATCAATTTTAAAGACTTTTCACTTCAAGAAATCAAAGATTATTTCAAAACCATCGAAATCAGCGAATATAAAAATTATTACAACGATTTACTATCCGACAACCGAAAAAGTGTGCTTTTATTTGCAGATCATTTACAAAGACAAGAAAATTTGTATAATAAAGAAATCCTGCGGACAGAGCATATGATTACTGCACAGAAATCATTATTTGACGATCGGGCCACTCTTATTGCCGGAATCGACGAGGTCGGCAGAGGGCCGCTGGCAGGCCCGGTCGTGGCATGCGCTGCAGTAATGAAAACAAACTCCCCTGTACTGTATCTAAACGACAGTAAGAAGCTGACTGCAAAGAGACGCGAAGAACTCTATCAACTCATTTATGACAACGCCGTATCCATAGGAATCGGCATTATCGATAATGCCAGAATTGATAAAATCAATATTTTAAATGCAACAAAAGAGGCAATGATGCAAGCTGTAAAAAAATTAAGTATCACCCCCGATGCACTACTCATTGATGCGCTGTTGCTGCCCTGCCCCATCAAACAGGCGGGCCCAAGCAAAGCGGATGAAAATTATTACTCCGTCGCAGCGGCAAGCATCATTGCAAAAGTAACCAGAGATCATATGATGAAACAATATGCCCTTAAATATCCCATGTATGAATTTGATGCAAACAAAGGATACGGCACATCTTCACATATCGCGGCGATCCACAAATACGGCCCATGCACTATTCACCGACAAAGCTTTATCAAAAAAATATTTACCGTAAATGATAAAAAAGCAATTGGCAACTCTGGCGAAGTGCTGGCCTGTGAATACATACTCAACAAAGGGTATTGTATTTTAGAAAAAAATTACAGAAGTCCGTACGGCGAGATTGACGTTATCTATAAAGATCATGAATATTTGGTATTCTGCGAAGTTAAAACGAGAAAGAATACCGATTACGGCACTGGCTCCATGGCTGTGAGCTATTCTAAAATCAGCAAAATCACACAAACTGCGTTGTGTTATATCACACAGAACGACATTCAAGATACAGATATACGTTTTGATATTATCGAAATTTATGAAAATAATAAAATAGTTCATATTGACAATGCATTTACAGCCATGGCATAAAGCTTTTTTCGGGGTATTCATTTATGCATTGGGATATTGTAATAAATCTCTGCATAAATACCCGATTCCCGCCGATGCCAACAGATTCCAAAGAAACGAAATCAAAAATACAAATGATACCGTTGATGCCACGGATAACAAATGGCTCAGTAAAATACCTATAACGATTCCGGGCAATCCCAATATAATTAATATAATAAAATACAATGTGATCATAATAACTTTGCTCATAGAGCCTTTGAGCACCTTTTCCACTAAAATATTCCCGGCTAAAAACAAAATCCCAAACCCTATCCGTGCAAAAATATATAAAATTATCTCACCTGCAGATGCCTTGTATAACAGCCCTATAATAAGAAAAGTAATTGTGGATTCAATAGACATTTTTAAAATGCTTTCCATAAAAACGGCAAGCAATTTTAAAGCCGGTTTCACAGGAATCAAGTACGCATAATGCATAGTAAGCTCTTTGATGCCTCTGCTAAGTGCAGTAGAAAAAATCATCATATAGACCGAAAAAGCAAATACCGCTACGATACCTATTTTTTTCATAGCTAAAGCAAAAATCAAGGTTATAAAAAAATAAATCAAAAAGTTTTTATCTACCAATAAAATACGCGAACGCTTATTTTCCAACAGTTGCTTATAAAAAAACACGCTTGCTCCGCTTCCTTTATTGATCCCCGTTTTTTCTAATCTGATTTTTTGAGGAACGGCCTCCGCAACTTTGCCCATCTTTGCATTGCTTTGTGCAGTATGCCTGATTTCAGTGGCCAGCAGCACTTCTTCATAAAAATCGGGATGCAATTTAAAAAATATCCAGACAGCCATCAGCAAATAAATAATCACTGGAATTAAGGAAAAAATAAACATTACTTTATTTTCGATAATCCATGAGGCCGTGAGCACCTGTAGCCATCCCGCTATCGGTATTAAGCTTATAATCGGAGCACTGGAAGAGAGCACAAATGCTTCAAGCATGCTTTTGCCCATCAAAATTTTAACGATTGCCGGCAAAATAATAATGATACCAATCAATAGACAAAAAGCATATAAAATATATTTAACCAGCTTTTGTTTTTCGGGATCGTGGCTTGAAAAAGAATAGATCACCATCGCTGTGACATTGGACGCAAAAATTGAAAGCGAATAACACAACAGAATAATCAATAAATCTGCAAAAGAAATACCATATAAATTATGAAGCCATGAATATTGGAACAATATAAAAAATCCCACAAACAACGATGCTCCCATTTGCTTTATGAGTCCGTATAATAAAATAAGCTTTGAATTAATGGGACTTAAAAATAAAATATTCACATCCGATAAAGTATAAAAAGTCGCCCCCGAATGCAATCCCTGCACACTTCCCGCTATAAAAGCAAATAAATAGAGTGCCAAAAGAATCGAGTATAATTCACTTATATCTCTGGCTGCACCGTTGCCTCCTTTCGCAGAAAAAAATGATACTATAATTAAGGCAATAAATAAAACCAGCACTATTAGTTTTGGAATATTTTTCTTATAGCCTTTAAAATGATTCTTTAATTTTATCAAAAATAAATACCACAAAGCATTCATTTTCATATACCTTTTATAATACAAAGAACTGTACAGTGATTTATATTATACCTTACTCTTCATTTGTTGTATCTCGCTGCATATCTATATCTCTTTGCGGGAAAGTAGCCTCCAGTAAAGTTTTACTGTTTTCAGTGATGTTAAAAAACAATTCTTCAAGCGATTGCGTATCTTTGGATTTGTTCTTTTTTTCTTTTGAAGCGGCTATTTTACCGTCCATCATAATATAGGCCTTATCCCATAAATCTTTTATACTGTCGAGCATATGTGTACTGATCAGAATGGATGCTCCTGCTTTTTTTAATATTATAAATATATTTTTAAGTTCTTTTATTGCATGTGGATCCAACCCGATCATAGGCTCATCAAAAACAATCACTTTTGGTTTTGGTAAAAGCGCACAGATAATACTTAACTTTTGCTGCATGCCTTTTGAAAGCTCTCGTCCCAGTTTATCTCTTTTATCAGCAAGCTCAAAACACTCAAGAAGCTGTGAAGCATATTCTTCATAGCCGCTTAAATGATATGCTCTTGCGATAAATTCAATATGCTCTCCTACTGTCAGCAAATCATAAACAGCTGGGATTTCAGGAACATATCCGAACACTTCTTTCGCTTCGATGGATTTATTTTCAAATCCGCATATTTCAATCTTACCGTCAAACCGCAAAAGACCTGCAATACATTTTATCAGTGTTGTCTTGCCCGCCCCGTTCGGACCGATTAAAATAGTGATTTGGCCAGCTTCTACTGTTAAGCTAACCCCATCATTTGCTACAAATTTTCCGTACCTTTTTGTAACATTATATACCGTAAGCATGAATGCCTCCAAAATAATTATGCCTTATTATATCATATAATTAAATTAGTTTGCACGGCCAGAAAGTAAAAATTGCCTATATGATAATAAGAAATAATGCTATAATGATTATAAACGTAAAAATATGAGGTTAAAAATGAAAAAAACATTTACAATCATATTGCTTATTCTATTTTTTTTCACTTTTACATCATGCAGCCAAGCAAAAGATTTAACCGAATATGGTCTCCAACTGCAAGATGATACATTTTATTACACATATTCCATGGAAGGCGGTTATGCTCTCTATGTTCACAACGACAGAACCGTTGAATTAAATGATGCCGAGATGACCACATTTCTGCAATATTTTGAAGAATTGGAAGATATACAACCCTTTACCTATCCATATCTGGTTATCATTTATTTTAGTAATACCGAGCTCAATGTCTCGGCATTTCTGCCCGAACAAAAAACATATCTGTGCTATTATTACAGTAACGAAGACAGTATCGAAATAGAATTTGCATATTCCTATAAAAAAGACAAACTTCTTGGTTATAAAATACTTTCTGATAATAAAAATATAGACGCTGATTTGATATTAGAAAATGCAAGAAATTATTATGAAGCTGATATACAAGGTTTCGAAAGCACATATGGTGTTGATATTGAAGATTGGTTTTAATTGATCTGAAAAACGATTGTTAAAATAAATAAAAATAATATTAACTAAATAATATATTTGGAGGTAGATCAATGACTTATGCAGAAATTTTAGAAAATGCGCGTAAACATATGAATGGAAACTGTAAGGTATGCAAGGTGTGTAACGGCGAAGCTTGCAGAGGCATTATCCCGGGCCCGGGCGGAAAAGCTTCCGGAGACGGATTTGTCAGAGCTTTTAAGAAATTACAGCAAGTCAAGGTACACATGGATACAATCTATGAAGGCGGCCCTATTGATACTTCTTGCTCTTTTTTCGGAAAGACATTTGCTTTTCCTTTTTTCGCTGCGCCAATCATGGGCACATTCTTTCAATATGGTGAAAAATATAATACTCATGAGTATAATCGAGCAGTAATAAACGGATGCAAAGATGCAGGCACCCTCGCTTTCACTTTCTTTGATCCTAATGATGATAAAACGCTCGATGAGATCATCAATGCCGATTGCTGGGGTATTCCCACTGTAAAACCATGGCCGGTAGAAGTCATGCTGCGTCAATTTAAAGAAGCCGAAGAAAAAGGCCTTTTCGCCGTATGCACGGATGTTGACGGCGCGGGACTCTCACTCGTGCAAGGCATGAACAACCCGGTTGGCCCAAAATCGGTAAAAGAACTTACTTATCTTATTTCCAATGTAAAAATACCGGTGCTCATCAAAGGCATCATGACAGTTGCAGGCGCTCAAAAAGCCGTAGATGCAGGTGCATACGGTATTGTTATATCTACACATGGAGGCCGTGTGCAAGACCAAACACCAGCTCCGATTGAAATGCTGCAGGATATTGCAAATGCTGTTAAAGGAAAAATAAAAATATTTATTGATGGCTCCATTCGAAGCGGCATTGATGTATATAAGTGTATCGCTCTGGGCGCTGATGCTGTGTTGATCGGAAGACCATATGTCACCACAGTTTATGGTGCTGACAGAGAAGGCGCTGAATTTTATACTAAAATGCTTGGCACTCAATTAAGAGAAACCATGATGATGACAGGCGCAAAAAATATCGGAGAAATTACAAAAGATAAAGTTTTTATTGATAAATTATTTTAATATAACAAAAACAAAGCAAGTTGTCTCTGAAGATACAACTTGCTTTTATACGTTTTTAATTATGGATTATTTCTATACTGTAAATACCCGATAAACTGTTTTAAGGCAAGCGAAGCCGTTCTAGAATCTTTTATGACAAAGCCTATTTTGCGATATGCGGCAACTTCCAATTCTTTCTTAATAATATTATACGGAACACGTTTTAAGATCAATTCAGGCAAAATGCTGATTCCAATTCCCTGCTCAACCATTGACATGATTGTGTAGTCGTCCCATGTGCTAAGATGTATATTAGGCGCGAGATGATGTTTTTCAAAGATTTTGGTTATCTCTGATTCCGCATTCTTTTCCAAAAGTATAAACACCTCTCTGTTTAAAGCATCGATCGGAAAAGTCTCACACTCTGCCAAAGGATGGTTTTGAGGTAAAATAACCATTAATTTATCTTGACCTAAAAAGATGCTTTCAAGTCCGACCTTTGTAGGCAGTCTTAAAAATCCGCAGTCAACACGGCCTTCTATAACCCAATTTTCTATTTCATTATATTCTCCAATAAGCAATTCAAAGTCTACCTTTGGATAATCTCTTTGAAAAATCTTAATAATGGTCGGAAGCCAATGCGTAGCTACACTCGAAAAGGCTCCTATTCGAATCAGTCCTGATCCTAATCCATTCAGCTCCTCTACTTGTATATGCAGCCTTTCATCTGCGTCACAGATTTCTTTTGCAAAAGATAATACCTTAAATCCATCAGCAGTAATTCTAACTCCTAAACGGCTACGTTCAAATAAAACGATACCCCATTGACTTTCAAGATCGCTGAGCATATGACTCACTGCTGATTGTGTACATCCAAGATCCTTTGCTGCTTTTGTAAGACTTTTATATTCCGCTGTTTTTATAAAAGCTTTATATTTTTGAATACTCATTTTTTTACTATCATGAAAAATATTTATTTTTATTTTTATTTGCATTAATATTTTTCATATTCATTTTATGATAAATTCTTTAGTAAATCAATATATTTATCAAGATAATTTCTATTTAGCCGATAACAAAAGGGATAGTAAAAATTTCTTTACCATCCCTATAAATTATACTATTATGATTCCCAAGATTAACCGAATTGTAAACTTTATTCTATTACTTTAATCCAGCCTCTTGTATCTTCCTTTTTACCATATTGCAGGTTTGTGATTTCATCATATAGCTTCTGTGAAATTTCACCGATAACTTGATTGTTTATAACAACTTCTTTGTCTTTCCATTTCAACAATCCTACAGGAGAAATAACCGCTGCCGTACCCGTTGCAAATGCTTCGCTCACTTTTCCTTCTTCAGCAGCCTTAAATATTTCATCTACTGTGATATCTCTCTCTTCTACCGGAATCCCCCACTCTTTGGCCAGTTGGATGACGGTAGATCTTGTAATCCCTGGAAGGATCGTCCCTCTCGTTAGAGGCGGCGTTATAATTTTACCGTCTATGACAAACATAATATTGCTTGTTCCAACTTCTTCGATATATTTACCTTCTTTAGCATCCAGCCAGCATATTTGTGAAAATCCCTTTTGAATCACTTCTTCGCCCGGCTTTAGTGTTCCTGCATAGTTCGCTCCGGCTTTATAATGCCCAATGCCGCCTTGTGCAGCACGTATGTATTTATCTTCAATATATATTTTTGTAGGTTTCATTCCCTCAGGATAATAGGCCCCTACAGGAGAAAGAATTATAAAATATAGATATTTGTCGGAACGTTTTACGCCGAGATGTGTTCCGGTCGCAATACAGAATGGTCGGATATAAAGCGCCATTCCATCTTTTGGCGGAATCCAATCTTTATCTATTTTAATAAGCTCTTCGATTGCATTCAGCATTTCATCCACATCAAAAGTCGGCATTGCCAAACGATCATGCGTGCTGTTCATACGTTCCATATTTTTTTCGGGTCTGAATAATCTTATTTTTCCGTCAGCTCCGTAAAAAGCTTTCATGCCTTCAAAGCTTTCCTGCGCATAATGAAAAACCAAAGCGGCGGGATCAATTAAAAATTGTGCATATTCTTCGATTCTTGCATTATGCCAGCCAATTTTATCGTCATATTCAACGATAAACATATTGTCTGAATAATAATTACAAAATCCGCATTCATCCCACGACGGTTTTTCTTTTTTTGTTTTTGATTGGTTAAATTTGATGTTCATAATAGTTTTCCCTTCCAGTTTATAGATAATTTTCCTCGTATTATAACATAGAATAAAAAATATGCAAGTAAAATTTTTAAATATTCTGATTTTTTTCATTATTTTAGTATATTCAAATAAAAACTGTATGTGCAAGTATAACACATACAGTTTTAGAGAATTAATATATAAATAATATACTATTTATCTATATGATTAGTGATATTAAATTTATATTATATTGTATTCAAATAAGTATCCAATTCCCATTGGCTAACGCGCATTCTGTAGCTGTCCCATTCTGTTTTCTTTGCTTCAACATATTTTTCTGATGCATGCTCGCCTAAAATTCCCATTAGGAATTCACTGTTTTCAAGTTCGGCTACCGCTTCTATTAAAGTAGCCGGCAAGCTCTTAATGCCTTTTGCTTCTCTTTCTTCCGGGCTCATGTGATATAAGTTAGAAGATTCAGCTTCAGGTGCTGTCATTTTTTGCTTAATACCTTCAAGGCCAGCTGCAAGATTTACTGCAAGTGACAAATACGGATTCGCTGACGGGTCAGGATTTCTAAGTTCTACGCGTGTGCTTGCTCCTCTTTTTGCCGGAATACGGATCAACGGGCTTCTGTTTTTCGGAGACCAAGCTAAGTATACCGGTGCTTCGTATCCTGCAACAAGACGTTTATAAGAGTTTACTGTCGGATTTGTAATAGCTGCCATAGGTCTTGCAAAGCTTAATAATCCGGCAATATATTGATATGTTTCTTCGCTCAATTGATTTTTGCCGTTTGGATCATAGAAAGCATTTTTACCGTTTTTGAAAAGCGATTGATTGGTATGCATACCTGAGCCATTAATTCCAAAGATTGGTTTTGGCATGAATGTAGCATGTAGTCCATGTCTTTGCGCGATGACTTTTACAACCATTTTAAAGGTCATAATATTATCTGCTGCTGTAAGCGCATCCGCATATTTAAAGTCAATTTCATGCTGACCGATTGCTACTTCATGATGGGAAGCTTCAATTTCGAATCCCATTTTTTGAAGCGTCAGTACCATGTCTCTTCTTGCTGCTTCACCTAAGTCAACAGGTGCAAGTGAAAAATACCCGGCTTCATCATTTGTTTTTAAAGTTGCTTTGCCGTCATTATCTAAATGGAACAAAAAGAATTCACATTCCGGTCCCACATACATTTCGTATCCCAAATCTTTGGCTTCTTGTATTGTTTTCTTTAAAATGTATCTCGGGCATCCTTCGAAAGGTTCTCCGTCAGGAGTGTATACGTCACATATCAATCTTGCTTCCTGACCAATTTGAGGTTTCCATGGGTAGACTTCAAAAGTAGCAATGTCAGGTCTTAAATACATATCACTTTCTTCAATTCTTACAAATCCGTCAATAGAAGAACCGTCAAACATAATTTCATTATCTAATGCTTTTTCCAATTGCGAGCGTGTAATTGACATATTTTTTAAAGTTCCGGTTAAATCCGTGAATTGTAAGTGTATGAACTCGACACCGAGCTCATCGGCTTTTCTTAGTACATCTTCTTTTGTACAAACATCTTTCATATTAATCCTCCTAAAAAATTAAAAAACGCCAACTAAATAAGAATACATTTGCTTCTGTATCATTCGTTGACGCCGTTGTCAAATTATATTTTTTATAAAATAACATCATTACAGCAAAATGTCAAGTATTTTTATTATTTTCCGATAATAAATATGTGAGCACATAAAAGCTTTCATTAATTGCTACATTTTCGATAACAATATCGCTATCTAGTTCTAAATCAGCAGTAGAAAAATTCCAGATAGCCTTTATATTATTTTTTATAATTTCTTGTGCGACTTCAAGCCCTGCCGTTTTAGGGACCGCTAAAATCGCAATATCAATTGCATTTTCTTTTGTAAAATTTTCTAATTCATTCATATGGTATATGGGAATATCTTTTACGAGCAAACCAACCTTGCCCTCATCACTGTCAAACATTGCACATACTTTCGCATTGCCATCCAGGCTAAAGATATAATTAGTTATCGCTCTGCCCAAATTGCCGGCTCCAATAATAATACAATTGGATGGAGTATTGATGGATAAAATATCTTCAATTACAGTAATCAAATCTTCTACATTATATCCATATCCTTGCTGTCCAAACCCACCAAAATAATTTAAATCTTGTCTGATCTGAGATGCCGTGAGACCCATTCTGGCAGATAAATCTTTTGATGATATTTTATAAATACCTTCTTCCAGCAATTCTTTTAAATACCTGTGGTATCTAGGTAACCTTCTTACTACCGGCATAGGTGCATTTTTAGATAATGTCTGCATACTCTCCTCCAGTTTTATTTTATGATTTAGAATTATCTTTCTTGTTTTCCATTGATATTTGTTCCGCCAGCCGTTATAATTAAAAATTAATTCTTCATACCAGCTCTTGAAGTTTAAATTACTTTGTTTTATATTTAACAATATTATTATACCATAAATTAGTCAGTTGTAAACAAGAATATACTATAAATAAGGAGAATGTATGCTACTTACCGTAAGCAACATCAGTAAATCATTCGGTTCTACTGCCATACTTAATCATATTTCATTTTCATTAAACAAATCTGAAAAAATAGGTATCGTAGGCAAAAACGGCGCAGGTAAAACAACTCTCTTAAATTTAATATCAGGTAATCTGTCTCCGGAAAGCGGCTTTATAAATAAATCTCCCAATATAAAAATGGGGCAGTTAACACAAATGCCTTCTCTTGATTTATCCCTGAACGCTTATGATAATCTTTTATCCGAGTTTAAAGACCTGCTTTTTTTAGAAAATGCAATGGCTGATATCCAAAATAAATTATCTGATACACGCAGCAAAGATGATACTGATAAATTATTGGATAAATATGCTCTACTGTTTGAAACATATGAAAAAAACGGCGGATATTCTTACCCTTCTTTCATCAAAGGCGCTTTAAACGGCTTTGGTTTTAATGACGAAGAGCTATCTCGGCCCACAGGCACTTTCAGCGGCGGGCAGCAAAATAAAATAGCTTTTATAAAACTCCTTTTGCAAAAACCGGATATTCTTCTGCTTGATGAACCGACCAATTATTTTGATATCGCTACAATATCCTGGCTTGAGAGTTATTTGAAAGATTACCCGGGAACCATTATCATCATCTCACACGATCGATATTTTCTGGATGCATTGGTAGATAAGATATTTGAAATCGAAAATACAAAATTGATCATATACAATGGAAATTACACCAATTATACAAGACTTAAAGCAAAAAAAAATGAAGAAGATTACACGAAATATATACAGCAGAAAAAAGAAATCGCCAGACAAGAACAAATCATTGCACAATTTCGCAGATATAATAGAGAAAAAAGCATAAAGCAGGCAGAAAGCAGACAAAAGGCTCTTGATAAATTATCTCGCATCCAAAAACCTGTCACACACGATGCAGCTATGAATTTATCGTTTAAGTGCAATGCTCCTTCAGGCAAAACTGTCTTAGAAATACAAAATTTATCGAAATCTTATGATTCAAAAACCATTATCAATGATTTTTCATATACAGTTTATAAAAATCAAAAGATCGGAATATTCGGCTCCAACGGCATCGGTAAATCAACCTTATTGAGAATTATCGCAGGAATAGATACAGAGTACCGCGGGGAATTAAATTATGGTCATAATGTGAGTATCGCTTATTTTGAACAGCAATTTCATTTTGAATACCCTACTGTTTTGGAAGAAATATTGTATTTAGAGAACCAAAGCCTATCCATAGAGCAAGCCAGAAATTATCTGGCTCTGTTTCTGTTTTTCGCCGAAGATATATACAAAGAAATATCTGTTCTATCGGGCGGTGAAAAAAGCAGATTAAATTTACTTAAAACGATGCTCAAAGGCGCCAATCTTTTGCTTTTGGATGAAGCGACCAATCATTTGGATATTTATTCCGCAGAAGCTCTTGAAAATGCGCTGAAGCAATATGACGGCACCCTTATATTCGTATCGCATGATCGATATTTTTTAAACAACATATGTGATCATTTACTGGTATTTGAAGATGACGCTATAAACTATTACGACGGTAATTATGACTATTATCTCAACCGTAAAGCCAACACGGAGACTGAAATTCAGATAAAAGAAAACAAACAAAAAAATAAGCGATCTGAACGTAATAATTCTGCAAAAAAAATATTCAAACGTATAGATGAACTTGAAAAATTAATAAGCGACCTTGAAAGCACAATCAATGAGACCGAAAATTTAATGTGCAAAAATGATTTTTATAAACTGGAAAATAATATCGAGATTACAAAGCAATATGAAAAAGATAAAGATTTACTAAATAAATATGAAAACGAATGGCTTGAATTAAATGAAAAAATGTAACATCAAGCCTAGTATCGCTTACTTAATCAGAGTTTATTCGTCAATAACTATAAAATGATGCTTGATTGTCTGTTTTTCTATAGGAGGTAATTTTGTATAATCTCCATAGACACGTCTTAAAAGATAATCATATTGTCTGGGAGCGGGAAACATATGCCCTTCAAACTCCACTTCAACAGGCTGCCCGTATACTTCATTGGGCACTGTTTGATTAAACATATTATGATAACTTGCCAGAGTAACTGTGTATTGATTATTTTTTCTGTCATTATATAGCTTAAAATTTTTATCCAGCAGCTTGTGTATTGTATTGATTGAAAGAAACTTTGATGACGCAGTAACTAATTTCCTCTTCACATTGTTTGGTTTGCGAAGAACCAATTTATAAGTAAGCATTGCTCTTAAAAAATTTATTTTCATCCCCTGCCATAATTGTCCAAGACTTTTTTGTTTTGGAACGGATTCCATTGGGAAAATATCAATATAAGGCCCATTATTTTGTGTTAAATGCGCTATGTGTTTTTGTTTAAATTTTTGTTTACCAAGCAATCTTACTTTAATAAACGGCGACCAATAACTATATACTGTACTGGGATGCTGTATTTCATAGTTCAGTCCCATTTCTTCCGGTGCAATTTTTAAAAATTTTTCATATTCATCCCGCTTCATTAAAATATCCAAATCATCGTCCCAAGGAATAAATCCTTTATGCCTAATTGCACCGAGCAGAGAACCTTCTCCGAGATAATAAGTAATGCCATGTTTTTTACATATTTTATCTACCTGCAATAAGATATCTAATTCTATAGCCTGCAGCTCTCTTATTTGTTCTATAGTCAATTTTGAATTCTCCAATTATAATGATGATACTTAAAATCATTCATATAATATATTTGTTCTATTATTATAGACGCATAAATTTGTTTTATGTTCTATTGTATTATTCTCTAACGTATATTATTTGACATATGCTAAATATATCATTTCTATTATACAAAAACAAAGCCGATTACACAACTTATAAATTTCTTAATTATTTACCTGATAATTTTGTTATATAAATAAAACTATGCCTTGATTTTCTCTTTTCAAGAGGTGGAAATGTTAAGTAATCACCGTAAATAATGCCCAAAACCAAATCATATTCCTGCGGCACAGGCAACATCAATCCTTCAAAAGATATATATTGTGCCTTGCTAAATGCCTGAGCGGGAAAAGTTTGTTTTTTTAGTTGATAAGAGCTGCAGTAATTTGCTACATAATCACAGCCAGATTTATCATTATAATATGTTGAAAGCGCTTCTATTTTTTTATGCAAAACTTCATAAGAACAAAAATAAGATTTTATTTTTGTAAAGAATTTTTCTTTGGTCACTTTCATAGGATAACCTGTTTTAAAAAGAAGCATATCTCTGTATTTTCTTATTTTTTTTCTTCTTCTATTCTGCTCTTCTCCATATTCAACAGCTTTATCCAAAGGAAAAATATCAATATATACTCCATTGTATTCTTTTAAAGAAAAACTCTCATTATTAATAAAACCGGTATTTTCCAGTATGACTATTTTTGAAAACGGCAAATGATATTCTTTGATTGTATGTCGATTGCATAATTTGCACCCATTGATTATTTGAGTATTAAACAACTTGATAAATTTATTATAATCATCTCTTGGCATAATAATATCGACATCATCATCCCATGGTATAAACCCGTTATGACGGATCGCACCCAACAGCGTCCCTTCCGCTAAATAATAAGTAATATTGTTTTCTATGCAAAAAGCATCCACGATTTTTAGAATCTCCAATTCAATTAATTGCAATTTTTTAAATTGTTCAGGTGAAAAGTTTGCTTTGATGAGCTTCTTTTTTTTACGCCAGAAAATCTTCATCAGCGCTCGGCGAAAACACATAGGTATAATAAAATACATTTTGAGTTTTGTCTTGTGCATTTTTGCTTTCGTAAACTTTTTTTGCGTTCTTTTTTTTATTAAATTTTTATATGAATATTGATAATATCTATTTTTTCTCCAATTAGGAAAATGATTGTCTAAATACTCATATGCACTATCAAAAAACTGATTCTGAAATTTTCTGTCAGTCGAATTTTTAAGTGTATTAATTCTTGCAAATATATGCATTCTGCATATATTTTCTAAAACTTCATAAGCGACGTCAAAAACTCCTTTTGATTTATAAAAATCAATTATGCTGTCACATGATTTAAAGATATCAAAAAGTCCCATATTCATGCTGTTCGTAATAGAATCTGTTCTGTCTGTTCTATAATTGCATAAAGCTTTATCTACCAGCTCAATTTTATTGGCCATTAAAAGTATATTATAGACAATAGCCGAATCTTCAAAAACTTGTCCAACGGGAAAATATAAGTCATTATCAATAAATAATTTCCTTCTATACAGTTTATTAAATGCATAAGATTTGCACGCAAATAACACTTCTGGATTTTCCTCAACGCTGCCGCCGAAGGCTCTTAAATAATGCAGAGGCATGATCTTTGTTTTATCTTCTTTGAGCTGATTAATGTAACAAACAACAACATCGCAGTCTTGATCCACTGCTTTTGAATACATTTCTTCCAGCATATTTGTTTCAACATAATCATCAGAATCAACAAAGCCTATATATTCTCCTTGCGCCCTTTTTATCCCATAATTACGCGCATCACTGAGCCCACCGTTTTCTTTAGTATACGATTTTATTTTATTGGGATATTTTCGCATATATTCGTCAATAATTAATTGCGAATTATCTGGAGAGCCGTCATTAATGACAAGTATTTCAATGTCCTTAAGGCTTTGATGAACTAAGCTGTCTAAGCACTGAGGTAAATATTTTTCCACATTATAAACTGGTACGACAACAGATACTTTTATATTATTTTTTTTCATATATTTCCCTTTACTTATCAGTTAAGTCTTGTTTTATTGAAAAATGGTGTTTCATTATTCTTTCTGACTCATCAGGTAACAACATATACTCTCCGTAAATAGCCGTAAGCAAACATTCCGTTTTGGCAGGTATTGGAAATTCACATCCTTCAAAAACATGCATTCTGCCTTTATCATAAACAGATTTATGCACTGTCTGATTAGCAGGCGGATAATAGCTTCCATAGCTTACCATATATTCATTATTTTTTTTATGATTATATTTTGTCATAATTTTTTTTATTTTTTTATGTATAAATTTAACAGTTATTATTTTACTGAATAAAAATAATGCAATATTAAATTTATTTTTAAAATTCATAGAATATCGTGTTTTAAAAAACAATGTTCTACGTAACGCTTTTATTTTATATCCCTGCCACAGTTGTATGAAACTGCTTCGTTTAGGAACATAATCCAATGGGAAAATGTCTATGTAAGGACCGTAATATCTAGATAATTTTTTTACTTTAGACTGCTCATATCTAGTTTGCCGTGTTAATTTTACTTTTGCACCGATTACCCAATAGTTTGGATTTGTTTCCATGCAGTCCAAAAAATACCCTTTAGGAAGCAATATTGGAGCCAGACTTATAAATTCCTCATAATCATCTCTCGGCATCAAAATATCGACATCATCATCCCATGGTATAAAACCGTCATGTCGAATCGCTCCAAGTAAAGTTCCTTCTCCCAAATAATAATTGATATTGTTTTGTTTACAAAATTCATCAACCACAAGCAAAATCTCTAATCCATATGCCTGCAGTTCTTCGATTTGATCATATGTATTATCTTGTTTATATACTGCTTCCATTTCTCTCACTTCTAATCAGCCAAAATATGTTTGTAAATATCTTCAATAATATTTTTATCAAGCATAACAGGATTATTTTTTAACCTTACAGGATTAACAGAATTCACTAACTCTATTAATTCGTCTTTATTTTTTAATTTGGGACTTGGCAAATTTAATTTTTTGTATAATTGTATGAATTTACCGATACATTCATTTGAATTCATTGCATAAAACATATCATTCAGCTCTGCAAATATATTTTTTAAATAATCTCTGCCTCTTTTATCTGTACATTTATCCAAATTACGGACCATATACATCCATATATGTGGCAAACTTAAGCTCACTGCATGTCCATGGGAGATATTGTACAGTGAAGAGAGCTTATAACTCATTGCGTGAGCTGCCGTGGTCTGTGCAATATTGATTGCTTTTCCGCTTAAAAACGAAGCTCTTTGCATATTTTTTAATGCATCTAAATCATTTAGAAGTGCTTTATCAATATTTTTGAGTATAAACTGTATACTTTCTTTTGAATACTGCCTGCTTATTTTAGTTGAATTTACCGACCAAAAAGCTTCAATCGCCTGGCAAAGTGCGTCCAGCATTGTTGATTTTTTCTGATAATCCGGCAATTTGGTAAGCAGCCTCGGATCTAAAATAACATATTCTGGAATAATGCTGTCATGGCTGATAGATTGTTTTTCGCCTTCATAATACAAAACAGAAAATCTTGTGCATTCACTGCCTGTCCCGGCTGTTGTGGGCACCGCTAAATGCTTTATCGGACAAAATTTATATGCTTGTTTTAAATAATTTCGGCTGTTGTCAAGACATGAAAATAATTTGATATTTTTGGCCGTATCAATAGCGCTCCCTCCTCCAATTGACACAATAAAATCACACTGATTTTTATTGAATAATTCAACCCCTTTCGCAACATCCTCATAAACCGGATTAGAAGAAAAATCACTAAAACGAATGATTTCTACTTTCAGTGAAGCAATATAATCTTTTAAATACTGTTTATCATAACTTCTTCCGCAGACAAGCATTATTTTTCTTGCATTATTTTCTCTTAAAATAGTTTCTATTTGTAAATAATCGTCTTCTCCCTCAAATATCATCTGTGCATCGAAATCATATTGCCTGATTTCTTCACTGACTCGTTTTAAATCTTGCGGCGTGTCAATTTCATCTATATAATAATTTTCATAATCAAATGCTTCGATATTTAAAGAAGGCAAAATTTCGTTCAATGCATTTTCAGCATAAACTTGATTCATTCCGCTCGCTATAAACCCACTAATTCGACCGAGCCATTTTATGATATATTCTTTGCTTAATTTATAAAAAGGCTGAAATGCATAGCAATCTGCATCAAAGATTTCTATACCTATTTTTTGAATTTTGTTATCTTTAAGCTTTGCTTTAAAATCTTTTTGAGGCAAAACTTTCTCTTTATTGACCGCCGCTATATTCTCTCTGCTGTCTTTAAGCATATCCTCGACTAATTTCTTGGTAAAAACCAAGTCCCCATGCATGAGCAATATATCATCATTTAAATACTGTTCCGTTAAATACATTGAATATATATAATTGGTTTTATCATAAAACGGATTATGTATAAAGGTAAAAGATACTTGGTTATCTCTGTTCATTTGATTCGCCGCGGCTTCAATCTTTTCTCGATACGGGCCTGTTGTAATAACAAATTCCTTAATGCCGCATTCCATCAAAATACGAAGCTGTCTTAAAAAAACAGCTTCTCCGTTTGATAATTGCACCATTGCCTTATGATTATTTTTTGTTAGCTCACCCATTCTTTTCCCTATTCCGGAATTCAATATAACAGCTTTCATTTTTATTTACTTAGTTTCTCCATCATAGCAATTTTATTTTCTTGAGGTGTTGTCGTCGGGCGACCTAAATCACTTCTTGAACCTTGCTTGGTATAAATAATCAATGCGCTTTTCTGCTTTGTTTTAAGCATCCTCATCGCATCTTTTATTTCATCTTTTTCAGTCGCTTTATAAACATTTGTAAACCCAAACCCTTTTAATATGGTTTGTATATCTATGTCAAAAGCTACTGTCGGTTGCCCTCCTACGGATTCATGTGCTCCATTGTTGATTAATATATATTTGAAATTATTTTGTGCATTTTGTGCTATGACACCAAATCCGCCGGCATGCATTAGAAATGACCCATCTCCGTCAATGCAGTAAATATTTTTATCTGTGCCAAGAGTCATACCAAAAGCAATAGATGCTGTATGCCCCATGGATCCGACAGTCAAAAAATCATTCGCGTGCCCCTGCCCACCAGCTTCCCTTAATTCAAATATTTCTCTGGATGTTTTTCCTGTTGTCGACACAATAAACTCCTCGTCATCAAGCATTTTTAAAATAATCTTTAATGCTTCTTCTCGTGTCAGAGTATATCGGCTTATTTTTTTTGATACCTTATAATCTGAAAATAATCCTTTGCGCACAATAAGCGCTATCGGCTTATTATATTTTTTCATATATTCATAGCAATAATCTATTTGATTTTTATAATTATCCTCTAAAATAATGTATTCAATGCCCATTGTATCTAATAAAGAAAGGGTCACTTTACCTTGCTTTTTATGCTGCGGTTCATCTTTTATGCCGGGTTCTCCTCTCCATCCGATAAGCAGAAGCATCGGAATTTTATAAACATCTTCATCAGCAAGCGAAAGCAGTGGGTTTACAGTGTTTCCCTGCCCTGAATTTTGCATATAAACAACACCGTATTTACCTGTTGCGATATGATATCCGCATGCCATGGCCACGGCATTTCCCTCGTTTGCTGTAATAATATTCTTTTTAGTACAACAATTTTCTTTTATGCATGCACAAATATTTTTAAGAAGAGAGTCGGGCACTCCCATATACATATCCAATTGCTTGGTTTGCAAGTAATCATAAAATCCTTTTGTTTCAATCATTCTTATTTGCCTCCGGGAATCAATGTCAATATTTCGTTTATAGGCATACACAGTTCGTCTACCTCTTTACTTCGTCCGCATTGCAAAATCATTTTTGCTGTTTTTTCCATCGCCGGATACGCACTTCGAAGCAGATGGTTGGCATGAATGATAATATTGGCTCCGGCTGCGTGTAATGCTTCCTCTGTGATGTAATTATATGATGTAGGAATGACAATAATAGGTATATCTGTTGAATATTCCCTGAATTTTGCTAAAAATTCCATGACTTCTTTTCCATCTTTTTCTTTACTGTGAATCGTAATGCCGTCAGCACCTGCTTCTATATATATCTTTGCTCTTGATAATGCTTCGTCAACACCGTAACCCGCAATCAAGCTTTCTATTCTTGCAAATATCATAAAGTCTCTGGTAACCTGTGCTTGCTTGCCTGCCAATATTTTTTTTGCGAATAAATGCGGGTCATCCATTGTCTGCTCAACATCGGTACCAAAAAGCGAATTTTTTTTCAATCCTGTTTTGTCTTCGATAATTATTGCGGAAACACCGAGTCGTTCAAGGGTTTTTACATTGTATACAAAATGTTCGATCTTCCCTCCCGTATCTCCGTCAAGAATGATTGGCTTTGTGGTCACTTCCATTATTTCATTGATTGTGTTGATCCTGCTTGTTAAGTCTACCAGCTCAATATCTGGTTTCCCCTTAAAAGTAGAGTCGCACAGGCTACTGATCCACATGGCGTCAAATTCTTTCATTGTTGCTGTTACAGGATTTTCAACTCTGAGATTTTCTACAATAAGCCCTGTCAAGCCATTAGATGCTTCCATTACAGTAATATAAGGCTTTAACGACAGTAAACGTTTAAGTTTTGCGCGTCGATTATCGGGCGTGTTATTTAAAAGCCGGAATTGTTGTTCTAAATCTGTAGCAGAAATTCCTTTTGTATAGGGCACTTCGATTAATTTACCGTTCCACTGTGAAAGAATAGCGATCACATTTTCCCTGACAAGCGATTGAATGCCTTTTTTCCAGTCATCTCCATGCAAAACGAAGTCAGGTTTAAATTTTAATAAATTTTCTGTATAATCCAGACTTGTTTGCGGAACTACCTGAGAAACATTCTTTATATTTTTAAATATTTTTTCTCTTGCCTCGTAATCTAACAGAGGAAGCCTTTTATATGCTGCTATCGCTTCATCTGTCATTAATCCGATAATTATTTCTCCGTATTTTGATCCTTCTTCAATTACATTTATATGTCCGCTATGAATGATATCAGCGGACACGGCTATATATACTTTTTTCTTATCTTGCATATTTTTTTCTCCTTAGAAAAATGCAACTTCTCCTAATTATATCATAGTTTTTCTTATCACAACAATAATTTGATTTTACAATATTATAATACTTGCTTAACATTTGTCAATTTATCTTTATCGTAAAAAATTTACAATAAAAATCAGCCTAAATAGGCTGATTTTACTACTTAGGGTGTAGTTGATGTGTCATCCTCCTCTGGTGTATCATCTGAAGGAGTATCATCTGCAGGGGTATCATCTGCGGGGGTATCGTCACTTGTAGAAGTATCATCCGTCGAAGTATCATCTTCAATGATAATATCTTCTTCATCAGTTGTATCTTCTGTATCATTATTCGTTGTAGTTCTTCTATTATCTATTCTCAGCTCTTCTTGCGTCCACTGAGATGCAGAAATACCAAAAACATCTTTAATCAAAGAAACTCTTTTAGACTGATTGATAATCCACATAGAAATACCATCTCTTGATCCATAAAAACCCGGAAATGTGTGTGTGTTTATATTATCAACATCCAAGTCTTTTACATTGGCGGCTAAAGATACCACTTGCTCAAAAGTAAAGTTCGTATAAATATCCTCTTTCAAAGACTGATAAATTGTAGGAATCGACATTAATTTATTAGATTCTTTGAATTGTTCAAACAACGCTTTCAATAATTTTTGCTGCATGGCAACTCTTTCTATATCACTGCCTGCATTTTTTCTGTCTCTTGCTAGGAAAAGAAAATTTTTGCCATTCAGAACTTGATTGCCTTTTTCTAATTTTAGTTTACCGTCTTTATACAGATTATATGGAATATCAAATTCAACCCCGCCCATGCTGTTGACAACATCAACTACGGTATCCATATCAACACCCACATAAAAATCGATGGGCACCCCGCCAAGCAAAGCGCTGACTGTTTGCTCAAGACACTCTAATCCATTTTCAAAATCAGTGTCTTTATCACCATAAATGGCTCCATAATACATACATGCATTTATTTTGGTCCTCCCTCTGTTCCCATAGAGAGGCACATAAGTATCCCTGGGAATAGAAATTAAATCAACTTCTTCCGTTTCCAAATTGATACTTGCCAAAACAATCGTATCCGGCCTGTAAATACTTCCATATTTCCCGCTTTCTTCTCTGCCTTCACTTCTGTCAATACCAAAAATCAATATATTAATTGTGTTGCCGTCAAAATTCTCGGCTACATTTAATCCCTTATATACATTGACTTTATTTAAAAATTTATCTTTCTCTCTTACCAATGAATTCGAGCCACTGTTTGCAAGCTTATTGACATACCCGAAGCCTACCACGCCTGCAATGCCCAGCAATACGATAATAGATATAAGCACCTTGAACCATCTTCTTTGAATGATGCTTTTTTTCTTATACGTATCAAATTCATCATCTGATACTTCATATTCAACTTCCGGCATTTCCTCCACAGGTCGTATGTCCGATTGATTGTTTTTCTCCTCACTGTCAGAAATATCAGCTTGCACGTTCATTAATTGAGCATCGTCATCACTGATCGATTGGTCATTTTCATTATTTATATCATCATTTTCATTTTCGTAATTTTTGTTATTATCGCTATCCATACAATACTCTTCCTAATAAAATCATTCAAATATTATAACATAAATTAATATGATTAAAATATAAATTTTATTTTTTGTCATTATAGTAATTAATAAGCCCTCCGGCAAGCAAGATTTCTCTTTCAGAGTCGGTTAATTCCCCTAATTTTAAATTAAGTTTACTTATATTTCCCCCGGCAATAGAATAAGACTCTACTTGATTTTTTTTATTTTTAAGTGCCGTTTTGATTTTTGGTATAAAAATCCATTCCCCAGTTTGAAATTCGTGGTTTCCCTCATAGATAAACGGCATCATTCCCCAATTGATCAAATTGGATCGATATCTCTTTGTAGCATATGCACCGGCGATATTAGCCCCTGCGCCAAGTACCCTTTGGCATGATGCAGCTTGTTCTCTTGCTGAGCCGTCTCCTGGTCTTACAGCAAAAATTGCACTTGAGATCTGGACATTTTTTATATCATTCATATCATAATCAAGCTCTTTTTTTACTATTTCGGCTAAATCTTTTATTTCTTCATCAATCGTGCCGTTTTGTCTCATTTCTTCAATATTTCTTACATCTTTTGCATTTTGTACATACTTACTGTCTTTACGTGAAAGTGTAAACTCCGCTAATCTCAACGGATTAGAACGATAAGAAGACGTCTCTCCCGATGGGATCAATTCATCTGTCGTTGTAACGGGATCCATGATTACGGAAACCACTTTTATAAGCACGTCTTCAGCCAGTCTTGGAAGAGGCGGCCATGGCGTAATATTGGGTCCAAAAACCAATTCTTCATCTTTATGTGATTTACGCCACCCGTTGTAGACCCTGTTTTTATAGATTGTATCATTGTATTTATATTCTAATTGACTATACGTAATATCTGTTTCATCTGCCCCGGTCAGTATTCCTTTGTTAGCGGCTGTTGCAGCAATACTTCTTGCATCCATCAACGCAACTGATGCGATTTGTCCGTCTGCAGGCTTGCTTCCTTCTCTATTCGGGAAATTTCTTGTTGTATGTCTTATGGATATCCCTTGATTATTAGGCACATCTCCTGCGCCAAAACACGGTCCGCAAAAAGCACTTCTAATAGTTGCTCCCGTAAGCATAAGCTTATTGATAACGCCTTTTTGCGTTAAATCATACATAATGGGCTGGCTAGATGGGTAGACACTTAAAGAAAACGCATCGCTTCCAATATATTTCTCATTTAGTATATCTGCCGCCGCAACAATATTTTCAAACATACCTCCGGCACATCCTGCAATGACTGCCTGAGAGCACGCAAAGCCTTTTGACGTTATTTTATCTCGAAGTAAGAAATCAATGTCTCCTCCAAGCTGATGCCTTCCTTCTTTTTCTATAATATTTAAAATATCTTCCGCATTTTCTTTAAATTCCTGAATGCTATATACGTTTGAAGGATGAAAGGGCAGTGCTATATTGGGCTTGATCTTGGATAAATCAACGATAAGACAGTTATCATAATAAGCAACATCTTTAGGCTGCAACTGCCTATAATCGCCTTGTCTGTTATGAACTGAAAGATACTGTTTTACCTTCTCATCCGTTTTCCAAACAGAGCTCAGACACGTTGTTTCAGTGGTCATCACATCTATGCCCATACGATATTCCACGCTGAGCGCATCTACTCCATCTCCAACAAATTCCATAATTTTGTTTTTGACAAATCCATTTGCAAAAGTTGCTTTAATGATTTCTAATGCAACATCTTGCGGGCCTACTCCATAAGAAGGCCTGCCTGTCAGATATACACAAACAACCTGCGGGTAATTTATATCATATGTTTTTTTCAAGAGTTGCTTGACCAGTTCAGGTCCGCCTTCGCCTATGGCAATCGTACCCAATGCTCCATATCTCGTGTGACTGTCTGAACCCAGTATCATCTTGCCGCCGCCCGCAAATACTTCTCTCATATATTGATGAATAACTGCCAGATGCGGCGGCACAAAAATACCACCATATTTTTTCGCGGCACTCAGGCCAAAAATATGGTCGTCTTCATTGATGGTGCCTCCAACTGCGCATAAGCTATTATGACAGTTGGTAAGCACATACGGCAATTCAAATTCTCTCATACCGCTGGCTCTGGCTGTTTGAATAATCCCCACATATGTGATATCGTGGGATGCCAGTGCATCAAAAGAGATACGCAGTTTTTGCATATTATTATTTTGGTTGTGAGATTTTAATATATTATAGGTGATTGTATTTTCTTTTGCAGTTTGTAAGTTATACTTTTTTGTATGTGATTGGCTTTCTGAAATGACTTGATCATGATCCAAAAAAACGCCTTGGCTGTATAGCTTAATCATAGATACTCCTTTATGCAGACAAAATATATAGCAATATTATCACAAAATGCTGAAATTGAAAAGTATCTCTTAAAATGTATATAAGATGCGAGCAAATATCTTTACATTTTCATTTATAAAAACTATAATAAAAACAGCCACCACTCCAGAGTTTTTATTTGAAAGGATTTACACAATGTTCAAAAAAAGAAGTGATGGTAAATATATTACTTTGCCTGATCCGTTTTTCCGCGTTATCCCTCATATAATGCCTACCAGAACGGAATCTCAGGTTTTATATCAACATGAATTTGATGCATATCCTTTGACGGAATATATAAGAGAAAAACGTCAGAGAGAGCATGTAGACATATCTTTTTTATCATTGTTTATTGCATGTTATGTGCATACGATTCACGAAAATCCTCAGTTAAACCGTTTTATTGTAAACAGACGAATTTATATGAGAGATGACATTAGTATTGCATTTACTATTAAAAAGCGGCTGGATCTTCACAGCGATGAATCGACTATAAAAATTAGTTTTAGTGGAAATGAAAATATCTATGACATACAAAAAATCGTGCAGGAAGAAGTCAGTAAAGCTACAAAAAATAACAATGATAACCAATCGGAAGCATTGGCAAATTTTTTTAATAAATTACCGAATTTTCTTATTCGAATGGGTGTCGGCTTTTGTAGATTCGCAGATAATCACAACTTTCTTCCAAAAAGCATCATAAATGCCAGCCCATTTCATGTAAGTATGTATATCACCTATTTAAAATCAATAAAACTTGATCGCGTGTATCACCATTTATATAATTTTGGCACATGCAGTCTTTTCGCAGGGATTGGCAAAACAACGCAAAGATCATCCGAAGGTGCCAAAACAATATCGATCGGATACACGATTGATGAGCGAATATGTGACGGGTATACAATGTCCAGGGCATTCAAAACAATCGAGAAACTATTGAAAAATCCAAAACTTTTAGACTCTTAAAAATAGATTTAGCAATGCAATAAAAATAAGCGGCATTATGATGCCGCTTATTTTTTAACTTCTAATAAATCATCCAAGGCATAGGATCTACCGCAGAGCCGTTGACTCGCACTTCAAAATGAAGATGCGGCCCCGTCGATACACCGGTTGTTCCCACATAAGCAATGATTTCACCCGCAGCAACAACATCCCCCTTGCTTACTTTCAAGGAACTGCAATGTCCAAATAGCATCGTCACCCCTTCACCCATATCAACAATTACGGTATATCCGTATCCGCCGTAGTAACGGGCTAAAATAACAACGCCGCTGCCGGGAGAAATAATCTTTGATCTATTGGCCGCTCCGATATCCACCCCTGAATGAAATTTTCTGTATCCATATACCGGGTGGATTCTATAGCCAAACGAGCTTGTAATCTTTTTATATCCGGGTGTCGGCCACAAATAATGCCCTTTTTCGTTGCCGTAATCCACATCTTTGCCAACCGATTCCTCGATAATCAGCTTTTGAACAGCTTTTGCATCGGCTTGCTGCTGATCGAGCACCGCCTCAAGAGAATCCTTATTGTTGTACATTTCATCCATCAGCTTCTGCTTTTCTTCTCTGATGCTCACCTGCGTATCGTATGTATTTTGAATCTGGCCCTTATAGTCTTCAAGTGCCTGTTTATCTTCTTCTATTTTTTGTTTTTTGGCCGCTATTTCGTTTTCAATCCTAAGCAGCTCATCGAAGGTGTTTTTATCAAAATTTGTGAGTGCTTGAATAGCATCGATTCTGCTGATTAGATCTGAAATACTTTCGGCGGAAAAAAGAATCTGCACATAGTCCACACTGCCGTACATGTACATGGTCTTAATTCTTTCATCAGCTACTTTTTTATGCTCAATCCGCTCATTTTCAGCAGCTTCCAGTTCTTTTTTTGTTTTTGCCAAATTATCTTCCGTCACTTTTATTTCGCCGTTAATACGGCTAATTTCATTTTCTAATTCATCAATTGTTTTATCAAGCTTATTTGTCTGATCAACAAGCGCATTGATATTATCTTTGAGTCCATCGATATCATCTTGCGTGAGCGAGATTTCTTCATTGATTCTTTTCAGCTTTTCTTGATTGGTCTCTGCCTTTACATGAGCTGAAGACGAAAATACCATAACCAAAATAATAAAAATATAGAGGATTTTTGATTTTGTTTTCATTACACTTTATTACCCCGCTGTTCGTAAAAATTTACTTACAGAGATCAGGCTTCCTGCCGCTCCTATAATAAAACCATAAAGGATAAAATAAATGGCAATTTGATAGATAACCGTATTGAAAGGTGCCAGTGAAGCGCTGAGCGGTAACACCGAACTAAACTGCATCATTCCTATAACGAGAGTATATCCTCCTCGAAGCAAAAGCACGGCGGCAATTGCTCCTATGAGTCCTAAAACACTGCCTTCGATAATAAAAGGCATTTTAATAAATGTGCTGCTTGCTCCCACGTATTTCATAATTTCTGCATCATTGCGTCTTGCATAGATTGTTAATTTAATTGTGTTATATATCGTAAATAAACTAACTATGCTCAATATCAGCACCACGATCAGGCTGATCATATTAATTAATTTATTAAATTTCAGTAACACCGAAACATATTCTTTTCCATAAACGACATCAGTTACCCCATCGTATTCCATAATAATGTTATATACGTCGTCCAAATAGGCGGCATCGTCCACTTTTAATACAAATGATCGAGGAAGCGGATTACCGCTCTCAGCGTATCCTTTTAATAATTCTTCCTCGTTTCCGCTGAACCACGATGCAAATTCTTCCAACGCTTCTTCTTTTGATATGTATGCGATTTGCGTTATATGCTCATTATCTTGTATATAATCATGGATTTCGCTGACGCGCTGTTCGGCTATGTCATCGCTTAAATAGACTTTCATCTCCAGGTTGCTTTCCACTTCGCTTGCAATATAAGAAACATTGATAGCGATCACCAGGACAATCCCCATGATAATGAGTGCAGCGACAACAGAAGCAATAGAGGCCGTACTCATGAGCATATTGCGTTTTATATTATAATAAGCATCCCGAAAGAAATTAAAAAACATTCTCAATAGAAATACCCTCCTTGTCTATCTCCTTTTAATATCCCGTTTTCCAGTATAATCACTCGTTTATTAAAAAGATCCACGACTTGTTTGTCATGTGTGGCCATCACAATAGTTGTCCCCAGCGTATTAATGTTTTCAAGTAATTTCATGATTCCAAAAGATGTTCTCGGGTCTAAATTGCCTGTCGGCTCATCACAGATCAATATTTCCGGCCCGTTAATGATCGCACGGGCAATCGCCACTCGCTGTCGCTCACCACCAGACATTGTAATAGGATATCTGGCAGCCATACCGCTAAGCCCTACGATTTCTAAGACATGGCTCACCCTTTTTCTGATTGTTTTAGCATCTCTTTTCAATACTTCCATAGCAAATGCAACATTTTCATAAACGGTTTTGCCTTCCAAAAGTTTAAAATCCTGAAAAACAACACCCATTCTTCTTCGCAGATGCTGTATATCGCCACGCTTTAATCTGCTTGCATCTACATCGTTTAAAAATACTGTTCCGCCTGACGGGTCTATATCTTTTAAAATAAGTTTTAAAAAAGTACTTTTGCCTGCTCCGCTCGCTCCAACCAAAAACACAAATTCGCTCGTTTGAATATGTATATTGATATCTTTTAGAGCATAGTTCTCATTTTCTTCATAAACCTTTGATACATTGTCAAATCTAATCATTCTATTCACCGATTTTTTATAAAAATTGTAGGTTTATTGTTTTAATGTATTTAATAAATCCATTGTTGTCTTATCGATTTCGCCTGTCTGTTCCAGTTGATTATCTTTTTGAAATTCAATAATAGCCAGACGCGTTTTTTCACCAAAATCCCCATCGGCTGCTCCGGTTAAATAATCATTATCAATTAAAATCTGCTGCAGCTCTTTAATGACACTGCCCTTTTTCCCTTTTTTATATACGTATTCCTCTTGAGAAAGAAGCTGCTGTGTCTGCAGATCCAATTTGCCGTTTATTTCAATGTTATTATCTTCTTGATAAGCTTTCACCGCCTCGACTGTTATGGTGCCAAAATAGCCCGAAGGATAAACATTAATATAATCCATGTAATACAAAATCAGTTGATACTCTCTGATCTCATTTCCGTCTTTACCGGATACATAAGTAATTTGTTCACCGTTCAGCAAATCATATGTAGCCTTATCTACCACCCCAGACTGGGCAAGGCTGTTATCTTCCTGATATTTTTTTAAAGCCTGGCTCATTGCCTCATCCAAAACAGTATCCGTATCGGCTGGCTTATCTGTTAAATAATCCATATAATAAAGTCTGTATTTAAGTGCAACTATTTCATCGTTTTTTGTTTCCAGAGCATAGAGTACTTGAGACGGGTCTTCATCTTCAACAATAGTATCTTCATTATCAACATTATCAAGCGATACCAATGTTTCGAAATCATTGCTCGCCAATGCCTTCATTGTATCGCTCTGTAGAGAAGCATAAACGGAATACGAGGTTAAATCTTCTGCAGCAAAAGATGCTCCCGACCATAAAAATATAAGCATAACAACAATATATAATATTACTTTTTTCATTTTCTACTTCCTATATCAAGCTTACTTCTTCTCACTTAGCATAAAACCGATATTTGCATTTTTATCATATACAGGCTGTATCAGCTCTGACGAACCTGTAAGCAGCATGCACACCCCCGGCCCATGCCCTGATTGTATGCAATCTGTGTGAACAACCACGCCAACACTGACATAGCCTTTGCGATAGGCAACACCATATCTTGTATCATGATCTATAATCATTACCAAATCGCCCAGGCGCAGCTTATCAATACCGAATTCTCTAACAGCATCAACATCTGAAGTCATGATATCGTAATCTCCTCTGTGCATTGAGCCGGAACCCACTCCTGACCCCATCATATATGCAGGTACATTCGTGCAGACCGGAACCTTCAAAATTCCGTCTTTTATGAATATATCCCATTTATCTAAAAGCTGCGGAGATAAATTCAAACATTTAATGTCTTCCATTTCTGTCAACTTTAGCCCTTGTCCACATGCTTTTATTTGAATTGTATCTCCTATGACCATTTTTTCTAAATCTTCATTTTGAAACTGAATCAAAACATGTTCTATCCCGCCATGCGTTCCTGAAACATACCCTATCGCTCCTTTAGCTTCACCCGATACAACTTTCGCTTCATTGCCTATACAAGTAATTGTATTGAGCGCTTCATTGTATTTGGTCTCTGAATTTTTAATGCTGACTCCGGGCTCAATGTGATCTCCAACCCATCCAAATGCGCTGTCGCCGATTTTAACATTGTACACAATACCACCCACACCCGGAAGCACCAGGGCTTCTCCCTGACTGCTCACACGATACGCGCCCGCTCTTGGCGGATGAACGATATCACCGCAAACTGACTGAACAATTAATTTATCACAATTTGTTTTTATCATAAGCAAAGTCCTCTTCGACATTATTCCAATTTATTTTACACTAAAGATAGGTTAATTACAACTATCTAACCTATTTTGTAACAAAAATGAAACAATTTTATTTATATAAATTACTATACCAAATCTATACGCAAATATCTTTTGTAATATATGGAAATATATGATTATAATATATCCCAAATTTGAAATTACCTTCAATGTTTTAAGGATTTATTTTTAATAAAAAAACCTGGGCTTATATATCTACCAGGTCTTCTGCTACATTGAGAAATGCTGTAAAAATTGTTTTACTCTCTCGCTTGACGGATTAGTGAATAATTCTTGCGCCTCTCCCTGTTCAACAACAGAACCGTTATCCATAAAAATGACTCGATCAGCTACATCCCGTGCAAAAGTCATTTCATGCGTGACAACCACCATGGTCATTTTTTCTTTGGCCAAGTTTTTAATAACTTTTAATATTTCTATCGTGAGTTCCGGATCAAGCGCACTCGTAGGTTCATCAAAAAACAATACAGCAGGCGAAAGCGCAAGCGCTCTGGCAATAGATGCTCTCTGAGCTTGTCCGCCTGATAGTTGATACGGATATGCCTGCGCTTTATCGGAGAGATTCATGCCTTCAAGTAATATCAATGCTTTTTCCTCTGCTTCTTTTTTTGACATCTTCAAGATTTGTATCGGTGCATCCGTAATATTTTTCAGCACATTATAATGAGGGAAAAGATGAAAATTCTGAAAAACGAGTCCCGTCTTCAATTGAATTTGATGCAGCACAGATTTATGCGCATATCTGCATATTCCCTTTTCATCTGTATCGACCATATGAATGCCGCCAACTTTAATGCTGCCGCTGTCTATATAGACCAATTGATTCAGACACCGCAACAACGTTGACTTGCCCGATCCCGACGGACCGATAACGGCAACGACTTCTCCTTCATTTACGGTAAGCGATACGTTATTCAATACGTTTATACCATTATAATTTTTATATAGATTGCTTGCTTCTATAACCGACATTTTCCCCTCCGCTACTTGTAATAATCCAGCTTTTTCTCAGCTTGAATAAATAATTTCTCTACGACGAAGTTCAAAATAAAATATATTAGGCCGGCAACAATTAAAGGTACTGTAGAAAACGCTCTGCTTGACGCGTTTGTCGCAGCCCTGAACAGTTCGGCAACTCCAATGGTATACGCTAATGCCGTATCTTTTACAAGCGTCATTGTTTCATTACCCATTGGCGGCAAAATACGTTTTACAACCTGAGGAATAATAATCCTTATAAATGTTTTTGTTTTTGAATACCCCAGTACTTTAGCCGCTTCATATTGTCCTTGTGGAATACTTTCTATTCCTGCACGATAGATCTCCGCAAAATAAGCCGCATAGTTGATAACAAAAGCGATAACCGCAGCTGTAAAGCGATCGTATGTCCTGCCGAATATGTAATAGGGTGCAAAAAACACAAACATTAGCTGCAACATCAGTGGTGTCCCCCGCATGATGAGCTGATAAATTCGCACAGGCTGACTGATATATTTTCTTTTATTCATTCTTCCAAACGCTACAAGCAAACCTAAGGGCAGCGCAAAGAGCAGCGTCAAAAAAAATATTTTAAGTAAAACAAAAGTGCCTTCAAGCATCGGTTCCAGCAATTGATTAAAATCCATAGTCTATCCATCCTCGACTTAAAAGAGGCTGTATTTTCTACAGCCCCGTAGTGTTAGTATAAAAACATATCTTTTATTTTATTTTTGTGATGTCTTCACCAAACCATTGCGTGGAAATTTCTGCCAGTGTTCCATCGGCAGCGAGTTCTTGCAGTGCATTATCAACAGCATCTTTCAATGCTTCGTCGCCTTTTCTGAAACCGACCGCATATTCTTCCGTTGACAGATATTCGTCAACGATCACAAAATCCTTATCATTTGTTGCGATGTAATATCTTGCCGATACATCATCCATTAAAACGGCGTCAACTGACTTTGTATCAAGATTCATTAAAGCTTGAAGATTATCTTTAAGTTCTACAACTTCGTCCAGACTGTCTTTAAATTCTGTTTTTGCATCTAATGCATCCAGTGCGGTTGATCCTGCTTGAAGGGCTACGCTTTTTCCGGCCATATCCGCAAGCGTGGCAATACCTGAATCGGCGTGTACAACAAGAGCCATATTGTTATCCATGTATGGTTCGGAAAGTGTCATATTTTCCATACGTTCTTCGTTTACTGAAAATCCATTCCATATGCAGTCAATATTTTTGGTATTCAGTTCTTGCTCTTTTGCATTCCAGTCTATCGGCTGAAGCACAAGCTCTATGCCCAATTTTTCGCAGACTGATCTTGCAACATCAATATCAAATCCCACGATTTCATCATCATCGTCCCTAAAGCCCATCGGCGGGAACGCATCGTCAAGCCCTAAAATCAATTCCCCTTTATCTGTGATATATTTTAACGATTCATCTGTCGCCGAGCTGCTCTGACCACAAGCCGCAAAGCTTACAAATATAAATAAGAGTACAGTAAGTAAAATTAATGTTTTACGCATTTTCATTATATTTTCTCCTTTTATTTTATACAACTTAAATTATTGTATTAAGTTTTAAATAAGAAATCAATAGCATAGATATTTATTTTATATATTTTTTGTGTTAAATTAATTTTATTAAAGTATAAGGAGAAAATAAAATGAAAATAACATATTTGTTCCAAAGCGGTTTTATGATCGAATTCGATACTTTTATCCTGCTCATTGATGCAATCACGCCTCCGAAAATTTCTCTAAACACGAAGCCGGTTTATTTTCTTGCCTCTCACAGCCACGGCGACCACTACACCAAGGATATTTTTGCATATGCAGATAATAAAAATACAACCTATATCTTAAGTGATGACATAAAAGATTATGATTCTTCAAAAAACATTGTTTTAGTAAAGGAATACGAAGAGTACACTTTCAAAGACTTCATTCTCTACACATTCGGCTCCACGGATATGGGCGTTTCATTTTATATCGTGACCGAAAAATATAAAATCTTCCATTCAGGCGATCTAAATTGGTGGCACTGGAATGAAGATACACTGCAAAATCAGATAAATATGGAAAAAGAATATAAACGACATATTGAAAATTTAAGTAAATATAAAGTAGATATAGCTTTTATCCCTGTTGACCCGAGACTTGAGGATGCTTATGACTATTCGATAGAATATTTTGTCCAAAAAATTTCCCCCAAAATTGCAATCCCTATGCATTTCTGGGAGGACTTAAGTATACCAAAGAAAATCAGCCAGCAAAAAATAGGCGATGTTGCGAAAATAGTGAATATTCCTGCGCCCGACAGCCTTATTTATCAAAATTAATCGTATTGTAGAACAATGTTTTCGGCATTTTTTGTTTATATTTAAAGAATTTAGACGTGGTTTCTATAATCGTGCAATATTTGTCTACTGTCCACACAAGATATGATTCAACATAACGGGGAGGCTTCGGACTAATCGGCCACATATGGTTCGCGATGATATCACGCTCTTTATGATTAAGATCGAAATGCTTCAATGCATTTTTAAGTGCTACCTCAGGATGATACATTCCGTGAGGCTTGCGTGTTTTATCTTTTTTATGCCAATCGTATAAGAAAAAATCATGCAGCAGCGCACCTCTAATAAGGCTGCGGTAATCACATTTTAACTTTAAAGATTTTCCCAATTTATAGCTGTAATACGCAACTGAAATGCTATGCTCCAGTACTGTTGTCTCGCCGTGTTGTATATATCTATTCAATTCCTGGTAATGTGTGGTCGCAACAATTTCATTTGCATGATTATAAAAATAATATTTTCCTAATAAATCCATTTACACATAACTCCTAATGATGGTATGTACGCATGAGAAGGAATATTTGTTCGTAAAATAATAACCTTGCATTTAATATTATATCATACTTAAAAATTTTTATTTTAAAAAAATAATTTTTTAAGAAAATTGTATATTGTTATTTTATATTATATTTATTAAATTTATATGCATATTTTTGTAATATTTTGTCGTTTATTTCTTAAAATTTAATTTTGATTTTTCTTAATCTCTTAATTTTTCTTTAGCATACTATATGTATTCCATCCAAGGAGTGTAGTATGAATCCGTTAATCGAAATGCGAAATGTATCCAAACAATACAGAATCGGCGAGATCACAATTGACGCATTAAAAGATGTCAACTTTTCAATCAATAAAGGAGAATTCGTGATTATACTGGGCTCTTCCGGCGCCGGTAAAACAACCGTTTTAAATATTTTAGGCGGTATGGACAGTGCAAGCAGCGGACAAGTCTTAGTAGGCGGCGAAAACATTGCTCTCTACAATAACCATATGCTGACACGTTACCGCAGAGATAAAATAGGTTTTGTATTTCAGTTTTATAATCTCATCTCGAATTTAGCCGCTTATGAAAATGTTGAATTTGCTGCCGAAGTTTGCAAAGATCATCTTGATCCTGCCGAGGTTCTATCACGTGTCGGCTTAAGCGATCGGTCAAATGATTTCCCTACCCAATTATCCGGCGGAGAACAGCAGCGTGTCGCAATAGCATCAAAAACTGCCACTTTTCATATGATGAGCCTATCGGTACACTAGATTACCAGGCAGGCAAAAAAATAATAGAAAGTCAATCAGTACAATCAAAGTTGAAAATAACGTACCTGTAGGGGTAAAGGTCATTATAAAAATTCCCATCACTATATAAATACTGTGTTTAAATATCTATATCTGTAAAAAATTTTTTTAATTGCCTTATGCCCTTCTCATCCAAAGAATAGTTGTCAATAACGCTGCCCTGATTGATGCACACCACATGTGTGCAGCTTTGTAAAATAAACTCAAGGTCATGAGATATAATCAGAATTGTTTTTCCCATTTCGTTTAACATCCTGATGCACCGGGCAACTTCATGCATATGCTGCAGATCAAGCCCGCTTGTCGGCTCGTCGAAAATAATGATTTCCCTCTGGCTCGCCACAGCCGAAGCGATGGCAACGCGTTGTTTTTGTCCGCCGGATAAAGCCATGGGATGAACATCTTTTAAATGGGCAAGATCAAGACGATGAAGAATCTCCTCGGCTTTTAAGGCATCCTGCTCCTGCATACTGAGTAAAATCTCGTCTAAAACGCTTTCTGTAAAAAGCTGATGGTTCACATCCTGCATCACCATATAACATTGCTTGATCCTGTCTTTATTTTTATATTCCTGGTTACAAACACACATTTTCCCTTTGCATTTTTTTTCAAGCCCGCAAAGACATCTTGCAAATGTTGATTTCCCTGCGCCGTTATGTCCGATTAAAGCAATAATGCCGCCCTTTGGAAAATCAAGCAAATCGATTTGAAGTATAAGTGCATGTCTGTATGAGAAATAAAAATCTTTTAATATAATCTCTTGTGTTTTATTATTATTTATTTTGCTATCTTTTTGCACCGAAGAAAGGTTTAGTGTTCTGAGCCCCAATTTTGCCAAGACAGCATTGTCTATACTCTTTAATTCAGCTTGTGTGAATATTTTTTCAATTTTTCCCTCTCGCATATAAACGATACGGTCTGCCAAATCCGCCAAATAATACAGACGGTGTTCCGCAACAACGATCGTTTTCCCTTGGTCTTTCCAATAAGCAATCATATATTTTAAATCCTGCGTAGCACACATATCCAAATTAGATGAAGGCTCATCAAGCACAAAGACTTCGGGATGCGCCATGGCAACGGAAGCACATGCTATTTTTTGTTTTTCTCCGCCCGATAAGTGGAAAATATTTCTTTTCATCAGCAATTGAAGATGAAAGTCATTTACAATTCTATCCAAACGATTGCTGATTTCTTCTTCTTTTAACCCCATATTTTCACAGCCGAAAACGAGCTCACTTGTCGTATCAACGTTAAAAAACTGTGAACGCGGATTTTGAAAAACAGAGCCTGCTAATTTCGCAGCTTCATGCAAGGCAAGCGTACTCACTTTTGTGCCGTCTATGATTACATCCCCTGTGAGTACTCCCTCATAGTAATTTGGAATAAGCCCGTTGATCAGCCTTGTAAGCGTGGTTTTACCGCATCCCGATTCCCCGCACAGCAAGATAACCTCTCCCTTTTGAATGTTTAAGTTAATATTTTCTATGCCGTTCTCCCTTTCTTTTTCTCCATAAAAAAAAGAGACATTTTTGAATTCTATCATAAAGACACCCCTCCTTTTTCAAATAAAAAATAAGCAAGTAAAACGGCCATCACAATACTTAGCAATACAATATCATGTACGCTGAAACCTATTTTGCAAATATTCGTACGCCTTTGCGGCCCGCCCAGTCCTCTTGTTAAAGATGCTGCGGAAAGCTCTTCTCCGATCTTTACGGTTGACATCATCAGCGGCACAATCCTGTATTCGATCATGCTCATCGGTCTTTTCCAAAACTTGCTGCCTCCTGCAGCTATGCCACGCATGCGCATTGCGTCACCGATAGATCGCGTTTCTTGCACGACCGTAGGAAAAAAACGAAACATCACCGATAGTGGAATGAGGATCTTTTGTGAAATGTGTATTCTTTCCATCGCCGCAATAAATTCACTTACCGTTGTTGTCACGACCAAATAATATCCCATAATGAATCCCGGCATCAAGCGGTAAAACATTCCCGAAATCATAACGACCAATACATTCGCCGCCCCGTGCGTTGCCGGCACGATCCATTCATTTATGAGTGCAGCGGCAAGATATACCGCTGCACAAATGATAGCTCCTTTTATTTTTCTTTCGGCAAAAAGAAGAATAACGGGAATTGCGGCAATTGTGAGCATGATAAATATATTTCCGCCGCGAAATGCAAACATATTGACAAAAAACATCAATATAAGTTTTGTTCTGGGATCTATTTTAAAATAGCTTTCATGTGTAGCAGCCAACATTTCGTTTTGCATTACGCAATACCCGCTTTTTGAAAATGTTTTTTCAAAACCGCTTTGCCAAAATAAGCCCCGATGATTCCGGCAATAAAAGCCGCACCGATCAAGATAAAAACCGACCAATTTGGGGTAAGAGAAAGGATCATATTCGTATACTCCTGCCCCATACTTACACGTATATACTCAAGATAACTCTCACGCATCACCCATAAGGGAAGCATGGCACCGATGGGCCAGACGCTAAAAATCGCATATCCGAGTACGGTATGTTTAAAACTTTTATATTCACCTGCTTTAAAAATGATATCCGCTATCAAGCCACAGCCAGTGGCCGTTACAATGGGTAGCCAGGTATGGCCCGTAGCAAACATCAAAAGTCCCGAAATGATCGCCATAATTGTAACCATGCCGAATTTTTTGACTTTTGTGAGGAAAAGCATAAATGGAATGCTTGTTCCAATCGGTACAATCACCGGTAGCAAAATAAACAGTATCGGAATATATCCAAGCATGCCGCATGCAAAAAATACCACAAAATACACTGCCGTAAAAATTCCGATATGAATTAAATCCTTTGCCTGTAATTTCTTATTTGTCATTTCGTCCTCCTAAGATCATAATCTCTTATATATTTTTATTAAACACTCCATCCAAGGCTTTCCTGCTGGATGCTGTACAGCCTTTCATATAACCCTTTCTTTTCTATCAGCTCTTCGTGCGTGCCTTCTTCAATAACGCTGCCTTTATCAAGCACAATGATTTTATCCGCTCCCGCAATCGTCCTCAAGCGATGCGCGATGACAACGACAGTTTTCCCTTCGATCAACTTTGTTATCGCCTGCTGGATCGAAGCCTCATTTTCAGGGTCCAATGACGCGGTGGCCTCATCAAGCAGCACAATTGGCGCATTTTTTAAAAGCGCCCGCGCAATGGAAATTCTCTGTCTTTCACCGCCTGACAAGGTGTTTCCGTTTTCTCCCAGAAGAGTTTCATAACCCATCGGAAGTTTTTCTACAAATTCGTCACAGTAAGCCGCCTTTGCCGCCGCTCTTACTTCTTGATCCGTAGCATTGATGTTACCGATTTTAATATTGTTGTAAACTGTATCATTAAAAAGCACCACATCCTGAAAAACAATCGATATGTAGCTCATCAGGTGCTCCGGATCCAATGTTGCCACATCAGCACCTCCTATTTTTATTGTGCCTTTATTTACATCCCAAAACCTTGCAATCAGTTTTGATACTGTGCTTTTGCCGCTTCCGGACGGCCCCACCAACGCAGTAATTGCATTTTCGGGAATAGATATACTCATATCCTTAATAACCGTTTCCTGAGAATTTTGATTATTGTATGCAAAAGAAACATGATCAAAATCAATCGTGTACGAATTAATTTCTCTTTGTGCATCACCTTCCATAACAGGCACGGAAAAGAGCGTTCGCATTCTGGATGTGGAAATCTGCATAAATAAAAGTTCGGGAAGCAGTGTCAGTTCTGTTAAAATCGGTCCATAGATTCTTACAACAATCAGAAAGAACATCAAGAGCGGTACAAGTTCGATTTTCCCGCCTGTCAGCAGATATGTTCCGATGAATACGGTCAGGCCGATGCCTGCCTGCAGCACCATTTGCGCGCCGGTTATAAACACGCCGTAGACAAACTCCATTTTAATGGCAAGTTTCTTCATTAATTGAAGCGCCTTTTGCAGCGCGGAAAATTTTTCACCCTCAAGGCCACATGATTTTATAACTTTCATACCTTCCAGATATTCCTGTACTTGCTCTGATGCTTCAAGTTTTGATTTTACTGCTTTTTCACCATATATTTTTTGAATTTTTCTGCTGATTACCACAATGAAAAAAGCAATAGGCACTGTGCAGAATATAGCCAGAGCCAATCTCCAGTCAAAAAATGCAAGTGCCAGACAAATGATGAATATGGAAATAGCGTTTGCAATTAACTGTGGGATGATATGACTGAGCACATGCTCGATTGTTGTGCAATCTCCCATGATATTTGTCGTCAATTCGGACAGATCTTTGTTGTTGAAAAAGCTCATGGGCAGCTTTCTGATATGCTCTGCAACGCGAATCCTTGTTGCCTCGGATTCCATATACGAGGCAACATAAGTTTTTTTGTAATCATTTTTCGACGCTAAAAATACCAAAACAGCACCGACGATACCGCATATAAAATAGATCCACATTCTCGTCCATGAAATCTGCTGTCCCATGAAAGGTTTTAATAATTCAGCAAAAATTTGAATTGTGACCGCAAACGGAAGCATTAAAGATAAATTAGTCAGCGTGCATGCGGCAATTGCTTTTTTTAAATCCGAATATCCTTTATTTGTCAGCATTAATTTTTCTTTGAGATTAAACATCTGCCATTCTCCTTTCCGCAGCCATCTTCCAATTGAGTGATGTAGAAAATATTTCCCATAATGAGCAGTATCTTCCTTTGCTCTCTATTAATTGTTCGTGTGTGCCTTCTTCTACGAGGCAGCCTTGCTCCATTACAATGATTTTATCGGCGCTTCGTATGCTGGAAAGCCGATGAGCGATGATAATAACTGTTTTATTATGCATTAATTTTTCAAAGGCCTTTTGAATTAAATGTTCATTTTCGGGATCTGCAAATGCCGTGGCTTCATCCAAAACAATAATAGGCGAATCTTTCACGATTGCTCTGGCAATTGCGAGTCTTTGGCGCTCGCCGCCCGAGAGATGCACACCCCTTGTTCCGATGACAGTTGCATAACCATTGGGTAATTTTTCTATAAAATCATGGCACTGGGCAGCTTCTGCCGCTTTAACGATATCTTCATGCGATGCATTTTCATTGCCGATTCGTATGTTATCGGCTATGCTTTGTTTGAATAAAAACACATCCTGAAACACAAAGCTCACTTTTTCCATCAACACCGAAAGCTTCATATCTCGAATATCTACACCCCCGATATAAATACCGCCTTCACTCACATCATAAAATCTGGGTATAAGATGTGCAATTGTGCTTTTCCCTCCTCCAGAAGGCCCCACAATTGCTGTGATCTGCCCTTGATTTGCACAAAATGATACATTTTTCAAAGCAGGATTCTCTTCGTTTTCATCATAAGCAAATGAAATATTTTTAAACTCGATGTCGCATTTCTTGCTATTTTTTGGCTCTTTCGTCTCGGGAAGTATCTTTTTATGCAAAACATAATCCATTCTCTCCACGCCTCCTGAAATCTGCATCATACTGCTTGACACATATAAAATCTTAAGCATAACGGACGAAATAGAAGGTACAAACAATAGGTAAAATATAAAAGTCAGCGCGTAAGTGATATAATCATCCGTGGTCATTCCTATCCAAATACCGACCGGAACCACAAGCAAATAAATATGATTAATTATTGTTATAAAGCCGGACATATACTTCTCCCAGCTTAAAGTATACGGTATCACAAAACCCGTATAGGCTTTTATCGTCTTATGAAGCCTGCGAAAAGAATATACTGTTTGCTTAAACGCCTTCACAACACTGATACCGCGAATATATTCGACAGAAGCATTGTTCATTTCTTCTAAAGTTGCCTGATATTTATCTACCATTTTTTTGGCACCTTCATTGCCGTACGCTTTAAATTCCAAAACAAGCGCAAGCACCACACCTGCTAACGCCGCAAGACCAAATCTCCAATCAAATGCAAATAAAATAATAAGCATGACAATGGGCGCCACAATAGATGCAACAATATCAGGAAACTGATGCGCAATAAACCCTTCGATTTTTTCTATATTTTCGTCCATAATTTTGCGAAATTTTCCGCTTCCGAAATTTATGTGAAATCCAAGCGGCAGCTTAGCAATATGAGCCGTAAAATTCACTTTTAATTCATACAGCGTTCCGAATGCCGCCAAATGAGAAAACATCAGAGCTATAAAATATAGCAAAACGCTTGCAATGGCTCCGCCAAAAGCCAGCCATCCGAAACTAATCGTTTTCTGAATATCAAGACTGGCAAAAGTAGGATAAGCTCCGACAATTTCACGTATAATATAATAAATAGCTATATATGGCACAAAAGAAGCAATCGAAGCCAATGCCGAAAATATTCCGGCCCCCGCAATGAGAGGTTTCTTTGTGGCCGCAAGCTCAAGCAGCCTTGCCAGGCCGCTTTTAGGTTGAACTGAGTTCAAATTCTTTTTCTCCATTCTTTTAATATTAAATCCCTCTTTTCTTTTTTTATTCATAGAAACAAATACATAAGTAACGAGAGTATTTGCCTGCCGAATATTTATTTGCACTCTTTGGTTAGTTATAACTAACCAAAGAGGCTTTTTATAGCGTCTGTCTTTCAAACAGCCGCTTAACAGAGAAGTTCATATAGTTGTTTTAAGAAAATTAAAAATAAATGAATCTAATGTAAAATTTATTTTTTCTCGTCAAATAAGTTGCTTTTTTTATATGATTAATATATCATATAGTTAGAAAAAACTAACTTATATTAAGTTAGCATACACTAACTTAATTGTCAATTGTTTTTTAATTTTATTCAGAACACTATTTAAAAATGACATTTTAAATATTTGGATGTATAATAAAATTATTAATTTTTATTATATTAAAAATTAATCTGCTTATATAAAACTCAGAAATACTTTTTATCTAAGGAGGATACTGAATATGTATAATCTTAAAGGAACAAAAACGGCGGAAAATTTACTTAAAGCTTTTGCCGGCGAATCACAGGCCAGAAACCGCTATACTTATTATGCGTCTGTAGCCGAATCAGAAGGCTACATACAAATTAAAAATATTTTTTTGGAAACAGCTGATAATGAAAAAGAGCATGCAAAAAGGTTTTACACTTTTTTACTCGAAGGTTTAAAAGATGAGCTGCCGACACAAGGAGAAATTCATGCATCCTACCCGATCGCTCAGGGTAATACACTGGATAATCTTAAAGCTGCCGCAAGCGGAGAATATGAAGAATGGGCAGAGCTTTATCCTTCTTTTGCAAAAACAGCCGAAGAGGAAGGCTTTTATAAAATAGCGACCGCTTATAAAATGATCATCGCCGCAGAAAAAAGACATGAAATAAGATACAATAAACTTATAGAAAATATGAAAAATGGCAAAGTTTTTGAAAAAGACGAAAAAGTGATGTGGAAATGCGGTAACTGCGGTTACATTCACGAAGGCAAGGCCGCTCCCGAAATCTGCCCTGCATGTCTCTATCCAAAATCATACTTTGAAGTATTTGTTGAGACTTATTAATATTGTTAATTACAAAGTAATTGACAATTAATAATAAATATAATAATGGAGGTATTAAAATGGATGAAATGATGAACAACAAAATGCCATTAATTGGCGATGACGCACCGAGTTTCAAGGCTACGACAACGCAGGGAGAAATCAATTTTCCAGAAGACTACAAAGGCAAATGGGTCATTCTTTTTTCCCATCCGGCAGATTTTACACCTGTTTGTACCACCGAATTTATGACTTTCGCAACAATGGCAGACGAATTCAGAGAGCTAAATACCGAGCTCATAGGTCTTTCGGTTGACTCACTCTACGCACATATTGCATGGCTGCGAAAGATTCAGGATCTTGAATGGAACGGCATGAAAAAAGTAGAGGTGAAATTTCCTCTCATAGAAGATATCCGCATGGAGGTAGCCAATAAATACGGCATGATTCAGCCGGGACAATCCAATACGCAGGCTGTTCGAGCTGTGTTTATTATTGATCCGAATGCCAAAATACGCACGATTCTTTATTATCCGCTCTCCACAGGCAGAAATTTTGATGAAATCAAAAGAATTATTATCGCCTTGCAAAAAGCCGATACAGATAAAGTTGCAACACCTGCCAACTGGCATCCGGGAGATGATGTGATCGTTCCCACAGCAGGCTCATGCGGAACAGCAAAAGAAAGAATGGAAAACCAAACCGATGATAATTATTGTCTTGATTGGTTTATGTGTTTTAAAAAAGAAAAATAATATCTTTCTGCTTTTTAAAACTAAGCCACAGTTTCCTGCGGCTTAGTTTTTTATTATTCTATTATCTTTGTCTGCAGAGCTTGACTGTGCTTTTTATGTAGGCAGTTTTTTCCCACATTGTTCACAATACGTATTTTCAAGTTTATTTTCAGCTCCGCACTCAGTGCAATAATGTATTTTATCCGAGTCTTTTATGCTCTGTTGCGTATTCTTTGAATTAGCACTTTTCCCCGATTGCACTTTTTTATGAGCTTTTATCACAAAAAGCGCAATGCCTGCGCACAAAGCGATTCCTGCAATAATAAAGATACTTATCAGATGTTTATTGCCCGTACGGCCATTTTGCGCGATTGCCAAATCTGTCAGCGACGTTTCTAAATCTGTATCTTCTGCAAAAAGTGCAGCATTTTCATTTACTCCCCCGACAGTTTTTAAATCAGGCCACGCAAGAAGCCCGTCTTGTGAATAATCACTGCTTGAAGGAGCAGCCCATTGCCCAAAAGTCTCCGGCAAATCAGCGTTTAAAATTTCTATTTCAGCCAAAGGAATCTCTTTGCCGGTATTTTGCATTTTTCTTTCCTGAAGCACTTCTATCTTCTCGGCGTACACAATTGTGTTCCCCCCCGGAACAGATATTTCTATCCACCCGTCTTGGGCTTGGCTGATAAGTCCCAAATATATTTTTTGGTCATTAACAGAAATCAAAGTTGTGGTCATGTCTTTATCTTCAGGGTAGTATCGAATAACAAGTTCCGGCACATACACTCCCGATAAATAAATATAGCTGTTTGGCAGGTAAGCAATTGTGTTACGATCTCGAAGAGCATCGGATGATTTTCCTAAAACCAAACTTCCACTCAAAGGCCGAAGCGGCCAGTATTGATCGATCCATCCCGAATCTGATGCTCTAAACATTAAATCCCCATATATCTCGCCTTCATCCCACCTATTATTTTTTTCACCGTCCTCATTAGGCAAATCGCGGAATGGTTCTCCCAAATCATATCGCCCGTTCCCGAAAGGCATCTGGTATAATCCACCTTGTTCCGCATAACGATTAAGTTGATATACTGCTTCCTCATTATCATTCAGCTCATTTTCAAACGCTTTATAATAAGCATAAAAATCTGTTCTGTCAACATCTAAGATGGCCCAGTAATCTTTTGGATCCTGAAAATAAGGATACATGTTATAAAGAAGTGCCGCAATTGCCAACTCTTCATCCAGCCCATTATTTTTCCAGGCTACATATGCACCCGCATCCCCAATATCATAGCATCCTAAAACATGGGGCGCTTTTTCTCCACGAAAACGGCGTACCAAAGCTGCGTATGTGGTCGCGAATCCTTCACCAAAAGAATCTGCCGTACTGCTGTTGAGATATCCTCCGTGATTGGTATCCCCGGAACCCCAGCCCGCACCAGCTCTTAAGCTGCCTCCGTTTGTGACATAATCAAAATAATGTCCATACTCATGCAAAATACAAAAACAAGAATTATCATTATATCGACTATCTTCCGGATTTAATCTGATTGTTATATCGCTTGTATCAAAATGAGTTATACGATCAGAATAACGCGTTTCTATACGCACTGTGTTTTCTGTAAGTGTGTCCGCTTCATTAAAAAGCACCGCTCCGAAAAACTGTGCATCCCACGCTAAGCGATATAAATAACTGGCTGAAGCCAAATAATAAAGATCGTCTTCGTTTGTTTGGAGGATATCGGGATTACTGCTCTTATCAAAACTCCACGCATCTACGCATAAAAAATAAAATGAAAGCAGCCTCTTGATAGAAATAATTTCCGATCCCTCATATGCGGAGTCTGCAGGATCGATAATAATATACGATGATACGGTTATCTCATTATTTGTATCGGCATTGCTCACATCTGTCAGATAAAAAGACTTGTTATCTCCAGGCAGCATACAATTCAATGTTCCTTTGATATAAATACCGACAGGTGTTTTTATATTCTCAGGTAGTTTGATATCTTGTTTAAACCGTCCTTCTATATCTGTGGTAGTGGTAGTACTTACATCAGCCAAGGCATTGGCATACCAAGCTTCTGCATTATAATACATGCTTATATCAAGTTGCATCCTCGGCATTACTACATGATTTATATTTTCAACGATTCCGGATATTCTTATTGTTTTTTCTTCACTTTTTTCAGTATTGTTTTCACTTGTTTTCGGCTCGTCAACAGTATTCTTGACAGGCTCCGCGATCCATTTGTAATTATAGCGTATCACTCCGGCGTCGCTACTTATGTATATGGTTCTTGTCTCCCCTTCTTTCCTGCCGGCCGCAAAGACAGCAGATACATTTATCGAATCACTGCTTTTTATAATTTTTCCGCCAATCGCGCTTACTTTGGCATCCCTGGTATCATCCTCTGTTGCCAAACGTACTGCAGAGGCCCCCACAAACCCGTACAAAAGACCAGGCTCATCAATACGAGCATTTACATGAGCGCCCATATAATTTAAATCTGATGATGAATCATCTCCCGGAGTGCCATTCCAAATATATGAATCGATTGAAACATCCAACGTTAGCTCTACGCTATCTCCTGCAAAGTATGTATCCGTCGGTTCTGTCCATACTATCGAAGAAGCAAAAACATCGCCACTTGCCTGAACTTCTTCTCTCACTGACGCAAAGCCGCGTCCTATTTGCACTGTTCGAGTTGCATCTTCAGTGCTTTTTTGTATTTCCACATTTTCTTGCTGCCAGTAGCCTTCTGCAGCAGCCGACACAGAAACCGGCGGCCATACAGATGTAAACAGCAATACACCCGCTGTAATAATATAAACGAACAACCGTACCCGTTTCATTTGCACCTCCTTTTAACACTAATTTTGTATAATATAGAATAAAACAATTTGTGAATCTATTTAGATTATAAAATTATCAATGAATGAACCAAGACAAAATGATTTACTTTTTTAAAACGATTACTTTTATTTTAATAGAAATATTTTTCAAAAACAAGTCTGAATATTTTTTGTTTCATTTCTGCATATCATCAGTTAAGAATCCTATTTTCATTATAAGCTTACTTCTTCGCTTTTATTTTTCTTTAATAAAAGTTTCAATCCAAAAAAGATTAACCCCACCCCAACTGCAACATTGAGAATCCGAATAATGAACGAAGGCAAAAATTTTCCTGCAAAGATGCCTAGGACAGCAATAAAAATTAAGAAAAGTAAGGTGGACAGCGCACATCCTGCTCCAAAAATCACCAATTGCTTTTTATTGAAATTATTTTTTGAAATCTGCGCAGCGAATACACCTCCCCAAAATATAATTGTCAATGGATTTGACGCAGTAAGAACAACGCCTTGCATAATCAAGCTTGTATTGGAAACATCAGAAAATAACGAGAAGCTTGGAAATAATGCTATTTCAAAAGCTCCAAGAAATATATTAAGTCCGAATAAAACCAACACCGTACAACCAATTAATTGAATACTTTTTTTAATTTTTGGTTTATTGATAAACGCAGCGACCCCAATAGATGCAAGTACAATAAAAAAAGCATCCACCGCTGTAATTGCCACAATAAGCAGCAATGTGCTCGCCAGTCCGTTTGCAATGGATGTATTAAAAACGAGTAAACAGATCGGTCCGATAGCCAGTTGCAGTATCATCCCGAATTTTAGCCCTTTATACAGCATTTTCCACCTCATAAATAAATTATAACATAAATAATAAAGGATGTGATAACTGTAATATTGCTTTTATATTTATTATACTTTACAATTATTTTATCAGTAGCATATAGAGGCAAAGGATTTATAATGAATTATTTAACCTTATTGATTAGTATCATACTAATTATCTGTATTTTTATTGTTATAAAATATTCTTTTTCAATAAAAGCAAAGCGCTTTAAAGAAACATTAAATAATCAATTTGGAAGTATACCCGTTCGTGAAAATGATTTCGAAAGTATTTCAACATATTGGCAGCAAAGGCGTTCAAACGAAGATATGGCACACTTTATTGACGATATCAGCTGGAATGATTTGGATATGGATAAGATTTTTCATCGAATAAATGCTTGTCAATGCTCTGTGGGAGAAGAGTATTTATATTCCATGCTTCGCCAGCCGATAACGGATACCTCTGTCTTGGCAAACCGTGAAGAGCTCATGACCTATTTCGAAGTAAATCCCGTTCTGCGGCTCGATTTACAAGTTATCTTATCAAAGATCGGCAGAGAAAATTATAACGGGCTATCTTCATTTTGTTATGATGTTCAATCAAAAAAATTAAAAAACCCGTGGTTATTTATGATCCTTTCCGTACTTCCTATTTTATTTATAGTCTTGATCCTTTTAAAATCTCCAATCGGCGTAATCGGGTTAATACTGTCTTTTGTCATAAATATTGCTGTCTATTATTTCACGAATAAACGCATTGTAAGAGGGTTATCTGCGATACGCTATTTTTCGGCAGTCTTATGGGGTGCGGTAAAAATCAACAGGGTGTGCACTCACCTGCAAAATCATATTTTAAACGATCTTCGATTTAGCTGCGATGTGTTTAAGCATTTAGGAAAAAAGCTGTCAGGTCTGGCGCAACGACGGCTCACGGATATCGAAGCTTTGATTGAATACATTTATATTCTGTTTTTAATACCTATTCGAAACTACAACAAAATATTGGATACAATTGAAAAAAATAATGATGCGTTTTGTCTGTTGTTTAAAAGCATAGGAGAGATCGATGCAGCTATATCTGTTCTGTCTTTTCGCGAAAGCCTTCCTTTTTATATACAGCCTGAATTTTCAAGTCAAAAAGCAGTGGAGACTGCGGATATCTATCATCCGCTCCTAACCGCACCGGTACCCAATAGTGTCACTATCACTAAAAATTGCCTTGTATCAGGCTCTAATGCCTCAGGCAAATCAACCTTTATAAAAGCAGTCGCAATCAACGGAATCCTGGCGCAGACAATAAATACGTGCACTGCGAAAAAATATCAAACACGACTTGCACTGGTTGTTACTTCTATGGCTGTTCGAGATAATATTTCTGCCGGCGAGAGTTATTTTATAACTGAAATCAAATCATTGAAACGCATTTTAAAAAAGGCAGAAAATACTTATTGTCTCTGTATTATCGATGAAATATTAAAAGGTACAAACACAATAGAACGCATTGCCGCATCCTCTTCCGTACTCAGTTATTTAAATCGATTAGACTGCCTTTGTATTGTGGCTACGCATGATATTGAACTGACAAGAATACTTGCCGCTATCTACTCAAATTATCACTTTTCGGAACAAATTACATCCGGCGGCATTGAATTTGATTATAAAATCAAAGAAGGTCCTTCACAAACAAAAAATGCGATAAAACTTTTAGATTATCTTGGTTTCGATCCGCAAATTACAGATAATGCCGAAAAGATGGTGCAAAAATTTGAAGATACGAAAAAATGGCAATCTCCTGCCCAAAACGACGGCAACAATAAAAATTGATAAATATACGTTTTATTATTTCATATGCAGTAAAAAATCATTATCAAATTCATAATTAGACGAATCGTTGATCGTCCGTAAAAAAATCTCTACACAAGCAGGATCAAATTGACTCGCCGAATTGCGTTTTATTTCCTCTACCGCCGCTTCATGGCTCATTGCCTTTTTATAAACACGTCCGTTTGTCATTACATCATAAGCATCTGCTATAGACAGCAGGCGGCACGGCAGAGGAATCTCTTCTCCTTTATATCCTTTGGGATAGCCTGCACCATCCCAGCGTTCATGATGCAGTAAAACATATTCGGCAACAACAGAAAGCTCGGGTATATTTTTTATGATTCTGTATCCTATTTCGCAATGCTGTTGCATTGCCTGCCATTCCTGTGAAGTCAGCTTGCTCGGTTTTATCAATATTTGCTGGTTGATTCCTATTTTCCCTATATCATGCAGAATTGCCAGAAGCAGTAATTCACTCATTTCTTCGGCAGAAAATTTCAAAAGACGTCCCATTTTGAAACAATGCTTTGCGAGCCGCCTTGAATGCTCTTCCGTTTCGGCGCTTTTTTCATAAAGCATAGATAAAAGCGTATTTATAATCGTACTTCGATAACTTCTTCCATCCAGCAGCTTTTTATGATGCATCCATTTCTCAGCCTCTTTAAGTGTTTGCTGAATATCCCCGTCTTTATCACATTTAATGGCAAAGCCAAAAGACATGCTGAGATGCATAATATCGGTTCTTTTATCTTCTAATTTTTTTTTGATTCTTTGAATGATTTTATATGCATTAATTTTTGAAGTCTGCGGTAAAAGAACCAAAAATTCATCTTCCCCCCATCTGGCAATAATATCATCTTTCCGGCATGTTTCTTTTAATAAATCAGATACTTTTTTTAATAACTCGTCTCCTTTTTCACGGCCAAAAACATCATTAAAAACTTTTAAGCCATTTACATCACACATTATAACCGCTATCGGTAATACCGATGAAAAATCATAGCTTGTAATTTTTTCCGATATATAATAACGATTATATAACCCTGTTAATTCATCATAATGATTTGCATAACATATTCTTTCAATTTCTTCGCTATCCAGATCATGCCTCGTTATATACTCATCCGCCTTAAGCATGTCACATATAATTAAAAGATTATACTTACCCTCAAAAAATGCAATCGGAGACGAACATACATTTACAACTCTTTTTTGCCCGTTGCCTAATGTATGAATAAAAAATTTGTTATTTGACCCTGTCACAGAGTTGCCTTTTAATGTTTTGTCCACCATATCGCAATGAATATAACTCATATTTAAATTTAAAAACTGTTCTTTTGTATAACCATAAAACTTACATGCGGTCTCATTGGCATTTATGATTTCTCCCGTATCCGCTTCAACGATCAGCATAATGGCACTGTGCGTGTAGAATATATCCATCAACTGCTGCATTGCAATACTTTTGATAGTATGATCAGATTCGTTTACAGATAGAATCGTTGTAAAATACATATCGCCGGATGCAAACGCTTTAATCATACAATATTTATCATAAATATATATATACCGCGTCATTTCTTCAATAATTCCATTCTGAACATCATTTCCGAAATGCAGACTCCATTCAAAGATATTAAACATTTCTTTCGGAATGACATCACTTATGCGCCTGCCCAAGATTTTATTTTTTTTCACTCTGATAATATTTTCAAATTCTTCATTTGCATCAAGAAATATAAAATCTTCTATTAATCCTGTCGCTGTATTAACTACAGCTTCATATTGCGCATACCCTGCAGGCAAATGCCTGACCAAACTTTGAAAGTGTTTCGTAATCATAATTTATTACTCCTTATATTACAGAAACTTTTTAAATAAATATTGATTAATGTTATATTATTTGATATAAATCATAAGGCTTAATATGAACACGATTTCAGTAATTAACAAATTAAAAATTGTATATAATTACAATATTTTATTATTATAATTTGCTTTTGTTATCGTGTCAAGTAATCCTGTCATAATCAAATATAAATGATGATTATATTGTACATAATAATATTACAATGATTACAAAAAGGGGGGCGATTTTTTGGTTTATGATTTAGGCCTCAGACTTAGAGATTTAAGAAAAAACAAGCATCTATCCCAGACGCAAGTTGCCAAAAGACTATCCCTCACAAGGGCAAGTATAAGCGGATATGAAAACAATTTAGCTTCTCCCTCAATTGATGTCTTGGTCAAACTAGCTTTATTATACGGAGTCACAACAGATTATATCTTAGGCCTCGACAACAGAAAAGTAATCGTACTCGACGATATCTCAGAGCGGGATGCCGAAGTCATTACAGATATTATCGGTATTCTTTTGACTGATTATAAAAACAGAAAATAATATCTATTCTACAAAACATTTAAGTAAAATAAGTAAAAATTATTTAAATGTTTTGTTTTTATCCTCTCTTACACATGCAGCTTTATTCTGATAAAATATAAGAAAATCAAAATAATTTTATTATAGATATCTATGCTCTTCATCTCTCATTTTCTGTACAGAAAATGAGAGGAAATAAATTTGTTTCAACATTATACTTGAACTAAACGGAGGCTGAAAAACATGGAATGGCTGCATCGCTTAAATGAAGTAATCGACTATATCGAAGAACATCTGGATGATGAAATAGACCTTGACCACATTGCACAAATGGCGTGCTGCTCTGCTTTTCATTTCCAGAGGATGTTTTCTTATATTGCCGATCTGCCGCTTTCTGAATATATTCGCAGGAGAAAAATGACAAGAGCCGCTGTGGATTTGCAAAACGGCAATGAGAAAATCATCGATATAGCTCTCAAATACGGATATGGTTCCCCCACTGCATTTAACCGGGCGTTTCAAAGTATTCATGGCATTGCGCCATCTCTGGCAAGAAAAAAAGGCATGGCTTTGAAAGCTTTTCCTCCTATCAGCTTCAGTATCACAATCAAAGGAGATGTTGAAATGAATTATCGAATTGAAACGAAAGACGCTTTTAAAATCGCCGGCGTAAAACAGCATTATTCCGGCAGCGTTGAAGAGTGTATGGCAAGCGTGCCCCTCTTTTGGCAAAAGACAATACAAAGCGGCCTTATCCCCAACCTATGCGCTTTGATGAACGGGCAGCCCAATGGCCTTTTAGGCGTGAGTACCTGTATGGACAGCAGTGATTTTGACTACTTTATCGCCGTGGCGACAGATGAAACCGCTCCGCCCGATATGGACGAATACACGATCCCGCAATGCACATGGGCAATCTTTGAGAGCGTCGGCCCTATGCCGCATGCGATTCAAAATCTGCAAAAGCAAATCGTAACCCAGTGGCTTCCCACATCGGGATATGAATACGCAAACGCACCCGATATAGAAGTTTATTTTGAAGGCGATCAGTATGCCGATGACTATAAATGCGAAGTGTGGCTGCCTATTGCAGTTAAAAATAAAAAATAATATGAATACACATTAATTAAATAAAGTTATTACAATCTGATTTGCCGGAATTGCTGTATTCAGGCAAATCAGATTTAGTTTATATAAACAATCCTGCAATATTGGCAAAAGCAAAACAGATGATAATACCCGCTATTGTCGGCACCAAAAATGAGACTGCTGTCCATTTAAGGCTTTGCGTTTCTTTTTTTATGGTAAGGCAGGTTGTGGAACAAGGCCAATGCATTAAAGAAAACAACATAGTGCTCACAGCCGTTATCCAAGTCCAGCCGTTATCGATCAGCAATTGCCTTAAAGCGGCCAGACTATCTAATTCCATAATGCTTCCCGAAGCCATATAAGACATGATCATAATAGGCACAACGATTTCATTTGCAGGAAGCCCTAAAATAAAAGCAAACAGGATAACGCCGTCCATGCCGAGCAGACGTGCAAACGGATCCAAAAAGCCCGAACAGTGCGCGAGCAAAGTGGCATCTCCCATTGTTATATTTGCCATGGCCCAAATAACCATCCCCGCAGGCGCCGCTATCACCACTGCCCTTGCTAGCACAAATAGTGTTCTGTCGAAAATGGAGCGAACGATCACTTTGCCTATCTGCGGTCTGCGATACGGCGGCAGCTCTAACGTAAAAGATGAAGGCATTCCTTTTAATATCGTTTTGGAAAGTATCTTGGATACGGCAAACGTCATTATGATCCCGAACAGTATGACGGAAGTAAGTAGTAATGCCGAAAGCATGGACGTAGCCGGCCCCGCTGCGTTTACTCCGATAAAGAACATTGTTAAAATAGCGATCAATGTCGGAAAACGCCCGTTGCACGGAACAAAATTATTCGTAATGATTGCGATAAGCCGCTCCCTCGGCGAATCAATGATTCTGCATCCGATAATGCCGGCGGCATTGCATCCAAACCCCATGCACATCGTTAAAGCCTGCTTGCCGCATGCACAACATTTTTTAAAATATTTATCTAAGTTAAAGGCTACACGCGGCAGATAACCCATATCTTCCAATAATGTGAATAACGGAAAAAATATGGCCATCGGAGGAAGCATGACAGATACCACCCAGGCAAGAACCCTGTAAAGCCCTAATACCAATATGCCGTGCAGCCAGTCGGGCGCGCCCAAATACACGAACGCCTCCGTAATCCTGCCTTCGATCCAAAATAAACCGTTTGAAAGCATTTGGGACGGGTAATTCGCACCGGTGATCGTTATCCAAAAAATGATGGCGAGCAGTGCTATCATAATAGGAAATCCGGTCCATTTATTTGTGAGTATGCGATCGATTTTTCTGTCTCGTGCGTTATAGTTATGCTTATCATAAGCTACCGTTTTCGAACATATCTCTTCCGCTTTCAGCACCAGGCAGGATACTATTTCGTCTTTTAAGCGTTCATTCGTGATTCCTTCATCTTTGAGAAGCTGCTTTGCCAGTGTTAATTTATCTTGCAGTTTTTCATCTGAAAGTATATCGTATCCCAAATAATCATTGAGCGCTTTCATCAGTGTTTCATCATAATCCAGTAATTTTAAACTGAGCCAGCGGGTATTTATATTCTTATCGATTTTTTGCCTTATAACAGGCTCTATTATCTGAATGGCATCTTCAATCGGTTTTGTGTACTGTATTTTTATAGGCGTTTGCTTCACTTGATCATTCAAAAGTTTGTCGAGGGAATCTATTAATTTATCTAAACTTTTCTTTTTTCTTGCAGTACTTCCCACGACAGCAATACCCAGCTCGGATGATAATTGATCCAGATTGATTTTTATATTTTTCTTTTTTGCTTCATCCATCATATTGACACAAAGAATTACATTTTCTGTAATTTCAATCGTTTGAAGCACAAGGTTTAAATTTCGTTCCAAGCAAGTTGCATCGCAAACAACAATGACTCCGTCAGGCTCTCCGAAGCATATAAAATTACGTGCGACCTCTTCTTCCGCAGAATGCGCCATCAGCGAATACGTACCCGGGATATCGACCATTACATAAGTCATATCTTTTTTCTGGCAATATCCCTGCGCATTTGTGACTGTTTTGCCCGGCCAGTTGCCCGTGTGTTGGTTTAACCCTGTTAGATTATTAAAAACCGTGCTTTTCCCCACATTCGGGTTTCCGGCTAGCGCTATGACTTTATCGTCTGCAGTCATTTTTTTGATAACAAGGCCACAGTCGACCGCTTTGATTCCCATAGAATTACTTGTAAGCCCCATAAGTATTCTCTCTCATTAAAATTTCAAATCAATTTAGAACCAAAACATTTGACGAATCTTCCGATCTCAATGCTATAACGGCGCCTCGTATTAAAAAAGCTGTGGGATCCCCCGCAGGACTTTTTTGCAGGCATTCCACTTCTGTACCCTCTATCAGCCCAATATCCTGCAGCCTTCTTCGTATACTCCCCGTGGATAACAATGCTTTTACTTTTGCTTTCTGCCCTTGTTTTAAATCTTTCAGTGAATTTATATTACTCATATATACTGTCTCCTCTTAAATTTAGCATAGTGAAACTTTGTTTCTTCACCCTATTATATGGCCGGCTAAATTTTGTGTTACACAAATTATTATGAAATACTCCATTCAATAAAATATCAGGCATGAAAAGATTGCCTTTGCGCTTTTTTCAGTTTACAATAAGAATGCTTAAACGCTATAAAACAAACGACGGAGAATAAAACATGCGAAACATATTTATCGGATTCATTTTAATATTTTTAGATTTCAACTTAAATCTCGGCAATTCACAAATCGGGCTCATCCCCGACTTTATAGGCTACATCGTCATGATCAGAGGGCTGGTTGAGATGGCGCAGGAAAGCCCACTGTTTATGAAGGTGGTTCCTTTCGCAAAAGGCATGGCCATATACACCGGAATTTTATATTTGATGGATTTATTCGGGGTTTCCTCATCCCTCGGCGCGCTGGCTTATATCCTTGGCATAGCCTCCACGATCATTTCACTTTATATTTCCTATTGCATCGTGATGGGCATAAAAGAAACAGAAGAAAAGCACAATGCTTTTTTAAACGGCGACAGTCTGAAATCCATGTGGACGATTCTCGCGATTTTTAATATCGCCGTATATATCACGCTGCTACTGCCGGCACTGGCTATTCTTTGCATTATCATATCTTTTGTTGTGGCGATCTTTTTCCTTGTTGCCTTTAACCAGTCAAAGAATTTATATTATGCTATGAAAAACCAATATTAGATTTTGACACATATATTTACTCAAGTGATGCGCATGCGCATTACTTTTTTATATGTATTGATTTCTCGCCGAACTTACATAAATAAAGCTTATTCTCCTTGCTCTGCATATAGAATTCTTCCGTTTGTTTCTGCACATCCTGCAATTGCTCTATGATATCCGAAATTTTATGAAACAATACAGCGTACATTTCTTGATAGTTATCCATTCATCTTCACCTTTTATTTTAAGTATCAGGAATATTTTATGCGAAAACCGCATAAAAATCAATATGCGATTATTGCATATACTAAAATATTTTAAGGTGAAAAAAATGTATCAAAGATTAAAAGATTTACGTGAAGACAGGGATCTCACACAGCAGGTGCTTGCAGATTTATTAAATATCAGTCAGACAACATACAGCCGATATGAAAGCGGGATACTGGATATTCCCAGTATTTCTCTTATCAAGCTCGCCAAATTCTATAACACAAGCATTGATTATCTTGTAGGGCTTACGGATAATAAGCGTCCTTATCGATAGTTCTGTTTCTTTTTTTATTCTCTTTTATTAAATTCAAAGCCATATTCCTTAATCACTTTATGTCGATATTTGTTGAATATATAAAACAATATGTTATCATGTATTATGATATCCTATTCAATAACGTAGGATAGAATTAATAAAAAATAAGACTTCACAACGTTGCTAGTACAGCAATAACGAGAGGTTGGTATTACGACATTATTTGATTACGTCTGTCACCATAATAAGTTGAAATTACACATATTATATTATATACTTATACATAAGTATGTGGCAAGATTTTTGCTTGTGTTTCGCAAGCGTTGACTAAAATGGCAGGAGCTTTTGCTTCTACTTCGCTAATGCTCTATTACTCACGTCAATACTTTATTTGCGCGTAAAGAGTTGCCACATGCTTTTTTTATTTAGGAGACTTGTCATGGAAAAATTTTCCGATATTACCACAAGAAATGAGTTGGCTGACTTTTTGGAGATCCCAAGAAAAAAGCTGACTCATATTTTATACATTAAAAAAGTTGATAGCTATTATGAATCATTTGAAATAGCAAAGAAAAACGAAGGAGTAAGGTATATAAACGCCCCAAAAGATGATCTGAAAGCGATGCAAAAGAAATTAGCAGATGCCTTATGGGAATATCAAAAAAGCGTTTGGAAAGATAAAAACATACAACCTAATATCTCACACGCTTTCGAAAAGCATAAAAGCATCATAACAAATGCGAGAGTACATAGAAACAAGCGATTTTTATTAAATCTGGATTTAGAAAACTTTTTTGATAGTTTTCACTTTGGACGAGTGCGAGGTTTTTTTGAGAAAAATAGAGAGTTTCATCTGACTAATGAAGCGGCAACAATAATTGCACAACTGACTTGTTATAAAGGATGTCTACCACAGGGTGCTCCTACTTCTCCCATAATCACTAATTTAATTTGCCAAATACTTGACAATAGATTGTTGAAGATAGCGAAAAAGTACAAATTGGATTATACAAGATATGCTGATGATTTAACCTTTTCTACCAATAACAAAGCCTTTTTAGATAGCCAAACAGAATTTTGTATGGAAATATCGAAGGAAATCGAGAATACTGGATTTCGTATCAACGACAAAAAGACAAGACTGCAGTTTAGAGATTCTAAACAAGTTGTTACAGGTTTAATAGTAAACAGAAAACTAAATGTTGACCATACATACTATAGAAAAACTAGATCCATGGCACATACCCTTTACACGCAAGGGAGTTTTGAAATTGCTAGTTCACCTGGTACTATAATGCAACTAGAAGGAAGATTTGCTTTTATCAATCAACTTGATCGGTATAATAACAACCTGAATAAAGAAAAACATGGTTTCAAAAAGCTGAACGGCAGAGAAAAACAATATCAGAAATTCTTGTTTTATAAATATTTCTTTTCTAATGAAAAACCGCTCCTTGTAACAGAGGGCAAAACCGATATAGCATATCTAAAAGCCGCATTAAAAAGTCTTTATGCTGAATATCCTCAGTTAGTTGCAAGAACGGGCGATGAAAAATATGAATTCAAAATATCTTTTTTAAGAAAGACTGCCCGAATCACTCATTTTTTTGGAATTAGTTCAGATGGAGCCAACGCAATGAAACTTCTATATAACTATTTTAATGCAAAATCAGGCAATAAAGATGTTAATCCGGATTATTTAAGTTATTTTAATAAAATTAGTCCCTATACTCCTAAGAATCCAGTCCTGTTAGTTTTTGATAACGAACTTCAAAACAAAAACAAACCTCTATATGATTTTGTTAATCACGCAAAGCTTACAGAGGAACAAAAGAGCATATTAAAGGACGAATTGCACATCAAATTAATTGATTGTGGTAACTTATTTTTGCTTACGAACCCATTAGTTGAAGGAAAAAAAGAATGTGAAATCGAGGATTTATTTGACGTAGAAACATTGGCTCACTCAATAAAGGGAAAAACTTTTTCTCGTACAAGCTCCTTTGATACCAGTAAGCATTACGGTAAAGAAATCTTTTCTCAATATATCGCTTCTAATTATAAGAAAATTGACTTCAGCAACTTTAAGAGAGTTCTAGACAGCATTAATACAATAGTTGAGTCGTACAAAAAAAGCTAACTATATTTAATAATTTGTAATTTTGTTTATACCCTGAAATTAAAAGATTCTCTGAAATTCTCGCTGCCACAATTATTTCATGTATCATTAGGTTTTTTTCATATTTTAGTTCTGTATATATCTGTCAATTGCTCGACCATCAATGAGCTTATACTGCATTTTCGCCGATCAGATATTCAATCGGTTTGATTTTTGAAACTTTATATGCCTTCCTGACTTTGGCGCCAAAAAACATCCGTCGTTAATCATTTCACAGACATATTGACGGCTAAACTTCAGAATATCTATGCCCTACTTGGCATTGAGATAATCTGTTCTCTGTCATCACGAGTGCCTCATTTCCACATAGAAACACCTTAACTCTACTTTTCTCAATAAATATAATTTCCCAAGTTTATGAGAATTGCATATGTCACAATAACAATTTTTTTCCATAAAACCTACCCTTTTCACCACAAAACCAACGGCTCCTCTCACCCGAGAGAAGCCGCTTTTTATTTTCTTCAATTTACCCCAACGTATCGCAAAGCGCCTTGAGTTTTTCCCACTTTCTATCCACATAATCTTGTAGCTGTGCAATCTGCTCATCGCTTAAGTGCTTGTATTTTTTCATGGATGAGAGATATTCTTTCAGTGGAATAGGATTTTTCACATCAATATTGAGCTTAAACTTTCCGTTTTCCACTTCATAAATCGGCATAAAGCGGGACTGCACTCCCTTACGCACGATCTCAATGCTCTTTTCCGACTCATATCCCCAGCCCGTGGCACAGCTGTTATAGATGTGGATATACACCAAGCCGTTTTTGATTGTTTTCGCTTTTTCAATCTTTCTTATAAAATCGGGCATATATGCCGGAGAAGCCGTTGCCACATAAGGAATGTCGTGATCGGCCATGATCATCGGCATATCTTTTTTGTGAGACGTTTTGCCTTTGCGCTGTGCACCTACAGGCGTGGTGGATGTCCACGCGCCGAACGAGGTGGAACTGCTTCGCTGAAAACCCGTGTTCATGTAGCCTTCATTGTCATAGCAGATATAAATGATGTTGTCTCCTCGCTCCGCCGCGCCCGATAAAGCCTGAAAGCCCGCGTCCACGGTGGCTCCGTCGCCCGCGAAGGCTACGACGTTGACGTCCCTGCCGATGCGTTCGTAATATTTTTTTATCCCCGTGAGCATGGAAGCCGTGTTGTCGAGCAAGGGAAAAAATACGGGGATCTTCATACCGGTTTTGTCGGCCCATCCCACACTTTGTACGCCGCCCATACATCCGGGCGGAATCGCGACAATGGTGTTGGGACCAAAGATCTGCAATGCAGTTCTCATTGAAAGCTCTACGTTGCAGCCCAGACAAGCTGTGATACCGGGGCCTACCATATCTTCATAGGATGCCATTTTTTCCACGATACTCATGCTTCTCTCCCCTTTCTGTTGATAAGCCAGTAGGCTTCATTTTGGATCTTATTTTCCTTTGCGGCTTTGATTATCTGCTTCAGGGCTTCGCACATCAGCTCCGTTGTGAGGTCTTCGCCTCCGAGCCCGCCTATAAAAGGCACCGTGGGCATAGCCTCCATGCTGCTGATCGCAGCTTTTACTTCCTGATACACAATGCCGGTGTGCCACCCGAAGCTCACATTACGGTCGATGACGCCGACCGCTTTTCTGTTTTTGAGCAGCTTCGCCACCTCTTCTTTCGGAAACGGCCTGAGCACTCTTATCTTGATCAGCCCCGCTTTGATGCCCTTCTCTCTTGCCATGTCCACGGCCACACGTGCCGAGCCCGTCAGGGAGCCGAGCGTGATAAGCACATAGTCTGCCTCCTCCATTCTGTAGGGTTCCAGCAATCCGAAATAATCTCTGCCGAATAATACAGCGAATTCATCGTTGATGTCTTCGATCACTGTTTTGGCACGATCCATTGCCTGCATGTGAAGCTCTCTGTAATACTGCAGATAATTCCCCGGTGTGAGCGGGTCTATCGCCATGGGCATTTGCGGGTCGAGTTTTACATGCGTGGGCTTATAGGGCGGCAGAAAAGCATCCACCTCTTCCTGCAGCGGTACCTCCACCCCTTCGGTCATGTGCGAGAGATAAAATCCGTCATAGCAAATATTGATCGGCAGCAGCACATCGCAGTGCTCGGCGATTTTGAATGCCTGTATGGTCATATCTAAAATTTCCTGATTGTCTTCCACATAGATTTGTATCCAGCCCGCATCCCGCACGGTCAGGGAATCCTGCGGGCCGCCCCACACCGTCTGCGGAGAGATCATTTCTCTGTTGACGATATTCATCACGATCGGCAGGCGCATCGTGGAAGCCCTGAAATAAGGTTCAAACATCAACGCCAGCCCCTGTGAAGAGGTTGCCGTAAACGTTCTTGCTCCGGCAAGAGAGGCTCCTGTGAGCACGCTCATTGCCGAATGCTCCGATTCCGGCTCCACGATCGTGGAGTCCATGACCCCGTCGGCAACATACTGGCTGAAATGCTGCACCAGCGGCGTCTGTGGTGTGATGGGGTAAGCCGCCACCACATCCGGCTTGGCCAAAATAGCGCCGACAGCCGCCGCGTGATTACCGTCTAAGACACGTAGCCTGCTCATAACTGCTCCTCCTTTACAAACTGAATCGCTCCCGCGGGGCATTCGTGTATGCATACACCGCATCCTTTGCAGAATTCCAAATCGATATAAAACCTTCCGTCAGCCAGCTTCACCGACTTGGTAGGGCAATATAACAAACACGTCCCGCATTTTTTGCACTTATCTTGTGCTATTACCGGCGGGTAGACTTTCCAGTCTCCCGTATTGATGATATTGAGCTCTTTTCCTATGGCACAGATGAATTCGGTTTTAATCATGACTGCTTCCTCCGTTCACTTCAATCACTGCGACATTGTTATAGCCGTATTCCAACGCTTCAAGATTTTTTGCCCCCCATATCTGCTGTGTTTTCTCGCTCACTTTCTCGAAGCTCACCCAGCCTGTGGCCTTGATGAAAGCCCCGAGCACAATCGTATTCGGCAGCACGCGCCCGAAAATCTCCATTGAAGCCATATTGGCATCCACATAGGCCACCTTTGTAATAGTCTTCGGGATAATAATATCTTCAACAGATTTGGCATTGATAACAAAGATGGCATCTTGCTTGGCTCCCACAAAGACATCCACACTGCCAAGCAGCGTCGGATCGATGACCATGATGCAATCGGGGTTATAGACCTGGTTTTTCTCCCGTATCTTTTTTTCGTCGATTCGCACAAACGCGCTCACGGGTCCGCCTTTTTTCTCAAATCCGAAATACGGAAAACAGGCGCCAAACTTACCGTCCTGCACCGCCGCGTACACGATTATCTCAGAGGTGGTAACCGCACCTTGCCCTCCTCTTCCGTGGATTCGAATCTCTTTCATTAAAATCACTCCCTTGTATGATTATCATAATAGTTAAAACACCGGCAGGTACTACTATTCAACTCAATAATATGATATATTTAATAAAAACTGTATTTAAACGCTTTGTTTCAATGGAGGGCTTACTTATGCTAAATAAATCTCTTTGGGTCGTAGAAGACCAAAGAGTGCAGGAAACACTGATGAAATACACCAAAGATGTCCGCCGTATCCCGCAGGGAAGCTTCATTTACAGGCAGGATGATGTGCGAGAATATCTTTATTTTCTCACCGAGGGCAGAATCAAAGTGAGCATCTTCGCTCCCAACGGGTATGAAAAAACACTTGCCATTCATGAGCCGGGCTCCTTTTTCGGCGAAACAGCTTTTTTCGATGAGCATCCCAGCTTTTCGTGCGCCATGGCTTTAAAAAACTGCACTGTTTTAATCTTTGGCAAAGAACAGATCTTTCAACTGATGAGAGAACAGCCGATCATCATATCCCACATATTTGAATCCATGAGCAGAAAAATCAGGCTTCTTTCTTTTCAGGTTGAATACCTTTCTTTTATGAAAATCGAGGAAAGGCTGGTCGCCCTTCTGACCACACTCTTCGCCTCTTTTGGCTCCGCCTGCTGTGATGCTGTGCCTTCAGGCTGCAGCCTGAGTAGCGCGTGCACGCATGGCTATGTGCTGGAGCAAACCCTAACAGATCAGGAAATCGGCGATATGCTCGGCGTGAGAAGAGAAGCCGTTACAAAAGCCATGAATCATCTCAAAAAGCAAGCCTTGATTTATAAGCAAAAACGCACGATATGCTGCCCCGATTTACCGAAGCTGAACAATTTTTTATCAAATAAAAACTGATTTACTAAATTTTACAAATAAATTATTGCATAACTTTTTTAAAAAAACTGTGTTTTTTCACACAGTTTTATCAATTCCATCATATGGAATGTTGTTTTTATATTCATTTAGGGTTACAATAAGAAAGCTCGGAGAGGTATCGAAGTGGTCATAACGGGGCTGACTCGAAATCAGTTTGGGAGAAATCCCACGTGGGTTCGAATCCCACCCTCTCCGCCAAAATGAACAGGGTGCTGAGATATGAACTTTTTTATTGGACAGTTCATAAACCAGTGCCTTTTTCTGTTCAAAACCCCACTGTTTAAGGAATTTACAGGCATATTCATTATTTTGTTTGTCCAAATTAATTTTTTGCAAACATTTCAAATCTAGCTTGCAAAACGAAGAAATTGTGACATCTAAACGCCATTGTCTAATTTAATTATTTAAATCATCTCTCAATATACTTTTTAAGACTTTGCTCAAATTTTCGTACTGAACGGTATTTTATTCTATATAATTCCTCTTTTTTTGGCGTTGCGAAAAATGATTCCATTACAGCGTTATAGCATGTTCCACCTGTTGGAGACAAGGATTGTGTAACATTTAATGTCTTCAATAGTTTTCTAAAAGCAAAGGCTGCATACTGACCGTTTACTGCAGCAGCACCGGATTGCTCCCCGAGCTGTTGCTCAGCTCGTCCACGATATAGACCTTGACGATATCGCCGGGCTGTACGTTGAAGCCGACCGTTGCCGTGCCGATGATATCAAAATCCGCCTGAACCGCACTGAAACCGATCTGTTCGCCGTTTCGTGTCAGCGTGAATACCGCAACCTCGTTGCCCTCGTTGGCAACTATAGGTTCCACCGTCACGGTAAAGAACTTAAAGCCGGACGCAGAGCTGCCCGTCGTCATCACCGCGCTGCCTTCCGGAGTATGGCTGACCGTATAGGCCGAATCGCTGTCCGGCGTCACGGTATACTTTCCAACCAATGTCTGGGCCTCCACAGTCAGAGTCAAGTCTTTATATGCTTTGCCGCCTTCCGCGTCTTTTACGACAAGGCTAAATTCATACGTCCCGGCCTTCTGCGGTTTGCCGCTGATCTCGCCGGTTGAAGCGTCGATTTCAAGACCGTCGGGCAGCTCCGCCGCGCTCCAGGAATACGGCGTCTCGCCGCCGCTTGCCGCGATGGTTGCGCTATAGCTTTCACCAACTGTGCCGTCCGCCAACGTCGCCGTGTTGATCTTGAGTATCGCGCTGTCATCCGTCGTCACGAAAATCTGCGGCTGCGGCGTGATTGATCTCAGCGTGCCCGAAGCCAGCGTTTTCTGCTCACACTTCACTGTATGCGTTCCCGAGCTTTTCGGAGCCGTGACATCGTAATATGTGATGTCGATCGCGCCGCCATTCGCCAGTATGATATCCGACACAGTGATCATCTGCCCCGACACAGAGACTGTTCCTGCCGTAGACGTGACATATCCCTTGCTGCCGCTCGCCGTGCTTGGCAGCGTAAAGCCCGCCGGCACACGAAGCGTGATCTCGCCCATATACATCCCGCTTGTGCTCGGCGTATATGTGAACACGATATCGTTATCCTTGCTGCCGGGGTTCACGCTGGAAGGCGCCGCCGTCAGTGTGCCGCCGCCGTCCGCCATGGCTTCGATACTCAGGCTGAGCTTCGCATACATGCTAAGGCCCGCATCATCGACGCACGATACTTTAACGTCAAACGTACCGCCCTCCTCTGGAAAGCCGCTGATCTCGCCCGTATCCGCATCTATGCTGAGCCCGTTTGGCAGACCGTTCGCGCTCCATGTGTACGGCTGGATGCCCGATGTCGCTTCAACGGCCGCGCTGTACGCCTCCTGCACAATGCCATCCGGCAGACTTTTCGTCGTGATGATCGGGGTATCAACGACCGTAAACACATATGTTTCGATATCGCCGATGACTGCGCTGGCTCCCGCCCCGCTGTTGACCGATGTGGCATCCATGCCGTCTGTCGCAAACGCATACAGTATATGAGTTCCCTTGTCTAATGCCGGCAGCACAGCCACGCCACTGCTGCCCGACATCGACGCTTTTTTCCACTCTCCAAAACGTGAATCAATCTGATAGTAGATCTGCTGGACATCGGGTGCGTTTGGGCTGTAGCTGCTGGATGCCGTCATGCTGATCTGAGGCGATACCGTATCCGTCGCATTGCACGGCAGCGGCTGTATCGAAACAGTCAAATCGCCCGGCTGCGCGTCTGCCCCGCCGATCACTGTCACACTATGATCGTAACGATTGCTGACATATGCCTGGTTTGTGATCGGATTCACCTCTGCGTTAAACGCCCCGTCTCCGGTGGGGATCGACTCCACAGAGCCATTCTTGCCGTCCATGACAAACACACAACCATGGAATGAGCAGGGCGCATATATCTTGTTTAATACTGGGTCAACAGCCAGATGTTCCGAACTACCATCGACCGATATCGTTTTTCTTGAATTCGTGTTTCCGTCAATCTCAGTAATGCTGTGGCCAACAGCATTGGCCACATATATTTTATTGGTCACCGGGTTGACCACCAATCCGCCCGGTGCTTCTCCCACAGAGAAGTTCCGCGCGGTACCGTCGCTGCCGTCGATCACTGTCACATCATCGCTTAAGCCATTAGCGACATATATCATATTTGTTTCCGGGTTGACGGCAACCGAATCCGCCCCGTCTCCCGTTGCAATCGTCTGCGTCGAGTTGTCTCTGCCGTCGATCACTGTCACATCACCACTGGTATAATTGGCCACATATATCATGTTTGTGGTCTCATTGACCGCAATGTCAATCGGAACATTCCCCGCAGGTATCGTATCTGTTATCGAGTTGTCGCTGCCGTCGATCACCGTCACATTACCGCTAGTATCACCCACATAAACTTTATTTGTGACCGTATTCACCGCCAATGTACGCGAGCTGATCCCGCTGAAAACCACTTGTGTGGAGTTGTCGCTGCCGTCGATGACAATCACGCAATCAGCGCCGCCGACACATGCCACATATATCTTGTTCGTCACCGGATTCACCGCCACTGCACGCGGAAAGTCTGCCAGCGGGATCCTCTGCGTCGTATAGTCATTGCAGTCCATCACCGTCATATCATCGGTGCTTATATTGAGAATATATAACTTGTTTGTGGCCGGGTTATATGCCATACAATCCGGACGTTCACCCACTGCAATGTTCTGTATGCTGTTGTCGCTGCCGTCGATGACCGTCACTTTGTCACTGCCGGAGTTCGCGCTATACACCTTATTCGTCATCGGATTGACTGCTGCCGCAACCGGCCTTGTTCCCGAATCAAAAACCTCAGTTGAATAATCACCGCCGTCGATCACCGTGATGGTGTCATCACCGTAATTTGTGACATAGACCTTGTTCAGCTTTGAATTGACAGAGACCGAATTCGGCGCATCTCCCACATCGACGTTGTCCACAGTGTTGTCGCTGCCGTCAATCACCGTCACATCGTCACTGCCGTAATTGGCCACATACACCTTTCCGGCAGCCGGGTCAAAAGCCACCGCGCACGGTGCGTCTCCCACAGCGACGTTCTGCTTGGTGCCGTCGCTGCCGTCGATCACCGTGACGTTATCGCTATCATAATTAGCAACGTATACCTTGTTCATTACCGGGTTGACCGTCACTGCTTGCGGACTATCCCCCGCAGGTATCGTATCCGTAGAGTTGTCGCCGCCGTCGATCACCGTCACGCTGTCGCCCGCTTCGTTGGCCACATACACCTTATTTGTGATGGGATTGACCGCCACTGCGCACGGGCCGTCCCCCACGGTGATGTCCTGCGTGGTGCCATGGCTGCCATCGATCACCGTCACGCTGTCGCTTGTCTCGTTGGCCACATACACCTTATTTGTGATGGGATTGACCGCCACTGCGCATGGACCGTCCCCCACGGTGATGTCCTGCGTGGCGCCGTCGCTGCCGTCGATCACTGTCACACTGCCACTGTTACAATTCGCAATATAGACTTTGTTGGTTCTCGGATTGACCGCCACTGCGCACGGGCCATCCCCCACGGTGATGTCCTGTGTGGTGCCGTGGCTGCTGTCGATCACCGTCACGCTGTCGTATGCTTTGCGGACAACGTACACTTTGTTGGTGATTGGATTGACACCCACTGCACACGCGCCATCGCCCACTGTGATGACCCCGTTCTCTGTGTCTGCGTGTACCGTGATCGTGTCTATCGTCAGTGTGGATAACATCAGGGCAACCGCCAACAGTATGAACAAACCTTTCGTATAAATACTATGTACATTCATCTTTCGCAACATATTTTTTCTCCTTTAAAGGGCCGCACCGTTATCGTCTTTGGTGCCCTTGTTCCTTCTTTTCATCAGTATCCACATAATCACTGCCAGCATCACAAGCCCGGCCGCAATATATATCACGATCATCCATTCGTTTGAATGGCTATTATCCGTTTGTGCGATGACGATCTCCTGGTTTTCATCGAGAACCCGAATGTGTATCGTTGCCAGCGGCGTTATTTCGTCGTCCAGCGCTACAATCTCGATATCGCCGTCCCACGACGTGACATCATCTTCCGTCACTTCAAACACAAGCGTACCGTCTTTCGCATCCGCGACATACAGAATTTGTCCGTCCGGCGTTTCAATCGCCGCTGTGCCTTGTGGCAGGTCTGCCACGTCAATCACGATGGTAATAACGCCCGTCTCTTCATCGCGCGAAATCTCTTTGGGTATGATGGTCTTCTGCGCGTCACCGCTTGGCGCCGGTGCGGATTCGGGCGTGTCAGCAGGCTTGTCCCCGTCTGACGGGGACGAGCCTGCCGTGGTTGTGGCGGATGGGGCCGCGGTCGCCGTTGGTGCCGTCGTTGCAGGGGTTGGCCGTGATTTTACCGTGATCGTGGTCGCCGCCACGTCATTTCCGCTGCCCGCCATGATAGTCAGCCTGCCCGCCGCCATGTCCGAAGACACCACGAAGGAAACCGAATATTTGCCGTCCGCATCCACTTTTGCCGCGTCGAAAAACACGATGTTGCCCGCTTCGTCCGTGATCTTTATAATGACGCTTTCGTCAGCGCACGCCGTGCCGGAAATCAAAACGCTCTCGCCGGGGTATGTCGTCGTTTTGTCCGCCGTCACGCCCGCTGAAGCCAGCGTGGCCGGGACAGCAATAGAAAGAATAAGAATAAAAGTAAATAATATAATGTATCTTTTCATAATAATCTCCTGAATATTGACCGCAATACACAATACTTCGTTATGGCATATGAGATCCGGTGCTCAAACTTGTCTTTCATGCTTGTTTCACTGACCCTAGTCTGTGATACACATTCTATACCAAACAAAAAGAATGAACAGGTTTCTATTATATGATCTCCATGTCGAGCATCTCAAAACCTGTTACGCCTTATGCTCATAATCTATAGAAAAATATTCGACGAGAAATTGCACAAATAATTGTTAATATTTAGTACATAGGCTTTTATTATCGTAAAACCCCTTTTTTAAAATAGACACGTTTTTTTACTCGGATGCTTTTTGCACCATTTCTCCAATGCGCTATCAATAACGCTATCCCGCTCCTGCAAAGTGGTTTCCTCCGGGAAGCATTTGCCTATTATTTTATGTGCATCAGCAAGCCAACGGACAGCCTTTTTTCTCTTCTTTTCATCAGCATTTTCTCCGACTTCTAATGCTCTTGTTAGGACTCCGCTTTTAAAATACAATACTTAAATACTTTTGATTCGGTATTGTATTATTATTAGACTTATTATAGCATATATTATTTTTCTATACTATTATCATTTTTACTTCACAAACGTAGGATTATATCCGAACTGAAGAATGCAGCATCTTTAGTTCGCTGGCAAAAGCGATTAATGATAACCGGCAGCACCACCAATAGAAAAAAACAGAGCACGGAAGAAGGTAATATCCGCGCTCTGTAAAATCAAAATTTTTATGTCATATCCGTGCTTAAAAGCTTTATTCCGCATCCTTTTTATGCTTCTTTCTCAATGTAATCATAATGATAAGAACACATAAGGCTGCGCCAAGCAGAGCCAGCACGATGATTAATAACGTATTGCTTCCGGTGCCGGACTCCGAAGATGAGCTGTCCGGAGCAGTGATGGCATAAATGCTGAAGTGGTTTGTGGAGAAATATAAATACCCGTCCTGTCGGGTGGCATTCATGTCCGCCAAAGTGCCGTTGTCCTCATCGTACCAGTAAACGTGCAAATCTCCGCTCATCCCTTCCGGAATGGGAATCCTGACCGTGATGGTCCCGGCGAAGCCTGTGATGGGGTTGCCATCCTGATCTACCAGAGACAGATCATAGAGAATCATGTCTGTAGCGTCGGACGAGGGGGAATTCGCATCCAGTAAGCCGCTGATAATCGTATTCGCGTCATTGTCCGCCCCTTCTTGGGCAACCAGCGACACAATCATGGAAATCGAACTCACGCCATCAGGCAGATCCGTGTCGGAAAAATCGTAGATGACGCCGGTTTCACTATCACTGGCTTGTTTGTTCACCGTTAGCGAAACACCGCATGTGCACGAATCGTAGTTAGCGCTCTCAGGCATAAAAGTCACACTGTATTCGCCCGTTTCGCTGATAACAGCATCGGGATCCGTCCATGCAAACGTACCGTCCACACTCCCGCTACCATCGGTAAGGGCACTGTCCGAGAGCTTGCCCACGACCAAGATATCGGAGGCCATCGGAAGCTCCGTGACCGCCGTGCCGGCCTTATTGATGGTAAACATTTTCCATACGGTGCCCGTGTAATCCCCTTTTCCTCTGATGATAGCTGTGGCGATGCCCGCATTCGTGTTGTTGAGATACGAAACGGTATAATCTGTGCCCTTTGTCAGTGTGGTGCCTCTGTTGATGACCGTGACTGCGGGTTTCAAAGCGCTGCCGGTGTATGTCCGGTCCGCAATGCCGGAAACCATGCCGGATGTCAGCGTTGTTGTGGACGTCTCTTTTTCGGCCACGTTGACCGTCATGCTCAGGCTCTTGCTGTCGCTGATACCGCCCTTGGAGATGGTTACGTCATATTTTCCGGTTCCGCTGTTATAGGCAACGGTTGCCGTCACACCGGCTGCGTCGGACACATCGCCCAGCAGCCCGTTTACGTAGCTCTGCACTGCCGCTGTTTTGTCGGCCTGCGTCGCACCATAAGCCACGTCTACAGAGCCGTCCTTTAGGGCATCCTTTGCCGCCGCGACCGCATCCGCGTCAGAAATGGCCGGTATCGTAAAGGAATCGCTGTCCACACTCAGGCTGCCACAGGAGAAGGTGACTGCGCCCGTGCCGTTGCTTTCAAGCGTGCAGGTCAGGTCTGTAAACGCCGTAACGCCGGAAGATGCCGTCACAGAGGCCGTTCCGCCTATCGTCCATTCACCGGTTCCTGCCTTTGCCGAAGCCGTTACGCTTGCCGAAGCAGAACTCCCGGTCGAGCAGACATTATCGTATTGGTCATAGAGCGTAATGACCGGCTGGGAACTAAACGCGTCTCCGCTGACCGCGCCCGGTTCCGGCTGCGTGGTGACCGTCATGCTTGCCGCCATGCCCGCCGTGATGGTTTGGGACACGCTCGCATCTTCATACCCGCTCGCCGTCACGACCACATCGGCGGTTCCCGGTGTCCGCATATAGGCGTTGCCGTCTGCGCCCGGATGCAGGGTGATTTTATTGTTGTTCACCGTATCGGCGGTATACTGGTCTGCGTTCAATGCGTTGCCGTCGTAGCTCACTCCCGTAATGGCCGAGGCAAAACCTGAGTCAGCTGCGAAAGTAATCACGATATCTTCATCCACGCTGTTGCCCGTCGTGTCCGCGGTCAGGGTCACCGCCGACTTTTTCGATATCATGGACGCGGCACTGTACACGGTCTCGTCGGTACCTTCGCCGTCCGTGTAGCTCACCGCCACTCGGACGTAATTTCCCGCATCGTCCGCCGTGAGCTCATATGCAGCGCAATCCGTTCCGATATTTGTCCATGTATCCAACCCCGTAGCGGATAACTGCCACTGATAATGCAACGCACCGAGACCGTCCGCATCGGTGGTATTACCTGTCACAGCATTCAGCGTCTCGCCGACTATCACCGTTCCCGAGATCGTTGGGATGCCTGCGGGGGCATCATTCACAGCCGCGACGCTGACTTTCACCTGGACAGCCGATTCGGAAGCGTCCGTGCCGTCATACGCTTTGACCGTGAACGCATCCAGCGTACCGTTGGCGTCTGCCGCCGGCGTCCAGACCAGGCTCTCATCGTCTCCGAGAAGCGTCGTTCCCGCCGTGACGGCCGTTCCATCCTTTGTCAGCGTGCCCGATGTGACGGACTCCACGCGGAAGCTGATCGTATCGCTCTCCGCGTCAAACTCGTCTGCGGCGGTGGCCAGCGCGTCATACGTGATCTCATACGCCGTGTCCTCCTCAGCCCCCGTCAGCGTGCTGATGCTTGTCAGCGTCGGAGGTGTTGCGGGTATATCGCCGGCGTAGTACATCACCGTGGCTTTGCTGGAATTGCCGCCATCCTGATAGGCCACATAGGGCGTACCATCATACACATACAATGAGGTTGTATATGCACTGCCCGACGAAAAGCCGGCGCTGCCCACGGCTTGCCAGCCGGTTGCGCCCTCTCCCGTATATTTCATCACCGTGGCTTTGCTGGAATTGATGCCATCCCGATAAGCCACATAGAGCGTACCATCATACCCACATAATGAGGGAGTATATGCACTACCCGCCGAAAAGCCGGCGCTGCCCACGTTTTGCCAGCTGCCGTCTTCGTATTTCATCACTGTGGCTTTGCACATATCACCTCCATCCATATAGGCCACATAGGGCATACCATCATACACATACAATGAGATATCATATGCAACACTCGCCGAAAAGCCGATGCTGCCCACACTTTGCCAGCCGGTCGCGCCTTCTCCGGTATATTTCATTACCGTGGCCTTATGGGATTTATTCGAATCCCGATAGGCCACATAGGGCGTACCATTATATACATACAATGAGGGGTCATATACTCCACTCACCGAAAAGCCGGCGCTGCCCACGGCTTGCCAGCCGGTTGCGCCTTCTCCGGTATATTTCATCACCGTGGCTTTGTTGGAATTACCTCCATCCTGATAGGCCACATACGGCGTACCTTCATACACATATAATGAGGGAGCATATACATCCCCCGCCGAAAAGCCGATGCTGCCCACACTTTGCCAGCCGGTCGCGCCTTCTCCGGTATATTTCATTACCGTGGCCTTATAGCTATTGGCTGTATCCCGATAGACCACATAGGGCGCACCATCATACACATACAATGAGAGATTATATGCACCCCCTGCCGAAAAGTCGGGGCTGCCCACGAGCTCCCAGCCGGTTTCGCCGGCTCCGGTATATTTCATTACCGTGGCCTTATAGCTATTATCTCCATCCTCATAGGCTATATAGGGCGTACCTTCATACACATACAATGTGGTCACGCTTGCTCTGTTCGCTGAAAAACCGGCGATGCCCACGTTTTGCCAGCCGTACTCCGTCGCTATCATGGTCGCGGCGCTGTACACGGTCTCGTCGGTACCTTCGCCGTCCGTGTAGCTCACCGCCACGCGGATGCAGACGTAATTTTCCATATCGTCCGCCGTGAGCTCATATGCAGCGGAATCCGTTCCGATATCCGTCCATATACCCAACCCCGTGGCGGATAACTGCCACTGATAATGGAACATGCCGAGACCTTCCGCATCGGTGACATCGCCTGTCACGGCACTCAACGTCTCGCCGGCCGCCACCGTTCCCGAAATCGTTGGGATGCCTGCGGGGGCGTCGTTAACAGCCGCGACGCTGACTTTCACCTGAACGGCCGATTCGGAAGCGTCCGTGCCGTCGTACGCTTTGACTGTGAACGCATCCAGCGTACCGTTGGCGTCTGCCGCCGGCGTCCAGACCAGGCTCTCATCGTCTCCGAGAAGCGTCGTTCCCGCCGTGACGGTCGTTCCATCCTTTGTCAGCGTGCCCGATGTGACGGACTCCACGCGGAAGCTGATCGCATCGCCCTCCGCGTCAGACTCGTCTGCGGCGGCGGCCAGCGCGTCATACGTGATCTCATACGCCGTGTCCTCCTCAGCCCCCGTCAGCGTATTGATGCTTGTCAGCGTCGGAGGTGTTGCGGGTATCTCACCATAGTACATCACCGTAGCTTTGTAAGAAGGATCGCAATAGGCCACATAGGGCGTACCGTTATACACATACAATGAGGTATATTTTACTCCCGCCGAAAAGCCGGCGCTGCCCACGGCCTCCCAGCCGGTTTCGCCCTCTCCCGTATATTTCATCACCGTAGCTTTGCTGGAATTGATGATATCCCGATAAGCCACATAGGGCGTGCCATCATACACATACAATGAGATATCATCTGCACTACCCGCCGAAAAGTTGGCGCTGCCCACGAGTTCCCAGCCGGTTTCGCCGGCTCCGGTATATTTCATCACCGTAGCTTCATAGGCATTGCCGTAATCACTATAGGCCACATAGGGCGTGCCGTTATACACATACAATGAGGTATAAAATACATTACCCGCCGAAAAACCGCGGCTGCCCACGTTTTTCCAGCTGCCGCTTTCATACTTCATCACCGTTGCTTTGCCGATGCTGTTATCCCGATATGACACATAGGGCGTATTATCATACATATACAATGAAAGATTAGATATCGCTCCCGCCGAAAAACCGGCGCTGCCAACGTTTCTCCAGCTGCCGCTTTCATACTTCATCACCGTTGCTTTGCCGGAATTGGCCCCATCCTTATAGGCCACATACGGCGTACCTTCATATATATACAATGAGGTAAAATATGCCTGCCCCGCCGAAAAGCCGGCGCTGCCCACGATCTCCCAGCCGGTTTCGCCGGCTCCGGTATATTTCATTACCGTGGCCTTATAGCTATTATCTCCATCCTCATAGGCTATATAGGGCGTACCTTCATACACATACAATGAGGTATAATATGCCTGCCCCGCCGAAAAGCCGGCGCTGCCCACGGTTTCCCAGCCGGTTTCGCCGGCTCCGGTATATTTCATCACCGTGGCTTTGCTGGAATTGGCCCCATCCTTATAGGCCACATACGGCGTACCTTCATACATATACAATGAGGTAAAATATGCACTGCCCGCTGAAAAACCAGCGCTGCCCACGGTTTGCCATTCATACTCATCTTCGGCCAGGGCAGACTGCGGCATGAGGCCGATCAGCATACACGCAGCCAATGTGATTAACAGTATTATTTTCTTTTTCATAATGGTATCCCCTTCCGGTATAAAAACGCATTTTACAATTGCGACAAAAAATCTTTACCACAGGATTAATCTGTAAAATGAACAATCCATGGGCAATGCCCGTGGATTCAGCACAATTGTAGCATATTTCTGCTAAATAATACGAAACCTTGCCAAACGGCAAGGTTTTAAAGGTGATTTTGTGGAATTCTGTCGAATGATTCGGTTTACCTTGATGGGTGCCCCGAAATAAAACCGGCTACGAAAGCGGTAGGATGACGGTAAACGTTGTCCCGGTCCCTTTTTCGCTTTCGGACAGTATCCTCCCGCTTAAGCTGTCGACGATCCCTTTCACAACGCTGAGGCCCAGCCCCAGGCCGTTTTGCGTCCTTGAGTCCTGCGCCCGGTAAAAGGGCGTGAATATCCGGTCAAGCTGCTTTTGGTCCATACCGACCCCGGTGTCCGAAACCCGTATCACCGCATTGGCCGGCGAAACTTCGCAGGAAAGCCGGACGTCGCCTCCGGGCCTGTTATATTTAAACGCATTGTCCAGCAGGTTGTAGAGCATCCGTTCCAGCTGGCTCGAGTTGATGGAGTTGATGTCTGTAGGCCATTATTGTATAACATCTGTTCGTAGGAACATATCAACTGCATTTTTACTGTTTTTCAAAAAATCAACGTTTGCGGAAACATATCAATATTAGACAATAGAGGTATAAATTAAATAGTTTGTTGTTTGATATGACAAAACCGCTGATTTATTTAATAATAATTGGTTTTTTCTTACTTATGGAACATCCCTTCCTCATTTCTTCAACAACGGGCCGATAATATCGATTCGATTCGTCCAGAGCCCCCCACTGTAGTCTTTCGGTATTTTTTCTAAATCAGCTTCCGTATCAAATCCGTCCGACCATCCATTTATATATTTGACAAGAACCACCCTGGTGTTTACTTTATCCATCCGCTGTAAGAATTTGTCCGGCCATCCCCATAAAAATTTTGCATACTGTACTGGAAGGTGAAGTTCCATATTATGTATTTTATCGGGTATATACCCAGTCCAACCAACAAGTACATAACTCTTTAATGCAGCAACCATTCTGGATTTAGACAGTATCTTTATCTCCGGATAGTGCTGTCTCAGGAGACCTAGAGCCTGATCATTTCCGTAAACAGATATATTACTAATCTGTGATTCGTCGAGGGTTTTCAGAAATTCCAGCAGTACCGATCCTATCTCCTCTCCCCCATCTTTAATATGGATAAGGAATTTTTTATCCGGAAAAGCCCGAAAAACATCCTCGATAGAGACCATCAAACCAATTCCTTTTCCTCTCAGAGGGTAGGTTTTACCGTTATCCGCCGTATAACCATACCCGACATCCAGCTGGCGTAATGCCTCCATTGTATGGTCTGAAACATTTCCGGTTCCATTCGTTCGGTATTCAAGCGTATAATCATGAAACACAGCCAGCTTCTTATCAGCGGTGATCCTGATATCAAATTCAACGATGTCGGCGCCATAATCGAAGGCAGCCTGAATAGAGGGTATGGTGTTTTCTATGTAAGTATGTTCAGGTTCATGGATAATGGCTGCCGTATTAGTATCCCACTGCACTCCCTCAAGGTCAAATGTCTGCCCCAGGGCCCCGTGGGCTATAAGAGTAATTTCCTTTTTACTGCGGTCAACAAAAAGTGATGTGTTATTCAACCATAAAAAAAGAAAAAAAACGAGAATCAGCCATAAAACCTTTCCCCCGATTAACTTATTAAAAAAACCTGAAGGTTTTTTCTGCATCATTACTCTCCTATCTCTTTTAATGTAAACTATCTTTCTCCGTTTTTCTTAGAATTACGGAGAATTGTTAAGCAATTGACCATCTGGCAACTCTTTGCCTTTTTGTAATAAACTAATAATATGTTGAATTCGTTCTTCGGTAAGACCCATTTGTCGTAGCACCCTTCCTTGACACATTATTGTGTGTTTATCATTTAATGTTTTATTGTACCATTATTTCTCTTTATTTTCCAGCGTGTTTTGAGGGGGGTAGTGTCAACTTTTGTAGGATTACAATAGATCTTGGACACTAGGCTTAAAATAAAGAATGCAAGATGAGGACAAATCGGTTATTGTTAAGTTGCCTCACAAAACAGTACCGAAAGGAGTGCCTCATCCTGCATGAATAGCATAACACAAGACATGAAGTATCGGCAATCCCTTCTTAATTATGCACTGAAATACGGGGTATCCAAAGCGTCCAGGCGCTATAACAAATCACGTTCTTACATATACTTTTGGCTCAAACGATATGACGGAACCCTGGAATCACTTGCTTGCAAATCCCGCCGGCCACACTCTCACCCCAACCAGCATACGGAGGATGAGTTAACTCTCATAAAATACATGCGCAGATGCAATCCAAAACTCGGGATCGTCGAATTCTGGTGCAGGTTAAGAGATCGTGGGTATTCTCGCAGCATTACAAGCCTATACAGAGTAATGAAGCGTATGACCCTGCTGTCCCCTAAAAAGCCTCAAAAACCCTACAAGCCCAAGCCATATGAGCAGATGTTTTACCACGGCCAACGGGTCCAGATTGATGTTAAGCATGTGCCCGCTCAGTGCAGAGTCGGTGAGGCAAAGCATATGAAGCTGTATCAATTTACAGCTATCGATGAATTTGGGCGGCTGCGTTACCTGGAAGGGTTTGACGAGTGCAGTACTTACTCCGCAGCTATTTTTCTGCAAAACGCAGTTCAATACTTCAAGAAACATGGTTTTGACGTTAAATGCGTCCAAACAGATAACGGGTTCGAGTTTACGAATCGCCTCGGAGCTGCAAAAAAAGACCTGCCGACTCTATTCGAAAAAACCGCCGCTGAAATGGGTATCCAGCACAAACTGATCCGTCCTTACACCCCGCGGCACAACGGCAAGGTAGAGCGCAGCCACCGTGAAGACATGAAACGCTTTTACAGTACCCACACATTTTACTAGCTGGCTGACTTCCAGGCCCAGCTTAAAGCTTACAACCGCCGTTCGAACAATATCCCGATGCGTCCTCTCGGCTACCTATCTCCACTGGAGTTTTTAAAACTGTACTGTGTCCAACATGTTTGACAAACCTACAATATATATCACTTAATTCCTTAAGCTATTATAATACGAGCATTCCTGTAATAAATAAAATGGAATTTGAGGATAGGAAAACAAAGAAAGAATAAGCAGCAACCCCGTCCCCTTGCTTTCCGTTCTGTTATCCAAGAAACTTAGACTCGCTGTTTTCCACAGACTGACCTTTGACGATATATTTCGCAGGACGCGTTTTTCCATTTTCCGTTGCTAATACATTTTTAAACTTGATAGGTAGCCCCGCGGAAGCGAAAAAGCTTTTCCCGTCATTTAATTGAAAATGTACGTGGGGTTCGCTTGTATTTCCCGAGTTGCCGCATTTGGCAATAACCTGCCCCCGGACAACCTTCTGGCCCAAGGCAACGGTTATGCTGTCCGGCATGAGGTGAGCAATGGTGCTGAACTCCTTTTCATTATGCTTGAGCGTGATGTAGTTCCCGCGAATATCTTTCGCCCTGCATTCAATCCTGCCGTCACCATACGCCCTGCTTTCCGGATGACTGCCGGCCATGCTTACAACTTCGCCGTCGGCGGGCGCCAGAACGTCTTGCCCGTAGCAGTAATAATCCTTCAGCTGGTTGCCGTTTCCGGAGTGGGTTTTTCCGCTTTCATCAACCATGACAAAATCATAGGCATAGCGCTGCGGCCACACATGCCAAGAATGGGAATTTTTCTTGTCCACTCCGCCGTTAGCGACGTACCATTGTCCCTGGAAGGGCAATATAAATTCCGTCCTTGCTGTATAGTTTTCTTTTGAAGGAAGACAAAAACAATGGCTAAACCATATCAGGGGATAAGAAAGAAGCTGCTGCACGCTCTGCCGAAATACCGACAAATTGCTGAATATTTCTACAAAACCAAGCAAAAAGAACAGCCAGAAAAGCTTGAGATAAGCGTTGCCGGTGATGCTCCCCAGCAGCCCAATCAGACCAAGCCATTTTAATTTGACTAAGATTCCGGTAAACCGGTTCATATATGAGCCTCCGTGTCATTCTTCCTTAATCTCAAATATATCTTCAACTCTCGCATGAAAAACCCTCGCTATATCAAGCGCCAGCTTTAAAGACGGGTTATATTTGCCGTTTTCCAAATGGCCAATCGTTTCGCGCCTTACGCGGACCAAAGCTGCCAATTCTTCTTGCTTCATATTGTATTTTGCTCTGTATTCCTTGATTTTGGTTTTGATAATCATAAGCTGACACCGCTTTCTCTTAATTCACACACAAGCAGTATGACAGTGAATATGAAAATGGACAAGGCCATCCCAAGCCCCATCCCGACCGCCAGCAGCGCGTCATTGTTCATCAGCACCCTCAGCAAAATTGTAACCGCCGACGATGCAAGCCCAGTGAAGAATGCGGGCGTTGCCGCCTTTTGAACGTTGGCTTTAAACAATTCGTCCGGTATAACAAAAAAATACCGAATATAGTAGAGGAAGCTTAAAAATCCAAGGTATGCCTTGTTGTCCGAAACAAATCCCAAAATGCCCAATACCGCAAGAAGACTTAAATACCCTAATTTGTTTTTCAATTGTATTCCTCCTTTTATGTGACATATATCTAACACCGTGTTATAAATATATCATGTATTGAAAAAGAAGTCAATACATGGAGTCAATATTTAATACCATTTCCACATCCAGATTTTATGGGTATGTTACAAGTCTCTCCTGTAAATTTATAATTCTCTGTATAAAAGAAGGGTTTTATCACTATCTTTGAATATGTTGTTGGTACACGCTATTATTTCGATTTCCATCTTTTCCGTCTACACAACCCTGCCCGCCGAGAGCCGCCCCGAACGGTTGTGGATGTGTTTCCTTGAACAACATTTGTATAAAATAATAATGCCGCCAATTAAGAATATTTTCTTCTCAACTGGCGGCCATCTTAATACTAGCTTATAGGTTTGCTTCTATTTCTAACCCCGACTTAAACTCAACCACTAACCTATCATCATATACAATCACTTTTTCAACCAGTTTTCTGACCAGTTTATCATCGAACTCCGTAATATTATCAGTTTGTGTGTTAAGAAAGTCTGTCATCTCAGCAATCCGATCCCGCTTATCTTGGCGAAGAGCGTTTCTTGAAAGTGTTTCTTGCCTTAGATCACGTAGTCGGTAAATCTCATTGACAATATTATCGTATGCTTCCTTTGAATTTGCCTTTTGGATCAACTCGGTTTGGAGTTCTTCCAGCCTTTTATCAATATCTGCTGTAGTCTCATCCAAATCCGCGCTTAGTACGGTTTCAATATTCTTCTTCAGTATGGCCAAAAAAGAGTTTTTTCCACTTACCGCTACATTGATGGCCTCTACAATTTTCTCTTTAAGCGTATCTTCAAGTATAGTTGAAGCGGTACAAAATAAACCGGTGTTTTCCAATCTGCTGATGCATCTCCATACGATTGATTTCTTTCCTCGGTTATTCCAATGAACCCTTCGAAATATTTCATGACAGTTGCCGCAGAAGACCATCTGTGATAAAGGATGATTATTACTATAGTTTCTTTTCTTTCCGTTCTTACTTATATGCACACATCTTCTTTTGACAAGCTGTTCCTGAACCTGCATAAAGATTTCACGCGGGATTATGGGCTCATGGCTGTTTTCAACATAGTATTGTGGAACTATACCGTTATTGGGTACCCTTTTCTTCGATAAAAAATCTACTGTATAGGTTTTCTGTAACAGCGCATCACCGATGTATTTTTCATTCCTCAAAATCTTATTGATGGTACTGGTATGCCATCTGGGATTGCCTGCACCAGTCAGTATTCCGTCAGCTTCCAGACCTCTTGCTATCTGCAACATACTGGAACCTTCAAGATATTCTCTGTAGATACGCTTAACAATTTCAGCTTCTTCAGGTACGATAACTAAGTTGCCATCCTTATCCTTTGTATAGCCAAGAAACCTGTTATGATTGATATGGATTTTTCCTTGCTGATATCGGTACTGAATACCCAGTTTAACATTCTGGCTTAACGATTGGCTTTCTTGCTGTGCCAAAGAAGCCATAATAGTCAACAGGATTTCCCCTTTGGAATCCAATGTGTTTATATTTTCCTTTTCAAAGTAAACCGGAATATTTTTTTCTTTAAGCTGCCTTATGTACTTTAGGCAGTCAAGCGTATTTCTTGCAAAACGGCTGATAGATTTTGTGATTATCATATCGATTTTGCCCTGCATACATTCTTCTATCATCCGGTTAAACTCTTCACGCTTTTTTGTGTTAGTTCCGGTAATACCTTCATCTGCAAATATGCCTGCTAACTCCCATTCAGGATTGCTTTTGATGTAGTTTGTGTAGTGCTCGATTTGCGCTTCATAACTGGTTGCCTGCTCCTCGCTGTCCGTAGAAACACGACAGTAAGCTGCTACCCGAAGCTTAGGCAATTCCTCGGCCTTTGCACTATTCCCAACTCGCTTACGGGCGGGAATTACCGTAACATTCCTGGTTGTCATCTAAGATCACCTCGCTCTTAATAAGACCATAAGCATACTCTGCCTGCTGAAATGGATCATCGTATAGATTATCCGGCATTGAAGCATGAAACTTAAAATTCAGGCATTTCTTTTCATTTCCTTTATGTTCATAAATCCTACCTAGTGACTCAGCTCGCCTGCGTCTTTCCAGTTGTACTTTTTCGAATGTGTCCTTACTGATAATTGGCGGATAGAATTTGTCCTCAACATACCGTTTATCTGCCAGCATCCTTGCAACAGATGCGTGGTAACGCTTAATACCCGCTTTTTGTGCCGCTTCGCTTAAAGAAAGCCCGGAAAGATAAACCTCAAATAGCTTCTTAATTTTAACTGCTTCCTCTTCATTAACTACAGCCCTGCCGTTTTGAATGGTATACCCAAAAGGTATATGGCTCATTATTTCACCAGCCTTTCCCTTAAGTTCAACCCGCATTTCATTTTGAAACCTATTTCTTCTTGTGAAAACACAATGATTTCTTCAATAAAATCCTCAAATATTTCGCTATCGAATGCATTAATCTGCTTTTCAGCTCTGGTTGCAAATTTAAGAAGCTTCTCAACCTCAACAAGAGCAGTCATGCTCCCATCGATTGCGCGTTTTATGGCTTCTTTTTGTTCTTTTAATATGGCTGCTTCTTTGAGCAGCTCATTTTTCTGTGTATTAAAAAGAGCGGGTTCTAGGTATCCCTTAGCCATAAGTCCCATAATCACCTGAACCCGCTCTGTATTTTCTTTGATTTTTGTTTCCAGCTCTTGAATCTTTGCTATATTATCTGAATAATTTGTTTTCTTTAAGCTTTGTAACAATGGTCTTAAAATGAACTTATGACCGAAAATAAGCTTATTGATCATTACAACAAAGGCCTGATGGATTGCATCCTCTCTTATAAACTTCATGGAACAGCTTGATGCGTCATTTATATGCTTTGTGCAGCACCAGGCAATATATTTACGGTTACCGCTGCCATGAATTCGACGCTTAAAGCTGCTACCACATTCTGCGCATTTGATTTTCCCCGAGAAAGAATAGCGTTTTTGATACTTGCTGCTTCCTTTGATTACACCTTTTTCTTTTCCTCTTTGCTTTAATATCTCTTGGGCGGCTTCAAATTCCTCATGGGATATGATAGCTTCATGATGATCCTTTATCATGTATTGATCTTTTTCCCCACGATTATAATGCCGCTTAAAATTCTCATCTGTATAGGTCTTTTGCAGAAGGACATCCCCAGTATATTTTTCATTGCTAAGAATACCGCGGATAGTTGTCGCTGTCCAATGCGAACCTTTCTTTGTTGGGATTTTATCCATATTTAACCCATCGGCAATTTTCTGTGTACCTTTACCTGCTAAAGCTTCAGAAAAAATCCGCTTTATGATTTCAGCCTGTTCTTTATTGATAAATAGCTTTCCATCCACATAATCATAACCATAGGGAGGATACGAAATTTTGTATGTTCCGTTTTGGAACCTACGCCTGATAGACCACTTACTATTTTCTGCAATGGATAATGACTCGTTTTCTGCAAGGCTGCTCAAAATTGTCAGCACTAATTCGCCTTCCATGCGCTGCGTGTTTATATTCTCTTTCTCGAAATAGATGAAAACACCGAGATCGGTAAGTTTTCTCACCATCTCAATACAGTCGGTTGTGTTTCTGGCAAATCTGCTGACCGACTTGGTTATAATAAAGTCAATTTTCTTGTTTTCACAATCTGCAAGCAGCCTTAAAAGTCCAGTTCGGTTCTCCTTTTTTGTGCCTGATATGCCTTCATCATAGTAAATCCCTGCAAATTCCCAATCAGGATTTGCTTTTATATAGGATTCATAATGGTCTTTTTGTGCTTCCAGGCTTGCCATTTGTTCATCACTGTCTGTTGAAACCCTGCAATAAGCCGCTACCCTCACCTTTGGCTTGAAAGCTTGGAGAGCATTGTTTCCATCAATCCTTGTTACCTTTCTCACTGTTTTCACCTCCTTTGGGCATGTGACATGTTACCTCTGTGTGCCGCTAATAGCAAGCTAATTAGGCCATAAGCTGTGCATACATCGGAGAGAAAGTTTTGCGGTTCAATTTGTCGATTTTGTTGAATTCTTCTTCTGAAATCAGTCCCGCCTTAAGCATCCTCTGCAGAATTTTGTATGCCCGCCAGTAATCAACCTCTCTTTGAATTTCCTCCTGTGTTATCTTTGTATAGTTCGTTTCCTGCGGGTTATATGGTAAATGATTAGCCGCCTCTATCATTCAAGCACCTCCTATAAAGACTTAGGACAGCCGCGATTGGCTGTCCTTTATCGTTATTCCGGCAATTTGAGAACTTGTCCGGGGTAAATAGTATCTGAAGTCAGGCCATTGAGTTTCTTAATCTCCGGAAATCTTGTTCCTCTACCGAGTTCTTTTTCCGCTATTCTCCATAAGGTATCGCCTTTTTGCACTGTATAGGTTCTATTGCCCTTGTTATCAGGAATGCTGTTTACAATTACAAGGTTTTCTTTTGCTACCCAAGTGTTTATGCCTGCGATTTCTTGACCGCCGGATTTCTTAACCTTTTTGCCAAGCAAAACACATTCTTTGCCGCCTTTTATGACCGGCTTATCTTTGTATAAAATCTGTGTAACCTTGTGGTAATAGTCATTTTTAACCCACGTTGGAATTGCTACACTGCCAGGATAGTAGTTCTTTGCACTGTCCTTAAACTCCACTATATCGCCAATTCCAATATCCGTATTGGTATCTGTACTGTTCTCCAGCGCTTTTTTTACTGCTTTGCGGAAGGTGTCCATACTCTCCCCATGCTTGGGGAACCAGTGCATCACATCAGCATGGTTGCTGGCAATACCGAGCTTGTATCCTTCGGAGTGGCAGATGATGTCATTCTCATTAAGGCCGTACTTCTTGCAGAGCATAACGCAGAGTTCAACGGCGTTCTGCCATGCTTTGCGGAAATAATCTTCCTGCTTTGCTGCATCATAACCCACCATTACCGACCCGGATTTATACGAAAACCCGGCAGGTTCACAGATTTCAAAGCCAATATGGGTATTGTTTGCGGATCCTCCTGCATGCCAGCCGCGATGATCCCAAGGAAGGTATTGCCAAACCTCTTTATCGTCTACAAAGGCGTGAACACAGACCTGCCTGTTTATTTCGCCAGCTTTGTAAGATTTGTTCCAACGGGAAAACCACTCAGCTGCCATTACACCCGGCACAGCCGTCGAATGTACCATGATTCCTTTAGGCGTGATTTTTCGACCAGCTGTATAGCAATCGTTTCGCGTCATGTATTTAGTAAAAAGCTTCATTTTGTTTCATCCTCCTCATTCGAGCGACCATGCAGTTGTTCCAACGCGTTTTTCAGCTTTTCAGGGATAGGCAGTCCTATATGTGCTGCATTCTCAAGAATTGAAATGCCTTCGTTGCTCAGGTAAAAGAAAATCACTGCTGTCCGGATTGCCCCGCCGTTGCCGAGCACCTGGCTGTCGATGATGTGTCCTACACCTACAAGTACAAAAATAAGCACCTTCTTAAAGATGCCCTTTGCCCCGACTTCACTCGAAAGCTTTCTGTCTACAACGGCACACATCACTCCGGTCACATAGTCAATGGCTACAAAAGCGATGAGTGCATATAAAAATCCATCCAGCCCTCCAAGAAACCATCCAAGAAATCCGCCAATGGCAGTAAAAACCGCCTGTACCCAGTTCCATACTGTTTTCATTGTCTTAAACCTCCGTTCAACTTGAGTTTTGCATATAAAAAAGCGCCCTGCCTTATAAAGCAAAGCGCTGAATAATTAAAACTTCTTATCTATATTTGCTTCGGAAGCGCCTCCCACAGTCGCATATCCTCCTGCCCAAGCGACCAGATGGCTATACCTCGCAGTTTCCACCGATAAGCCGCTTCGTTTGCCCAGTAAACAAGACTGTCCACATCCTGATAATAGAGAATAGAAAAACCATCTGCATCTCCGAGGAAGAGACGGGATATCCAGATATTGATGTCTTTCGGTATAATCTTTACTTTATAGTCATTGCCGCAGGAAAGCGCTAAAAGCTGCGAGTGGAAAAAGTCATAGTCCATCGAAATGTCTTCACTGCGAGTTACCGATTCCTCCACATCGCTATTTACTGAAAACACCTGAAATTCATCATCCCACGTGACACCAGTGCGAGCAAGCCTACCAAAGCTGGTTATATTTCCATCCGGAAGCTCCACATCAAAACGCTCGTATGGTTCATATGCCCACGCATCGCCCAGCCGCAGCAGCTCGCATACCGTCCGGTTGTCCGAGCGGTACCCTGCATAACCACTACCACCAGTTACATTCACTGTGAAACGCAGGGTTGAAGCTGCACCTGAATATACTCTTACCTTATTGCCGCGTTTTCGCATTTCTATAGTATACATATTCGGATTAGCACGAAGATCGGCATCTGCAGTTTTTGAGAAACTGGCGGAGTAGCTGCCAAGCAAGGAAGTACCTTGATAAAGCTCGACTCTTTGCGTGTCATAATTTAAGCAGCAGAAAATATCACCAAGGAACACCCCAGCCCGTCCGCTGCTATTTTGAGGGAAGGCCAGCCTTGCCCGGATATGAATATCTGAAAACCCGTCGTATTTCCATGCAAGTTTGCCATATCCCTCAAGCTGGGAATATGGGCGGCTTTCTGTGCTGTCTGGGTCCTGCCAAACATCCCATTCGCCATCCAACACAGTCCAGTAGTTTTCGGGCAGGATGTTCCTGTCCCGAAAATCTTCATACCAAATAAGCGCCGAGTCGGGTTTTCTTCGCAACATTTCAAATGTCAGTTTAAAACCTCGATCCGGCTCAACCATCACACCATTTACATCCTTGAACCGACGGGGAGAGAGCATAAAGCTGGCTTCACCAGCAAAGGGATACTCCGAAAATCCACTGCAAACCCTAAAACCGTAAAACTGGACTCCCGGCACACCACCGCTTATGCTGACAGCATGCGTTCCCTCTTGAAGAAATACACCCTTCGCAAGTGTCAACCAACAAATTCTTCTCCAGTATGGCCACCACAGACGGTTTTCGCTGAATGTCTTTGAGTCACCGTCGAGGGTAATTACAATTGCATTTTTGTCCCAGTAGGGAAAGCAAAGCCGTACTGCGACATCGTAATATGCCGCTTTAGTTATCTCGAACTGGTACTCTGCCGAAGCCTGATCATCTCCCAGCGAGGCCATCTCATCAGTAACAATGACATTTCCTTCGTATTCATCCGGAACTCCGTTTCTGTCAATATAAATGGTTCCGAACTCCGCTTTCTGCTCCTTGCCATAACTTGTTAAATATCTCCGCCTGTTATAAACCCCTTTTAGCAGCGGATATTCCCAGGATACAGCATCCCATCCTTCCATATAATCATATACATGAGGAAGGGCCCAAGGTACTTTGTTATAGTCGTCCCAGTAGGCCACAATAGGAATAAACGGCTGGGGCGGTGCATCGCCTGTGAAATTGTAAACCCCAGTCATCCAGTATTTTGCCGCATAGTAGGTATTAGACACTCCTCGATAGGTTATTCCAAGGTTTTCAGGTGTATCATGAATCCTCCAGTTCCAGCCATAAGCAGGCAACCCCATGAATATCTTATCGGGTGACATAACGGAAATAGCATAATCATATATGCCCTCAAGCCAGTCACGAGGAGATACTGGGCCGGGAGCAGAGCCCGCCCATGCCATGCCATAGCTCATGATGGCGGCGGTATCGCAATAGTCGTTAAGATCGGCATAAACACACCAGTTTTCACCGCCCACCGAGCCTTGAACGCCGGTCATACCCGGCAGGCAGATGTTGACAAGCTTTGTTGCATCATAAGACTTAACTGTATTGTATATATCCCTAAATAGTGCATTCGCCGCATCCTTGTTTTCATAACCTCCACCGCGCTCAAGGTCAATATCTACCCCAGCGCACCATGGATACTTGTTCATTATTCGGATGATTTCAGTGAGAAACTTATCCTTTGCACCGTTTTCGTTGTTGCGAAGTGCAGTAAAAATATTGGCTATTCCATGATTCATAATTGTGAGCAGCCACTTAATATGAGGCCATTTCTGAATATACGGAAGCATGCTGCTGATGCTGGTACCGGTTTCAGTAATTGTGCCTGTTTCGTCAACCTCAAAAGTAAAAATGCCTACCGTATCAAAGCGGTCGCCGTAGTCTCTAAGCGCCTCATACATTCGGGAATTACCCATAAAACTCCACACCATGCAACGTTTGCCTTTTAAGAAATCCCTCACAACCGGTCACCGCCTTCCTGCATCTCCTGAAATTCAAAGAGCACCCGCGCCGATTTTCTCTCTTCCAGTTTCACTGTATGTTTACTGTCCCATGCCGCAGAATATTGATAAAACCCATCCTTATGAGTCTGACTTCCGTTTTTTAGGCATTGGCGGGTGGAAGCCTTGAGTGTCAGCTCATCGCCTGCGTTAACCGAGTCAAGAAACCTTACCTTATGCGCGCCCATACCTTGGGATAGTTCAATACTTCCTGCGGCCATATCCTGTATAGGATAGATATAGCAGTCAAGACCGGCGGATGTTTTGCCAAGGTTGAATAAAACTACAGTCTCCGCTGTCCGTACCACACCGTTATAATGCCGGGGCGGAACTGGCTGCCCGTTTTCCTGCATCTTCGTTAGCATTTTGCTCGTGTGGACGGTGTACCCCGTCAGCCGGTTGCCCTCCTGAAGTTGCAGATCGGTGAAATAGATTATTCCGGTACAGTCTGCAATAAGAAGGCGCACAGTTACGCCCGCCACATGCATTTCTTTCTTGATCTTGACGCTTTCACTGAAGCGGATAAAATTTTTGTCGCCCATACTGCTCACTCCCTGAAAATGCGCAAGAAAAAAGACCGCCGCAGCGATCTTTCATATTCGGCACATGGAATTCATTGTTACTTTAATCGGACTTCTTTCACGAACGTGTACGCAGCTTTTTTATCTGCCGCTTTATCTTGTCAATCGCCCAGTCATAATGGCTGCTTGTTGCGCTGATGCAATAGCTGCCGATATTGGTTGTGCCGCTCCACTTAAAATGCTGTTTCTCAAACAGTTCCTCGTTGGAAAAGCCTTCGATGAGCGCCAGCACTTCCTTATGGCTTTGCAGCAGCATCTTCTTGGCATCCTCATAAGGTGTGGACTGATGCTTCTCCCAGAACTTCATGTTCATATCACCGTATGTTTTCCAGTTATACGGCTCCGGCAGGAAAGGGATATGATTGCCATTCCGGTTGGAGTCGATCCAATTCAACAATAGCTGATGCCATTCGTACAAATGAACAAGAATATCCCGCAAATTCTTATCACGCTTCCAGTGCACCTCCTTATCCTTCGGGTCGTCGCCAAATTCAAAAGGCATGTTCAGCTCGTCTTCCGTCATGCTTTCTATGAGAGCCCACATTTTATCAAAGCGCTCGTTTGCGGCGGCAATTAAATCTGTTTTCGTTGCCGGTCTCGGCATGCTATTTCACTCCCCTTATTTTATATCGTATCCGGATAAGACGCTTGACATCATCAAGCACCTGTTCGTCTGTAACATGGATCATCAGCCAGCGCGCTCCCATCACCCTGGCCGCGGTTTTCATCAGCTCCTGCACATGATTTGTAAAAGTCGGCGCGAGAAGCTCCGCTTCCGTTTCCTCCTTAGCGCCTATGGTAACCAGCGCGATAAAAAATCCCGGCATCGGGTAAAGCGTGCAGAGCGCCCGTCCGCCTTTTTTATACTTGACATTCCATCCCGGCTGGCCGCTGCACGTGCTGTAGTCATAGCTTGGCTGCACGCCGTAGCTTTCGCGCAAAAAACCATTCAGATTCTCCCATAGCGGGTTTGCTATGTATTCGGCAATCTGCGCCTCGCTCGGCTGCCTGTCCGCGCCATAAAGCCCTGCCCATTCCATTCTCACCAACTCCTTTTTTTAAGTATACCATTATAAAGATGACAACAGTGTGTCATGTTATATTTCCGTTTTGAATTTTTCTTTCAGGTGCTCCGGGCTGACAATGCAAACATCCCCGCCCAGCGACCTTAAAAAGCCATACAGCCAGTTATCCTCAGGAAGCGTTGCTGTAACCCGGAACCATCCGTTATCGCATTTTTCAATGCAGCTCTCATCAAATTCATCATAGGCCCGATAGGCGGCCTGCGGCGATATAATAATGGTGAGCGATATAAGCGAATCCGGGTTTGTTTGCAGGGTTTCAATAGGCGGAGGGGAATAGCAGCTTTCATCAAAGGCTTCATCTGTCATAGTTGCATCCAGCATTCGGTTTATCCTGAATGTCCTGTAATCCTGCCTGCCTGTGCAGAATCCTTGGAGATACCACGCTTTTGATTTGAATATCAGCTTGAGCGGATAGACCTTGCGTTCGCTTTCCTGACCGTATGAACTGACATAGCGGAAGGAAATTGCACATTTGCCCAGTATGGCATTTTTCAGGACTTCAAACTTGCGCTTATCCGAATCGCCTCCCCAGCGGGAAAAATCGACTTCAATCCAGTTTTTATCCGTGCTGTCAAAAAAGCTCTGCAGCCTGTTCAGTACGCGCTTTGTATCGATGGTCTTCGTAGCGGACAGGCTTTGGAGCGCAAAGAGAATCTGATTTTTGTCATCCTCGCTGAGGACGGCTTTGTCCAGCAGAAAGCTGTCCATAATCGAAATGCCGCCGCCCTTGCCCTGCGCGGTATAAACGGGTATTCCGGCCGCCGCCAGCGCGTCAATATCCCGAAGTATTGTCCTTTTTGAAACCTCAAAATGCCCGGCAAGCTCTTCTGCCGTCATCTTCTTCTTATTGATCAGCAGATATATGATCTCAAATAATCGTTCCGTCTGCATTGCACCACCTTCCCATGTTTTAGTATACCACTAAAACATGACAAAAGCGTGTCCTGTTATATAATTATTTTTACTGTCAGCCGTCCAATGTCCACTGTATCTCGCTCACATGGCCGACCCAGCCGGTAGCCACCGAGCCGCCTTGAAGCAATAAGTCGGTGAAATACACAGTGCCGCTACAGTCGGTGACGCACAGCCGGATGGTGATGGATTTTACCCTGCTCCCGCTTTTGGGAAAAATATTGTGTGCAGCCTGATTAAAATAAGCCATATCCACCGCCATCCTTTAAAACAAATCGATAAACCTTGTTTCCGTTGTGCCGTCCTCGTATTCAATTACTATCTCGATTCCTACCTGGCCGTTTTCGCCTTTTACGAGGTTTTCGGACGCGATCTGCGCCGAAAAGGTGTAGCTTTTGCGCGTTGCCGGGTATACCGTCTGCGAGAGGCTCTTTGTCATGCCGGGCACTCCGACAGCCTTGAAGGAAGCTGTTCCCGAAACGCCGTTTTCTGTGTCCACCTCAAAACCGGAATTGACCCAGTAGGCAAAACCATCATCCGCCCTGGAATTGCGCAGATGGTTGAATGGTACCATATCCTTGATTTCCTGACGGTTTACCAACTCTGCTGAGGACAGCGCATCTGCGGCTTTGTCCCACTGTGATGAAGAATCGCCAAGTTCCCGCAGTTTAGTTGAAAGCTCGATCACTGTTTTCCATGGCTCCTGCAAGTTATACTGCCTTCGCACAACACGTGTTTTTACCAAAAGGCCTAGTTCTTTATCGTCCACTGTAACAATATCACCCAGTTTCCATGCTTCGTGCTCATAACCAGTCAGCGCAGATAAATCCATTGCAGACAGCACATAAGAAACGCGAGGCTTCGAATATTCTGCAAGCCGCATTTTTGCATATTCCAGCATCTGATATGGATTCGTAAACGACGAACAATCAAGCGTCGACACCCTCACTTCACTGGAAAAAGTGTAATCTTCCACGTATTCCTTACCGCCATTAATTGAAGCGAAGGTCATTCCGTCCTTTCCATAAGCATAGAGCCTTGTCACTAATTCGCGTGTATCGACTACCCGCTGAATACTTTTCAAGTTCTTTTTATATGAAAAAAGCGCTCCGCTGTCAGTGCCGCTAAAAGTCAAAAGGTGTACCTGGCGGTTGGCGCTATCAAAGACCAGATCGCCACCATAAATATTCTGTACGGCTCGAAGGATGGATAAAGCATTTTTTTCTGTACACTGCCATGTCCGTTTCGTAGTGACTGTAACATTTCCTACTGTCCAACCTGTACCCAAAAGTGCATATTGCATCGGAACATCTGCAGTATCTGCATTGAATTCCCTAGGTACTTTTTCCGCACTGAAAGACAGATCATAAAACACCGCTTCAGCATATACTTGCGTAATAACACGCCCATCTTCACCTTTATTATCCGTTAAGGTACGGATCCGGTAAATGTCATTTACGATTTGCACTTGTTTTTCATTTTCCAGTGTGCTTCTTTTTGGATCATGGAACGGAAGCTTGAATTCCAGCGTATCCGCACCATTCACCTCACCAGTGACAATGATATCAAAGGCATTTTCAAGAACAGCTTCCCATGCTCCGTTTTTGCCTAAAATCACAGGACGGGCAAAGCCTAATTTCTCATAGGGCGCTTTCGGTATATCATGAAGCTGTATTTCCAGAAGTTTTGGCGTCCTCAACGGATCGCTGCTGGTAAGGGTAACACGGAACCTTATATATTGCCGATTTGGCGATTGAAGTTCACCGCTGGTTCCCACAGCCTGCCATGCAGACCATTCTTCAAGATCATCGCTTGTGCTGGTCTCTACTAGAGACACTGAAGTAACACCTGCAGTATATTCGCTTGCGACAGCTACACGACCGCTGCCCGATAATGCACATGGAACCGTCCTTGTATAAAGTACGCCACTTGCAGGATACTCGCCATCTGTTGCTTTAAGGGTGACTGCGCCAGGCTCTGTCAAAGCATCTACATCCGAAGCCGCGTCCCCACCGTTTGCATGTAAAGACGACTTAAAATACAACAGCAAATCGTCTGCTGTAAGCTGTGAGTCCGTTTCCAGAAACCAGTCATCGAAGCCTCCGGCATAGTAGTAGGTATTTGCATGCATCCCCATAATAATGTTTGCTATACATTCACGGTTCAGCTCTCCCGAAAAGAAACGCACAGGCGACACCCAGGTTGCCCCGTCGCTGCGATCGCATATGATGTTCTGCACCTTTTTGTTGCTTACTTCAATGATGGAGGTGATAAAATACCAGCCGCCGTTTTTTAAGGTAATGGTAGCTGTTTCACTCTGGTCGTAAATTAGTGTACCGGAGGAGTTATACAACATCAGCCTAAGTCTTCCTTGATAAAGTGAAACATAAAAAATTGGCTGACCGGGTCCTTGGCGGGTATTGAATATGGGTATATATGTCTGGCCGACCGAATAGGTGGTAGGATTAATCCAACCGCCTACAACAATCTTTTCGCCCAGATTGCTAAAGAAACTCCCATCATTTTCTGCTACAAGATAGGTCTTTTCAGAAGTCGGATTAACAATATTTTGCCTAAAGTATCTTCCGAATCTTCCAGCAATAAGGTTTGCTGATGTACCTGACCAGCCGGAGATGGTAAAATGTCTGCCATGTCCCGATGAATCCATAAGCTGAAGATTTTCGTCTGGCGTTCTTTCATTAAATCGCCATAAAGCAGACGTCCTTGAAGTTACAGGAAACTCCCCGGTAAAATCCTCTTGGCTCGTTAGGATTGATTTTATCGCCATGTTATCACCTCCATCTGCTTTTTGCCTGTATTTTTAACTCAGTAAAGGTCGCGTTTTCTGCGGCAATCTCAATATTATTAACACCTTTCCTGAGAATCGGAAAATTAAGATCCTGCAGGCTGGGAAGGCCATTTCTCAAGGTTCGGCCTGTTTCATCAATAACCTTAGCTGTTACCATGCCGGAGTCGACAATCAGAGTTTCACCTTCAGATAATGAGCCAACAATTAGCAATTCCTCGCCGTTTGTAATAAGCGAAATATAGCTTGATGAGGACGTTGATATCAAACCCTTCAAGAGATAAACCGGATTGGAATCCGTATTTCCTTTAACCCTCTCCAGCTCATGCAGACCTGTTTCAGAAAGAACAAATATCTCATCTTCTAACGCGTAAGCATACGGGTCGGGACAAACAAACCGAAGTTCAAAGCTGCCCGCTGTCCGCAGTAACCGCTCACAGTCAACCGCTTCTGATAAGCGAGCCATGAAATATCGGTCGGGCAAATCATCTATAACAAGTTGCTTAAGCCCGTTTTCCGGATTTAACCATTCTGCAACATTATCAAGAACCGATACAAGCTCGGCAAAGCTGCGCTGGGGAAGCACACTACAGCTAATTATTATGTTTCGTTCTGATATGTCGCAGCCAAAATCTGCAATACCCGCTTTGCCCGGCACAGTTTCAAAGGAATTGCGCAGGGCAGGGGAGACCTGCCATTTGGTAAGTCTTGCCCGTATTTTCATACTTTGCGACGATATTCCATTGTAGATAAATCCCATATGCTTCCCTCCATTACGCTGTTATAAAACGTCCCTGCGCCCTTGAACCTGTCTGCATCAGGTTATATAACTCCTGTGAAATCCTACGTATGTCTTCTTCACCACGAACAATCATCTGCTGCACCACAACAAGCGGCCCAGAAGCTAAATCGCTAAATCCACCTCTTCCACTTACACTAATATCAGGAGATATATTAAAATCTGTCGGCACTGCATTTTGCATATCGTCTGCCACTCTGGCCATAGTCTTGTCAAATCCCTCACCAATACCCAGTGCCATATTGCCGCCAATACCTTCAAAAACAGTGGACGGAGATCTGATTCCAAGAAAATTCTTTACTCCATCAACAATACCGGAAAAGAAACCGGAAACCTTATCCTTAATCCAGCTACCAAGGCTTTTAATACCTTCCCAGATGCCTTTTACAATGTTCTTACCAATCTCAACCACTGAAACAACCGCCTTGCCCAAGCCTTCTATAATAGCCGCAACAATCTGAGGTAAAGACTTTACTAGTTCTGGAATGGCTTTCACAAGCCCGGCAGCAAGCTGTACGATAAGCGTAATTCCCAATTCTATGATCTTCGGCATATTGTTCGTCACAAAGTCAATGATTGTTGTAATTATCCTCGGCAGTGCTTCAATTAGTTCTGGCAATGCATTTAAAAGTCCCTGCGCCAGTCCTTGAATCAATGTAAAAGCAGCTTCAAGGATTTTGTCCATATTATCCAGCAGCCCTTGCACAATGGTGATCACTGCTTGAACCGCTGCTGGAATTAGCTCAGGTAATGCTTCTCCAAGCCCCATTACCAACGCTGTGATTAGCTGCACCGCTGCATCAATGAGTAAAGGCAGGTTATCAATGAGTGTACCTGCAATGGTCATGACTGCATCTACTGCCGCCGGGATCAGCTCCGGCAGCAGGCTCAAGAGAGTTTGAAGCACCTGAGAGAACAATTCAGTTACAGTTTGCAACAGCACGGGAAGCAGATCTTTGACTGCTGAGATAATCGCACCGGTTGCCTCCGGCAGAGCAGCCACTATATTTTCCAAAACCGGTACAATATTTTTAACTACAGCCTGAAAGGCATCCACAAGATTTTGTGTTAGGTTCGTCATATCAGCGTTCGCATTGCCAAGTCCTGCTATAAACGAACTTAGAGAGGCTTGTAAAAGACCAATGGAACCGCTGATGGTCTGGGTAGACTCTCTTGCGAAGTTGCCAGCATACTGTTCGGTTTTTTCAAAAAACATCTGCATGGCGATCTCGGCCTTTTCGGCATTGGTTGCGCTATTCCAGGCAAAATCCAGCCCTTTTGCAAGAGCATAAGCTTCGATGGTAGTGGCGTTCATGGCGACGCCCAGATTATCCATCATGGTGAAGTTACCCTTGGCTGCGCCAGCGATGGATTCCATGGCAGTCTGCATGTCAATGCCCATAACCGAAGCCATATCTGCCGCCCGCTGCATGGCCTTCTCGGTAAGTTCAAGACTTTTTTGCTGATCGACACCAGCACCCTGAAACAGTGCGCCCATTTTGTTGGCGGTGGCAAGGTACTCGGATTGGGACAAGCCCAGATTCTTGTAGGCTTCTTCTCCTGTTTTCTGGATACGTTCAGCATATTCTCCAAACACGGCTTCAGAACCGCCGAGGTTTTGCTCAAGCTCTCCGAACTGCTGCACGACTTCTTTTCCCAGCTTGATGGCAGCCGCGCCCGCTGCAGCCGCTGCGGCACCCATAGCCGCGCCAACACCTTTGAGGACACTGCCAAGCTTCTCAAATTTTGAGCTGGATTTTTCGGCATTGTCTCCACTTTCCTTCAATTCGTCCCCAAGCTCGTCTGCACTTTCAGCAGACTGTTCGAGCTCGCGCTCCATTTTGTTCAGTTCGGCTTTTGCATTATTAAGCTGTATTTGCCACGACTGAGTACGTCTGTCGGTTTCTCCGAAAGATGAGGCGGCATTGGCAAGCGCTTTCTCCAAAGTAGCAATTTTTTCTTTCTGCAATTCGATCTCTTTGTTAAGCACCTTGTTTCTTGCAGTAACAGCTTCAACTGATTTATCTTGCTTATCAAACTGAGATGCGACCAGGTTCATTTCGCTGCCCAGTACCTTAAAACTTTGGTTGATCTCGCGAATGGCGTTTTTAAATTCCTTTTCGCCTTCAATCCCGATCTTCAAGCCAAAATTGTCTGCCACATAACCGCCTCCTTTCCTGCAAAATTTTTAAATTCCATAAGGTATCACATCATCAATGGTCAGCATGCGCTTCGGTTTAGACAGTCCTAAAAACTGTCTATGGCACTCCCATAAATCAAGCAGGTACCCAATAGGCATTAGCCATACTTCATCCTCTGAACGGTTGAGCTGGACAGTACCGTAATATAGAAGCCGAGTGAACAATTCCTCATCGCTCACTCGGCCGGTGTGTTTTTTAAGTCATCCTCACTTTCAACGTTTCTTTTGGTACCCTTGAACATTGCTTCCATGATAGCGTCTTTATATGTTGCCAGTTCCAAAGGAGATGTGAGAAGTTCCACTGTCTCTTCAGTCAGGAGTTCACGCTTATCCTGATTTTTGAGGTTGTGTATCAAAATGCTCTGGTTAGCCAGCAGTGTAATCAGCCATACCACTTCGTCAAGAGCCATCTCGAAGTTCTCGGTTTTCATCAGTTTCGTGCCGAGGTTTTCAAGACCGCCGTACCTTTTTGCAATCTCCTTTGTCGCTTTAGTGGTTAGAATAAGCTGATATTCTTCATCGCCGATTTTGATAATTGCGCTTCTGTCATTATCCTGCATTATTCGCTGCCTCCTCCCACAGCAAATACCGGCTCATAAACTTCCGTATACCAGCCGGTAATAGTTTCAGGCGATACACCGGGATCGTCTTCGCTGACCTCCGCCTTCCAAGGGTGCTTTCCCTGGCCATCTGGTTTGTTACGTCTCATGACTGTCCCTTCAATGGTGGGTGTCGAAAAGGTAATGCTATCACCTTTCGTTTGGAGATTTGTAGCCGGGATTCCGAATTTAACCCTGTAAAGCCAAAAATACCTGTACTTGCCGTTAGCTTTCTTGGCTCTAAAGCCGATTGCTACAGGCGCGCCTCCATCCTCGCTGGTGGAAATCAGCACCTTATTGTCATCAAGGGTGGCTCCCGTCAAAACCTCAGCAGCGTCTACTCCGATATCTGCAACACCAAGAGTCAGTGTGCCACTTTGAAATTCCTTGACCACTTCTGCCGCCCCGTCATCGGCATAAAGTGTCGCCTCTGCCAGCTCCACAGAAAGCTCTGCCGTAATAGCCTTAGCCAGCGGAACAGGCGTGTCGTATGTCTCTTCTCCGTTTTCATTCTCAGTTATTTTGGCATAATATAACCTGTCCAGTCCGATTGTGGCCATGTTTTTCATTCCTCCTTTACTTCATACTCTTTTTCCACATCAATGGCATAGTGGTGATAGCCGGTATCGTCCTCATGGCCTATATACCGCCTGTCGGTAATGGTAAAGCCTGCTTGAAGCAATGTGTTCACTATTTCGTTTTTACGGGCAGTGTAGTTTCCCTTTATAAATAAAGACAACCTTACCTCCTGGGTTTCTACCTGAGGCCGGTTGTCTGCAAAAACTTCAAATGTATCTGTCATCGGAGTAATGACAAGGTACTCATCTGGCGGTACACCGCTAAATACCCCGGTTTCAATGGGGATACCCAAACCATCCAATGACGAGTTTAATTCTGACAATATGCTCATATACGACCCAGCTCCTGTTCCAGTCTTGACTTCATTACTTCGATGCAGGACTTCCTTGTAGCTGATTTTGCCGGTTTCAAAAAGGGTCTTGGAGGCTGCCCGGACTTGCCGTACTCAATAATATTAGCAATCTTCGCATTGCTTTCCCCATCCTTCCTTGGTTCAGTAAAGCCGATTTTTATGTTGTGGTTTCCATCCCTGTCCTGTTTGGCAGGAGAGAGTCCCAAAGCATTTACCAATTCACCGGTTGCCCTGGACGGATATTTAGTGCCGCTCCCGATAACTGACTGAAGATTGGACTTTACTTTTGAAAGAACCACTTCCCCGCCTGCTTCCAGCACCTTAGGTATGATTTCGTCTGTTCTTTCTCCAAGTCTGGATAACTTGAGCAAGAACTCTTCCGGCATTTTAACTTCCACCTTAGCCACGTTGCAGCCCCTCCTCTTATGCTTTGCTTGATTTCACCTTTTCCGCAAGCACCTCAATATACATTCCGCGTCCCTTCACATCCTCTACACTGATAATGTTGTACCTGCCATCGCTGCAGACGAGTACAAGATCTGTGGTGATTTCAAGGTTAGGGATCCTACGGAAGCGGAACAGGGCAGACGCCTGCGAAAACGCCGCCCTGTTTGCCCATTTTTCACTGCCATGCTTGTCTTCTTTGTATGCCCTTACCGAAGCAAGAATGACATCACCTTTTTCAGTAAAACCCTCACTATCCTTAACCGGCTTGACTGAGATAATGTCCACGAAAGTTCTCATTTTCCCAAAGCCCATATTTACACCTTCCAATCCCGGTCAAGCCGCAGCAAAAGGTTAACTGTATTCCATACCTGCTGTCCTGCCTGCACACTATCCCCAAAAAAGCCAGCCGTCGAGCCATCCCTGCTTTCGTAGAAATGGCTCGACAGCATAATGACAGCCTGCTCAGTAGTAGGCGGCATTGGGTTTTCGGCATAATATCCTTCCGGCTTTTTCTGGTAACTTTCAGCATAGGCCACTGCGGCTTTGATATACTCTTGTAAAAGTGCATCATCTTCGTTGTGCTGCAATATGAGGTTTGCTTTAACCTTCTCCAAAAGTTCCATGCCGCAGCACCTCCGTTTTCATTAAGCTGATTTCTGCTGCAGTATCTTGACTGCTTCTGCCAGCACCAGCTTGCCATCTACACGCTGGGTTGCCATGAATCCTACCTGTCCGGTAGCAGCATACAACTCATTAAGCCGCTTAAAAACCCTGCCTTGGCGATCTGCCACCCAGTAGTAGGAAAAATCACCGAATACAATTGTCTTTGCTCCAGCGGCAATGGCAGGCATGAATGCAGACGTCTTAACTGGACGATTGAGGATGGTGTCAGGTGTTCCAGCAGTTACAGAAGGCTGCCAGAGATACTGGCCGTTGTTGTCTTTAAGCTTCCTTATAGCTTTAATTGTCGAATCATTCATAATGAATACTGCGTTCCTGCGGTACGGAGACTTTAGGCTGTAGAACAAGTCCATGATCTCGTCAAGGGTAATGGCTGTCGCACTCGCCGCGGTTACTCCTATTTCTCCACCGCCGTTATCTGCCAAAATACCGGTTGGCTTGCCAGAGCCGTCACCGATAAAGAATGCTTCCTCCTCTTTTGCTCCGATTCGGCGGGCGAACTCTTTGGCAATATACTGTTCAAGGTTAAATACACTATCGTTTAACAATTCCTCTGACACCTTGATCATAGTAGCCAACTTATATGCGCCGATGGATACCTGTGCAAAGGAGTCATCGCTTTCGGGAATCTGACCTTCCTCATCCACCCAGGATGCAGTACCCTTGCTTGCCACCACAGGAATTTTCTTGTCACCGCTGGACGTGGTAATAACATTGGCAATCTGCCTAAAGATATTCTCCTCCTCCAGTGCTTCCACAAGAGTACGCTCAAAGTCGTCGGGAACAAGATATCCACCTTCGGTGTCCTCTCCAATCTGCAGCGCGTTGTGTACGTCATATTTGCGCCTGCCGCGCATCATGTTCCAGAAAGACTGCCTGTACTCATCGCTGGCACGTCCGGTTTTTTCATTGTTGCCAGATATGGAAGTGGGTTTGTCTGTAATAGGAATATTCAACGGTTTTGACAGTTCCAAATCTATGGCAGCCTGACGCTCAAGACGCTCTATTTCTTTGCCCAGCGCAATAACGTCGGCTTCCATTTTTTCATAAGTCGCGGTATCCTCCGGTGAAAGCAGTCCGTCGTTCCCGCGTTTGCTGTCGAGGAAAGCTTTAGCAGCTTCCCATACTTTAGCGCGTTTTTCACGCAGTTCCAGTATTTTGCTCATAATCAAATCCTCCTTAAGGTTTTAATAAAAAAAGCCGCTTTTCAAGCGACTCAATTGGTGTTCCTTTTGGTTTTTCTTTTGGTTTAAGCTTTCGCAGGATGGAATTTGTTACTGCCTGCCTGCTGAAGATCATTCCTCCTGATACTTCAAATTCGGATGGGAATGATTCATCCTCCATAAACAAGATTCCATCAGCAAAGCCAAGTTCCACCGCTTTTCTTGCGTTAAACCAGCTTTCTGCATCCATTAGGTGCGATATTTTTGCCCTGGAAAGTCCGGTTTTCAGTTCATAAGCGTTGATGATGGATTCCTTTATTTCTTCCAGCATTGCGATAGCTTTCTCCATTTCTTCTGTATCACCGATGGCTATCGTCATAGGGTTGTGAATCATCATCATGCTGACTGGTGACATAAAGACGTCACCTCCGGCCATAGCTATGACCGAAGCGGCGCTGGCTGCAATACCGTCAATCTTTACCGTCACTTTGCCTTTGTAATCCATAAGCATGTTGTAAATTTGATTAGCTGCAAATATATCTCCGCCAGGGCTGTTGATCCAGATCGTTATATCACCCTCTCCGGACAACAGCTCTGATTTGAACTGCTTGGGAGTTACTTCGTCTCCCAGCCAGCTTTCTTCAGCTATTGGGCCGTCAATATATAATGTCCGGCTGCCATCATCGTTTTGTATCCAGTTCCAGAAGCGGCGAACCGGTTTTGGTTTTTGCGATTTGTTCAACTTTTGATCCCTCCGTTTCAGCATTGTTTTTGCCTGCAAATGCACCTGCATCGGCAAGCCTGGTCATGTTACCGTTAACAAGATACAGATCTCCGCCCAACTCCGCCGGAATCCGGTTCATGTCCTCAAGCTCGCGGATATCATTTGCGCTCATCCAGCCGTTCTGGCGAGCTACAGCATAACCATTCATGCGGCTTGCATAATCACCGCGCAGAAGGCCATCTACATTGAATTTGACAAAGTATGCCCGCTTCTCTGATGGTAAAAGCAGCGCTTTTTGGAGAGCCTGTTCCCAACGCACCACCCACGGGTCAAGCGTGTATTTAACAAATTCCAGAGATTGCTGTTCGATGTTTGAAAAGCTTGACTTTTCAAGATCTCCAACCATATGGGGAGGTACTCGGAATATCCGAGCAATTTCATTTATCTGAAACTTTCTTGTCTCTAAAAACTGTGCCTGTTCGGGTGGAATGCCGATTGGTTGAAACTTCATTCCCTCTTCCAGAACTGCAATGCGATGAGCATTGGCACTTCCTTGATAAACAGCGTTCCAGCTTTCTCGCACCTTTGCCGGATCCTTTAATACGCCGGGATGTTCCAGAACGCCACCCGGATTTGCTCCGTTGGCAAAAAATGATGCACCATACTCCTCACAGGCAATAGCCATGCCTATGGCGTTCTTGGCCATAGCAATAGGGGAGTATCCTACAAGGCCGTCAAAACCGAGTCCCGGGATGTGAAGAACCTCATCACTTCGTAGGTATATAAGGCCTGCTTTTGGATTAACCCTGCTCTCATCGCTGTCGCGCCGATAAGTGTAAAACAGTTCTCCGTTTGGAGCCCTGTCTACCGTCATTTTGTTTGGCAAAAGTGGATAAAGCGCCAGCACTCGTCCGGAACCGTCCCTAATAATTTGAGCGTAAGCATTTCCCCATAAAAGAAGATGACTCATCAGTGTTTCTCGGAACACGAATGAAGTCATCTCAGGGTTTGGTTCGTCATGGAGCAAATAATAGAGCGGGTGGGTCAACGCTTTTTCTTTGCCACCGTCTTCTTTATAGCGGTACACATGAAGCGGAAGCCCGGCGATGGCTTCTGCAAGTATCCTTACACAGGCATACACTGCCGTTGTCTGCATGGCCGTCCTCTCATTGACAGTCTTTCCGCTGGATGTGCCGCCGAAGAAAAAGCTGTATGCGTTGCCGAACAGGCTGTTTTTCGGCTTATCCCTTGCTTTGAACAAACGGGAAAATACACTCATATAATCAACAGCCCCCTTTCATCATAAATTGATCCGTTGCGTTCATCCCCGTCATGCCTTAACGCGCGGTCAAGCGCCATAATTAACGCTACCGCACCATCTATTCTCTCGGTGGATTTTTCTTTATCCGGCTTAATGTTTCCGGCGGGATCGGTTTTGACATAGATATTGTCCATCATCCACCGCAGTACTGGATTACCACCATGGGCGATGCGTTCTTCCAATGTCAGCTTCATCAACTCTTTTGTAGGCGGCGACATATCCTTGAAACCCTGACCGAATGGAACAACCGTAAACCCCAAAGCCTCGAGGTTTTGCGTCATCTGAATTGCGCCCCAGCGGTCAAAGGCTATTTCCTTAATGTTATATTTCATTCCGAGTTCCTCAATAAAGGTCTCGATAAAACCGTAATGTACCACGTTACCCTCGGTGGTAAATAAAAAGCCCTGCCTCTCCCAGACATCATAAGGCACATGATCTCTCCGCACACGCTGATCAATATTCTCCTCCGGTATCCAGAAAAAAGGTAGAATCTGATATTTATCAGATTCATCAAGCGGTGGAAACACCAGCACAAAGGCGGTAATATCGGTAGTAGATGACAGGTCAAGTCCTCCGTAACAGGTTCTGCCGCGCAATTTTTCTGCATCAACAGGAAACGCACACTTATCCCATTTATCCATTGGCATCCAGCGCACCGATTGCTTCACCCACTGATTTAAGCGGAGCTGACGGAATAAATTTTCCTCTGCAGGATTTTGCTTGGCATTTTCACAAGCCACCCTCAATTTTTCGATGTCAACTGTAATGCCCAGTGACGGGTTAACCTTTCTCCATACCTTTTCACTTGTCCAGTCATCGGTATCGGCTGCGCTGTAGATAACAGGGTAGAAAGTCGGATCTATCTTACGCCCTTGAAGAATATCCTCAGCCTTTTGATGTACTTCCCAGCAGATGGAATTGCGGTCTGTGCCAGCAGTTGTGATCAGGAAAAACAGCGGTTGTTTTCTTGCATCGCCAGATCCGTGAAGCATTACATCATAAAGATCCCTGTTTGGCTGAGCATGAAGTTCGTCAAATACCACACCATGGACGTTTAGGCCATGTTTTGTATATGCCTCCGCTGAAAGCACCTGATAAAAACTGCCTAACGGTTTATAAACCAGCCGCTTCTGTGACAGCATTGGTTTAATTCGAGATTTTAATGCCGGACACTGTTCCACCATATCTACTGCAACGTCGAAAACAATGGATGCCTGCTGACGATCAGACGCACATCCGTAAACCTCGCCGCCATGCTCGAAATCACCGCAGGTAAGATATAAAGCAATTGCCGCTGCAAGTTCGCTCTTACCCTGCTTTTTTGGAATTTCTATATAGGCAGTGTTAAACTGCCTGTATCCATTAGGTTTCAAAATTCCGAATATGTCCCGGACAATCTGTTCCTGCCAGTCAATTAATTCAAAAGGCATTCCATACCATTCACCCTTGGTATGCTTCAGGCAGTTTATAAAAGTAACAGCGGCATCAGCCGCTTCCTTGTCATATCGAGAACCTTCCGCCATAAACTTGGTTGGTTTATATCGTTTTAACTTCCGCAGCTTTGCCGCCTCCTTTCCTAAAATTGAGCAAGAAAAAAGGAACCTCATGGATGAAGTTCCTCTCTAAAGTGGATTTCTATGAAACTTGTTACGTTATAAACGTTATCGTTTGCCTGTCAGGATAAACTCGGCATATTCTTTCTTGTGTTCATTAAGAAATACTACTAATTCATAAAACCCCATTTTATATGCCTCTTCCTGTACTCTTGGCAAGTCAAACATATTACAGGCACCGCTGTCCCGTATGGCCATAATCTGTACCCATGTCCTACACCTCTGACTTCTCTGCCGCTGAAATTGAATCTCTTACCGCTTTATTGAGAAACGAAATATCAAAACCCGCATCTATATAGCCCTGCCGAATCACCTCGTAATAGTAACGACCCGGTGCTCCCAAAGGTCTACCTTCATTCATGATATACACCATTGCGGGTACCCACTGCCCTTTGAAACGTACCTTAACCGTTTCTTTCCGGTATAGATGCGGATAACCTTCATATCTGTCCAGCGCCTTCTCATCATTAGGCATGATTCTCCAAAGCATTACCGGTACACTTTCACCTTTTTGTTTTTCTATTGTCGCTACTGCGCCGCCATTCCCTCCTCTGAATAACAGCCGGTATCCTGTGAGTTTTGCACTCCCCAGCACTTTTGCCGTTGGGCAGCGGTATGCCATCTGCCTTAAGTTCAGATTGCTTCCGTATGCTAAATATATGGTTCCTTTTTCTTTGCTCATCGTATCATCCTCCTTGTATTTACCAAGGCAGAGGCGGAGATCCACCCCTGCGATTGTCTATCTATGCTGCCCGAAACCGCCATGCTGCGTTACCATCAAGGTGTTTGCAAAGATGCTCCCGGCAGTTTTTGAACTCATCACCAATAAGTCCTATGCGGTTGAGATATGTCCGCATGGCAAACTTCTCATTTTCAACCTGTGGTTTCTTGCTGGAAGCGCATTTTTGCGTTAACGCCTGATGGTTTAACGCAAGGGCAAGCACTATGTAGCTTCTAATTTTTCCCGCATGAAGTTCGCTGTTAAAGCCTCGAAGCTCAATTGTCCCATTGCCATTAAAAAAGCTGTGCAGGTTCAAAAAGTGGTACCTGCTATTATGGTAATGGGTGCTTCGGCTTTCGCTGTAACCTTCGTACCAGATGCTCTCAATCGCCGCCATGGTTTTGGGCTTACGCCGATTCATCTTCTCAACCAGTGCCTCATCCATCTTTTTACAAAACCGCATCCTGTCCGGCTCAATCTGCAATGCTTTATAGAAAAGGTCATTCTTGCTGGCGATAATGTTAATATAATTACGGATGCTTCGCGGTGTGTGGTCTGCACCGTCTATATGGATATGAATTCCACAGCTTGTGTTTGCAAAACCTCCAGCCTTGCGAAGCCTCCTTATCAATTCCTGCAGGGTTTCAATGTCCTCGCGGTATGTCAGTATCGGGCTTACCAACTCGACGCTATATTCCCGGCCAGCCGCCACAATCCTGCCGTTTTCCTTTTTCTGAGTCCGGATGCTCCCGTCGCTCATGAATTTCCATATCCGTCCATCCGGTGCAATAACCTTTTGGGTATCGTAATAATCTCCGCTGGATTCAACCCTCCCTCCAAGAAAAGCTGCTGCAGTTTTTGCCGCTTGTTTTCTTGTCATCCCCGTCAATTCTACCTCGATTCCAAATCTCGTTGTAAGCATTGCGCTTTCTCCTCGCTTTCTCTGTGTTTTTTGCCCTTTGGCAGTGTACATTAGGCCATTGAAAACACAGGATAGCAAGGCAATTCTGCGTGAGTTTCCACTGGATTTTGAACAATTTTACACATCTTGAATTGTGTACATTTACAGCTTTCTGATCACATCTATACCATAGGCTACACCCAAAGAAGAACCGCAGTCCCAGTTGATATGAACAGTTCCGATATCATCCACGAAAGATACTGTTCCTTGGTCTCCCGGTTTCAGCTTAGAATACGGATCATCCATGCAGATAAGCTCAACACGTGTACCCGGCGGATACTGCTCTTTAATGCGAAGGACTGTTTCTTTTGAAGGGAAGCCTCTTGCACTCATAGTTCGTCCTCCTCTCCAGGATAATATGCGGCATACTTTGGGTAATCTCTACCATCCGGCATTACCAACACTCCATCAGACCGTCCCCGCTGCTTAACCAGCAGGCAACGCCACACTCCATTCTCATTAACATGACAAAGCCCTTTATTTTCCTCAATGAAAATGCGATCAACACATAGGTCGGCAACGAAGTTATCATAATCAATCTTTGATAGCTCGATAGTTTTTACAACTACAAATCGTTTCCTCGTCTCATACCGATGCGGCACTTTTAAATCCTCTATTCTAAACGGATGCTTGACAAAGAAGGCGGTGCTATGAAAATTATTCATTTTCGTCCACCGCCTTTGCTCTGCCTTTCCGATACGCCCCGTTACCGGACAGCCTTGAAAGTAACACCTTGCGTTCAGTTTTGAAGTTATCACCTATAAACCCCAACCTAAGCAGGAAACAGCGAAAAGCATATTTTTCATTATCTGTTGGTTTTTCTTTTCGTAGTACTCGCTTCTGTAATTTTGCCTGTTCTGCCATCTGCTTTGCCAGCGTTATATAGGTCTGCACTTCATCAGCATTTAAAGTCGCGTTCCAGAAAGGGAAGGAAATCTCATCATTTTCAGCTAAGACTACAAGTTCCCCCTCAATCAACATCGCCTTCTTTATCAATGTCTCTTTGCTGGCCAGCATATTATTTAGGTTTTCAAGGCTAATCGCGCTAAAGCCCTCCAACGAAAGAGTAATTGTCATGGTCCCCTCTGCTGAAAAGCCCTCCACATTCAACGTGTCAATAACTGAACGGATGGTTTTTATTTCATTGAGACTGATTTTCGGTGAGTGAACCACACTGTCCCTGTCAATCGTCCAACTGCCAGCAGATTTTTCGTCTTTAATCTCATACAAAAACTCCGGTGCTCCGGCATAGCGCACCTGGCCTTCAAGGGCTTCAGCTATGACCGAGGCAATGGCTTTTCTCTCCTGACCGACAATCTTCTGTGAAAAGCGAAAGCTGTTATTGCTCATGCCATACACCTCCCCTCAAATAAGCTAAAACATTTTTGATTCCCATAAAAAATCCCACCTTTCCTTTTTGGTGGGGTACATTAACGCTCTGTTTTGAGGGGAAAGCAAGGACATTTTTAATCAATCTGTGTTTCCGCGTAAGGTATTTTTTCACTACCTGTTACCAAGAATACTGAATCTGCGCCAAATTGTGAAACATAGCGCTTTACAATCACATCGCAGTATTTCGAGTCAAGCTCCATCATAAAACAAACCCGCCCGGTCTGCTGTGCCGCAATCATTGTCGTACCAGAACCACCGAACAGGTCAAGAGTTAAATCTCCAATATGGGAACTATTGAGCATTGCCTTTGCTACAAGCGATACCGGCTTCATGGTAGGGTGTTCCTCCGATACTTTAGGACGGGGCATCTCCCAAACATCTGACTGTTTACGGTCTTTAAGCGGGCAAAGGCGTGTTCCTTCAAGCCAACCATACCAGATCGGCTCGTACTGGGTATGATAGTCCTTTCTTGATAGTACCAAGCTGTCTTTTTTCCATATAATTGTGCTCGACCAGTGATACCCTGCCTCCCGCATGACGTTCATCAAACTGCCCCATTCCTGAGCACTCATTACCACATAGGTCATGCATCCGGCTTCAGAAACCTCTTTCATGCATTTAAAAGCGCGCAATAAAAAAGCGCCGAATTCTTCGGTGCTCATATTGTCATTTAGAATTTGTCTTGGCTTCCAGCTTGGATGCCTGGTATCTGAACCGTAATCAACATTCCATGGTGGGTCGGTGAAAATAAATCTCGCCTTTTGTCCGTTCATCAGCTTTTGCACATCTGAAAGCATGGTGCTATCACCGCACATCAGACGGTGGCTGCCAAGTACCCATATGTCGCCCTTTTTGGTAACCGGAGTTTTAATCTCTGCAATTGCCTTTTCTGTATCGAAATTATCCTCTTTGACATTAGCGGTTGTTTTATCACGGAACAACTCATCAATTTCCGAAGCATCAAACCCGGTAAGAGAAACGTCAAAACCATCTTCATTTAAATCCATAAGCAGATCGGTCAAAAGCGGAATATCAAACTCACCACTGATTTTATTCAGCGCGACATTGAGCGCCTTTTCCCGCTGTTCATCCAAATCAACTACAACACAGTCGATCTCCTTATACCCCAAAGCTGTCAATACCTTATATCGCTGATGACCACCGACAATATTCCCGGTGCGTTTATTCCATATGACCGGCTCTACATATCCAAACTCTTCAATAGACCGACGTAATTTTTCATATTCAGGGTCACCAGGCTTTAAATCTTTCCGCGGATTATATTTAGATGGTTTTAGTTTTTCTGTTGGTATTTTCAGTATATCCATAAATCTTAACCCTCCAGTTTGACGGCTTTTTCGCCGGTGAATTCCTCCCAGCGCTTAACAGCTAAATCACAGTAAACAGGGGATAACTCCATTGCGTAGCATTTACGCTCGGTCTGTTCAGCCGCAATTATAGTAGTTCCACTACCAGAGAACGGCTCAAGCACAATACCTCCTTTGTCGCTGTGCATTTTGATGCACCGCCATGGAAGCTCCACAGGGAACATTGCAGGATGCTCCTTGTTTGCCCGTACAGTGGTCATCTCCCATATCCCAGCATAACCCCATTTCTTGCGTTCTTCCTTTGTAAGCCGTTTCACAAATTTATAACTGTGTCCCGCAAAGGCTGAAAGCCATACATATTCCTGATCGTTATATTCCTCAACTTCTCCTTTATTGCTGAAGGCTGAAATATACTCATACTGCTGAACCGGCTTGTTTGAGACAAGATGATAAGGTCCTACACCGAAATTTTGCCCTTGTTTCTTCCAAATGCGGATCCAGATAGGGCGGTAACCGTTGTCCAAGAACATATTCACGCTGTAAACACTGGTGGGTTCAATAAACTGAGAGCCGGTGGCATAGAGATCACCTAAGTTCCAGCAGACAATATCTGCATACCTGCACAGGTTTCTAATCACTGGGCGTACTGTCTCGAACCATGGCTCAATCCCGGCTTTTTCATATTCTTTGCCTACCCCATATGGAGGGGAAGTCACTGCCATCTGTGCGTGACACCCTTTCATCAACTTCTCAAAATCCTCATCCTTAGTAGAGTCGCCGCACATCAAGCGATGATTCCCGAGAAGCCAGATATCGCCCCGCTTCGTTACAGGCTCGCGCTGCACAATTTCCCCATGCGCTTTATCTATGTCAAAGCTGTCTTGTATCGCCTCTTTGGAGTACCATCGGTTAAGCAGTTCGTCTATTTCAGAAGCGTCAAACCCTGTAAGCGAAACATCAAATGCACCTGCGTCCAACTCAGCCATCAGTTCAGCCAGTTTATTCTCGTCCCACTCTCCCTGAATCTTATTAAGAGCAAGATTGAGCGCTTTTTCCCTCTGGGGGTCAAGATCTACAACGACGCAATCTATCTCTGTCTGTCCCAAGTCCAGCAAGACCTTTAAGCGTTGATGCCCGCCTACCACATTACCTGTTTTTTTGTTCCAGATAACAGGCTCCACATAGCCAAATTCCTCTATTGACCGTTTTAGCTTTTCATATTCCTTATCGCCGGGCTTTAAGTCTTTGCGGGGATTGTATGCTGCAGGATTTAAAAGCCCGGCTCTGATTTTCTGTATGTTCAAATCAACCACCCCTCCTGGCTGTCAAGAGTTTTTCCATAACATCGTCGTGGGGAGTGGCCCCTTTGTATTCGGTAGCACAGTTTTCCCGCACAACTTGATAAATCTGATACCACAGGTTATTGGCCTGCTTCATGAAGCTTTGACTCATAGCCACATAAGGTGACGGGATGGCATTGCCAGTCGTCGGATGCTTGGCAAGAAAGCCAAATTCAGTGATACATTCCTCGCACTGGATCCACCGCGCCACACTCTGGGCATATTGCTCTATAAGCTGCGCAGGGATAAGGTGAACACACCTGCGTTCCTTAAGCCACTGCCATGTTTTTTCGTATATTTCCACCGCCAGTGTTGTTTTTCCGTTCTTCTGCTTTGCAGCAAGATAATCCCTCGGTGGCGGCATGCTCTCTCCTTCCAGTTCCGCAGCATCCGTAAACTCCATTACCGTGAGCTTTCGTCTGCCGGGATTTCCTTCCAAAATCTTATCCGCCAGAGGCTTTTTCTTCTGTCCTGCACCGATACGTGCCCCGCCGCGGTTGGTACCGTCCTTTGCCATACACATCACTTCGATTCATGTAAAAATAAACAGGGGATATACCCCGTTTGAAACTGCGATTTTTCGAGCGTGACCCCCCGCCCGTTGCACAAAACTGCTTCACCAGAGATTTTGACCCCCCTACCGTCTTGCCCATCTCTCCCCTTCGCGGGCAGTGATCGATGAGTGACATTGTTTGCACAGACTCATAAGGTTATTGTCTGCATTGGTTCCGCCTTTGGATAAAGGGATAATATGATGTACCTCTTCGGCTGGTGTAAGCCTTCCGTACTTTTGGCACTCCTCACAAAGCGGATGCTCTGAGATATATCTGTTCCTGATGCGTTTCCATCTCCGGCCATAGCGTTTTCTTGTTTGGGGATCTCGTTCGTTTTTGTTGTAATAAGCATCCACTTGCCTTTGATGCATGTCACAGTACCTTCCGTCCGTCAGTTCAGGACAGCCGGGAAAGGAGCAAGGCCTTTTTGGTTTTCTTGGCATCTGGCCACCTCCTTTACGGGTATAAAAAAAGCCCTCACAGGTTCATCCCATGAAGGCTTATTCATAACTTTTCACAATACCATTATATTTGGATTTATAATGAATTTCATCTCATAAAAATCTCATCTTGAACACTGAATAGCATATTTGTTATTTACCCATGGCATCCTACCATTATAATATTTATCCGAAATATACCGCTGCATATCGGGTGGTAAAGCTGCAAGCAAAAGATAAGCCTTTTTCCTATCTTCCTCTAACTCCTGGGGGCTTTTATAGAAGGAACATTTATCTTGCAAGCACTTGTGTACAGTCAGGATATTGCAGCCATTCCTTCCGTTACTGCCAAAACAATTATCGTACATCTTTCCTCACTCCTGTTTTATGGCATAAAAAAAGCCCCGAAGGGCTTATGCGTTTTAAATGTCATTTTTTCACGATATCATTATATATGGGATACCTGTGTTTTACATCTCATAAAAATCTCATGCATAATTGACTTCTTTCTATGCACACTATAAAATATTTATATAATCAAATTCTTTGAAAGCATTTCGCAAAGTATTGACAAATCATGTGCCATGGTGTAATATAATACTAACAAATCCCACAGGCCTCTGTCGTTGACATGCACACTTAGTGGGCTTTTTGCATTTAAGGAGAAAAATATGGATACCGTAAAACCATTCTTATCAATTGATGATCAGATAAAGTTATTGAAAAAGAGGAAACTGACTATTAACGATGATCAATATGAAAAAGCGAAAGAGTTTCTGTTAAACAACAACTATTATCGAATAAGCGGATACTCTTTAACGCTACGTCAAAACGATACTTTTTTTGAGAGTGCTTCATTAGAAACATTGATACAAATATATGAAGCCGATCGACGTATGCGACATATAATGTTATCGGTTATTGAAGCAGTTGAAGTTCGAATAAAATCAATGATTGCTTACTTCCATAGCGAAAAATATGGCCCTTTAGGTTATCTAGATATAAATAATTTCTGCTGTACTAATAACGGTAAAATCGATCTACCGATAATTGAAAATTACCTTTACATAGCGAGAAAAGCTGATAATCAAAAAAATGCAATGACTGAATCAGAATTGTTTCTAAAACATCATAAAGAAAATAAAAATGATATTATACCATTTTGGGTTTATGTCGAGGTTCTCACTATATCTGATGCCTCTAAACTATATACGATTTTAGACGAAGAATTGCGAAAAACTATAGCTCTCCATTTGGGCTTTACATCGAATAATAGACATAAGATAGTTGAAAATTTATTACATTGTATTACCATTCTGAGAAATATTTGTGCGCACGGTGGACGCTTGTACAACCGTCTATTTACTAGAAAACCTTGGCTTTCAAAAAAGGAAAAAAACCTTCTCCGAGTCGAAAACGGTCATAAAGTTTACGATAAATTGTTTTCATACATATTAGTACTTAAATCAATCACTCTTCCTCAAGACTTTAAGCTTGTTGTTGAACACATAACTCAGATAAAAGAACAATATCCTTTGGTTGACTTTAAGCATTATGGATTCCCCGAAAATTGGCAAGAAATACTGTAATAAATTCATACTAACAAAGCATATTAATAAATAACAGATCCTACGAGCTTATTTTAAGCGCAATACAGTAGGCCATTAAAAATACCCACTTAGGTAGTTCGTTCTATCTAAGTGGGTTTCCTATTTAACATGCAGCTAATGTTATCTTAAACTACTTCCCGTATAAAAGCAGTGCCAGATGATTAAGTGCCTTGTCCTTCCTACGGTACACCTGTGCTCTTTCAAGAAACAGCTTCTCTCCGATGTTTGCTACAGCTTCTGTCTTGCTCACATCATTAACAAAAAATTCTGTCAGTATATACTGTTCTTCCTCCGACAGGGCTTCCCAAGCAGGCTTGAACCACTCCATATATTCTAATGCTCGTCTGTAACGTTCTTTCAACACATCAATCTCGTCAAGGCTAGCAGCAAGGCGTTCTTCGCCACTTTTGGGATTGTGTTTGCCCGGAACTCCGGTAATCTTTGCACTGTGAGGGCTTGTCATACGGGTTTCAACTTCATATATATCCTCATCACTGTGTTCAATAATGTACTGCATGCTGCTGTAATCTTTCAAAGCTTCAACAGCAGCTGCTTTTTTATCTAAATACTGCCATGCAATCAGCATATCGCACCTCCAAAAAATCAAGATAAAAAACCTTGATCTTTGAAGCAGTGTGCTTTTTTGCGTTGCTTTGCAGTGCTTGTTTCCTTGTTCGTTATGTCTTCGTTCTTTATAGAAGGCCATGCTTTTCCAGAATAGCCTTCACCTCATCTACCGAATGGACAACCGTTGCCACTCCTCCGGCATTGAGGATTTTCCTTATAGTTGCTTCCTGCAGTTTTGTTGTCTTTCCCGATGGGGTTTTTACTTCAAAAGCTATAAACCGCCCATTTACACAGGCAATAATGTCTGGTATTCCCGCTGTCCCGTACATACCACCATGTTCCTTCCAACAGAAACACCCTGGTACTGTCTTTAAGTACCGCAGTACTTTAGTCACAATACTTTTTTCAGACATAACCGCTCATCCTCCAAAAATGTTACCTTTTTCCCTCTTATAACCTCGTAACATCCAAAAAGGGCATCTCATAAATCAGCTTCCCAAGCGCTTTTCAGGATTTTGTTACCTTGTTACCTCTTTTTGGGGTAGGTGTATACACAAATATTTTTATTTTTATATTTTTTAGTCTTAAAAAGCAATGGTACTTTCGCGCGTATATATAGAGTTGAGGTAACAAAGGTAACATCGGTAACAAGTGGCTATTCATCATCGTTTCGGGTGTTACCTTTTTGTTACCTTGTTACCTTTTTCAATACTAAAGAGGCTCAATATCTGTGATTTCAAAGCCGCTCACATCGCATCGCTCTTTCAGTATCGAGAAATCAAGAGCCCACGCTTTTTTTGTTTCATTCCCGAAACGCATCGTTTTATTGCTCTCTATAAAAAAGTCACTTTGCCTCAATTGCTTCAGAAACTGGTTATATGGAAGACATTCACCTGTGATTGCATAATCGCGTCTGTACTTGGTATAGCGGTCATATACATCACAGAAACGAATCCCGATAACCTTGCCATCTTTATCAAAAGTGTAGTCTTGATTCGGAGCCAGTTTCATCCGGGCCATGATTTCCAGCGTCTGTTCTACAATGGTCTTGTTATTGCTGCCGCCATCCAGCAAGTACTCCTGCACACCATTTTGAAGATATCGAATACATGTCCTTTTGTTAATGGGAAACACTTCAGACCATGTAACATTAAGGAATTCACATAGTTTGTTTACTAGGCTCAGTCCGGCATAGCAACAGGCGAGATTATTGACGATACGAGATGGAAACTCATCAGATATCTCTGACTTTGCTTCCTCATACCACTTCTCTGCCTCAGCAACCGATACTCTGAGTGCTATATCCAGCAGGCTCCGACCGAAGCTGCCAAGCAGATCCGCTTTTGCACACAGCTTATAAAATGCTTGTCTATGGCTGGCTGGTTTTAAGTCCTTCTTGCTGAATAGCAATTCTATGCTCCGTTCTCTGATGGCCGCTTCATCCGGCGATTCCTCACCAGCTACAATAATAGGTGCCAACAGTTCATAAGTAACAGCACTTTGATCCGCCCTACCGCGGACACCTTCATGGCCGTCATATGCATCTCGAAGATGGTTGTATAAGGCATTTAGCCTTAACTTGTCTATCTTTGAAGGCTTGAACTCATCCATCAACTGCGGTATCAGATTCGATGATGCAGATTCCTTCATCAGTGTAAATGCAGTAACCTGTGTAGCCGCGCGGATTTTACTGCACGAAAATACCGGCAGAATAACCCGCTCCAATGTATTACTTTTTCCGCTGCCTTGTTCTCCGACAAGCAATAAATGAGGAAACTTGATACCTGATTTTTTTAGATGTGGTTTGATAAAGCACCCGGCCACCCAGGCCATTACTGATACCGTTTTTATGGGTTCGTTATAGCTGAGGAGCCATTCACCAAGCATAATAAGCTGTTCCTTTGTCAATGGCTCAAAGATTAGGATATCGGTTGTTATGCTTTTATACTTATCAAGCTGCACGATATCTTCAACAATGTTGCCTCCGGCTTCAATGGCACCATCCGTTGAAACATATACCATCCGCCCGCCATGCTCATAAATCCCAAGAGCCTTGACCCCTGTTTTCCTTACCCACTCCATTTCGGATATATAACCTTTCAGCAGTTCCAAATCTCCTTCTGAGCCAAAATAGCCTAAGGATATTGTCCGGCGGTTCAAGATATTTTTAAACTTTTGGATGTTATTGAAGTCGGTAGTCATAAATGTCTGGCGGTATATTTCATCACGTATTGTAATAAGATCAGCAGTCATTTGCGTTTCATCTTCTGATACAATCATCTCCACCGGCTGAATGATAAAGTTTGTTATAGGATACACACTTTCGCCTCTGGTGCGGTAATACCTGCCCTCATGTTCAAAGATAACTGACTCGCTTTCGCGGCTGTATACGTTCTCTGTGACTTCAATGGCCTTATCCAGTGTCTCCTGCCCATATGTTGCTCCACTTGCATGATGTACCGTATCCCACTTTTCCCGGAATAACCCGGAATTTCTAAACAGCCTGTCCATCTGCTCTTTGTTTTTGCCTGACCAGAAAGCCAGCATACAGCAAAGAGCAAGGTCGGCTTCGGACTGGCTCGGATACCCTGCTTCCTGCCATTTTCCTTCCCATAGCAGATTAAATTCCTTATGGTTTTCGGCTGTCCGGGCTTTCTCCAGAATTTCTTCGTCTGTAAGCGGCTCTAGCTTAACCACCTTACGGTCTTTCTTGCTTTTTCCTCTCCGCTTTTTACTTTTGATATAATTCTCATGTATCCAGGCCAGTGCCCCGTTATCTTCAGCAATGTAATCAGGAGTCCCTGGCAGTCGTTCGCCAGTCATTGTGAAGTATCTGCTGTGGGCATACATTTCAACGCCGGTTTTAGTGTTTTTATTGCCCTTGGCGGGCATCTCCCCTTTATAGAAAATATGAAGCCCAGTTCCTGAAGGGCTGATTTCCGTATAGGACGGAAACCGCTCAAGGATATCCTTGGCGGTATCGCTTAATTCCCCAGTGTTTTTGTCGCGGCAGTGATCTATGTCTATCCCTACTAAACCTCCGCTTTTTGCGAATACAAAACCTAATCCGGTATAGAGATATTGTTCTTTTGCCGCAATCGCATCGTCAAGGGTCGACCAGTCGTTTGGGTTAGTGCTTGAGGCTTTTCTACCGGTTAAGGGATTGTAAGGGATTTTACTGTCTCTTCCGTCCTTTGTGTTTGGTTCCAAACGCCAGCAGATCCATTGCTTCCGGTTTGCCAATTCTTTAGGGAATGAGATGCTCACTTACACTGCACCTCCTCGCATCGTTCATTAAAATACCGGATCGGAATGCTGCGCTGCTTTGCCTTTTCAATCTCAATGGACATCCCTTTGGTAATTTTTCTGCCAAATACCCACACTTCTGAGCACTTTGACATCAATACCATGCCAAAGTACAAGCCCAGATTTCGCATTTGTTCATCATCGTCGTCCATAAACTGCGGAAACAAGAGGTGCGGAGCAATAGGTATGCAATTCCTGCTCACTGCAAAGCGGCAGTACCCCTGAGCCTTACGGATATTACGTTCTTTATCACCAGCATATTGGCTGCAGATAAATACCATCGGTCTGTAAGGCGCTTTCCTGGCCTCTCGCTCAATCCTAAGCAGTGCTTCATAAGGTGTGGGGTCGTAATATCCTTCCGCGTTAAACTTGCTGATACTCATGGTATTACCCCCTGCCTATGCGCTTTTTTGTTCACGTTCGATTACAGGCAATATACCTTTCTTGTTTTTAAGAAGGTCATAGATAAATAGCCTTCCTTTTTGTGTCCAATATGTGTGCATTACGCTTCTTTCTGCATCAATAGCATGAGTCTTGGACTGCGTGTATCCTTGATCGGCGTACTCCTGATATAAAAGCCAGCAGTTTCCCATTTTGTACTGTACTCCAAGCTCATGAAGCAGCTTATTGAAAGCGCGGCCAGACATTCCGTAATCCTTGGCAATCTTGCTGATCGGCACAAGGCTTTTATTTTGCAATATGAGATCATAATAGCTCGCCTTGGGCTTTAGCTCGCTGATAATCTGTTTATTCTTTGCATTTTCTATTTCTAAAGATTTCCGTCTGTCGCGTTCTGCCTTTAGTTCAGAGAAAATCCTGATACCATACTCCGGATTAGAAATCATCTCTTCGATAACTTTATCTGTAGCATAAACTCCATATTTTCTGATCGTGGGCAGCACTTCATCAAAGACCCATTTCTCAAAGCGTTCAGCTGCAGGAAGTTGGGATTTAACTATCAACCGGAACAAATCACCTTCGGGAATATAATTAATGTTGATGGTTCTTTCAGGACTTTGTGGATGAGGTACCTCACGTTTTGTTAGGTACTCGCAATGATCTATTACTGCCTTATGTGGGTTACTATATCCCAGCATCCTCGCACAATCTGTCGCAGGGAAGTATTCCTTCCCATCAATAACGAGTACTTTAAGTTCTCCAAATTCTGTATTCTTAAAAACCTGTAAGTTATTCATAACATCAATCCTCCATTTCTTTCATTTCTCCAAAATTTCTCCCTACCGAGGCCTCTGCAACAATAGGTATATCAAATTCAGGGAAGGGTTGCGTTTCCATACACTCTTTTATAAAAGCAACTGCTTCGTCCACCTTGCCTTCCGGTAATTCAAAAACCAGCTCGTCATGTATCTGCAGTATAGGTTTCAGCCAAAGCCTTTCGGGAAGTCCACTGATGATGCGCCCACAGGCAAGCTTTAGAATATCTGCCGCTGTACCTTGAATAGGTGTATTTAATGCGCACCGCTCGGCAAATGACTTCTTGCCCCAATCTGATGACCGAATTCCCAGCAAGTATCTTCGCCTGCCCAGCCATGTTTCTGAATAGCAGCTTACAGCAGCCCACTTTTTTACCTCATCCTGCCATTTGGCAAGACCGGGGTATCCGGATTTCAGGTTTTGAATGATGGTCTCACATTCGGACAAAGTTGGGTTCAGCCCTGCTTTAAATTTAAGTGTCCTCTGTAAGCCAGTAGGAAACAGGCCATAGAACACACCGAAATTGCAGTTCTTTGCAATGGTTCTGCGCTCTTTATAATGTGGAGCATTTTTGTCTGCTGCCTCTTCAAAAGGAATGCGGTAAATAACAGAAGTAGTCTGAGCATGGATATCACCGCCAGTACGATAGGTTTCCAGCATACGTTTGTCCCTGCAATAAAATGCTCCGACGCGCAGTTCTATCTGTGAAAAGTCAAGGGATAAAAGAACCTCTCCGTCCGGTGCAATGATAAAATTCCGTACGCCTATTGGGTCATTGTCTTTCTGCGGACAATTCTGCATATTCGGGTTTCTTGACGCAAATCTGCCTGTCTCTGTACCCAGCGGCATAAGGTCCGGATGAATCCTGCCGGTATCCTCATCAATAAATCGAAGATAACCGTCTATATAGGTGGATTTGAGTTTGCCCCATTTGCGGTACTCTTGCACCAGATCAAATAAGCGAGCAAGTTCAGGCCTGTTGGATTCACACCATTCTTTTAATAGGATCATGGTTTCATCATCGGCAGCTTCCTGATGTTTTGCGGTCGTTTTCATTACCGGAAGACCGAGATCCACAAAAAGATATTTTTTAAATGCTGAAGTTGAAGCATTTGCCCCAATCTCTACATTGCCGATAATTCCGGCAATCTCTTTTCTGATACTGACAATCTTTTCTGCGGCTTCCGCTTGTTTCTTCAGCATGGCTGACTTATCCGCCAATATGCCGTTATACTTCATTATCCCGACATATACTGATGTAGGCGATTCTACCTCTTCCACAATAGTTCTGTGTTTGGGTAAAAATCTATCAAACCACTGATTGAAAACATGATACAAGCGAAGAGTGTAGTCGCTGTCAGCACAAGCGTAGCGGACAGTCTTCTCATCCTGAGGGTTCAATTCATCGAAAAACCGACCTTCAGTAACCGTTGAGAATTCTGTCATTTCTGCTTTGCAGAGTGCAGGCGCAAGCGTTTTAAGTCCGCTGTCAGCAAGACTTCTGAACTCCCACTTTCTTTTTAATGTAAGTTGTGATGCTGCAATCGTGTCATAGCAAGGCTTTTGAAGGACGATACCTCTTGCGTAAAGGAACATAGACTCAAAAGCCAGATTATGAGCAACTTTTATTACATCTTTTGATTCGAATAGTAATTTCAGATAATCCCATATTGCCGCCTGGTTCTCTGCATTTCGCCCGCTACGATGTTTAAGTGGAACATATATAGCAGTCCCTTCTGATACTGAAAAACTGATCCCTGTAATATCTGCTTTATGAGCATCCAGAGCTGCACTTTTATCGTTCCTCCATTTATCGCGGGGTGACGTTTCAAAGTCGAAAGCAAATAGAACAGTGTTTTTCAGATACTCTTTTATTTCAGACAGCATATAAACACATTTGTACCCCATGCGGTTCTCCTTTCCGCCCTATCGGAGATGGAAGTTACTCTCCGATAGGGCCTTTAATCACTTAAGCGGCTCAGTAATTTCACCTGATTCAAGGTCTACATTTATTACCTCTTCACCGGCAGGTTCAGTGTCATGGCCGACTCGGGTACTAAATGCTTTGACCTGCTCGGAAAGCTTGGATATCAACGCATATTCGTCAGCGGTCAGATCCCGATCTACAGCAAACTGAGCCTGTGAATAGGTGATACCGCTTGAATTGGTCGCCTTTTTCAATGAAAAGCGGGTAACTACGCTGTTCGATTTTTTACCTTTAGAAAGCAGCCTTTTGATGTAGCGGGAAAACTCTTTCAACGATCCTGTTGGCAATGAGAGTATCAACGGGAAAATCTCCCCTTCACGCAGTACATATATCCTGCGGCGGTTCTTGCAAGCTTTGCTGCCGTTTTCCCCCGAACCGAACTGATTATATGGGCATTTGGCACAGCTTCCTCCGGGGTCTCCTTCGCCGGTTATACCATCAAAGCTTCCGCAATCCGGTGGGTTACTGCCTCCGGTATACTTGTCCTTGTAGTATGCATAAAGTGGATGATGATAAAGAATTACCGCTGAGAATTCTTTGACAGTATCAGGTTCTCCGGGATTTTCCCCGGGTACTTCGAATACTGTGCTGCCTGCGGACGGGATTTTTATGCGTTCAAAAGTCATGTCAAGACCGTCAAGTTCTGATGCCATTGCCTCGTCAAGATTGAAATCAGCGAGCTGAAGAAAACCTGTATTTTCGTTAATAGTTACGAGTTCATTGTTTTTCATGCTTTTATACCTCCGTAAATATGAATTTGAAATGTAATCTATATCATTGTTCTTTGAAGCATTGTTCTTCGAACAGTTATTCCTTGAACATTGATATTGGAGCATTGCTTTCTGAAGCTATTTACCTTGCTGCTTTCCGCACAGTTACTGTTGTCTTTTCGAAGACATTCACAAGGCCTTTCAGCCAGTCCGGAAGCTCGTCCCCATTCTCCGCAATCTGTTCTTTAACAAATGCTGACAGGGAATTTGTATTGACTGTTTCATAGATGAGTTCTCCAAAGCCTTTACTGCGTAGTGCGTCAAACAGTTCCTCCTTCATACCTGCGGCAGCACTGGCTCTTGTTGTCGTTGAAAGGCAGAACATTGTTCCTGCTCTTGTGAAGTTTTGCGTCTCACTGCTGATCATCAGCTCAGACAGGCGGTATTCAACATCGTCAATCTCTGCATTAATGCTTTTCAGTTCCTCTTCCGCGGCCTTTTTTGCATCGCGAAGCTCCTTAAGACGGTCAGCAAGTTCAAACATCGCATTATCGCTCATAGCTTTCACCTCCCTCTGGGGCAAAAGGATTTGCTCCTTTGCGGTAGTCGTCTATCAGCATTTTTGCAAGATCTGCCTTATTGCGTAGGGCAGTCAGGATTTTTGAATCCACAGTACCCTTGGCAATAAGGTAGATATATGTGCAGCCATTCTTCTGTCCAACTCTATGGATGCGGGCCTTTGTCTGCTCGAAATTCGACATGGAATAATCAAGGGAGTAAAATACCATTGTGCTTGCAGCAGTCAGCGTAATACCGAGTCCAGCGGTTGCAATCTGGCCTACAAACACCATGCAGTCGGGATCACATTGAAACCGGTTTACTTGTTCTTGGCGATCCTTAGTCGCACCATAAATACACGCATAGCCGATGTTCTTCTTCTCCAGCAACCTGCATATGGCATGAATTTCAGGGATAAACCTTGCTATAACAACCAGCTTATGTCCTTCTTGAATACTGCTTTCAAGGATATCTTCAAGAGCTTTCAACTTGGCATCGCTGACTTGCTCGATTTTCCCACCGTCATCGCTTCCGATGAAGCCGCCGGTTAATTGCGAAAGACGAAGCAAGCGTGTCAGTATGTTTGTAGCTGTTACTTCTCCTGCTGACAGCTCAGTATAGCTTTGTTTGACAAGCTCTTTATATTTCTTTAAAGTGACAGGCTCAAGCTCAATATGGCGAATAATATCGGTGGTTTCCGGCAAATCCAGGCACTCCGCTTTGGTCGCCCGGAATGCAATGCTGTGAATCCTTTTCATCAAATCCTGTTCCATTGATTTTTTCAGCACTGGCGTATGGTTGCCATAGCCAACCATGTTGAAATACCGGTTTCGGAATGCATAAAAGCTGTTGCCAAAGATGCGTGGATCGAGAAATTTATACTGGCTGAATACATCTATGGCTTTGTTGGTTATAACCGTTCCTGTCAACAAGAGCCGATACCGGGCAAGCAAGCCCAATCGGTGCATAGCTTTTGAAACCGCTGTATTATGAGTTTTAATTTTGTGTCCTTCATCGGCGATGATAAGGTCAGGATGCCAGTTTGCCAGTTCCTTTTCCATTCGCCATGCTGATTCATAGTTGACTACCACCACATGGACACCTTCGCCAGTTAAAAATCTTAGCTGTTGGATTTTCTTTTGAATCGTGCCATTAAGGACTATAAGCTGATATGGGAAATCTGCGAACCGTTTAAACTCGTCTTCCCACACTCCAAGAATGGAAAGCGGTGCAACAATCAGCACACGTTTTATTCTTCCTGCAGCAAGCAATGCTCCTATAATAGCGATTGAGACAAGAGTTTTCCCGGTGCTGTTCAGCCCATTTCCATCAGGAGCGCTGCACCCCATCCGGAAATGGCAGAAACACCACCACCCTTCAAAAGCCCAAATAGACTGCAGATGAAATTGAAAGCACGAATCTGATGCTTGTATGGTCTGCCCTTTATGGGCATTGGAATAATTTCTTCGCGTTTAGAATGCATCAAGATCATCTACCTCCGAAACTTCGCGGATATCGACAGACTTTACACTGTTACCAGGAACAATAATCGTTACTCTCTGTTTTCTCCCCAGCAGATATTGCAAAAACCTTTCTCGTAGAGTGACATTGCGACATTTCACAATACCTAAATCTCTGTCATTATCCGAGATATTGATTTTGAGTTTGTGTTTCATATGCTCTTTTCACCTCATCTTTCTTAGGACTGATGTTTTGGCCCTCACTGTTAGGCCACGAAAACAGTAAAAGTAAACCCCATAACTCAAAATTTTTTTAGTTTTTCATGGATCTTTTTCATGCGGTTCGTAATAGCCATCTTACTGACCCCTTCTTCTCGTGCTATTGAAGCAAGGGATTCATTATTGAAGTACACCCTTCGTACCAGTTCTTTTTGCTGTGGGAGAAGACTATCGATGGCTTTTAGCAATGTCTCATTTTCTTGAGTTCTTATGTACTCTGCGGCAATGTCGGTATTGCTTGCGAAAATCTCTCCCTCATATTTCATTGCATCAAGTGATGTATGTCGGCGAGTCTCTTTATGGTTAATGTTGTATTCCTGGCGGTCAAGTTCGACCAGAATTTCTCCCCACTCTTCAGACACTTCAATTTCAATGGTTTCAGTATTAAAGTGATATTTGATTTTCATTTGACTCGGCTCCTTGAATTTCGAATCTTTGAAATCCGCAGAGCCAACGTCTTTTTATCCGCAAAGCAGAAAGACGGGCAGGAAACACTCTTTAGTGTTAAACCTGTCCGTCTAGCGGCTCTGCGGGTAATAATTTAAGTTGTTTAGGATTTTGGTCTTTGATTAATAACAGTCAATGATCCATCTGAGTTGAATTTCAATATTGTTTTATAACCCTTGTGTACTATTTCTACAGTCTTTGATCTTTCATCTACACAGCAGACTAACTTTCCATTTGCATTTCTAATCTTTGTCATTCAATCTCCTCCAAAAAATAGATAGCAGAGATGTGAGACTTGTCCTCATCTCTGCTATCTATTCTAAGTAAGCACAAATAGTAAGTGAATTTATTAAAATTCATATTACTATTTTCATAAATTATATATTTTATTATTGTAAATATTGCTTTTATCAGTTATAATTATATAAGATATTATTATATAAATTACTACTTTGTTCTACTTTATAAACTTATTATTTAATAGCTTATTTTAAAGTAATAAGGAGAATAAAATGGACAACCCAAAAGAGAAATTTTTAGTTATGACGAATAATCTATTTACCTTCGATAGTTACTCATGTGACTGTGTAACAGATATTGAAAACATTAGACCAGGAGAAGTAAAGAAAACGCTAAAGATACAGGGCTTAGCAGATCAGCCAATTCGTTTTGCATTTGCACCAGATAAGGGTATGGTACGTTTAGCAAAATCGGGTTCTATTGATAGCGATCGTATATTAACACAATTATTATCACTTCCAGAAAACAACATAGATAAACTATTTGAGTTTTTCAAAGATTATGGTTTCTTTTTTCCTATAAGCACTGATGAATACGAAGCTATTGATATTTTTTCATTATTTGATTTAGTGAATCGTATAAAAGCTGTTGTTTTCTTAATGAATGAGCTAGGTGATGTAAAAAAAGATTATAAAAAAATGTTAAGCATGGTTTTATATCTTCAACTAAAGCCGCCAATACAATTATCTTTCCATTGCTTTCAACAACCATATGTCACTTGCCAACACCAGCTATATTACGAAATAGAAAGAGCATCAGATTTGCCTCAGATTAACAATCCATATGAAGAATTTAACAGTGATTTTTATACGATTGTTGATACAATATATCCCCCATCGTATCAGTTAGATATCGAAGAGTATACCAATATAGTAAATGGGTATGATAAAGATACACCAGGAGCAACCCAGTCTCAGTTTTATAAGAATGTTACACGCTTATATCGAAATGCTCCTAATTTATCTTATGAGTTACGTCTTATGATTGATTTTCTTTTCCATTATCAAAAAAATATTGGAATCATTAAGAGTTTTGATGATTTCGGAAAAGTTGAGTATTATGATACTGACGAGAACATCCGCATACGTTATAATTTAAATTTTGATGATAAAATGAAAAAAGCATTGATTGAAATTGCAAAAATAACAATCAGTGAGGAACTGGAGTATAACCTTCAAGGTATATATCCTCGCTATGATGTTAAAACCATGTCTCCTTCCTGGGCAATTTCTGATATGTTAACAGGAATATATTTCTCTATATTTTATATGAGACCCGGCTTAGAACTATATCGTAAATGTGAAAACCCTAACTGTGATAGATGGTTCTTAGTTAAAACTACATCCACTAAGAAAAAATATTGTTCCTCATCATGTAGTAATTCCATGGCACAAAGAAACCATCGAAAGCGAAAGAAAGAATTAGAAAAAATAAACCCCTGAACCATTTTATTTAGGTCAGGGGTTTATTTTTTTAAACTACAGCTGAGATGCTATCCGTTGGTAATGCACCCTTATTCCGTTCAAAAGCACTTTCAATAGATTTTGCCAACTGCATAATTTGATTTTCTGTTTTACCGATATAATGATGCATTAAATAATGGATATCGACGACAATTCCTTGCACTCTCTCATACTTATGCCCTTTTGTTTTCCAGTCTCCTGTAGCTTCACCAATATTTAAAAATATTTCATTTGAGTTGAATAAATTATCTTTTGCGTTATATGGCATAATGAATGCATTGAATACCGGCACATCTTCGCCATATTTTTCTTTAAACTTCTGCTGTGTATATATGTATTCGCCATATGTAATTTGCTTATTTATTGATGAAGATTCTGGTAAATCGTTAGGATCCCCGGTGATACCAAAACGATAGTATTTTGCATCTAACACGTATATTTTTCCATCATATAACATTATAGTATCGGGTTCCAAAGCAGCATTGATTCTCTTTTTTCCTGTTCTAAGTAACCATCTGGTTCTAGGGAAATAGTACTGTTTATCCTTTATTCCAAACACTCTGTCAATAAGTTTCTCCCATACATATTCAAAACGATCTGTACCGAAATAAAACTGTTTCTGATTAGGTTGCTCATCCAAATACTCTATCATGGAAATCATTGCTGAGAAAAGCCTTTTATCTCTATCATTATATGTATTAGCCATTTTTTCATACAACACTGATAAAAACATTTTATCATCTCTTTGCAATAATGGCTTCTCAGGTAGGTACGGAGTAAACAGCCATCCCAATTTAGAAAAACTCTCATAAACGCAATACTTGTGTATTTGAGTAATCAAATTCTTATCATTTGGAGACGAGACCCTTACAGTATACTTAGTATAAATAGGAGAACCATTAGCTTGAATTAACGAACGCTGTCTTTTTATTGTTCTTGGCCAGTCTATTTTTCCTCGGTCGTTTGTTTTATACTTTGGTTCCTTTTCAGTATAATATCCATTTTGCTCCATGAAGTAATTAATTATTTCCAAATAAGCATTAATAGGGAAGTCCACTGATTGAGGTGCTTCAAATTTCTTCATGGGAAGAATTCTGTCATCTCGGCTTGTAAATTCAGCTAAGACTGAGAAAAGATGAAGTATGTCCTGACGTAAATCTTGCTCAGTTTTCGGTAATTCATAGCCAATAGGAAAATAAACCACTACATTATCTCCTTCGGCTTTAACACCGACAAATCGATCTCCATCATCATTTTTATTCACTCGGCATCGATTGAACAAATCAGAATCTATTGCCAAATTATCTCACCGCCTTTATTCACTATTCATTGGTTGCATTCTCCGGTGACAAAAACGCATTATAAATCTCTTCTTTAAAAATAGTAAACCGTTCATTTCCTTTGGAAGATTTGAATTTTCTAACAATATCTTCTAAGCTAAAATATAAATTCGTTTCAAAAACAGTATCTCTTGAAAATTTAAACGCATCGTCCCATAAATATTTTAATACTTTTTCCGGAAAGCGGCTATTGTCATGAGATGCTTTAATCCTTTCTTCCATTGGAAGTGAAATATCATCTTCCGCAAAGTTGTATTCTAAGTCCCGTTCATGAACAAAAAACACACCAAGACGTTTATCCTCAGATGAAGTCATATGTAAGTTCTTTTTTAGAATAATATCGTTTATAACAGTATTAAATTGTTTCCATGTGATATCAGTGTCCAATATTTTATGATTTGCGAAATTTGGGTCTACCTTATCCATATCATTCTCAATCATTCTCATAATCCATCTGCGCTGAAATGCTGTATCTAAAGTGAAAACATTTTGGTCAGAAGTATTCATAGTTCCAATAATATACATGTTTGAAGGAATACGTACCAGCTTGCTTTCATCTCCATAAACTCTTCTAGCAATATCTGCATTTGAAATTCCATATTCACTATTTCCTTCAGCATCTATGTCTAATAATTGGAATACATCCCCAAATATTGCAGGAGCATTGCCTCTATTTATTTCTTCAATTATAAGGTAGTATTCTGCGCCAGGATTTTGGTATGCTTTTTTCAGTAAACGAGTAAAAGGGCCTTCTGTAAACTCATAACTTACTAACCCGTCTTCCGATACTTTCGGCAAAATTTGCCCCACAAAATCTGAATATGTATAATCAGGATGAAAGACAACTCTCTCCATACGTAATGGATCATCACAATATTCAGTTTTTATAGTATAACTTTTACCGGCACCAGGTACACCATATAAAAGAATATTACATCCACCAGTTTTTCTTTGTACCAAGTAATCCGATACTGATTCAGCCACTATGTCTTCATTCGGTTTTACTTCAACTTCATAAATCCTACTAGATGATAAAGCCAAATAAGTACCTACTCGTCTTTGATATAATTCGATATTTTCTTTAGCTTGTACTATTCCAGCATTATAGTTTAAATAAGGATTTAGCCCATCAGACAATAATGATTTAAGAATTCTAAGAGGACCTTTTGCTTCTCCATCACCGTTAATATCTACAGAATCATTAGTTTCAATAATTTTTTTATATATGCTATTTAAATTAAATATTACATCTTTATCTCCATCAACAAGTTTAAAAACAGCATTTTCCGAAAAAACAGTGAGAATTTTAATCAATCTAGACTCATAAGACTTATCAAAATCTATCGGAATGCCGAGCCAATTAAGTAAAACTGCATAATAATTTTCATTGTTTGCCGAAATAACTGAGTCTAAAATATCCATGTGTACTGTATAGTATAATTTTTTAGGATACCTAATACGTCCAGTACGTTCTGCACTTGCAGGCTTATTCTCATCTGTAAACTTAATTCTAGCCATTCTCCAAACTAATTCAAATGCAACTATCAGAGATTCCAATTGTGATTTAAACATTTGGTTTTCATTCACTTTTGAAATAAAAGTTTCATCTGATATGCCCACAGAAGAGTAAATTGGCTTTAAAGTAGTTATTAACGATTCTTCAACTTTTTTATCTAAAATAATACCCTCATTTTTTTGTTGTGAATACACTAACTCAGCAGGTTTATCAGAGCTTTCCCATAAAAGAATTAATAAAGCAAGAGTTGATTTAGCATTGGGCAATGAAGATTTAATACCCAATTTTAAGTCGATCTCACTATAGTTTGTAATATTATCAGGCCTTTTCATGTTATCTGATTCCCCCATCTTTTCCCATATCTAATTTTATTATTTTAGCAATTTCTTTGGCAAGTAAAGGTGGCACGGCATTTCCTACTTGTTTCATTTGCGAACCCTTTGTACCTATAAATCTAAAGGTATCTGGGAATGACTGCAAACGTGCAGCTTCACGTACAGTGATAGCTCTATCCAAAAATGGATGTGTAAATTTCCCAGAAGAAGGTGTATCAAATCTCGTTGTAATTGTTACAGATACTTCATCTTTACACATTCGTGTCCATGTTCCACTATAAATTGATTTTGTTAAATGCTCCTTCGGTAAAACTTCTTTCCCACTATTCGGTGGGATCATCGCTAAGCGTTTAAGTGCTAACTCTGAATGTCTTGTAGCAACATGGTTATAAAGATACTTACTCCCATCTCGCATTTTTATTTGATACTCACTCTGTTGTTCAAACTTGTACTCTTGCTTTTCAGAACCCTCTCCGGAATTTAAAAATGCCAAATCACTTATTGCATCCCATATAGTTACTCTAGTATTATGTGGTTTTGGTAAATCAGGAGCAGGAGCCCCTTTTTTACCAATAATAATTGTTCTTCTTCGATTCTGAGGTACCCCGTAGTCAGCTGCATTTAAAATACCCATATTAAGTGAATAACCCAACTTATTAAATAACTCATTTATCTCTTTTTTAAAATAACCATTTTCAGCTGTAAGAAGGTTCGGTACATTTTCCATTACAAAATACTGAGGACGGATATAATCGACAACAGCAACGAAATATTTAAATAAAAAATTCCGTTCGTCATTAATTGTTCTCCGTTGTCCTTTCTGAGAAAATCCCTGACAAGGGGGCCCACCAATAATGACATCTATTTTATCACGATACTCAGCAAATGTATTTTCTATCGGTAAACTTTTTATATCTGCAACAATCATTTTAGTATTGGGATGATTCAATTTATAGGCCTCTGCAATAGATTCATCGTATTCATTTGCAAGAACAACATTAAATCCTGCCATTTCAAACCCAAGTGAAAGGCCACCAACCCCCGCAAATAAATCAATTACTGTTGGTTTCATTCTTTCACCTCTTGTATACGACGTGTTGCAATCTGAAAATAGTTTTCATCTATCTCAATTCCAATAAAGTTCCTATTATTTTTTTTGGCAGCTACACCAGTGCTCCCGCTACCCATAAAAGGATCCAGAACTGTATCACCTTCATTAGTTAAAACTTTAATGAAGAACTCCATCAACTGAACGGGTTTCTGTGTAGGATGTTTGCCATATTTACGCTCACCATTTGCTGCTACTGCCGTTTCTATAAAATCATGTAATACTTTTCCATCATTATTAAATGTACCTGTTTTTTTCTTATATGTGAAATATACCCACGCTTCCGTTGAATTTACAAAATGTAAATTCATATTACGTGGCATTGGATTTAATTTATGCCAGATACCTGTAGTTTTGTAATATAATCCGTGTCTCTCCGCAATTTTAATGAGAGTCTCCACTTTAATAATTGACATAAAAACAAGCATTGCACCACCTTTTTTAAGAACTCGAACCGCTTCCTCAAAAAAGTTATCCATTGATTTTTCCCACTCTTCAAAACTCAAATTGTCCCAGCCAGCTGCAGCAAAAAAGTTATCACGCATTTTCTTTAGATTTGTGTCCCTATCTTTCATAAAGTTACCTAAATTATATGGAGGATCAGTTAAAATAAGATCGATAGAATCACTCGCTAGGCGCTTCATAGCGCGTATGCAATCTTCGTTATATAAAATTGAATCAGCCATAGTTCATTTCCTTCTTTTCACTATTTATTAGTTCAGCTCCGTTCGTCAAGTTCAACCTCGACTATCTCACTTAGTTGGCATTTCAATGCTTCGCATATACGTACCAATACATCCAATGAAACGTATTCATTTTTACGCATCTTAGAAAATGTACTTGGAGCAATGCCAGTAGAAAGATGCAAATCGGATAAATCTAAATCATCATCGATTAGTTTTTTCCAAAATCTCTTATAATTGACTCCCATTTTTGCACCTCATTTTTACTTGGATAATATAATCACATTATAAATATTATAACATCGTTAATTTGACTTTTCAATTAATATTTCGAGTTCTCGTAAAATAGTTTGAAAAATCGAATCTACTATGATGGTGAATAATATCACGGAATTTAATATGACAATGGTATTAAGCTATATAAATCTATCCTATTTCCTCAACCCCCTACAAAAAAGACAATTATCTAATCTGGTAACTCAACTATTAATTTTCAGGGTGGTTGATATGTTCCCGCAAACAATAAAAATAAGGGTTTCCTGACATTGCCACATCCGGCAGATCGGCCTCGAGAAAAACTAAATGCCTGGAAACCCTTTATTTACAAGCTTTTCAGTTTTTTATTTCTCAACCTTTGACATCAATGTGACGCACTCCACATGGATCGGGGCGGCAGGAAGGGTTGCATCCGGGCCTTCCCAACCGGCAAAGAACCGGTAGCCCGTTGCAGCGGCATAAGCAGCATAGTGTCTTTGGGCCTTGTCAAAGCTTTCCCGCAGGCTTGCGGATATGGCGGCGCCGTCCAAATGGTTCAGGGACAGAAAACCGCTGATGTTATCGGTCATTTTCTCCAGCTCCGAGGCCGCCTCCAGGCTCATTTGGGCGTATTCGTTCCGCTTATCCTCATTAAGATCATATTTCAGCCGCATCTGATTGCTTGTTTTGATCACCGAGAGCGGCAGCTTCAGGTCGTGGCCGATGCCGCGAAGCAGCGCGATCCGCTCAAATTCCTTCTTCTGCGCCTCAAGCGCCCGTGTCTTGCGCAGCTGGCTTTTCATAAAAGCCAGCAGAACGGCGGACAGGCATATGACGTTGCCAAGATACGGGAAGAAAAGGGTAAAGTCCAGAGCGCCGGCCCTGTGCCACAAATTGACGGCGGCCGCGCCGTAAAACACAAAGGATAAAAACATCATGTTGAGAATAAACAGCATAACGCCGAAGGGCTTTTTTTGTACGTACCCATAAATGGAAAGAGCGGAACAGACCCCAACGCGGATAATCTGCAATAAAATACAAACCGCCTTCGGTGCCGCAGGCAAGGCAAGCACCGTCAGCAGAATCAAAAACACCGCCATGGAAGCCTTCCACCATTTGTTTACGGGGATTTGCATAATATTGAGCATGATGAAAACCAACAGGATGCTGTTGATATTGCCGGTGATACTGTCGATTACGGCGTAATTTTCCGCAATAAAGCCTAAAACGCCGGCCAGAACGAACAGTTCGCCGAGATTAATTGATTTTATGATCGATACCGCCGCGTTGGCCGCAAAGAGCAGGTGCCACCGCGTACCTCGGCCAAAAAAATAATGCACGATGCAGAATAGAAAAATCAAAAAGAGGCATGTCAACAAAACCGTGTAGCAAATCGTCCTGGTTTCCGTACCGGCTTCCATCAGATTGCTGTCAGCCAGATATATTTCTACACCGGATGCATCCGCACCGGTGATTCGTATCACGGCTTTGCCATCGATATACTGCGATTCGCCGATTTCTATGACTTTATACGCATACCCGCTGTCGTAATTTGCGGCGGCGGCATCCGTATTTTGAGTGACCGGCTCCCCGTTGACGGTGATCTCGTGTGCAAATTCCAGATTGTCGATCAAAACGGAAACCGGGCGCAAGGCATCGGACGTTATGGCCAGTGTCGCTTCATGGTTTTGCGATTGTATATTTTCCACCGTATAAAGCCGGCCGCCCGCCTCGTCCGCATCGATTTCGTTCCCGGAAGCAGTCAAATAAAAACTCAGTCCGCTGTTTATCGCATTCAGGACCAGTATCAAAAGAGCCGCGCCGATGACAAACAAGAAGGTAGACAGTATACCTTTTAAAAACATCTTATGCATCCAAATCGCCTTCCAATATTCCGACCTTGAGTCTGTAGCCTTTTCCGTATATTGTCTCAATGGATACCGCCCGACTTCCCACATCCAAAAGATTTTTGCGTAGCCTTGCGATCAGGGTCTGTATACGTGAGGCTTCCTCCAGCTCGATTCCGCGCATGCCGGCAAGTCCGTTTTTTGGAAAATAAGTTCCTTCCGAATATTTTATGTACAAATATTTGAGAAGCTTCATCTGGCTTGGTTGGATATAAAAGGACTTTTCCCCGCAGGACAGCAGGTTGGACGCCGCATCAAATACAACGTCTCCTAATTCGTATTGCTTTTGATCGGATAAAATTCTTCTTCGTATGGCCGAAAGCTTATAGACCAGCTCATCGAGATCAAACGGCTTGGTGATATAATCGTCGGCACCGTTTTCATAAGAGATACGCTTGCTTTGCTGATCATCCAAAGCGGTGAGCATGAGGATATGGCTGTCATTCGTTTCTCTGAAGAAATCGATCAGATCATATCCGCTGCCGCCGGGCAGCATAATATCCAGCAGAACGATATGAGGCTTTTGGGCTGTGAAAATCTCTTTTGCGGCTTTTATATCTCCTGAAGTAAAAGCCTCATATCCTTCGTTTTCCAACAGGTCTGCAATACATTTTTTCAATGACTCATTGTCTTCCACAGTCAACGCTTTTATTTTCATTACGTTCCTTTCTCTTCTTAACTCTATCAACCCAATCGCCACTCTGACATTTTGTCAGGACGATGCCATCCACCGTTTTTTACACGCCTTATCCACAACAACAATATGACAGGGTTCATAAACACTCGGTGCTCCAGTAATTCAAGCCCCTCGAGTAAATTTAATATCTTTTTATAGAATTCAATCTCTTTGTCTATTATCGGAATCTCACTACCACTTCAACTTTTACTCGATGGCTCGAAACGTACTCTTTTAAAAAGATCAATGCTTTTGTTTAATGTTAACAAACAACCAATATGTTCTAGCCGACGCTCTTCTGAAAATTCACTAATGTAATAAATATTCTCTCTATACGATAATTATCATTATAATAATATTCTTGTGCTTTCTTAAAAGTTTTTTGTTCTTCAAAACCATCTATATACATTTTTGAATCTGTCTCAAAAAACGTTATGATATTACCAACGTTAATCCCTGTCCATTCTTCTGGCATAAGACCAGATTGATTTATATTCCATGCTGTCATACAATCATCTTGCGTTTTTTCATTTTTGCACTCCATAAAGATATTGAAAGGTATTAACATATTTATATTTGATATATATTATATATCTAATGAATATTTAGTGCAAATATAAAGAATGTATATTGTTAATAAACATGAATTTATTGAGCCATTATTAAACAATCTACTATAGCTCAGGCATTAATATGCCTTGAGCGTCATATCTTTTTAATACTGCCGTTTCAAAAATAATGCAGCGCTTTTTGATTTATGATATGATAAAAATATATTTTTATAACCGGAGGATCATGCTATGAAAAGGTGCATTGCAGTTACTGGAATAGTTTAATAAATAATAATATTCAGGAGGATTTTTATGACTATTCCAGATAAAAAAATTTATCCACGGACCAATGACTATAATACCGTGTATTTGAAAAATGTAATAAAAGATCCGAACATTCTAATCGGAGATTATACGATGTATAACGATTTTGTTTCGGACCCCACACAATTTGAAAAAAATAATGTACTCTATCATTATCCTGTCAACAACGACAGGTTGATTATCGGCAAATTTTGTTCTATTGCCTGCGGTGCGAAGTTTCTCTTCACAAGCGCTAATCACACACTTAAATCACTCTCAACTTATCCTTTCCCAATATTTTTTGAAGAATGGAATTTAAACAAGCGTCAGGTGGCTTCGGCTTGGGACAACAAAGGCGATATCGTCATCGAAAATGATGTGTGGATAGGCTATGACGCCGTTATTTTATCGGGTGCGCACATTGGAAACGGAGCAATCATAGCCTCGCGCGCGGTTGTTACAAAAGATGTTGAGCCATATACGATTGTAGGCGGCGTGCCTGCCGGGACCATCAAAAAACGTTTTGATGATATAACTGTCAATAAGCTTCAGCAATTACAGTGGTGGGATTGGCCGCATGAAAAGATACGGCAAAATTTACCGTTTCTTATGAACGGAGAAGTTGACAAACTGAAAATGCAATAAACAAGTCAATATCAATATATTTATAAAAAAGTCAATTGCCATAGTCAATTGGCTTTTTTCGATTGCAGGCTTAATTTAAACTATGCTTTTTATGTCGATTTTGCTAAAATAATAAAAACATGCAAAAAAACTATGCATTCAAGGAGATAACATGAGCAAACTGATTATATTATGCGTCTTTGCCGGATTGATTGCCGGGTTCGGCGCCGGATTTGGCGGCATATCCGCAGCGATCATCATTGCCCCGGTGCTTTCCACCTTCTATGGCATGCCAGCCTATGACGCCATCGGTATAGCTTTAGCCGTGGATGTCGTCTCCTCGGGTTCTTCGGCTGTTACATTCTGGCGAAATAAAAATGTAGATATCCACGGATCCTTAACACTTCTGATCCCTTTAATAATTTTCACTGCTCTTGGCAGCTGGCTTTCAATATATATACCCAACAACACTTTAAGCGGCGGAATCGTGTTTTTTTCATTAATATTGGGATTAAAATATCTTTTTAAACCCGAGATGACTCTTGCAAAGCGTCTGCTTCCCTCAGATCCTAAAATTCATGCTATTCTGCTGCTCGCATCAGGCACAATCATCGGCTCGATCTGTGGTATCTGCGGAGCCGGCGGCGGCATGATGGTGATGATCGTTCTTAAAAATGTATTGAGATTCGATCTGAAAACCTCACTGGGCACGGGAATCTTTTGTATGATTTTTATCGCTCTGATTGGAGCCGTCACCCATTTCCTCGTATCAGGATTACCAAATCTAACAGCTTTTGCAGTCAGTGCTTTGGCCGCCTTTAGCGGCGCAAAGCTTGCGGCGTTATGGGCCAATAGGACAGATCATAAATGCCTGGCACGAATCATCGGCATCATGTTCACCGCTCTCGGCACGGCTTTGCTGATCGGCGAATTCATTGTAACCATATACTAAACTCTGAGATAAAAAGGAAACAATATGAAAGCGGAAATCATTTATTTTTCGGCAACAGGCACGACAAGAAAAATAGTAAAAGCAATTTCTCAAGGATTGGATTGCAAAACACATTTTACCGATATCACACTTGAGAAAAACAGAAAGACATACCACCCGGCAGACAGCGACCTCGTTGTGATAGCCGCACCGGTCTATGGCGAACACATCCCCCGGTTCATCTATGATTTTTTTACACAAATCCAGGGAGAAGCCAGACCGCTTATTGCCCTTTCCGTTTATGGAAATATAGGATTTGGTATCAGCTTAAAACAATTTGAAGATTATGCCGTAAAAAATCATTTTCGATTAATCGCGGCAGGAGCCTTTATAGGCCAGCACACCTACGCAAGCGAAGAAGTACCGGTCGCTTACGGCAGACCCGATACGATTGATTTAAGGCAGGCAGTTGAATTCGGCAGAAAAATTCGGGAAAAAATCGATGCAAATAATTTTATATCTCCCGATATCCCTAAATCCACCCTGCCGAAATTTGTTACCCGTCTTCCGGATACATTGACGCGTTTTTTGATTCGTCAGCCTGTTTTGGATCAATCAATTTGCAATGCCTGCCAACTCTGTTCTAACAGCTGCCCGGTTGGAGCGATTGATTCGGCTTCTCTCCAAATCGACGAACAAAAATGCATGCGCTGTTATGCCTGTGTGAAGGTCTGTCCAAAATCTGCCAGAGCTGCCAAATTCCGGCTTCACGTTTTTGGACAAATATTTAAATTCATAGGCAAAAAAAGAAAAAACAATCAGATGTTTCTGTAAAGATATATATAATAAAAGCAACTAAAAGCTCGGCAATGACTACAAATTTAACACGGCATATTTGAATGCAGAACCTACCAAGAAGCGATTTTGGGATGCCTATAGTAATTATATGGATTTCTATACTGAAGTTTTCATATGCAAAATGTTGAAATTATGATATCACAGAAGAAGAAATGGCGGAAATTTTGACACATGCTGCTTTCTATACCGGATAACCGAAGGCATGGGTGCGCTCCGCATAAACTAAAAATTTTTAATCAAAGGAGCAAAGTGGTTGATGTATTACAAAAAATTTAAAGATATAAGAATCTCGGCACTTGGTTTCGGCGGTCTGCGGCTGCCAACAGAGAACGGTAATCCCAACCGAATAGATCGACTTCAAGGACAAAAAATGATTGATATGGCAATCGAGCGTGGAATCAATTATTTTGATACTGCCTTCACATATCAAAACGGGGATTCTGAACGTTTTTTTGGTGAAGCACTCACAAAATACCCGAGGGAAAATTATTATCTTGCCACCAAGTTTTACGCCGGCTCCGGCTCCGGTATAGAAGACGTATTCGAGGAACAGCTGAAGCGTTGCCGGACGGACTATTTTGATTTCTATCTTTTCCATAGCATGGACGAAAATTATATTTCTGCCTATATGGATGAAAAGAAAAACTACCTCGGTTATCTCATGGAGCAGAAAAAAGCAGGACGTATCCGAAACATTGGCTTTTCCTCCCATGCAGCACCCGAAACGTTAGAAAAATTTTTGGCTTGGAATGATGATTTTGACATGGCTCTGATTCAACTCAACTATTTGGACTGGACATTGCTGAACGCAAAACGGCAGTATGAAATCCTAACGGCACATCACATCCCTGTATGGGTCATGGAACCTTTGAAAGGCGGCAGACTATCCACACTCAATCAAGATGCGGCAAAGATTTTGTATGCTGCTGCGCCGCAACGCTCGCTTTCCTCATGGGGATTCCGCTTCTTAATGGGTCTGCCAAATGTGCAAACCATTCTTAGCGGCATGTCCGCCATTGAACAAGTAACAGATAATATAAATACTTTCGATCATTCCGATCCCCTGAACAAAAAAGAGCAACAGGTGCTGGAGCAAGCAATTTCAATATTCATGCACGATTTAGGGGTGCCATGTTCTGCTTGCCGGTATTGCTGTCCGACATGTCCGGCTGAGTTGGATATTCCTCTGCTGATCAAAGGCTACAATGAGTACAATGTCAGTGGCGAAACTTGGCGTATTGCAGATTTATTCGGTGCAAAAAGCCCGTCTGAGTGTCTGCAATGCAATGCTTGTCTTACGCATTGTCCACAAAAGATTGATATTCCTAAAGTGATGCGCGGATTTGCTGTTCTGCTAGGAAAAAGACAATGATATCCAGTAATGGCTCTATATTGTACTATTTTTATAAATGTAGCTTTGCGAAATTTAAATATATGCAAACCTGTAGATTTTTATTCTACAGGTTTGCTTTATTATTTCATTTGCGGTGATAAAATTTTGTAAGAATGATTGCTGCGATAAGCATAAAGATTCCTAAAGAAAGAGACAAAGGAGATGCGAAAATGGGCAGTGGCTTATCAATAATCCCTCTCCATGCCGTATTATCGATCATAATAAGCGCCATCATCAGCCCCACAGGTATAAGCATGGGAAGCAAAAGCTTTAATCTTTGCACTCCATGCCATTGCTGCCGTGTCGCCTTACGGACGCTAAAAAGCAACCATGGAACGAAAGCATATGAGATGATGAAGTATGCAACAACAATTCCGACATCCAGCGTCTCGCTATTCAGCGCTGCCAACGTGATATTTCCGGCACGGATTACTTTATAGCCCTTGATAAACAATAGAAATGTCAAAAACAGGGACGTGGTATAGCCGAAGAGATACCGTGGTGTCAAAGTATAACCAATCTCTTTTACGAAGCCGTCCACAAACGATGCAATATCTGTGCCGATAACATCATCCGCAGCGCGTTTATCCAAATGTGCGTGTTCGAAAATCTCCAGAATCATCGACAAAATGCTGTGTTTGTCATGTTTAGAAATCCCATAGGTACCCAATAACTCATGAATATTGAGATAGAGTGCCTGATAATCTTCCGGTAGCTTTGATATCCTTTTTTGAATATTTCTGTATTGTCTGTACGAATATGCCACGCATAAAACCGCCATGAGAACAATAGCTCCCGACAACGTAAAAAGTGCCGGCTGCGCATCAGGGGATGCAATAAAACTTATCAGCAAAGCTATAATGATCAACAATGCAGTGCCTACACTCAAAAACAGCTTATTTTTACCTTGATATTTCATCATCTTTACCACCTTTCATGATCTGATCTACCACTGCGGAAATTTCCGACCATAATGCAGAAAAATCACGGAGATATGTCTCTCCTTGTGACGTCAGTTTGAAATACTTTCGACTTGGCCCCATAGATGATTTTTTTGTCTCTGAGAAAGTGAAGCCTTTTTTTTCAAGACGCATCAACGAAGGATATACACTGCCTTCATTGAGCTCCTTAAATCCATATTTATTCAGATCATTTGTTATTCGATAACCGTATGTCTCTCCTTGAGAAATAATTTTTAGGATGCAGCCATCCAAAAGGCCTTTTAAAATTTGAGCACGATCGACCATATGATCACCTTTCTTACTACTTTGCATTATTTAGTAGTATATTCATAGTATATACCACTACTTTATAATGTCAAGTAGCATCTATACTATTTTTATAAAAAATTATGATATAAATTAAAAAAAAATTTTTATGTAATATGTATTATTCAATTTACAAAATGTAAAAATTATATTACAATTTTAAGCAAATAACTTTTTTATTATTACTGTATTGAGATTTTATTCACTGATTTTAAAAAGGAGGTATATTTATGTCGAAGGCCATGCGGGTCATTCTTGCCCAAGTAATTATATGGAGTATTGTCGCCATCATGATGGTGGCTGTTTTTGCGCAGCCAGGGACAATGGTAAACTGGGGAGATGATAAATTAAAAACCCTTCTGCTTGCCATCTTAGTCTTCTTGGGGTATGGTTCCGATCTTTCTTTTCGATTTTATGCCAGGTCAAAACGATGGGGATATAAACAGGATGAAAGAGACATTAATATTAACATCAAAGCCGTAAATATAGGTATGATTGCGTTGATTCTTTATGTTTATGTTTTCTCAATTATGCTTTATGCTCGTTATGAAACAGCAGGACTCTTGCCGGTGGGCTGGATGTGGTTTTTGGGCTACAGCTCGATTGTTCTCGCGAATATTTCGATACGTCTGGCAAGTTTGCTTCTATATATAAAGCATGGATATTAATATGAAATTTATAAATAATTTAAAAGCGGTTCGGCGAAGCAAAATAGACATCACACAGCAAGATTTGGCAGATGCTGTGGGTTGCACAAGACAGACCATCATTGCATTGGAACAAAACAAATATAATCCTTCTCTCATATTGGCGCTGAAACTCGCAAAACATTTAGGGGTATCGGTGGAAGAAATCTTTTATCTTGATGAGTAATATCAAATTATACCATACGCAAAGCATATTTTTATACCGCAGACGTCCGAATCATTTCTTATTGCTGCATTTATATGAACGATGACTAATCATACTAAATATTTATTATCTTCATTTTATAGTTGGTCTAGACAGCCAAATCATACATAGTATATATCTGTGCTATTTTTTTGATGTTTAATTTTCTGAGGTGTCGATGGATTGCCCTCTTTTCTGTTCAGCATAAGTCTTCCGAATCCCTTTAATCAAAGCCCCTCCCATTAACAGCAAAATCAATGAAAGTGGCAGCCCGGTACTAATCACGGCGGTCTGCAGCGCCATGAGCGCTAATTCGCCGCCAATCAACAGCAGTGTGGCAGCCAATAAGCCTTCCATCAATGCCCAGAAAAGGCGCTGATGTTTAGGGGTGTTCAGCGCTCCTCCCGATGTCAGTTTATCTACTACCAAAGAGCCGGAATCCGACGAGGTAACAAAGTAGGCGACTACAAGACCTGTTGCCAAAATCAGCATCCCAATGCGCATAATCGGTTCTAAAAAAGGCATTTTTATCAAATCAATCAATTCGTAAAGAGCCACAGGGTAATTATTTTGCACCGTCTCAAATATAACGCCACCGGCCTGGCCATCGATAGCTATAGCACTGCCTCCAAAAACCGTAAGCCAGAAAAATGATAACAAGGATGGCACGATCAAAACACCCAGAATAATTTCACGCACAGTTCTGCCTTTGGAAATCCGAGCTATGAACATACCGACAAAGGGCGACCAAGAAATCCACCAGGCCAGATAAAAGATAGTCCACTCGCCCTGCCAAGTCGATCCTTCCCCTGCTGCTACATAAGAGGCATTTTGAATAATATTACCGAAATATTCACCCAATGAATTGGAGAAAAGCCGCAGAATATATCCTGTTGGTCCTAAAAGAAAAACAAGTATCATAAAAACACCCGCCAGAATAATAGTGATCTGCGATAGCCGACGGACTCCTTTGTCAATGCCGGCCATTATGGAAATGGTCGCAACCAGAGTAACTATGACGATTATAACTACCTGAATGTTTGTATTAACGCCAATGCCCATCATGTGGTCCAAGCCGCTATTAATCTGCTGCGCCCCCAGTCCGAGAGACGTGGCAAGACCAAACATAGTAGCCAGCACCGCAAAAGTATCTGCCATATCACCCAAAGGACCATATATTTTATCTTTTAAAATCGGATAAAACAGCGAACGCATGGACAATGGAAGATTACGGGAAAAAGCAAAATAAGCCAATCCCAAAGCAATGAGAGCATAAATCCCCCAAGGGTGTAGCCCCCAGTGAAAGAAAGTTGCCGCCATTGCGGAAACTGCCGGATCCGCACCTTCAAATATCGGCGGTGCATAATTAAAATGTGTTAATGGCTCTCCGACAGCCCAAAACATTAACCCAATACCCATACCGGCTGAGATCAACATGGAATACCAAGCAAAATTGGAAAACTCCGGCTTGCTCTTCACACCGCCGATACGCACATTCCCAAGCTTAGATATTGCCAGATATAAGCATAACAAAACAAATATATTGCTGGATATAATAAAAAGCCAGTCAAAGTGCGTCACGACCGCTTTATTGATCCATTGCAACAACCGATTGGTCTGTTCCAAATTTAGCAGCGCATATCCTGCAAAAATTAAAATAAATAATGCACTAGCCAAAGACACTGTCAGATTAGCGTTCAACCCAAACTTGGTGAAATTTTGTTCTTCTAATTTCCGTTCTCTTTCCTCTTCTCTCATCTCCATATTTCTTTTTTTCGAATGCATAAATGCCTTCCTTTTAGTAATGAATCATTATATTTTTCTATTCAATTTATTCTAACAGAAAGTTTTGCAAAAATCCATTGCAGTCGCACTATGCCTTGCTTTTCAGATAATTCATACCCTTCATACAAAATGTCTGCCATTTCAATGATCAAAAAACAGACAGCTCAAACCTACAGATTAAAAGCTTATAATAAACAGTTGAGTGATATGTTCCAAAAGAGAACCCTTTATTTATTAGCAAGATAGCGGTGATGCAATACAATGGAACTTATAATAGTAAATACGCTTTTATATCAGTTCAATATGTCTATTTTTTTCTTAATGATTGCCTCCACCTGTGCATAATTTTGCTTCGTACAAAAAACTGCGATCTTTTCCATATAAGTTCCCCGCATAAGAATCGTGTATCTTTTCAGATCATAGCAAACTTTTCTTATATTTATTTGCTTCATCTGCACAACCGACAATAATCCAATCAAAATTTATTTTTTTGAAAGTGAAAGCAGCTATAATGATGCTTTGGAAGAATTTCCAATGCTACAAGATATGCCAAAAAAAGATCTGATTGTTTTAGAATCATCTTATGATAAAGCTATTGAAATTTTTAATAATATAAGCAAATAAATTAATTTTGGATAAAACTCTTATTTGCATAGTTTCATTCAAAAAGGAAGAGAGCAAAATTACCTCTTCCTTTTATTTTTAATAATCAGATTATCAAATAATCTGTACTTGCTATATTTTTTAACTTAATTTATCTACTTGTCTTTCAAACGCTTCCAAATGATTTTCAGACGCAGCTTTCAAAGATTCAAATACAATTTTTATATCTTCAGGCAAATCATAGCCAAGAAAACGCTCATACATAGCGATGTTATCAATTTCCGCCTGCACCCCCGTCTTTGCCGCTTCAAGCAGACTGTCAGGTATCACTACATATTCGTCTGAAATATCTTCCGGTACAGAGAGGCCATAAGCGGTATAAATTTCCGTTAGAGAAACAATGTGGTTTTCTTCTGCCGCCATGATATTCACATAAGGATTTTGCTCTCCGAATTTATCGATAATCAGCTCATATTCGCTGTGCGCCAGGTATTCGTCCTGCATTGCATACATCAGCATATCCACAATGCTGAGTTCGGTATCGGCCAACGCTCCGCTTGCGCCGTATCCTTCAATATCAAGCACTTTATCAACTTCAGATAACGGCTCTGCCACCGCCGCTGTTTTGTGTATATTATTTGATGCTGTATCCTGCGCCTCTGCTGTTGAGTTATTACAAGCAGCAAAAACAAACAATGTACTTATGATAAGTAAACTCAGTAATACAACCTGTTTTGCTCTTTTATGTATAGTCAAATTTTTCATATCATTATCCTCCAATAAAAAGATTACTATCTTTGTTAATCATAGGATAATAATAAATTTTGTCTTAATGATGTCTTTATTTTACTTTTTTTGTGAAATTATTTTTATGATGCAGGTTCTTTTAAATTTATTATGGCTACAAAAACTCATTAATATCAGCAAATTCGTCAAAGTCCATAATCAGATAGCTCTCAACGTTTAGTATCCCGTTTGCATCAAATCCGATTACAAATTCCCAGTTGCTGTCTTTGTAATCATCCCTCTGCTGTCCCAAATTTTCTTCACAAAAAGCACGCTGTTCGGCTTTCCCGTCTTCCCAGATAACAGAGCGAAAATTACCGTTTATATCAAATGCGAAAAGCGCATAATACCATTTATCCGCCTCAAGTATTAGCTCTGTCGGCATATAGTCCGAGAAAGGATATTTGGCTATCTCCTGTACATTAACCAAACTTGGCTGGTTCCCGTCGCTGAAAGAAACGGCGATTTCTCCCATCCCAATAAAATTAAACTGAAGATTTTCTACTTTAGCTGGCTGGAATTTAATCAAGAGTGCCTGCGTATTGCTTCTGTTTTCTCCCACATCCAACAACCTTGTGTTATACGCCATCCATGCACTATTATCTTGCGAAATAAATTGAAAATACCTGCCATTTTCACTTGGCTGCTTACTATCGATAGATCCAAACATACCTCCCGCATTTTCAGTCATTGCCGCCGTATCCTCCCCTCCCAGAATCTGCGGATCAACGAGAACAGTATTTACCACATTCATTGATTCAGCATTTAAATCAGGTGTTTCAGCTGTTTCACTGCAAGCGGCAAACAATGTTATAAATACTATACATACGATCAAGAAAACTATTTTTTTCATTTTCAATACCTCCTGTTTATATGGATTTGTTCCGCACTTTTATTAATAACAATCATATATTTTTATTATTTGCTCATATAATGATTTCTAAAAATAGGTATTCCGTTCATTTTGCACGATATCAATCACCCCGAACAAAGTCTATTTCTGGCAATTCGGTAATATTTTGTGATAAAAATGAATCAACTTTTGAGTGATGTTTTTCATAGGCCGCCATATTCTCCTTCACATATTGTTTAAGGGAGCCTTGTGCTATATTGACAGAATCAATCAGCATATAATCATTCTCGTTTTCAAAAAATGTCACCATATTCACAGAAAAAGTACCGTCGATTTGCGAGTATAAAACATCTTTATTGAAAATTTCCGGAATCTGAAAAGCCGTATAAGCAATGCTTTTTGTTTCGTTATCACAAACAATCGCATATACAGCGCTGTTTTGCTCATTTGTATATAGTATACAATCGAGCCATTGTCCCGAATTGACGATCGGCATACCGCTTAATTGTATTTCATGCGTTGATATATCTCTATTTTGTTCATCATCATAATACGCGCAATCAAACCCAAGAGATGTATTGATGCGGTATTGCCCCAGCATAATCGCTCCGCTTCCGGATGACTTTAGCCTGAAATGCACAAGCATTCCGTTAATCGGCTTATATTCCAAACTACATCCATTATAAATCACATTAAGCATCCCATTACTAAACTCAAACTGGCCTTCAGGATATCCTGAATTTCCGATGTAATGCATATCTTGCTCGTCATCAAACTCCAAATCAAGCAGCGTTTCATACTTATCACCAGAAAACACTGTTACGAGAAAAACGGCAATTACGACTAAAGCGGCTGTGACGGATGCGGCGGTCAATATAATCTTTTTTTTCTTTTTTCTTTTTTGAGATTCTTTAATCTCTTTTATATTTTCCAATTCGTATATAAATTCATCAATCGTTGCATACCGGTTTGTTTGATTAATATTTGTTGCTTTTTCTATAATTTCGTCTATGTACTCCGGTACATATTTATTATTCTCCGCCACAGGCCGTATCTGGTAGGGTGAATCCTGCAGAGATTTGCCGGATAAAAGCTCATACAGCAATAACCCGATGCTGTATATATCGCTTCGTTCATCACTCTGCATCCCCGCCATCACTTCAGGCGCCGTATACCCATTTGTCCCCGCTAGAACGGTATCACGCATTGATTCCTGCTTATAATAACGGGAAGTCCCAAAGTCGATCAATTTTACTCTGCCACTTGGCGTAATGATGATATTTTCCGGCTTTAAATCACGATAAATGACCGGATGCGGCTTCATCGCATGCAGTACACGCAATGCATTACATACATCAAGGATGATTTCTTTTGCCCTGTTATACGAGAAAACTCTATTTTTTTTTATTTCGTCGGCAAGTGCATTTCCTTCTATATACTCACGTATAATGATAGTGTTCTCTACGCTGTGTATAATTTCTTCTATTCTCGGAAAGTATTTATTTTGTAACGCATTAATATTTTTGAGTACATCAAGCTGTTCAGGTTCAAGCACAGCGATTACCTTCACAAGGTATTTAACACCGTCTTTTTCGCATGTATAGACATTCCCTTCACCACCTACCGCCAAATGCTTAATATGGCCATATCCTCTTTGTTCCAATTCTTTCATAAATATCACTCCATTATTTATATTTGGTGGACATATCTGCTTTTAGTTTGTTTACAGCTGTTTTGCTTGCTCTATATTATATCGTCCGGTTTTTATTATGAATAGAGTGAGCCTTATGCTCACTCCCTAATATAAGCCGTAAAATTTTTTAAAGGATAAATCATTACTTTTTATATCTCATCAAGATTAATCTTTTTCAGCATAGTGTTACATTCGTTGACATTAATTTTATGATTAATACAATAAATGATAAGACTGTCTCGCCTGTCACGTGCATATAATTGAGCATACCCTGTTGCCCTCAAGAGCCACTGCACGTCTTTCAACGGAATTTGCAATGCAATCAATATACGCAAAACGTAATTTCTTGTGGGGTTTCGTTTACCGGCTAATATATCAAAGAAAAACCTCCGGTTAATGCCGCTGCCTCTGATCACACCTGCTTTTGTGAACCCTCTCTCCTCAATGAGTGCTTTAAGATATATACACAATGGAACATCTAAAAAATTTTTTGCATTGTCTTCAAAAAATTCAGTAAAAGATATATCCTCATTTAACTTCTTATTTAAGATATCCGTTTTTGTATCCTTTTCCTTTTGCAAAACAAGCAACCTCATTTCTGTTTGTTTTATAATCCATATTTCATAATAAAGTACTGATTGCTAAAATTAAGTGTACGGGGGCGATAATAATTTATCGGTATATTTTCATTATAATTTATATAATTTTATTTACTTATTTTTTTCAATGCCTGCACAGCTTCATCACGTACAAATTCATCACTGTCATTCGATGCTGTTAAAAGACCTTCCATAACGCGATCCCCACTCAAATGCCCCAAAGACCTGACTGCTACCAACCGGTAGATAAATTCACTGTCTTTGAGAGATTCAATGAGCAGTTCGATGACTCGGTCATCACCGAGCATTGCCAATGCTTCCATGATTTTATAGCGTAAATCTTTCCCTGTTTGCTTATTTAAAAGACTATAAATCGGTTCAATCGTCCGTTTATCCCCAATCAAACCCAAAGTACGTACTGCTTTTGCAACAAATTCTTCTTCATCATCACAAAGCGCTTTTAAAAGCGGTTCTACTGCGATTATCTTAAATTTCACCAAAGCAAGCGATGCTGCTTCTGCCGCGTCCCAGCTATCATCGCGGAGAGTTTCAATAAGCGGTTCCACTGCACTTTTATCACCGATATTGCCCAATGCTTCGGCTGCTTCTTTCACTAATGCAGGCTTATTTTTCAAAATATCAATAAGCGGACCGGCAGCGCGAGGATTTTTTAATTTATTTAATCCTTCTACTGCGGATTTTTTTACAAGAATATCTTTATCATTCAAAAGCTCTATGAGCAGCTGCAAAGCTCTTGGATCATCTAATTCCGTTAATGCTTCAGCTGCTTTCCGACGTGCATCGCTTCCATAATTTTTGATCACTTTTTCTATCAGTTCAATCGTTTTTCGTTCTTTATATTCAACTACTTCTTTAAAAAAGCTGCCCCAAGAATCTTTCATGATTTTTATCCATCGCAAATCTCCTAACTCCTGCATGGCAGCAGCCGCAGATTCACGAACCAGCTGTTCATAGTCGCCCAACGCTATAAACAACGAATCATATGCGCGATTATCCCCTAGTTTCCCTAAAGCCTTTGCCACTTCCATACGTACTTTATACTCACTATCATCAAGAGCACCACAAAGATGTATTACCGCATCTGTATTTCCTAAATCTCCTAAAGCTTGCGCCGCACTGACGCGTATAGATCTCTCATCATTTTCTTTGAGCAACCTGACAAGTGGTTCCAATGCTCTCTTATCTTTCAGCATTCCCAAAGATTTCATTGCTGCATAGACAATGTCTTGATCAAGCGAATTGATAAGTACTTCAACCGCCGAGATATCTCCCAGTATTCCCAATGCGCTTGCAGCCGCATGTCTTACCGAATACTCATCATCTTCTTTTAAGGCCGAAATTAAAATATCAGTTGAGCGCGTATTTTTTATCTTGCCAAGCATTTCAGCCGCATTGATACGGATTTTCGGATTATCTTTGTTGATAGCCATTGTAAATAAAGCACTCGGATCGTCATATCGCATCAAAGCTTTTACTGCTGTTTTTGCCACTTCCGGATCTTTTGAGCCCATTGCATGAATAAGCGGCATAATCGCGCTTGATTCCTTAAGTTCCGCTAGTACTCCGGCAGCTTCACATCGATTGCCTTTCCATTGTTTTTCATCAGTTAATACATCTATCAAAAGTTTTGCGATTCTATCATCTTTCATTTTTCCCAGTGCACGTGCCGCCTTGTACCCGCACTTATAATGAAGCACCTTTGCCAGTGCCTCAACAGCACGTGTATCGCCTATGTTGCCCAAAGCCTCTGCCGCGGCTTCTATAATATCTATATCTTTTGAATCTAATGCATTTATCAACGGTCCGACAGCACGTGTATCTTTCAACTCTCCCAACCCCAAAGCCGCCTCTTTTCTGCTGTAATTTGTGCTATTTCCAAGCGCATAAACAAGAGGTTCAAAAGCACGCACGTCTGCCGATCGTCCTAATTTCAAAAATAAATCCGAAGAGGCATCTGCTATTTTTCCATATAACGGATCTCCCAGTTCCCTTAGTGCTTCTATTGCAGCTTTCTGCACTCTCCAATCACTGTCTCCAAGTATTTTGATGAGAGGGTTTACTGCCTGTAAATCTCCTAATCGACCCAAAGCCTCTGCCGCTGCTATCCTTTTTTCCGGCAATTGATTTTCAAGAAGTGCCAGCTGCTTTTTTACTTTAGAATTTTTAAACATACTCGATCCATTCCTTCTATTTTTCTATAAATTATTTAACATCAGCAAAATATTTGAATTACAATTGTTTTAATATATCACAATCATATATATTATTCAATTTTTTTGCTAAATAAAAATACACCACCATATATTTATGGTGATGTATTCCAAATAAATATTTTATAATTATTTTTTATATAAACAAGCAATCTTTTGCGCAAACATACTGCTTATTCATACATTTTGCTACGGCCTCATAAGTGATCATCCCTTGATAGGTATTTAGTCCTAAAAGCAGTGCTCCATTTTCTATTAAGGCCTTTTTGATACCTTTTTGAGCCAGTTGCAGCAAATACGGTAGGGTCGCATTTGTCAGCGCATATGTTGATGTTTTTGGAACAGCACCCGGAATATTAGCTACGGAATAATGGATAACGCCATGTTTTTCGTAACAAGGATGATCATGTGTTGTGGCCCTGTCAATCGTTGCAATGCTTCCTCCCTGATCAATGGCAACATCTACGATGACTGAGCCTTTCTTCATGTTTTTCACCATTTCTTCACTCACTGTTTTAGGTGCCTTTGCACCGGCGACCAACACTGCACCAACCAATAAATCGGTTTTTTCAACCATCTCGGCAGCGTTATATTCATTATATACCAACGTTGAAATTCTGCCGCCGAAAATATCATCAAGATACATCAATCTGTTTATATTAAGGTCCATGACCGTGACTTTCGCACCAAGTCCAACAGCCATTTTTGCCGCATTTGTGCCTACTACACCGCCACCGATAATAAGTACCTCTGCAGGAAGAACCCCCGGCACGCCTCCAAGAAGGATTCCCGCTCCTCCGTTATACTTCTGCAACATATTTGCCCCTATTTGAATAGACATACGTCCCGCGATTTCACTCATAGGTGACAGTAACGGCAACGCACCGTTATCCAGCTGCACTGTCTCATATGCAATACCGGTTACTTTCTTTTTAAGAAGCATTTTAGTCAGTATCGGATTTGGCGCAAGATGTAAATAGGTATACAAAGCCTGTCCTTCTTTAAAAAGCTCATACTCGCTTTCAATCGGTTCTTTTACTTTCACGATCAGCTCTGCGCTGTCAAATACATCGGCTGCTTTGTGACAAATGATCGCACCCGCCGCCGCGTATTCTTCATCTGAAATACCGCTGCCTTCTCCGGCAGTTTTTTCGACAAGTACTTTATGTCCGAGTGTCGCCAGCGCATGCACCCCTGCAGGCGTGATGGCGACTCTGTTTTCATTATTTTTTATTTCCTTTGGGATACCTATATTCATTATGACCCTCCTGATATTCGTTTCTTCAGTCTTCTAACGATATGGAATAATTATTTTTTACTGTAGACAGCACCACAATTGTTCTTGTTTTTTGGACACCCTGCACACTTTTTATGCGCTGAAGCAATTCTTCCAGTGTATCCGTATTATCTGTAATAATTTTGAGTAAATAATCAAAATCGCCGGCCAAATAATGGCATTCTAAAATATCGGCTTCCAAGTTGATTTTTTCAATAAATTGATCGGTAAATCGTGGCCGCTCAAGACTGATAAACATGAATGCCGTCAAAAATTTATTTAAATGTTTGCAGTCAATAATAGCCGTATATTGTTTGATGACACCTGATTGTTCCAACTTTTTGAGTCTTTCACTGCATGCAGGTATAGATAAACTAATCAAACTGCTGATTTCAGATGCTGTAATTCTTGCATTTTTTTGTAGCAGACTTAAAATCTTTAAATCTATTTTATCCATATACAAACCGCTCCGGAAGGTTTTATAAATAAAGCTATATTATCACTTCACAAAAATAATGTAAATATATAATAAAATATAACATAATATTTTAAGTATATATTATGTTTATATTAAATATTTCTTTATATTTCCATATTCCGATAACCGGTTGTTAAAATTTTACTGCATCGGCACGATCCCTCCTTTCTTTCTTGCTTCATTTTATAAATATTCTCCATCATAAAACCCCTGCCATAGAATAAAAGACAAGGGTTTTTTATATATAATTTAAAGAAGTTACTTCCAAGCTGCTTTCTGATAGTCTTTGGTAGACGCTTGAAAATTCGATCGTTGGAATATCGGATGCTTATGCATTATGAGTGCTTGGGATAACTATGGACATACAAAATGCTATATATATATTAATACATTTAAAAATAATATATAATGTTATAAGAATTCTTAATACTAATCAAAATGCGATATGCATGATTGCTGATTTGAAACTAATAAATACAAATAATGAATACAATATAATAAAAGTATTGTATTCATTTAAGAGGTAGAAATATATCATCTATCAATCATAAAATTTATATAGAGACTTCCATATGCCGTACCATATTTGTATAATAAAAATATCAAAGTCTTAATTATAAGGGAAAAAGGTCCAAAACATGGATAAAATAGATTACAAAAAAGCCTTTAAAGAATTATATGCTCCTAAAACGACTCCTTCATTTATTGATATTACTGCAATGAACTTTATACAAGTAGGCGGCAAAGGTGATCCAAATGAGCCGGACGGTCAGTATGCTCATGCTCTGGAACTTTTATATGCTCTTACCTATACGATCAAAATGTCGCCAAAGAGCGGGAATGCTCCAAAAAATTATTTTGAATATGTCGTGCCGCCGCTTGAAGGACTCTGGTGGCTGGATGAAAATGAAGATATTGATTTTAGCAATAAAAGCAATTTCTGCTGGATATCTATGATCCGCCAGCCTGAATTTGTGACTAATGACGTATTGAATGCTGCCGCAGAGACAGTAAAGAAAAAGAAGCCTGAGCTGGATACTTCAAAAGCAAGGTTTACTTCTTTCGCCGAAGGGCTTTGCGTGCAATGTATGCATATCGGTTCTTATGACGATGAACCTGCAACCATAACAAAAATGAAAGATTATACGAGGGAAAATGGATATTTATTCGATTTATTATCCGGCAGGCACCATCATGAAATCTATTTAAGTGATCCGAGAAAAACCGAAGCATCAAAAAGAAAAACTATTTTAAGATACCCTGTTAAAAAAATATAGCTCTTTGATAGGAGATACATATGCTACATATTGTTTATTGTGACGATAAATCGAAAGAACTCGAAAAAATAGTAGGCAAAACAAAAACGATGATCATTCGCGGCGCCGCCGGCCGCAAAATTCCACACAGTCGTGTTTTTGAAGGCGAACAGCTTTTCTTCATAGAAAAAGGCAGCGCCAAAATCACAGCAACGGCAACGGTTACAAACGTTGATAATTATGTCAAATTGACTGATGAAGAAATCACAAAAGTACTTTCTGCCAATCAGGATAAACTTCATCTCACAGATGCACAAAAGGCGCGCTGGCATAAAAAATGCCTGTGTCTTGTGGAGTTTAACAAAATCAAGAAAATCACTCCTCTTGATTTTGAACGCCAAAGCAATATGGATGACTGGCTGATTATAGAGAAGATTGAAGATGTTATGAAGGGAAGCAGCATACCATACAATTACGAAAATTCTAAATTTTAGGAGAAATCTATGGCCACAGATATAAACTATATTTATTATATTTGTGATCAAATCAGCGATGCAGGGATGATCACGTACAAAAAAATGTTTGGCGAATATATGGTATATGTCGATGCAAAGCCGGTTTTGCTCATATGTGATAATACCGTATATGTCAAAATGCTCCCTATCATCGAGAAAGAAATGAATGATGCTGAAATCGGTATACCATATAAAGGTGCAAAACCGCATTATATCCTTGATATCGACGATCGCACATTCTCTTTGAAAATAGTAAAATTGCTGGAAGAAGTAACACCTATACCAAAACCAAGAAAGAAAAAATGATGATGAAAATAGAAACCACCAGACTATTGCTCCGCCCTATCGTTTTGAGTGATGATGCTGATATTTTTGAATACTCCAAAAATATAAATGTAGGTCCTAATGCCGGCTGGAAACCGCATGAAAGCATTGAGGAAACACGCCGGATTATGAAAACCGTCTTTTTGGATAAGGAAGGTGTTTTCGGAATTATTTTAAAAAGCACAAATAAATTGATTGGCTCAGTCGGTCTGATCTGCGATCCCAAACGAGAAAATGATAAAGCACGTATGATTGGATATGCTCTGTCAGCAGATTATTGGGGAAACGGTTATATGAGCGAGGCCGTTGGTGCAGTTATAGAATACGGCTTTCATGATTTAAAACTGGATTTAATCAGCGCCTATTGTTATCCTCATAACTTTCGTTCCAAAAAAGTTTTAAATAAATTTGGATTTCAATATGAAGGCACTCTATGCAAATGCGAAAAACTATATAACGATAAAGTATGTGACAATGAATGTTATATGCTTTTAAAAAAATAAATACATTTTTATAAAAACCTCTTGCATCTCCCCTAACGGGAGATTGTAGCATAAATTTAACGAAGGGAGAAAAGCATATGTTTCGTATCGGTGAATTTTCCACAATGAGTAAAACAACAGTCAAAACACTGCGTTATTATGATGAAGTCAGTCTACTCAAACCCGAATATACGGATCCGTTTACAAATCATCGTTTCTATACGACCAATCAACTGATAAGACTGCATCAAATTCAAGCACTTCGGCAAACAGGTCTGTCTATTGATGAAATCAAATTCGTATTATCCGGAAAAAATGTGGTAGATGTGCTGCAAAAACGCAGAGCGGAATTAATGTGCCAGCTCGCCGATACACAAGACCAGCTCCTTCGAATTGAATTTATCCTGCAAGGAAAAGAGGAGGAAGATTTTATGAATTACACTGCCACGATTAAGAATCTGCCCGAATGTATTGTCTACAGCAAAAAAATGACGCTGCCGAACTATGATGCCTATTTTGACGTCATTCCGGCAATCGGCAAACAGGTCGCGCAAAAATATCCTGACTTGAAATGCACTGTTCCCGGATACTGCTTTACGATTTATTTGGATGGCGAATACAAGGAGAGAGACATCCACATTGAATTTTGCGAAGCCGTAAATAAAATGAAAGAGGATTTTGACGATATTCATTTTAAAAAGATGGATTCCATCCCCGCCTTATCACTCATGCACAAAGGAGCTTATTCCAATCTTTCAAAAGCATATGCTTATGCTTTTAAATGGATCGAAGAAAATGGATATGTCGCTTCCGCATCTCCCCGTGAAAGTTATATAGACGGTATTTGGAATAAAGAAAGCATGGATGACTGGCTTACAGAATTGCAAATACCTGTTATCAAAAAATAAACATTATATCTAATTAACTCAGACAATCATACCCTGGCTGCTATAGCAACCAGGGTATTTATATGCTATATTTTAAATACATCGGATTCATCAGTAAAAGAATACAAAGTTGCAATGGCATCTACAAGATAAAATACTTCAAAAATGCCGTCATCGGCAGTATACATTCTTTTTAACAAAGGCACTTCATTAAGCATGCGCTCTTTGATTTCTTTTCGCGTATCACGGACAACACTTGCACATATTCGAATCCATCTGCCTTCCTTTTCGGCCGATATTTCTATCTTTGGATTTGTTTGCATTTGCCGGTAACACTCTTTTGTATTATTTGTACATATATACATTTTCCCTTCATATTCAATCACTGCTCCAAAAGGCCTCACGCGAGGCTGCCCGCCATCATTTGTTGCAAGAAAAAAAGTCTTGCAATCTTTTAAAAATTGAATACCTTTATTCATTTGGTTTCCCCTTCTTTAGGTGATTTATAATGAAACTTATATATATATTATCATAATGCCGCTTTTTTTTAAAAATAATTAAAAATATACTTATAAATTTCTGAAAAGAATAGGATATATTTATGCTGTATTTTAAAAAAGAAAACCCCCATAACACCATAAGCGTAAAGGGGTTTATGTTTATTAATGTAGAAAAAGCTATAAAAGACTACTTACCCAATTGGAAACTTCAGAGCAATATGTATCAATATCGCCGTCAATTTTCAACGGCTCCCCGACTACTGTTGCCTCGCAATCTTTAAGCTTGTCTATAATGAGATCTACCGCTTGACAAAAATTATCCGGAAACATACCGCTGTCTCCGCACCCGAATACAGCCACCTCTTTGCCTTTTAAATCTTCTTTTGACATTGCTTCATAAAAAGCAAGGAAGTCATCTTGTATTTCACCCTGTCCCCATGTTGATGATCCAAGAATAATCAGATCATATGCCGCTGCCGACTTTGGATCTGTATTCGCCGCATCAAAAAGGCTAACCTCAGCACCCGCTAAAGAAAGCGCTTCTTTCATCCATTTTGCAATTGTCTCTGTATTACCTGTGGTTGATCCATAAATAATAACTGATTTGTTCATATACTACTCCTTTAATTTTATTTACGCACGCAGCAGCATATCTCTCACATAGCTGCGCGCGTTTTTAAATTGATAATAAACATTTTCGGATATGCGAGTATCCCCATACATCCGCCATCCCATTGTTTTGCGATAGGGAATTGCCTTACCCATAAAACCGCATACATCTTTAAGAGGATATCCAAAAAACAGCCCGCTTTCATGCGGGAATTGCTCACTGCGAAGCTTTTCGACAAGAAGCCGCACATAAGTCTCCACATTACCCTCCTTTGGATACCCCAGCTCAATTAGGCAGCGGCGGTTTTTTGCATTCGTCAACACAGAGCGAAGCTTTTCTTTATGATAAATAAAAAGCTGTTTTTTCTCCCCGCAACATTTCACTACAACAAAGGCAACAGGGCTGCTGTTTGTAAAGTTGGTCTTGCATAATTTTAAACACTTTTTTGAAGAAATGCTAACTAAGCATGCAGGTTTAACGCCAATCATCGTGGCCCCTATTTGTTCTATAAAATTGGACGTTTTTTGATCATTTTGTTTTGTTTTTTTTAATTCATCTATTATTTGAGTGACCCAATCTTCCATCAGATTACTCCTTTAGCTTCATTTTATTTTGTTTTTCAAATTATATTATTCTTTGTATAATATTTGTTTTTATAAGTTAGTTTTTTCTAACTAATAAAAACAAATATTTCCGAAACTTTATATGTCATTAGTTAGTTTTAACTAACTAATGACAGTTTACTACGATCAATCCTAAGTGTCAACAATTTATTTAAATATTTTCTAAGGCAACGCTTCTATATACTCTTTAATTTCCTTAATGTCACCGTTTCTATTCATTTCGCTTGCTCCCTTTAAACGTATGTGATAATATTTATATATATATGTCATCATATGCCGAATTTCTTTTTAATGAAGCAAAATTATTTTTATATCTCTGACAGCAAGACTGCGTAACAGCTGATTTTATAAAGCCAATAAAAAGCATTTTGGAGATTCATTCATGAAATTATTTTTAGATGATACGAAGCCGCTGCATACCTGCAGAGAGTCTTCCTGCCAAAACTGCGATATAAGCGGTCAGATCAATTGTCACTTTCAACTAAAGCAACTCTTGCGGTTTTTATCTTTTGGCTTCCTGCTTTTTATTCTTGGCGGAATCGGTATTTTTCGCTTTTCGGGCTTAGTGCTATTCATTTGGCTACTATTAATAATATCTTATTTTGGATTCATTGAAATACGTGTGATGTGCTCTCATTGCCCGCATTATGCCGAAACTGAACTGAATAATTTAAAATGCTGGGCAAATTACGGTTCTCCGAAACTTTGGAAATATCGACCGGGCCCCATGTCACAGAGCGAGAAAATTATTTTCTTCCTCGGCCTTATGCTTATTTTCTCATCTCCCGTATTATTTATGATTTTATCAAAAGAATTTATTTTGCTAATCATATATACCGCTCTGATAATTCTTGCCACATATTTACTAAAAGCTTTCTACTGTGCTAAATGTATGAACTTTGCGTGTCCACTCAATAGTATTGACAGCGAGGTGCGGGCAAAGTTTTTTTACCATAATGATATACTCCTCAATGCTTGGCAAAAAAATAATAATAACTGATACTATAGCTGTCACAATATACGTAATATACTGCAGAAGATGTTATGCAGAGGTGTTTTATGAAAAACGATCAACTTCCCATCATGCAAAATTTTAAGAAATTAATTTCAAACTTAAACAGCGCAAAGAGTAAATCAATCAAAATAACGATCATCTATTTTATTTTTGGATGTATATGGATCGTAGTATCCGATATAATGGCCCGATATATATTCATCGATTCTTCGAGCATTTTAGCCGCCAGCATCATTAAAGGATTATTTTATGTCTTAATCACCGCGATTCTCATCTATGTTCTTATCTACACCGCCTTTAAAAAATTATTAAATACGCAAGAAGCCGTCGGCAAAGCCAATGAAGAGCTTTGCAAATCTACAGAACTTTATAAAGACCTGTATCAGGAGCACAACAAAAAACAGGCATTGCTGAAATCTCTTATTAATTCTACTCCCGATTTGATATTTTATAAAAATACCGACTTTGTATATCTTGGATGCAACAAAGCTTTTGAAGATTTTGCGGGTAAACAAGAAGTGGAAATTATAGGCAGAACAGATATGGAGCTTTTTGATGCAGATATGGCAAAACTGTTTAGAACCATAGATATTGCGACATTATCACAAAACAGTCCGCAAATAAATAATGTAGAAATCATGCACTATCCAAATGGACAGCAGGCCTATTTTGAAACACTTAAAAGCCCTTATTATGACCATGAAGGAAAGGTTATCGGCTTGATCGGAGTGGGCAGAAATATTACCGAACGCAAAAAGAGGGAAGAAGAAATCATTTATTTAAATCATCACGACTTATTGACAGATTTATATAACCGTACCTATCTGCAAAAAGAAATCCAGCGTTTGAATAATGAAGAGCACCTGCCTTTATCGGTTGTTATTGGTGATATCAACGGACTCAAACTCATCAATGATTCTTTTGGCCATGCGGAAGGTGACAGGCTCATTGTTGAGATCTCGAATATACTAAAACATTGCTGCGGCCATCTGGGCATCATAGCCAGAACCGGAGGCGATGAATTTACTATCTTACTTCCCAAAACAGACAGTGCCGCTACACAAAAGATCATAGAAAGAATCAAATCAGACTGTGAAGCAAAGGCACAGGAAATCGACACAGATATTCATTTTACAAATATTTCTTTGGGATACGCCACAAAATCATGTCCGGAAGAATCATTGGAAAAAACCATTCAAATCGCGGAAGATTTTATGTATAAACAAAAATTATTTGAATATAAAAGCCTGCACAGCTCTATCCTTTCTTCCATCAAGCGCACAATGGCCGAAAAAAGTCATGAAACGGAAGAGCACGCCGAGCGGCTTCGACAGCTTTCCAGAAAACTGGGTCAGGCACTCTCTCTTACGGAAGAAGAGCTCGTTGCGCTTGAGCTGCTCTCAACGCTGCACGATATCGGCAAAATCAGTATAGACTCCAATATACTCGAAAAAAAGGACCGCCTCACCGACGAAGACTGGCGGGAAATCAAAAAGCATCCTGAAGTGGGCTATCGTATCACTCAAGCGTCCCCTGACCTCATCCATATTTCGGAATATATCCTCAGCCATCATGAACACTGGGATGGAGGCGGATATCCGCAGGGTTTAAAGGGAGCAGGAATCCCTCTTCTGTCACGTATTTTGGCAATCGTAGATGCTTTTGATGCCATGTCACAGGATCGAGCCTATAGAAAGGCATTGACAAAGCAGCAGGCAATAAAAGAGCTTTTAAAATATGCAGGCACACAGTTTGATCCTGAAATTGTACGGGTTTTTGTTGAAAAAGTTCTGAATTAATATAAAATATATATATACAGTTAATTGGAAAACATTATTTTGACACTAAATTCCGCGTAACCGCTATCTTAAAAAACGAATCGTTCAAAGTTTATATATAATAACAAAATTACCATTTTAATCACATACATTATTTATACCAAGGAGCAAATTTTGAAAATTAAAACTAAGATAGCTTTATTTTTTATTCCCGTTATGTTGATTGTTATCCTTCTTATTAATTTATTATATGGTATTTTTATCAGAAACTTTATTCTCAGGCAGGAAGATTCACAAATCAACTCAACGCAAGCAAATATCGCTTCCTACATAACCGAAAAAGAAAAAAAATACATGGGCACCGCCAATGACTGGGGACATTGGGATGCCACATATAATTTTATTGCCGCGAATAATGAGAACTATATAAAAAATAACCTGTCCGTATCCACTTTTGAAAATCTAGATATCAGCTTTATCATTTATACCGATGATGAAGATTCTATCGTATACAGGCAATTCTATAGTTTTTCCGCCGAAGACTTTACCGCTTTTCCCAACAATTTTTTTGACCACTTTGATGATACCATTGCTTTCTCATATCTCTCAGATGACACTTTCGGTATTTTTCAGATTGACGGCATGTATTATTTTATAGCTACGACAGATGTAACAGATTCTTTGGAAACAAACCCCAAAAACGGAAAAATGTATATCGGAAAACAAATAGACACTGAGATGATTTCAACTTTAGAAAACATTGCCGGCAGCACAATGCTTTCAATAACCGCCGCCGTTCCAGGCAGCGATAATGCCGCGCAAGTATCAGAGCCGTATCTTTCAAACGTGAACAGAAATGATGACATGCTTTCTTTTGATATCATTTATCCGAATGAATATGACTTGGCCTATTCTGTTAAAATCGCCTTTGAAATGCCCAGAACATTCTATACGCATAGTATCAAAGATGTCTATGTGTTTATCATTCACAGCACATTTGGATTCATAATAATATGCTTTATATTATTTTACGTTTTAAGCAAATATTTAACAAAACCGTTTACTCAATTGATTGATGATGTAAAGAAAATTAATACTTCGCAAGAGAGCTTAAACAGATTAGCAGAAAAAGGTAACGATGAGTTTTCCTATCTGCGCCGTTCAGTAAATCATCTGCTGTCTGTGATCGAAAAAGACAGAGCTTCACTCTTAAACAGTAAAGAAAAATTGCAGGCCACATTAATCTCGGTCGGCGACGGTGTCATTACGGTTGATGTCGATCATAAAATTGAGTTTATGAATCCGGTCGCTGAAAAATTAACAGGCTGGAAAATTGATGATGCCATCCATATGCCGCTGGAAGTTATTTTTAATATTATCAATGAATATACGAGGACGCAGGTAAAAAGCCCGGTTGAAGAAGCATTTGAAAAAAACGAAATCGTAGAACTCAAAAACCATACTTTGCTTGTATCCAAAGACGGCACCGAGCGGTCTATTGAAGACACCGCCGCTCCCATTAAAGATAAAAACGGAGAAGTTATCGGCTGTGTGCTTGTGTTTCGGGATTTCAGTGAACATAAAACGAAACAAAGAAAGATTGAATATCTCAGTTATCACGATCAACTGACCGATCTCTATAACCGCAGATTTTTTGATGAGGAATTAAAACGTCTGGATGTGAAAAGAAACCTGCCGATATCATTCATCTATGCCGATATAGACGGCCTCAAAATAATCAACGATGCATTCGGGCATCAAAAAGGCGATCAGCTGATTCAAAAAATCGCCTCCATACTGAAATCAGAATGCCGTGCCGATGACATTATAGCACGAACCGGCGGGGATGAATTTATTGTTTTGCTCCCGAAAACCGATGCACAATCTGTTCAAAAACTGATTGAGCGACTGGAAAAAAGAATCAATAAAATAAAATTTATGAATATTAACATATCTGCCTCCTTTGGCTGGGAAACAAAAACAAGCACGGATCAATCGACAAGAATGCTTTTAAAATCTGCCGAAGATCTTATGTACAGAGCCAAAATACTAAACAGCACAGGCCAAAAAAACGAAATCGTAAAGACGATCATAAGAACACTGAATATAAAATGCCCGAGGGAAGAAGCACATTCCCTGCGAGTAGGCGAGCTGTGCAAGAGCATCGGAAAAGTTTACGGTCTCGACAAACATAAGATCCATGAACTGCGCATCGCGGGAGAGCTGCACGATATAGGCAAAATAACGATCGATACGGCAATTTTAAATAAAACGAAAAAATTATCGGAATCCGAATGGGCGCAGATAAAACAGCATCCCGAAACTGGATATCGCATTCTAAGCGCCACAAACGAATTTAACAACATTTCCGAATATGTGCTCGCCCATCATGAGAGATGGGACGGCAGCGGATATCCCAAAGGGCTGAGGGGCGAAGACATCAACTGGAATGCACGCGTCATCGCCGTTGCCGATGCGTATGACGCCATGACGACCGAGCGGCCCTATCGCGGTAAGGCGCTGACAAAAGAAGAGGCGATCCAGGAGCTTTTAAAAAGCGCGGGCACACAGCTTGACCCCGAGATCGTGAAAGTATTTATTGAGAAGGTGCTCAATGAAGATCAAGATAAACAATAGAAATTCTTTTTATCTCTGCGGCTATATGACCGAGACCTGTCTTGTGAGCTGCAAGGAAGATTTGGATGCGCTTTGGCGCACATATGAATCCAAAAAAGAAAACTTATTTCAGCTCTTCGGCCGCAAAAAAGATTTTTACGGGTTGATGTGGTACACACAATCCCACCGTTACTGCTATTTAATCGGCATTGAAGTCAGCGACGACAAAAAAACGCCCAAAGGCGCTGTCTGCAAGCATGTGCCAAGCAGTCTTTATGCCGTTGCCGCCATCCCCGCAGGCACACCCGCAACAAATGCATGGACGGAGTTCTTTGAGGTTGCCCTGCCATCATTGGGGTACCGTCCCGACGCAGAACATGGGCTCTATTTCGAGCATTATCCGAGTGGTGAAAATGAAGATTATGAATTGTGGACGCCGGTAATTAAGAAAACTAAACACTAAAATTTTTAGGCTGGATGTGACAAATTCAGTCTTTTTATTACAATTTCATTGAGTAATTTATAGGCTGTGTTATAATGATTGTATTATTTCATGAACGTAACAAACTTATTCTATTTTAATATTTTACATACTTAAGCAGTGTTTTCTAAAAAAAAAATAATGAGGACGCTAATGAAAATAATTGAAATAAAAAAAATTGATACTAAAAACCATAATAAAATTACATTTATAAAAGTAGAGTCAGAAAATTCTAAAGATATATTACAAGAAATTTTTCATACTTTATCTGATTTATCTTGGATTTATAAATTTGATAAAGAATACATTAGAAATAGCTTTTCGGAAAGAGCAAAAAAAACCGTTGAAAATATTTATGATAAATTTTTTAATTTAGAAAATGACCCATTATCAAGTGATGCTGGTGAATATGTTGTTTCAGAAATATCACGAAAAACCATTACTAATGAATTAAATTATTTAGATATTCCGCTTTCTGAATTATTTAATAAAAAAAAATCTGGCAATCCAGGATTTGACTTTTATAGTCAAAATGATTCTCAAGTGATAATATTTGGCGAAGCTAAATATATTAAAGGCAAAAATGCTTATAGTCACGGACTTAAACAAGTTATAAAATTTATTGAAGATAAAAAAGATATAATTGATTTAGTGGAACTAGATCAATTTTGTGATCCTATAGCTTTAGAAAATGTAGATAATGGGGTTAAGGGATTTGCAATAGGATTTTCTATAAACAATTCAAGCAACCAAAATCTCATTTCAAATATAATTAAGAATCCACACTATCAAGCATTGTTAAAACATCATGAGATTATTCTTGTGGCGGTCAAGATATGAATAATGTAATTAAAAATGTATTGGAAAATAAGAATATAAATGAGATATATCAATATGCAATTAATGATTTGTTTAAAGATGGGCCCGTATCTATAACTACGCTTGAAATCTTAACTTATTTAAATGTTTTTGCCCCAAATTTCTTTAATACAAAAAAAGAAGAAGTTTTAGAGATAATGTGCCTTTTTTATAAAAATCCCCATCCAACAACACTTCAAGGCGCAATATTTAATACATATAATAAATATATAGTAGATAAATATCATCAAAATTATACACCTGTACAGGTTAATATTTTAAATAAAATTTATGACAAAAAATGTTTCAGTTTTTCAGCACCTACAAGCACGGGAAAATCTTATATTTTTAGAAAAATAATAACTAAATCTAAAAAAGATGTAGTTATAATCGTACCATCTAGGGCTTTAATTAATGAATATTATGACAGAATACATTCAATTTTTTACACGGATAAGACTACAAATATATTAACATTTGTAGATTATATCAATACAAAATATGTAAAACGAAGTATTTTTATATTAACCCCTGAACGGGCGAAAGAACTTTTTAAATTTAAAAATATATTCGATATTGAATTATTCTTATTTGACGAAGCACAACTAAGCGATGAAAATTCTATACGTGCATTATATTTTGACAGTATTGTAAGAAGAATTCAAAACTCATATCCAAACTCAAAATTTATTTTTGCACATCCATTTGTTGCTAATCCTGAATCTCAATTAATAAAAAATAAATTTGATTTAAATGAATCGGATGCTTTCCAATATCAACAAAAAAATATTGGTCAAATTTTTTATTGTTATAAAGAAGGACAATATTATCACTTTGGACTAAATAAAACCATTATGGGTTCACAAAAAATAAAAAGTAATTCTGATCCGTTAATGAAAGCAATTGATAATAGAGGAAGTATACTAATATATACTACCAAAGAAAGTATTTATAATAAAAATGTATTTAAATTATTCGAAAAATATATTAAAGCTTGCAAGCAAATAAAAGATAAAGAAGCTTTAAAATATATAGAGAAAATAAAACTTTTTATTGGTGCCAATGATAAAGGTAATGGATATCATTATTCTCAAATGATAGATATGTTAAGGAGAGGGATTGTTATTCATCATGGTTCATTACCATTGCAAGCACGTCTATTATTGGAACATTTTACTCAGGCTCGACATTGTAGGATATGTTTTGCTACATCTACTTTAGAGCAAGGTATTAATATGCCTTTTGATGTTGTTTATCTTAATACGTTTCAAGCAAGTAAACCATTATCAATTAAAAACTTAATTGGGCGAGCCGGTAGATCTACAACATCATTAAATTTTGATTATGGAAGTGTTGTTATTAACAACAATAACATGTCAGCTTTTAGAAATATAATGCTAAATTATGAACAATTAAACGAGGTGTCTCAACTTGATATTAAAGACCCTAATCAAGATCAAAGTTATCAAGAATTTAAAGATGCTATTAATAATAATACTTTTTCTGATGAATTTAATTTAACAAATATAGAAGTTGAACGTTTACGTAGTAGTGAAATTGATTCTATTATTGTAAATATACTAAACTCAATGTTTATTGATAATCAGCTTATTCCAATTAAAACAATAAATGAAGATATAAAGTATACTTTATCATTATATGATAACTTTATTAGTCTATACTCTTTCTATCTCAACAATAGAAAATTATCTGATGGCGAAAAAAATGTCCTTAATAATGCAATTAAAATTTTACTTTGGAAAGTCCATGGAAAAAACTTTTAAAAAAATTTGCGGTTATAGATATGCTTATGCTGCAAAAGTTTCTGAAAGAAGAAAACTCGAGAACATATATAAAATATCAAAGTCATTACCTGAAAAAAAACGCATTAAAAGAAAACTTGATAATTTAAATGCTAGTTTTTATACCCCCTACGCCGATCTGCCAGATAGCACGTTAGAAAATTATAGTCTTTTCGATAGAAACACAAAAGCATGTGATGTTGATTATGACAGGATAGTTTTTGATACTTATGATTATTTAGATAAATTAATTGGTTTTAAACTAAGTGATATTTTTTATGCTATATTCTATCAATATCATCAAAAAACACAAGATAACAGAGCATTAATTTTATCAAAATATTTTAAATATGGTACCGATAATGAAAAAGAAATTTTAATGCTTAGATATGGTCTAACATTTGAAGATATTGAATGGGCTAAGGATTATGTGACACATATTAGTGAAGAAGAAATAATATTCAGCTCAACCATTAAAGAATTATCAGCTGATAAGCGACAAGTTATTGATAGGTTTATTAATTAACAAAACTAGCTATCTTAAACAGATGAAAATAAATTAACTTTGTTATCTTTATATGTTCATTATTCACTTCGTCACACTATATTCAAACCCAATTTCTATGCTCTTATCTATCATAGCCAGCACCGGGCAAAACTTGCTATGTGATAGCGTTACCGCTTTTTCAAGGTCGGCCTGTGTGCCGTTTGGGCTTTTTAAAAAAAAGAAAATTTATATCAACTAAATGATTTTTAATAAGGTGACGCAATCAATAAACCCTTGCAGATAGATCCATTCGTCATCCATACTGCTCATTTCATTTTGCAGACGCTCCAATGTCAGCATCATCTTACGGTTTTTGCCGAGTTGTTTTCTGATATCCTCAAATACAACATCATATTCTATCTGAAGCTGTTTTCTCTTTAAATTGATTTCTTTGTCTTGCAGGCATAAATCATACTGTGAAATCGAAAAAGCCTGAAATAAATTTTCAGAAAAACTTGTCTGCATTGCTTCTACCCTCCATATTTTACATTATAAATTTAAAGTTCATGTTTATATATTTATTATACTGTTTATTGAACTTTTGTCAATACTTTTTATTTAAAAACCCGAACTTTTAATTCATCTAATAGAATCTTTTGTTTTAATATGTTATAATTATTTATTATGGAGGTGTTTTATGGCTATCAGTTATAAGAAACTTTGGATATTGTTGATCGAAAAAGGATTAAAAAAAACAGACTTAAAAGAATTATGCCAAATCGGACCTGCCACCCTTGCCAAATTAAGCAAGAATGAAACAGTTTCATTGGACGTGCTGCAAAGAATCTGCAAAGCCTTAGAATGTAATATTGGTGATATTATCGACTATATTCCTGATAAGGATTGATAACATGGGTATTTATTACTATAAGCTTTTTGATCTGCTAAACCGCAGAGGAATGAAAAAAGGTGATCTTATGACTCTCACGGGAATATCCAATGCCACTATGGCAAAACTCGCAAATAACAAAGTGGTGCAGACCGATATTATAAACCGCATTTGCACTGCTCTGCAATGTCAGCCGGGTGATATTATGGAGTGGATTGCAGATTCAAAACCCGAAGAATAATATCTCCTCTCTGTAAAGCATACTTCCTAAACTAAAGGGCTTCATCCTATTCCTAAATCCTGTTTTTCACAGGTTTTCGTATAGCTATTAAATATTTTACATCATCAAGTATCTCCCTGCTTGTGACATGGATCATCAGCCATCTGCCGCCCGCCGAAAACGACGTTTTGCGATATAAAGAACGGATATATTCCGTGCTCACATGCATATACGCTTCCGCCTCCGCCTGCTCTTTATGGCCGATAACAACAAGCGTGATAAAGTACCCATCCATGGGATACAGCGTGCAAAGCGATTTGCCTGATTTTTGATATTTCACATTCCATCCTCTTTGCGCCGCACATTTGCTGTAGGTAGATATTGGCTGTATGTTATAAGCTTTTTGCAAATATTCATTTATTTCATGCCAAAGCGCACTGCCTGTAAAGCCGCTTATTTCTTCTTCTGTTGGTTTATGGTCTTGTGTGAATCGTTCACTCCATGCACTCATGAGAGCCTCCTTTACACCTATTCGTTTATAACAGTATATCAAAAAATACAATGTTTTAAGATACTTCTTATTATTTCCCCGCTCTCCTTTTCCATAGAATATATACGATGCAAATGATAGAGGCACTGTTGAGTACCAGCACCGCATAGTCAAAAAAGCCCGTCTGATCTGTAAATGTGAGAAGGAGATTTACCGCAAGAAACGCGAGCGTGAGAAGCTTTATCCAGAATACTTTATCAAAAAAGAGAGGAAGAAGTATAAACAGCATTCCATTTAACGCCATTAAAAGCATCACCACTCCATTCATTGACGCGTTTGATTGCATCTGCTTTACAATGCCGTAAATCACAAACCCAAACCAAAGCACTCCCTGGGCGCTCATCAGTATCTTAAATGTTTTGCTTACTTTCTGCATATTGCCACCTCCTTTTTATTTGAAAAGCGCGATAAAATGCGGCAGGAAAATAACCATGCCCACCGCTGCTGCAAAAACAGAAAAAACGAGTACGGCTCCCGCGGCAATGTCTTTTGCTTTTTTTGCCAGGGGATTCATTTCTTTTGTAGATAAATTCACCGCGTTCTCAATGGCCGTGTTCATCATTTCGAAAGCCAATACTCCGCCGCAGCAAAGCAGGGCGGCTACCCATTCCACTTTTGATATTTGAAACAAAAACCCGAGCACAACCACGAGCACAAAACAACCGATCATAATACAAAAATTTTTTCCCATACTCATAATGCCCTCAAAGGCATGACGAAAAGACTTGAACCGCATATGATAACCTCCTCGTTTAAGTATATGCCATTTCCGTTTTTATTTTCTGAAGGATCGCGTCACATTTTTCTCTCGAATAATAAACTCCCGACTTTATAACTCCGGCATGATTTGATACCGCACACAAATCTTCAAGAGGATTTGATCGGCTTAAAATAAGATCCGCTTTTTTGCCGGGCTCTATAGTCCCCAGTTCTTTGTCTTTATACAAACATTTTGCGGCATCAATCGTGGCTGATTTCAGTACTTCAAAATTACTCATACCCGCCTGCGACAAAAGCTGCATTTCCTTATGCCCCGAAAAACCTGCCACTACATAAGGAACGGATTTATCTGTTCCCATTAAAATACCTGCGCCTTCTCTTTTTAAACAACCGATTATATGAAATAATTGTTCCATATATTCATGCGGGCCGACGTTTCCGGCTTTTGTAAACACTTTATCGGATTCCCGTATTAAAATCCTCATGGCTTTTTTGTTCTTTAAAGAAATATAGTCCATTTGCTCTTCATCTTCAAATTCCGCCTGCCAGCCTATGTTCGCCAGTCGTTCATTTGCAATCAATGTAGGGCAGTTCCAAACATTGCCTGAAGCAGCAAGACCTGCCATTTTTAAAATTTGTTCATCATCTAAATTTTTTTCGGGATAGTATGGATTCATAAACCCATACAAATGTTCTATTGAATGTATCTTTAGTTTAAGCGCGTGTTCCAAGTCTACGGTATCTGGCACATGCCCCACAACGGGAAGGGCATATCTTTTTGATATTTCCATGATATCATCAAAATTCTCTAAAGACAATTTGGAATAAATTTTGAGAAAATCATACCCTTTTTTTGCCTGGCTTTTAATAATTTTTTCTATCTGCTTTGTATCTTTTAAAGCATGAAGATACATAAACTTAGGAAAAAACGGATTTTCTCCGTCCAACAAAGGCCCGGCAGTGTAAATATTCGGTCCTTCTGTCAACCCATTTTCAATATTTTTCTTTAGTTTCAGGTGATTGAATACACGTGTTCCAAAAAAATAATGTCCTAATCTGAATCTTTCATATCCCCACATGTTCCTTATAGTCGTGATACCATTAACTAAATAAAGCAACAAATCGTTTGGATTATCGCCTAAATGTACGTGCATATTGATAAGACCGGGCATAACAAATTGTCCGCTCCCGTCAATGATAGTGCAAAAAGTAGCGGGCATCGGTAAATCTTTTCCGATCGCCTCGATCACACCTTCACGTATGACCACCGACTGATTTTCATCAATCTTTTTATTTTTCATGGATAAAATATGAATATTTTTGATAAAGATCACGGATTTTTCCCCTTTATTATTCTTCATTTTTCCCTGCCAGTGCACCAACTGCTTCCTCAATGCTCTTTTTAAAAAATATATGCCTGCCGTTATTGCATTCATAAATAAAATCCTGTAGGCTTTTGCTCGTATATTGTGAAAAATCCCCTACAACAGCAATTTTCATATTGTAGTTCACAAACTTTTGCAGCACTTCCCCCGCAAAACGTGTTTTTAAGTTAAAAAACTCTTCACTCAGGCTTTCTTTACAGATTATGATCGCATCGCCATCGCTGTAATATCTTGCCGTTGCCATGAGATCCAGCACATCCTGCACATCCTTTATCTTTATATTTTTATCATCAAAAACGGCCATTTGTTTATTATTTTTTGTTATTATATTCATTAAGATTCTTCTTTCATTAAAAATGGTTGGATATATCCGATCGCATCAACTACCACATGCGCACAATAATCAATCAGCTCGACTCGCGCACCGGGTACAAGTGAAAGGAGCCTTTGAGCCGATTTTTGCGATCGACTGTAGTATCTTCTTTCCCTGCTATATAAAGCACCGGCATTTTTAGCCTGCGCATCTGATCATCGGTATACACGGGCAGCGCCCCCGTTATCGGATTAAAATTTTCAAGTATGAGCACGATAAAATCCATCACTTCTTTTGGCAGGGCACTTTGACCGTTGACATCATCATGAAGCCTTTTAAGCTCCTGCTCTCCTTTCGAGATCGCATTGACGGATTTCTCTATAAATTCCTCACGGGGCGGCACGATCCCGGAAGGCGCAATCAGTATAAGTTTGCTTATTCTCTCGGAAAACGCGGCCGCAAATTTCAGCGCCATCCAGCCGCCTAATGAATTCCCTATTAGAATCACCTTATCGATTTCAAGCGTATCCAGTATCTCTTTTATCCAAAACGCATACGCATCTGTTGATAACTCAAGCCGAACTTCATCGCTGTTTCCCGCTTCCCCAATGATGTCGACGGCAAATACATGAAAATTTTTGGATAACTCTGTCATCTCGGCAACCCAAAATGCGCTGTTGCTGCATGAACCGTGAAGCAACACAACCACAGGGTTTTTACCCTCTCCCGCTTCAAGCAAAAAAGTATTTCCATAGGTTGTTGATATATACTGCTGTTTAAACGCAAAGAAGCTCAATACCTGATTATAGTATGCACGTATCTTATCTCTTCCTTCATCTGATTTAAAAACTTTCTTTGTATTCACTGTTCATTGCTCCTCTTCAAAATGATCTGTAAGCGCTTCGATCGACTGCAGCATTGCCACTGTAAATGAGATGTTCCCCCACAGCGTAACACGCACTCTCCCTTCCACTTCTGTTTCTATAAACTGGGTATACATCGTTGAATTACCGTATTCCGGCGGTTTCACATTGAGCACCGCTGAGAGCGTATTCATGATTCGTATTGCCTCATCTCTGCTTGTAACATTAATATCCGCCACGCAGGATACGTTTACTTTTTCTTTTTGTCCTGCAGACCACTGCGCATTTTCTGATGTTTTATTCTTTGCATTTTCCGCAAAGGCACTCAAGTCGTGACCGCTGACGCGCCAGCTTTTACCGATCTTGCTTGCGCTGATTTTCCCTTCCCTTATATATCGCTGAACGGTTTTTGGGTGGATATCCAAAAGCCTGGAAATCTGCTCTACCGTATAATACTGTTTCGCCATTTTTACTCCTTATTATTTCCTTTTTAGGAATTATAAGTAATAATAAGTAATATGTCAAGACTTTTATAAGAATAAAATAAGAACCGATTATTCAATCGGTTCTTATTTTATGAGTATGATCGATGACTATGATTCTTTATCTTGAATATAGTTTTTAAGTGCTTCTTTGATTTTTTCCGCATTACCACTGTTTTCTTCTATGATATCGCATACCTTATCGTATCCCAAATCAACCGTATACGCAGTTGCAAACGCATAAGATTCATCGAGCAGTTGCCGACATCGCTCTTCATTGGCTTCAATGACATCCACACATTTGATTTTAAAAATCTCTACCGTTTTATCGAGCAGTGAGAGGCTTTCAAGCAGGCTGTCTGCAATCAACGGCAAAAATGCGTTGAGTTCAAATTCCCCGTTGGAAGCCGCCATCGTAATAGCAGAGTCATTGGCCATGACTTTCAGCGCCACCTGCACCACCATCTCGGGGATCACGGGGTTTACCTTACCAGGCATAATGGTGCTGCCGATCTGCATAGGTGCGAGTTTTATTTCCGCAAGCCCGCCGTGAGGTCCCGAATTCATGAACCGCAGGTCATTGGCTATTTTCATCAAATTCACCGCAAGTGCTTTTAAAAGCCCTGATACTTCCACAAAAACATCATTATTCTGCGTAATATCCATCGGGTATTCCGCAACCGCAAGACCGATATTTGTTATCCGGCGAAGCTGCTCGATTACTTCAAAGCGATATTTTCGCTCCGCATTATTGGCAAGGCCCACCGCTGTGCCACCTATGTTTACCTGTCTGAGCCGCTCTTCTACTTTGTAGAGCCTCCAACGATCACGCGCGATGGCCTGGGCGAAAGAACCAAATTCTGATCCAAGCGTAATCGGAACGGCATCCATCAATTCGGTGCGGCCGAGTTTCTTGATATCGTCAAACTCGTTTTCTTTAATTTGCAATGACTGCTGTAATTTCGCGCAGCCTTCGCTTAAAGAGCGAAGCAGTTCAATAGCTGCAATGCGCAGCGCCGTGGGATATACGTCATTTGTAGACTGCCCCCGATTGACATCGTCAAGCGGGTGGATGATGTCATACTCTCCGCTTTTTTCCCCGAGCTTTTTCAAAGCGAGATTAGCAATGACCTCATTGACATTCATATTCGTTGAGGTACCCGCCCCTCCTTGAAGCGCATCAACGATAAAGGCTTCATCTTCTTTTCCTGACAGGATAGTGCTGCATGCATCTGCAATCGCTTCAAATTTTTCTTTTCTGATGCCAAGTTTTATATAAGTAAGTGCCGCAGCTTTTTTTATTTTTACGATTGAATATATAAGCCGCAGATTCGTTTTTTTGTATCCAAGCGAAAAATTTTCTTTTGCTCTTGCACTCTGTAGCCCGTATAATATATCATCCTCAAGCGAGATTTGCCCGAGTCTGTCTTTTTCGGTACGCATTTAATTATCCTCTAACTCCATTAAAATATGCGGAAACGCCTCAAGGCTTCTCCTTAGTATTCCCTGCATATACGCAATGATAATGCCATAATTTGTAATCGGAACATCTTGGTCCATGGCGCATTTTTGACGGTATTTCATTTCCCGCTCCGTTAACATACAGCCGCCGCAATGAATAATTAATTGATACTTGCCCAGTTCATCGGGGAACTCGGTACCGGATGAAAATTCAAAATTAAATTGCTTTGATGTATAATTCTTGATCCATCTTGGCAGTTTCACACGGCCTATATCATCACATTGACGATGATGGGTGCAGCCTTCCGAAATAAGGATGGTGTCATGCTCATGAAGCTTATCCAGCGCGGCCGCTCCCTTGACGGCCTGCTCCAAAAATCCTTTATATCTTGCGAAAAGGATTGAAAAAGAAGTGAGCAGTATATCTTTCGGCGTATCCGCAGACACCTTCGCAAAAACCTGACTGTCGGTGATCACGATTTTCGGTTTTTTGCCCAGGTTTTCAAGTGTCTCTTTCAACTCATATTCTTTTACAACCACTGCCGTGGCATCTGCTTCCAGGATATCGCGGATCGTCTGCTGCTGAGGCAAAATGAGCCTACCCTTCGGTGCCGCTTTATCGATGGGCACCACAAGCACAACAAAATCGGAAGGGCCGATAATATCCGCAACGATTTTCAATTTCACATCATCTGCGGGGACCAATGACGCTATTTTTTCTTTTAACTGTTCAATATTTGTTTTATTTTTGGCACTGACATATATCTCATGTTCATCGGTCTGTGTTACCTCATTAAGTAAATCGGATTTATTAAACACTATCATATAATTGATATCCTTTTGTTCAAAAAGTTTTATCAATTCTTCATCGGCCTGCGTTTTCCCGACAGAAGCGTCAATTACAAGCACCGCCACATCTGTTTTGTTGAGTACCTGCTTTGTTTTCCTGATCCTAAGCTCCCCGAGCGCTCCTTCATCATCGCTTCCAGGCGTATCAATAATCATCACAGGCCCCATAGGCAGCAGTTCCATTGATTTGTAAACCGGATCTGTGGTTGTGCCCTTCACATCGGACACTACAGCCAGATCCTGCCCCGTCACCGCATTGACCACACTTGATTTACCGGCATTTCTTCTGCCAAAGAACCCGATATGTATGCGGTTTGCCGAAGGTGTTGTATTCAGCCCCATTGTTCTCCCTCCTAAAATCTAAAATCTCTCTTGCCATATTCAATATCTTCAAGATGTTCTACAGCAACTTTCTTTCGTTTTTCGTTTGGTATATGTCTAACTTCCGCTTGAATCAAAGCTTCTCCGATCTCTTTCGTTTTTGGCGATGCATAATCCTGCAGATATTCTTTTAATGTCATGAGTGCATTGGGATGACAGAAATTTTGTATTTGCCCACTTTTGCAAAAACTCATAAACCTGTCTCCTGTCCTACCCTCTCTATAACAAGCCGTGCAAAAACTCGGAATATAGCCAAGCTCCATAAGCCATAAGATGACCTCATCCAGCGTTCTTTTATCGCTGACATCAAATTGTTCTGATATTTCATCTTCAGCTTCAGGCTCATCGTATCCGCCCACACTTGTCCTGGAGGCTCCGCTTATTTGCGATACGCCAAGTCCGATTACCTTTTCACGGCAGGCTTTGCTCTCTCTCGTAGAAATGATCATGCCTGTATACGGCACGGCAACACGTATACACGCCACTATTTTTGCGAAAATATCATCATCGATGCCGTTATCAAAGACATTCGGATCAATGTCATCCGCATGTTTAATCCTCGGTACACTAATAGTGTGCGGACCTACTCCATGCGCCGCTTCCAAATGCTCGGCGTGCATGAGCAACGCTGCAAATTCATAGCGATAAAGTTCGAGTCCAAATAAAACTCCCAATCCCACATCATCAATACCCCCTTTCATGGCCCGATCCATCGCTTCTGTGTGATAAGAATAGTTATGCTTCGGTCCTGTTGGATGAAGTTTTTCGTAGCTTTCTTTGTGATAGGTTTCCTGAAAAAGAATATAGGTGCCGATACCGGCCTCCTTGAGTTTTCTGTAATCTTCTACTGTTGTGGCCGCAATATTGACATTCACGCGCCTGATGGCACCGTTTTTATGCTTAATACTGTAAATCGTATCGATACATTCCAAGATATATTCGATAGGATTATTGACGGGGTCTTCTCCCGCTTCGATTGCAAGCCGCTTATGCCCCATATCTTGCAGCGCGGTGACTTCCCTGACAATATCCTCCTGAGAAAGCTTTTTTCGCGTGATGTGTTTGTTTGTTGAATGATACGGACAGTAAACGCATCCGTTCACACAATAATTGGATAAATACAGCGGCGCAAACATAACGATGCGGTTGCCGTAAAAATCTTTTTTGATTTGATTGGCAAGTGCATATATTTCTTGATTTTTTTCTTCGATATCACAATCAAGCAACACAGCCGCTTCTCTGTGAGAGAGTCCTTTTCTCAGTTTTGCCTTCTCGATAATGCTGTCGATAAGCTCTGCATTGTGTTTGTTCGCCTCGGCATATGCCAGTGTGTCAAGCACCTCTTCGTGGCTGATAAATTCCTCAGCTTTCATTGATTTTGAGTTATACATAAATAGTTCCTTTCTTTTGGGTCAGATAAATTCTTCCCCATTAGTTAAATTTCTTATTTTGATATATATTTATAGTCACCTCGGCTGACTACTAAATTATATCCAATTCGTCGCATTTGTTTTTTTAAATGGACATACCCTTCCGCCGCTTCATCCCCTGTACAAATTTTATCATTGTACAGCATATATTTCCCCCTCACATCCAGCGGTGATAAATTTGGCATCACCACATTTGCTCCCGCCAAAATGCCGTCCTGTCGCCCGTTTGAATCAATGGTGCTAAGCGCAGTCGTAGAAGGAAGCAGCACTGCAGGCAGCATCAGACGAATGATGGCAAGCAATTTTAGTGTTTGTCTGCATGAACCTGCATTTTTTTGTGCAAAAGGTGTCCGGCTATGCGGTATAAACGGGCCTATACCCACCATATGGGGATCGAATTCCTTCATAAAATATAAATCGTTGATGATATGCTCTCTTGTCTGAAAAGGAGATCCCACCATAAACCCGCATCCCACCTGATAGCCGATCTCTTTTAAATGAAACAAGCATTCCATGCGCCGGCTCAGCAACATTGTATACGGATGCAGCTTGTGATAATGTTCAAAATTCGCAGTCTCATGACGCAATAAATATCTGTCCGCTCCAGCATCAAAAAACATTTTATAGCTGTCATAGCTCCTCTCTCCGATAGACAGTGTAACGGCACAATCCGGATAATTTTTCTTAATGAACGAAATGATCACAACCATTCTCTCATCTGTAAAATATCCGTCCTCCCCACCCTGCAGCACAAAGGTACGAAATCCCAGTTCATAGCCGATACGGCAGCAATCAAGAATTTGCTTGCTGTTGAGTCTGTATCTTTGTGCATAGGTATTGCTTTTTTGAATCCCGCAGTAATAACAATCATTCCTGCAATAATTTGTGAATTCAATAAGTCCGCGTATATAAATTTCATTGCCATATATGCTGTCTCTGACAGAGCGCGCCCGCTGAAAAAGATACTCTTCCGTCTCAGAGCATTCGCACTCAAGCAGAGTAATCAATTCTTCTTTTGCCAGCAGTTTTTCTTGCTCTAATTTATCGATTAATTGTTTTACTTTATTTGTCATGTGTTGTATAAGTTTTAGAATATGCAGTTTTCGCGCTGATGCTCGGCAATTTACCGATTTTCCCTGATACCGCACTAATGATATCCTGCGGAGCATCAAGCACAATACTGATAATATTCACCTTTCTCCGGCGATAAGGCATGCTCATTCTGCCAATAATATATTGACTGTATTGATGCAGAATATAGTTTAACTTTTCAATTGAATTATTGTTTTCAACAATAATTCCAATTACTGCAGCTCTTGTTTCCATCTTTCAGCTTGATATCTGAAAATAAAAAATGCACCGTGAAAGGCGCAATCATACATTACATTAATATATATCATTCATCGGCCTTTCACTCAGAAAATCTCTTTGTGTCAGTTATGAATATTTTTTTAACTTCACTGCAAGAAAATCTTACAGCTTAGTGTTAGTATCATAACACAGGCGGCTAAAGAAATCAATATTTATTGATAGAAATTTATCAATAAATATTTTCCTTGTTTTATCTTCTAATCTTGTCAACTCATCTGTTTATTTGTCATGGTCTATATATTTATTACAATAATTAATTATATCTATAGGAGATATATTATAAAAAAACATATTGATAACTATGATTCTTATGCTTATCATTTTTATGACAGGATGCAACTCTCAACAAAATGAAATAAAAAAAAGCATGGAATAAATTAAATGAATCAAACATATCACATCACTATGATGATAGGTAGTGCCATTTCATAGCAATTTATGAAAAAATAAAAAGAAATAGATTTACTTTAAATTCTTTAAAATAGTATGTTATAATAACAAAGAGAGATATTCATTCTATTCCAAAAATTTATTTTACAGAAAACTATACTATGGATATTCTCTAAGGTTTTAAAGCCGAGAATTTAAAAATAATATGGTGATGGAGGTTTAATTATGACTCAATTGAAACAAGTTTATAAGTGCCAAATTTGCGGCAATATTGTTGAAGTGCTTCATACAGGCGTTGGAGAATTGGTTTGTTGCGGACAGCCTATGAACTTACAAGTAGAAAATACTGTTGACGCTGCACTTGAAAAACATGTGCCGGTTATTGAAAAAATTGACGGCGGCGTACTCGTTAAAGTCGGAGAAATTCCACATCCAATGACAGATGCGCACTATATCGAATGGATAGAAATACATACTGCAAATAAAATTTATAGAGAATATTTAAATCCGGAAGATACGCCTGAAGCCAGATTTTATTTGGATGAAGAAGTTTTAATGGCGAGAGAATACTGTAATTTACATGGTTTGTGGAAAGCATAAAGATAAATAGATTTTAAGGAGGAACAATAAATGCCAGAGTTTTCAGCACCATTTTCAGGTCTTGCAAAAGATCGCAAATTAACAGATGCCGAATTAATACGTTCTATTCGCTTCATGATTGCCGCCGAATATGAAGCCATTCAGCTTTATATGCAGCTTGCAGAATCAACAGATAACGAATTGGCCATTGAAGTTTTAAAAGACATCGCTGATGAAGAAAGAGTTCATGCAGGTGAATTTTTAAGACTTTTGAGAGAACTCGCTCCTGATGAAGAAGAATTCTACGCAGAAGGTGCGGAAGAAGTCGAAGAAGAAATAGAAAAATTACGCAAAAATTAAAAATTGTTTTAAAAAATTAATAACTTCTCTATGCAGTGTATATTCACGTTATGAGTGGATAACATGTGTATTGAGAAGTTTTTTTGTTTGCATTAAAATATTTTACTATTGTAAATGTTAATAAGATATGCTATACTTCAAATTTGATAGTCACTATCAATTTGGAGTTTTACTATGATTGAAAAAAAACAATATCATACTCGACAAAAAGATATTATTTTGAATTTTTTCCAAACTCACGCAGACGAATGCTTCTGCGCAAAGGATATTATTGACAATGATGCTCTTCCGCTCGGCGAAGCTACCGTATATCGATATCTATCCAAGCTCACAAAAGAAAATAAATTAAAAAAATTTATATCTGATGATCGAAGCGGTGCGTTTTACCAATACAACAATACAGATACATGTAAAAATTGTCATATTCATTTGAAATGTTTATCATGCGGTGAATTGGTTCATTTGAACTGTTCTTTTATGACTCAGATTGAAAATCATATGAAAGAAATTCATAATTTCTCGATTGACAGCTCAAAAACTGTTATTTATGGAATATGCGATCATTGCAGATAATCAATTAATGGATAAGTCTTTGCTTATTATAAATGTTTTAAAATGGAGATTTTATGAAAAAAATAATTATCACTATATTGCTTCTATTCATCTTATCCGGCTTTTTTGCCGGCTGTATAAATAATCCAAAAACAAAAAATAATACTGAAAATATAACCATCGTCGCTACTATTTTCCCGCCTTATGATTTTGCAAAACAAATTTGCGGTGGTGCCGCAGAGGTGGAAATGCTCCTTCCTCCGGGCGCAGAAAGCCATTCCTACGAACCATCGGCGCAAGATATTATCAAAATTCAAAACTGCGATTTATTTATCTATGTCGGCGGAGAATCGGATACATGGGTTGATAATATATTATCTTCTCTGGACAAACCGATAAAAACGGTAAAAATGATGGATTATATCAACATTGTAGAAGAAGAAGCTATCTATGGAATAAAGACACACCATGACGAAGCAGCAGAAACGAAGTCAAAAAATCATGAAAAAGAATATGATGAACATGTTTGGACGTCTCCCAGGAACGCCGTATTAATTACACAAGCTATTACGGATGCAATTTGTGAAATAGACACTAAAAATGTTGATCTATATAGACAAAACTCATTGAATTATATTATTCAGCTTGAAGAACTTGATAGCCAATTTGCTGATTTTTTTGATGCTGTTACCAATAAAACATTAATCTTTGGTGACCGTTTTCCGCTCAGATATTTTGTTGATGAATATAATCTGACCTATTATGCGGCTTTTCCCGGCTGCTCAAACGAAACAGAAGCAAGCGCTGCCACCATTGCTTTTCTGATCGATAAAGTCAAAGAAGAACATATCAGCACAATATTTTATATTGAATTTTCAAATCATAAAATCGCTGACAGTATAGCCGAGGCTACAAATACGAAAACAGCGCTTTTCCATACCTGTCATAATGTGTCCAAAGAAGAATTGGAAAACGGAGCCACTTATTTGTCACTTATGAAACAAAATCTAGCGACTTTAAAGGAGTGCATGAATTAATATGGCTTTGCTTACATGCAAAAATATTAGTTTATCTTATGAAAACAAAATTGTTTTAGCCGATCTGTCTTTCGCTGTCGCTTCAGGAGATTATCTTTGTATTGTAGGTGAAAACGGGTCAGGTAAAAGCACCCTTATAAAAGCGTTGCTTTCATTAAAAAATCCGGCGAAAGGCAGTATCCTCTACGGAGACGGACTGGCGCAAAATGAAATTGGTTACCTTCCACAGCAAACAGATACTAAAAATGATTTCCCGGCCAGTGTTTGGGAAGTCGTACTTTCGGGATGCCTGAACGGGCGGGGTCTGCGTCCTTTTTATTCTAAAAAAGATAAAAATAAAGCAATCTCTTCCATGAAAAAGCTTGGTATTCTAGAGCTGAAAAATCAAACTTTTCAGGCGCTTTCGGGCGGTCAGCAGCAAAGAGTTTTGCTCGCGCGCGCACTTTGCGCTACAAAAAAAATACTGCTTTTGGATGAGCCGGTATCAGGGCTTGATCCACTTGTCACAAATGAATTTTATTCTCTGATAAAACAAATCAACAATGATGGTATTACGATTATTATGGTCTCCCATGATATCATCAGTGCAGTAAAATATGCCTCACATATTCTGCATTTGCAAAATAATTTCATTTTCTTCGGCAACACTGCCGATTATTTAAAAAGTCCGTCAGGAAAACAATTTATGGGAGTAATAGATAATGACTGATTTGTTTAGAGAAATGATGAGTTACCCTTTTTTGGTTCGCGCCATCGTGGTAGGCGTTTTGGTTGCGCTATGTTCTTCCCTGCTTGGTGTGAGCTTGGTATTAAAGCGCTACTCTATGATAGGCGACGGACTCTCTCATGTAGGTTTTGGTGCATTAGCGATAGCTACAGCGCTGAATGCATCCCCACTAAAAATATCAATTCCCATCGTTATGCTTGCAGCATTTTTATTATTAAAAATAAGTGAGTCCAGCAAAACCAAAGGTGATGCCGCTATTGCATTAATTTCAACAAGTTCACTTGCTGTCGGCGTAATGGCCATATCGATAACATCGGGAATCAATATTGATATTTATAATTACATGTTTGGCAGTATTTTAGCAATGAGTAAAACCGATGTGATACTCAGCATTATTTTATCTGTTACTGTGTTCGTTTTATATGTGTTTTTTTATTCTAAGCTTTTTGCTATTACATTTGATGAAAATTTTGCAAAAGCCACAGGTATTAAAACCGATTTATATAATATTCTGCTTGCTGTGCTCACTGCGGTCACTATCGTAATCGGAATGAGGCTAATGGGGGCCTTATTGATTTCAAGCCTGATCATATTCCCCTCTCTTACATCTATGAAGATTTTTAAAAATTTTCGTTCAGTGGTTATAAGCTCTGCCATTTTATCAGTATCTTGTTTTATTATCGGAATCATACTTTCTTATACTCTTTCAACTCCTGCCGGCGCAAGCGTGGTTTGCGTGAATATTATTCTTTTTTTTACTTTTTCTTTATTTAGACTTTTAAAAAACCAAAATAAATTTTTAAAATAATTTTGTTTTATTCTTGACCGATATTTAAAAATATGATATCCTTTGGTTAGTTTTAACTAACTAAAGGAGCAGAAAAACACATGAGTGTAGTTATTATTGGCGGTAATGAATGTATGGAATGCCGATATAAAAATATTTGTAAATCATATGGATGCAGAGCAAAAATCTTCACAAAAGAAGGTGGCCCTTTAAAGAAAAAGATCGGCACACCTTCTTTAATGATACTTTTTACAAATACCGTCTCTCACAAGATGGTAGTTACAGCACTTGATGAAGCGAGAAAAAATGATATTCCCGTAATACGTACGCATTCAAGCAGCGCCTCGGCATTGTGCAATATTTTAAATGAATATTGTGCATAAAATAATATGAAAGTAAACTTTATATGAAAATCATTCTTGCAAATAATATGAAAGCCATATCTATTTTACGTGCTTTTTAATGGCTTCAAAACTCTTGGCGCTAATAACATGTTCAATTTTGCACGCATCTTCAGCAGCAGTTGCCTCATCTACTCCAAGCATCACGAGCCATTTTGAAAGCAGCGTATGTCTTTCGTAAATCATTAGCGCAATCTTTAATCCTTTTTCCGTGAGCGTGATATGTCCGTCACTATCCACATGGATGTATCCGTTCTCGCGAAGGTTTTTCATCGCAACGCTGATACTTGATTTTTTAAAATCAAGTTCATGCGCGATATCAATTGAACGCACAGACGGATTTTTCTGACTTAACATATAAATAGTTTCCAAATAATTTTCAGCCGACTGCTTTATTACCATATCATTAATCCTCCTGCTGCTAATAGCTGTTGTAAAATATCATAACATATCACTAACAAAAGTTCAAATGACTAAGATAGTGCATTTATTTTATAAAAAAACTCTTGACAAAATGAGTTAGCATGTGCTAACCTTATTTAAGTTAGATGTTGCTAACTTAAATATTTTCCTAGTATAAAGGAGTGATCATGATGCCTTTGACAATGGCAAAAGCAGGCGAGATGAATTTTATAAAAAAAGTTACAGGAAAAGAAGATATAAAACATTTTCTTGAAAGTCTTGGCTTTGTTATCGGAAGCAATGTTATTGTCGTAGCAAAGAATAACGGCAATATCATTGTTAATATAAAAGAATCCAGAATTGCAATCAGTCAGGAAATGGCCAATAAAATAATGGTATAAATATAAACTTTTACCGAAAGGAGTTATCTATGCAAACACTTAGAGACGCAAAGTGCAGCGAGAATGTTACTGTTGTCAAGCTTCACGGTCAAGGTGCGGTGAAACGTCGTATCATGGATATGGGGATTACGAAAGGTACCCAAATCTTTATCCGGAAAGTAGCACCCCTTGGTGATCCGATCGAAGTGACAGTACGAGGCTACGAACTTTCCATCAGAAAAACAGATGCGCAAATGATTGAAGTTGAATAGAATAAAAACATATCAGAGAGACATCTCTGTTATTTTAGCACGTACAGTTAGCTATTACTAACTATACGGTTATATCTTAAAGGAGGAATAAAAATGTCTATTAAAATAGCTCTTGCCGGCAATCCCAACAGCGGCAAGACAACGCTTTTCAACGCACTCACCGGCTCAAACCAATTTGTTGGAAACTGGCCGGGTGTGACGGTAGAAAAAAAAGAAGGAAAATTAAAAGCCGATAAAAATGTCATTATTATAGATTTACCGGGAATATATTCGCTTTCACCGTATACTCTTGAGGAAGTAATTGCCAGAAATTATCTTATTCAGGAGCGCCCTGATGTAATTTTAAACATCATCGACGGCACAAATATTGAGCGAAATTTATATCTTACAACGCAGCTGCTTGAACTTGGCATTCCCGTTGTTGTCGCTGTCAACATGATTGATATTGTTAATAAAAATAAAGATAAAATCGATATAGACCATCTTTCAAAAACTATGGGATGCCCTATTATTGCAATATCTGCATTAAAAGGCACAGGCATTGATGAAGCAGCAAACCAAGCTATTCAGCTTGCTGAAAAAAAATCAAAACTCTTTAGTTTACATAGGTTTGATAAAGCTGTCGAAAATGCATTATCAATCATTGAAGCTACACTCGATGACAATATAGCCAATGAACAAAAACGTTTTTATGCAATAAAAATTTTTGAACGAGACAGCAAAATTCTTCAGCAAGTTAACGTGGACCCCAAAATTGAAAACATTATTACAGTAACAGAAGATAAATTGGATGATGATTCAGAAAGCATTATAACAAACGAGCGCTATAAATATATCACCTCAATCATCAAAGATAGTTGTATAAAACAAAATGCAGGAAAGCTAAGCATTTCGGATAAAATTGACAAGGTTGTAACCAATCGTTATTTGGCACTCCCCATTTTTGCCATCGTTATGTTTATTGTATATTATGTATCGGTAACAACGATCGGTACTCTCGTTACCGACTGGGCAAATGATGGTGTATTTGGCGAAGGATGGAGCCTGTTTGGACTGAATATTCCCGGAATCCCGGTTCTCGTCGAGAAAGGCCTAAGCAGCCTGGGCACGGCAGACTGGCTAAACAGCCTGGTTATTGACGGTATTATAGGCGGTGTCGGCGCAGTGCTCGGCTTTGTGCCGCAGATGCTTGTTTTGTTTGCTTTTATCGCTTTGCTTGAAGCCTGCGGATACATGGCGCGTGTTGCATTTATTATGGACAGAATTTTTAGAAAATTCGGCCTTTCAGGGAAATCTTTTATCCCTATGCTAATAGGAACAGGCTGTGGCGTCCCGGGCATCATGGCATCGAGAACCATTGAAAATGATCGCGACCGCAAAATGACCATTATTACGACTACTTTTATTCCATGCGGCGCCAAATTGCCTATCATCGCCTTGATTGCAGGTGCTCTATTTGGAGGTGCATGGTGGGTAGCACCCAGTGCATATTTTGTTGGCATTGCAGCTATTATTTGTTCCGGCATCATTTTAAAAAAATCACGCATGTTCGCCGGAAACCCCGCCCCGTTTGTTATGGAACTCCCGGCTTATCACTTGCCAACTATAGGCAACGTACTGCGAAGCATGTGGGAACGTGGATGGTCATTCATTAAAAAGGCAGGTACTATTATTCTTCTCTCGGCAATCGTCATTTGGTTCCTCTCAAGTTTTGGTGTTGTTGATGGACAATTTATTATGGTAGAAGATATCAGTGATGGTTTCCTTGCATCAATAGGCAATGCCATTGCGTGGATTTTCTCTCCATTAGGCTGGGGAAATTGGCAGTCGGCAGTAGCCACATTTACAGGGCTTGTTGCTAAAGAGAATGTCGTAGGTACTTTCGGCGTGCTATACGGCTTTGCGGAAGTTGCAGAAGACGGCGTAGAAATTTGGGCAACTCTAGCCTCAAGCTTTACGGTAATCTCCGCATATTCTTTCTTGGTATTCAATTTATTGTGTGCGCCTTGTTTTGCAGCGATTGGAGCGATCAGGCGCGAAATGAACAGCGCAAAATGGACTTGGTTTGCTATCGGATACCAAACATTATTTGCCTATGCTGTTGCTTTTTGTGTATACCAATTCGGAAATTTCTTCATCACAGGAGCCTTCGGAGTCGGAACTGTCTTTGCTCTGATTACCGCAGTAATATTCTTTTTCTTGCTCCTTAGACCTTACAAAGAAAGTGGCAGCCTTAAAGAAAAAGCAATTGCATAATATAGAAAGGAGCATAAAATGATTACATTTATTATAGAAAATCTTGCTACCATTCTTGTCAGCATTATCATTGCCGCAATTGTTGCTGTTATTCTTATCCGTATGAGAATAAATAAGAAAAAAGGAACTTCTTGCAGCTGCGGGTACGCCTGCAAGGGTTGTGCAAGTTCTTCAATATGTGATGATACGAAAGAAAAGTAATATTAAAATATTAAATAGATAATTTATATAACAAAGTAACGCCTAAAATAGACAGCATTTATGCTGTCTATTTTATTTATCTATCTATCTATCTTAAAATTATCATTGTTAAGTTTTTTTTGCCTTCTTATCATTTTTGATTATCATTACAAAGTTGATTATTACAAAAGATATTGACTTAGAGTAAACTCTAAATGATATAATTATGGTTAAATTAATATCTTATTATTTATCAATATTCCAACACTTTCAAAAGAATGCTCACAGGAAATTGTGATTCCAAAGATATTTGATGCTATGAAGATTCATTTAATTTATAATAATTTAAAAGAAACAAAAAATATATATGTGAGAGAGCAAAAGAGGCGGCGTTGCTTCAAAATATATTGAATACAGTTAATGTAAAGTTGCATGTCCACAGCATATTGCTATGATATATGAACTAAAAAGCTGCCGAGAGATGAGAAGGATGGAACGCTTATTTGATATAATTTGATAAACACCGCAGAAGAAAGGAATGAATATATGAACAGTCAAAAAGTCGCCGTCGTTACAGGCGGTGCAAACGGTATAGGTAAGGCAATTTGCGATGAATTCAAAAAACAGGGCGTTGTCGTATGTATAATTGACCTATTGGATAACGATTATTTCGTCGGTGATATTGCAGATAAAAATACTCTATGTGTTTTTGCTGATAAAGTCATTAAAGAACATAATAAAATTGATTTTCTGATCAATAATGCTTGCTTATCAAAAGGCGGGCTTAAAGACTGTTCTTATGATGATTTTAATTATGTACTGCGTGTAGGTATCAGTGCGCCTTATATGCTTACAAAGCTTTTTATAGAACATTTTAATAATAACGCAAGTATTGTGAATATTTCATCTACGCGGTATCTCATGAGTCAAACAAACACCGAAAGCTACACGGCCGCCAAAGGAGGCATTACTTCTCTGACACATGCCATGGCCGTCACGCTTTCCGGTAAAGCACGTGTCAATTCTATTTCGCCAGGCTGGATCGATACAAAAAACACAAGCTTTTCCGATGCTGATCATTTTCAACATCCTGTATGCCGAGCCGGTAAACCTGCCGATATTGTTAACGCCGTCATGTTTTTATGCGATGAAAAGAGCAGTTTTATCACAGGACAAAACATTACCGTAGACGGCGGTATGACGAAATTAATGATTTACCATGATGATTTTGGCTGGGAATACAAAAAATAGAAAAGCATCGGATATAAACACTACTTATAAAAATACCAAAAAATTTTCTTTATAAACACTGCAAAATTCTTTTATTTTATTAGACTAAAATTAATTTAATATCTTCTGTTTGCTGTTTAAAATACGCCTACAGCTTATTTGCAATCTCTATGCATCCTTCGGCTGCTTTAATGCCATCGATCGCGCTGCTTACAATACCTCCCGCATATCCACTTCCTTCCCCTGCAACAAACAATCCTTTTACATTAATACTTTCACAGTTTTTATTGCGAAGCAATCGAACAGGAGAAGATGTTCTCGTTTCCGCTGCCGTGATATAAGCATTCGCACTATCAAAACCTTTCAATTTACAGCCGAAATCTATAATAGCTCTTTTTAAAGGCTCCGTAATACTTTGCGGTAGGCAATCACGCAAATCAGCTTCTCTGATACCCGGAAGATAAGACGGCATTACTTTCCCAAATCCTTTATTGTCTGTATGTGAGAGGAAATCACCGAGACTCATTACAGGTGCATCGTAGTTAGCACCTCCTAAAATATAAGCCTGGTTCTCAAGTTTTTTCTGAAATTCGATTCCGGCAAGCGGCATCATTGAACTAAAATCTTTTTGATCGATTGCAATAACAACGGCACTGTTTGAATTGACGGCATCTCTTTTTGAATAACTCATTCCATTAATACAAAGCATTTCCTTTTCTGTAATGCAGGCAACGACTTCTCCTCCGGGACAATTACAAAAGGTATATACACCCCTGCCCGAACTGTCCTTGTATTTTAATATATATTCAGCCGAGGGAAGAGAAGCTTTTAAATAATGCTGTTGATATGTTGCCCTGTCTATATCTCGGCGAAGATGCTCGATGCGTACCCCTACCGCAAATGGTTTTGATTCCATCGCAAGGCCTTTTACATGCATCATTTCATACACATCACGTGCGCTATGTCCGGTCGCGAGAAAAAGTGTATCTGTTTTTATTTCTAAATCTGTACATTGAACAGCCCTTACTACATTATTCTTTATTTCCACATTTTTCAGGCAAGTATTGAAATAAAATTCTGCTCCCTGACGCATAAGATCATCTGTCATATTTGTAATGACTTTTCTGAGCACATCTGTGCCTATATGCGGCCTGTGATCATATAAAATACTTCTGGCTGCTCCATACTTTACAAATGCTTCCAGCACTTTATTCTGACGACTAGCTTTGCTCCTGCTTGTCAGCTTCCCGTCAGAGAAGGTGCCTGCTCCGCCTTCTCCGAAACATATATTACTCTCTAAATTGATAACTCTATTTTTTTGAAAATGATCTATATCCTGTATACGCTGCGTAATGCGTTTACCTCTTTCAACAATGATTGGAACAATACCATTTTCTAAAAAAGCCAGCGCACAAAATAACCCCGCAGGACCGCATCCAACAATAACCGGTCGTAGCTCTGAATTTATTTTTTTTAAGAGTTTGGTTTCTTCACGCTTTACAGGTTCATATACTTCTAAGAATCTGTTCCCGGATCTGAAGTGCTTTAAAGCAAAAGTTACTGTATAGACAGTATATATATCTTTCTCTTTATGTCTTAAATCCAGAGAACGCCGAAGGATAGCAAAATCAATAATATCCTCCTTTTTTATTTTTAACAGATCCGCCACTTTTTGAGCAGGAGCAATATTATCATAAATACTGATTTTTAGGTCTTTAACTATATAATATTTCATATTCCTTTAAATAAATATCAGTATGCATTTTATCTACACATACTGTATTTTTGTTTAGTATTTAAATATTGATTCGCAGTTTATAAAATAAGATCGACAGCAACTGTCACATTGATTTTTGGAGGATCCACAATAACGATATTTTCTTCGTCAATGTTATATTTGGCCAGTAGCGTAGTATCCTCTTTTTCCTTCCCCGTAAGGTTGACAACGACTGATATACTCGTCAAATCTTCGTTTCTGCTAATTACAGTAACCTGATTTGGATTTGCCGCAAATGAGCTGATAGCATAACCTGATGCAGGCTTACCTTGTACCGATACTGCAATATCCACATCCCTTTGATATCCCGTAAGAATATCAATAGTCGTCTCTTCCTCACTGAATGTGATGTCATTGACCGCTACCCCGGCTTGTGTATATGCTGCAATGGGCTGTTTCAGCGATATATCACCGGTAATACCATTCAAATTTACGGTTGCCCCCACATTGTCAATCGTATTGATGACTCGCTGAGGGCCTGTTATCGTAACAGTGGAGACGGATGAGCTCATTGAAAACACCGCGAGCCCATTATCGAGTGACCCTGTGCCGTTTACGCTGATAGGCATATCTACTTGAACTAAATCATCGACCGTAATCGGCACATTGGCAGGGCTGATACTGCTGAGTTCTGCACCATAAGGCAGGCCGCTTACCTTAACCGCTGCATTATATTCGCCAGCTTCATCAATATCGGAAACATCAATATAGATTTCAAAATCATCTGATTTAATCGTCCCGACCGTCAGCACCGGACCTTTTAATTTAAGGTCTACTTCTATTTCTTCATTCAATAGAACAAGATCTTTAGAAGTGAGTGATTGCTTGCTCTGAATACTCACATTGACGTTTGACATATTGCGGGTTACAGCAGGGTTTTCTTCATTTAATGCCACCATCCAAAGCATGATGGCTATCACTAAAGAAAGGGCTATATAGAGAAGTTTATTTTTCTTTTTCTTCTTTGTCATTTGAACTAAACCTCCATAAACCCTCTGAATTGATTGCACTTTCTTTCCGCGTTAATCCTTCAATTAAAAGTTCTTTTAATGAATTGGCATTTAAGAACCTTGACAGGCTCCCCTTTTCCGCAATAGAAATGGTTCCTGTTTCTTCTGATATAATAACAATCAACGCATCACTTACTTCGCTCATTCCTATTCCTGCTCTATGCCTGGTACCAAGTTCTTTCCGCAAATTTTTTGCTTGTGTAAGCGGCAGCAGGCATCCCGCAGCCATTATCTTTGAATTTTCAATTCTTATCACTGCTGCACCATCGTGCAACGGAGTATAGGGTACAAAAATATTCATTAAAAGCTCCGAGCTTATATCTGCTTCCATTTTGACCCCAGTCGATATAATATCGTCTAAATCAGATTGCCGCTCAATAACGATAAGCGCTCCTACTTTATTTTTTGCCATCTCAACAGAAGCTTCCACAATTTCATCAATTATTTTATTCGGTGTTACATCTTTGCTTGTAAAAGAGATGATTTTCTTAACAATTTTATTTTCAGAAAATGAAGTGCTTCCTATTTTACTCAGCACTCTTCTGAGCTCAGGCTGAAATACGACAACAAGTACAATCAAACCCACTGTGAGCACATTTTTCAATATGTAAGAGAGCGTAATAAGCCCCAACCAATCACTAAGCTGCGTCAATAAAAGGATGAGCAAAATTCCTTTTGCCGCCTGTGCTGCCTGTGTACCACTGACCCAATAAATTATTTTATATGCAATATAGGCAACAATCGCTATATCAATGATATTTTGTATGCTTATCATTGAAAATAGTTCTTTTGACACTGTCAGTAAATCTATCATATCCATCCCCGCTCATACGTTTCAAAGAGTCTCTCTTATATATGATACTATAATAAAATTATTTAATAAAGATTATATTTTACGAATATTTTTCTTATCGTGTTTTCTTTTATTTTTTATTTAAGATTTTATTTAAATATTGTCCCGTGTAGCTGTTTTTTACCTTTGCAACTTCTTCGGGCGTACCTGTTGCAACAATGCCGCCACCTTTATCGCCGCCTTCGGGTCCCATATCGATAATATAATCGGCACATTTAATCACATCTAAATTATGTTCTATGACAACAAGTGTGTTTCCACTTTCTTTTAAGCGCTGCAATACTCTTAAAAGCTTGTCAACATCCGCCGTATGCAGCCCGGTTGTAGGCTCATCCAGTAAATACAAAGTTTTTCCGGTTGGTCTTTTGCTCAGTTCATAAGCAATTTTGATTCTTTGTGCTTCTCCGCCGGAAAGCGTCGTAGAAGGCTGCCCTAGTTTTATATAGCCAAGCCCTACATCATTGAGCGTTTGCAGTTTATTTCGAATAGAAGTAATCCCTCCAAAAAAATGCAATGCTTCCTCTGCTGTCATGTCGAGCACATCAGCGATATTTTTACCTTTATATTTTACTTTAAGGGTTTCTTCATTATACCTTTTGCCTTTGCAAACTTCACATGCAACATAAACATCCGAAAGAAAATGCATCTCGATTTTTATGATACCGTCTCCGGCACAGCTTTCACACCTGCCTCCTTTAACATTAAATGAAAAACGTCCTTTGTTGAAGCCTCTCATTTTTGCTTCTTTTGTCATTGCAAACAATTCCCGAATATCATCAAAAACCCCGGTATAAGTAGCCGGATTGCTCCTTGGTGTGCGCCCGATCGGGGACTGATCGATCTCAATGACTTTATCAATATTCTCAAGACCTTCAATACGGTCATGAAGTCCGGGTTTTACATTGCTGTTATAGATGGCTTTCTTCATACCTTTATAGAGGATTTCATTGACCAATGTGCTTTTCCCGCTTCCGGAAACACCTGTTATGAGTATCATCATACCTAGAGGAAATGCTACATCTATCCCTTTCAGATTGTTTGCACGTGCATTGATGACTTTTAATTCTTTACCGTTTGGTTGCAGGCGTTCTTGCGGTACCGGGATTTGTTTTTTACCGCTTAAATATTGACCTGTTATTGATTTCTTGCTTGCTTTTATCTTCTCAATACTTCCCGCTGCAACAACTTCTCCACCGTGAATTCCCGCTCCCGGCCCTATATCCACAATATAATCCGCTTCATACATTGTCTCTTCATCATGTTCAACCACAATGAGTGTATTATCTAAATTAACCAGCATGCGCAATGTATCGAGTAATCTTCTATTATCTCTTTGATGCAGCCCAATGCTCGGTTCATCGAGTACATATAATACACCTGTGAGCCCCGAGCCTATTTGAGTTGCCAATCGTATTCTTTGGCTTTCTCCGCCGGAAAGCGTTGTCGCTGCGCGGAAAAGCGTGAGATAATCGAGCCCGACATTGATTAAAAACATTAGTCTTTCTTTGATTTCTTTTAGAATCTGCGCCGCGATAATAGCGTCTTTCTCACTCAATTTTATATGCTCAATAAACCGCAGCGCATCCGCGATCGACAGTTTTGTAAAATCAATGATATTGCACCCGCCGACCGTAACAGAAAGTGAAGCTTTTTTTAACCTGTCCCCGCCGCATGCAGGACATGGCGTATAGCTCATAAATGACTGATAATATTTTTTCATACCCTGACTTTCTGTTTGATGATATCTTCTCTTAATAGCTGGCACAATACCCTCATATACAGGATTGAATTCTCCGGCAAAATTATCGGAAACATAATTTATCTTCAATTTTTTACCGTCCGTGCCATGCATGATGACATGCTTTATTTCATCCCTCAATTGTTCGTACGGCATATTGATATCAAAATCATATTCTCTTGCAAGTCCTTCCAGATAATAATATGCCATACTGCCTTTTTTTGAAAAATTCCAGCCAGCAACATCGGCGGCACCCTGCGCTAAAGACAAAGACTTATTCTTGACAATCACATCTTCATCCACTTCAAATAAAACGCCGAGTCCGTAGCACGCAGGGCATGCTCCAAACGGAGAATTGAATGAAAACACCCTCGGTTCCGGCTTATCTATGCTGATATTGCAATCCGGGCAAGCATATTTTTCTGAATAAACTCTTCTTTCTTTATCTAATATATCACAGATAACAAGGCCGTCAGATAATTTCAATGCTGTCTGTACACTGTCGGCAACACGGCTTTTGATACCCTCCTTCATTTTGAGCCTGTCTACTACAACTTCAATTGTATGCTTGATATTTTTATCCAGCTCAGGCACTTCATTAATATCCATCATTTCCTTATCGATAATAACTCTTACAAATCCGTTTTTCTTCAAATCTTCTATAAGTTTCCTATGCTGTCCTTTTTGCGCCGTTACAACTGGAGAAAGTATATAAAAAGCCTCTCCCTCACCAAGCGTCATAATATCATTTACCATCATGTCAATGCTTTGTGAACTGATTTCTTTACCGCATTGAGGACAATGCGCAATGCCTATCCTCGCATAAAGCAGTCTTAAATAATCATAAATTTCGGTAACAGTTCCCACTGTGGAACGCGGATTCCGATTTGTGGTTTTCTGATCGATAGAAATAGCGGGAGAAAGCCCTTCTATGTATTCCACATCAGGCTTATTCATCTGTCCTAAAAATTGTCTGGCATATGCCGAAAGGCTTTCAATATAACGTCTTTGCCCTTCTGCATAGATGGTATCAAATGCAAGAGAAGTTTTGCCAGAGCCTGAAAGCCCTGTAAAAACAATAAGCTTATTTTTTGGTATTTTCAAAGATATATTTTTTAAATTATTTTCATTTGCTGAACGTATTGTTATATATTTTCCCATTCATTACTTCTTTCTAAGGTCTTAAAATGAATTACTGATGATATATTATATCATGATTTTTCTGTCTTTTATATTACATAATTACCCAAAAAACTTAAAATATCTTATGATGACTCAAGTAAAATTCATATTTTAAATAAAGAAAAAACGGTTTTTTCTGCTCCCCGTTTTTTCTTTATTTGTTTATATATATCTCTCTCAATTATTTTACTATAATGTTAAAACACTTTCATTAGCCTCTATGATTTTTAATATTTCTTGTTGTTTTCCTGTATCTGCATTTATATAAACAATATACCATTCATCATCTTTTGTTTTGCCTTTAAATTCATAGCACAACACCTCATTTCCTCCATCCAGTGGAATAACAGCCAGTTTTTTGGATGTTATCTCCAGGCTGGAACTGACATTTTTTTGTGCTTGCTGCATGGATACATTTGCCGTCGCGATATCTCTGTCATAATGAGACATATAATACGTGCTTGCTTCAAAGCCTACAATCTCTCCGTTATCCAGTGCCACCTGCACTTTGACTAAGTCCGGATAAATGATTATATTCTCCTGTTCATATACGAAATTAAATACGGTTTTGTTCCCATACGTTTCATAATAATTTTCACTCATATTCTTAAAGCCGTTTTTTTCCAAAAAGTCTTTGGCTTTTGCCTGTGCATCCTTTAAACTTAATTTCTGTTCGGCAATTTCTCTGTTGGATACAATTTGCAGCACATGTCCGCCTTCTTTGCTTATTTTTATTCTATAGTAGGTTTCCTTATTGTCTTCATCTGCCTTGCTTTCAAAAATATAACAGGGAATAATCCCGTCATCATCGGTTGTTTTTTGAAGATCTTTATCATTATCCAAGAATTCGGCTACTAATTCCTTGGCTTTTTCATCATCTATTTTTTCGTCTAAATCCATTTTAGGCCCCTGCTCTTTGAGTCCTTCCGAAAATGGCCCGTCGTAGATTAATTTAGGATACTCCATACTGGATTTATTGATTCCGGAAAAAAGACTGTCTATTTCATTCTCCGTCTCATCACTTAAATAAAAATCATTATCCTCCCTCAAAAAGCTGATTTCTCCATTTTGGAATTTTTCCGACAGGCTTTCTACATTTTTCATAATGGTATAAACACCGTCTTTTATTTTCTGAAGATTATTCATATCTTCCTCTGAAATATCTGTGTTGGAATCTACTTTTTGAGCAACGCTGTAACAATAATCTCCAGCTTGTGTGATGACTTCACAGCTTTCCTTAAGAGAAACGTGACTTAACGGCAAATTATTGACTGCAGTAGAACCTGAAATGCTGTATCTCCAAACATCAAGCAGCAAATTTCTCAGATAGGAATCATTGGTAGCCACAAGCGCTTTTGATAGAGATGATTCCATATTTTTCAGCGATTCCTGCAATGTGATAAAATTATCTTCATAAGTGTTTGTGACCAATGTTTTATAGCTTGTACCTTCTTCATTTGTGTTATATCCCCATATGCCAAGCACTACAAGCGCCACTGCCAGTATACCTATAACTAAATTTTTACTCATTTTTAAACCTCTTATTTACAAAATACATGCTTCCCGATCGTTACAATAATCGGACGTGAACGTATCCATTTATTTGTGGCTGTTTCAGGATTATAATAATATATTGCTCCACCTGAAGGATCCCAGCCGTTCATGGCATCTTTTGCGGCATTCAAAGCACTTTGATTTGGTGTAAGATTGATCTGTCCGTCAGATACGGCATCAAATGCTCCTTTTTGATAAATAACGCCACTGATGGAATTTGGAAAACCACTGTCTTCAACTCTGTTTAATATGACAGCTGCGATCGCCACTTGCCCTGTATATGGCTCTCCTCTTCCCTCTCCATAAATACATCTGGCAAGAAGATAGACATCATCTGAATAATTGGTACCGCCCGAAGATGTGCTTTTGCTGATAAGATCTGTAAGGCCCATAGCAGTAAGCGTTTCCTTGCCGCATTTACCATCTACGGTCAATCCGTTTTTACTCTGAAACCAACGAACGGCTTTTTCTGTTTTAATTCCAAATATACCATCCACCGCTCCGTCATAATATCCCCAGTTTTTTAATTTTTGCTGTACTTGCTTTACCGACGCACTGTCGGAGCCATAGTAAATACTTGCCGCAAAGGCATTGGATGCAATACCGAAAACGAACGTAAATATAAGAAGACATATTATTACTAATTTTTTATTGTTATGCATAAAATTCACCTCTCGTGATATTTTTTGCGTAACAAAGTAATAATATACATATGAAAGCAATTAATTATTTTGATTATGGGATTCTTTGAAAATTAAATGATCATGAAGATTACTATACAGACTATCAATATCTATTTAAATCTATTATCTATACGGTTCAAGATGCGCAATCAGCTGTATGCTGGCGTTTATTTCTTTTTTGATTTGTTCTTCAATTTCATGAATCAGTTTATGGGATTCTTCAACACTCATATGTGGCTCAATAAGAATATGCATATCCACATGTAAATCATTTTTACTGCCTCTGCTGCGTATATTATGTACATCTTTTATCTGACCATAGCTTAAAACAATTTGTTCTATTTTTTGAATATCCACGGCAGCGGCATCCAACAAAACACTGCTGTTTTCTTTAAATATTATATAGGCCGCATGAATTATAAAACCTGATACGATTAAAGAAGTAATCGGATCTATGATGGGCGGCAGGCCTAATTTTATACCTATGAGTGTTATTAAAACCCCTATAGAGACATAAATATCGCTTCGTGTATGCATAGAGTCTGAAATTAAAATTTGGCTTCCCAATTTTTTGCCTTGCTTGTATTCGCATGTACATACAAAAATATTGATGCAAAGTGTGATCATAAGCGCAATCAAACAATCTATGCCAATGTTCGGAACAACAGGATTGATGAACCTCTCTATGGCAGTGTAAATTATTTTACCGCCTATAAGAAAGAGCATCCCCGAGATAAACAATCCTGTCAGCGTTTCGTATTTTTTGTGCCCATATGGATGGTCATCATCAATCGGCTTTGATGCCAGATGAATACCTATTAATCCAATAATATTAGATGAACCGTCAGCCAACGAGTGAAAGCCGTCTGCAGTCATACTCGTGCTGTTGCTGATAGTGCCTATGATAATTTTAAGCGCCGCTACCGCAAAATTGGCAAATAAAATAATCCATAATATTTGTTTTACTTTCTTGAAACTATCCTGCATGATACTTCCCTTCCCTCTATTTGCTTTCAGCAAAAAAACCATGGCACAATTATCTGAAATTGTCCCATGGATCTAACTCCATTGCTTTGCCTCAAAGCCCGGTCTCACGTGCAAAAGCCACATATTGCCTGCTCAATTTCTCTATTTATACAAAAATATTTTCTGCCTGTTTTTTTATAACTGTTACAATGTTATTATACCTGATACAATTACACAAATTATATTTAATTTAATAATTCTTCTATAGCGATATTTCTAAACTGTACATCATTTTCAAAAGATGAACTCACAGATATCATATATTCTTTATACCTGCTGCTGTGGACATATATATTTTCTTTTTTAATGAGATATCCAATTTTTTTTAAATCCATCCCAATACTTGCGCCCTTATACTTAATATAGCTTTCTTTCATTGTCCAAAGCTTTGCAAACAGCTCTTCTTTATTCTCAGATCCAAGCAGCATATTTATTTCTTCATCTGAGCAAACTTTTCTTATTAAATCCTTTTTTAAAGGTTTTATTTTTTCTATATCAGCACCACATTCATCATCAGAGATGCAGCAAATGATTTTGTCTTCGGCGTGACTGATATTGAAAAATAAACTTCCTTCCTTCAGATAGGGTTTTTCATAACGTCCATATGTAAAATAAATATCTTTTGCATTCATGCCCGCTTCTTTTAATCCATATGCTAAAAGCAAAAAAGATAATACACAAATAAGCCTATCTTTTAAATGAATATATTTTTTCGCCTGCACAGCTCTCTGTGGCGGTATACTTTCTATTAAACTCAGTATCTCCTTTTTGTCAATATTTCCCAGATCATCAAAAATATAGATTATCATCTTTTTTTACTTTCTTCATCGCTGGTCATGATAAAAATACATCGTCCTTCATTGATGTCAACTTCAGTAACTTTTATCCCAATAATTTGTCCCATTTTATATACTTTCTTGCTTTGTTCATTAAAAAATAAAAACCTTTTAACATCTGAAATATAATATTCATCTAAATATGAGAAAGGAACGAATCCTTCTATTAAGTTATCGAGCTCAACAAAAAAACCGTTTATTGTGATATAAGAAATAACGCCCCTATACTCCGCACCAATTTTATCCGATAAATATTTTGCCATCTTTATTCGCATTACATCGCGCTCCGCTTTCATTGCATTGCGTTCTGTTCTTGATATATGAGCGGATATTTCCGCGAGCTGCTCATTTGAATACAGCAACTCATTTTCGGTATTATTTTTAAGAATTTCACTCAGCACTCTGTGTACAATTAAGTCTGCATATCTTCTGATTGGAGATGTAAAATGGGTATAATATTTCGCGGCAATACCAAAATGACCAAGATTTTTATTTTGATATACCGCACGCTGCATACTTCTGAGTATAATATTTTTAATCAAATCTTCTTCGGGTTTATCAGCTATATTCTCAAGCAATTCCGAAATTCTTCTGGGATGCATATTCATAATATTTATTTTATATCCCATACTGAAAAGCACTTCTTTAAGTGCAGATAATTTTTCGGCTTCAGGATTTTCGTGTGTTCTGTAAATACATGGATAATTCAGCCAAAAAATATGTTCTGCAACTGTCTCATTTGCAAGCAGCATGAACTCTTCAATAATTTTATGTGATTTAAGTCTTTCAGCTTTTTTAATTGTCTGTGGCCATCCGTTCTCATCGATGATTGCTTCTGCTTCAGGCATATCAAAATCAATACTGCCTCTTTTTTTTCGTCTTTGCTGATTCAATATATCACAAAGCTCATCCATTAAGAAAATATCGTTTTTAAAATTTTTATATTCTTCATCTTCCATTACACGGCTATCTAAAACAGCTTGTACACCTGTATACGTCATCTTTTTCTTTGATTGTATGATCGATTTAAAGATTTCATAATTTTTTATATTCCCGAGCTTATCAACTGTCATGATAACGCTAACCGTCAGCCTCTTTTGTCCTTCTTTAAGGCTGCATAGTTCGGATGAAAGTGCATACGGCAGCATCGGAACGGCATAGTCTGGGAAATACACACTATTCCCCCTCTCCAGCGCTTCTCGGTCGAGAGGAGTATTTTTTTTGACATAATGACTCACATCTGCAATATGAACCCCTAAAATATAATTGTCTTTATTTTTTTTTATGCTGACCGCATCGTCCATATCTTTTGCGGTTAATGCATCTATTGTAAAAATATTTTCACCGCTTAAATCGATACGTTTTTTTATTTCCTGCGTACTAATATCAAGAATTATTCTTTCTGCCTGGTCTGCAGCCTCATCATTGAAAGTATACTTAATAGCATTATTAATCAACACGCTTTTAATATCTGCTCCCTTATTTGCAGCACTGCCCAGCACTTCGACAACTCTGCCTTCCAGCCTTCCTTGTTCTTTTTTTTGTATAATTTCAAAGAGCACTCTGTTCTTGTTTCTGGCTTGTAGAGTATTTTTATCACTTACATAAACATCGCGAAAAATGCCTTTATTATCAGCGCGAATATAAGCACCTCTTTTTGTCTTTAAAATAGTTCCTGTAAGAACTTTATTGTTATTTTTGAGGATTTTTAAAATTCTGCCTTCATTATGAGGCTTATTTTCTCTTGTAATTTGAGCCAATACCTCATCGCCACTCAGCGCTCCTGCCAATTCTTCGGAAGGAATATAAATATCCTCCGCTTTATTGCTAAGCACAAAGCCATAGCCGCCTGAATTTATTCGGAGTAATCCTTTTAGGATACTGTCTTCTTTCGGCCTTGCATATCTATTTTTCTCAAATATAATAACCGCACTATTTTCCAGTTCAGATAAAACTTCTTTCAGTTTGTTTTTTTCTTTATTTGTATGAACATCCAACAAATAAGCAAACTCTTTAAAACTTAACGGTTTGTACTGCTTATCATTTATTACACTTAATATTAACTGCTTTAAATCCATGATTGCTCCACACTTATCTCAGACGTATTATTGCCATATTAACATAAATTCATTCACAATACAATTCATCAACATATCTGCTTTAAATGAAAAGAACCGATTGCCACAAACAATCGGTTTCCTCTTTTATTTTTTCTTTTTTTTATGTTTATAGTTTGGATTTTCAATAAATTTCCCGTTTTGTATAATAAACATATCGTCTACATTAATGCCTTGATCTCGCTTTATTTCCATTTCAATTTGTTCTTTTTCTTCGGTAGTAGCCGCCTGCGTTTTTCTGATATCTATATCGTATTCATATAAGCGTTTCAAAAACATTTCTTTTCGCTCGCCGGTACTAATGGGCGCATCATCATCTTTTACTGTAATGGTATATTTATCTTTATTATACTCAAAACTGTCTCCACCTCTAAGTGCCCTTAAAATTGCTTTTGTCGATGGCCTTGCGTTCAGCTGACGTGTTTTAGTGGGATGTTCCAAATCATCTTCAATAAGTACAGGTTTTGCCAAATCTTTAATGGAAAGCTGCGTAGTATCGGATAACCTCTCACCAAAATGATCGCTTCCCTTCGTTTGTATTATAGTCTCTTCCTGCAAGGGTGGCTGTGTTTTGAGCTTAGTTGATTTCTCTTGCTCCTGCTGTTTTTTTAATTCCTGTCCGATATCTTGAAGCGGAACCTGTTTTTTTACATTATTTGCATTATCTTGCGTATTTTTATTTTCTGCAGGTTGATCTGCAACACTTCTTATATACTCCTTTAACGGAGAGTTTGTTTTAAACAAATCTACATACATAGCCATTTCAGGATCTAAAAATGTCAGCTGACCTTTTTCAACCTCGGATTCTGCGTTTTCCGCTGATTGTGCATGTGCTTCAGTGGCCTCTTCCTGCGGTACATTTTGCTTTTGCGCAGCAGACTCTTCATTTTCTTGTTTATGTATAGATTGCTCTACTTTCAAAATATCCTGCTCTGTCATTTCTTCTATAATCAATGCCTGACAATCGTCTTCATCTTTTAACATCAACTGATCAATTTCAATAACTTTTTCTTCTTCAATTTCTAAAACGGGCTGCTCAGATTCTTCCTTATCTATCTCACTTTCATTTCCGTCTGCTTTATTATCTTGCATCTGAGGCCTATTGCTTTGCTTGGTATGAAATTCAAACTCATTTGCCTCCGGCTCTTTTGTTTCAGAAATTTCCTCTACTAAGCGCGCAATAGCATTATATTCATTATCGTCATATTTATCATCATTCTCATTGTTCGGATTGAAAAATTCATTGATATCAACCAGCTTCACATCACTGTTAAAATAATTTTCTTCTCTTTCCACTTCTTTTTTAGGTGTCAAATACATTTGTGAATTCTTTTGTACAAACATTTTCTGAACCGTCATAAATAATCCGACAAATATAATAACATCTCCGGGGCTTATAACGACACTAAGCGGATAAAAAGACGGCATCGGGATAATATCTCCGAGTATTTTCAATTTTGTTTCACTATCCATGGCGTTGCTGATTGCGATCATTCTTTCTAAAAAAATGTTACCTGAATCTTTTAGTCCGGTCAATGCGGCAGCATCTAATGAAAGCGGCATTTTCCCTCCGTTTATGAATGTAACGGCAAAATTCAAGAAAACACCCATAAGAATGATGATAAATTCAGGTTTATCTACATTTTGAAGCAGAAACCCCATTAAAAGCAGATAACTGAACAGATAGATAAACATACTGTATTTTAAAGCTGAGTCCGGCAGTTTGTTGCCAAAGAAAACGAGCCCTATTTGGATAAGTATGTATAACAAAAACAACACTTTAAATTTTATTTCATAATTTAAAATATTGCGTATTTTCCCTTTTCTGATGACTGCAATAATAAAACTAATTAAAATTACTTCAAGAATCATAAGAATTCATACCTTTTCGATTTTTATCTGCTTATTTTAATAATTTTATCATAAATAATTTAAAAAACAAAACTCTTCTGTGTCATTTTTTTAGTCAATATCTGTAATTTATATATTTCTTTTAAATATCATGTAGATTACATACATATTAACTACATTATGAATTTTCATTGTTCATTATAATATCAAATATTTCGCGTGCGTCACTAGCCATGTATTTCACACGAATTTCTTCAAATTCTTTTTCTTTTCCATAACCGTATTTTACCCAGACAAAATCCATATTTTGCAGCTGTGCACCATATGCGTCATAATATCTATCCCCGATCATGACACATTCATTTGCTTTATGATTTGTAAATTCCCTGACATAGCCCAACAGCTCTTTTTTACTTGAAAAAGAACCATCCTCATTACTGCCAATAACACAATTGAAATAACTTATCAAATTACTGTGCGCCAACATTTGTTCGGCAAAAGCTTTATATTTTGTAGTTGCAAGTGCGAGCGTAACAGCATTTGCTTGCAGTTTGGCAAGCAATTCTTCTATACCGTCATATAATTCGTATTCATACATGCCTTTTTCTTTATAGTATTGTCTGTAGATTTTGACTGCTTCAATCGATTTCTCATCGGAAAAATGATAAAACCGACTAAAACTATCATAAAGAGATGGTCCTATAATATCATCATCATGTGCATTTAAATACTGTGTTCCCATTTTGCCGAGTGCATATTTAAATCCATTGATAATACCCGGTTTTGTATTTGCTATTGTCCCGTCTAAATCAAATATGACACATTTATATTTTCCCATAGGAGTTCCTTTTTTTATTAACTGCAAGCTTTATTCCAATGTTTTCTTTGACAAGCCATAAAATTCACGAACTTTTTGTGCGATTTCATCGCATATCTGAGGATTTTCTTTTAAATATGTTTTTACATTTTCTCTTCCTTGTCCCATTCTCTCTCCGTTATAAGAATACCAAGCACCTGATTTGGCTACAATTTCGCATTCGACCGCAATATCTAAAATATCACCTTCTTTTGAAATCCCTTTACCGTACATAATATCAAAATCAGCAGTTTTAAAGGGTGGGGCCACCTTATTTTTAACCACTTTTACCTTGGTGCGGCTTCCAATCATTTCTGTACCTTGCTTAATAACCTCTATTCTTCGTACTTCCATTCTTACCGAAGAATAAAATTTAAGCGCTCTTCCACCGGGGGTCACTTCTGGATTACCAAACATGATACCCACTTTTTCCCTGAGTTGATTAATGAAAATAGCGCAGCAATTGCTTCTGCTGATTGCTCCCGCTAATTTTCTCAATGCCTGAGACATTAATCTTGCCTGCAGACCCACATGCTGATCTCCCATCTCTCCTTCTATTTCCGCCCTTGGCACTAATGCAGCTACCGAGTCTACAATAACGGTATCCACTGCCCCGCTTCGCACCAAAGCTTCTACAATTTCTAAGGCTTGTTCCCCTGTATCAGGCTGTGATACGATCAAATTATCAATATCTACCCCAAGCGCTTTTGCGTAAACCGGATCAAGCGCATGCTCAGCATCGATAAATGCTGCAATACCTCCCATCTTCTGTGCTTCCGCTGCTATATGCAATGCTACTGTTGTTTTCCCTGATGATTCGGGACCATAAATTTCTACAATTCTGCCCCGCGGCACCCCGCCGATACCAAGCGCAATATCGAGCCCCAGAGAGGATGTGGATATTGCTTCAATATTCATATCGGAAGCGTGATCCCCCAGTCTCATAATAGACCCCTGTCCAAATTGTTTTTCTAAATTTTTTATTGTTAATTCTAAAGCTTTATCCTTTTCCATCTTTATTTCTCCATTCACTTCTTATTAAATTTCTATTTTCCTACTATTTTATGCCTTAATATATTAAGAGCTTCATTTCCTACTCTTATTTGATGCATTCTTCTCCTAAAAGGATAATTTACTTTTTTCACTATGATTTTTCCTTTGAAGTATACAGATATATACGCCAACCCTACAGGCTTTTCATCGCTGCCTCCACCCGGACCTGCAATGCCGGTTACTACAATTGCCGCATCAGCACCGCTGAGGTCGATCAACCCTTGTATCATTTCAACGGCTGTTTGCTCACTGACAGCTCCAAAAGTATCAAGTGTTTCTTTTTTGACACCTAATACTTTCATTTTAGCTTCATTGCTGTATGTAACAAGCCCACCGTAAAACACTTCACTCGCTCCTGGATTTTCGGTAAGCGCAGCAGATATCGCCCCGCCTGTACACGATTCTGCGACTGCGAGTTTTAGTTTATTTTCTTTGAGCAACTCTATTATCACTTTTGAGAGACTTACGTCTTCATTTGCAAAAATGCCGTCTCCAACTCTTGACATAATGATTTCCTCATATTGATCCAAAAGCTTATCTGCTTCTTTATTGTCCTCTGCATTTGCCGTTACACGCAGCAATACACCGTTTTCTTTCGCATATGTGGCAATGGTCGGATTTGTCTGCTTATCTATAATATCCATAAGCTGATATTCCAAAGCACTTTCTCCATACCCGGTAATCATATAATATCTTGAGTAAAATGACTTGCCTGACTTTTTCATCAAGTAAGGCAGCACTTGCTCATCAAACATGGGAACCATTTCCTTAGGCGGTCCCGGCAGAAGAATGATCGCTTTTTCTTCATTTTCAATAATAACCCCGGGCGCTGTCCCGTTGTTATTGCCTAGCATAATTGCCCCCCTAGGCAGATACGCTTGTTTCAGGTTATTGGGCGTCATTCGATCTCCAAACATACTCTTAAGTTTTTGCATCCATTCATCATTGATTTCAAGCTTCACACCCATCAGTTCGGCGGCGGTTTCTTTCGTCAGATCATCTTGTGTAGGCCCGAGTCCGCCTGTTGCTATGATGATATCGCTGCGTTCAAACGCCTGCCTGAAAGCTTCCTTAAGACGCAGGGGATTATCTCCCGTGACTGTGTGATATAAAAGGCTGAGCCCCAATTGGTTTAAATTTTTCGAAATATATTGTGAATTCGTATTGACGATATCTCCTAAAAGTATTTCTGTTCCAACACAAATAATTTCACTTTTCATATTATTCTCCTATTTTACACGAATATTTTTTCGGTTTGCATAGAAATATTCCACACCTGAAATAATTGTCAGAAGGACCATAATGTATATAAATACATCGCCTAAAATAGTTGAGGAAAAATTTCCCCCAACCTCAAAATGCAGATAAATCAGCCCTATCATTTGAAAAAAAGTCTTGGCTTTTCCCCATATTCCGGCAGCAAGCACGACTCCGTCTGCGGCAACAGCAGCTCGAAGCCCTGTGACTGCATATTCTCTGGCCAGTATGATAAAGACTGCCCATATACCAAGCCTGTCAATACTCATAAAACATAAAAGTGCAGCCGTAACAAGCATTTTATCAGCCAGCGGATCTGCAAATTTTCCAAACGATGTAATCAAATTTCTGTTACGTGCTATGTATCCGTCAATAAAGTCCGTAATACTTGCTATAATAAAAATAACAACAGCAAAATAATAATGATTATTAAAATTTATTAAAAATAACACGATATATAATGGTATGATCATCATTCTGCTCAAAGTGAGCTTATTGGCTATATTCATTATTTAAAACCGTTCCTACAAGATCGTATGCATCTGCACCATTTATTTTGCATTGATAATATTCTCCGATATTGAGCGTGCCAGATGAGTGAACAAGTATGCCTCCGTCAATATCAGGAGCATCCCGATAGATTCTGCCCAGATAAATATTATCTTCTAACCGATCATAAATCAATACTTCTTCTGTTTTCCCTATAAATATGTTATTGATTTTTTGTGATATTTTCTGTTGCTTTTTCATCAGTTTATGATATCGTTTTGTTTTTACTCTTTGACTGATCTGCTGCGGCATTTCAGCTGCCAGAGTGCCCTCTTCCTGAGAATACATAAAAACGCCTACTTTATCAACAGGATATTTTCCAATAAAATCAATGATTTCTTCAAACTGCTCTTCACTCTCAGAAGGAAACCCTACTATAAATGTTGTACGAAGGGTAATATCAGGTATTTCTTTTTTTAGCTTTTTATAAAGATTTTCTATATCTTTTTTATTCGTATGACGTCCCATTTTATTTAAAATATCATCGTTGACGTGCTGAAGAGGCAAATCAATATAATTCTGAAGTTTATCTAAATGATTAAAACACGCAATTAAAGCATCGTCTATTCCTTCTGGATAAGCATACATCAAGCGTATTCTTTTTATCTGACGGATTTCATTTAGTTTTGTTAATAATTCGGGCAGCTTCTTTTTCTTATATAAATCTATTCCGTATAATGTTACATCCTGTGCGACAAGTATAATTTCATTATAACCATTCGCCACAAGATCATTCGCCTCAAGGAGGATATCTTCCATCCTCCGGCTGCGATATTTGCCACGCAGCTTTGGTATGATGCAGTAAGTGCAATTACGCGAGCATCCTTCACTTATCTTCAAATAAGCTACCGGTTTTTTTGTAAAAATTTTTCTTTTTATCTCAACAATACCTCTGTTGATATCATCAGTGATACATACATTTTTTTGTGTTTGAAGCATCTGCAAAGCACTGATAATGTTAGGATACTTGCCTGTACCGATAAAGATATCAATTTGGGGAATTTCTTCTTTGAGCTCTTCTGCATATCTTTGCGCAAGGCAACCTGCTACAATGATTTTTATACGCCGATTATTTTTTTTTGCCTCAGCGGCATTTAGTATTTCTCTTACCGCTTCCTCTTTGGCATCTTGTATAAATGCGCACGTATTGATAAGTACGAGCGAAGCTTTATTGATATCATCTACAAACTCGTAACCTTCATTTTCTAAAAGATAGGCCATGCTTTCACTGTCTGTAAGATTTTTAGCGCAACCCAGCGATATTATAAAAACATTTTTATCCATCTTGCTCCTCGACCTGGGCCGCCTCTTCTTTGCCGTCATTTTTTTGACTGAAATACTCATCATATGTAATAAGTACATTTCTCGGTCTGCTTCCGTCTGCCGGTGAAATGATACCGCGCTCTTCCATTTCATCAACCATTCTTCCTGCTCTGGCATACCCTATTCTGAGTTTGCGCTGAATCATCGATGTGGAGATTTGGCCTCTCTCCATCGCCAGTGTCACAGCTTCATCAAATAGTTCGTCGTTGTAATCGCTGCTTGCGGATTTTGGTGAATTGATTTTTTCAATAATTTCATTATTATAAGCTTCGTTTGTACGTTTTTTTATAAAATCCACCATGCGTTCCACTTCTTTTTGATCGATATATGCACACTGTGCTCTTTGCGGCTGGCTTGTACCTGCAGGATAATAGAGCATATCTCCGTTCCCAAGTAATTTTTCCGCGCCGGCCATATCAATAATGGTTCTGGAATCGACCTGTGAAGATACCATAAAAGAAATTCTGGACGGAATATTGGCTTTAATAAGGCCTGTAATGACGTCCACCGAAGGACGCTGTGTAGCCAGCACAAGGTGCAGTCCTGCTGCCCGCGCAAGCTGTGCGAGTCTACAGATAGCACCTTCCACCTGCTGCGGCGCAACGGCCATTAAATCTGCCAATTCATCAATGATAATGACGATCAGCGGCAGTTTGGCTTGTCCCTCTTTTTCCAATTTATCATTATAGCTTTTAATATCTCTTACTTTATTGTCGGCAAACTTTTGATATCTGTCCATCATTTCCATAACTGCCCAATTCAACGCACTTGCCGCTTGTTTCGGGTCTACAACTACAGGTACCAACAGATGCGGAATTCCGTTATAGATATTTAACTCCACCATTTTGGGATCTATTAAAATTAATCTGACATCTTTTGGAGAACTGCGATATAAGATTGATGCCAAAATCGCATTCACACATACGCTTTTACCTGATCCTGTGGCTCCTGCAATAAGCATATGCGGCATTTTTTTTAAATCACACATTAAATTTTGTCCTGATAAATTTTTCCCCAATGCAACCGCAACAGGAGACTTGTTTCCCTTAAATTCTTTGGATGCGATTACTTCTCGAATATGTACTGTCGTGATATTTTTATTGGGTATTTCGATACCGACGGCGCTTTTACCCGGTATCGGCGCCTCTATCCTTACGCGCGGAGCAGCAAGCGCAAGCGCAATATCATCCGATAGATTCACAATTTTATTAACGCGAATTCCTGCCTGCGGCTCAAGTTCATAACGAGTCACTGTAGGGCCTACCGATATACCTACAAGCTTTGCACTAATACCAAAGCTAGCCAGAGTATTTTGCAGTTTTTCAGCATTTTTGAGTGTTTCCTGACGCGTACTTTCTGATGAAGATTTATATTCGTTTAAAAGAGATATAGGAGGAAAGACATATTTATCATTTTTAACCTCGTTCGGCTGAATATTTGCATTCACCGTATCTTTTTTAGCATCGTTTGCATGGGATTCTTCTGCTGCTTCGCTTTCTTTGTTTAGTTCTATTTTGATCAGTTCCGCATCTTTTTGTTTAGGGATATCTTTCAATTCATGATTGTCTTTTTCATCATGTTTCCCCCTGTTTTTATGATGGATTCCGCTTCCGTTATCATCAAGCTGCGCCATCCATTTTTCTACCTGTGCGAATGATTTGTCATCTGAATTTAATTTGTTGTTTTCTTCACTCAATATATCATTGACAAGCTTTTTATCTTTATGGTTTGTTTCTCTTTTATCCATAAGATTATGTATAATTTCTCCGATACTTTTTCGAAAAATAAAAAGTATCAGCCCTATGGATATAAATATAATAAATAAATATGCCCCTGTAACTGAAAATAACTCAACAATCAGCTTGGCAAGGCCCATACCAATCAGCCCGCCTGCATTTTCTTGCAGCTGCTCTGCGGCAATATCGAATATGTTCTTAAAAAATGGATCACCGATCGTATCAATACTATTGATATGTAATATAACACAAAAATTAATAAGCAAGATGAGTAAAAGAAAGATCTTTTTATTCATTCGAAGCGGCCTGTACTGAAAGATAATATAAATACTGCATATGAGCAGTACGGTCATTAATGCAAAACTTCCGATGTCGCCAAATAAAAATTTACACCCTTTTATATAAGCTTCTCCTACAAGCCCCGCATTTTGCGCAAAAAGAGAATAAAATCCAAACATACTTAAAAACAATAAAAGAATACCGATCAATTCATTAATCAATCGTTCTTTTTTTAAACGCTTTTTGATAGTTGCTTGTCTTTTACTCTGTTTTGTTGAAGCCAATATTGATATCTCCTTACTTTTTAAATAGATGTGTTAAAAAAACAAACTTTTGATAATAACAATACTTGCAACTGCCCAACAATAATATGCGAAATATTTCAGCCTTTCTTTTTTAACAACAAAAATCAAAAGTTTTATTGATAAATATCCCACTATGAGTGCGGTTAAAAATCCGATAATCATTGCCGATACCGACGTAGCGGTGCTGCTTAACGCAAATATATCTTTCATTTCAATGAGAGTGGCACCAAGCACGGCAGGCATAGAAAGCAGAAAGCTGAATTCAACCGCGTCTTCTTTTTTAAGCCCTGAAAAAAGACCTCCCACCATAGTGGAGCCGGAACGTGAAATACCCGGTATTAATGCAGCTGCCTGGAAAAGCCCAATAGCAAACGCATTTTTAAACCTTAACTGACTAATACGTTTCTGATTTTTTTTGCCCATTTTTTCTCCCAAGATTAACAACCCGCCCGTTATATAGAGCATGCAGCTTACGACAATAATACTTACAAAAATCTCACTTAATTTATCTTCAAATAATAATCCGGCTATGCCCGCAGGAATTGAACCCACAATCAATAATAATACATATAATCTGTATTTATCTTTTCTTATCATTAAACTTTTTTCTTTGAATAAATCAGCAATCATGCCAAAAAATGCTTTTATGACCGCAATCACTGTTTTTCTGTATGCTAAAAATACAGCCAGTAGGGATCCCGCATGCAAAAGAATCGTAAATTCTAAAGCTCCTTCTTTTACATTCATAAACGCCTGCGCAATAGCCAAGTGCCCGGAACTTGAAACAGGTAAAAATTCCGTAAGCCCTTGGATCAGCCCTAAAATAAACGCCTGTATGTTTGTCATATGTATACCTCAAAAGATTATGTAAATTTATATTTACTATAACATATTTTTAGAAATGATGATATTCCCTCCCGAATATCTTCGGGACGGAATATGCCTGTAATTGCTTTAACTTAGTTTTATATTATATCATAGATAAAGATTGATGAATATTTTATTTTGCTTTATTTTCATTGATAAGTTCTTTGAGTTTTTTCAACGCTTTATTCAGTCCGCCTACTTCATCAATCAGCCCGATATCAACAGCCTGCTGCCCGATTAATATGCTCCCTATGTCATTGACCATTTCTGTTGTGTTCAGCATGAGCTCTATAAATTTTTCACGTTTGATTTTTGAACAGGATACCACAAATCTAATGATACGATCCTGCATCTTTTTAAAATATTCAAAACTTTGCCATACCCCGATGACTAATCCGTTTGTGCGAATAGGATGAAGCGTCATTGTAGCTGTTGGCACGATAAAAGAATAAGTTGTACATACCGCGAGGGGCACACCTATGCTGTGCCCTCCGCCAAGTACAAGCGATACACTGGGCTTCGAAATACTTCTCACAAGTTCTGCGATTGCCAGCCCGGCTTCCACATCTCCTCCAAGGGTATTGAGCATTAAGAGGACTCCTTTCACTTCATCGTCTTCTTCGATCTGTGTAAGAATTGGGATAATGTGTTCATATTTTGTTACTTTTTTTTGTGCTTCCAATATATGTCCTTCAATTTCACCGATAATAGGGATTACCTTAATGCCGCTTTTCGCCTCATCTTGCAGCGCCCCTCCAAATTCCTTTATATTTTCTGCTGCTTCCTCAGCATATTTTTCATTTTCATCTTTATCTTTTTCATTAATGAATCGATTATCTTTTTTATCCATAAAAAAACCATCTCCTTAAATGATTGGATGGTTTTATTGTGTGTTTTTATTACTGTTTTATACTATGACATAAAAATTGAATATTTTAAAATATTTTTTCATGCAGCAATGCCACAGTCTTTTTTTCATCAGCTTTATCAACTAAAATTGAAATCGTGGTATAGGAATCCGAAGACTGCCATACTTTTATATTTTGCCCGCTTAATGCACTCATGATTTTTGCTATGATGCCCGGCACTCCTGCGATTCTGGCCCCCACGATTGTGATCTTGCTGCAATCTTTTTTTATTTCGTAATCTAAGTCCATGCCATCGAGTATTTCCTGTGCTCTATGTAAATCTTCTCTGTCAATGATAAAGACTGTCTCTCCGATAAAGATATTGATCATATCTATACTGATATGGCACTGTGCCAAAGCATCAAAGAGATTTTCCTCGCTGCCCGTACTTTTTACTTTAATTTGAACCTGCTTATCTTTTGACGTTATTGCCGTAAATATTTTATTTTTTGTCCATAACTTCGGAACTTTTGAAATAATCGTTCCACCATTGCTGCGGCCTTTGCGTGTATTGAGCACCACGACAGGTACGCTGCCTTTCTGTGCGTATTCCACCGCACGCGGATGAATGACTCTTGCGCCAAATTCAGCAAGCTGAAACACTTCTTCATAATCTATTTTTTCAATAATATGCGCATTGTTTACCACTTTTGGGTCAGCGGTCATAACACCGTCTACATCTGTGTAAATTTCAACACATGCAGCGTTTAAAAAAGCGCCGAGTGCCGTTGCCGTGATATCGCTGCCGCCTCTGCCAAGTGTTGTGATATCATAGCCTTCTCCTTGTCCCTGGAATCCTGCAATAACAGGGATAATATTTTCTTTCAATATATTTAAAATAATTGACGTATCAATATCGACTATATCACTGTTCCCGTAAATACCGTTTGTTTTGATACCTGCCTGATAACCGGTTAAAGCTTTCGTGGCATATCCCGCTTTTTTTATGTCTTCTGCTACGATCACGCAAGATATAATTTCCCCGCAGGAAATTAAAAGATCACGATTTCTCTCGTCAACCGCTTCCCCGTTTGGGAGCATTTCCAAAAGAGTATCTGTGGCATATGGCTCACCTTGTCTGCCCATTGCGGAAACCACAACTACCGGGCTGAGCCCTTTTTCCTTGGCATCCGCAATGTTTTGAACGATCATTTGTCGCAGTTCAGGTTTGTTGACGCTCGTTCCGCCATATTTTTGCACAACTATTTCCATTATTTAAAACTCCTTGCTATATATCAACCATGATTGTATCCACACCGATTTTGACTATATTTTCCCATGGCACCTGCAAATTCATATCTTCATTGGCAAATGAAAAAAATCCTTGTCGAATTTGCCCAAGAACAATAGCTTCCACTTTGCCGGTGTCTTCATTAATAATCAAATCACATGATTTAAATTGTGCCATTCTCTGTCCTGTATTAATATTGACAATATCTTTGTCACGCATATCCGATAATCTCATACAAATCACCTCTTAAATAATTTATGAGGTGTATTTGTATTATATTACTATCTCCCCGAAGAACCAAATCCGCCCTCGCTGCGTTTTGTACTTTCAAGTTTACTGACTTCAACAAACTCCGCCTTGATATACTTACAAAATATCATTTGCGCGATCCTGTCGCCTTTTTTTATTTGATAAGGAATATCTGTACAGTTTGTAAAAATAATTTTGATCTCTCCACGATAATCACTGTCAATTGTACCGATACCATTGACCATCATAAGACCATGCTTTAACGCTAGACCGCTTCGGCATCTGATTTGAGCTTCATAGCCCGATGGCATTTCTATATAAAGACCGGTGGGCACAAGGCTAACAGAACCATTTTGCACAAGCGCATCTTCGGCAGCATAAATATCTATTCCTGCCGCCCCGGCTGTCATATATCCGGGAAGTGGATTTTCTGAATGGTTGATAATTTTTACTTGTATACTGCTCATTTTTTTCTTCCATGGTTTTTCTATATAATACTAACGCCTGTTATGACCGCCTCTGCCGTTACTGTTATTATGATTTTTCTTATTTGACCGATTATTTTCATGATAACCTTCAGGTTTTGGCAGTAAGTCTTTCATGGAAAGATTGATTCTGCCCCTGCTGTCGATTTCGGTCACTTTTACTTTTACAATATCACCAACATTAACAACATCGGTAACACTTTTCACATGGTCGTAAGAAAGTTTTGAAATATGAACCATACCTTCTTTGCCCGGTAAGAGTTCAACGAATGCGCCAATTTCCATAACGCGCGTTACTTTTCCTTCATATATCTGACCAGCTTCCACATCTTTAATGATTGCTTCAATCATTTGCTGCGCCTTCTGTGCATTTTCTAAATCCGGAGAAGATATATACGTTTTTCCATCATCCATAATATCAATTTTTACGCCGGTTTCTTCAATGATTTTATTGATCATTTTCCCGCCTGGTCCAATAACTTCTCCAATTTTTTCATTTGGAAGCTGCATACTCAGCATTCTGGGTGCATACTTACTCATCTCTGCTCTTGGTTCGCTGATAACTTCTGCCATCTTGCCAAGAATAAATAATCTTCCTTTTCTTGCCTGCTCAAGAGCTTCTTTGAGTATCGCTTCGTCTATACCGTTTATTTTTATATCCATTTGAATTGCGGTAATGCCATCTTTGGTTCCCGCCACTTTAAAATCCATATCTCCGTTATGGTCTTCAAGGCCCTGTATATCAGATAAAATACTGATAGAATCTTCTTCTTTGATAAGTCCCATGGCAATGCCTGCCACAGGTGCCTTGATCGGGACCCCTGCGTCCATGAGAGATAAAGTAGAGCCACACACACTTGCCTGAGAGCTTGAACCGTTAGACATTAATATTTCGGATACAACCCTTATGGTATACGGAAAATCATCCTGCGAAGGAATCACAGGCTCCAGTGCTCTGCCTGCCAAAGCGCCGTGACCTATCTCACGTCTGCCCGGACCTCTGCTCGGCTTTGTTTCTCCCACCGAATAAGCGGGAAAATTATAATGATGCATATACCGTTTAAATTCTTCATCTGTAAGACCATCTATGACTTGAACATCAGAGAAAGCACCAAGTGTTACAACAGACATTGCCTGTGTTTGTCCTCTTGTAAACAAAGCACTGCCGTGCACTCTTGCAAGGAGACCTACTTCACAAGTGATCGGACGGATTTCATCCATAGCTCTTCCATCAGGGCGAATTTTTTCTTTTGCTATCATTTCTCGCACGATTGATTTTTCTAATTTTTCAACTGCCTGCGATAATTGTTCTTCCTGACCTTCATAATCGGCTGCAAGCGCTTCCGTAAGTTCTTTGCCAACCTTCTCTACCGCTTCTTCCCGCTCTGCCTTTTCTTCATGACGCAGTGCCTCATCCATTTTTTTCGTTCCGATCTCGTTTACTTTTTCAATCATTTCATCAGTTGGAACGTAGTATTCCACTTCTCTTTTCGCTTTGCCGACCTGCTCAATAATTTCTTCCTGAAAAGCAACGATTTTCTTGATCTCTTCATGCGCTGTTAAAATAGCTTGTATCATTAACTGTTCGCTTACTTCATTTGCTCCGGCTTCCACCATCATAATAGCATCTTTGGTGCCGGACACAATTAAATCAAGCTCACTGCCTTCTCTTTGCTCAACAGTCGGGTTAATGATCAGTTCACCGTCTTTATACCCCATAGAAACGGACCCCGTAGGGCCGTTAAAAGGTATATCTGAGATTGAAAGCGCAATAGACGAACCCACCATAGCTACGAGTTCCGGAAGATTATCCTGCTCTACCGACAGCACAGTCGCTACAACCTGCACATCATTTCTCATTCCTTTGGGGAAAAGCGGTCGCAGGGGTCTGTCAATTAACCGTGATGACAGTATTGCTTTTTCAGAAGGTCTCCCCTCTCTTTTGATGAATCCTCCTGGGATTTTACCTACCGAATACAGTTTTTCTTCATAATCCACACTTAAAGGAAAGAAGCTCATACCTTCTCGCGGGACTTTACTCATTGATGCCGTTACTAATACATTGGTATCTCCATATCTCATAAATACAGAACCTGAGGCCAGTTGCGCCAATTGCCCTGTTTCTACTATTAACTCTCTTTGAGCAAACATAGTTTTAAAAATTTTTTTCATTTATTTATCCTTCCTTGATTGCTAAATAACAAATAAAGGCGGAACTTGAACCAAGCACCGCCTCTTAAATTTACTTTCTCAAATTCAGTTTTGAAATGATATCTCTATATCTTTCAATGTCTTTTTCCACAAGGTAATTTAAGAGTCTCCTTCTTTTACCTACCATCATTAACAATCCTCTTGTTGAATGATAATCTTTCTTGTTTGTCTTTAAATGTTCGTTCAGCCTGTCGATTTGTGCCGTTAAAATTGCTATTTGCACTTCAGGCGAACCTGTGTCGTTTTCTCCTCGTTTGTATGTTTGTATTATCTGCTTTTTTTCTTCTGTTGATAATGCCATTTTATTCCTCCATTATAATTTAGCTATTACCCTGCTATTCGCCGGAACAATCGAATAACTGAGTGATAGTTACAATATTTTTGCGCTTATAAATTTTTTCGCACAATTTGTATCATTATATATTTGTTTTTTAAGTTCGTCAAGACTTTCAAATTTTTTTTCATCTCTTATTTTTTTCAGAAAACAAACTTTTATTTCTTTATCATAAATATTTTCATCAAAGTCAATAATAAATGTTTCAATTCGGTAGGGATGATTTTTAAATGTAGGATTTTGGCCCACATTCGTAATGGAATAATATTCACTGTCGTGCACGATTGTTTTTGTTAGATAAACACCGTTTTGAGGCATCACAAGATCTTCAGGCATACGCAGATTAGCTGTCGGAAAACCCAGTTTTCTGCCTAAGCGTTTGCCGTTGATTACAGTCGAGGTAACATAAAAAGCTCTTCCCAGCATTGCATTGGCTTTTTCTATATTCCCATCCAACAATGCTTTCCTGATCGTTGTACTACTGATGATTTCATCATGAAGACATACTTTATCAACAATTTCAACATCATAAGCATGCCGCTTGCCCATTTGTATTAGGAGCTCCCCGCTGCCCTGCCCATCTTTTCCGAATCTATTATTAAACCCCACCGTAACTTTTTTTAAATCAAATTTATCAAGCATATATTTTTTTATAAAGTCATCCGCAGTGGTATTTTTTACTTCATCGTTAAAATGGATATATACAATCATCTCAACGCCCATATTTCTTAGTATTTCTTCTTTTTGACCGCGCGTTGTGATATATCTAATCGTCTTATTTTTGTTGATGATATCTTCAGGATGATTATAAAATGTAAGCACAATTTTTTTTGTGTTTTTTATATCCATCATGCGCTCAATTATTTTTTTATGTCCTAAATGAACACCGTCAAAAACGCCGAAAGCTATAGATGCATTTTTTATTTTTTTTGTGATATCACATACTTTAATTATTTCCATATCCATATTCAAACATATTTACTATGTAATCCTGCTACTTACTAATTTATTTCGATTTTGCTTGCTACATTTTTTATAATCGTATCAATATCCCCGCTTATATTGCAACCGGCCGCTTTTTTATGCCCGCCCCCACCGTAAGATTTCGCAACGGCCGCCACGTCAAAGTCTCCGTTAGAACGCAGGCTTACTTTGAAAAGTTCTCTATCTGCCTGTTTTATCAAAACCGCTACTTCCACACTTTCAACATTTCTGAGTATATCAATCATATTTTGGAGCTGCATATCGGCTTCTTCATCCATTATTTTATTTACATAATCATTAAGGCTGATATATGAAATGATTACCTTATTGCCGCTGAACATTTTTATATTATTAATGATCTTTGAAAGATATGTCAGCCGTGTCAACCCATATTCTTCTATTTTTTTATTAATTGCGCTGAAATCATCTCTTATTTCATATAATTTGGCAACTTTTCTATGCGTATTTGCTGTCACATTGCTATAGCGAAAATTTCCAGTATCTGTTGCAAGCGATAAATAAAGCCATGCTGCCGCTTGACTGCTGATTTGAATATTTGCATATTCGTACATGTCAATAATAATTTCCCCCACGGCTGCAGCACTTTCGCATACATAGTTCATATCTCCGTATTTTTTGTTCGTGATATGATGGTCAATGACAATGACCTGATTGGCTTTTTCAAGATATTTTCTATCATATAAATAATCTAATTCCGAACAATCAAGAGCGATGGCCAAATCAAACGCCTCGGTTGTTGATGCGGAAAAAAAATTCGCCTCATTATTAATCTTTAATTTTTCACTTAGCATACTATCTACGATATACGTGATATCTTTGCCCATTTCTTTGAGCATTAATCCCAGCGCACAAACCGACCCTACCGCATCGCCATCGGGCCCTTTGTGTGTTAAAATTAATATTTTATTGTTTTGTTTTATACTATCTAAGAGCTTACTTATCATTTTTTTTATCTAATTCTTTTAATAATTTATTTATTTTGATGCCGTATTCCAAAGTGTCATCCGAGATAAATGTTATCTGTGGTGTATTATATGTTTTTAATACTTTACCCAGCTCTCTTCTCAAAAAGCCTTTTGCATTATTGAGTGCATTTGTGACTTCATCTCTTACTTCTTTGCCTTCGATAACACTGATATACACTTTCGCAAATTTAAAATCGTTAGAACAATCTACTTTAACAATGCTGACCATTCTGTCTTTAATTCTGTAATCATTAACCTCGTCTCGAATGAGTCTGCTGAGTTCTTTTTTTATCTCTTCATTAATTCTATCTACACGATAAGACAAATCATCAAACCCTTTCTATTTCAACCATTTTAAAGCCTTCAATCATATCGCCTTCTTTAAAATCGTTAAATTTATCGATTCCTATTCCACATTCGTAACCGCTCGCAACTTCCTTAACATCATCTTTAAATCTCTTAAGCGATGTAATAGTGGATTCGGCAATTACAATACCGTCTCGAATAACTCGAACATTTTCATTACGGTTGATGGCTCCATCTACGATATAACATCCTGCAATCGCTCCAACATTCGGCACTTTGAATATCTGTCTCACTTCGGCAGTACCTGTTGCCACTTCTTTAAATTCCGGATCGAGCATACCTTCCATCGCTGCCTGAATATCTTCTATAAGCTCATAAATGATACGATATGTTCTGATATCGACAGTTTCTTTGGCCGACATTTTTTTAGCATTTGCGTCCGGACGAACATTGAATCCTAATATAAGCGCATTGGACGCTGCCGCAAGCGTTACATCGGTTTCCGTGATACCGCCCACAGCACCATGAATAATATTGATCTTGACATTTTCATTTGAGAGCTTGAGCAGCGATGCCTTAATTGCTTCAAGAGAACCATGTACATCCGCTTTGAGGAGAATATTGATTTCTTTTAAATTCCCCTGTTGAATTTTGCTAAACAAATCTTCAAGCGAAATCGGCGCAGATTTTTTCTGTGCATCCGTCTTTTGCCTGTTAATACGACTTTGCGTTATTTTTTTCGCTTCTTTTTCGTTTTCTACCACATAGAATTTATCACCGGCCACAGGAACTTCTCCAAATCCCATTATTTCTGCCGGACATGACGGTCCTGCAAATTCCAACTTTTGTCCTTTTTCATTACTCATGGCTTTAATTTTCCCATAGATGCTTCCGCTTACCACAATATCACCAAGTTTTAATGTTCCCGATTCCACAAGCATTGTAGCGATGGTACCTCGCTGCACATCAAGCTGCGCTTCTATAACGGTTCCGACAGCATTTTTATTTTTATTCGCTTTAAGCTCTTCAACTTCGGCAACAAGCAAGATCATTTCAAGCAGTTCTTCAATACCTTCATTTTTCAATGCTGAAATCGGAACACAAATTGTATCTCCACCGTAATTTTCTGCAACAAGCCCGTATTCTGTAAGTTCCTGCATAACCTTATCGGCATTTGCGGTAGGTTTATCTATCTTGTTGATAGCGACTATAATGGGCACCTGTGCCGCTTTCGCATGATTGATTGCTTCAACCGTCTGCGGTTTTACCCCATCATCGGCCGCAACTACCAGCACGGCGATATCTGTCACTTTAGCACCTCTTGATCGCATTTGAGTAAAGGCCGCATGACCGGGCGTGTCGATAAAAGTGATATCTTCATCTTTTAACTTGACCATATAGGCGCCGATATGCTGTGTGATCCTTCCCGCTTCGTCCGCAATAACATTTGTATTGCGAATGGCATCAAGCAGTGAGGTTTTTCCATGATCGACATGCCCCATAACAGTCACGATCGGCGGTCTCGGCGAAAGCTCTTCTTCATTTTCATAATGTTTTTCAAGTATTCGCTCAACGATATCTTCATCTTCTTCCATAATGACTTCAATACCAAATTCCTGACTTACAATATAAGCTGTATCAAAATCTATTTCCTGGTTAATGGTAGCCATCACGCCAAGCGTCATTAGTTTTTTTATAATTTCAATTGAATTTTTCCCGATTGCTTCCGCAAGTTCTCCCACGGTAAGCATTTGCGGAATAATGATCTCTTGTTCGGCACCTTCTCGGTTTAATCTTTTAAGTTTCTCCTTTTTATACGTCCCCTTGCTTTTCTTTATAACTTTTGCATTATTCTGTCTGCTTGTTTTTTCATTTGCATTGTTTGCAGTTGCAGGCTTACCCGCAAATTTTGAACGTTTATCTTTTTTCTTTGTGAAATCGGCGTTTTTTTCTGTATTCTTATTTGCGTTCTTTTTATGTTTATCATTTTTCGACTGAATAGTCGCTTTTATCTGACTTTCCTGTTTAGTTTCTGCTTTATTTGAAGCGCCGGCTTGCTTTCCGTAATTATTTTTAAAATACTTCACCTGCTGTTCAGTCAAAGCGCTCATATGGTTTTTTGCGGGAATGCCTAAATGATTAAGCTGTTCAACTAATTCTTTGCTGGATATATTCATTTCTTTTGACAATTCATGAACTCTTGTTGCCGCCATATACATTTCCCTCCTTTGAATTTTTTATTTCACAAATCTGATCATAAATTTGTGTTTTAATGTCTTGATTTATATCTATTCCAAATACTTTATCAAGCTTACTTGTGCTTTTGATTTTTTCTATACACTCTTGACTGTCACATACATAAGCACCACGCCCGTTTGCCCTTAGCGTTTTATCAAAAAAGATTTCTCCTTCTTTATTTTTCACAATTCTAAAAAGCCTTCTCTTATCCGATTTTTCCCTGCAGATCAGGCAACTTCTAATTGGAACTTTTTTCATACTATAGCCTCCTTACTGAGTTAAGTTATTTATCTCATCAACTAAGCTATCAAGCAAGTCCTTTTCTTTTTGAATATCAGAATCGACCACTGGTGCATTTTCATCTTCGCTTTTACTTTTAATATCAATTTTCCAACCTGTGAGTTTTGCGGCAAGACGAACATTTTGCCCCTCTTTACCGATAGCAAGCGATAACTGATCATCTGCTACGACAACATAGGCAACTTTATTTTCTTCATCAATATCTACGTCTAAAACTTCAGCGGGACTTAATGCGCTTGAAATATAGACTACCGGGTCTTTATTCCACTTTATGATATCAATTTTTTCGCCATTGAGCTCATTTACAATGTTTTGCACACGCAGCCCTCTTGCTCCGACACAGGAGCCCACAGGATCAATATTCTCATCTTCTGCATATACAGAAATTTTTGCTCGGCTGCCCGCTTCTCTTGCAATAGCTTTAATTTCAACGACTCCCGAATAAATTTCAGGCACTTCCAACTCAAACAACCTTCTAAGAAGACCAATATGATTTCTCGAGAGAATAATATGAGGTCCTTTTGTCGTTTTCCTCACTTCCGCCACATAAGCTTTAATGCGCATGCCTTGATAATAGTGTTCTCCTTTTATTTGATTTGCAACATTCAAAACTCCGTCTGTTTTTCCCAAATCCACTATAATGTTATTATTGCTTTCTTTTCTTTGAATAATCCCTGTGATCAGTTCCTCTTGTTTTTGATAAAACTCATCATAAATAATATTTCGCTCAGATTCCTTTATTTTTTGAATAACAAGCTGTTTAGCATTTTGAGCAGCAATTCTTCCAAAATCCTTCGGATTAATTTCTACTTCCAAAAATTCATTGAGCTGAGCATCAGGTTTAATTTTTTGAGCCTGAAGTATACTGATTTCATCTTCAAGAGGATGCGTTTCATCTACAACCTGCCTGATGGAGTACACTTTCACATCTCCGGTGCTTCTATCTATTGTAATTTTGATATTTTCCTCGGATCCGTAATGTTTTTTATACGTGGAAATCAATGCTGTTTCTATCGCTTCAATTAATTCTTCTTTATTAATACCTTTTTCTTTTTGTATTTCTTCTAGTGCTTGCAAAAATTCTTTGTTCATTTATTTTTTCCTCCAGTTAAAACTTATAAGCAAGCTTTGCTTTGCTGATCTTTTCAGTCGGAACTGCAAAAACCATATCTTCTATTTCAAATAATACTTCTTTTTCATCATCAGATAGCCCAACTATCTTAGCCGTAAATTTTTTTCTTCCTTCATATGCGGTATAAAGCGCTATATCCGCCAATCTGCCACTGTATTTTTTATAATCACTGATTTTTCTAATAGGCGGACATATTCCGGGAGATGATACCTCCAGGTAATATTTTCCTTCGATAAAATCTCCTTCATCTAAAAGAGGACTGATATTACGCGAGAATGCTTCACAATCCTGGGTTGTAACGCCGCCTTCCCTATCGACATAAAATCTTAAAATGCGTGCACTTCCTTCTTTTACAAACTCAATATATACAAGTTCAAGACCTAAAGATTCCGCTGTTTTCTTTGCGATTCCTTCCGTCTTTTGTATGATTTTAGACATTTTATCCTCCGATATAAAATTCAATGAGTGGGTTGCCCCACTCATTTCTGCGTCTTTAAGTTTATCATAATCGTTATAATTATGCAACTTATTCTTAAAAAAACGCAAACTGATCTGTTTTCTGCAGGCCTTCTAAAGCCTTTAATTCAAAAAGTTCATCCAAAACTGCAATTGAGGCAGAAGTTCTTTTCTTTAAATCTTCAATCGATGTAAAGGGGGCAATCTTACTCTGCTCGTAAATTTTTTTCGTCACTTTTTCTCCTGCTCCTTCTATAACTTTGTAAGGAAGCACCAGTTTATTGTCTGCAATGATAAAATCATTATAGTGTGATTTTCCAAGTGTGATCGTTTCAAATTCATACCCTCTGCATATCATTTCGAGTGCGATTTCGAGTGTAATCAACGTATCTTTTTGTGTCTGCGTCATGCTTTTTAATGAATAATATTTTTTTATTTCTTTTCTGATTGCATCCGGTCCTTTGAGGATTGTTTTTAAATCGAAATCTTTAGACCGGATTGAAAAATATGCGGAGTAATACTCCAGAGGATAATATATTTTATAATAGGCTACCCGAAAACCCATCATAACATAAGCCGCAGCATGCGCTTTTGGAAACATATACTTAATTTTATTACAGGAATCGATATACCAATCATCAATATTGATTTGTTTCATTTTTTCAATATCACTGTCTTTAAGTCCTTTGCCTTTGCGTACACGCTCCATAATATCAAAAGCTGTTTTTGATTCCATTCCCATCTGTATTAAATAAAGCATGATGCTGTCACGCGTAGAAATAACATTTTTTATGGTAGCTGTACCGTTCTTAATATATTCCGCCGCATTATTGATCCAAACATCCGTGCCGTGAGAGAGCCCTGATATACGTATCAAGTCATCAAAACATTGAGGCTGGGCTTGTTTTAACATTTCACGAACGAACTTTGTCCCAAATTCGGGTACGCCGTATGTGCCCACTTCGGTAAGTATATCTGTATCTTTAAGATTCAACGCTTCCAGTGAAGTAAACAAGCTGAGGACTGTTTTATCATCAAACTTTATTTTTTTAACGTCATATCCTGTAAGCTTTTGAAGCGCATTGATCATGGAAGGGTCATCATGTCCAAGCAAATCCAGTTTTAACAGCCTGCCTTTTAATGCATCATAATCAAATGATGTTGTGATTACTTTTTTGTTTTCATCATTTGCCGGATACTGCACAGGCGTGAATTCATAGATCTCCATACCTTGAGGCAGAATAATCAGTCCTCCCGGATGCTGACCTGTAGTGCTTTTTACATCACTGCACCCTATTTCAAGCCGTTTTTGTTCGGCAGAATTCATGACCAATCCTCTATCATCTAAATATTTTTTCGCATAGTTTCTTGCAAGGCTTCCCGCTACTTTACTGATTGTTCCCGAACGAAATACATTTTCCACTCCCAGCATTTCTTCCACATATTTATGGATTTTACCCTGGTAATCACTTGCAAAATTCAAGTCAATATCAGGTTCTTTATCCCCTTCAAACCCTAAAAAGCATTCAAACGGAATATCAAAACCGTCTTTTTCATATGCACAGTTGCAGTGCGGGCAATTTTTATCCGGCAAATCTGCTCCGACACCATACATTGTCACATCTGCAAACTCCGTATGTTTGCAAACCGGGCATACATAATGAGGCGGAAGCGGATTCACTTCGGTAATCCCTAAAAATGTTGCAGCCAGAGATGACCCTACAGATCCTCTGGAACCTACCAGATACCCGTCATCTTTTGCTTTATGCACCACTTTTTGTGCTAAATAATATAATACGGAATAATTATATTTTGCTATTACACTAATTTCTTTTTCTATACTTTTTTCAATGAGTTCAGGCAGGATGTCCCCATACTTTTCATGCGCCGTTTTGTAGATATATTCTGCAACCATTTTCTCTGCGCCTTCCATGACAGGCGGATAAGAGCCTTCCGGTATCGGACGAATCGCGTCTTCAATAAAACTTGCTATAGCCTGTGTATTCTCAACAACTGCCTTATATGCCTTCTCTTGTTCCAAATAATAGAATTCATCCAGCATTTGAGAAGTATTACGAAGATAAAGAGGTGCTTGATTGTCTGCATCGTCAAATTTCAGCGCATTGAGCAATACTGCCCGGTATATACTGTCTTTCTCATCAACAAAGTGTACATCTCCGGTAGCTACATAATATTTGCCTGTTTTCTCCGCAAGAGAAATAATATCTTTATTGATTTGTATGATATCCTCTTTTGAAGAAAGTATACCGTTATTGACAAGATGCATGCTGTTCCCAATAGGTTGAATTTCCAAATAGTCATAAAAATTTGCTAACCTTAGCATATACTGCTCATTTCTTGCATTTATGAATGCCTGAAAAACTTCACCCGAATCACAGGCACTGCCAATCATAAAATTTTTTTTATATAAAGCAATTTCGCTCTTTAATATTTTAGGACGCCTATAAAAATATTTAAGATTTGAATTTGAAATAAGCTTGTATAAGTCTTTAAGTCCCTGTTTATTTTTTACAAGGATTGTACAATGTATATGGGGTGCCTTTTTATCACTTTGGGGTGATTTTCTATATTCTTTAAGCTCGCTGATCATGCTGATTTTGTCTGATTTTGCAGTTGATAGAATATGTAGCAGCACCTTCGCAGTTGCCACCGCGTCATCCAATGCCCGGTGTGCATGCCCGATATCAATATTTAGTAGTTTAGTGACTGATTTAAGCTTATAAGTTTTTAACTGTGTAAATACACGTCTGCATAAATGCAGAGAATCTAAATAGACAAATCTTTCATCATGTCCTGTCTGGCGCAATGCCTTATCAATAAAGGCCGAGTCGAAAGATGTATTATGTGTGCAGAGCACTTGCGTATCCTTCACAAAGCATATAAACTCTTCCATCACTTTTTGCAAATCATCTGCATTGTTTAGCATTTGCTGCGTAATAGATGTCAGCGCTGTGATCCTTTGCGGCACAGGTTTTTTTGGTTTTACCAAAGCCGAATAGGTATCAATTATTTTGAAATTCTTTATTTTAACGGCTGCCAGTTCTATGATTTCATCATTTCGCGCGCACAGTCCCGTTGTTTCAACGTCCACAACAATGATCTCACTGTCTAACGGCGCTTCTGTCTGCTGATTCAAAACAAAATTTTCATCGTCGACCATATAAGCTTCAACGCCATAGATAACTTTAATTCCGTATTTTTTTGACAATGCAAATGCATCGGGATATGCATACACGCCGGCATGATCCGTGATAGCTACGGCCTGATGCCCCATTTTACTGAGTTTATAAAAAATATCTTCTATCTTAGATACGGCATCTCTTTCACTATACTGACTATGACAATGCAGCTCCACTCTTTTTTGCTTGCTTTTATCCGTATATTCATCAACCTCTGCTTTTAAAAATCCATAACACTGTATATAGCGATCATTTTTATATTCATCAAACGCGATTTTGCCGAAAATTTGTGCATACCTGGTTTTTTTGATTTTATCAAAAAGATCTTCTATCTCACTTTTATCACAATTTATTCTTATTTCCGCAGAAGACTGCTCATCATTGATATATACTCTAATATAAGAGCGCAATCTGTTTTCTACAACTTCGGCATAAAAACATTTCCCACAAGCAGCAATCATCTCTCCTGTCTGTTTTAAATATACATTGTCCAAACTTTGAATTTTGTGTTTATTCACTCTGCCATAAATAAGCTCTCCAATTATCCGGCCGGCATTTTTTTGCGATATTTTATTATTTGAAGTGTGAACGATTTTTTTTCTTTTTTGCTGTGGTATACTCTTGTTATTAACATTTTTATCTATTGCGCTTTTGTTAACCTCAGTATCATTGTCATCTACTTGCATAATCTCAAAGTGAATCAGCGCATCCAGTGCGGCATCTCTTTTTATGTAAGATCTTATTTTTTGTTCGATCTGCTGCTCACCAAGCATCTTTAAGTGGCTCTTAGATAAAGCCGATATATGGACAGTATTTTCTTTTACGTACCAGTTTTCAGATAAAAATAAAGCCGACGAGGTATTTTCATCAGCAAGATACTTAATAATTTTTCTCTGATTATATTTAATATATGTATCCAGCTTCATTTTTTCTGCTATGTTTTGTATAATTTTTATCTGTTTAAAAAAATGATACTTCTCATATATTCTGTTTATAATTTCATCTATATCATGACTGCAAAACGCACTTTCAGAAAGCAAGTAAAAGACTGCATCGTCCTTTTTTGTTAACAATACTTTTTCAATAATACAACCTTTAGCATTTACAATACCGGCTGTATCGATAAATTCACTTAGATATTTATTTTGCATTTCTCCCTCTCCCTATTATTCAGTGACTGTTTTTTAGTAACTCATCTAATTTTTCAAGCAAAATACGCACTGCTTCATCTTCTTTAACTGTCTGCGTAATGATTCCCTTTTCAAACAAAGCGGCATTATGCGCACCAAACGCAAGTCCTAAATCAGCTTCTTTTGCTTCTCCTGGTCCATTGACTACACATCCCATCACTGCTACTTTTGCATATGTAGAAATATCTTTTGTCTTTTCTCTGACTTCTTTTGCATAGCTGATCACATCTGTTTTACATCTGCCACATGTAGGGCAAGAAATGATTTCAATGCCATATTTTTGTATTCTAAGTAAACTCAGCAAGCTTTTTGCTGCACACACTTCCTGCATCGGATTTTCACTTAAGGAAACTCGAAGCGTATCCCCTACTCCGTTTAACAATAAAGCGCCTATACCGGCAGAAGACTTGATAATGCCGTCATAATAAGTGCCGGCTTCCGTAATCCCTATATGCAAAGGATAATTGCAACTTTCACTGAAAAGCATATTGGCCCGATAAGTTGTGTCTACATCTGAAGATTTTATTGAGATAACTAAGTTAGAAAAGCTTTCTTTTTCTGCAAATTCTACATATCTGATTGCTTCTTCTTCTAAGGCTTTATACGTTGGAGAACCATACTTCCGGAGTAAATCTTTTGAAAGAGACCCGGAATTCACCCCTATACGCACAGCACATCCATGCTGTTTAGCTGATTTTAAAACTAGCGCGGCTTTTTCATATCCACCAATGTTTCCCGGATTAATTCTCACTTTGTCTGCCCCGTTTTCAATGCATTTAATCGCAATTCTATAGTCAAAGTGTATATCTGCCACTAGTGGCAATTTGATTTGCTTTCTAATTTTCTGCACAACATCGGTTGCCCGATGATCCGGAATTGCGATACGGATAATATCACATCCTGCATTATCCAGTTCGGCTATTTGTCTGACTGTATTTTTTATATCCGGCGTATTGGTCTTTGTCATAGACTGCACTGCAATTTTGTTATTACCGCCTATTACGGTGTTGCCAATTTGCACTTCGTTTGTTTTTTTTCTTTGAATTGTGTTCATGACATCTCCCATTAGAAGAATCGTATAATATCATTATAAGCAATAACAATGGCAAGTAAAATCATTAAAGCAAATCCGATAAAATGAAATATATTTTCACGTTCTTTTTTTATCGGCGAACCTTTGACGGCTTCTACCAAAAGCAAAAATACTCTGCTGCCGTCGAGTGCAGGAATCGGCAGCATATTGATAATACCAAGGCTCATGCTGATTGCCCCCGCAATCTGTAAAACGGCCGCTGCCCCGTAAGTTGTCATGTCACTGACGATCTTTACGACTCCGATAGGCCCTGTAAATGCGTCTATTCCAACAAGTCCTCTTATTAATCCTATCAGTGTAGCAAAGATTAATTTTATATATGTCCAAATGAGCACCCCTGCTCTAGCGAGCGCCGTTAAAATATTTTTTGTTGCCTGCGGCGTCACCCCTATGATATATCTGTCTTCGTCTTCAACATAAGCTGGTTTTATTTGAAATGTGAGAAGTTCGTCTGTGCTTTGCCTGTATACTTGCACGCTGAGTGTCTGCGATGAATCTGCATCGACAAGAGCCACGCTGATATCTTCCCACTGATCTATTTTTGTATCTGCTATCATAATTATCTTATCGCCTGTCTCCATACCTGAGAATTCTGCGGGATAGCCTGACGAAAAACCTCCGACTGTTGTCGTAGGGATTCCCACGATCATGAGTGCAATCGCAAAGAAAATAAACGCAGTGAAGATATTCATGATTGAACCTGCCGAGAAAATAAATGCACGCACTAATTTTGATTTTGAATTAATGCTGTCCTCACTTTCTTCATCATCAGATTCTCCGACAATTTTACAATAGCCTCCGATCGGCAACGCCCTAAGCGTGAATAATGTATGCTTACCTTGTTTTTTTAAAATGAGAGGGCCCATGCCTATGGCAAATTCTGTCACGCCTACCTTGCACAAACGGGCAGATATATAATGTCCTGCTTCGTGAACGGCAATCAGCACGCCAAATATCAGCAAAGACAACAGTATTGTCCAAATATTGATCAAATGTTCCTCCTTATGCTATTAGAGCATAAAAATAAATAATCGGTATTACAAATAATATGCTATCTATTCTATCTAATATACCACCGTGACCGGGAAGTATATTCCCAAAATCTTTTTTGTTAAATTTTCTTTTGATTAAAGAAGCACTTAAATCACCGAATTGACTGCAAGTACTCCCAAGTGCTCCGACGACTGCATAATGCCAAATTGGTGCAGCAAGATGAAAATATTTTGTGAAAATAATACCACCCAGGATACTGACTGCAATTCCGGAGACAAGCCCTGCCAAGGCTCCTTCAACACTCTTCTTCGGGCTTATCGCCGGACACAATCTTTTCTTTCCCATACTGATTCCTATAAAATAGGCCATTGTATCTGTGGCGCAAGCAACCAAAAAAATAAGCCATACTAAAATGTATCCGTTATGTATAGAAAAAATATTCACAACCAGCCCTAGAGGCAGAGGAATATATATTAAAGAAAATATCTGATGCATGATCTCATTTATTTCATATTGTTTTTTTAATATATCATAAATAAACACACTCATAACGCTGAAAGTTATAACCACCGAATAAATAACAGGCCTATAAGAAACAGAAATATAAATAATAATGCCAAGGATGATAGTGAGCACAAGATCAATTTTTTTCTTATGAAAAACAACATTCAAATACTCATACATTGCAAGAGCGCACACAATCCCTGCCAGGACCGCTGTTGTGGTTTGCCCCATCAATAAAGCCGCTACCAATAATATTCCGATAACAACTGATGCAATTATTCTCATCTTCATCTAATTATTCAACCCTCCGTAACGTCTGTCTCTGTTTTGAAAGTCATAGATAGCATTACATAAGGTCTGTTTGGTAAAATCGGGCCAATAAGTATTTGTAAACCACAATTCCGCATAGCTTAGTTGCCATATTAAAAAGTTGCTGATTCGCATCTCTCCGCCCGTACGAATCATTAAGTCCGGATCCGGCATATCTTTCGTATACAAAAAGTCCCCGAACATTTCTTCGTTAATATCTTCGATAGATAATTCGCCGTCTTTTACTTGACGTGTAACTTGCTTTGTTGCATGGATGATATCGGCTCTGCCTCCATAGTTGAGTGCTATGTTTAAATTTAATACCGTATTGTTTTTTGTTTTTTCTATAGCGTCAACAGCACATTTTTTTGTATTTTCAGGCATTGCATCAACAGCACCAATAATCCGTACTCTTACGCCTTCTTTATCCAACTGATCAATCTCTTTTTTGAAATACTCTATCATCAGGCGCATAAGTCCGTCTACTTCGTCTTGGGGCCTTTTCCAATTTTCAGTTGAAAAAGCATATAGTGTTAAATACTTTATATCCAAATCAACACAGGCCTTTACTATTGTGCGAACTGTTTCAACGCCTTGACGATGTCCGAACAATCTCGGCATATTTCTCTTCTTTGCCCATCTTCCGTTTCCGTCCATAATAACAGCTACATGTACAGGCATTTTTTCTTTATTGATTAAATCACAGTATTTTTTGTTCATCATATTACTCTCTTCTATACAAACAACTTATTTACTAACATAAATACCCGCAAAGAAAGGTTTGAATACTGTTTCATACCTTTAACGGGTATCGGATATACATGTTCCCCGTATGTATACCACATAGCTCAAGGATTTATAAACTACTTATTATACTTAAATTTCCATTATTTCAGCATCTTTAGCTTTTACAATTTCATCAACTTTTTTAATTTTATTATCTGTGATTTTTTGAATACTATTCTCGCCGCCTTTGCAGTCATCTTCCGTTATTTTACTGCTCTTTTGGGCTGTCTTTAATTCCTCTATTGCCGTACGCCTGATATTTCTAATTGCAACTTTTGTGTTCTCGCCTTCTTTTTTTGATAATTTCACAAGTTCTTTTCTTCTCTCTTCGGTAAGCTGTGGGATCACAAGACGAATGCTTCTTCCATCATTGCTAGGATTAATGCCGATATCAGAAGCCAAAATTGCTTTTTCGATTAAGGGAATCACTTTTGCATCCCACGGCTGAATTAAGATCATTCTGGGTTCGGGCGCCGAAATAGATGCCATTTGCGATATTGGCGTAGAGCTTCCGTAGTAATCTGCTGTAACTCTGTCAAGCATTTTAGGATTTGCTCTCCCCGCGCGCAGTGTGTTTAACTCAGATTTTAAGACATCAATTGCCTTGTCCATTTTATCTTCGGCTTTTATTTCAATATCTTTAACCATCTACTCTCACTCTCCTTTAATAATCGTTCCTATTTTCTCTCCGCAAACTGCCTTTTGAATATTCCCGCTCGGATGTAATCCAAATATATGAATCGGAATATAATTGTCCATACAAAGCGATACAGCTGTTGAATCTATCACTTTTAGACCTTTATCGAGTACATCAATATATGAAAGCGCTTGAAACATGGTTGCGGCAGAATTTTTATTTGGATCAGAATCATAAACTCCGTCTACATTTTTGGCGGACAAAATAACTTCTGCCTCCATCTCAGCGGCTCGAAGTGCCGCCGCACTGTCTGTTGTAAAATACGGATTACCTGTACCGAAACCAAAAATAACAACCCTGCCCTTATTTAAATGACTGATTGCTTTGCGCCTGATATAAGGTTCCGCCAGTTCTTTCATTTCAATTGCGGTCTGTACTCTTACATCGACTCCAAGCTGTTCAAGAGCATCCTGAAGAGCCATCGCGTTAATCACTGTCGCAAGCATTCCCATGTAATCTGCGTTAACCCTGTCCATCCCTACCCCGCTTCTGCCGCGCCAGATATTGCCGCCTCCGACAACAATGCATACCTGCACCCCCATCAAAACAACCTCTTTGATATCTTGGCAAATTGTCTTAATTGTATCCCAGTCAAGCCCGAATCCTTTTTGACCAGAAAGCGCTTCACCACTCATTTTTATTACAATTCGTTTATATATCGGTTTCCCCATCAGCTGCCAACCTCTCGCTTATTCTGTGTAATATAATACAACAAAATCGTGTAATTTACAAATTTTATTTTCAATAAAAAACCAAGCTGCATTGCTTGGTTTCAAAATATTTACTATTTCATTTGACTGGCAACTTCTTCGGCAAAATTATCACTGCGTTTTTCCAAGCCTTCACCCATCTGGTAACGTGTAAATCTTCTGATTTTAATGTTTTCACCAATAGAAGAAATAGCTTCTTTGACTGCATCTTCTACGCTTTTATCCGAATCTTTTACAAATGGCTGCTCCAGCAAGCATACTTCTTTAAAATATTTTTTCAAACGTCCTTCTACCATTTTTTCTGCAATATTTTCCGGTTTGCCTTCATTGACAGCCTGTGCTTTATAGATTGCTTTTTCTTTATCAATCACATCCTGCGGCACTTCTTCTTTTGATAAGTAAAGTGGATTAATTGCCGCTATATGCATTGAAATGTCTTTTACAAAACTTAAAAATAATTCATTTTTGGCAACAAAATCTGTCTCGCAGTTAACTTCAACTAAAACACCTATTTTACCGCCCATATGAATATAGGACGCTACAACGCCTTCCGCCGCAATCCGGCCACTTTTTTTAGCAGCTGATGCAAGCCCTTTTTCTCTCAGATATTCTATTGCTTTTTCAACGTTTCCATCTGTTTGTATAAGAGCTTTTTTACAGTCCATCATGCCTGCACCCGTTTTTTCTCTGAGCTCTTTTACTATTGCTCCGGTTATTTGCATTTTCAACCGACTCCCTTCAACCTTATAATATCAAAAAAATTAAAATCTATTCTTCTGCACCTTTATCGGCACTTTCTTCTTGTACTGACTCTTTTGCCGGCTCAGCTTCGGTATTGGCTTGTTCTGTCTGCGCTACTGTTTCAGTTTCTTCTTTTACTGCTGTCTCAGTTTCTTTTTTTACTGTTGTTTCGGTTTCTGTTTCTACTGCTGTCTCAATTTCTTCTTCTGCCGTAAATTGTTCTCCTTGCTTTCCTTCTATGACTGCATTTGCGAGAATTCTTGTGATTAGTGCAACCGCACGAATGGCATCGTCATTGCCAGGTATAGGATAGTCAATTTCTTCAGGATCACAGTTGGTGTCTACCACCGCAACAATCGGAATACCAAGTTTTTTTGCTTCCAGAATTGCAATTCTTTCTTTTTTCGGATCAATAACAAACAGCGCCCCCGGCATTTTTTTCATTTCTCTTATGCCGCCCAAAAATTTTTCAAGCCTTTCCTTTTCATGAAGAAGCTTGATAACTTCTTTTTTGGGAAGAAGCTCAAAAGTTCCGTCTTCCTGCATTTTTTCGAGTTCTTCAAGTCTTTCTACTCGTTTACTGATTGTTTTATAATTTGTAAGTGTTCCACCCAGCCATCGATGTTCAACATATACACAACCACATCTGAACGCTTCTTTTTTGATGCTTTCCTGTGCTTGTTTCTTTGTCCCCACAAATAAAATTTGTTTGCCTTCTTCTGATACTGAACGAACAAATTCGTAGGCTTCATTTATTTTGCCTACTGTTTTTTGCAAATCAATGATATAAATACCATTTCTTTGTGTATAGATGTATTCCTTCATTTTAGGATTCCATCTTCTCGTTTGATGCCCAAAATGAACACCCGCTTCAAGCAATTGCTTCATGCTTACATATGACATATTTTTCCCTCCTCGGTTAATTCGTCCATTGCGCTAACCCATATCTTCCGCTTTGGCGGCACCGCTATGGCAGATACGCTCTATCTGTGCGCAATGTGTTTTTTTTTAATGCCGTAATATATTACCATAAAAACAATAGAATGTAAAATACTATTTTAATAATATTTTAACAATTCTATTAACTCTTTATTGACCACTTTAATATATGTGCCTTTCATTCCCAGAGACCGCGTCTCAATCACTCTTCCGCTCTCTAGTTTTCTCAGGGCATTGACAATTACAGAATGTGTGATGCTGGTGCTGCTCGCAATTTTGCTTACAATAACCATTCCTTCATATCTATTTTCTCCGAAACTTTCAAAAACACTTTTGACTGCCTGAATTTCGGTATAGGACAGGGTAGATATAGTCAATTTCAGGTTATTATTTTTTCTTTCTTTTTCCATGAGAGCAATATTTTCAAGCCTCATTAATTCCATAGCCACAATAGTGGCACTATATTCACTTAAAACCAAATCTTCATCCGTAAAACTTAATTTATTTTTAGCAAGCACCATTGTTCCCAGGCGTTTTCCGCCTCCGTTTATCGGCACTATACTCACATATCGTTCTTTCATTGCGCAAACCATTTCCTCGGAATAAGCACATTTCGGATTTTCTTCATATTGATTTGCTTTGCTCTCTTTTAAAGACATTAAATAATCATTATAAGCGCCGGGAAACTTTTTGTTTTTTATTGCTTGCATATTTCTATCACATTGCTCTTCAGGCAGATACGCATATCCTAAAAATTTACCTTCGGTATCGGCAATATAAACATTGCATTTTAAAATATCGCGTAGCATAGAACATAATTCTTCAAATGATAAAACTCCGTTACCTGATAGCTGGAGTGTCATGTTGAGTTTTCTTGTTTTTTCTAAGAGATTCATTTTCTCTCCTGTCCTTTATGGGATTGAAAAATATTCCAACCCCTAAATAATGTATTTTTCTAGGCTTTTTAGGTATTCTTCTGTATCAAACACTTTTCTCACATAATCTCTGCTTACCGTGAAGGTTGAATTGGCATATTTGTCTACGTCGTACGATATATCTTCAAGCAATTTTTCCATAACCGTGTGCAGTCTCCTTGCTCCTATATTTTCATTGTTTTCATTTTGATAAATAGCTACTTTTGCTATCTCCTCAAGCGCACTTTCTTCGAATAAGAGCTGCATGTCTTCTGTGGCAAGCAACTGCTGATATTGCATGATAATAGCGTTTTGCGGTTGTGTAAGAATTAACTTAAAATGCTCATACGTCAAATTATGCAGTTTTACTTTAATCGGAAAACGTCCCTGCAGCTCCGGTATCAAGTCGGAGACTTTGCTCATATGAAAAGCACCTGCCGCTACAAATAAAATATGATCTGTTTTTACCGGTCCATACTTCGTATTGACCGTGCTGCCTTCCACGATAGGCAAAATATCCCTCTGCACACCTTCACGCGACACATCGGCACCGCTGCGGTAGCCTTCACCACCGGCTATTTTATCAATTTCGTCTAAAAAAATAATTCCGCTCTGCTCGGCATCTCGAATACCCTGCTCTATAATGGCATCCATATCCATGAGTTTATCTGCTTGCTGCTGAACTAATATTTTTCGCGCTTCACTGACGCTGACACGTCTTTTTTTCTTCTTTTTCGGAAGTATTCCGCCAAGCATATCATTGATATTCATGTCTTCGCCCATACCCCCTCCAATCACTCCGATCGGGACACTTTGATTATCTTCAACCATAATTTCTACGATTTCATCTTCCATTTCGCCGGCCATGAGCTTTCGTTCAACCTCTGAACGTTTCAAGCGCAGCTCATCGGTAAGTTCCGCTTGCTCACTTTCTTCTTCCTCATTCGCGCCGCCTCCAAAAATCATATCGAACGGAGTTTGTGTTTTTGCCTTTTTCTTCAGAGCCGGTACAAGCAAATCAAGCAGCCTCTCAGTCGCCATAAGCTCTGCTTTTAGTTTCACTTCTTCAAATTTTGTCTGCTTCGCCATGCGAATCGCCGCATATACCAAATCCCGCACCATGCTTTCCGCGTCTCTGCCCACATAGCCCACTTCTGTAAACTTTGTGGCTTCCACTTTTATAAACGGAGCACTGACGAGTTTTGCAAGCCTTCTGGCTATCTCTGTTTTTCCCACCCCTGTAGGTCCCATCATAATTATATTCTTAGGCGTAATTTCTTCCTGCAGTTCCTGGCTCAATAGGCTTCTTCTGTAACGGTTTCTGAGAGCAATCGCCATCGCCTTTTTTGCTTCTTCCTGACCTATGATATATTTATCAAGTTCTCTGACAATCTCTTTGGGTGTTAATTCAGTCATAAGAGACCTCCTGTTACAGTCTTTCTACTTTAATATTATTATTTGTATATACACAAATTTCAGACGCGATTTTCATCGCTTGATACGCGATTTGTCCCGCATCTAAATCAGAATGATTCTTAAGTGCTTTTGCCGCAGCCAATGCATACATACCACCGCTTCCAATAGCAATGACATCATCATCAGGGGAAATAACTTCGCCCGTTCCACTTATGACAAGCATGTTTTGTTCGTCCATCGCAATAAGCAATGCTTCCAGTTTACGTAGCGCCTTATCGGTACGCCATTCTTTGGCAAGCTCTACAGCTGCACGATTCAAATTGCCTCCATATAGTTCTAACTTTGCTTCAAACTTATCGGAAAGTGCAAACGCATCCGCAACTGAACCGGCAAACCCAACTAAAACCTTATCTTTATAAATTTTTCTTACCTTTACAGCACCATGCTTGATAACGGTATGCTCTCCGAGCGTTACCTGGCCATCTCCGGCCATTGCTGAAATATTATCTTTTTTAACTGCCACTATAGTTGTTGCATGAAACATTTTCTTCCCCCTGCATCATGTTTATTTAATTTTATGAATACTAATTTATCACAATATACTGAATTTTTAAATAATTATTTAAAAATATTATGCCTGCTCTGCTTTGTCTGCTTGCTCATCTTCACTTCTGTCGCAAATCAAACAATACGGCTCGGCATTTTTGACTCGGCTTTTTTTAAATTTTAAATTTCCGCACGAGGGACAAATTTCCTTTGATGGAATATCCCAGGTCGAAAAATCACATTCGGGATATTTCGAACAGCCGTAAAAAATTTTGCCTTTTTTTGTTTTTTTCTTTACTAAAGGCGCCCCGCATTTCGGGCAAGATGCTTTTACTTCTTCGAGTATCGGTTTAATATTTCTGCATTTAGGAAATGCCTGACAAGCCAGAAATTTACCATATCTTCCCTCTTTTATAAGCATATGGCTGCCGCATTTTTCACATATTTCATCACTTACCACTTCTGGAATTTTTATTTTTTCGATTGACTGCGCGACATTTAATTCTTTTTCAAAATTTAGATAAAACTCGCGTATGATTTCTATCCAATTTTCCTGTCCTTCTGCAATTTTATCCAAATCATTTTCCATTTGAGCCGTAAAATCCAAGTCTACAATTTCTTTAAAATTTTCTTTCATAATATTTGTCACAAGCACGCCTAAATCAGTAGGTATAAATTTTTTTTCTTCCATCTTTACATACCCTCTGTTCTGAATGGTTGCAATCGTAGCCGCATAGGTGCTTGGACGGCCAATTCCTTTTTCTTCCATTGTTTTTACAAGCGATGCTTCCGTATATCTTGCAGGCGGAAGCGTGAATTTTTGTTCGTGTATTAATTTTTTCAATTTTAAAATCTCGCCTGCAGACAAAGCCGGAAGCATATTTTCTTCATCTTCATTTGTTTTATTATTGTATACTTTCAAATAACCGTCAAATGTAATCACGGATCCGCTCGCGCGAAACATCACATCATTACAGATAATATTCACGGTAAGCACGTCATATTGTGCCGGTTTCATGTTGGAAGCTACAAAACGCTTATAGATAAGTTCGTATAGCCTTGCCTGATCTTTGCTCAGAGAATTTGCAAGGCTTTGTGGTGTATGCATCACCGAGGTTGGTCTTATAGCTTCGTGCGCATCCTGCACATTGTTTTTCTTGGCTGCTTTTTTCCTTGCATACATTGCATATTCACTGCCGTAGTTTTCAGTAATAAATTTTAAACATTCATTCTTAGCTTCTTCTGAAATACGGACAGAATCTGTGCGCAGATACGTAATTAAACCCGTGTAACCCGATCCTTCTACATCTATACCTTCATAGAGCTGCTGGGCGATCATCATTGTTTTCTTTGTAGTGAATCCCAGTTTTCTGTTGGCTTCCTGCTGGAGCGTACTCGTTGTAAATGCAAAAGGCGCATTGCGCTGTTTCTTGCCTTGTTTGATTGAGTCCACAATATAGTCGCTATCTTTTATTATTTTTAAAACTTCTTTTGCTGCTTCTTCATTATTAATTTCTGTTTTTTTACCGTTTAATCCATAAAACTTTGCTTCAAAAGTTTTATTATCCTCTTTTTTAGAAAGCAGTGCAGAAATCTGCCAGTATTCTTTTGGCACAAAATCTTTTATTTCTTGTTCTCTGTCGACTACGATACGCGTTGCCGCCGATTGCACTCTGCCCGCACTTAATCCTTTTTTTATTTTTTGCCATAAAAAAGGACTTAGCTTATACCCAACAAGTCTGTCTAGTATTCTTCTTGCCTGCTGAGAATTCACTAAGTTCATGTCAATTTTTCTTTTATTTTCAAATGCTTTTGAAACCGCATTTTTTGTAATTTCATGAAATTCAACTCTTGCATTTCCATTGACATCCACACCCAGATAATTTGCAATATGCCAGCTGATGGCCTCACCTTCTCTATCCGGGTCTGTTGCGAGAATAATATTTTCACTGTTCTTTGCCGCTTCTCTCAGTCTTTTCAGGACTTCTTTTTTATCACTCAGAGGAATATATCTCGGTTTAAAATTATTTTCTATATCAACGCCCATCTGTTCTCTCGGCAAGTCGATAATATGCCCCATAGATGCTTCCACTTTGCAATCTGCCGGCAGGTATTTTTTGATTGTTTTGGCTTTCGCCGGAGATTCCACTATTACTAACGTTTTCATATTCCTCCTTCTTTCTTTCATGTTTGCTCTTTATAGTCTCTAACGAAAAATTATTATAGCAAAGAAATTTTAAATTGCAATTATAAAATACAAAATTTCCCTTTATCTTTATATACTATACCGCCTATTTCCATCATTGTCAAAATCGCGGAAACATTGGATGTTGTCATATTAGTTGAAATCGCGAGCTCATCTATTGTATTGATTCCTTTTAAAATAAGCTTATAAAGTACAGTCTCTTCTTCCTTCATACCCACAGGCTCTTCTTTTTGTTTCGGCTTATCAATTGCCGATTTATTAAAAGAAGGTATAATTTCCGCTAAAATATCTTCATACGATGTAATGAGTTTTGCGGCACAGCTTTTAATGAGTTCATTTGTGCCGCAGCTTTCGGGGCTTGTGATATTACCCGGCACGGCAAAAACTTCCCTGTTTTGCTCTAAAGCGAGCTTTGCCGTAATAAGCGCTCCGCTTTTTTGTGCTGCTTCTACAATGACACATCCCTCGCTCAGCCCGCTGATAATGCGATTGCGTGCGGGAAACATATAAGGAGCCGCTTCAGTAGCGGGCGGATACTCGCTGATCACGCATCCGCTGCTTAAAATTTCTTTATATAATGCTTCATTGCTCCTGGGATATATATTATCGATTCCACATCCCATTACGGCAACTGTTTTTCCGCCTGCATCCAGTGCTCCTCTGTGTGCTGCCGCATCGATGCCGAACGCCATACCGCTAACAATCACAATCCCCCGCTTGGCAAGCTCGTAGCTGAGCTTTTGCGCCGTGCGTATACCATATTGCGTAGCCTTTCTAGAGCCGATAACCGCCACATATATATCTTCATCCGTAAAAGTATACTCTCCTTTTTGATAGAGTATTAATGGATTATTATAAATATTTTTCAGATTAAGCGGATACGCTGTGCTGGAAGGAGTAATAAAAGAGATGTTTCTTCTCTTTAATTGTTCTATTTCTTTTTTAGCCTTTGATAGATCTCTGTTACATACGATGTTCTCAATAATTTTAGCATCCAGAATGTTTGCCAAAATAAGTTCCTCGTATGAGGCATTATAAATAGCATAGGCGTCCTCATACTTTTCGAGCAGTTTATTTACTTTCAGCGGTGTCAGCCTCTCTATTCCATTAAGCCAAAACCAGTATAGATCCATATTCATATCTATTCACATACTCCTAAACGTTATAGAACATTTGTTTGTTTTTTTACCAAATACCACTTGAAATGGCAACTACAGTAGTGTATATTGTTCATTATAAGAGGTGATAGAAATGCTGTCAAATATTAAAAGCTGTACTTTAATTGGTGTCGATGGATATTTAATTCACATTGAAACAGACATTGTCAAAGGGATGCCCACTTTTATTACGGTAGGTCTGCCCGATGCCAGCGTGAAGGAATCCAAAGACAGAATTGCATCGGCTTTAAAAAACAGCGGCTTTCAATTGCCGACCAAACGCATCACCGTCAACCTGGCCCCCGGCAACATTAAAAAAGAAGGGACTCTCTACGATGTGCCGATCGCACTAGGAATACTGTTTTCTTCTTCTCAGCTTTCTCCAAGCATCGATTTAGATAACACGCTTGCCTTCGGCGAACTCGCTTTAGACGGTTCTATTCGGGGCGTGGACGGCACGCTGCCGATGATCATCGAAGCCAAACGCCACCACATGCACCGCGTGATCGTGCCATATGAAAACAGGCTGGAAGCCTGCCTGATTGAAGGCATTGAAATCATTGCCGTAAAAAACTTGAAAGAGCTTGCAGAGTTTCTAAGCGGGCAGACAGACATTGAACCACTGGAACCCACACAACAGCTTGCCGATCAAGTATTCAGCTTAGATTACTCGGACGTGAAAGGCCAGGAAAATGCCAAACGAGCCATGGAAGTTGCCGCCGCAGGCGCTCACAACATGCTCATGATAGGCCCTCCGGGAAGCGGCAAAACCATGCTTGCCAGATGCTTTCCTTCCATTCTGCCCGATATGACAAGGGACGAATCCCTCGAAGTGACAAAAATATACAGCATCGCAGGGCTTTTAAAAAGAGAGACGCCGCTGATCACATCGCGTCCTTTCCGATCCCCACATCACACGATAAGCGATACTTCACTCACAGGCGGTGGACGCATTCCGCGACCGGGCGAAGTGTCATTGGCTCATTTAGGTGTGCTTTTTTTAGACGAATTGCCCGAATTTCAGAAAACATCTCTCGAAGCGCTGCGCCAGCCGCTGGAAGATAAAATCGTGACGATCTCGCGTGTGAATGCCACGATCACATACCCGTCTTCTTTTATGCTCCTTGCAAGCATGAATCCGTGCCCATGCGGTTATTTTGGTGATGAATCCAATAGATGCCATTGTTCATCCAACGAAATCAAACGCTATCTAGGCAAAATCTCGGGCCCTATGCTGGATAGAATCGATATCCACATCGAGGTGCCATCCACGAGTTACGATAAATTAAAAGACCGCGCTAAAACGGAAAGCTCAAAAAGCATCAAAAAACGTGTCAACAATGCGCGCAACATTCAGCTTCAAAGATACAAAGGCACAAAAACTTTGTTTAACTCGTCGCTGAATCCACGGCAAATAGAGCGCTATTGCCGGCTTGGAGAAAATGAAGAACGGCTGATAAAAAAAGCTTTTACTTCCCTGAATTTAAGCAGCCGTGCTTATCACCGAATTTTAAAATTGGCACGCACGATTGCCGACCTTGATAACAGCGAGGAAATCAAAACCCCGCATATCGCCGAAGCGGTACAGTACCGAAGTCTTGATAGAAAATACTGGCTGTAGCAGGCATTTAGAGGAATATATGATTACACAAAATGACAACAGAGAATTTTTGGATATCACCGTAAAACCCGCTATATAATCGGTCCAACGCCTGAATTATATGGTATAAAGTAAATCGGTGCTCCGTTATAATTACGTGCATTCATAATGTCTTCAATGACTCTTACTTCTCGTTTCACCGGAAGCCCGTTTAGAGACAGAATTATTTGCTTACAACTATTATATTTTATTAATTACTTTTATTCAATATCGTGATAATAAAATGCAGGCACATGATATTTATCCATATGCCTGTGAAGTATTGGTTATTTAGATATAATTTAATGCTGTGCCTTGCTATCCCACGCCAACTCAAAATCAAACCCTTTTAAATCATTCATGATCACTCTTTGCCTGAATTCATCGGAAACAAACGGTCTGCTTCTAGGTGCATCAATGATTTTAAAAATATGCTTCCCTTTTACGATATTTTCTATAAATGCATATTTATTAAACATCATTATTCTTTTTCCGTCACTGAATGTTTCAAAATCCGCTTTTTCGTAATCAATGCAGTTGAGCACCTGTGTTATATTGATCGCGTAAAACTCTCCTTCCCGGCATATCAGAGGCAAGACCTCGGCGCTGCCGGCAATTAGATCTTTTACCGCCTCTACTGCTTTTTTATCAAATATGGGAATATGAGGCAAAAACCCAGGAGCATTGCCCAGTTCGTTTTCATGCAGTCTCTCCACTTCAAATGGAACCCATGAATTTATCTTACTTCTGCCGTCAAAGGAATGGGGAAATTCAAACCCCAGCTCCTGCACTGATCTTACCAAGTCATATTCATCTACTTGAAAATCTAAAAGCCATATCTTCATTTGCTTACGCCTCCGTTGTTTTAAAATTTGCCTTCCAATAATTGATTAGATATTTTATCTAAGATATCTAATACATCCTGTCTTGATGTTGCATAGCCGAGCATATCATTTACTTTTTTATAATATGCATTTGTGTGCATACTTGGATGATATGTTGCTCCTATTACATTTCTATCTGTCGGCAAAAACACACCGTTCGCAGCATCATTGATATCGATCCCATATTGCTTCAAGATATTACGGGAGTTTATAGCAGCGTCGATTTTTCTTCCGCCTGCAACAATATGATGAGCTGCATTAGCATAAGTTGGTCTATCCACCCCGGCATTCTCAAGATTTCGCCTTAGTATTTTAGAATCCGGCTTTGATACTTGTACATTTACCAGTGCTTCCGCCGTTATAGTCGGTATGCTGCTTTTTATAACTTCCACCGTTGGAGCATTTTGCGCCACCGCATTCGCAACTTCCTGCAGCTTACTGCCTTGCGAAGCAGTGGTCATCAAAGATGTTCCTGTCGCTACAAGTCCGCCTGCTGCGGAGGTTACTGCCGTTCCCGCCGCTGAAGTCACGGCCGCGGTTGATGCCGCCAGACCTCCCGTAAGCGCAAGGCTTGCTCCCGCTCCCAACGTCAGCCCTACCGCTCCGCCTATTAAGGCACCTTTCACTACGGATTTCAGTGTTACTTTTCCTGTTGTCTTATAGGAGTGGTAGGCTCCTATTGCCCCTCCTACTACTGCGCCTATTAGTGCAGTCACCAGGAAGAAGGCATGTCCTGTCGGGTCCACAAAGCTTGTCGGGTTGTTTCCCGTATAGCTGTAAAGATTATGCGTCTGCGGATTATAGGCATTGCCCAGGTACGTATCCCTGCTCGTAAACTGTCCGGTATTGGCATTATAGTAACGGGCATTCATGTAGTAGAGTTCGCTTTCTTCATCATAGACCGCCCCTGTGTAGGTGGCTTCGTTGATGAAGTCCTCGTCTCCCGTTTTTATCTGATTGCCGTATTCGTCGTATTGTAATTAAAAATAATTATATTAAATGAATCGCTTTTATTCAATATAGTAATAAAAATATAGGCACACAGTTGGCTTATCATTTAGCCTTATTGTATGCCTGTAAATTAATTTAAATTATATTTTTTGATCCGGATATATTTTTAAATAGCCTTGTTCACACCATACTTTCATAGTCATCTCAGCATTAAATCCAAAAATGCCATTATCTTCATCCTGAGATGCTTCTTTTAGTATTTTTTCAGCTTCGTTTATGCAAATTTTAAGTGCCAAACAATGTGCCGCTGCTTCTGTTCTTATAAAAACATTTTCACTATTAAATAATAACGGTAATGTATTTTTAGCAAATTCTAAATTACTTTCTAAATATTTAAATATTTTGGTTATTATTTTGCCTTCTCTATTATTTGTCTTGTAATCTCCCTTTAAAGTTGCCTGATACATTATTTTACCGCTTTTTATATATTGATTTATAACTTCAGATTGTGACCATTCTTTATGCATTATATCACCCCATATTATTATTAATTTCCAACTCCATACTTTTTCATAACATCCAGGCCAAATTGATATTGGTATTCAAAGCTTTTTTCGGTTGTTGCTAACCAATTTCTTACGCTTAATCCATTTGTAAAAGGAAATGCTTTCGTATTATAATATCCGCTAATTTTTGAGTGAATGTCTTTATTTATAGCAAAAAGATTTTTTGTGCTATTTATCTGCATCGGGCTAAATCCTGATTTTTTTATTTGCGATTGCTCAACTATATGGTGCCATTGGTTTCCTTCGCCTGGAGATCCCAAAGCCTTTTTTGCTTTATTAAAAGTACTAAACTCTTGTTCAACATTAGTAGTAACCTTAAAATTACTTGAAATTTTACTAACAACATTTTTAGCCGTCTGTGCTATACTGCTAGATGCAGTTTTCGCAACACTTGAAACCTTATCCGCTGCCTTAGTCGCCCCTGCCGTTATAGTGCCTGCCGCAGTAGATATAAGTGTACTGCCCGCAGTCATAACAGTGCCTGTTGATGCCGCCAAGCCTCCAGTAAGCGCAAGGCTTGCTCCCGCTCCCAACGTCAGCCCTACCGCTCCGCCTATTAAGGCACCTTTCACTACGGATTTCAGTGTTACTTTTCCTGTTGTCTTATAGGAGTGGTAGGCTCCTATTGCCCCTCCTACTACTGCGCCTATTAGTGCAGTCACCAGGAAGAAGGCATGTCCTGTCGGGTCCACAAAGCTTGTCGGGTTGTTTCCCGTATAGCTGTAAAGATTATGCGTCTGCGGATTATAGGCATTGCCCAGGTACGTATCCCTGCTCGTAAACTGTCCGGTATTGGCATTATAGTAACGGGCATTCATGTAGTAGAGTTCGCTTTCTTCATCATAGACCGCCCCTGTGTAGGTGGCTTCGTTGATGAAGTCCTCGTCTCCCGTTTTTATCTGATTGCCGTATTCGTCATAGACATAGCCTGTTGTGAGTGCGCCGCTGTTGTTTAAGATATTAGTCACGCTTCCGCGGATGTCATTGTTAAAGGTATAGTATCCGTTAATGAGGTTGCCGCTCTGTTCGTCTTCCTCATATCTTGCGCTCAGCAGTGTTGTGCCGTCGGGCGTGAGAATATTTTCTATCAGTTTATTGTTGGACGCATCCGCCACAAAGAGCGCCGCGTCGCCTGTGTAGTAATACTTGCGCAGTGTGGTGACATTATCAGCGTCGTCATCATCCCCGTCTGTGAGCACCACGTCTTTTTTGATCCTGATGCCGTCTCCGTTGTAATAATAAGCGCCGGATTTTGTTTTATATACAATATAATCATCATCCGGATCTTCGTTTTCATCGTTTCCGATAATAACAGGATCTTCCAAATCATGCAAATTGCCGTTTGAGTCTTTATAGTGTTCTATTATGCCGTCAATATCGCTTACTGCCTGGCTTTCAAGCATATTTCCTACTTTATCATAAGTATATGTTTTCGTTGTGGTTTGTGTCAAGTCCCCAATTATCGTATAATAATTTGGAAAACCATCTATTTCTTCTTCCAAATCTTCAAGCGGCGTGATTGTTTCCTCTTCTGTTAAGTCTCCGTTTGCATTGTATGTAAATGTCGTATCTATTGTATCAGTTGTGCCGTTCACTTCCGTTTCCTGTGACGAAGTTGTCATTTGATTTAATATGTTGAATTCATAAGAAGTCTGCACTCCGTCTTTCGTCATTAATGTTCTGTTTCCAGCGTCATCATAAGCATAGGATGTCGTCACGGGAGTTGGGCTGCTTTGTGTGTTATCCGTCACGGAAGCGCTTGTCAGGCGGCCGAGCTGGTCGTAGACATACTCTTTTGCTACATCGGTCGCTGTCGCTGGATAGTTATTTATAACATCTTCACTGAGTATGTATCCCCTGTCATCATATTCATAGGCGTGGCTTTCTTTTACCGTGCTGAGGTCTGTGCTGTCTTTATAGGCTATGTTTTCTATGAGCCCCAGTGAATTATAGGTGTATGCCGTCTGCACATACTCTCCCGGATTGGCGACATCTGCCGCATTTTTAAAATCTCTGTACACATTTTGAGATGTTATTTGCCCTGCCGCGTTGTAGTTGTAAGCAGCAACTAATTTTTCTGCTAATGGACTGCCGTTTGCATCTAAATACTCAATGGTTATATTTTCTAACTGGTTGTCATCATTATAACTGTAGTTCAGCGCCACCAAATCGGTATTCTGATCATCAAGTGCTGTGGCGTCTCTGTATGCGATCTGCGCAACATTCGAAAAGCCGTCATAACTATAGCTCACCGCTTCGCCATCCTGCACATATTGTATCACTCGGCTCATGCCGTCATAGGCATAATTGGTTTCGCTGACTGGTGTCGTATTATTATCTTTATAGTCCTGCATGCTCAGTCGATTGCCGACATCATCGTAGGTGTAGATAGTATAATGTGTAGCATTTCCCTGTGTATTTTTTTCGTATACAGCTTTTGTAAGATTGTTGCTTGCATCATATTCAAACCAGTTTGTTGTGCCGTCATTTTTTTCAAGAGTCAGCATATTACCGTTATCATCATAGGTGTAAGTGGTCTCTATTGTCTTGGTCACGCTGCCTTCGGTACCTGTTTCTTTTTGGCTGATCGTTCTGCCTAGAGCGTCAAACGTGGTGATACTCTGTAGCCCGCTTGGATTTGTTGTGATGTTTTGAATATCTCCCGCAGCCGTTTCTTGGTCATATGTATGAGTAGTTTCTATATCTTGCGCACCTTTATGCTGTGTCACAGATGTCACACGTGATAAGCTATCATACACATAATCCGTTGCATTGCCTTCTCCGTCAGTCTGCGATACAACATTGCCCAGTAAATCATATTCATACTCGATAACAATATCATCTGTTGAAGGGTTGACGACTATATCCACTTTATTCATATATTTATCATATAGATATCGGGTTTCAACTCCGGTTGAATCGAGTGTTTTTATGACGTTGCCTGCTTCATCGTAAAACGCAAGCGTATAAGCTCCGTCCTTTTCTTCTTTGATCAAATTGCCTCTGCCGTCGAAATACTGCTTGCCGACTATTTTGTTGTTTTCTTCCGTGATGCTCTGTGTGACGATATAAGCGTTTTCATAAAGCGTGCCGTCAATGGTGACATCTTCATAGGTATACGACATATGTGTCGTTACAAAATTCTGATTACCGATCATTTGCGCAACATTGCTTACTCTGTTGATACTGTCATAGTCATAATGTGTCTCATTGCCATTGGCATCAACATATTTAAGTTTTCTGCCGTATTGATCATATATGGTGTATTCATACGTATCATCCGATGTATCCTGAAGGGTATCCTGCATATTGGTTGCTTTCACGATCTGTCCGCGTTCATTATACATATAAGATGTATAGTTTCCGTTGCCGTCTTGCGTAAGCGTTGGGTTAGACAAATCATCATAGGCTAATATATGTGTTTCCACATTCTCCGGCTGCGCCGTTGATACCAGCCTATAGTCATTATCATATGTATAAGTGGTCGTTTCACCAAAACGGTCGGTCGCCGTGCTCATTAAAAACTGATGAACATTATCATATGTATATGTCATTGTTTTATCTGTCGCATCTGTCTCACTTAATAAATTCCCTGTCTGCGCATCATATGCATACGAAGAAGTGACATAGGTTACGCCGCTGCTCGTATCATTTTTTGGCGTGGTGATACTTGTATATTTATGCGGATTATATGAATCGGTATAAGCATATGTTGTTATATGCCCATACGGGTCTTCAATTGTCAGCAGATTGTTATCGCTGTCATAGGTATATTCATAGGTCACCTGCTGAGTCGATGAAGCAAGTTGCCCGTTCGTTCCTATTGTTTCAAAGGTATTGTCGAAACTTGCGGATGTGAGATTATAGTTATCATCATATGTGAGTGTAACAACATTGCCGTCATTATCCGCCTTCTGCAAGGTTAATCCGTCTTCATTTGCCACCGCCTGCGACTGGCTGACTACTTCATTGGATGCATTTTTTGAGGCGACTGTTGTCATGTAGTTTCCATTTCCATCCGCAACATCGGAATACGCGAATGATATTTTTTCATTATTATTAAAGGTTATTTGCTGTGCCTTGGGTGTAATGGCCTCATCATAACCGATTCCACATGCTATATCCGGCGTTGTAAAGAAACTTGGTTCTTTATCTTCGATGCTGATAAGCATATTGGCTCCGTCATAAACATACCCTTGCTCCACATCTTCAGGTGTGCTGCCTAGCTGTCCTGTTTGAGGATCATATCTGCTTACTTCATAAAAAGCGCATTCAAGATAATCGTTGCCGGAGACATAAGAATATGACACAACCTGTCCGTCGGGCAGTGTGATGTAAGACAGCAGGTCATCTGTGTATGAAAATTGGATGCTGTCTCCTGAAATATTGGTGACGGATACTAAATTCCCTCTTGCCTGATCATATGCATAGGTGATGCAGTCTCCAGTTTTATCCGACATGGATAATATTTGGTTGCTGCTGTTGAATGTGTAAGTGATACCGTCATAACGCTCTATCGTATATATATTATCATTTTCAGTTAAATACATTTGAATGCCTTTCGGCGTTGTATATGTATTTCCGTCTTTTTCAAATCTATGGATTGTGCCGTCTCCGTCTTTAAGAAGCATGGCTGTCTCCACGCTTGGATCATTTTCGTCGTATTCTTTGAGAAGAGTAGTGTTAAAACTGAAGTCCCAGCCATATCCCATGGGAGTTTTGCTTGTTGACTGGCTGTTATAAGTTCTTCTCATCACCAGCCCTAATTTCGGCCCTGAAATCGATGCATCAACAACTTGATATGAAAAATTGCCTTTGCTTGTTTCCACATATCCTGTGCCGTAGACTGTATCAAAGGAGGAATAGTTCCAATAATTTTGCAGCCCAAGACGCTTTGAAATTTCGGTATCAGAAACCACAGTTGCGTCTGAATACTCGGTCAAAGCCGATAGGGCCGATTCACGCTTTGGCTCTCCCGTCTTTATGACCGCGTTCGCCGTTACGGCATAAACAAAAGTTTTTTCGTAATTTAAATTGTAGTCATACCAATAAGTTTCTGTTAAACCTTCCTGTTTTAATTCCATATTCTCGATACTGATATCGTTATATGTCATTCCATCAGGTATTTCTGCCCTGTAGACATTATATGTAACGTCGCCTTCCAGCGCAGTTGTTGCTGACGGATCCCATCTTATCAGTGTAGTATAATTTATTTCTTCTTTTGTGGTAATATTTGAAGGTGCGTCTACTAAATTTACAGTAAACACACTGTTCGAGTTGCCTGTGAATTGAGTGCTATACACTTCAAGCGCGCTTACTGTAGGTGTAGCTGCGCCGTCAGCGCTTTCCATGACTATCTTTACTTTTACAATATTATCCGTATCATTATTTTGGATTTGTATCGGGAATTGCTCCACATACATTCTGCTATGGTTGGCAATTTCAAAATAATCGCTTCCATTTATGCTCGCATAATATGACACAGATGTATTTGCGGGTATATTGTCTGTCGCTTCAATTTTTATGCTCGCCACTTTGCCGCTGATTGTTTTTTCTATTGTCTCCACGCTTCCGCAGGCCGCCGCTCCTTGGCTGATATCAAGGCTAGCCCCTTGAGAAGACAACACAGCATCTCCTGTTACCGTGAGCTCTTCCTGTGGTTGAAGCGCATATATAAACAAGTCTCTTTTTATAACCGCAGAGCTGTAATATTCTTCTCCCGTACTATCAATAATTCTTACAACTGCATTGTGCTCACTTCCGTCGGGATACGTGTATAAATTTGCTTGAATATCTTCATTTATTTCATAGGAATCGATATAGCCGCCATCAATAAATAAAGCTTTATTTCCTTGAGGCAGCGTCTGCCCTGACTCCGGAGCAGGTATGAAGATATAGTTATATGTATCAATGCTCCAATAAGAATTTGGATTCGGATTTATTTGGAAAATCGGTAATTCTGAAAAGCCGTTTTGAACCATATAATAATGTTTGCTTACAACTTTTTCATTGCCCGCCGCATCTGTTGCGACGAATTTAAAAATATATTCCGCCCCAACAACAAAACTGCTTGCATCCACAATTGCAATTTCATCATTATCTATTGCGGATGTACCTGATGCTACTTGTTCGTAAGCACCAATCCAAGGGAATCCGTCTTTCTTATAGCTCAACGTCCAGCTGCTGAGATTTTCATCGCTGATTGTGCCGGTAATGGCTACGCTTCCATTGGCAATACTGCTTTCATTCGCAGGAGATATCCCTGTAATTTCCGGCACTGTTGTATCTTTATAATATGTACAATATCCGATGCTGCCAACATTGCCTGCCTGGTCTTTGCCGTAGACAATGATCAATATTTCGCCATCGTTTGCGTTTGTGACCGTTATATCCTCTGTTCCGGATTCTCCGGTTGCAAGATATTGCTCTGTTATCAAATAATTTGGATTGCTTATGCTTCCGGTCGCAAGCCGATAAAAGACTTGGATGCCATTTCCGGTTGAACGGTTATCCGTAAGCCCTGTCCAGCTGACGCCGATGGTTGTTTGGTTTGTCCAGCTTGACGGATTTATGGTAACTGTCGGCGCACTCGGGCTTTCATAATCCGGTATCACAATGGTGCTGCTTGATCGAAGTGCCGAATAATTGTTATTTACGTCATACGCTCTGACTTTTACTACAGGATTATTCAAATCACAGTCTACTGCCGTAAATGTACATGAAAATGTACTGGCCAAACTGCTTGCAATAACTTTTCTGCTGCCGTATCGCACCACTTGATTGGATGCATTGGTATAATATAATCCTGCACGATACTCTTTGATACCTGTTCCGTTTTCCGCCGTTAAATCCGTTGTTTTCGGAAATCTCACTGCTATATCCGCTGTATTTGGATCTGTTGCGTTTCTTGTTACACTGTTAATAGTTACCGAAGACACAGCATTCGGTGCCGTATTATCTGGTAATGCTACAGTTTTCGAATTTGAGTTTACCCCTATATTATAATGGTTCACTGCTTTTACTTTAAAAGTATAATTACCTGATCCGCCTAACGGGCCTGCCGAACTGTTTGGAAAACCGGTATAACCGGAAAAGATTGTTCTTCCCGAACTGTTCCAAGTCCTTGTTGATCCGTTGTCCACACATTCATTTGTAATATTTCTTGAAATTGTTGATCCGCCACCGGTGCCCGTGATATACAGATAGTATTTAGATGCTCCACTGACTTCGGTAAATGTCAAGCTCATATTGCTATATCCCGAATTTGTCCCCGCACTTGTAACCGATGGCGTACTCAATGTAGACGGATTTTGATAAGTTACAGAAAGATAAGGCCTACAGCTTGTGGCGCCTGTCCTTGATCCGTAATAATCATCATAATTTGATACATTTTCAACTGTCGCCCGCATCAAAAATCCATAATTAGAATATTTGCCACAAGCCCACCATCCCACTAAATCTCTTACGTCCCAAGAATGCCACGCAGTTCCCGTATTTGTTTCTAAATCAGAGTTGATATAAGAGTAACTTGGCCTGTTGTTCCAAGTAACCGAGCTTGAAGACCAGCTGCTTTTAATTCTGGCTAATCTAACAGTGCAGAATCTTGATCCTCCACTGTTATCATGTTCTTTTGCATGAAAATAAGCCGATGTAATAATTTTCCCATTTATTTTTGATGATAAAGTCGGAAATTTCACCAGTGTTCTTGAAATACGTTCAGCCCCATATCCGACTGGCATTAATCTGGTCCCCGATGAATAATAATTCGTGTTTGGATATCTGCTTTTTATATAAACATCTCTAACCGCAGAATTACCTTTCAAAGTGACGGAAGGATCAATCGTTATGGGGTAGACTCTGTCTTTACTGTTTAGATACTCCTCACTTACAACAACAGTAACAATATACCCGCCTTCCGCTTCGGCGAGCTCGTAGTGCACATCTGTGCTGTAGGCCGTATCTTCCGACGAATCAGTCATATAAGGTGCCGGAATCGCGCCGATTTCTTCTTTTGTTTTGTTATCTTTAAATAGTATTGCGCCATATTCTGTTAATTCTGGATAGGCGTTTTGTATTTCAAGCCAGAAACTGAATGTATTTGTATCTGTCCGGCTGTTGATAATAATGTTTTCTTTTAAACCATCATTCAAAGAAATATATTCTATATCTACATTGTTGCCTTTACTGTCCTTTGTACCGCTGTATTGAATTTTGTTTGCTTTTTCAATTTCTTCATTTGTATATAAATCTACTGTAGCCTCATTAATAACAGATGCCTCACTCTTTTGGGCTTCTATACAATCTGTTTTGCTTTTGCATTCATCAGCGTCGTTCTCTATAGGTGCGAGCGAGACAGAGTAATCTTCAAAAGAAACCAGGATCGGATTTTCTTTTGAGATCATTGAAGGATAATATGTTTTTACTTCTGTCGCTTTACTGCTGTATTCATACGTGCTCTGCCCAATACTTTTTTTCTCACCCTCTAAAACAATTAAAGACGAATCAATATCAACTAAGTTGTTATTGTCGTCCTTATATCGTATTGGCGCAGAATAAAAATTTGCCGTTTTGCTTCCGTCGTCATTCAAATAAACTGTCGAATATTCTGTACGTTCTTCCGGCAGTTCTTTTACGATTTCCGGTGTATTTTCTTCAACAGAAGAATCATTGTCTTCTTGTATATTAAGATTTAGATCAATATTACTGATTGCCTCTGATGCTTGCACCGCTAATTCATAGTAGCCTGAACATGTAAGCAAGAGCGCCACAATTAAAAAAGAGACAAGTATTTTCTTGCCTGATAGCTTCAACTTCTTATTCATTGTTTCCTCCTGATTCAATATTGAAAATCTTATTATAATTGATAATTTTATAAATTACTCAAAGTAATTTAATGGTAACACTATATACCACATATTTCAATATTTATTTTTGCAATTTGTAATATTTTACAATAAAAAAACTGCCTCATATTTTCTGTAAGGCAGTTGAATGAATATATATCTTATTAATTGCTTTGTGAAAACTCCATTTTCTCGGGACTGCGAAGCTTTTGATGTTTGCCTGTGGGAACCTGATATTTTTCTCCCAGCCGGCGGGCTAAATCTTTATAGCAGCCTTTCAGTTTATCGTGATAGATGATAGCTTCGATGCCGCCTTCTATGGCGTCAATACAAGCACAGGCGCGCTCAAAGCCTGATTCATCTTCATATGCGCCTGATACCAGCCACTGATTGGCCATGATGTGCGTGATTCCAAATGCTTCATCTCCCCACTGTGTAAACACCGCTTCCGCAAAATTCGGATCAAAATGCACACCGCCCATACAGAGCAGATTATGTACTGTTTTGCCGTCATCTGTAAAAATCTGCGTCAACGAGCGTGCAAGCGCTCTGCAGGCATCTATATTATTCCAGCTGTTTGGATCACTTCCAACTTCAATATCCATCATAGCAACGGGAAATTTGGTGAGCAGTGCGGGATCTCCCTGCCCTTCATGAATACCCGACCAATGCGTTGCTTCGGTAACAACGCTGTAGTTTTTCAAATTCAATTCATTTTTGTTGCGATCTATTGCAATCATTAAATTACGCATGTATCGCGGTCTCACCGCTCCAAACACACCTGAATTCATGTCTCCCAGTGTATGCACCGTGAGTACATTGGGCGGTGCATTTTCTCCCTCATGCCAGGTCACCATCCCCGAAATATCAAAATTACCGAAATACTCGTTCATTTCAGGCAAATACTTTGGATAATCCAGACACACGGCTATTTGCATAGGCACAAAATAAAACTCATTTTTTTCTTCATCAATATATTTATAGACATCTTCTCCTGCAAAGCCAAAGCCTGCTTTTTCGCTTAGATATCCTTCTTCTTTCAAAATATCCCAAACATGTCTGCTTACATGCCCCCAAGTAGGATTATTGCTGATAAAATAAACTGCTTTTTTATTTTTCATATTTCCTCCTATGTTTTATGTAAAGCAAAGTCGACAGAGTTTTCAAATCATTATAATTACTTTTGTGGACTGTGTCAACTATTTTGCAAATTATTTGATGACATTGCTTTAAAAAACTGTTAGAATAAAAAAAATAGATCCTGAATTGGAGGCAAGGATATGATGTCGGCAGATATGATAGCGGAGATAATGGGTTTTAACCGGTTTTATTCAAATGTCATTCATCATCTAAACCAGAAAATAATGGAAGAAGGGTATTCGTTAACAGAGAGCCGCGTGCTTTTTGAGATCGGTAAAACCGATCGGTGCACCGCAAATATCTTAGTGAATCAGCTCAATATCGACCGCAGCTACATGAGCCGTATGATCAGACGTTTTGAAAATAAAGGATTGATCATAAAAACACAATCTCCCACAGACAGCCGTATCAATTATATTCGTCTCACTAATAGAGGCCGAGCGGATTTCAACAAATTAAACGAAATGCAAAGTGAACAAATTACAAAATTATTTCATAGGCTCTCAGATGAAAATCAAAAGCTTGTGTTTGAAGCTATGATGAATATTAAAACAAAATTATCCGAAGTGATGGATATCATTACAATAAGACCGTTCGTTTCAGGTGATATTGAATATGTCATTTCGCGTCATAAAACTTTGTATTATGCGGAGCGTCATCTTTCAAACGTTTTTTTTGATTATGTAGACAGCATCGTCTATCATTTTGCAAGTCATTTCAATTCAAAAACAGATTGCCTCAACATCTTGGAATGCAACGGAAATCCTGCGGGCAGTATCGCCATAGCCAAAGTAAACAAAGCCACAGCACAGCTTCGTTTTTTTATGCTGGAGCCAGAACTGCGAGGGAGAGGATACGGAAATAAACTCATGGATATGGCACTCGATTTTTGCAGAGAAAAAAAATATAAACACATTTTTTTGCTTACAATAAGCGCTCAGGTTATCGCACAGCATATTTATGAGTGCCGTGGTTTTAAAAAAACCGCCAGTTATGATAAAACCCAGTGGGGAGACGGCATCATCGAAGAACGCTGGGATTTGGATTTATAAAAAATAGTCTTATGTAAGCTGTCTTGCAATGATGGCATGACAGCTCTTTTTATAGCTGCAGCTGCACTTTATATTCTCTGAGCCAATAATTCATCTGGATTAGATACGCCAGAAGCTGGGGCCCTGTCATAAGCTGACCAAACCATGGTTTTTTATATGACTTTCCCCCGCTTTCGGCAAGACGGCGGATTTCATACTCGTCTATGAGCGGAAGAATCGGTGAATTTTTATCATTTAAGATAGTAATCATATCTTTTCGTACCAGGCAGGTATAATCCGTATTGTGTGTTTTGGGATACGGGCTTTTTTTGCGCTTCAGTATTTCATCAGGTAAAATTCCCTGTAATGCTCTTCTTAAAATGCCTTTTTCTTGCCCGTCACAAAACTTTATATCAGGTGGAATATTGAACGCATATTCTACCAGCCGATAATCGGCATAAGGCACTCTTATCTCAAGACTGTTTGCCATACTCATCCTGTCTTTTCTATTTAAAAGCGTGACCATAAACCATTTTATATTTAAATAAAAGAGTTCCCTCATGCGGCATTCATAAGGTGATTCATTTTCTAAATGAGGCACTTGCTTTAATGTTTTTTTATAGTGCATATTCGCATAATCTTCTATATCCAATTTTTTTAGTGATTTGGCTAATAAGGTTTTTCTTTCGCTGAGTGATACGGACCACGGAAAAGTATCGGCATAAATTAAATCATATCTTCTATACCATGGATACCCTCCAAATATTTCGTCTGCACATTCTCCGGATAAGGCAACCGTTGCAGCTTTTTTTATTTCTTTGCAGAATAAAAACAACGAAGAATCTACATCAGCCATTCCGGGCATGTCATTTGCACAAACAGCATCATACAAAGCATTCTTTAAATCCATACTGTTCAGATAAATATTGGTATGGTCACTTCCAATATATTCTTTCATTTTTATAGCATACTCTGCATCAGAAGAAGGCTGAAAATCATCGGGTCGAAAATACATATCATTATCTTCATAGTCGACCGAAAAAGTATTCAGCACTTTACCGTCTTTTCTGAATTCATCTGCAACAACGGCAGAAATGGCGCTCGAATCCACTCCCCCTGATAAGAATGTGCAAACAGGCACATCCGCTGCTGTCTGTCTCTTGATTGCGTCTATGAGTAGACTTTTCAGATGTTCTGTTGTCTCCTCAATCGTCTCAGTATGCTCTATAGCCAGAGGTTTCCAATATTCTTTTAATCGAATCATATCGGCTGAATAAAGCATATAATATGCGGGCGGGATTTCGTAAATATCTTTATATATAGCTCCTCCTATACTTCTTGCCGGGCCAAGTGCAAACAACTCAGTAAGTCCTTCTTTATCTAAAATTGCCTCTACCCACGGATGGGCTAAAAGTGCCTTTATTTCAGAGGCAAAAATAATAGCATTATTTCTCATCGTATAAAACAAAGGCTTGACTCCCAATGGATCTCTTGCCAAAAATAATGTTTGGTCGGCCTCATTCCAAACACCAAATGCATAGATGCCATTGATGTGATTTACGCATTTGCTTCCCCAGTAAATATAGCTGGTCAGCAGCACTTCCGTATCCGAGTAAGATTTAAAAACAAATCCCACTTTTTGCAACGTTTTTCTGAGTTCTTGTGTATTATAGAGCTCTCCATTATAAATGATGACATAAGAATTGCCATCAATAGTTTTCATCATCGGCTGACAACCGCCTTTAGGGTCTATAACAACGAGCCTTCTATGTCCTAACAGCGCATGCTCTGAATAGTAATATCCATTTTCATCCGGTCCTCTTTTTGCAAGTGTATCTGTCATTTTTTTCAGGATAGATTTTTTATCTGAAATATCCTCGTATAAATGAACGTATCCCGCAATACCACACATATAATAACTCCTTAATAATTAAATTAAAACAGGCTGTAACTGTTTTCCATTCAAGGCTGCTAATGCAGCGGGCAATATTAAATTCATATCAGCAATGATAGATGTGGGTTTCTTTTGCGCATTATCCTGCTTATAGGGCACAAAATAATATCCTTTTGTACTCATCAGTTTCGCTATATTAGGCGCATTTAAAGATAACGCATCATTGGTTGAGATAGCCAGCAACACCGGACGATCGTTTCTACGCTGCGCTTTACAAGCCATCGTAACAGGTGTATCCGTAATGCCGCATGCCAGTTTCGCAAGTGTATTGCCCGTGCACGGAGCCACAATGACAATATCAAATAACGCTTTCGGCCCCACCGGTTCCGCTTCCACAAGCGATGCGATAATAGTATTTCCTGTCAATTTTATTAATTTATCTTTAAAATCATCTGCCTTCATATAACGTGTATCGACAGTAGCCGCATTCAATGACAGTATCGGCGTCACTATTGCTCCTGCGCTGATTATATTTTCTATCGGCTTTAGTATTGCATCAAACGTGCAGTAGGAAGCCGTAATTGCAAATCCAATTTTTTTTCCTTGTATACTTTCCATATTTATCTGTTTTCCTCCCAAATCTTTTCAGTTATTTCTTCATACATATATAATGCCGCCGAATACGGGCTAAATCTGCCCGGCAGAGCGCCGGCTTTAATTATTCTTACGGCCTCCTGATTCTCATCACAGCACGGTTTGCTCGCAAGTTCAATTAAAATGGCCCCTTCAGGCAGTAAGCAAAATTTTTCGTTATCAAGTACATGAGCCGGAATGGTATTTAAAATAATGTGATACGCAAGCGCATCTAAATCTTTGAGCAATATGCAATGATATCCTTTTTTTTCGGCTTGTTTCAACTCGGTTTCACTTGCAGTGCACACATTTATTGTAGCGCCCGTTTTTGAAAATAAATCCGCTGTTTCTCTTCCCAAAAAACCATAGCCCAGAACAAGCACATCACAATCTATGATTGCACGATTTGTCTCTGAGATCGCGATACACAATGCTCCTTCTGCAGTTGCTATTGAATTTTTGATCTTGTATTTATTGCTTTGTTCAAACTTCATTCTTCCTGCGGCTTGTATTTCTTGCTTTGTGCCATTTTTGCCACCAAAAATAAATGCACCGGGCTTTGCTGCATTAATATATGTAAAAACATCTTCCTTGGGACTTAAGATAAGCAAATCTGCCCGCTCATCAAGTATACTTTTTCTATCATTTTGCTTCCATCCTGATTTTATTAATAGTTCTGCCAAATATTCATAGCGTTTGTCATTTCCAAATATAATAAAATTCACAGTCTTTCACCTCTTCAATATACGACAAATCAATACATATCAAGCCTTTTATCAAAGCTTATGTTTTATTAATATTCAGTGAAAAATAAAATGTGCTTGCTTCTTATCTGCAGCACACTATTAAAATGCTTTCCTGAAAACATCAGCAAACAAATACTATGAATACATCTACTGATATTATCTATACAACGATAACCTCATAGATCCAATTACAAAAAAATAACTATAAAAAAACACATAATTGCCATATTTATTATTTAATTTTATAATAAAAGCAAATGAGTATATGAGGTGATACAAAATGTCACAAATATTAATTGCAGATGATAATAAACAGATTTCTTCCATCTTGGCGGAATACTCAAAAAAAGAAGGATATGTTCCCATCATTGCAGAAGACGGACTTCAAGCACTTCAAAAATATGAAAAATATCATCCGGATATTATTTTGCTGGATGTGATGATGCCTATGATGGATGGGTTTGAGGTTTGCCGTGAAATAAGAAAAACTTCAAACATCCCGATCATTATGATCACTGCTCGCGGCGAAGACTTCGAAAAAATCATGGGACTCGATATCGGGGCAGATGATTATATTGTAAAGCCTTTTTCTCCGGGGGAAGTCATGGCAAGAGTGCGGGCTATCCTCCGCAGGATAGCTCCTTCCGTTGAAGAAAGCGAACAAATTTATTCTTATGATAATTTGACTATTAATCTTGATACTTATGAAGTAAGCATCAACAGGCAACTTGTATCCCTAACCAAAAAAGAAATTGAAATTCTCTGGACACTTGCCAGAAATAAAAATAAAGTTTTTTCAAGAGATAACTTGCTCAACAGTCTATGGGGATACGATTATTTTGGCGATTCGCGTACAGTAGATTCACATATAAAAAGACTGCGGGCAAAACTTGATGAGTATCCTCATAATACATGGGATATAAAAACTATTTGGGGTGTTGGATATAAATTTGAGGTTGTAAATAATGATGAAAAATAAAATTGTAGTAAAACTTGAGGCCTATTTCACAATCGCGATTTTAATTTTTGCAATCATAATCAGCAGTGTTTTCTTGCTTTTATTTAGAAATAATACTATACAATTGCATAAAGTAGAACTTGAAGAACGCGCTAAAAATATTTCCGAAACTTTAGCTTATTATGTAGACAGTGAAGCAGACGGTGGCAAAGGGCAAAAACAAGGCGGTGGATATGGTGTATATATTAAATATTTAGGCGATATTGCTATGGCGGATGTTTGGGTGGTAGATGAAAATTTAAATATCTTAACAAAAGAATATACGCATACTGAATATACCTATTCGGAACTTCCCGACCATGCGGAAGAGATTGTGAAAGATGCTTTTAGCGGTCAGACTACATTCAGCGAAGATTTCAGCTCTCTTTTAAATACGCCAACGCTGACTGTCGGCACGCCTATAGTGCTCTCCAACGGCACAGTTTATGGTGTCTTACTCTTGCATTCTCCTGTAAACGGCATTAATTTTGTAGTAACCAACGGGTTTACCATGCTTGCAATCAGTATAGGGCTGGCTTTGATCATAGCGCTTTTACTGTCATCATTATTTTCAGTTACATTTACAAAACCGCTTAAAAAAATGAATGATGCCGCTATTAAATTAGCAGGCGGTGACTACAGCGTCACAACGAATATCGTTCAGAACGATGAAATCGGTGAACTCGCAAAAAACTTTGATATACTATCCGAAAAACTGCTTATCGCTTCAAAAGAGAGCGAAAACTTAGAGAAACTTCGACGTGACTTAATATCAAATGTCTCCCACGAACTTAGAACACCTATTACAGTTATTCGCGGGTCTCTTGAAGCATTAAAAGATAAAGTCATTACCGACCCTGTAAAGGTGCAAATTTATTACGATCAAATGCTAAGCGAAAGTAAAGCTTTGCAGCGGTTGGTAGGTGATTTACTGGATTTATCAAAACTTCAAAATGCTGATTTCCGTATTGAAATGGCTGATCAAAATATATTGGATATTTTATATGATGTCATTAGAAGCGGAGAACATATTGCATCCAGTAAAAATATATCCATCAATTTTGAAAACACGGCTACAGACCTTGTAGTTAAGGGAGATTTCGTCAGACTGCGCCAGATGATTATGATCATACTCGATAATGCAATTAAATTCTCACCTGTCAATGGAAAAATAAATATCAAATTATATAAAAGCAATATGCTCACCATCTCTATTACCGATGAAGGTCCTGGAATTGAAAAAGAAATGCTGCCTTATATCTTTGATCGTTTCCATAAAACAAAATCTTCCGATAACAAAGATGGTTCGGGACTTGGACTTGCTATTGCGAATCAAATCGCTCTAAGGCATAATGCAAAAATTAAAGTAGAGAGTCAAATAAATAAAGGTTCAACTTTTTATATAAAATTAAATAATAATCAAAAAAATTAAAAAACCATTTCATACGCTATTATTATAAATTGCGTTAACACTATCATTTAAATATAAAATATCTTATTGTCTATGTATTCTTTTTTCCTCGGCTCTGCTTAAAGCATGAGCAGCAATGGAAACAAGAATTTGTTGAAAGACAGTTCCGATCATAACAGGAAACATCACCTCACCCGGAAAATACTGCGCAGCGAGCACAGCCCCCGCACTAATGTTGCGCATCCCGCTGTTAATAGTCATAGATATCGTAGTGGCATACTCTTTCTTTAAGATTCGCGAAGCAATCCATCCCCAGATATATCCTGTCGAAGCAATAAGCAGTATGGTACCGGCTATTGCAAAAAGAACCGGATTTAACTCTTTAAAAAACGGTGCAACTTTTGTGGAGTTTATACAAACTACCAAAATCAAACCGATTTTACTAAAAGGCGCTAATTTGGGAGACCACGTTTTTTTGATCTCTCCCTTTGTATATTCATTTAAACTCATTGCAAGCACTGCCGGGATCGCAATCATAAAGATAAGATCTTTTATCATGCCCAATGCATTGATCTCTACCGTTGTGCCGACTAAGAGTTTTAAAGAAAGCGGAATCAAAATCGGCGCAAGAAAAGTATCCAGCAAAATAATCGAAATAGTTAAAATGCTGTTGCCTTTATAGATTGAAACCCACACAAGACTAACAATCCCTGTAGGGACTACAAACGCCAATACAATACCTGTTATAAAATATGGCGAAGATGGAAAAAATAAATTCCCTGCTCCAAATGCAACCATCGGCATCCAAACATGAAGAACAAACAGAACAACAAATAGCGGTATCGGATCCGTTACAATCTTCTTCATGTCTCGAAACCCTGACCCAAGGCTTCCCGTAAATGTCATAAAAGCAAATGCCCACGGCACAATAGGCGCAAGTTTGCTTAGAAAAGATGCGCTTAAAATACCTATCGTTAAACAGATCGGCGTCACAAACGGCATCCATTTTTCAATAAATTTATTAAATCTATATAAATATCGCATTTTTTAACAAAACACCTCTAATAACAATTAATTTAAGAAATATTTTTTCATTTTTTCTATATGTTCATAATCTATATTATATTGACCCAATTGCGGTCTGCCTGCACGCTGCGAAGAATGAAAATCACTTCCACCGGTTATAAAAAGATTATATTTTTGAGCTAATTTTAAGTAACTTTTCATATTTTGTTCCGAATTCATTGGATGGTATACCTCTATACCCATAATACCCATATCTATGATTTCTTTAACTGTATTTTGATTTTTTATACTTGAAGGATGCGCAATAACACTGAGCCCGCCTACTGATTTAATTACATGCATGGCTTCTTCGACAGACATTTTACTGCGGGGCACATACGTTGCACATCCTGCCGATAAATAGTTGTTATAAGCATCTTCAATCGTTTGTGTATAGCCCTTGTGAAATAGAACCTGCGCTAAATGCGGTCTGCCTACAGCTTTGCCTGTAGAATATTTATATACATCTTCCGTAGTAATATCAATATCATTTTCATTTAATTTTTTTATAAAATTATGAATTCGCATTTCACGCAGGCGCAGTAAACGCTTTTCTGTCTGAAATAAAAGTGGATTATCAACATCTATATAATAGCCGAGTATATGCACTTCTTCGTCGTTTTTTTCACAGCTGAATTCAATTCCTGGTATAAATTCTATTTTCTTATTTGGATACTCAATTGCTTTTCTGCTGCCTTCTGCTGTATCATGATCTGTAATGGATATTGCAGCCATACTGGGTATCTTTTGTACGATTCGTATAATTTCTTCCGGCTTTAAAACACCGTCTGATTCATTGGAATGAATATGCATATCTGCAACAAGTTTTTTTGCCATATATCTCACTTCTTAAACTTTATATTTTATAGTCGTCCCATCCATTTTCTGTAATAAAATGCAATCTTTTTATGCCTATTTTTTTTATTTTTTCAATAACTTCTTTATAGAAAAAATCTAGATGATCGGAAGTATGTGCATCAGAATTCAACATTAAGGCAATATCGTAATCTTTAATCATTCTCAATATTTCATCAGACGGATACAGGCATTCTGTTCCATATCGTGCCACTCCGCCAGTGTTTATCTCCATCACACATCCTGTTTTTCTTATATTATCTAAACTTTCACTTACGATATCCAAATACCAATTATCTTTATCATTAAAATAGTTGCTTACTGCATTATTTTTTTTGATGATATCAAAATGTCCAATAATGTCAGGCTTATTTTTTATGACCTGCAACGTAAGCAATGAATAATATCGTTTAATAATACTGCGAATACCTTCACCGTCTAACGCAAGGAGCTCTTCAAATTCCTCGATAGTGCCGTCAATAGCTCTTATTTGATTTTTTATGCCAAGCGAATGCACACTTAATATATAATAATCCAGATCTGCGACAGGCACCAACTGTGCCATACCGATATCTTCATAGCAGTCATATTCCAATCCAAGATAGATATTAATCTTATCTCTATATTTTTCTCTCATAGACATGACTTCATTTTTATACTTTTCATATGCATTTATATTCATAAGACAATCATTGTGATATTGCTGCGGCGAAGGCGCATGTGAAGAAAATCCTATATGCGTAAAATTTTTATTGATTGCTTTTTGAACCATTTCTTCAATGGTATTATTTCCGTCACAATATGTGCTATGAATATGATATGATGATTTTACACTCATTTTTACCTCTTTTATGATAAAAAGTACTGATTTTTAAAAATATTTTACCATTATATACTTAATTTTTAGTTAAAACAATAAAAAGCTATGAAAAATTTCCGGCTTTTTACGAAATACCTTTGCTAAATATTTGCTTTTAAACGGGAAAATGCATCTTTAAATTCTCGTTATCCAAAGCAAAATTACTTTTATGGAAGATGATTCTCATAGTGCAGAGAAAATTTATATCTTATATTTATGTAGTCGCAGTCATTTTTGTCCAAAGAGGCTTTTGATCATAACGAGAATTTTATTTCTGGATTTCAAATAGCAATTAATGTCCCCGTCGAAATCAAGAAACGAATTTTATGAACATGATATTAAGAATGATATATATGGTATATCTATTTTAAAAAAATCCTAAAAAAAATATTTATATTTTAAAAGTAAGCTTAACATGTTAGATTAGAAAAATAAGGATCAATGATTTAAATTCATCCACCGAATAATACAAGCAAGGCTTCTCATTACAATGCATATTTTTTATTTGGAATAAATCTTTTAAAATACATATTCCCGAACAAATTTCATTAACTGTTGTATAGCTATATTTTCATGTATTACATTGTCAAGAACAAATAAAATATATTATTCTCTCCAGCCCGATTTTAGCTTCGAGGGCTCCGCTTTTTACCGCATTATCATACTTTGCACATACTAAGAGAATGCTTTTTAGCTTTTTTTCTCCAAACTTTGACTGATGCCTGATCACATTTTGAATTCCGGTCAGCCTTGCATATCTGATACTCTTTAATTTTTTTACTCTTGAGAGCATATCCCATGCATTTAATTTCATATTTTTTGAATACTGTTTATACAATAACATCATATTAAAATTTGAAACAATGGCAGCAAGGATAACCGTTGGATAAATATTGTTTTCCATAAGTTGTTCATATGTTCTCATCGCAAGAATTAAATCTTTATTATTTAAATCCCCGATAAAAACATCGATACTCTCGGCAAAATACGCTGAACATATATTTTTTATATCCTCTTTGTCAATGCTATTTTTACCCAGACAATAGCCTGATAGCTTAGCAAGCTCCATAATAAGCATTCGAGCGTTTACTTCACTGGCTTCTTCATAGTATCCAACATAAGCGAGCATAAATGCGGCACATTCATCGCTTAAATTCATGTCTGAATCTCTGGCTTGTTTATACAGCCAGTTTTTCATGTAGTTACTTTGCTCATCACAACCATTCAGTTCAAATGCCGCATTTGCTTCTTTAAAATACTCAAATAATTTATTTGACCAATACGGCACATCATCGGATAGAAATACAAGCAAAATATCTTCATACTTTTCTTCAAGCACAGATATGAACTTTTGAATCTGCTTAGTATCCGATTTCGCATTTTTCCCAAATAATACACTATTTTTTACGATAATTAATTTATATCTATCAAATACAGGCGGAGTATTTATTTCGTTTATAATATCCTCAAGTTTTGCTTTCCTGCCGTCAATAGTTTTCATGTTTAATTCTTTGAGACTCCTATTCATGCATTCATTACATATGATTTTAATAGACTGTTCAGCAATATAATTATCTTTTCCGTAAATATATAAAACTTTTTTAAATATAAATTGATTTATTTTCTCTAAATCTTCATAAGAATAGGATTTTTTATTTAATTTCGCCATCTTGCACCTTTTAAATCATTATTTTAATAAAGGATACCATTATGCATGCCCCCGTAACCGCAACTGCCATGTAAATGGATTTTTTATTTTGTTTATTAAAATATCCAAAAATAAAAAATAGCAGCACATAAAAAACTGCGATTTCGCCTAACAACATTTTGTCTGGATTTATATTAGCATAATTTGCTTTTGAAAACAAATCAGCAATATGATTTAATGCCTCTGTTTCTTTTGTCAATACAAAAAAATAAGGGTTCATAGCCGGTAAAAAACTAAGAAACATACCTATAAATGATGAAACTACAATAATTCCGGCTAAAGGCAGAATGACTACATTTGCAAATGCCGCGATCAGCGATACAGAAGAAAAATGATAGAGCACGATAGGCAGTGTGGCAAGCTGCACACAAAGTGTTATTGCAATAATTTGCAATGGCAGCCGAAGTAACTTTAATTTGATTGTATTTATTTTTTGGTTGATCGCCGGCATAAAAAATAAAATTCCCGCAACCGCGCCAAACGAAAGCTGAAAGGATGCGGTAAAGAGCACAATCGGATTGATCGATAAAATAATGATTGCCGCAAAAGACAAAGAAGACAGCGGATCATACAGTTTTTTATTTAGCTTTGAAGATTCTATAACGGCAAACATCATACACGCCCGTAGCACACTAACCGAAAAGGCAGACATAGCCGCATATATGAAAAGTATAAATAAAATAAACAATGTTTGAATTTTACTATTTAACTTTGTTTTCTTGAATAAAAATATACAAAGCAAATAGATATAGCCTACATGCAGTCCGCTTACAGATAATATATGATTTGCTCCAATAACGGTTAAGTTTTGATACAGCTCACTATCAGTTGATTTATCTCCCCATAAAATCCCTTTGAGAGTAGTTACTGCATGTTCCGGCATATAAATCTGCAAATTATTTACAACTCTATTTTTTAAAGCATATATTTTATTAATGCATAAAAATAAATTATCTTCGCTGAGATACTCGATTGTTTTGCTTGAAAGCTGAACAACTGAATATATACGTTTTGACTTAAGGTATAAATTATAGTCAAATTCTCCCGCTTTATCAGCGGAGTACGGACAGAGAATCTTTCCTTCAAATTTTATTTTATCTCCGGGATTTAAATGATTTAAATCGCCGTAAATATAAAGCACCACTTTTTGATCGACTTCTTTGAATTTATCTTCATTCATGATACCGTATGCTTTAGCGTATACCTGCGTATACTTTGTTTTCTCATTAGGCGAAGAGAGAATTTGCACATATACCTCTGTTTTTTGATTTTCATATTCTTTTAAATCATAAGAATTATTTAAAATGCTGCTTGTATATATCGCAAAGAAAGCAGTTATGATAAACAAAGCAACCATAAATTCTAATTTGATTGTTTTTTGAATATAAAAATAATACAACACAAAAAGCAATGCCAGTATGCTTATACTCAGCAAAACAGAATCACTGATTTTAACTAAGCAAACAGATAGAACGATAAAAATTAACAGCGTAAAAAACGGTCTTTTCATATGATTTATATATTACTTTCATTTAATTAATCTATGCTGTTTTTATTAAATTGAACCGTTACAATTCTTTTTTTAAAAAATATTGATCAAATTTTCCAATACACTGTTTTAATTGGCCAAAAATTGTGTATCCATTCTTTAAATAAAAATCAAGAGATTGAAATCCGTATACATATAAGTATAAAATATTTACCGCCTCTTGCCTTGCTGTTTGCTCTACCTTTTCCAATAATACTTTCCCCAGGCCTTTATGGCGATATAGCTCATCTACCCATAAAAATTGAATTTGTATGCTATTACATGTTTTCTGTGCTATAATCGCGGCAATTAAATTTCCGTTTTCACATTTTATACAATACGTATACTCTCTACTGTCTTTAAAATAATTATCATTATATTGCATGATTTTGTTTTGCACTTCTTTGATGTCTTCTTGCGATCCTTGTATAATACTATATTGGATGTCACCGAACGAATCACTGTATTTTCTGATAAAAGCAATCATTAATTGCTCCATGTTTATCTTTTCCGCTTCTTCGTGATATAGATCGTCGTAATAACTTAAAGCATCCAAATCAATTATTCTCGTATTTTCTTCGGCGGCTTCGGCTTCATACATTGTTTCATCTTCTTTCCTGCTTTCAAACGCATCCAGCGCTTCACACAATATATCGCCGATTACATCTGCCTTTATATCGTAGAAACCTTCCTTTGCAAGGGAAATTATTCTTTCATCTATATTTGCAAATAACTGACTAAACCCGCTGCTTTCCAATTCATTTAACACTGTTACGCAGCTATAAATGCTTCTGCATGATCGCGGCAACGCATTGATAATATCAAATTCCGCCTGCGGCCGATCCCAGATTTTACCCCAAAGCCAGCTCATGACGCATTCTTTCAAGTAAATATCTTCAACAGCGTCCAGCTCTCCTCTTTTTAAATTTCTGTATTTATCAATAACACGAAGACAATCATAAATATTATCAAAAGCCATCTTTCTAATCCTTTCAACAAATTACGGCATTTAAATGTTGCGCTGCACAGACAATATTTCTTGCCAGTACAGATGTGGTAACCGCCCCAACTCCTTTTGGAACCGGTGTAAGGGCATAAACCATAGGCTCTACTCTATCATATGCAACATCACCGCAGATTTTTCCGTCTGTATTTAAGTTGATTCCTACGTCGATTATAACCGAATGACTTTGCACAAATTCTTCTGTTACAAAGCCCTCCCTGCCGATACAAGAAATGATGATATCGGCTCTTTTACAAATTTCAGCAATATTTTTTGTCCTGGAATGACATATGGTTACCGTTGCATTTTCGTTTAACAACATCATGGAAAGAGGTTTGCCCACCACCATAGAGCGGCCCAATACTGCAACGTCACTTCCTTGTAAAGGAATATTATAATAGTGTAAGATTTCCATCACCGCCCCAGGGGTTGCGGGAATCAACGCATTTTTGTCTTCAAGATACATCTTTGCACTGCTTTGCGGATGGATACAGTCCACATCTTTTAAAAGGTTGATGCTTTTTTTGATCCGCATTGCATCAATATGCCGTGGCAATGGTTGAAAAATAAGTATGCCGTGAATACTGCTGTCATCATTTTTTGCATCGATCAGTTTTAAAAGTACTTCGGTGGAAATCTCTCCGCCTAAAATGTTGACTTCTGCTTCAATCCCGCATAAATTCATTCTTTTCAATGCACTTTTCTCGTATGAGATATCTTCGGGCTTGCCGCCTACTCTTATTGTTGAAAGCTTAGGCGATATACCCTGTTTTTTTAAATCTTCTGCTTTTATAGCAACATCATTTGAAATTTTGTCTGCAACCGGTCTTCCGGCAAGGATCACACTTGGCATAATCTTTCTTCAACCTTATCATAAATTAGAGTGCAGTTTGTCTCTGCCTGTTTGATGAGATTTGTCATTTCCTCTTTAATAATATTTACATAACATTTATCATCTAGAAGATTGATATTGATCAGCACCGTCAGCCAGGCACTTTTTATTGCCGACAGTGTGCAAATAGCTCCAACGCCTACATCGCTCAATGCCAAAATATTTCCCTTATCATAGAGCTCCTCAAGCATTGCAATGATTTCACAAGAAAGCCTGATACATTCCAGAGGTGTTTGCGAAGCTGTTTCCAATGCAATTTGCATGGTTTCATTCTTTACTTTTTTTTGCTCCTCGCTTTGCGTGGGCATGGCGTAGGCCTTTGCCAGAGGAGCAAATCCACGGGCATCTTCATCGACTAGATCCATACATTTATTTTTTACCGACAGTGATTTTTGCAAAATTTTTTCAATATTTTTATTATATTGCATATATTTTCTTTTGCCGTATGTTAAGTTTGCAACCATGCCGCAAAGCGCCGCTGACATGGCAGCGCATAATGCCGCAACGCCTCCCCCTCCCGGAACCGGCTGCTTTGAATAAAGCAGTTCCACAAATTCATTTACACTTAATTGATTGAAATCATTTTCCATAGCTATTAAAATAACCCCGTTATTATTCCATTAGAATTTACATCTATTTTTTCTGCCGCCGGCACTTTTGGAAGCCCGGGCATTTTCATAATTTCTCCTGTCAGAGCAACAATAAATCCTGCCCCTGCCGATACCGTCATATCGCGTACCGTGATTCTAAACCCGCCAGGTCTACCCAGCTTTGTTGGATCGTCCGTGAGAGAATATTGATTCTTAGCAATACAAATCGGAAGCTTTCCAAATCCTAATTTCTCCAGACTCTTCATTTCTTTACTCGCTTTTGCAGTAAAGTCGACACCGTCTGCACCATATATTTTCACTGCTATATTTTCTATCTTTTCTGCGATGCTCATATCTAGTTCATATGCATATTCCAGCGCAGGTTTTTCATCTCGAGTAATTCTGATGACTTCTTGTGCCAAGTCAAGCCCGCCCGTTGAACCTTTTCCCCACACTTCGGATAAAACAACATTTACATTAAGCATTCTGCATTTCTGCTCCACCAATTGTATTTCTGCATCTGTATCGTTTGGAAATTTATTGAGTGCTACAATCGCCGGAAGCTTAAAGACGCCGGTTATATTTTCAATATGTTTGAGCAAATTCGGAATGCCGGCTTCAAGCGCCGCCAAATTTTCTTTGCCGAGCTCATCTTTTGGCACTCCGCCGTTATATTTAAGTGCTTTGATGGTTGCTACAATCACAACACCATCGGGCTTTAGCCCTGTCATTCTGCATTTTATATCCAAAAATTTCTCTGCACCTAAATCCGCGCCGAATCCGGCTTCCGTGATAACATAATCTGCAAAATGCATAGCCATTTTTGTTGCAATGATGGAATTGCATCCATGAGCAATATTAGCAAAAGGTCCACCGTGGATAAATGCGGGTGTGCCTTCCAGGGTTTGCACCAAATTGGGCTTTAACGCATCCTTTAGCAATGCAGCCATTGCGCCCTGCGCATCGATGTCTCCTGCCGTTACGGGATTGCCGTCATAATCATAAGCTACCACGATTTTTGCACATCTGTTTTTTAAGTCTTCAATATCGGCCGAAAGACAAAACACTGCCATGACTTCGCTTGCCACTGTGATATCAAACCCGTCTTCTCTCGGCATGCCTTGCATCTTTCCACCAAGTCCGCACACAATATTACGCAGCTGTCTATCGTTCATATCGAGCGCTCTTCTCCACGTAATTCTTCTCACATCAATATTTTTTTTATTCCCTTGGAAAATATGGTTGTCCACCATTGCTGCAAGCAGATTGTTTGCCGCTCCGATTGCGTGTAGGTCTCCCGTAAAATGAAGGTTTATATCTTCCATAGGGATCACCTGAGCATATCCGCCTCCCGCCGCGCCACCTTTGACGCCGAATACAGGCCCGAGAGACGGCTCTCTCAAAGCAACAATTGTGTTCTTGTCAAGCTTTGTAAGCGCATCGGCAAGGCCGATCGTCGTTGTTGTTTTTCCTTCACCTGCCGGTGTGGGGTTAATAGCAGTTACCAAAATCAACTTGGCATCTCTGCTTTTAATTTCTTTTGATAAATTATTATTGATTTTTGCTTTATATTTGCCATATAAATCCAAATCATCTTCCGATAGAGAAAGTTTTTTTGCTATCATTCTGATATCTTCAATTTTTGCTTCTTGTGCTATTTGTATATCACTTTTATAAGCCATTTTTATTTTCTCCATGTTTTAATTTTAAAGTTTTTATAACTATCAAAATAAGCAGTGTATTTAATGGGATCATAATATATGCCGTAATCAAGCGTACCGGTAAAAATACCAAAAATCCTTTGCCGAAGTAATAAGATAAGAAAAAAGTATTGAGTATCACTGTCGTAATAATATATGTTACCGTAACTATAAAATAAATTTTATCTACGGAATGATACTTATCGGAAAATAATTTATGCATAATAAACGGCAGTAATATATAAACGAATAACATTGCAAGTGCAATAACGACTAAAATTAAACTCACTTGACTATCTCCGTAATAAATGCTTCCACTCGCAAAACTTAACGTACCGGAGAGAAATAAAACAATAAAAAACATAGTGCTCAGTGATAGAACAAACAGAGAATTGATTATTTTTAAATGTTTTATTTTATCGATATACTTCTCAAGTACTCCGGGAATTGCGCCACAAAGCGCTGTAGTAAGCGTAAATCCGGGGAAAAACGCTCCTCCCATAGGATTTATCATATACCCTAGAATATCCGCTACCATACCGCATAAAAACCCTGCTGTAGGCCCATAATACATACCGGCTATTAGCAGGGGCAAAAATGCAAAGTTTAATTTTAAAGCAGGAAACCCTGCTATTGGCACAACAATGCCGAATACTCTTGCTAAAATAATGCTGATTGCGCAGAGAAGGCTCACTGCTGCTAAAGATTTTGTGGAAATTTTGAATTTGGAAATTTGATTGTCCATTGTATTACCTCTTTTCTTTAAGAGTAATACTTCCTATTAAGGGTTAACTATACAACACTGCATCAAAAATACAAGTCAGCTAATCCATAAACAGCGGAAGCGAGATACCACCGCAGGAAAAATTCCTTTCGTTTGAAGGTACTTCCAACCCTTCAACACTTAACGCGATATCTCTACTCTGTTTTATATTTTCGTTTAGTTATTCTAACAATTTGCATTATAACAGTCAATATAAATTATGTATAGTGAAAATTCCCAAAAAATATTTTGCAGTCTATAAGTCTATATTCTATTGCATATATATTATTTTGACAATATCGCTGTGATTTCCATCATCATCCTCAAAGACAGACCATACCACGGAATCAAACACCAATTCTTCTCCCTGCGGCGGCTTCATTCCGTGCTTATCCCCCATATACCCCGTCATCGTCACCGCTATATTGGCTTCGGTTATATCTACACTTTTTGCAGATGCCACCGTAAATCCTCCATTTCCATCTTTATCACTAAATGCCACACCTTTTCCCGCCTTTATATCCTCTGCGCTTAAAGTTGCATTTTTAGATTGAAACCAAGGCTGGATTACATAGTAAACTGTTCCTTTATTATTTGTCTTAAAAGCAATACTGTACTCTCCTTTTGAATGAACGCTTATTTTCGGTTCGCACAAAAACTGAGGTTTATAATTTTCACTTCCAAAAAATGTTATTTCTTCACCGTTTATTATCACTTCAGCAGCATTTTCGCCGTAGGTTATATTATTAATATCTCCCTCATTTTCAATTTCTGCAGATTCGTCGATCTCTAACGTATCGATTACTGCGTCTTTATTCACTTTTACTTTACTCTTTGAATAACTTTCGGGACATTCATCTTTACTGCATGTGTGGAGCCCCATAAATTTTATTCTTGTTTTCTCGGCTAACTCCACATTAGATTGGATTTGCAAATCCACTTCTTCAAAGATACCGTCCAAAATAACCGGTTCATCTTCACTTGTGACATTTTCAAGTTCGATATCTACATTTTTAAACGCTTCAGCGGCCGTTTCATCATTTTCAAGAATCATTCCGGGCGTTTTGACAAGCACATCGTCTATGAGTGTATCATACTTCGCTTCTACTCTGCCGTCCACATAGCCAATGAGTTTTAATATCTTACCGTCTTGAATATATATGGTTTCTTTGCCTCCGCCATAGACATGCAATGTCCCGTTTAATTCTACATTATGCAATTCTACATGGCCTTCTTCCACAGATTCGTCAATATAAAGATCTGCTTCAATGATCATATTTTTTAATATGACGCCTGTTGTTTCAACATGCACATCTGTTGTCACTGCTTCTTTTTCTGCATAATCATATGTTCCCGCTTCACTAAATTTCAATTCTTTTTCTGCACATCCGCTGCTAATAAATATTAATAAAAATATAATTACAGCTAAACTTGCCTTCTTCATGCTTATTCTCTCCTTTTTGCCTTGCTATGTTGTTATTCTTTATAATTTTTCTCTATAAATTCTGATGTATATGCCGCTAATATCCCTCCGTATTTCAAATTAAATTCTACGATATCACCCAGTTGATACTGCCTTGTACAGCTCGTAAGATCAAGCACTGTGTGATCACTGCTTTGTCCTATGATCATTATATTTTCATCTTTTGGTATTATATGCAGATAACTCACATCCTGCCTGCCCAGTGCCAGTATGGCCCTGCGCCTTATCCCCAAATCTTTGCTCTCAACTTTTTCTCCAAAAGGGTTCAGCCCAATATTTCCGGTCGGCGAGGATGGTTTTTCATAAACTTCAATTACCTCCGCATGCAGCCCGGCAGCATTTTGCTTTAAAATATCAATGTTTCCTTCGGCCGCATCTGTCCCCATCATGATCGCTTCCCCTATTCGCAGTTCGTTAATACCTTTTATATTCTCATGCTCTAAAAGATAAGCAAAAACATCGGTATTCCCTGCCGACAAAACCTCAATTTTTCTGCCTATGCATTGTTCTGTTTTTTCTTTTATATGAACCAGCTCAGTTAAATTATCCTCTGACGGCAATATCCCGTTCATGCATCCCATATTTGTACCGATGCCATGTAATATAACATTCTCTAAAGATTCAATTTCCTTCACCGCTTGAAACAAATTATCTTGCCCGTAAATACCTTCTCTTAAATCTCCGATATCATACATTAATGTTACTTTAAAAATCTTATTTTGTTTTTTTGCTTCTTTATCAATCAGCTGTGCTATAGAAACCGACGATATGAGGGACGATGTGGCGATTTCCACCAGCTCTTCTATCTCCGAAGGCATGGGAATTCGAATCAACAATTTTTCAACATCATACTCTTTCAATCTCTTTAAATTTTGCAGTCTTGAATCTCCGAATTTTTTAAACCCGGTTTTGATTAAAAGATCAACTATACGCCTGTTTGCCTTGTGTACTTTTGTAACCGCAACAGGCTCAATGCCTCTCTTGCGACACTGGCTGAGTATCATTTGCATATTTTGTTCTATAAGTCTTAAATTGATTTCAATTTGGGGATACATGCTTTTGTTCCTTTTTGTATTTGTCTCTATTATATATAAAAAAACTACAAGAGCAAATATATAGAAATATATTTATTTAGTTATATTAATTCATTTTTTTCACTTTTTTCTTTTCTGTAGCTTTCATATGCTTTTTATGTATTGAAAATAATCTCTCAATTGCCGATACCATTACAATAATATTTTTGACAATTTGTTCAAGTTCACTGTTTTCTGCATAATCTGCTTTTGTAATATAATCAACTCGTTCAGATTTAATTAATTCATTTGCAATTTTTTTCATACTAGATCTATATACAGATATTGAATTCCCGCCATTAACTTTTACCAATTTCATACAAGGCACATCCGTCAAGCCATCGCCAATATATATCATATTTCTAAATGGTATCTCCCTATCTTCCAAAGGTTTATATCTGTTCAGGTCATCATCATTCGAAATATCTAACACACCTTTATTAATTCTAAATAGAAATTGTGTTTTCGCTGTATAATTCACTGCCATTTTAGGCCAAACAGCTATACCATTATGGTTATAATAAAATTCACATGCATAAATTTTTTTAAAATATTTACCTATAGAACAACCTTCGATAATTTCTTTTAACCCTGATGAAATGATATAATGTTCAATAATTAAACCGTTTTCTTTCCCAAATTTATTTATTCGTTCAAACCATGTTTCTACACCGTGAAAATATTCAATGTGTTTCCCTAGTTTTACAAAATCTTCTCTTTTAATTGATTTATGATTTAAGTTCGATTTATCTATCATCATATACATATAAGTTAAAATTCTATCCATTTTTTCACTTAGACAGAGTTGAGTTGTCTCTTTCCAAAAATCCGAGGCACTCATCCCCATATTAGGAATGAAGCTATATTCCTGCATATCTTTTGTACATAAAGTTTTATCAAAATCATACATTATTGCAATAATTGGTTTTTTAGGCACGTTATCATCCCTCCAAATAATTTTATATAGTTTTTTCTACATAACAAATGTAGCGAGGTAATGATTTACCTCGCTTTTAGTCACATTATTTTTCTTTTCTCACGCCTTTAAATGATTCTCCATCTTGCTTTACGTCCATAAATTTACCTGTTTTGGTATCTCGTTTTACCCATTGATCAGTTTTTGAGTTATACGTCTGCGACCTACCCTTGACAGCACCTTTTCTGGCATTATCACCAGTTGGTTTATTTTTAGCCATAATTTTTATCCTTTATGGCATGCACGACAACAAATTGCACATCCGTCTGCATCCTTGTATATTTCTTTTGCTTTTTTTACCGCATCTTCGCAACCATCAAAATAACCAAGGTATGATTTATCGACTATATTTAATTCTTTTGCATGTTCTTCTGTATGAACTTCATGATGAAGTCCAGGATTGTGGGTTTGATCATTATTCACATAATAATATTTATACATAATTAACTCCTTTACTATTTTAATTTGACAGAACTTTTATCTTTTATAATCTGTAATTATGTGTTTCTTTTATTTTGCAGTATAAAGATCATTAAATAAGTTAACCTTTTATTACGTCCTATAATTTTATTTTCTTTTTGTTGGTGGTGGAGTAAACTTTGGCGGAGGAGATTGTGGCGCAGGTGTTGCTGGTTTTACAGAGTGGTTTGGATTGGGCGTTTGAGAACGTTCTGATTCAGGTATTTTATAATAAATCATGTTACTCTTTCATTCTCCTTTCTTTTTTTTAGATGCAGGCGGAACATAATCAGGCTTCATGTTTGTCCACAAAATGTTTATATTTTTTGACTTTAAACTAACTTGATCTTTTTTATTTATAATAGGCATTTTCGACTCATTAATCTTTTTTACTAAACTATCTTTAATTGCTTTTATATCATTTTCCCCTTCTTTTTTTATCGGATTTTCTTCATAATTATAAGTCTCGATTGAGAATTCGTTATGTCCTCTGGATATAAAAACTTCATTTACTTCATAAAGCAACTCTGATTCTTCATTGAATGCAGATACAGACCCCAATCTTAATTCTCTTAAATCAGAAGCATCCGAAAATTCTAGTAGTTGTCCATAATAAGTATTTTTCGTAATATAATCGCGAATAACTACATATGTCTTGTCATGCAAGGCATTTTCCCACACTGTAGTATTATTTGTTCTGTATGTAATTTTTAATTTATTTGCCATTTTAAATAAAGTATTACGATAATTTATCTTTGTCCCAGTTAGAGCAATAATCATAACGACTATAATTGCAGCTATCATATTTACTAATGGCATTTCACCATTTAAGGTTCCAATATGTGTCACAATATTAATTGGATAAAACGGAACTGAAGGAATACATCTTTTAATCAATGCAAATATGCTATCGACAATAAGAAAAGAGAAAAACGAATATAAAATTATATATAGAAATTCAATATAATAATGCTTCTGCTTACATGGATTAAAATAATTAAAAACAATTAGCCCTAATATTCCTGGTAATAAAAATACAAAAAATTTTTGAATAAATTCTATAAATTCCATTTTATTAAATTTCTAAACAAATTACAGAAACTTTCTATTAAATTTTTATTGAATCATTATTATTTTAATATAAATTCATTTTAATTTCAATTAATAATATAAAAAGGTCATGTGCTAACATGACCTTTTCTTTATTTCACTCCATCATCATAATAAATGTTTCTGCATTTCGTTTCTTTTGCAAAGAGTGAAAAGACAAAGCCTAAAATAGCAAGAACGGATAAGAATATCATTGCAGGTCTGTATATATCAATGCCCGTTGCAGACTGGTTGAGTAAAGCTGCAAATATGGCAGGCCCTACGGCACCTCCTATAAACGCACCTACATTCACAACACTCATGCCCATTCCGGCATATTTTGGATTATTTACTTCTTTTGCTATAGGCCACGACATCCCAAGACAAGTCAGGCTTGCGCTAACTATTATAAGCAACACTGCAAGAAGCCCCAGCGGCAATTTCCCGCCTATTGCGATTATAAACAGTACAACATTTCCAATGAGGCCAAGTATGATTAACGGTTTTTTTCTGCTTCTTATTTTATCCGAAGTAAACCCTATGAGTAACGCCGATATAGCCTGAGCTATCATCATATATGTAATGTATTTTGACGCCGAAATATTATCAAGTTCGTATACATCTTTTATGTAAGATACACCCCAAGTACCCGTGAATGTCAAAAAAACGGCCGAATAACAAAGTAAAAACATAAACGGCGCTATAATTCTTTTATTAGACAATACGCCTTTTAAACCTTCTTTAACGCTTACTTTTTCACCTTTAGCCATATCCTCTTGTCTTCCTTCAATTTCAGCAATTGAGGGAAGCCCCATATCCTGTGGTTTGTTTCTTACAAACAAGTAACACAGCACTGCTATTACCAGTGATACGATTCCCATTCCAATAAACGTTGTCCTCCATGTAAATGCAGCAACAAGAATAGCCATAGGTGTTTGTGCCACGACTCCGCCGGTATTGCCTAAAAGCTGTGTAAGCCCCGACATCGTGCCGAATTCTTTTTCTTTAAACCAGGTTGTTTGGATTTTAGATAGGCTGATAAAAGTAACAGATACGCCAAGCCCTACCAAAAGCCTCCCTATAAACGCAACCGCTGCAACCGGGGCCATGCCGAATAATACCGATCCTATCCCTGTCACAATGGAGCCTATGGCAACCGTTACTCTTGCGCCAAGCGTATCTGCCAGTATGCCTGTGGGTATCTGCATCACTGCATAAGCATAAAAATACATTGCCCCCAATGTTGCGAACCCAACGGGAGACATCGCAAAAGCATCCACAAGCTCTTGCTTGATAATTCCTACCGACATTCTGTGTACAAAAACAATAAAATACGATAATATCAAAATTGCATACACAATCCATCGGTATGTAAGAACTTTTTTTATTTTCTGTTCTTTTGTTAAATAATTCTCCTTTTCCATGATTTCTCCTTATAACTTTTTAACTTTTAATAAATAAAATACTCAAAATGTATAATATCATGATATGACTCGGATAAAAATAGTAAAAAAAATATTTTGGCATTTTTATTTTTATCGAATGTTTTAAATATATGACCGGAAGCGCTGAAATTGAAAAGAGTTGAACATAAGAAGATATGCAAACACTAAACAAAACAGTAAGGACTATGAATGCTATGCCTGCTTTTTTTTCTTCATGCATAAATAAATAGAATACCGCAACGGTTAGTATACCGTAGGTTGAATAATCTGTTCCTATATTAAACAAAATTTGTGTACAAACCGGAAGCAGTGAAACGACCACTGCTGTGTAATGCCATTTTATTTTTAAAAAATATAATACTGCAATTGCAAGTAAAAACGTAAAAATAATATTTAAATTAAAAGGATCTTTAAAATAAAGTGCAAAAGGAATTTGTGAGATAACAGCGCAGATAAACAGCCTTGTTACATATTTTTTTAAATTATGTGTATGTATAAATCCTACGGCGATATAATATGCAAATATGGGAAAAGAAATTCGCCCAATGATTCTTAAAATAATATATGTATTGGAATTTGCAATGCCCGGCAGCGATGCCGCATGATCAAGCAGCATCGTAAGTGCTGCAATTAATTTTAAAAAATCTGTCCTTTTTTCTACAGCTGCATTAATAAGTGGCATGGTTGATTACCAGATAATTCCTTGCTTTCACAGTATTTTCGTGCAATATAAATCCTCTGTTAACGACTTTAACAATATTATAGTCAAGCACTTTTAATATTGCACTGTCAATATTTTCTTTAGCAAGCGCTCTCCATTCTTTGATTCTTTTATCATAGGTTCTGCTTTCATCGCTGGCGTCTGCAATAAAAATAATTTTTTCCAGCAATGTCATATCGGCTTTACCTGTTGTGTGATACATAATAGCATTGATAATATCCCGATCATGTACGTTAAATATTTTATCCGCCATGACTGCCGATGCATATGCATGCAAAAGCGCGGGATTGTTTATCATATAAATATCCACATCCAGCCCGCCTTGTTTAATATATTCCTGCATTTTAAGTATGCTCAATTCTTTTGCCACATCGTGCAACAGCCCTGCTTTATAAGCTTTTTCTTTATCCACCCCATAAATGCCGGCCAGCTCCCGCGCAAGCTTTGCACAGCACATGGTGTGCTTGAACCTTTGAGCGCTTAGATTTTGTTTTAAATACTCTATAATAGACTCATTATCCATATTCTGCTTACTCCTTGTAAAAACCCTTTTTTTGAATATAGTCATAAACATCATCATTCAGCATATATTTTACACTGTAATTTTGTTTGATTCTATTGCGAATCAATGTTGAAGAAATATCGATTAACGGCGCTTTGAATGCAATGATATCTGCGCAATACATTTTATTTAATTTTTCAATCTCACCATACAGCTTCTCTTTATCATAGCCCTTTCTATAAGCAGCGGCGAATGACATGCTCTTCAGCAATTCTTCAAATTCTTTCCATCGCTGCAAGTGAAAAATAATATCGGCACCGCAAATAAAATAATATTTTACATCCGGATCCTTTCTCAAAAGCTGCCTGATCGTATCTATTGTATAACTGTATCCCGTATTTTTAAGTTCAATATCACTGATTTCGAAGTGCTGATTATCTTTAATGGCAAGAGCAGTCATCTCATAGCGGTCATATTTATTGACCAGATTTTTCTTTTGTTTCAATGGATTATCTGTTGTAGGAATAAACAGTACTTTATCCAAATCGAATGCATACAATGCTTCCTGCGCCAATATCAAATGTCCCAGATGTATCGGATTAAAGCTGCCGCCCAGTATTCCATATTTTTTCATGACAGGTCAATGCGTGCCTTCTCTTTATTTTCTTTATATAACACAAATTTTTTGCCGATTGTGTAGACAACCTGCGAAGTCGTTTTGTCGGCCAATTCTTGCGCAGCTTCTTTTATAGAAAGCAAACTGCTGTCTAAAACTTTTCCTTTTACGAGTTCATTCGCTTTAAGCTCGTCTGCCAGTTGTTTTATTACACCATCGGTAATGCCTTCTTTGCCTATAAAAATTGTATCATTTAATTCGCTTGCCAAAGATTTTAAATAACTTCTTTGTTTACTATCTAACACTTTTTCTTCTCCTAATCAAAATATTCAAATTCCAAGTCGTTGATCACAACGGTATCACCGTTTTTAATGCCCATTCGCTTCAGTTCGTCTTCGACACCTTCTTTTACCATTACTTTTTGAAAATATGCCGCCGAATACGAATCATCAAAATTAACCCTGCGCAGCATGGTATCCACCAGCTTTCCTGAAATATGATATAAACCGTCAGATCTTTTTTCTATTTTAAACGGTTTTTGGGCCTCTGACTCATGCGTGATTATTTTAATATCATCAAACTCTTTCATATAATCAAACGGTTGCATGCTCTCTTCTATCTCGCTTAATGTTTGAATGACTTTATCAAGCAGTGCATTAATGCCTTCATTTTTAGCTGCTGAAATCGCATAGACTTCATAGCCCATATCTTTAAAATGATTTTTTAGTTCTTCAAGTTTTTGCTTATCATCGATCAGATCAATTTTGTTTAATACAATAATTTGCTTTCTATCGGAGAGTTTTAAATTATATTGCATAAGCTCTTCATTGATAACATCAAAATCTTTTTTCGGGTCTCTTCCTTCTCCGGCTGATGCATCTATTAAATGCAATATCAATCTGGTGCGCTCTATATGTTTCAAAAATCTGTGTCCGAGCCCCGCACCCTCATGTGCTCCCTCAATAATACCGGGAATATCCGCAATCACAAACTCTTTTGCGTCTTTATATTCAACCACACCTAAATTTGGATTTATGGTGGTGAAATGATAGTTGGCAATTTTAGGAGACGCATTTGTAACAGAAGAAAGAAGAGTAGATTTGCCGACATTTGGAAACCCCACCAACCCTACGTCTGCAAGTACTTTTAATTCCAGTGTCAGTTCTTTTTCTTCCCCAAATTGCCCCGGTTCCGCAAATCTTGGCGCCTGCCGTGTAGATGTAGCAAAATGCTGATTCCCTCTGCCTCCGCTGCCTCCTTTAGCTATGACAATCTGTTGTCCGTCATATATTAGGTCGGCATATACCTTAGCGGAAATTGTATCCTTTATAATCGTGCCTACAGGAACCTTTATAATCAAATCTGCGGCACTTTTTCCCGTTTTATTATTTCCTTCACCATCCCCGCCGTTTTCAGCTTTAAAATTTTTTTTGTATCGAAAATTCAACAGCGTGTTTTCACCATAGTCTGCCATAAATATCACACTACCGCCATTTCCGCCATCTCCGCCTGCTGGCCCGCCATTGGGGACATATTTTTCTCTTCGAAAGGCCATGCTGCCGTCTCCGCCTTTTCCTGCTTTTACGGATATTTTTACATAATCTACAAACATTCTCTCACCTCTGCTCACACAGATTTACTTTCAAACAGTATTCCATAAAAATGAAATGTTACACATGACTTATTATTTCATATACTAAATAAACGAAGCCCGACACCCAGAAGAGTGCCGGGCTGTTTAATTGCCCTTAATGCTTACTTTTTATTAAATGCTATGCTTGCGGATATACACTTACTTGTTTGCGTGTTTTATCTTTTCTTTCAAATTTAACAACACCGTCAATCAAAGCAAAAAGTGTATCATCGTTTCCTCTGCCTACATTCACACCAGGGTGTATTTTAGTTCCTCTTTGTCTCACCAAAATATTACCGGATAACACAAATTGGCCGTCAGCACGTTTTGCGCCTAATCTCTTGGATTCACTGTCTCTGCCATTTCTTGAACTTCCGACACCTTTCTTATGCGCCATTACCATTACCTCCTTTTGCTTAAGTTTACAACTCTGATAATCAGCTACTTCATTTCAATTTTGCTGATTTCTAATTTTGTAAAGGGTTGTCTGTGCCCTTGTTTTCTTCTATAATCTTTTTTGCGTTTATACTTAAAGACAATAACTTTTTCGCTTTTTCCATCTTCCAGCACGGTTGCAGCAACACTTGCGCCGTCAACGTAAGGCGTTCCAACCGTGACGTTATCTCCGTCTACGATCATAAGAACTTCTTTAATATTGATTTCATTTTGACCTTCCGGTCGCGCTATTTTTTCAACATTGATAATATCGCCTTCGCTGACCCGATACTGTTTTCCGCCTGTTTTGATAACTGCATACATAATTCTTACCTCCTCTATCCAACCTCGCCAAATACAGGTATTTGAAATTAAACTTTAAAACCTTATTTGAGCGGATACACGTTTGATTATTTTAATATATTTATCAAAAGATGTCAATTGTTTTCTTCGTTAAAATATGCATCTATGCCGTCTGCAATCGATTTTGCTGTTTCTTTTTGGTTTTCTTCATTTGTAAGCTCAGCCAATTCCTCATCATTTGTCATAAAACCACATTCGACTAAAAGCCCGACACAATGTGTTTGACGCAAAATTTGCAAGTTTTGATTAATGATTACATTCTCTTTCTTTTCTGATAAAGGCGATATAAAGCTAAGTGCGCTCATAGATTTGTAAATTTCATTCGCGGCATCAATGCTCTGCTTCACAAGTTCATCGGCTGCCAGATCAAAAAGTTCATAATTATCTTCATTGCCTTCTGTCTTAAGGCGTTTTTCTCTGCTGCCGGACTCATAATAAATATAGCCGTCTTCTTGCTTTACTACTTTATAGGTATTATTTTTATATTTTACATATTGCCCGTCGTAGGCATCCATTTTTTGACTGTTGTAAATAATTGTAAAGCCCTTTACCGAATCGTCTTCATTTGCATTATGATGTATACTCACCAATAAATCCGGCCAGACCTCATTGATTTCGAGCACTCTTTCATTGAGGGATCTTTCTTCTCTGCTGTTTAATGCCCTTGTTTGAGTGACTGTATATCCTCTGCTCTTCAGTTCTTGCTCAAGTGCAGCGGATACCGCATCATTTAATTGATATTCACTAATACCCCCTGCCGCTATTGCTCCCTTATCCGTTTGCGAATCATGTCCGGAATCTATTGCTATGACAATTCCGTTTGGTTCTACGGCTGATGCAGATGCAGTCATTGAATCAGCACCTTCAATGAATCCTACAATGAGTTTTATAAGCACTACTAACAACAGAATAAACAAAGCCACTATAATATAAAATCTGGGCTTGAAGCTGTATTTTTTTCTGCGACGTTTTGCCATGTTAAATTCCTTTCACGCTTATTCTGCCTTGCTCTATATCTGCAATTGTTTTATGAATATCCAGTAAATCATCTTGTTTCAGTTTTACTTTTGAATCTTTAATATATGCAAAATTATTCCAGTCACGCTGCTGAATACTCATACCTTTTCGCTCAGGCTTTGATGTAATATCTTTTATATTTTTTGTTTCCCTTACCGGTTCTGCCTTTTTCTTAACGTTTGCTTCATTTGAAGCGGCATCTATAGCATCGCTTTCTATATTGCTATCTACAGACTGCGTATTGCTTAATTTTGCAGTATCAGTAACCGATAATTCTTCTTCTATGCCACCGTTCATACTATTCTTTTGAAATTCTTTTTGCTCGGTTTGTTCAATTTGATCAGATTTTAATTGATATATTCCCTGCTCTTCGGTGTGTGAAGGAACATAGATCATATCTTTAATTTTTTCAGATTTGTTTTTTTTATCTGACGAGACAGTTTCTTTTTTTAATTTTTGTAATTTATTTGATTTCTCAGCAATCATATTCACGGCAGGTCTAAACATATCTTCAATTTCTACATCATTTGCCTGTTTTGTTGCAACACTGCTATGTATTTTTTCATCAATAATTTTTTTAGGAATCATCCTTTGAACATAATCAATTTCTTCCATTATTGCTTGCTTTTCTTCAAGCTCAATTAATCTGGAGCTGATTCGTCTCTCTTTTTCATCAATATCATCTAATTTTCTTTTTAAATGTGAAGAAATATTTTTAAGCTCGCTAATAAGAACATCGGCAGCTTCATCCTTTATTTTTTGTACCATGTCCTTATTTCTATACTCATATTCATCTGCAGAATAATAAGATGTTTTTGCCTTTTCTGTTTGCGGAGGATTTACTTTATTTTGCAGCTTATGTAAGATTTTTTGTTTTTCTTCTATTTCACGCTGTAAATTTTTTAAAGCATTTTCATAAAGAAATGCTTCATCTAAGTAATCGTTTTCTATATCCGTCATCACAGATTTAGGCATCTTATTTGTTTTGTTTTCATTCATAGTAGACCCCTGATGCCAAAAAAAATTAAATGGATTTAAGTATAATTTTTTATTATTATACACTAACTAAACCCATTTGAAAATACGCATTTCATATTTTTCTAAAATGTTTGCTCTGTCTTGCTTTAAAAATCGGTTATTCGGTTGTACGAATTGCCTTTGTCGGACATTTTTTTGTGCATAATTCGCAATTTATACATTTATCATAATCTATAACCGGTAGATTGTTGACCATGGTGATGGCGCCCTGCGGACACTCTTTCGCACAAAGACCACAGCCGATACAAGATGCCGAACATATTTCTTTTGCTTCCTTGCCTTTTTTGACAGATTTGCAGTATACATGTACTTTTGAATCAATAGGCACTCTTTGAATAATATGTTTCGGGCAAGCTTTCTCACATGCTCCGCAGCCTGTACATTTATTTTCATCAATAAATGCATGTCCGTGTTCTTTGTCAATTGTAATCGCGTCATTTACACATGCTTTGGCACAAGTGCCAAAGCCCATGCACCCATATTCACAGACTTTATTCCCCTGCATAACGATCATTGCTTCGCGGCAATCATCAATGCCTTGATATTCAAATTTACGCTTGGATTTTTCTCCTATCCCTCCACACATTACCACAGCTTTCTGTCTATTGACATTTCCTGCATCCGTTCCGGTGATTTCGCTTACAAGGGCCAATTTTTCAAGCGTCATGGAAGGACAAATATTGGCCTTCACTTCTCCCTGGCTGATTGCTTTTGCCAGTTCATCGCATCCGGCATAACCGCATGCACCACAATTTGCACCGGGAAGCACCTCTCTGATAAGCGCTATTTTCGGATCTTCTTTCACAGCAAATTTTTTAGCAGCAAGAGCCAATACTATACCAAAAAATAATCCAAGACCGCCCAGCCACAAAACTGCACTCAAAACATTTTCAAACATTGCATACCTCCTAAATCATTCCTGAAAATCCCATAAATGCCATGGACATCAATCCTGCAACAATCAATGCAATGGGAAATCCTTGTAGCGCTTTTGGAATTGGTGCAAATTCCAATCTTTCTCTGATTCCGGCAAACAGCACAATTGCCAAAGTGAATCCTACGGCAGCAGCCGCACCAAAAACAATACTTTCAATAAAATTATACTGATTTTGTATATTTAAAAGTGCTACACCGAGTACTGCGCAGTTTGTAGTGATAAGAGGCAAATATACGCCGAGCGCCTGATAGAGTGAGGGGCTTGTTTTCTTGATTACTATTTCAACAAACTGTACCAATGCCGCAATAACCAATATGAACGCAATGGTCTGCAAGTATGCAATATTAAATTTCTCTAAAATTGCATACTGAATAATATATGTAATGGCCGATGCCACAGTCATAACAAAGATAACGGCAGCACCCATGCCAATTGCAGTTTCTACTTTTCTGCTTACACCTAAAAACGGGCAGATTCCCAAAAATTTTACTAAAACAAAATTATTAATTAAGATCGCACTTACAATAATTAAAAATATATTCATACTCCTCTACCTGCCTTAGCTTTTTTTTGTTTTCTGTTATAGACGATCACATTCACTAAAGCCATTAATAAGCCGAGGGTCAAAAAGGCTCCCGGTGGTTGAATGAATATTAAAGCCGGCTCAAAACTTCCGCCAAAAATACTTATACCAAAGATACTTCCCGCACCAATTAACTCCCTCACTAAACCCAACACTGTCAATGCAAGCGTGAAGCCGAGACCCATTCCGATTCCGTCTGCCATTGACTGTTTTACCGTATTCTGGCTGGCAAAAGATTCAGCTCTTTGAAGTATAATACAGTTTACAACAATCAAAGGAATAAATATCCCCAGCGATTTATTGAGCGATGGAAGGTAGGCTTGTAACAGCATGGAGACAATCGTTACAAACGATGCAATGACAACGATAAAAATAGGTATTCTTATTTTATTCGGGACTACTTTTCTTATCGCCGAAATAACCATGTTGGATCCGATTAAAACGACCGCTGTTGAAAGACCCATCCCAAGGCCGTTTATAGCCGAAGTCGTAACAGCAAGTGTCGGGCACATTCCGATAGCCAGCACGAATGTCGGATTTTCCTTAATAATCCCATTTTTGATTTGTTTTAAAAATCTCATTGTTTGACTCCCCCTTCTTGCTGCTCGATAATAATATTATACGCATTCATGGCGCTGTTAACAGCAAGTGTGACCGCTTTTGATGATATTGTAGCGCCTGTGATTGCTTGCACTTCCGCATCGCCGGCAGGGCTTCTTTTTACGACTGTGAGATCCTCACTTGTGCTTTTGCCCGAAAATTGATCTTTGAAAAAGTCTTTATTCATATTATCCCCCAGCCCCGCTGTCTCAGAGTGAGAAAGAACCTGATAGGTTGTAACAGAGCCTTGTGCATCGATTCCTATAAGCATAATGATGTCTCCGCCGAAACCTGAAACTTCTGTCTTCAGTGCCATTCCCACAAATTGATTATTTGTATCATAAGCCATATTCACCTGCACAACATTGCGTGCATTTTCATTATCTGCAGTTTTTAATAAATCATTTAGTGTATTTGCATCCATATCAATAAATTCTTCGCCCTGCGGGAGCACTGCTTGCTTGGCCGCCGTCTCTGCCTCAAGAGCCTGCTGAGTAATGATCGGCGCCGTGATTCCATTGGTTGCTGCCAAAAGGCCAGCCGCTACCACACAAATAACCGCCAGTATAATGCCTAATCTCAAAATATCTTTCATTTCAGTTCACCTCGCTCTTTTTAGGCCATTTTCTTTTTTTGACTATTCCGTAAACGCGAGGCCTTGTATATCTTTCAATTAAAGGTGTTGCAACATTCATTAACAGTATCGAATAAGATACGCCTTCTGGATAGCTGCCAAATAGTCTGATGACTACAGTAATCAGCCCACATCCGACTGCATAGATAATTTGCCCTTTCGGTGTAATGGGCGAAGTGGTATAATCTGTTGCCATGAAGATCGCTCCAAGCATCAGTCCTCCTGCAAAAATATGGAACACAGGATCTTGCTTAAATAGAAACATTAAAACAAACACTGTGCCTATGTAAATAGTAGGAATTTTCCATGTAATGACTTTACGGTATATTAAATAGGCACCGCCAAGCAGAAGCGCAAGCGCGCTGACTTCTCCGATACAGCCATAAACATTTCCTATAAATAAATCCAAATTAGACGGCATATTCTGTGTAATCCCTTCCGCCAGCATACCAAGCGGCGTTGCCGATGTGATCGTATCAACAGAAGGTATAAAAGCAGCCCCCGTCATTCTTGCTCCCCAACTGGCTACCAGAAATGCTCTTGCTGCCAATGCCGGGTTCACGACATTATGCCCGATCCCACCGAATGCCTGTTTAACAATTGCAATTGCAAAAATACTTCCTAGCACCGCAATCCACCATGGCGCACTTGCAGGTAAATTAAATGCAATCAATACCCCGGTTACGGCAGCACTTAAATCGCGAACTGTATTTTCGCGATGCGTCAATTTTTCAATAACCCATTCGGTTAATATACTCGTCACTACGCATAATATTGTGAGATAAAGTGCTTTTAATCCAAAAAAGATAATCCCAGCCGTCATAGCCGGCGCAAGTGCTATGAGCACATCCCTCATAATGGTTTGTGTATTTGCCGAGGAACGGATATGCGGAGAGGATGATACTATAAATAATTTGTTGTCCATTAGTTTGAAGTCTCCTTTTTCTTTTTTGCTTCAGCAAGCGTTGCTTGTTCTTTTCTTTTTGCTACTATTTCTCTTTTTGCAACTCTTATGTTTGATACAAGCATACGCTTTGTTGGACATACATACGAACATGCCCCGCATTCTATACAGTCCATTGCATTATATTGTTCAGCTTTATCATAATCACCTTTAATTGAATTATTTGAGATCATTAACGGAAGAAGCCCCATCGGACATGCCGTGACACATCTGCCGCATCGAATACAATCTTTGGGTTCTGCCAGATCAACTTCTTTTTCAGAGAGAAGCAAAAATCCAGACCCGCCTTTTATGATCGGTGTATCGCTTGAAAAATGCGCCGCTCCCATCATTGGCCCGCCAAGAATAAACTTTACTGCATCCGTGAATCCTCCGCATTGTTTTAAAACATGTTCTATCGGCGTACCAATTCTCACGACCATACGTTTGGGCTGCTTAATGCCAAGCCCGGTTATCGTTGCAACCCTCTCAATGAGCGGCATACCGTCAAGCACAGCTTCTTTGATTGCTTTGGCTGTTGCGACATTCAAAACAACGCATCCTACATCGATCGGTAATTTCCCGGAAGGGACTTCTTTCTTAGTAATAGCTTTTATGATGTGTTTTTCACTGCCCTGCGGATACTTCGTCGTCAAAGAATAAATATCCGCATCTAGTTTTAATTCTTGTGCACTCTGTGCCATTTTTTCAATTGCTTCCGGTTTATTGTTTTCTATACCGATGTATGCTTTTTCCACACCAAGCGCATACATGACAATCTCAAAGCCTTTTAAGATATCTTCACTGCTTGTTCGCATAAGCGCATCGTCATTGGTAAGATATGCTTCGCATTCTGCCGCATTCAAAATCAGATATTCTACTTTTTTGCCTTCGGGAATCGAAAGTTTTACGTGGGTGGGAAATGTTGCTCCGCCCATACCGACAATACCGGCTTCTTTTATAATATTTATAATTTCTTTACCGCTTAAATTTGTGTAAGCTTCACGTGGTTTTATGTTTTCAGCCTGCGTATCCAGCATGTCGTTTTTGATCACAATGCTAAGCACTTTTTGTCCGTTTGGATGAAGCCTTGGTTCTATTTTAATAACTTCACCCGATACCGAAGAATGAATCGGCACCGAGACAAAACCGGTTGCCTCCGCTACTTTTTGTCCCATTTTTACTTTATCCCCTATTTCCACGATTGGTTTGCTCGGCGCACCGATATGCATGGACATAGGAAGTATTATTTCTTCAGGGGGCGTTGATATTTCGACATTTAAATCGGAAGTCAGTTCTTTACTGTAAGATAAATGAGTTCCGCCTTTAAATGTTGCTTTTTTGATATTCATCTTATTGCAAACACCTCTTAATTAATGATAAACAGTATTTATTTGTTTTCTTCTTAAAGTAAAATTTTATACCTTATTTTAAAAAAGGTCAATTCATTCATGATAAATTAAATAATTAACAAAAAAATAAAGGAACCCACAACGAGTTCCTTTATCTATATTCAGTAATTATTTTTGGTTGATTTTTGGTTTTGCAACATATTTTGTATGAAGTAATTCATGAGCTGTATGACTATTTGGTTCACCCAAGAATTCTTTATACAATCTTTGAATTGACGGATTTTCATGAGATTTTCTGTATTTAAGAACATCTTTATCTTCATGATAAAGTGCATTTGCTCTTTCAACACGAATATCTGTAAACATTTTATCTTGTGCATTTACGATCGGTTGTCCGCCGCCGTTTACGCATCCGCCCGGACAAGCCATGAGCTCTATAAAGTGAACATCATTGAGTTCGCCTGCTCTTAGTTTATCCATAACTGTTCTGATGTTTGCGCCACCGTGAGCAACCATAACGTTAAGTGCAAGATCGCCTGCTTTAACTGTTGCAGATTTAACGCCTTCAACACCTCTTACAGCTTCATAATCAACGTTATCGCATTCTTTTCCCGTAATTACTTCTACTGCCGTTCTTGCAGCCGCTTCCATAACACCACCGGTCGCACCGAATATTGTTCCAGCACCTGTGTAGTCGCCATAGTATTCGTCAAAGTTTTCATCAGGCAGCGAGTCAAAATCAATTCCCGCTTCTTTAACCATTCTTGCAAGTTCTCTTACTGTGAGGGATACATCATTATCCGGAATACCGTCTACTGCAAGTTCCGGTCTTTGTACTTCATATTTTTTAGCCGTACATGGCATGATGCTTACCACGAATATATCATCGATGTCAACACCTGCTTCTTTAGCATAATGATATTTCAAAACCGATCCCATCATGCCTTGCGGTGATTTACAGCTTGACAGATGCGGCAGTAAGTCTGGATAGTACATTTCGGCATATTTGATCCAACCCGGTGAACAGCTTGTGATCATCGGAAGGACTCCGTCTTTTGTTACTCTGCCGATTAATTCTGTACCTTCTTCCATAATACAAAGGTCAGCCGCAAAGTTTGTATCAAATACCTTATCAAAGCCTAATCTTCTAAGCGCAGCTGCAAGTTTTCCGCTGACAAGGGTGCCAACAGGAAGACCAAATGCTTCACCGAGTCCGGCTCTAACTGAAGGTGCCGAATGAACAACAACATGTTTTTTCGGATCCGCAATAGCGTCCCAAACTTTTTGTGTGTCGTCTTTTTCTTTTAATGCGCCAACCGGACAGTTGATAATACATTGTCCGCAATTGATGCAGTTAACATCTGCAAGCGCCATATCAAATGGAGGTGCAACAGATTTTTTGAATCCTCTATTTGTCGCTCCGAGAGCGCCAAGTCCCTGCACCTTGTTACATACAGCTACGCATCTTCCACAAAGAATACATTTACTTGGATCTCTTACAACTGATGGTGAAAGTTCATCCAATTCATATTCTTCTTCTTTGATCGCCGGGAATCTTATTTCTTTTACTCCAAGTTCTTCGGAGAGTTTTTGTAATTCACAGCTTCCGCTTCGAACACATGTTGTACATTCTCTGTTATGATTGGAAAGGATCAGTTCTAAAACAGCTTTTCTTGTTTCTCTAACAATTGGTGTGTTTGTAAATACTTCCATTCCTTCTGAACAAGGATACACACATGATGCCACGAGTCCTCTGCCACCTTTGATTTCTACTAAACACATACGGCAGGCACCAACTTCATTGATTCCCTTTAGATAGCAGAGTGTTGGAATGTGAAAATTGTTTAGTCTTGCGGCCTCCAATATAGTTGATCCGGCTGGAACACTAACATCTTGGCCATTAATTTTCAAATTGATCATACTCATAATTTAATCGCCTCTTTATTTAATTTATTTTACTAACTACTTTTTTGAAATAGCTCCAAATTTACATGTAGCTTCACATACTCCACATTTGATACATTTAGATTGGTCAATTTCAAATGGAGATTTTACTTGTCCGGAAATCGCTCCAACAGGACATTTCTTAGAACAAAGTGAGCAGCCTACACATTTATCTTTGTCAATCACATAGGAAAGAAGGTTTTTGCATACGCCTGCAGGACATTTCTTGTCATAAATATGCGCTTCATATTCATCTCTGAAATATCTGAGTGTTGAAAGTACCGGGTTTGCAGCTGTTTGACCCAGCGCACACAATGAACCTGCCTTAATAGACTTTGCTAATTCTTCCAATTTTTCAATATCTCCGTCTTCGCCTCTGCCGTCGCAAATCTTTTCAAGAATTTCAAGCATTCTCTTTGTACCGATACGGCACGGAGAACACTTACCACATGATTCGTCAACAATAAAATCCATAAAGAATCTTGCAACGTCAACCATACAGTTATCTTCATCCATAATGATAAGCCCGCCCGAACCCATCATTGAACCGATTTGCGCAAGTGACTTGAAGTCGATTGGCGTGTCAAGATGTTGAGCTGGGATACATCCGCCGGATGGTCCGCCTGATTGAGCAGCTTTGAATTTTTTATTGTTCGGAATGCCACCGCCGATATCATATACGATTTCCCGAATCGTTGTACCCATCGGCACTTCAACAAGACCAGTATTTTCAATTTTTCCGCCAAGAGCAAATACTTTTGTTCCTTTGGTATCTTCTGTGCCCATATCGGCAAACCATTGAGCACCGTTTCTAATGATTTTCGGAATATTGGCAAGTGTTTCAACGTTGTTTACAATCGTTGGCTTGCCAAAAGCACCTGAATTAGCAGGGAACGGCGGACGTGGTCTCGGTTCTCCACGTTTTCCTTCAACAGAGCTTAAAAGCGCTGTTTCTTCACCGCATACAAATGCGCCGGCACCAAGACGGATATGTAAATCAAAGTTGAATCCTGTTCCCATGATGTCTTCGCCAAGCACGCCGTATTCTTTTGCCTGATCTATAGCGATCATAAGACGTTTTACTGCAATCGGGTATTCTGCTCTGACATATACGTACCCTTCATCAGCACCGATTGCAAAAGCTGCGATTGCCATTGCTTCGATTACTACATGCGGATCCCCTTCGAGAACTGATCTGTCCATGAATGCACCCGGGTCACCTTCGTCGGCATTACATACAACAAATTTTTTGTCATTTTTTGCCATTCTTGCAAATTTCCATTTCATTCCTGTCGGGAAACCTGCACCGCCTCTTCCGCGAAGCCCTGAATCAAGCATTTCTTGGATAACTTCATCTTGAGACATTGTTGTCAAAACTTTATATAATGATTGATACCCTTCCATAGCAAGGTACTCATCAATATTTTCCGGATCTATTAAACCACTATGTGCAAGCACATTACGATTTTGCTTTTTATAAAATGTAAGATGATTTAATCCGTCATTCGGATCTGCTTTTATTTCGTCTAATACCAATCTGTCTACGATCTCGTCGGCTATAATATGTTTTTCAACGATATCTTTGAAATCTTCCGGTTGAACATGGCTATAAAATGTTCCTTCAGGATAAATAACCACAATCGGTCCTTTTTGACAAAGACCGAAACAACCTGTTTGGATTACTTCAACTTCTTTATCCAAACCATGAGCTTTCAGCTCTTCTTTTAATTTGCCTATCAGTACGTGTGAGCTTTGAGAATGACAACCTGTACCACCGCAAACCATGATTTGCTTTTTACATTCTGTTTTCGCCTCTTGCCCTACACGAAGACCGATTTTATTAAGTGTTTCTTGTCCGATTTGTTTTAATTCTTCTAATGATTTTTTCACTCTATCGCACCTCCGTTTTCTTAGTATTTTGCAAGGATAGTTGGTATTTTATCCGGTGTCAACGATCCATATACGTCATCGCCGATCATCATAACGGGCGCAAGACCGCATGCTCCCAAACAACGTGTAGCATCTAAAGAAAATTTGCCGTCAGGTGTTGTTTCGCCAACAGCAATATCAAGTTCACGCGCAACACGATCAAGAATATCCTGTGAACCTCTTACATAGCAAGCTGTTCCAAGACATACGCCGATTCTGTGTTTTCCTTTCGGCACAATGGTAAATTGTGAATAAAATGTCACAATACCATAAATTTCTGATAACGGCACTTGCAGTTCTTCAGCAATTACGTTTTGAAGCTCTATTGGAAGATATCCATATACTCCTTGTGTTTCCTGAAGAATAGGCATAGCACATCCGGGTTCGCCTTTGTGTTTAGCAATGATTTCTTTTAATGGTTCTAAGTTTTCGATACTTACAAAATCAACCATTTGATATACCTCCGTAAAATTTTTTAAGATTGCTAAAATATCAAGGTTTATAAACGTTAATATTTTAACACATGAACGTTTATATTCTACAACATCAAATAATATAATGCAATATAAACTTTAAAATTATTTTAAAGTTTATATTGCACTAATAATTTACATATTTTGTCACTTCTATAGCTACCCATAAAAATTGCTGTTTTATTAACTTACTATCATTATACTCCCTTTTTCTTTTTATTCCATATGTAAATATTGGCTTTGGCTGTTTTATTTGCCAATTAAAATATTTACAGCTTCTTTTGCCATTAAAATGCCTGCGCTTGCGGGAACAAATATCATACTTGCCGGAGGCGAAGCCTTCACGAAAGGCTTTTCAATACTAAAAACTACTTTCAACTGCCTTACGCCGGTTTTTTTTAATTCGCCTCTTACTTTTTTCGCTAAAGGACACATTCTCGTATCGCTGATATCTGCTACTCTTAGCTGAAGCGGATCAAATTTATTTCCCGTTCCCATACAGCTAATGAGTTCAATGTTATTGCGATCACAAAAAATCGCACATGCAATTTTTGCTTGGATATCGTCGATGGCATCCAGCACGATATCAGCATTTGCATCTGCGAGTATATCTGCAATATTTTCCTCTGTTATTTTCTCTGTTATTAATTTTATATTACACTCATTATTAATATTGTGAATACGCTCTTTGGCAACTTGTATTTTTTTCAGCCCGACTGTAGAATCAAGTGCATAGATCTGTCTGTTGATATTACTATCTTCTATAATATCAAAATCAGCAATAATAATCCTTCCTACCCCGCTTCTGGCAAGAGCTTCTGCCGCATATGAGCCAACTCCACCAAGCCCCAAAACAACCGCGGAACTTTTCTGTAAACATTCAAATTTTTCTTTTCCTATTAAGGATACTGCTCGATCAAATTTACCCATTGTTTTTACATTTTTTCGGGAGCCGTCACTCCTAAAATATCTAATATATTTTTTAATACGATTCTGACCGATTGAATAAGGCTTACGCGTGCCTGCATTAGGCATATATCTTCACATCGGACTCTACAGGTATTGTAAAAAGTATGAAATGCCGAGGCAACATCTACCGCATACTTCGGTATTCTACTTGTATCTAAGTTCAACGCGGCAACTTTTATTTCTTCGGAAAATCTTGCAAGCACTTTAATTAACTCGATTTCTTCTTCTTTTGAAAGAAGCAAAAAATCAGGCTTTATGTTTTTATCTGTATCACACTGATCAACGATACTGCAAATCCTTGCATGTGCGTACTGGACATAAAATACCGGATTTTCATTGGATTTTTCAACAGCTAAATCCAAATCAAAATCCATATGTGTATTATAATTATAATAATTAAACAAAAATCTTGCGGCATCTTTCCCCACTTCTCCGACAAGGTCGGATAGTGTTATCATTTCGCCCTTTCTCTTAGACATCCTCACGACTTCTTCTTTTCGTATCAGCCGCACAAACTGCATTAATATAATATTTAATCTATCCGGATCAATGCCCAAAGACTCCATGGCGCTTTTTAATCTTGGAACATATCCATGATGGTCTGCACCCCAAACATCGATCGCCATGTCAAAATTCCTTGTAACCAGTTTATTGATATGATAAGCAATATCAGGTGTGATGTAGGTGGGCAAACTATTATTTCTGATTAATACAATATCTTTCTCACAGCCAAAATTTGTCGCTTTAAACCAAAGCGCATTATCTTTTTCATACGTATATCCTGTTTTTTTCATTCGGTTAACAGCATCATCAACCAGATTTTCTTCATAAAGACTTGATTCATGAAACCATGTATCATATTTTATGCCATATTCACTCAAGGCCTGTTTCATATCATCAATATTTCTTTTAAGCCCGTATTGCGCCAGTATATTTTTTCTCTCTTCACTGCTCACATCAAGAAGATTTTTTTGGTTTTCTTTGGCGTATTCCAGTGCAATTTCTTTTATATAATCTCCGGTATACCCATCTTGCGGAAAAGAAAACTCTTTTCCGAACATTTCCAAATATCTCGCTTCAAGTGATGCGCCGAATTTTTCAACTTGATTTCCTGCATCATTGACATAAAATTCTCTGTGTACTTTATATCCCGCCCACGAAAGTATTTCAGCAAGTACATCGCCTACAGCGCCACCTCTTGCATTGCCTATATGAACCGGCCCCGTAGGATTGGCACTGACAAATTCAACGTTGACTGTTTTACCTTTTCCGATATTACATTTACCGTAAGTGCTTCCTTTTTCAAATATCTCATTGATGATATCACAATAATAAAGATGATTTAACCGAAAATTGATAAATCCGGCACCGGCGATTTCCACCTCTTTGATATATGTGTCGGCAATATCCATATTTTCAATGATATCTTGTGCTATCAATCTGGGATTTTTCTTTAATTTTGATGCAAGCCTCATGGCAGTATTTACGGAAAAGTCTCCAAAAGATTTATCTTTGGGGACTTCCAGGCAAACTTCTTGTGCCGCAAATTCCATACCCAATTTCCTGACTGCATTTGCAGTTGACTCAATAATTTGTTTTTGTGAAATATCTAAGATGTTCATAGAATCCTCAATACTTTTAATTTACATTTATATTCACAATATTATTGCCAATGCTTGACCCATTGATATCCAAATCAAAATCAACAACAATATCTTTTAATTTATTTCCCTCATAGACGATTTTAAGGTCATTGGTTATAATGCCCATATTCAGCTGACCATAACTTGTTTCGTATTTATTATATTTTTTTGATCCTTTGCAAAAATCCATTGTATAATTCACATCGCCTATCCGCATCAAAGACATAGCTTCTTTATCCAGCTTTATTGTCGTAGTCGTCCCCTCAAGACCAGAAATTTTGGATTCTTGATACGTCAGGTAAATGCTCTCGCCGAATTTTTCCATAACGCCTTCCGTGTAGAATTCAATAATATCAGTATCTCCTATGCCCTGAGACATATTCCCTTTGATTTTTATAAATACGTTGTTATAATTCTGTTTTTCTGTTTGTACGTTTTTCATGCCTTTCAAACCCCAGTTTAATTAATTCTTCAATTAATTCTTTATAGTTCATGCCATCATATACGATCATTTTCGGATACATACTGATTTGTGTAAAGCCGGGCATTGTGTTGATCTCATTAATATAAATATCACCGTTCTCTTTATTTATAAAAAAATCAACTCTGCTGAGTCCGCTTCCGTCGATCGCCTTAAAGGCTTTAAGCGCGTATGCTTTTATTAAATTCATTTGCTCTTTTGAAACATTTGCCGGTATCTCTATTTTGCTTTCGTCCCCGTCCAAATATTTTGAAGCATAATCATAAAATTCTCTGGACGGTATAATTTCGCCTGCCGTACTTGCCTTAGCATGATAATTTCCAAGAACCGCACATTCTATTTCTCTGGCACTGATAAATTTTTCTGCTAATACTTTATTATCATATTTTAATGCATTGTCAACAGCATTTAACAAATTTTCTTTATTTTTTACTTTATTTATTCCTACACTGGAACCCATATTGACAGGCTTGATAAAAATGGGATATCCCAGATGCTGTTCCATTTTATCTATTAATTCATTTTTACTTTTTTCCCATTCTTCGCTTAAAAAAGAAATATACGGCACAATAGGAATTTTTGCATTTTCAAATAATACTTTTGCCGCTACTTTATCCATTCCCGCCGAAGATGCAAACACACCGCAGCCAACATATGGTTTTGCCAAAACTTCAAAATAACCCTGCACCGTACCGTCTTCTCCGTTGGGTCCGTGCAGCACGGGGAAAAAGATATCCACGCTGTTTAGCGTTTCATTTATTTCAGCTTTATCGACTATAACATTTTGTATGTCATTCTGCCAAGTATTATTTTTAATATTTTCGTCAGAACCATAATAAAGCAGCCATTGACCTGTTTTTGTTATGCCGATTTGTATAATATTATATCTTTCGCGGTCTATTGCATTCATGACATTAAAAGCAGAAATCAGTGATACTTCATGCTCTCCGCTTTTTCCGCCAAACAATACCCCAACATTTATTTTATCCATCATTGCGTTCCTCTCTTATTTATCAAGAAGTTCTTTTTTCAGTTTCCATAATTCATCTGATAAATCCACATGATACTCATACGGATTTTTTAGCCTTAACACCGCCGGCCAAAATGTTTCTTTTTCATCTTTTAACTTTTGCTTAGACATTAAAAGTTCCGGCATATCATAGACAAGCTTGCCGTTTTTAAAAATTTCTTTATGCATTTTTTTGATATAAAAATTTTCCAAGGTTCTTTTCTTCCAGGTATATATGGGATGGAAGATTGTCAGGGGCTTAGACTCGTCGATGATCTCTCCTTCTAACATTATTACATCGGCAAGCGCTTTATGCGTACTTTTATCATAAATTCGCACAATGCTTTTTTTGCCCGGATTGGTTACTTTTTCCGGTGCATCGCTTATTTTAATTGTATCTTTTTTGATGTTGTTTTTTGTTATCTGCGCCAGCTTATAGACTCCGCCGAGCGCTGAATTATCATAAGCGGTAATCAGCTTTGTACCCACTCCCCACATATCAATTTTCGCACCTTGAAGCTTTAAATCCTGAATTAAGTATTCATCTAAATCGCTTGACGCCGTAATAGTTGCATCATAGAATCCCGCTTCATCAAGCATAATACGCGCCTCTTTGCTCAGATAAGCCAAATCTCCGGAATCCAACCTGATGCCGTAGATACCTTCCTTACCGAGCGTTCCTTCTTTTTGCAACTCTTTGAATACTTTAATTGCGTTTTTTACTCCGCTGTTTAATGTATCGTATGTATCAACAAGCAAAATCAAATTATTTGGATTATATTCTGCAAAAATTCTAAACGCTTCTATTTCACTGTCAAAACTCATGATGAAGCTGTGTGACATGGTGCCTTTGGCAGGCAAATCCCAAAAATTTTCAGCCTCAACATTGCTGGTACCAACACATCCGCCTATAATCGTTGCTCTGGCTCCGTACAGCCCGGCTTCTGTGCCATGTGCCCTTCGAAGACCGAATTCCATGACGCCGTCTCCGGCTGCCGCATCAACGACGCGGGATGCTTTTGTCGCTATTAATGTTTGATGATTAATAATACTAAGAATGGTCGTCTCTATAAATTGAGCCTCAATCAAAGGCGCTGTAATTCGGACGAGCGGCTCCTGAGGAAAAACGATACTTCCTTCTTCAACAGAGCTTAGGCTCCCCGTAAATTTAAAATGTCTCAGATAATCCAAATATTTATCGCTTAATTCCGGATGATTTTTTTTGAGCATTTGAATTTCATCTTCTTCAAAATGAATACCCAGCAAATATTCGATCACTTGCTCTAATCCCGCAAAAACCGTATACCCGCCTTTAAACGGGTTTTTCCTGATAAAGACATCAAAAACAGCCTCACTGTCTTGCATCCCTTCACAAATATAAACATTTGACATGCTCATTTGATAAAAATCAGTTGCAAGATGAAGCATTCTTTTTTTCATATTCTATTCCCCCATTAAGTAATCCCATAACAGATGTATAAAATTAAAAAAAGATGGTGACTCTGACCGGTCTCGAACCGATGACCTCCACCGTGTCAAGGTGGCACTCTCCCAGCTGAGCTACAGAGTCACTATACATACTAATGTAGATTTGGCATTATAATAATACATCAAAATCGAATATTTTACAAATTTAATCTATCAGAATTAAAATTTTTTTTATTCGCAGTAAAAACTTTAAAATAATCATTATTTTTATCAGCAAAAAAGGCGAAATAATTCGCCTTTTTTATTTCACTTATTTTTTTTAAAGTCTTATTCTATAACTTCTGCAACAACACCTGATCCTACCGTTCTTCCGCCTTCTCTGATTGCAAATCTGAGTTCTT